>ENA-OWOZ01000032-OWOZ01000032.1-bioreactor-metagenome-genome-assembly--contig:-NODE-32-length-195802-cov-5.665265_pt1 | contig 195802 bp, 172 predicted proteins | sample MGYA00238140_ERZ651804 | MGnify/ENA primary metagenome ERZ651804 (study PRJEB26910, sample SAMN07631232) | bioreactor metagenome | isolation source: Switchgrass digestor | place: USA: Dartmouth...
ATTTGTCAGACATACGCGTTAAAGCGGAAATCAAACCGTATTTCTGAATTGATTTATTGAAGCTATCGCCGTATTTCTGATTCTTCAGCTTGTATAAATCCAACTCCTGTTTCAACAACTGTTCCATGTTTTCAAAAGTCTGCTTGTCCGTCATATAATCACTCCATTCAACGATTTCATAACCTTCATTTTTATAAAAATCAGTATTGCAAAACTGATTTTTTGCATATGCAGTATGTTCTTTGTAAGTTTCCCACTCTGTTATTTTATGTCTGCCATGTCCGCTTGCCCAATCATAACCATGTTCAACCTCCTTTTTTAAAACATCACACCAGTGGGCTAATATTTCGCGTTCATGCAATAATTCATTCTTAAAGTGCCTTAATTCTTCTGGCAGTGGATTTTTAGATATTTCGGTAAGTGTTTCATCTGTAGCATCGATATGTTCTTGTATTTCCCGCAGATACATACGCCTAATGTTCTGCTCCTTATTTACTTTACAGAATTGCTCTGGCGTATATTGCATTATCCTTTTTACCCGTTGAGGATCCATCGTTTCAGCCATTCTGTTTTACCTCCATACATGCAATGTGATTAACTAATGAATCAGTTAACTCATATACAAGCCTTCTTCCTTCTTCATTATCAGTGACATATACCGTCTTGTCCAATACGGGCGGTTTCTCGATTGATTGACCTGGAGCCTAATATTGCACATTGAAATATATCCGTTTACCGTCTATCCACGGAAAAGACCTTACATTGTATGAACCAATCCATCTATCTAATTCCATTTTCGTTACCTCCTTACCACCCTGAAAGTTATTTGAAACGTCATATACTTTTTTACGCTTATTTTTGTAAACCACCATCAAAGTTGTTTACCCCTTGAAATGCACTCCAATCAATTTTAGTTACATCACCTAATTGCATGGTATGGGGATAATTCTTTTGAGTAACTGCAATAGCATATTTGTTAATTTCTGATGCGTAATACTGGTTGTATATCTTTCCTGCTCGCTCAAGAGCGATTTGACCACAAGAAATACCATCAAATAGGCTCACAACAGTATGTAAATATTTTTCTGGTATAAAACTTAATATGTGAGCGATTACATCCACTGTCCATCCATCGCCTAAAGTATTATATCTTTGACTATCTGATATTCCATCTGTATATCCATCTGGAAGTGTTTGAAGTCTTTCGTATTCTAAGGGTGTTAATTTTCTGCATCTACCGTTTTGAAAAACTTTTTTCTGCAAATTACCACCACGACATGCTGTCAAAGTTGGCGATTTGTATTTAAGATTATAAACACGCTTTAAAATATCATGACAATTGATATGTAATGTAGCGCAAACTCTTGCATCTTCGCCATGATAGTCAAACGGAACATTATACCAATATTTTTCTTCCACTTCTTCTGCTGGTTGTATAATGTCTGCAAGAACAAATCCCTTATCTTTTGGTTGAGTTATGCCTTTAATGTTAGTCCAATATAATCTTTCTCTATCTTGTGCAGACACAAGATTAGAGTTAATGATAATAGGTTCAACACCCACATATTCGCTAATAACATCCTGGCACCACTTTTCCATTGAAACATTTTCAAGGAGAAAATAACGTGGTTTTAAAATCTTCAAAGCCTTAGCATATTCAAAAAATAGACGACTTTCAGGATGTTCAAAATTCAAATTGTTTGATACTGTTTTACTAAATCCTTGACATGGGCTTCCTCCGAGTAATAAATCTATCATCTTGAACCTCCTAACCACCATGAAAGTTGTTTAAAGTGTTGTATGATTTTTACGCTTATTTTGTAAACCACCATCAAAGTTGTTTACCCAATTATTTCTACCATTCCAACAAACGATAGTAGTCAGAAATATTCCTGCCGTCCCGCCGATTACAAATATTGTTAGATGTATCATTTTTGTTCTCCTTCCGCTTTATTTTGAAAAAATTCTGCATTTTTTTGATCCGATTCGCTTGTAAACGATTTGGATTCCAAGTCTTTTTGTCATTTCTTTAGAAAAAGTTGCTAACCCGATCCGTTGGAAATTGTTCTGGTTGCAAAATGAGTCATACCGTAAATGAACTTCTTTGGTTTCGTGATTTAGAATTTCGTCCATTTCAACTTCCTTTAGGAACATGACGATTGGATTATTCATTTCTTCATATTCTGCTAACTCCTTTTCGACTTTTTCGCAGGATGTAAAGCCGTTGTTTTCGATGATGCGTCTTAACCCTTGAACCCCGAGTTTAACGAGATATTCCATTACTTCTTTCGTGTTCAGCTTGAATGAAATGTACGGATCATAGTCCGGATCATCCTTTGAGAATACTGCATTAAACGGAATTATGATTAGTCTACGCATTAACGCCAAACCGCCCGATCTGTCACGCATTCTTGGAATGCTGTTTGCGCTGAACAGTTGCTTCAAGTACGGCTTCCAAAAGTAAACCGGCTGATTTTTTTCCTGTGACATTATCGTGTTGCCGGTTATCAACTTTTTGAATAACGCAACGTCTTTCCCTGATAAAAATTCATCTGAAATATCGTCACCGATATTTGCAAGTTTTCCGGACATTGTTGTTGTGGTAAATGTTCCTGCAAGTTCGTCAATACCAAGGGAAGAATAATTTTGTTCGCCCAGAACGTTTTGAATCATTTCCAAATATGTGCTTTTTCCATTTGCACCTGTACCGGTCAGAATAAAAGCCTTGCCACCACCTAACGTGTTTGAGCGATAGAAGCAAGCGCCAATGCATTCTTCTAAAAGCATCCGGATTTCCGGATCGCCACAAGCGATTTTGTTTAATACTGTATCGCAAAGTTCCGAATACGCTTCAGGATTGTAATTATGAGGAATTTTGTTCGTTATTACATAATCCGGCGAAAACGGAAGCATTGAGTTTGTCACAATGTCGTAAATGCCGTTTTTAAAAGCGATAAACCTTGGATCTGCCATCGGTTCATTGTCGGCGCAAATAATTTCAAGGTATTTAATCACTTCTTTTCTTTGGGTATCTCTGGAATCAGGTATATGTTTTACGATCGCTTTTTCGATTTCCTTGTAACCGGGCATATAAACGCCATCACGATATACGCACAATTGTCCGTTTATACGCTTGATATGTTCTTCTTCTTTCAGCCACTTAGAAAATTCATCATGTAAGAATTTTCTGCCTTCCATGAAACAAGGTTTTTCAAAGGCTTCATCCCTCATAATTACTTCAAGTTCAGACTGTTCCAAAGGCGTTTTAAGGATAAAATCGTTTATGATTTGCAAAGTCTGTTTTATTTGGTCTTTGTCGAGATGAAGCTGCGATTGAAGTACCAAAATATAACGAAATAAATCTTCATTTCTGGTTTCAGTGTTCAGAAAATCAATGCTTGTGCTTACAGGAAATAGCCATTTTGGGATTTTGTCGTATTGTCCCGGCGGTTCGGCGTCCCATTCGACAAATCGTTCCAAGCCGTTTATTTTTAAACATTGAACAGTGTTTTTGCTCCCGAGTTTTATGTCTGCCGTTAATCCGCAAGCTAACTTTTTTCCTGTTCCGTTGGTTTCAATCCCGTCATTGACAAACAGAAAGTGCCGTCCCCTTGAAGTTTGAATAACTTTACAGTTGATTTGAAAGTGTTCGACTATCTTCATCAATATTTCTGATTGATCCGGATCGTCAACGTCTATTAAAACAACATTGTCCGCAAGCACACCGCCGTATGAATCAAAAGTTCTTACTTCATCTAAACTCCGGAACGATGTAACTCCCTTGATTTTATCTAACGGCTTCTTGCCGTCATTTTTTGTATAGCCTTTATATAATTCCAAAATCTTCCAACCTCGCTTTCGCTAACGTTACATACCAATGTTTGTCGAGCTTGTCCGGACATTTAACGCCGAGAACTTCATCGTTCCAGATGAAACAATGTTCTGGAGAATTGCTGATCTTGTTTGGTCTGCCTGTAGAAGCCGATATTTTGACAACTCCGCCATCCGATAAATCCTTGGAAGCAAATATTCGAACGCATTTTTCTTTCAGTTTTTTGCCACCATGTTCGATATGTGTATATTTATTTGAAGTCTTTGCGATCATTTGAAACTCTATCAAATCGTTACATTCAAGGATGGTTTTTTCGACCGGAATGCCTTTAACCATATAATCAACCATAGCTTTATTGACTATAGGTAGATCGTAATCGAGTTTTGACAGCTTCTTTACATAAGCGCCTTTTGACTTTATTTTTCCGTCCAGCGCAACCATGATGTAGTTATTTACATCCTTTTGGAACACTTCGACATATTCGTCAAATTCAAGGTTCAATCCGGTCGTCTGTTCCCACTCATAAGCGATGTCGTCCACAAGCGCCCAAAAAGTGTCAGGATCGCCGTTTTCAGGCATCTGTATTAATATGCCGTCTGTATTCGTCTGAATGATTTTAGAAACTTCTTCGAGCATTTCAACGAGCATTAAAAGCGACAGTTGTCCATGAATACAAACATTGTTTGCTTGCCTTGGATCGTATAGCGGATTGTTCTTGTCTTTCATAGCGCCGTATGTGCCGTTTATAGCCGGTTTTAAGACTTTGTGAAGCGGATTTCCTTCCGCCTTATACTTTAGTCGCAGATCGACTATATCTTTAAATTTGGAAGGATTACAGCTTCTGGACAGCAGATTATTATTAATCATCAAAGCCGGATAAAGGGAAGCTACATCCATATTGATGAAATAACCTTTAGAATGATATTTTGGTAAAGCCGAATGGACTCCGCCCCAAGCAAATGTGAATTCTTGTCCGGCGATTGTTGTGACTAACTGTTTTTCGTAACTGTGATTATCCGGATTAGCGAACCAATCTGCGACATATTGATATTTGTTTAGTTTCAAGTACTTCGGAAAGCAAATGTCGAATTCATCATCGTATTTGGCTTTTTGTGCTTCGAGTATTGACGCCAACATTTGTACTTTTGTTTTACTGATGTACGATAGCGGAAGATTAAACATTTTGATTAAGCCAATATGCGCTTCAAAGTCGGATTTTCTTTCGATAAAAACTTCCATGGTTTGTTCTACATCGTGTCGGCAATATTTCAATGTCTGCTGTATTTCATCTTCCGTCAACTTACGGTCAATGTCGAAATCAACATCGGTTTCTTTTATGTTGTTACCCATGAAGCCTTCAAAAGCTTTTAGTCCTCGGTCAGTTCTCGTTGCGCAATCGTAATTATAAAGCCGTATGCTTCTGAATAGATTGCTGTACTGCCATCCTGCTTTTTCTTCTTTAATGATGAAATCGCTTATTTCTATCGGATTGAAGTCAAGAAGGATTCCTTTGAGAATGTATTGGTCGTAATGGTTACTGTTATAACCGATCCAAATATCGTTTTTATGTTCCTCATAAAAGGATTTCAGCTTGTCCGGATCGTTTACTATCTGAATAAATTCGCCTTTGTCTGTGTCCGCAATTACGACTAACCAGTCATATTTGAACACTTCAAAGTCATATATGAGCATTTCAGTTCACCCATTTTATAACTGTATTTCCTTTAAAACCTTTTATCCAAATAAACCAAGCATACGCTACAGCGTTATTTTTTGAATTAAAAACTCCGTTTTTACCACAACATACCCTTGAAGAAAATACATAAACTGTTTTCGGAGGATATTTTTCAAACAATTTCTTTCTTGATTTTCCTTCGAGAAATGTAAGTTTTAAGAACATAGCAACTTTATGACCTTCTTTTACGGTTTCAATAGCTATTTCTACAAATTCTTGCGCAAATTTATACGGTGGATTTGTGATTATATCGCCATTAAAATCTTCTAATGTTTCATTTAAAAAATCAAAAGGTTCTTTTTCTCCATAACCTCTATAAATCAAATCTGTACTGATAACCGTATATCCATGTGTTTCTAATACTTTTGAGATATGACCTTCTCCACAGGCGCATTCCCAAATTGGATTATTGAATTTTTCATTTTCTAAAAGAATTTCAACGGCTTTTGGTTCTGTTGCATAATAATCGTTTATTTCGGCATTGTCTTTTCGATTGTTTCCAGATAAAATGAATTGTTTTGTTCCAGTCCAATCTTTCATAGTAATCACCTTAAAAATGAACTTTTAAACTTGAACCGCCTTGTCGTCAATGTATAAATCAGCGCCGATTTTTCTCGGATTAGTTCCAAATAGTTTTATTCGTTCGGGAAGATTTTCATTTACGGCATCGAATTCAAGTCCTTGTTCCTTGCACCATTCAACGGCTTTTTCAAGTAGTTCCCCTTCTCGGCATGTCCACAGAATTAATTTTGCACCGCCCCATCGTAAACCTTTAACCATGGCAAGTACTTCTTGCCTTGGTTCTCCTATGTCCGGGTATTTGTTTTTACACAACGTCCCATCGAAATCTACTGCAACTACAAACATTACCTTTTTTTCCTTTCTCGTTTTATGTATCGGAGAATGACATATTTTATGACATTCTCCGCAAAAAAATTAAGCTACATCGAAAATTTCCTTGACTTTAACAAAAGGATAACCCCGCCGGTTTTCGCCGTACTCAATAAGGTATTCCATCTTGCCGTCAATCGCTTCGTGAATGTCAAGGATCAGGTTGTTGTACTGAACAAAATCCCTGAATTCGACCTGATGTTTAGTTCCCAAGCTCTCCAAGAACTGATTTGCGATGTCGATCTGGAATCCTTGTGTCAACACTTGATTCAAGAAAATCAATCTGCCTTCATGTTCTCCGGCTAAAACCTTAAACCAAATTGACAACATCGGATCGCCTTTCTTGGAAGGTTTCAGTTCCATTTTTTCGACCCCAACTTCGTAGTAACCAAAAGGAACATCTTCGAATTCTCCGCCGTTTTCTCTTGCTTCTTGAACGTCTTTCTGAAGTGCTTCAACATCAAATGCCTTGTTCCACTGTTCAAATACGCTTGCCATTATTCATTCTCCTTTTTTATAGTAATATTTAAGTCTTTCAAAGCTTCTAAAACTGCTGTTTTAAGAGTTTCTTTCATTCGTTTTTCGAAATTTTAAGCGCTTCTATGTGTTCTGCCGTCACGCTCTTACTCTCCTTGTCCTGCGATTTGGTTCTGTAGGAAGAGGTTCTGCCGGCGCTACGGAGTTTTCAGAAGTAGTGTCGGAAGGTTTTTCGGGTTCTTCGATCTTTTCCGCCGACTTCGGTTCTTCATGTTTTTTCTGCGTGTCTGCCTTCTTCGGAGTTTCTAACTCCTTGATTGAGTTGGCATACATTTCTTCGATACTTGTCCAACAGTTCGAAACTTCTTCTGCTTTCATCTTCGGCAATCTGCCACCGCCGAAAACAACATTACTTGTTTTTGTACTGATTTTATATGTGTCATCCTCTTTGATTGCCCTTAAAACGACATCGACCGTGCCTGCGATTTTGTTCGCAATCTTTTCGGGTATGTTCGGCGCAATCCTTGTAACCTTGTCGCCTGATTTCTTGGTTATGTCCTTACTTTTATCCTCATGGGATATAAGGATTATGTTGTACGGAAGGTTCAGAAGGCGTTTAAGTTCGCGAAGGAATTCGCTTCTCACGATGTCCCACGCCTTGAAGCTGTCGTCCGACTCATGATCCCAGCCGTAATCATTACAAACTTTTATGCGACAACTGTCGTAAACATCTTCGAGCAAGTCAACGACTATGGTTTTAAAATCGGAACCTTTTTCAAGTTCATCGATCGCTTCTTTGAAGCGTTCCCACGCATATTTTCGTTTCGTCTGTCTACCTTCGACCGTAACTTCGTCTTTGATATAAATTCTCGGCATCGTGTATTGACGAACGTTTCCGTCTGTGTTCAGTTCCAGAATCGGATCTGGAGCTTCGTTTGCGAGATGTGTTTTTCCGGAAAAAGGTTCTCCATAAATCCAGATTTTCTTAAATTCGTTGATTGTGACTTCTACCCGGTTAATGCTTGGTAACACGTCTAAATTACACCCTTTCATACAATAATTTTGATAATCGCACCAATTACAAAAGTAATTCGGTGATTTTTCCCACTTTTTTTCTTGTAAAATTTCCTGTGTTAATTCAAGGTGATCGATTACCTTTTGCGGATCATATTGAACTTGTACGGCGCTGATATATCGGTTATTTTTCAGTTCATCCATTGTCCGTTTTCGGAATTCCTGTAATGTTTCCGTTTTCTTTTGCTTGAATATCACTTTCGGGAAGAAAACATAATACAGATTCCGAATTTTATATCCCTTTTTTTCCGCATAGTATTTGTATAAGTGAAGCTGTCGTGATTCCAAATAATGGTCTTTATTGTTGGAATATTTGAAATCGAAAATATCGCCGTCGTATGAAATCAGATCGATTGTTCCGCACCAGTTTTTATCTTCAATAAACACTTCATGCTGTCCGTCTGGAAGAATTTGCTTTGCTTGTTTTATAAGCCATTCAAGTTTCATAGCTTCCAGAATGTGCCTATCGTCTATGACATTGAAATTTCGAAAGTATTCATCGATTGCCGTTTCCACATCCGCTTCGATTCCCCTATGAAGCGCTGTGCCAATATATAAAGCGTTCTGCGGATCGTCAGAAGGAATTGTTTGAAGTTTATCGAGATATTTCCATTTGTACTTTTGCGGACAATTTTCGTAGTCACTCACTGCGGAATAACCTAATGGACTATGCATGTTATCACCTCTTTCGTCCGCATAATGACAATATTATCAATGTCACACAAATTATAGTTGTTATCAGCACCGCTTCCATTCAACTTCACCTTCTTTCAACATGTAAATTATGTTTTTAAACGCTTCGAAGCCGTCCGGATACAGGATTAAACCAATACCGCCTGCTTCCTTGATTTTGGCTATGTTCCATTTTTGGAGTTCAGAAGGTTTTCTGTTTTTAGCTTTGAGTTCTACTCCAAGAAATTTTCCGTTGCAACAAATCAATAAGTCAGGGATTCCAGAACGCTGAACACCGTTCGACCAAGTTTTGACAAACCAACATCCTTGTTCGGTTAGAAACTGTTTTACTTTGTTTTCAAAAGATTTTTCGCCTGCTATTTTACATCGCCCCAATCAACAGCTTGTCCGTTCAACAATATGTCATATTAAACCACTTGTTAAGACTCTCGGATGATCCTGTATGCTTCCGCTAACTTTTTAATTGCTTCTGCTCTTTTTAGATTGTCGTCAGCATCGCCGGCAGTCGTAATGTCGTCTTTCAGACTATCGATAGAAAGAGAAATTGCCTTTAAAGTTGATTTTTTGATTATGTCCATATTACTTCACCTTATTTAACCTGAATTTTGATGTATGATTTTACATTCGATGTTTTAGAGTATTTTTCATATAAACCGTCTTTTTTTAGCTTGTCCGAATCAACGCTTGTCCTTGTTGTTGGTTCAACGTATGTTACAGAAATGACATCATTTTCAAACTTCTTGACGCCGTATGTTTCCATCGCTTCCTTCAGCTTGGCTTTCATTTGTTCTTCGATTTTTTCAAGCCGTTGTTTTTCAAGCGTAATGTCGGTAATCGTTTTGATGATGTCTGAAGATTGTTTCTTCAATGCTTCCAGTGAGGTGCATTCATCGGTATCAATTAGGTTTGCACAATAATTCGCATCAAATTGACATGGAGTTTTACAACTTGCTTTTATTTCGCAGTAATGACAACAGTTTTGTTTTCCGCATTCTGCGTTTTGCCAGTCTTTGCAGTTTTTCATTTTCTTACCACCTTTTCTTCAAATAATTCGTCTGTAAAGTCTTTACGAAGCTTCAACGTTTCGTAAATGACTTCTTCAACGCTTCCTTCGCACATCATAATGTAGTAAAAACAAGGATTGTTTTGACCGATCCGATGGATACGCTTTTTTGATTGTTCAAACAGATCGCTTCTTTCCGGCAACGTGAAATAAATGATTTTGTTTGCCTTTTGCAAGTTTAATCCCATTGCGCCCGCTTGATACTGCACGAATGTAACAGAATCGGAACAATTATCATAAGCGGTTAAATCTTTGGTTTCTCCGTTGATTATTGAAATTGGTCTGTTACCGCACAGAAGCGTTAATTTGCGCAATTCTTCTGTAAAGTTATAGAACACTATTAAACGGTCATTCGTTGATTGTAATAAATCCCTAAAGGCGTTTAGCTTGTCCTGTGAATACATTCCGCAAAGCTGCCGACTTCGCAATCGTTTATTAAATGTCGTGTCGCCAATCAATTCCGTTCCATCTTCCAGTTTTAAATACCCGGTTTTAATAAATTTCCGGTATTCTTTAGATTCAGGAACCATAACAGGAATGAAATTCTGTTCCGGTAAATCCAAAACATCTTCTGTTTTTAGAAAATCCGCTCCATGTTCCCGCAATTTGTTTTTCAGCCGTTCAACATTCTTATATGGATTGTCTTTGTCAACGATCTTGCGCGGAACATTTCCAATCCACAATGTTTTATAGTTTATATAATGCTTTTCATATGTAGGTTTTGAAATGTCCCAACCGAGTAATTTCGCCTGTGTCCATAAATCTTCGTATTTTCCAGCACAAGGCGTACCGGACAGAAGAATTACATTTAACGGCTTTAACTTGTTGACGATAAATTTCGTTTGCTTTGCCGAAATATGTTGAATGCAGGAAGATTCATCAAGCATTAATGTAAAATTAGTTAGCTTTGCAAGTTCCGGTCTGCGCCAACATAATTCGTAATTGATAATTAGAACATATTTTTTTGCTTTGTGGTAATTGTTGATAAAATTCGGATCATTGGAAAACATTTGCCAATCGTCTTTTTTCCATTTTGTAACATCATAAATCATTAAGTTTTCACTTAATACGTAATGCTGAACAAAGTGATTTACCCAATCTTTAATCTTTGACTTTTGACAAATCAGAAGATTTACCGAACTGCCAAGCTGAAGCATTTTTTCAGCGCCGACAAAGGTTTTGCCCAATCCCATGTCCCAATAAAAAGCGCACCGATTATAATTCTTTAAGCGGTTTAGTCCGTCAATTTGATGTTGATAGAGCATTTTTCAACTCCTTAAACCGTTTACATTCGACCGGTCTGCACTTCGATTCGGAACAGGTTAAACATATGTCTTTAATCTGATTTATTTTGGAAACATCTTTGATTTTTCTGTTTGGGTTGCGTGATAAATGAGATAATGTTAATGGATTTTTTTGTAAAAAAGTTCTCATATTTTCACCAACCAATTCCAAGCGAGATCATCAGCGCCATGTTGATTCTTCTCATTTCGTGCCTTGTGCAACGTCCTAAATGAGTTGATAATCTCGATTTGTCAACAGAATGAATATGTTCACATTTTGCTATGCTCGGTTCTGGCGCTGAATTGATCGGAACGTGTGTCGGAAGGGTTTTATCGGCTTTAAAAGAGGTTGTTAAATATACAATTTCGACAACCGGCGAAAACAAATTGCAAGCTTCGTTCGAAACGATTATTGCCGGTCTGCCGTCTTTCTGTTCGTGTCCTACGCTGTTTGTGTCTTTAACGTAATAGATTTCGCCACGTTTAACGTTCATATCAGACTATTAACATCCTTTCCGTCATATTCTGAAAGAAATTTTTCCAAGCTTGTCCGCCTGCATTTGTACGCTCCAAGCTTCATGAAAGGTATTAGACCGGCTTTGCGAAGTTTGTGAACATACTCAACATTGGTTTTAAGAATCTTTGATACTTCTTTGACAGTAAGCAGATCATCCATTATCATTCACCACCTTCGGCATTTCTCTGTCCCAACATTTACGACAATCGTAAATTCCGCAATCCTCAAAAGGACTATAACCGTAATCGTCCGGGCATCCTCTACAACCGCCTTCATAACCTTCGTCAACACATTCCGGATGTTCCTGCTTTAACTTTTCTCTCAAAGTCATTTTTTTGTCACACTCCTTTTAATCTCATTATTAAAGATGAAGTTATAAAAACCGACATTGTTATAACTTCAAACAGTAAAAACTCCACTGTGTTTAAAAATCCGCTTTCAAATCCGCCGGCAAGTCCGAATATCATTAAAAATGACATGCCCCAAAACGTTTCGACAATCCAGATTAAAATTTTCCTTTTCATCTCAATTCGTCCTTTAATCGATAAATGTCCGCCTGTCCGCATCGTATATGCCGAACCGTTCTCCGTTTACGAATACGAGATATCTGTTATAATAAAAGTTGTGAATTTTGAGCGTAAAATTTTTGTAGCCAAATGACTCAATCGCTTTTTTGATTTCTTCTTTTAAATCTCTCATTTTTACTGTCCTTTCTGCCGGGGCGGTTAATCCCCGGCTCGGCTTTACATTTTGAAATATATCCGTTTACCGTCTATCCAAGGGAAAGCCCTTACTTTGTATGAACCAATCCATCTATCTAATTCCATACCTCCTAACCACCATGAAAGTTGTTTACCCAGCTATTTTCATTTTTGCTTCTTTAATCGTCATACTATGTTACATTCCTTTCTTTTTCGTTTTCTGAGGTCATTATATATGACATTTTATTTTTTGTCAAGCCTTATAATATGACTTTTTGCATTTTTCGTTATTTTCGTATGCTTTTAACAAAAAATGTTTGTCATATTTGTTGACATTTCCATATTTTATGTCATATAATATAAAGCATTAAAAACATAATAAATAATATAAAAGAAAGGAAAGGATAGATAAATTTGAGAAAGTTAAAAGAGATTCGGAAATCAAGAGGTTTAACTCAATTAGAAGTGTCACAAAAACTCCGCATTGCAAGAACCACTTACACCGAATGGGAACGAGGAATAAATGAACCGTCAATTGACAAATTATTGGAACTTGCCATTATTTTTGGTTGCTCTGTCGATGATATAATTGGAAATGAAAAAAGCGCTAATTCATTTAACGAATTAAACGAATTAGCGCGAATTATAAGTGAATTACCGCAAGATAAGCAAAAACAGGTAATGGATTTTATTCGTTTTTTAAAAGACCAAGGATAAATTTTTGTAATTCTAAAATTTGTTCGTTTGTTAAGGTTTTCAACAACTCGATAATCTCTTCTTTTGTCATGTTTGCCAAGTTTGTCATAGTTTCCTCCCACATTGCAGAACAAATGTTCTGTTTGTTTATATTTTAATACATAACCCAAACTATTGTCAATATTTATCGAAAAATATTTTTTTTCATCTTTTATATGTTTCGGCACATACATAAAAAAAAAAGAAAGGAAGTATGAAGTGAAAAAAATAATTGTTGAACGCCGTAAAAATCATAAAGGCGAATATACTTCTTGGCAATATCGTTTTGAAGTTGCGCCTATTGGCGGAAAAAGAAAATGGATCAGTAAAGCCGGATTTGCAACCGATGAACAGGCATATTTAGAAGGATTGAAAGCCTATGAAAGTTATATAAACGGCGGTCAAGTTATAAATCCGTCTGAAATGTCTGTTGCCGATTTTATGAACCTTTGGTATGAAAAATACTGTAAAATTAATTTAAAAATCACAACTTGTATAAGCTATAAGAGAAAAATAAATAATAATATTATTCCTTTAATTGGTAAATATTCTTTAAACGCAATTCGAACGGACTCTTTACAAAACGTTATAAACACAATGTTCCAAAACAATTATAGCAGAAACTCAATACTATCTGTAAAAGGGATTTTGACAAAATCTTTTAAATGGGCAAAAAAGAATAAGTATATTAGAGAAAATCCAGCTTTGGAACTTGAAATGCCTTTACGAACCGCGGTGCCAAAAAAAGGTGTTACCCGAAAAAAGGTTAGAGAATATTTAAACAAAGATGTTATCGATGACTTATTTAGGCGATTCCCAGAAGGACATCCTTGTCATATACCGTTGATTCTTGGTTATCGTTGCGGCTTACGTCTCGGAGAAGCCTTTGCCGTCACATGGGAAGATATTAATTTTAAAGATGGAACTTTAACTATAAATCGACAAATACAATTTGATGAAGAAACGAATAGATTTTTTATTTCGCCGCCAAAATATAATTCGTACAGAACAATCCCTTTGGATGAATCTACACTCGAATTATTGAAACGAACCCAAGATCAACAGAAAAAATCAAAACAGCTTTATGGGGAATATTGGACAAAACTATATATATCAGATGATCATTATGTTAATGAAAACGGAGAAGGCAAAGAAATCCATTTTATAAACATTAGAGAAAATGGAACTCTTATTAGACCTCAAAGTATAAAACATGTCAGCAGAATAATGAGATTAAAATTTAATCATCCCGAATGGGATTTTCACAGCCTTCGACACACTCATTGTGCAGACTTAATTGATTCCGGTTTATCGCCGGCAGTGGTTAAAACTCTAATGGGGCATAAAAATATTGAAACGACACTGGATATATACGATCACATGACAAAATTCCGGGAACAAAAATCAATAGAAATTATTCGTCAGATGTATAAGTAATAAAAATATATCTCGCTCGTGTTCACATTGTGTGCACACAAAATGTATATACGCCTAAAGGCGATACAGGAAATTAAATTAAAATTAAATCGTTATAATCCGGAATACCTTGATTTTACAGGAATTTTTCACGACAAGCAACAACATTTAATTACAATTAATTATATACTTTCAGTATAAGCTATAATCGGGTGACGAAAATGGAGAAAAAGAATAAGAAGAAAAACAATTATAATATTTATTTTGAGGACTCGCTGGACTGCTCGGACATGGTGGCATCCAGCACCGACTGCACCGGGCTGGTTCAAAAGCCGCCGGCGGATGAAACGCAGGCCGAGTCGTACGCGGACCTGCATAAAATTCCAAAACCCCGCGATTATAGAAACGAGCTGACAAAACAGCATAAATAAATCTATTTAAGTTAGGAAAGACAGCCATGGAATTCATCAAGACGCCGAACAGCATCTATCTAAACGACGAAAACGGAAAAACAGTCGCCGAGGTCACGTTCCCCGAAGTGGAAAAGGACGTCGTCAACATCAACCACACCTTCGTGGACGCTTCCCTGCGCGGACAGGGCGTCGCCGGTCAGCTGATGCGCCAGACCGCGGAATACCTGCGTCAAAACAACAAAAAAGCGGTTCTTACCTGTTCGTACGCGATCAAATGGTTCGGCGAACACGAAGAATACAGCGATATCGTAAAATAGCGAAAAAACACTGTGCTGCGAACACAGTGTTTTTCAGTTTGCTTTTTTTATGCTTGAATAAACTATATATTAGATTTTTAAATATAATAGAAAAGCAGCCGAGTATAAAGAAGACATAAATCAATGTCTTTCTAATAAAGGCCGAAAGATCCGATGGCACATACTTTTTTGCTTCTAATCTCTAAAAAGCGTTAATCCATACGCAGTATAATATGCAGAAGAAAAAAGAAAACGCGCTGACAACATAAGCGATTTTGCTCGGATGAAACGGGAGAAGAATTAATAAAACTATCGATACAACCAATCCTATTGCCGACAAGACGGCTATTATTTTGTCTTTCGATGTTATTTCGTATCCGTAAGTTTCATACGCTTCGGTCTCTAATTCCTTCATTCCTGCATAGCTTGAATCTCTTCTTCTTTTGTCAGCGGACTGCCGAGCTTATTTTTGCATTCCGTACAATAGATTACGTCATTTTCATTGAACGAACCGCATTGACTGCATTTTTTTATTTTAAACTCCATAAAAATTAAATTGTAAGTTGCGTTATTATATAATATTTCGACAAAAAAGTCAATATTATTTCACAATTTATTGGAGCAATTTTTCGTAAAAAAATCATTTTTTTTTGCATTTATGCAATTTTTATGGTATAAATAAGCTATCATTTTCACATGCGAGGGTTTCTTTTATGCCGAAGTTTACAGACGCCGGTCTTCTTGGCAACATCAACGATTTGCTGGACAATCTGATCGATGTGCCGAACTCTTTAAAAGAGCAAAACATTCCGCCAAACGAACTATACTGCGAAGCCTTCATGAAAAAATACACCGATGCCGCGACGTTCGCGGAGTTCTTACGTTTGGGCGGGTTCAAAGCGGAAACCTCCGCCGATTTGGACGCCATTCCGGTTTCTGAGCTCGACAAACTGACGGCGGAGCATACGCAGTTTGACGCATGGCGCGAAATGCAGGAAGCGGCGGCGAAGTTCTATTTGGAGAAAAACTAAAAAAGCAGCGCCTTTTTGGCGCTGCTTTTTTATGTGTTATTCGTTTAAAAAATCTAATGTAAGCGTATGTTTTGCGAACTTGTAGGTGTTGTGGTAAACGTCGTTGAGCTTTTTATCCTTCGAGAGGAACGCCTGATAAAACTCGCCGGGGCCGCCGCCCTGATAATACATATGAACAGCGTTCATAAATCCGGTTTCGACGCCGACGCGCAGGTATGCGTTGTAGCGGTCGATGTGAACATCCGACGTTCCGCCGATTTCCATCTCGTACGCCATGCCGAAGCGTTTGACATACCGCTCGTTCGCGTACAGAACCCAGTCGGTTTCGTTGTTGTAGAACGAATAGTTGGGCTGCATGCAGGCGTAATCAATGCCGTAGTCGCGCCAGACGAGATAGCCGTTCGCTTGGAAATAGGGGATCCAGATGACTTTCAGTCCGAGTTTATGGACATAATCGGTCGCGAACCTGAGCATCTCACGCTCGCCTGCGTCGGTGGTCAGCAGCTGCTCCTCGAACCAGTAAAACCCGCACAGCTCGGTGTTCTGGTAGTTGCGCTCCTTGTATCTTCTGTACTGCTCGTCGATAATCCATTTTACAGCTTTTAAGCGGTCGGACTGCTTTGAAAAGTCGAGTGCTTCCCCGTTTCCGTACAGGTCGCCGAAGTTGGTTTGCGTTTTGAACGGATAGAGGATCGACAAGAACACCTTTGTCTTGTAATCGGGCAGCCCCAGCTCCTGCTTGACCTTTCCGGTCGCGATGTCCAGCGCGTCCACGTTATACCCTTTTTCAAAGGTGTTGTCGACGTACCAGCGCCAGTTTTTATAGGTAACGTCGGGCGTACGGTGCGGGAACGCCGCGAACGGCAGGAATAGGTACGCGTCAAAGAAGGTGTCGACCATCTTGCCGCTTCTGTCAAAGTACGCGACGTAGGGCATAAACTGCTCGACCGTTATCTTGCCCTCGTCCGCGCTCGGGCGGCAGTTGTACGCCAAAAGCAGGTCGTGAATGCCGAAAAACTCTTCCGGCATTAAGTATTTGTTCAGGTTTATTTCTTTTCTCGGTTCTTCCTTGACCGGCTTTACCTCCGCCGCGGTTTCGGGAATGGCTTTGGTGCCGATTACCTCAAGCTCGCCGATCATAACCCAGATGTCCACGTCGAACGAGAACTTCACAAAGCGCGCCTTGCGTCCGACCGAAAACCGCTCGTCCAAAATGCAAATCTCGTCGGACTGTACCGCGGCGATGTCGTCGTTTTTGTAAACCGGCTCCCAGTCAACGCCGTTTTCGGACAGCGAAACGGTGAAGTTGCGGGGATAATAAATCGCGGCGTTCACCATATACAAAAGTACCGCTTTGAAGCCGTTGACGCAGGAGGTCTTTCTTAAATCAAACACAATATCGCGATAAACGCCGTGGCAGCACTTGAACCACTCGCCGGTTTTAAAATCCAGAACCGTCGGTATTACGCCGTCGGTCAGCTGTTTGGCGTCCGCCGGCGAATTATGCGTCCGAATGGAGGGCATATCGTTCTCGCCCGAGAAAATATAGAAAGGCAGACCCGCGATCAGGTTTTGCTCGACATGGTAGTCGGGCTCGCTTTTGTCCCAGTATTCCGGCATAGTGACAGGCGTTATCTTCTGCTCGTCGTAGATTTTCACGAGAGTTTCCTTTCCCCCGGCGATACGCCGGGCAGCTTTGTTTTTATTTTAGCTTGGTAGCATAATAAATAAAAATGTTTTCATTGTCAATAGCTTTTCATATTATTTCTCGCGCTTTTTGAACACCCAGTGCAGCTGCACGTTGTAGGAAGCAAAAGCGAGCAGCTGATCGAACAGCAGTTTTGAAATCCAGGGCTCGACGCCGAAGGAATCGTTTACCAAATTGATTAAAATGCTGGAAAGCTCCAACTGCACAATCCAAACAAGCGCAAATTTGGCAAAGAACGTTATGTCTTCCCGCTTGGAGCCGAAAACAAACCTGCGGTTTATCTTGTAATTCATCACGGACGAGCTCACGCGCGCGATGAAGTTCGCCAGGTGCGTCCGCGTGTTCTCTTCCATTTGGGTCAGAATCAAATAGTAAAAAGCCGAAAAAAGGATCAACTCGACGACAACGGCGATCGTGCCGGAAAGCACGTACTTGAAAAACCGAATATATTTATCTTTTCGCAGCGGTTTCGGTATCCGGTCAATCAGTTTGTCTATGTTTATACTGTTCATAAAGTCAACCCTTTTATGTAAACTGCTTGCAGTGAGACCGTTAAAATAAGCAATCTATTTTAATATACTAACGAAGTATACGCGCAATTACTCTTACTTATCAACGCCTGTAAACTTTTGAACAATTATACCACAAATACCCGATGAATTCAAATAAAAGATAATTTTTTTACGATAGGAAAAGATATCGATACCATATTAAAGTATATACTTTACATGAATAAAAACCGGTTTCCCAAATTACTTGAGAAACCGGTTTTTTGCTATAATTTTATAACTCCTTATTCACTATAATTTGCACCCGGCAGTCCCCTATTTCTTTCTCGAACCTTTCTTTTAAGCCTTTGTCCAGCAAAGAACTGTCGAGCCACAGCTGATGGATATGACCGTCATATACGCCCGCTCCGGTGGCTTCGTAGTTTTTATACTGCTCGTTGAACTTTTTCAGTTCTTCGACGCTGTATTTCTCGGACTGGATCAGTGTTTTTCCGGTATAACCCATTTTGGCATAGAATTCTTCTTCGCCCTCGCCGATGCCCAGCACGATATTTTTATGGCCGAGTCTTTTCGCACGTTTTTCGATTTCGACCAAAAGCGATTCATGAATTCCCATGTTTTTATACTCGACAGAAACGCCGTCGCCGCCGATCGTGACGCTGCTGTTCTCCGCCCAGCCGAGGATAACGCCGCAAACCCGGTCGTCCTCTTTCGCAAACAGCAAAAGCTCGGGATTCTTCTTCCATTCCTTGAGCCAGAAATTGCGGGAATACTTGTCGTCGCCCTCTCCGCCGAAATCAAAAGTCAAATCCGGATAAAGCGTTTTCGCAAAAGCAAGAACCTCATCCAACTCATTTATATTCTTTACATTGTCAATAAATGTAGAAATGCCTTCTTTCTGAATATTGTTTTTTTGTATTCGCTTGGAGTACAGCCAAAAACAGCCTTGAACGCCTTATAAAATCCCGCCGGCGTTTCGTAGCCGTAATCCAAAGCGATGTCGTAGAGCCTGCGCCCTGTGTACATCTCGCATAAAGCGTGAAACAGCTTCATTCTGCGGATGTACTCCATGATGGGATAAGGAGAATACACTTTGAAAAGCTTGTAAATATGGTTCGCAGAGTACCCTACATTGGTCGCGATTTGAGATGCGGTTATCTCTTCTTTTAAATGCGCTTCGATATATCGAAGGATTTGGTTGTAAACCGTCAATTTATCACCTCGCAGTTCCGAATACTTACGGCCGCGGCTTTATAATAGCATCGATGAGATTGAAAATCTTTTCCTATTTTATCATCTTAAAAATTATTACTGACTTTCCATAAACCGCCGCAAAACTTTTTTAAAAAGCCTAAAATGCTGTATAAAAAGGGCTGTCGATTTCTCAACAGCCCTTGATTTCTTTGTATTTTGGTGCCGGTGGCGGGGGTCGAACCCGCACGGTATCGCTACCACTGGATTTTGAGTCCAGCACGTCTGCCAATTCCATCACACCGGCGTATGCCGCGGCTTAAAACAGCCGCAGGTAGTATTGTATCACAGTTCTTTCAAATTTGCAATAGCTGATTATAAAAATTCCATTTTGTTTTTAAATGGAAAAGTTTACGCGTCCTTTCCGTTATCCGCGCTCTTCTTTAAGAGAATAATGCCGCAGCGCGAGTAGGAGATGCGGATATATCTGCGGTCGAGGTCCAGCGCTTCGTTGATGCAGTCGTTGCCCTCGATGGTGTAGTACTCCACAATATCCGCGTCGATAAAGGACTGGATGTCGCACACGGTTTTCCCGTCGCTCGTGTACGCAAGCAGGCCGTAGTCGCCTTTGAAATAGGTCTTGGCGGACAGCTCCTCGCTCTTCTCGACAATGCCCGTCTCGTCTCCAAAGACAAAGTCGCCGAACTTCTCTCTCCAGATTTTCTTAATCTCAATGACCTTGCGCAGATAATCAAGCTGCTCCGGGTCTAAGAAGAAGCTGTTGTCCTCTTCGAGGTCGTAAATCCAGAAGGTCATGTTTGTCAGGAAGGCTTTGTTGATCATGTCGGTCGAGCGCTGCGCGACGTGAACCGGGCGCATCGCAAGATTCCGCTTCGGATATACCATATCCACAAGCCGGTGCTGCGGGAAGGTATAGCTGTAAAGCTCGGGGAAAGCGCCGCTGTGCAGCGAAATAAACGTGGACACCAGACTGCCGTTGACCAAAGAGCCGTACATGTCCGAGCAGCCCTCGATGATGATCGAAATCGGCTCGCCCGCGTTGGTCTTTATCTGATTCGCTTCCTCCAGCAGTTTCCGATAGCCGTCGCACCAGCCGTCGTACGGATGGTTGTGGTCGGGGTTATGGCAGGCTCTCGGCGCAGCCATGGCAAGCTGGTCCAAATAAACGCCCGTCGCGCCATGTCCGACGACATACCGAATCGCGTCCAAAATTCTATTCCGCCACGCTTCGCTGCCCGCGCACATGGTCGCAAATGATAAACTCTTGTCGCCGTAGCCCTCGATCTCCGGCGTGCCGTCCGCCTTAATCACCGCGTTGTCCTTGATAAAGTCCGCCAGATGCGCGTACTTGCGGTTTGCGATTCTTGTGTTGATGTAAAACGATACTTTGACGTTCTTTTCGGCCGCGTATTTCAAGCCGGTGGCAAGCTCTTCCTCGGTGCCCAAATCCTTATCCGCGACATATTCCGGGAACCCGTTGTCAAACCCGTCGGTATGCCAGCCGGAAATCAGAATGTGGTTGGCGTTCAGTTCCGCCGCCTGATCGACAATCTTAGGAATATCCTTGAAACGGTGCACGATTCCGCCGTTCTGATACTTAAAATCATAATGCGCGGCAAGCGAAACGCTCTTTTCGAACCATTCGGGTTCGGCGCGTCCGGCGGCGTAGGACGCGTGCGCCGCTCTGTAAATATCCGCTCCGTCGTGCCAGTCGCCTTTATGAAGGGCGACGACGATGTTGTTCATGCCGAAGTTCTGCTTGCCCTCGACGATTTTCTCAAAGGAGAAAATCATGCCGGGGCTGTCGGGACCCGGGGTTTCCGCCTTTAAGCGGCAGATGCCGTTCCGCTCGTGCATGCCGAAGTAGATTCCGCCGTCTTCGTCGTAAAGGTCAAGCCATGCCATCGAAAGAGCGCCAGAATACAAAGCCGAATAACTGTATAAACCGTCGGCATTCTTCACGCCGCAGCATCCGTCAATATGATAACAGTAACGGTACTCCTGCCAGCGCCAGAAAATCGACTTCGGCTTTTTCGCGAAGAACTCGACCGGGTTTACAAACTTCATTCCCGAATTGTACGGATAAACCAGCGTGTCGTCCTTGTAGCTCTCGCCCAGATAAATGCTGTTGAGAATCGGGAAGCAGAAGCTCTTTATCGCATATCCGCCGTTGTTTACGACCTGCGCGTCGAGCCTGATTTCGGCCTTATCGTCGGGCATCCATAGGGTCACTTCGACTTTGATGTCATAAACCGTCGTGCCGTCGGAGAGCTTATCGTAGATAATCTTTATCTCGGTGCCGTTTTCCTTTTTCGTATCGGCAATCTGCGCTTTCAGGGCAGGTTCTTTCCGTACCATTAGCAGATTCGGAACGCTCAGTCTGACCTTGTCCAGCGTGACCGCGAACATATTGGGCAGATTGAAAGGCGTGTTCTTTATCAGGTTGTCGCCGTTCGCTTTGTTTACCAGTTCTAAAATCTCGCCGGATGTTGTATCAATAGCAACAGAGATAGAATCGTTCGCATACCTTTTTCTGCTGTTATACATAAACAGGCCTCCTCCGAAAGCAGTGTGAAACGGTGCGTAAAACGTATACATTTTCCGTCATGCATTTTTTAACGGTTAACGTTACATCGTATAAAAATCGTTTAACATTTTTTCATTATTGATATTATATTTTACATCAAAAATCCAGCGTTTGCAATACTAATCCGCCCCAAAAAAGCAATTTTTTGATAGGGGCTTGACAAATATGATATAATATATCGGATTTGTTGATGGAAAAGTTTAGCGAAAAACATCGCTTCGGCTGATTAAGGATAAAATTTTTGTGGGTATAATTTGTTTGATTGCTTTATAACCTTATCCGGCCGAAGCATACAACAACACTTTTAGAGAAAGGATTTTCGTCAATGACTATATTCAATCGAAAAATTAAAAAGGCGCTGCTGTTTGCCGCCGTGATTGTCCTGACCTTTTCACTGGGCGCGACGGTCTATGCGGAACAGCCGGCGCAAAAATCGGCCGTTAGCGACGACCCGCTGGTCACGCTCAGCTACGTCAACGAGGTATTAAAGCCGCAGATTATCGCGGAGATTCTCCAGCGGACCGGAAACGGAAGCGTTCCGGCTATCTCTACGGGCGAATCCGTATATCAGGACATTTATCTCGAACGGGGAAAAATGATTAAACTCGGCGCAGACTGCGAGTTTATTTACAGAGGCGGCGGCGCGGTCATTATTACGACTTCTCCCGAAAAAGGCGACGGCGTGTCCGATATGTCGACCGGCATGGAGTTCTTCTCCGGCAAGCCGCTTGAGTTCGGACATGTTTACTACGCATCGGAGTCGGAAGCGGAAAAGTACATTCTCATCACCGGCAGCAAAGCATACTTTACCATCAGAGGTACTTATGAAATCTGTTAGACGGACGGTATGCTTAATACTCTCCTCTGCAGTGATTTTAACCGCTTTTACGCCCGTTCAGTCTGTTTCGGCAGAAAGTTTGGGGCGTCCGGTGCGCGTCGGTCTGTTTTACGCGACCTCGACAAGGGACTCAAGAGTTTTTTCGGCCGCCAACAAGTCGGCAACCGGGTTTGAAATCGGCATTTCGAGCGGTACAGGTTTTTCCAAGCTGTTCGAGCTGAACGTCGGCGAATTCGTCATCGCGCCGAGCGGAACTCTTCATATTAAAAATAGCGGCGGCCTTCTGCATGCGGGCGCCGGCGGCGTTCATACCTTCGGCGGCTATCATGTGCAGTTGGACGGAAGCTATGCAAGTTATCATGCGGCGAGCGAAGCGGCTTTCGCCGTCGGCGGAGCGTTCGTCGCCTACACCGGTTCCGCTTTCGTCGTCCGCGTCGGCAGTTTTTTATCGTTAGCGGACGCGCAGAATGCGTGCGCGCAGTATCCCGGCAGCGCAGCGGTCTCCCCCTCGCCCACAGGGCTGACGCTCTGCGATACCGCCGGGCACAAAATCCTTTTTGAATTTGAAGGCGCGCGTTTTGCCGTCAGAGCGCGCGGCGGCGGGACGGTCACGATTACTTCGTCGAACAGTTATCCCTATTACGGCTTTTTCGAATACAGCGTCGAGGGCAAAAGGCTGAGTCTGGTCAACGTGGTTGACCTCGAGCAGTATGTAAAAGGCGTACTCCCCAACGAAGTGGGTTTTCGCGCTTCCGACGAGGTGACAAAAGCGTTTTCCATTCTCATCCGCACGTTCGCCTGCGGCAGAAAGCATGGCGGCGTCGGCATTGACGTCTGCAACACTTCCTGCTGTCAGGTTTACCGCGGCGCGTATCTGGAAAACGAGCGGATGAGCAAAATCGTCGATTCCACAAAAGGACAGATTATCACCTATCAGGGTGAACTGATTCGGTGCTTTTACAACGTCAGCAACGGCGGAGCGAGCTGTTCTTCCGCCGCCGCGTGGGGAAGCACGCCGATTCCCTATTTAAACAGCGTGCAGCTGGACGAGGGCGAAGCCACCGTCGTCTGGAGCCACTCCTTCACAAAAAACGAGCTGTTCGCCTACCTCAAAGAACGCCCGGCGTTCTCGTCCTTAAAAGGCGGCATCGCTTCGGTTGAGATTGTAGAAAAAGACCCGCTCGGTTCGGATTATGTTACGGCGTTCGCGGCGACCGACATCTACGGGAACACCGTCACGGTCCGGAACGCGGCGTCGGTAAGGGGTTCGCTGGGCTTTGACAGCGCGAACTTCGCGATCAAATTCTCGTTCGACCGCAAAGTCCAAACCGCCGCGGGCGAAAAAGAATCCGCCGCAAGCGTTATCACCGCGGACGGCATCGAAACCATCCGGTTCGGCGAAACCCATTCGGTCATCGACGCGAGCGGCAGCATATCGACCATTACCGCCGACCGGATCACCTTTGACGGAAAAGGCAGAGGACACGGCGTCGGCTACAGTCAGATGGGCGCCGAACAGCTGGTGAAGCAGGGCTACGACTACAAGTACACAATCGCGTTCTACTTCCCCGGAACTGAAATTTCGAAGATTCAAAACTAAACATTGAAATTTATCATATATGCTGTGAAATGTTTTGCAAATTCTAATTTTCAATAATAATAAAGCATAAATCTTATTTTTCAAAAGTGTAAATTATTTCTTCTGCTATTTACAAACCCCTCGCCTTGGTTGTATAATACACGGCGAGGGGTTGGTTGCATATATGACAAAATACTTAAGGCAGAAAAGAATCATAATGTCAATCGTTATTATTCTGAGCCTTGCCGTATCCATTTATCGGATTTTCGTAATTCAGAATAACATAGACGTAAGCCCGACAGCGGAGGACGCAAACTATTACCTCAAGGATACGGACGAAACAGTAGCCTTCGCGGTGATAACGGTTGTACTGCTTGTATTGTTTTCTGTCTGCGCGTTTTTCTTAAGAAAGAAAATGAATAATGAAATAGAATCCGTCGAGCCTTCCGTTATTTTTACGTCGTCGCTGAGCGGCTTTTTAATCATCGGCTGTATTTTTTATTATTTCTTTTATTTTTTAGGCGACGAAAGAGAACTTTCTTTTTTTGTTGTCGCCATCATCATTACCGCTCTGATCAGCTCGGTTTATTTCCTGCTCAACGCAAGCGGAAAAGCCCCTTCCCGCCGGAAAGCGGCCGCCTGGCTTTCGGTCGCGCCGATCGCATGCTACGCGTTCCGGCTGCTGAATGAGTTTATGAAGCGCGGGACCTCGCATTACCCGTCGTCGTCGGTATATCTGCTGCTCTCCATTATCGCGTTTATGCTGTTCTTCCTCGCGGAAGGCAAATTCAAATCCGGAAGCGGCAATGTCGGAACATATATGCTATTTGGATTTTTGTCCATCCATCTCTCGCTTACCTATTCTCTGCCTACGCTGTACCTGTCCGCTTTCTGGGTATTCCCGACCAGCAGCGAGCTGCTTTACGCCGCAGTAGACCTGACGGTCGCGATGTATGTAGCCGCCCGTCTTTTCCAGCTTAAATGCGTCGGATGCGAAAACGAGCAGGAGCAAAGCATATAGCAAAAAACGTCAAAACGTCACAACGCCATAACGTCATAAATCAAATAACCGCGGAATAAAATAAAGCAAAAGTATAAAAAGGAGGACAACCCTTGAAAAACTATTTGCTTTATTTTTTTGCCGTGATTCTGTGGACCGCGCTGCTGCCCTTCACCGTGTCTTTGGCGAAGGTGGAAAGCGCCGACGTTCCGATAAACTATGAGACGAAATACAAAGTAAAAAAATCAAGCGGCGAAATAACCGAAATGACGATTGACGAATACACGCTCGGCGTCATGCTGACCGAAATGCCGGCGAACTACGAAAAGGAGGCTCTGCGCGCGCAGGCGGTCGCCATCCGGAGCTATGCGCTGTATTTGATCGAGAACAAAATCCCCAAACACAAAGACGCCGATTTGTGCTCGGACGGGAAATGCTGCCGTAACTATATTACATACGACGAACTGCTGACCAAAACCAGCAAGGAAAACGCGAACGAACGCTTTCGGGCGATGAGCGCGGCGGTTTATGAAACCAGCGGCGAAGTGCTGACCTACCAGGGGAAAACCGCCATGGCGCTGTACCATATCTCCTCCCCCGCCAAAACCGAGAGCTACGAGAATGTCTTTAAAATAAAGGTTCCTTATCTGGTTTCGGTGGACAATGTGGACGAGTCCGGTTTTGTTCAATATAAGAAAGAGGTGTTTTATAAGTTCGCCGACTTCGAGAAGCTGCTGAACGACAACGGCTACGACTATGCGTACAAAGACGGCGAAAAAGCCTTCCCCGCCGTGAACAGCGCGGGCAGGTGCGAGTACGTCATCTTCGGCAGCGCCGAGATACCGGCCTCCATATTCTGTTCCATCACCAGGCTGAACTCCAACTGCATCGAAATCGTAAAAGAGAGCGAAGGGTACAGAATCGCCTCCTACGGACTGGGCAGCGGACTGGGCATGAGCCAGTACGGCGCGAACATTTTGGCTTCGCAGGGCTATACCTATAAAGAAATATTATCATTTTACTTCAAAAATACAGAGATTGAAAAAAGAAAATAATTAGAAACAAAGTGAATATTTCCCCTAATTTAGGCGCAAAATAACAGCGTAACTACATTTTACAGGGGGAAATATTATGAACGATAAGAATACCGAGAAAAACAGCCGGCCCGAAAGCAACGACAACGAGAAGAATAGCGGAAACGATCTTAAGAGGAATATAAAGATCAAAAAGATTACCGGTTATTCCGCTTACATCTATCTGGCGCTTGCAATCTGCATTTTGACAGCGCTGACGATCGGCATTTTCTCCATGTCGTACGACAGCAAAATACCCAGCATCAGCATACCCGAAGTCTCGCTGCCGCAGAACCAGACCCAGTCGCAGTTGAACAACAACACTTCGAGCTCGCCCGGCAACAGCGAAGCGCCTGTGGGCGGGAACGAATCCAATGTTCCCGACACCATCGATACCAGACCGATGTATGTAAACCCGATTGAAAACGGTCAGATCGCAAAGGATTTCTCGATTGACGCGCTCGTATTCTCCGCCACCCTGAAGGATTACAGAGTGCATACCGGTGTGGACATAGCGGCTCCGAAAGGCACTGCGGTTCGCGCTTACGCAGACGGAACCATCGCGGAAATCAAAAAAGACCCGTTCTATGGGAACACGATTATCATAGAACACAGCTCGGGTCTGCAGACGATTTATATGAATCTTGCGGCCGATATCCCGCAAAACGTCACGGTAGGCGCGGCTGTTAAGGCAGGCGACGTCATCGGCGCGGTGGGCGATACGGCGATTATAGAATCCGCGGACGAGCCTCATCTGCATTTCGAGGTCAAATTAGGCTCGGAGTTTATAGATCCCAAGGAGGAACTTGCGCACGCAGAAAATTAAACATTCCTGTATGCCTCAATATAAAAGAAAAATGCAGCGAAAACGCTGCATTTTTAATTTGCCGTGATGATGTCCCAAAAATAGTGCACAGGGTCGTCCTCGCTTGGGAAATTGACCAGGTATTCGCTTCTGACCGCCGGAACTAAGTAAATCCCGTATCTTCCCGCAAACTCTGAGCTGTCTATATAAAACGCATAATAGGGCATCAGGACCAGGTTATCTGACAGGACGTACAGCTGCATGGCAAAAATACTGCTTTCGGCCGGCACGTCCTTGCTTAACGAAATATAGTGGTTTTTAAGCAATAATTCTTTCGCTTCTTCCAGCGTTATTAGCGGATAGTCGCCAAGTTTTTCATACATTTTATAATCGCGGATTTCAATTGACTTCAGCTCGCCTTTGGCGCTGATCGAAAATCTTACGGGCATCGTGAAATACTCCAACAACTTGCTTGCGCTATCTGCGTCTTTATTATACACCCGAATGCTATAATAATTGTCGCCCATATTAAAAACGGAGGATGCCGGAGACTGAATATCCGTAACATTTAAGTGACGCATCAAGTAATCGGTTATAGCGTCTTTTTGCGCGTTTACAGCGTCAAAACCGCTAAAATCAAATTCTTCCGGAAATTTTAATAAGCAGTCAGAGGATATGCGGATATAACCATTTAAGGAAACCAAGATATAGGTTGTATTGTCGCTTAATATGACTTGTTGCGGCGCGCGAATGGATTCTTCGTCGTACGATTCGCCCCTGCTTTTATAACCATCGATTATGCTGTTCGCTTCTTCCTCGCTCGGATAAACCGACCAGTCGTATTCCGTTATGCCCAGTTTTTTTGCATATTTTTCTGCTGTTGCGATCGCTTCTTCCAAATCAAGGTTTACGATTTTTCGATAAACCGGAAAGGTTTCGATATCGAAATTCTCCGTCCAGAATTTATTCTTTATAATATCCTCAGCCGTAAACGTAACGGGGCCAGTGGCGCTTCTTAAGGGGCTTATATCTAAATCCGCAGTTTCGGCAAACCGGACGCATCGGAATTTGAAGAAACATCCTGCGAAAATGTTGAACTCCCCGCGGAATCGACGGCAGGCAGGATGACCGTCAACACCAGTATCGGTATTAAAACCGCGACGGCCAGGCAGGTCGCCACCGCGAAAATAACCTGCTTGCTGAATCTCGCTCTTTTGGTTGTTTCTTTGCTTTTCAATGCGTTTTTAATTCTTCTTTTCAGACTTTCGGTCGCCTTGATATCGCCGATGGTTTCGCGGTAATCGTTGATGTTCATATCTTCACTCCTTCTTCTGCAAGAATGATTTTCAGTTTTTTGCGCGCTCTTGTCAGGCGGGAACTGATTGTGTTTTCATTTTTGCCGAGTATGCGCGCAATCTCGGGAACCGTATAGTTTTCGTAGTAATAGAGGTATATGACGTTCCGGTCGTCCTTCGGCAGCTTCCAGATTTCGTCCAGGATGCCCAATTGCTTTTCGCCGCGCGGCTTCCATTGTTCGTCGAGCGGCTGCCGTTTCCGGAACCAGGCGGATTTCCGCAAATCCTTGCACTGATTGATCGTGACGCGGATCAGCCAGGCTTTTAAGTGTTCTTCATCGTTGAAATCCGGCTGTTTGAGCAGCTTGATGAATACCTCCTGCGTCACGTCCTCGTCGTCCGCCTGATTTTTCAGATTCTGATACGCGATGCGGACCACCATGTCCGAATACTTCTCGACCACATATTCGATAAAACCGTGATCGCCCGATGTTCTTTCCAACGAAACACCTCCTCTATTACTACGAACGATTTAAAACCGCAAAACCGTGCGCAAAATATAAAAAATTTATTCTATAATACTACAAACGTCAAAAAAGAAAAAGAGGCAAAACCCTCTTTTGCTTACAAAAAAGAAAAAACCGCCAAAAAGGCGGTTTTTTCTTTTTTGTTTGCGATACCGGAGGGGTTTATTGGATATCCACCTTGAAGGTGTTGCTCTTCGGTTCTTTCTTGGGCACGGTGATGCGAAGGACGCCGTCCTCCAGTTTTGCGGTGATGCCTACCTGGTCAATATCGCCGAGATAGATGCTTCTGGACATTGCGCAGCAGCGTCTCTCTCTGTGGATGTATTTATCGTTTTTATCTTCGCGCTCTTCGTTTCTGTTGACAGAGATGCACAGCGTTCCGTCCTTCACGGTAACGTCTATCTCGTCCTTCTTGACGCCGGGCATATCCGCAACAACTGTATAATCATCGCCGTTGTCCTTTACGTCGACCCTAAAAGTGCCGGCATAATGTCTGCGGTACAACCTGCTGTCTGCAAAGAAGTCATCCAGCATGTTGTAAAAATCATCAAAGAACGAATCGAAATAATCCGGTCTGTTGCCAACGAATGGAATAAGTCCTCTCATCATAATCAACACTCCTTTATGCAGTGATTGTTTTACATTTTTTATGTACCACGTTAGCACTCTCGAGTCTTATCTGCTAACTGTGCCTACATTTTAGTCCCGCATACAGGGTAAATCAACAATATTTTATGAATTTTTTGTAAATGATTTATTACAGTACGCGGTTTTAATCGGTAAAAATAAGCAGTTAAACATTCTATCTGCCATTTAATAGCGTTCTACATACAGCGAAACGATTACGGTGAGCAGATCGTTGGTATAGTCCCTGTACTCGACAAAACAGCGGATTTTTCTGTCTTTTTCAAGCAAAAAACGGGGCAAAAGCGAAATAGATGCGGGAAGAAATCCGACGGTCAAGCCGTCCGCCGTCCGGACGGTCATCATATCCGAATTTGGCGCTCCATCCGGGCAGACTGCTAATTCCTCCCCGACCGAAATACGCATGCAAACCTCCGAAGCGTTCTCCAGCGCGTAGCTGCCTTCCAGTTCCAGCACATCCAGAATACACCCTCTGCGGCGTTTGCTGAGCTGTTTGACAGCTTCCCAGCGGTTTTTTCGGATGTTTTCCGGAGTTATTATACCCTCATTGGGTCTTTTTATGTGTTTCATAACGCTAAATCCACCGATTTATCCAGCGAGAAGGAATACAGAACCGCCCGTGCGACCTTCTTCCCCGTCATCGCTTCGACCGCTCTGCAGTAGAATTTCACCTGTTTTTCGTGCCGCTCGATTAATATCCGCTCGCCGCCTTCTTCGGGCAGAAAATCGGTCTTATAATCGACCAGCGTGTAGGTTTTGTCCGGATTTTCAAAGAAGCAGTCGATAACGCCCTGTATCAGCACTTTCTCGTCCTTTGCGTTTTTTAGCTCGGGCAGTCCGAGCGACGCGGCCTCTACGCTGAGCGAAAAGCGCTTCTCGCGGTACAGCCGCTTTGCCGAACGCATTTCCCGATACAGCAAAGAATCGAAAAAGGCTTTCAGATGCTCGTAGGACAAAAGCTCGTACTGCTCTTCGGTAATCATCTTAATGCGAAGCAGCCGCATTGCTTCGGCTTCCACGCCGTTTTGCTCGACAAAATCGAAGTCGGCAAACTGCATGAACACATGGTTCGCAGTTCCCTTCCTTGCGCCGAAGTCGGTTACTTTTCCTAAAAATTCCGGGCGGCGAAGGATCATCTTTTCGTTGACTTTCGCCTTAAACTCGCTGAAGGAAATCTCCGAAACCGACAGCTTCGCGGGGGTTCTGACCGCTTCGGGATAGGGATAAGAATACGCGATTGCCTTCTTGATCTTTTCCGCAACCGCCGGGTCGAGCGTCTTTTCCGCTTCGTCCGCGTCCGCTTCCAATCCTTTATAGAAACGCTCGCGGATGTCGTCCGGGATGACGTAAACGTCAAAGAAGTTTTCCTCCCGATTTGCGACCGTCATCAGAATCCAATCCGCAAAGGAATGCGCGGCGACGGGATTATACGCTTTGTCCGAATAACCCTCCGGAACGCTGGCTGTCACATAAAGCCTTTCCTTCGCTCTGGTAAGCGCGACGTACAGTTTTCTAAGCTCCTCGTCGACCGCCGCTTCGGTGTCGCAGATGGCGGCGAACCGGCGCAGATAGGTGTCCCTTCTGGTCAGCTTTTCGGCGTCCCGGATGCGGCAGCCAAACCCGAAGTTTCTGGAAACAATCAAACTCGCGGACGAATCTCTGGTGCCGAACTTCCGCGAACAGTCGCAAACGAAGCAGACCGGGAATTCCAAGCCTTTGGACTTGTGCACGGACATAATATGCACATAGTCTCCGTCCTGACCGGCGGATTTCGCGTTCGCGAGGTCGCCGCCGCGCTCGGCGATTTCGCCGAGATACAGAATAAAGGCGGAAAGTCCCTTAAAGCCGGTGTGTTCGAAGTCCCGGGCGTACTGGTATAGAAGAAGCAGGTTTTCTCGGCATTTGTCCCCGTACTCGAATGCGCCCGCCGCAGCCAGCAGCCCGCTGCGCATGTAGAACAGCCACAAAAACTTATAGCATAACATTCCCTGCGCCTTGGCGCGGTAGAAATCGAGCTCGGCCAGAAAATGCCTGCACCTGCCCGCAAGGGTGGACGGTTCGCTCTGTTTGCGGACAGAAAACGCATATTTTTTCCCAGCGTCCCGTCTGCAGCGGCCGCGGTCGAAGCTGGCGGCATAGACGATGGAATCGTACAGCGAATAACCGTTTGCCTTCGTATGGATTCTGTAAAGCTCGTCGGCGGTAAATTGATAGATCGGGCTTCTGAGCAAAGCGCAGAGCGAGACGTCGTCGGTCGGGTTGTCGATGGTTTTGAGCGCCGAAACCGCAAGCATAATCTCCGGCCTCGAGAACAAACTCTCGTCCTGCTCGGTCATGCAGGGAATGCCGCGGCGTCTTAACGCGCGCTCGAACACCCTCGCCCTGCCCCGCACCGCCGAGAGCAGCAGTGCGATATCGCCGTACCGAATAGAACTGCCGTCCTCTTTCTTCTCCCTGCCGACCAGCCTTTCGATTTCGCAGGCGATATACTCGGCTTCCCGCTCAAACGCTTCCGCCTTTAAGTCCGCGGCCGTGTCTCTGTTGTCGCCGTCGTAAACCGAAAGCGCGACCACGACCGGATAGGCCGGCGCAGAACTGTTTTTCGCGTAAATTAGCTCCTCGCCCGCGTATTCCCGCGCGAAGCGGTTGCCCTCCGTAACCTCGCTGAAAACCAGATTTACAAAGTCGATAACCGTCCTGCTGCAGCGGAAGTTTTCTTTTAAGAAAATCCGCGCGGCTGGTCCCTCGGCGTCCTCCCGGTAATCCGGAAAACTCTCTTTATAGTTTACAAAAATATCCGGATACGCGTTACGGAACCGGTAAATGCTCTGCTTGAGGTCGCCGACCATAAAGCGGTTGTCCGGTCTGGACAGGAGCGTAAAGATGTGGTCCTGCAGGGGGTTTATGTCCTGATACTCGTCTATGTAGATTTCCTTATAACGTTTCCGCAGTTTCAAGCACAGCGCGGAGGGAACCGTGTTCCCGTTTTCGTCTTTCGTTTCGAGCAAAGCGGCCAGATAATGCTCTAAATCCGAATAATCAAGAACGCCCTTTTTGCTTTTTGCCGCCGTGTACCGGCGGTCGAACTCGCCGATCACTTTGCGAAACGCTCGGACAATCTGGAGCGTGGATAGATAGTCTTGATAAATCTGCTCTTCCGTCAGCAAGCAGAACTTACTTATGATTTTGTCCGTTTCGCTTTTTATTCTGCCGTACTCTTTCGCAGAATAATCGGCATCCTCTTTCGCCATTCCCGTCTTTACGAACTTTGGATATTCCTCGACTGCCAAAACCGCGCCGCGCAGGGCGTCGTAGTCTTTTTCCGCCGCGTCGATAAGGTCGAGAACCATATCCCTGAACGCTTCGACCGGAGCGATGTTCTCTTCGCTGGCGGCCGTATGCGCAAGGTTCAGAATCAGGCTGTCGCAGGCGGCGATCACTTCGTTCAAACGGAACAGTACGTGCTCTCTCAGTCCTTTTCCGATTTCGGTGTTGTAAAAGCCGCTTCGGACAAGTTCTGCCTGTTCTTCCAGCTTTTTCTCCTGTAATTCGAGCCAGTCATGATAATTGTAGAACGCGCGCAGCCGGTTATATACCGTCAGAATGGTATCAATCAGCAAATCGTCGCTCTTTTCGCTGCCGAAGTTGTCCGCGAGCAGCAGTAAATCCGGATCGTCGCGCTCGTACAGCTCGTCGGTCAGTTCCTCCATGCATTCCCGCGCGATCATCCGCGTTTCGGTTTCGTCCCCGATCCGCATATTCGGCGACAGTCCGAGCACGGAGAAATTCTGCTTGATCATGTCGTAGCAGAACGCGTGAATCGTGCTGATCTGCGCGCCCGGAAGCAGGAACAGCTGGTTGAAAAGATGGCGGCTGCGGGGCTGCGCGGCTATCGCGTCGGTAATGGCGTTGTACAGCTTTTCCTTGAGGTCGCTGGCTGCCGCGCGCGTAAAGGTTACGACGAGGAAATCCTCGATGCTGTCGCCCGCAAGGATGCGCTCGGCAAGCCTGCGCGTCAGCACGGTCGTCTTGCCGCTGCCCGCTCCCGCGGAAACAAGCAGGGTCTTCCCTTTCGCTTCGATGGCTTTCCGTTGGGATTCGGTCCAATTCATATCTCTTCGCCCCTCTCTTCCTAATCCGAGTACCGGCAGATGACGCCGAAGTCGCAGTATTTGCAGGCGTCGTAGTTTTCGTCAATCCGTTTCGGGTCAATGCGCATATCGCCCTCCAGCACGCGCCGGGCGAGCGTTTTAATCTGCGATATCAGTTTCTTTTCGAGTTCCATAAAGCCCTCGCTGTCGAGCGGTTTTCCGAATCGCCGATCGAACTTCCCGTTATTTGTCAGCTTTATCGGCAAAAAGACGCCGCTGTTGCTTCTGTCCATCGCCGCCGCGATTTCCGGGTCTTCGAGGATAATGCCGGTGCGCTTTAACTGCTTATATAGCTTTTCGTTTATTTTTTTCTCGTCCTCTTCGCCCTCGACGTCGATGCAGGGCAGTTTCGCGGGGCTGTACAGCACGCCGGCGGGCCTTCGGTTTTCTCCCGCCCTGCAGTACGCGAACAGGTAATTGAGCATCTGGGTATCGATGCCCTCGTCGACAAGTTTTAGCGAAAATTTCTTGCTGTATGTTTTATAATCGACCACGCGGACGTAGGTGTATCCGTCTTTTTGATAGGTATCCACACGGTCGATGGAGCCTCTGACATATACCTTCGAGCCGTTCTCAAGCTCCTGCGTCAGCGGCGGAAGGCTGTCCGGCGTATCGTATCCGATTTTCACCTCAAAGCCCGTCGGCACGAAATCGCTGTTCGCAAACTCGTCCGATATGTTGCGCAGCAAAAGGTTGAGCGTTTTCTTCAGGTTTTCGTAGGTATGCATAAAGCGGCGATTTTTGCCTTCCTCCCCGCCCAGCACGTTCAGGAAGTATTCGCGGGTGAGCGTATCCACCGCCTGCCTGATCTCGTCCGCGCTCGGCTTGATAAACACGCCGTTCTGCACTCTTGCAGAAACGAACTGCTCGAGGATTTTATGAATGAACGTGCCGATTTCGGGCGTCGCGAACCTGATTTTCTTACTCTTTCGCAGTTTCAGCGCGTAGCCCGCGAAATACGAGAACGGACAATAGTTGTACCGCTCGATGGACGAGGGAGAGAAAAAGACCTGCCCTTCCGTTTTTGTCCGGATATACGCTTCCTTGTCAAACAGCGGGGCGATATCCCTGCCGGTACGGACGCCGCTGTTTTTAAGCGCATTCTCGGCATATTTCTGCAAAGCCTTGTCTTTGACATTCCGGAAGAAAAACGCCGCCGATTCTTTTGAGTACAAATAGTCCGCTTCGTCCGCACCGAAGTTTATCAGTTTTATGTTCGGGAACAGTTTCAGGATTCTGTTTACCGCGATGGACGGACGCTTCTGCGTTCCCGAGAAGTCGCCGGCCGGATAGGTGAGCGTCAAATAGTCCTTCGGCGCGACGGCGGCGGCATAGAACAAAAACCGCTCGCGGTTCTGCCGCTCGAACCGGTTTTCGCCGAGCGAGCAGCCCGCTCCCTCCAAAATCACCAGCTCTTCATCGTCAAAGAAGCTGTCGCCGCCCGCGCAGGCCGGGAAAACGCCGTCCGTAACGCCGCCGAGTATCTGCGCTCTGCAGGCGGCATCCGCCCGGAACAGGGACGCCGAGCCGATGCGTATCTGGTCCGCCGACGTCGGAATGGAGCCGACCGTGTATTCGTCGCTTAAGAGCTTAATCAGCTCGCGCAGTTTGGGCAGGCTGACCCTGTCGCCGCCGCAAAGCCTGTGCAGCTGGTCGAAGATGTGCATCAGCAAATCCCAGAGCTGGCGCTCCTTCTGCGACTCCTCCTCGTCGCCGATATCGCGCAGATACTGCGCTTTTTCCAGCAGTTTTTTATCCACTTCGGCGTCGATTAGGTGCTTGTATAGCGCTTCGACGGCTTCGCCCACCGTAAGATCTTTCTGCGTCAGCGTCTGCCGCAGGTCGGACAGGTAGGGCATGATTTTTTCACGCGCTTCGTTCGCTTTTTTCAGGATATACCGGTCGTAGCTGGTAAAGCGCTCGCTGTACCCTTCCGGGTTCATCTGCCATTCCGAATTCCACTGCCTGCCGCGGATGTTCCACATTTCGGCATAGCGCAGCATGATGTCGCTTTCTTCGACAGTCAGCGGCGTAAAACCGCTTTTTACATACTGTTTGATCGAAGAAACCGGAAAATCGCCAATAATCGCGTCCAGGCAGGCAAAAATAAACGAGAAAAGCGGTTTTGTGCTCAGCTCGTCTTTGGTCGCCATATAATAGGGAATATGGTTGCGCTCGAAAACCGCGTCGATGATTCCTTCGTAATCCGCAAGATTGCCGAACACGACCGAAATCTCGCGATAGCGCAGTCCCTTTTCCCTGGTCAGATAGAGAATCTCGGAAGCGATTGCCTCCGCCTCGTCGAAAATGTTTTCCGCGCGTATGACTTTTATCGAACCGTCGTTTTCGCCCGTGAACGGAATCGTTTCGGCTTCCCACAGCTGTTTTTCAAGATGTTTCAGCATCGGCGCGGAATGACGCTTGCACGCGCCGGTGTAAATGTCCTCGCAGTCTGCGCCGGCGTACCGCTTGATCCGGTCGGCGCACTTTTGGTTCTCGGCGAACAAGGGCGAATCGCTCCCGTCGCAGGTGAAAGCGATATAGGTGTCCGGGCTCTGCCGGACAATCCGCTCGATGACGGCATACTCCTGCTCGGTAAAGGTGTAGTAGCCGTCGATGAACACGATGTAATCCTTAAAGAACCGCTTATGCTCCAGTTGAGCGGCAAGCGAGGTCAACGCGTCGCAGGGGTCAAGCATATCCGCGCCGAACAGCTTCTGGTACTCCGCGTAAATCAGCGATAGGTCCTTCAGCTTCGCGTACAGGCGGCTGTTTGACTTCACTTCCTCGCTTTCAGCCGCTTCCGCCAGCTTCTCAACCGAAACGCCGCCTGACTTGAAGCGGTTTATCACCGACAAAATGCTTTTTACAAAGTCGCTGTTGGCGGAAACACCCTTGTATTCGCACAGCCGGTCCGATAAGCCGTCCAGCACGCGGGACATCAGGATATCCCGGCTGCCGTTGTCTATGTAGCTTACGGCAAGGTTGCCGTACTCGCGCGCGATTCGGTTGGGCAGACGCTCGAAGTTTAGAACCTCAATGCGCAGGTTGTAGCAGTCGCCGAGATACTCGCTCAGCCTTTTTTCGGCCGACAGCGACTGCTGCTCCGGCACTATGTAAAGGCAGTTTTGCCCGCCTTTGAACGCTTCTTTCATCTTGAAAAGCATATATTCGGTTTTGCCGCTTCCGGCTCTGCCCATAATTCGATGCAGCAAATTGCTCACCTCTTGAAAAATTCGAGTAGTTTAAATCGGAACACGTATTTTTTGGATGTATAAACCTTGGTGCCGTTGTCGCTGATGCCCATATCCTGCAGTCTTTCCTTCGCGGAAGAAGCGCTCGTGCAAAGCGGCGGGAACAAAACGCACCACCAGTTTTCCCCTTTGGCGTCGCCGAGGTTGATGCGCAGCGAATAATACTCGCCCGCGGGGAAGGCGATTCCGTCGTATTCGCGGGTCGGATAGCTTTCCTTTCCCCATTCCGCCGACGCGGTGTAGTCAAAACCGTTTTCTTTGATCACCCGGTTGGCGATTGCGGCGAACTTCTTGCCAAGCTCGTCCATCCGGTCAAGCGGCAGCTTGCCCGGCTGGGTGTCCTCAAACAGCCCGCCGCTCTCCGCGATAATCGCGTCCCTGACCTTGAGCTTTAGCGCCTGGTCGGTTTCGGAATTGGAATTGGCGAGAATATGCAGACGTATCACGCTGTCGTAAATCTTCTCCTCGTCGCGGGGAATCAGACAATCAACGGTAAGCAAAACGAAAAAAGTCAAACAGAACGCTAAAACGGACCGAAAAAGAATCGACGTTTGTTTCATGCAGTAATCCTCCGATAATATCCTTCTAAAAGTTATGTTTTTTCTGTAACGCTTTGGTTACATTATTAGTATTATCGGAAAATCTGCGCGTTAAGCTGTGACTTGTCGACCGGTTTTCCCTATTTATCCTTTTTTGCGCCGTTCTGCGCCTTTTTTTCCTTTTCCAGTTTCTCCGTTTCCATATCTTTTTCGCGAATGGTCAGCAGTAATTTTTCGCATACTATTCTAAGAGCGGCCGCTTTCAAAGCGATGGCGAGAATATACTCGGGAAGTTCGTCCTCCCGCAAATCGTCGTCGATGCTGTCCGCGGCTTCCGACAGCGCATTGTCTATCTTGCCGTATAAAAGGTCGTAGAACTCTTTCGCGCCGGATTTGCTGCTTAATTTTTTCAGCAGCAGCTCTAAATCGTTGACGCTCATGACCGGCTTCAGCGCGCAAATCGCGGTCAGGTACGCAAGATGCTCTTTGCCGTACTTTTTCCCGTTCGGCCGCGGCAGAGCGCCGGCTTTTATATAATTGTTGATCATCGCGCCGGTTAATAATTCCGCGTCCTCGGATGGCAGAAGCTGGCGCTGCATGTAGGAAAGCACCTGGTCTTTGTACAGCTCAATGTCCGGAAACTTGTCCCACTCCGCCGGTCTTGTGTTTTTGAGTTTGTCCTTTAGCTCTTTGATCGAATCCATACTGTACCTTACCCTGTTATTCGTAATTTGTGTTTAATTATATCATAAACATTATGTTTTGTAAATATTTTATTACCCTATTGACATATTCGACGTTGCGTAATATAATATCGAATATCATATTAGACAATAAGAGGGACGATTTTAAAAATGAAAGTATGTGTGTTGGGCGACTCCATCGCGAAAGGCGTTGTGTATGACGAGACGAGAAAGCGGTATGTGTTCTTAAAAAACAGCTGCGTTCAACTGATTCAGCAGAACAGTGGCATTGAGATCAACAACTGCTCCTGCTTCGGCTGCACCGTCACCAAAGGCGAGAGCCTGCTTGAAAAAATCGAGGACGAACTGGGCGAATATGATTACACGTTTGTCGAGCTGGGCGGGAACGACTGCGATTTCAACTGGGCGAAGGTCGCCGAGGACCCATATCAAAAACACGACTGCAACACCCCGCTGGACGTTTTTAAAGAAAAATACGCCGAAATCATAGAAAGAATAAAAAAAGCCGGCAGCAAACCGGTTTTGGTAACGCTGCCGCCGATCGACTCCGAGCGCTTCTTCAACTGGATCAGCAAGGGGTTAAACAAAGACAACATTCTTAAGTTTTTAGGCGACATAGAGCAAATCTCACGCTGGCAGGCGATGTTCAACGACGCCGTTAAGCAGATTGCCGAGCACTACCGCCTTCCGCTGTACGACATCCGAAGCGGCTTCTTTGAAAGCAAATGCAAAATCGCGGACTACCTGTGTCAGGACGGCATACATCCCAACGAGGAAGGGCATAAGCTGATTTACAAGACAATCGCGAAAAGAACCAGCCTTGTGCCGATGAATGTATAACGCTATATCCGATTTAAAGAGTAATGAAAATCATTACTCTTTTTTTTATACTTGATTTTTGATCATTTATATAATATAATTAAAATATAAAGCCTTAAACTAAAAAAAGCATTAAAATATGCCGCCCTGCCCGGGTGCGGTTTTTTGCTTTATACGGACCGCATTGTATGCCGTCGCCTTGTTTTAAGCGCCTGCGGCGCGGGCGCTGCGCAAGTTGACGGCGAACCTGCGGTCGGGCATGATGCGATGAAGCGGTAAAAAACTTTTTTCGAATCAAGGAGAGCATAATGAAACGATTTCGATTTGTAAAACATACCTTCACCGTCGGCTGTCTTTTGCTGGCATTTTGCTTAATTTTCAGCGCCTGCAGACCCGCGGCCGACAACCCCGGCGCCGAAAGCAGCGACAAGCGTTCCGTCAACCGTCGGCGAAAACGTTTCCTCCAAAACCTCTTCGGTCTTTGAAACCTCCTCGGACACTGGGTCAAAAGTAATAAACAACCCTTACCTGCCGAACTTTAGGTGGCCGGACAAAAAAGAATTCCGCGTGCTTGTTATGGACAATACCATAGAGACCACCTATTACTCCGAGGAAGTCGGTTATGACAAATACGAAACCACGAATCCGATGATCAACGAAGCGGTCAAGAAAAGAAATCAGGCTGTTTTGGACAAATGCGGCGTCGAAATAAAAGCGGTTTATTCGGGCAAGATCTTAAAGGAACTGAACGACGCGTTAAAAGCGGGAAATGATACGTTCGACGCGGCGATGCCCTTTTTTATGCACTGCGCGACCTTAGCGCAAAACGGCGCTTTTTTTAATCTTCAAAGCAGCAGATTCATGGATTATATCCGCTTAGATCAGCCCAGAACGCGACCAAAGCCGTGTCCTTCGGAGACAAGGTTTACTTTACAACCGGCGATATTTCCTTTATGCAGAAGAAAACCTCGTCGGCAATCTTCTTTAATAAAAAAATGCTTGCCGAAAAGTTCCCGGACACGGACCCCTATCAAATGGTAAGACAAAGCGCATGGACGTTTGATAAACTGCAGTCCATGTCCAAAGCGGTCACGGCGGATACGGATGGCGACAACATGCTCACCTATAAGGATACGTGGGGACTGGTTTCTTCATACAGCGACCCGTTTTACTTTTATCTGGCTTCGGGCGGCAGAATTATTGACAAAGACGCAAGCAATCTGCCGCAAGTCGGCTATACCGGTCAAAGCCTTGATATGCTGACAAATCTTCTGAGATTATTCCAGTCCGGCGAAAAATGGGCGAATTTTGCGCAGGAGAACGATACCGACGACATTTGGAAAATGAATTTGGATATTTTCGGAGAAGGAAGGGCGCTTTTCCGCACGTCCGCGTTCGCGGCCTGCGAAAAGCTGACCGATTACGACGTAGAATACGGGATTCTCCCCATGCCGAAGTATGATGAAAGTCAGGAAAAATACTATACGCCCTGCGCGGCCTCGCTCGCGTACGGCATCACCATTCCGGTTAACGTCCCGGACCCTGAGTTCTCCGCTTACATGATCGAGGTGATGGCATTCGAAGCGAAAAACTACACGCCTATGTTTCCACGCTATCGCAAAACGACGAAGACCGGGAAATGCTCGAAATTATTTTCAGCAATATCGTTTATGACGGGGATTTTCTTTACACGCAGGTTTACGGGAAAATTTCGAACCTTATGAAAGCGAAATCAACCGACACTCAATTCCTGCAAAGCGACAAAGAGAGTCTGCAGCAAAAACTCTCACAGATCATTGAAAAGGTCAACAGCATAAATCAATAAAAAAGAATCCGAAGCGGTCGCGCTGACAGCTTCGGATATTTTTATACCGTCGTGCAGTGAAAAGCGTAATAGCCCATGTTTTTTAAAAGTTTCGCGCAGGCTTCGGCGGCGGTTTTGTTCGAAAAAACACCGAAAACAGAGGGTCCGCTGCCGCTCATGGCTGCGCCGAGCGCGCCGTTCTTCAGCATCAGCGCTTTGATGGCGGACACAAACGGTCTTTTCTCGGCGCAGATTTCCTCGAAAACGTTGCCGAGCCGGGCAACAATACCGCTGATGTTTTGCGCTTGAATCGCGCGTACCATGCCGTCGGTGTCTATGTTCGGCAGGCTTTGGCGCTTGTCGATCTCCGCGTACATAACCGGCGTCGACATCCCCTCTCCGCCGATGGAAATGACGATATTCAGCCTGGGCAGCTTCGGAAGAACCGTGATAACCTCGCCGATTCCCTCGCAGAGCGCGGTTCCGCCCCGTACGCAGTACGGAATATCCGCTCCGAAGGAAGCGCCGATTTCGCACAGCTCCTCGGTCGAAAACCCGGTTTTGTACAGCCTGTTCAAAGCGCGCAGGACCGCGGCGGCGTCGGTGCTTCCGCCCGCAAGACCGGCGGCTACCGGAATATGCTTTTTGATATAGACGTTCGCGCCGCCCCTGATGCCGGCCGCTTCAAAAAACTTCTCGCAGGCGATATAAGCAAGATTGCTTTTGTCGGCCGGGATTGCTTTTTTGTTCGCGGAAACCGTGATTTCTTCCGCCCGCTCGACCGAAATCGTATCGCACAGCGAAACCGACTGCATAACCGTCCTTATCTCGTGGTAGCCGTCGGCGCGCTTTCCCGTCACATCCAGCGTCAGGTTTATTTTTGCGTAGGCCTTCTCTATCAAATGCTTTTACCTTTCTATGCGTTATTTTAGATTCTGGACAAACTCGCCCATCAGCGTGAGCGCCTTGTCGATCTGCCGGATGGAATACGCGTAAGAGATACGCGCGAAACCCTCGCCGCACGCGCCGAAAGCGGTTCCCGGCACAATTGCGACGCCTTTTTCCCGCAAAAGCCGCTCGCAGAACTCCTCGCTGGTCATGCCGAAACGCGAAATGTCGGGGAACACGTAGAACGCGCCCTCCGGCATAAAGCAGTCGATGCCGATTTCCCGAAGCCGCTTTACAACGTATCTTCTGCGCGCATTATACTCGCCCTTCATATACTCGATGTCGCCATCGCCGTTTCTGAGCGCTTCTACCGCCGCGTACTGGCTGGTCGTTGGCGCGCACATGATGCCGAACTGATGAATCTTTGCCATCTGCACCGTAAAATACTGCGGCGCCAGCGTGTATCCGAGACGCCAGCCCGTCATCGCGTATGCTTTTGAAAAACCGTTGACCACAATGGTGCGCTCCCACATTCCCTCGATCGAAGCGAACGAGCAGTGGGGCTGGTCGTATGTAAGCTCCGAGTAAATCTCGTCGGCGATCACGACGATGTTGGTATCCTTGATGACCTCCGCGATCGCGGCGAGGTCCTCTTTCCGCATGCAGGCGCCGGTCGGATTGTTCGGGAACGGCAGAATCAGCGCCTTGGTCTTGGGCGTAATCGCTTCTTTCAGTTCGGCCGCCGTGAGTTTAAAAGCGTTCTCCTTTTTTAAACAAATCGGAATCGGAACCCCGCCGGCTATGGATACCAGCGGCGAATAGCAGACAAAGCAGGGCTCGGGGACGATTACCTCGTCGCCCCGGTTTACGATGGTTCGAATCGCGATGTCAATCGCTTCGCTGCCGCCCACCGTAACGATAATCTCGTTTTTCGGGTCGTACCTGAGACCGAACCGGCGCTCCTGATACCGCGCGATTTCCTCGCGCATTTCTATAATGCCGTTGTTGGAGGTGTAGTAGGTTCTTCCCTCCTCCAGACTGCGGATGCCGGCCTCACGGATATGCCAGGGCGTGACGAAGTCCGGCTGTCCCACCGTCAGGGAAACGACGTCCTTCATTTCGCTTAAAATATCAAAAAACTTCCGTATGCCGGACGGCTTGATTCCTACAATCGTGTCCGACAAAGCCTTGTTGTAATCAAACATCACCAAATATTTCCTCTCTTGTCGGTTGTGTCAGGCTCAAAGACAACGCCGTTGTCCTTGTATTTCTGCATGACGAAATGCGTCGCCGTCGAGGTGACGCCCTCGATGGTCGCTAACTTTTCCGCGACAAACGCCGCGACGTCACGCATGGTCCTGCACTCAACCGTTATCGCGAGGTCAAAACCGCCCGACATCAGGTAAACGCTCTTTACCTCCGGGTAGTTGGCTATTCTCTCGGCTATGGAATCAAAACCTCTGTCCTTCTGGGGAATGGTTTTCAGCTCAATCAAAGCGGAAACGCTCTCTTTGCCCGTCTTATCCCAGTTTATAACCGCCTGATAGGAAAGGATGGTTCCGTCTTTTTCGCACTCCGCTATCATCGCTCGGACTTCTTCCTCGGTAATTCCGAGCATCACCGCCAGCTGTTCGGGCGTGAGGCGCGCGTCATTCTCGAGATAAGCAAGAATTCTTTCTTTCATGATTGTCTAATCCTTTCCTGATGAATTTGTTTAGTCTATTTTCTGCATATACGGTTTTCTGTCCTGATATCGTGTGATATATTGAAAGCCTAAACTCTTGAGCAGTTCGGCGGTTTCCCGGATGTCCGCGCCGAGATTGCGCGCGTGGTGCGCGTCGCTGCCGATGGTAATCATCTCGCCGCCGAGCTCTTTGTAAAACTTTATCAAATCGGTGTTCGGAAGCGTCTGCCCCAGTCCCTGACGCAGGCCGGAAGTGTTCACCTCCAGGCTGACGCCCTTCTCGATCGCTTTTTTTAAAATATCTTCGAAATACGCTCTGCCCTTCTTCTCAAGGTCAATCAGAGACTCCCTGCCCGCGAACTTTAAGTAGCGGTAAGGATAAGTGATATGCGCGAGCGTGCTGAAATAACCCCAGTCCAGAAGCTCTTTCATCTCGCCGATATACTTTTCCCACAGCGCCAAAAGCTCGCCGTCGCTCATCTCGCGCATCTTCAGGTCCGCGAAGTCAAGAATGCCCCTTACGGAATGAACCGAGCCGATGACATAATCAAATTCAAAGCGGTCTATTAAGAATTTGGCTTCCTTGGGCATATGCCATGCCTGCCCGATCTCTATCCCAAACAGTATATTCAGCCTGCCGGCGTATTGCGCCCTGGCTTTTACAATATCCCTGTAAACCCCCGCGATGTCCAGCTTGGGGAACGCGCCGTAATAAACGCCGTCGATGTCGCAGTGGTCGGTAATCGCGATTTCCCGAAAACCTTTTTGGATCGCAGCTTCGCACAGCTCGTTTACCGTGCTGCCTTTTCCTGCCGGGATGTCCCCCGAATACTGCGAATGTATATGATAATCGAACACCATCATCATTCCTTAGGCTGCAGACTTCCCTGCCGCCAGTTTTGCTTATTACTATACTACAAAATTAGCCGATTTGCAACCCTAAAACATGGATATTTGGTCGGACTCGGGAAGGTCGCCGAGACAGTTGTTCTGCTTGAGGATCTCGATGACTGTTTTGTTCAGTCCGGCTTCGGTTTTTAAGTCCTCCAGCGTTCTCACCTTTCCGCTGTGGATCGCGTTGTAAATGTTTTCGGCCGCTTTCGCGCCCAGACCGTTCAAAGCCGTCAAAGGCAGGCGGATTTTTCCGTTTTCCGGCACGAACGCGAACGCCTCGGACTTGTAAATATCCACCGGCAAAAACTCGATGCCTCTTGCCAGCATCTCCGCCGCAATCTGCAAAAACACGATGGTGTCCTCGTCTTTCGGCGTGGGGTCGGTCAGGTTTTCGAGTTCTTCCAGCTTCTTTCTGACCGCTTCGGGTCCCTGCATGACAAGCTGTCCGTCGAAGTTGTCCGACTTGACGGTGAAGTAGCTTGCGTAGTATTCGACCGGATAATGCACCTTGAACCAGCCGATGCGCAGCGCCGCCATTAGGTACGCGGCCGCGTGCGCCTTCGGGAACATGTATTTAATCTTTTTGCAGGAGCCTATGTACCATTCCGGAACGTTCTTGGCGCGCATCGCCTCTTCCATTTCCGGCGTCAGGCCCTTTCCCTTGCGGACGCTTTCCATGATTTTGAACGCCATCGAGCTGTCAACGCCTTTGTGCATCAGAAAAACCATGATGTCGTCGCGGGTGCCGATGATTTCCTTAATCGTCGCGGTGCCGCTCTTAATCAGCTCGTCTCCGTTTCCCAGCCAAATGCCGGTTCCGTGCGATAGTCCCGAAATCTGCAGAAGGTCGGAAAAAGTCTTCGGCTTTGTGTCCATAATCATCTGACGGACATATTTGGTGCCGAGTTCGGGAAGGCCGAAGGTGCCGATCTCGCTGCCGATGTCGCTGGGTTTTACGCCGATGCTCTTGGTGGAGTTCAAAAGCTCCATTACGTCCGGGTCGTTCATCGGCACGGTGCGCACGTCGATGCCGGTGTATCTTTCAAACATTTTATACAGCGTCGGCGCGTCGTGGCCGAGAATGTCCAGCTTCAGAAGCGTGTCGTGCAGATATTCAAACGCGAAGTGCGTCGTGATAACGCCGCTCGAAGCATTGTCCGCCGGGTGCTGAATCGGCGTGAAATCATAAATCTCATACTCTTTCGGAACGACGACGATGCCGCCGGGATGCTGTCCGGTCGTGCGCTTTACGCCCACCATGCCGCTGACAAGGCGGTTCTGCTCGGCTTTGGTCAGGTTTTTCCCCTTTGCGGAAAGATACTCCTTGACAAAGCCGTAGCAGGTCTTTTCCTGCAGCGTGCCGACGGTTCCGGCGCGGAAGATGTTTTCTTTGCCGAACAAAACTTCGGTGAACTTGTGCGCCTCTTTTTGCACTTCGCCCGAGAAGTTCAGGTCAATATCCGGCGCTTTCTCGCCGTGGAATCCGAGGAAGGTTTCAAACGGGATATCGTGTCCGTCGTGAATCATCGGGGTTCCGCAGTCGTCGCAGAGCTTGTCCGGCAAATCAAAGCCCGAACCGACGCTTCCGTCCGTAAAGAAGATGCTCTTTTTGCATTTCGGGCAGCGGTAGTGCGGCGGAAGCGGGTTTACCTCCGAAATGCCGGCAAGAATCGCGACCACGGACGAGCCGACGGAACCGCGCGAACCGACCAGATAGCCGTGTTCCTCGCTGTTCTTAACCAGTCTGCGCGCGATGATGTACAGCACCGCGAAACCGTTCTTGATAATCGAGTTCAGCTCTCTGTCCAGTCTTTGCTGCACGATTTCCGGCAGCGGGTCGCCGTACATTTCTTTCGCGGTGTCGTAGCAGATTTTCATCAGCTCTTCTTCCGAGCCTTCGATGGATGGTGTGTACTGACCGTCGGGAATCGGTTTGACCGGATCGATCATGTCCGCTATTCTGCGGGGGTTGGTAATAACGATTTCCTCCGCTTTTTCTTCGCCGAGGAAAGAGAACGCGTCCAGCATTTCCTGCGTCGTCTTGAAATACAGCTTCGTATCCCGCTCATGGTCGGCATAGCCCATGCCGTACTGCAAAATCTTGCGGTATATCTCGTCCTCCGGGTCAAGGAAATGCACGTCGCCCGTCGCGCAGACCGGCTTGTTCAGTTTCTCGCCCAGCTCGATAATCTTTCGGATATTATCGCACAGCTGTTTTTCCGCCGCCGCTTTATCGTCGCCGAATCTTCCGTCCGCGACAAGGAAGTAGTTGTTGGAGTTGGGCTGTACCTCTAAATAATCGTAAAACGAGGCGATCTTGATAAGCTCGGAGTACGGCTTGTTTTCCAATATCGCCTGATACAGTTCGCCCTCCGCGCAGGCAGTGCCGAGAATCAGTCCGTCGCGGTAATCCTTGAGCAGCGTCTTCGGAATACGCGGATGGCGGTGGAAATAGTCCAGATACGAGCGGGATATAAGTTTGTAAAGGTTCTTAAGACCCGCCTGATTCTTTACAAGAATGATGATATGGTAGCATTTCAGCTTTTTCGGATCGCAGTTGCGCGACATCGCTTCCACCATGCCGTCTGTGTCCACGATTCCGTCGGCGGCGAGCTTCTTGATCATGCAGGTAAAAATCTTCGCCAGCATGTCGGTATCGTCGCCCGCGCGGTGGTGGTCGAACTCGCCGAGATTATAATATCGCGCCAGCGAATCCAGCGTATGTTTCGCCAAATCCGTATTTAAATACCTTGACAGCGAAACCGTGTCAAGATAAGGGTTTTCGAACCGAATTCGGTTGTCCTCGGTAACCCGGCGTATAAAGCCGATGTCGAACTGCGCGTTATGCGCGACCAGCATATGCCCTTCCGCGAAATCCAAAAACGCCTTGACCGCGTCGCACTGGCTCGGCGCGTCCTTTACCATCTCGTCGGTAATGCCGGTCAGCTGCGTGATGTTCTCCGGAATCGGCATGCCCGGGTTGACGTAGGTTTCAAACCTGTCTAAAATCTCCCCGTTTAAGTACTTGACCGCGCCGATCTGCGTTATGCCGCAGTTGCGGGGAGAAAGTCCGGTCGTCTCGATATCGAATATCACGAATATTCCGTTTTTAAAAGAAACGTTGTTCTCGGAATTGTAGTTGAAAACCGCCCGCGCCGTATCGTCGACCAGATAGCCCTCCATGCCGTACAAAGGTTTCACGTTTGGCACTTTCTTGCAGGCTTTCATAACCTCGGGAAAAGCCTGCACGTTGCCGTGGTCGGTAATCGCGACGGCGGGCATGCCCCATTCGGCCGCCGTTTTTAAAACCACCGCCGGGTTGGTCAAAGCGTCCATGGTGGACATACTTGTGTGCAGGTGCAGTTCGACGCGCGGCGTGGGATGCGTGTCTTTGCGGCGGATGCGCTTTACGACCGCAATATAATCTCCGCGCACAATCACTTCTTCGTCATACTTGTTGAACGTCGCCTTGCCCTCCACTATGACCGCGGCCGGCACCGACAGGTCCAGCGGATTCGTATTATCGACCGAGACCCGCACCATAATCGAAGAATCAAGGTCGGTTATGTATATTCTGTAATGAATCTTGTTGCCGTCGTAGTTTTCTTTGGACTCAACCTGAAACACCTGACCAAGAAATCGGACGGTCATGCCCTCTTTGATTTCGCGGATGGGCATCAGTTCGTCCAGCCTGCTCTTTCCGTAAACCGTCCGCGGCTCGGAAATGTCAAACTTCATGCCGCCCGAGGTGACGACGTTCGGGTTGTCATCGTCAAAAATGACCTCGGTCACATCGTTGATATGCGCAAACGAGTTTTGCTTTTCGCTCAGTTTTTCTTCGGCTTTCGCCTGCTGATACGCCTGTCCGGCGGCCGCTTTCAGCTCCAAAGCGCCGGCCGGCTCGTAAAACTCGTCGACGCTGCCCTCAATATGGACTTTGACGTTCAGCCCGAACTGATGCGCGATGCATTCCTCAAAAAACCGTTCGACGCCGCAGTAAACCTGAAGCTCTGCGGAACATCCTTTTCTTAATTCAATGTTCAGGACATTCTGTTCGGCGTCGTACACCGACTTGCAGTCATCAAAAAAGCCGTACCCGATACAGCTTCCGAAATACCGTTTGAGCGTTTCAACCAGTCTTTTTACGCAGTCCGCAGAGAATCTGTCCGACGGGTACGCCGGAAAAATACGAACCCTGTTCAGTTCGTAGGTTTTTCGAATCTTATCCTCCAGACTAAAAATGTGCCTGTAATCCACAAGCTTTGAAAAGCGCATATCCATTTCCAGCGCTTTGTTGGCCTTGTCGACACGCACCTTGTAATCGGTCAGATATTTTAAAAGCTCGTTGTCCTGCGCGCTGAGGGTCAGGCGCTTAAAGGTTTTTTTGAACTCTTCAGACATCTTCGTCTTCCTTCATCAGCTTTTCTATTTCCTGCAGTAGTGTTTCGACGATTTGATCCTCGCGGATTTTCCGCACAATTTCGCCTTTTCTGAAAAGCACCGCTTCGCCTTTGCCGCCGGCGACGCCAACGTCGGCTTCCTTCGCCTCGCCGGGCCCGTTGACCGCGCAGCCCATCAAAGCCACGTTAATCTGTCTTGCGGGCTCCAGCTTGTCGATTTCCGCCTGCAGTCTGTTCGCAAGCGGAATTAAGTCGATGCCGGTCCTGCCGCAGGTCGGGCAGGCGATGAGGTTGATTCCCTTTCTGAGTTTTAACGCCCGCAGAATGTCAATGGCGGCTTTGACCTCGTTTACCGGGTCGTCCGTCAAGGAAACGCGGATGGTGTCGCCGATTCCCTCGGCAAGCAGCGCGCCGATGCCGACCGCGGATTTGATGATGCCGTACCGCGCGGTTCCCGTTTCGGTAACCCCGAGGTGCAGCGGATAATCGCATTTTAGCGCAAGGAGTTTGTTGGTTTCGATCATCGTGATTACGTCGGAGCTTTTGACCGACAGCACGATGTTGTCAAAATCAAATTTTTCCAGCTTCTTCGCCGCCAAAAGTGCGCTTTCGCACAGCGCCTCGGCTGTCGGCGCGCCGTATTTCGCGAGCAGTTCTTTTTCCAGCGAACCGCTGTTGATGCCGACGCGAATCGGAATATTTTTTTGCCGGCAGACGTCGGCGACCTTTTTGATTTTATCGTCGCTGCCGATGTTGCCGGGGTTGATGCGTATTTTGGAGATTCCGGCTTCCGCCGCTTCGACGGCAAGGCGGTAATCGAAATGAATGTCGGCGACAAGCGGAATATGCGTATGCGCGCGGAAATAAGGAATGTTCCGCACCGCTTCCATGCTGTTGACTGTAAAGCGGATGATGTCGCAGCCCGCTTCCTCGAGCTTCTGAATCTGCCTTAGCGTCGCTTCCCTGTCGGAAGTGGGCGTGTTCGTCATCGACTGAACCGCGACCGGGTTGCCGCCGCCGATTTTAATAGAACCGATTTGTATCTCGCGGGATTTTCGCCTTGTCATCTAAAAAAGCCTCTTTATCTAAAACAGATTGATAAAATCTTTTACGAAAATTAAGACGATAACCGCCATCAAAAGCACCATAAAGATAGCGGTCAGGGTCTGCCGAATCTCTTTATTAACCGGTTTTCTGCGGATGATCTCAATAACGCAGAACAGAATCATGCCGCCGTCCAAAACCGGAATGGGAAGCAGGTTGAAAACACCGAGCGACACGGAAATGAACACAAGCATGTTCGCAAGGTTGCGGACAATGCCGCCGATGTCCACCTTGTTGTCCACGACGCCCTCCTTGATAACCGAACCGATTTCGCCGCCGATGCCGACGGGTCCGGAAACCACCTCGATACCGTACCTGCCGCGGATTGCGTCGATGAGGGAGTCCAGCGTCATATACACGGTTGAAACCGACTGGAAGAAGGACTCATAGAGCACGTTGCCGACGGTCTTTTCCTTGATTTTTACCTTAAAATCAACCATGCCGATGCTCATTCCGTCCGTTTTCTCGACCGGGAACTGCACGTCGCGCAGCGTAACATACTCGCCGTTGCGCAGAACCTTTATCTCCATCGGTTCGATGCCGTCGGAGATGATTTTATAGCTCATGTCCGTATAGACATAAATCTTTTTTCCATTGATTTCTTTGATGACGTCGTTTTTCATCAGCCCGTACTGACTGCTGACCGCGCCTTCGCGGAATTCGGAGACGGTTGTGGAAGCAATAACCTCCGTCGTCATGACAAGGATGCTCATAACAACAAAGCCGAGCAGAATATTCATCAAAGGCCCGGCAAACGCAATAATCAATCGGCGCCAGACCGATACCTGATCCAGCGGCGTTTTGTTTTTATCCTTTTCCTGTATTTCGTCGGTGTACTCGCCGACCATGCTCACAAAGCCGCCGATCGGCAGAGCGCGGATCGAAAAGGTGTTGTATTTCCCTTCCCAGCTGATTATTTTCGGACCCATGCCGATGGCAAACTCTATAATGCCGACGCCGCATTTGCGCGCGGCGATATAGTGTCCGAGCTCATGGACGAAAATCAGCAGTCCGAAAATAAAGACGGTCACAAGAATGGTGATTGTCGATGAAAACAAACCTGACAAATTAAGTCCTCCCGTAAACAAACTCCCTGGCCGCGGCGTCCGTATCCAAAATATCGCGCACGGTCGGCTCTTTTTGGAATGCCGAGGCCGATGCGGCGGCTTCCACCAAATCAAATATGTCCAAATACTTGATTTTTCCCGCCAAAAACAGCGTCACCGCGGCTTCGTTCGCGCCGTTGACCGCGGCGGGCAGGTTTCCGCCTTTTTTAATCGCTTCCCGCGCGAGCGGAAGCAGCGAAAAGGTTTCCTCGTCCGGTTTTGCGAACGTAAGCCCGCGCAAACTGCCAAAATCGATGCTGCCGACAGGGCTTTCCACCCGTTCGGGATACGTTATCGCGTACTGAATGCACAGCCGCATATCCGGCAGGCCGAGCTGCGCGATAACGGCGTTATCCGGATACTCTACCATAGAATGTATGATGCTTTCCCTGTGAATTATTACTTCGATTTGTTCCGGCCGGACGCCGAACAGATGAACCGCCTCGATTAACTCAAGCCCCTTGTTCATCAGCGTCGAGGAATCGATGGTGATTTTCGCGCCCATGCTCCAGTTCGGGTGCCTGAGCGCGTCCGTCGGCGTAATATTTCTCAGTTCCTCCCGCTTCTTTCCGTAAAAAGGCCCGCCGGACGCGGTCAGCAGGATTTTTTTCGGTTTTTTCCCGCCCTGCAGGCACTGAAAAACCGCCGAGTGCTCGCTGTCCACCGGAAGAATCCGCACGCCCTTCTCGGCGGCTTTTTTCATGACGATATCGCCGCCGGCGACAAGGGTTTCCTTGTTCGCGAGCGCAATCCGCTTTCCGCTCTCGATCGCCGCGAGCGTCGGCTTCAGTCCGCGAATGCCCATCAAAGCGTTCAACAGCAAATCCGCTTCCTGCTCGTACGCAAGGCTGTCCAGCGCGTCGTCCGACGTGACGACCTTCACGTCGGTATCCGCCAGCGCGGTTTTGAGCGCGCCGTATTTTTCTTCGCCCACCCAGCAAATATCCGGCTTAAACTCCCTGCACTGCTGTTCGAGGAGTTTTTCGTTATGGTTGCCCGAGATGGCTTTTACCCGAATTCCAAGCCTTCTGCAGACATCCAGCGTCTGGGTGCCGATGGAACCGGTAGAACCGAGAACGATGATATTCTGAATCATTGATGAACCTCAATCATTTTCTTTTTATGTATCAATGCAGAACCGTCAAAAGAATATATGCGCCGACGGTTAAAAACAGAATGCTGTCGAACCGGTCGAGCACGCCGCCGTGACCCGGAAACAGGTTTCCGTAATCCTTGACGCCGTAATGCCGCTTGATTGCGGAAGCCGCCAGGTCGCCCGTCTGCGAAGCGACAGACGCGATGACCGCGTAAGCGCAGTATTTTGCAAAATCAAACGACCCGCCCTGTCCGACGACAATCAGCCCGAAAACCATAAAACTGGCAACCGCTCCGACAACGCCGGCGATAGCGCCCGCGACGGTTTTTTTCGGACTGAGATTCGGGCAAAGCTTGCGGTTTCCAAACAAATACCCGCCGAAATACGCAAATGTGTCCGTGCTCCACGCGGCAATGAAAACTAAGAGATACCGCTCCGGCGCGCTGTCCCGCACGACGACAAGCAGCGAAAACGCCACCGCCGTGTAAACGAATCCGAAAAACAAAGCGCTAATATCCGTAACGTTTATCTTGCCGTACCCGAACACAGCAACAAAAATGAGATAGATAAACACGCCAAGGCAGATCAACACCAGCCACTGCTGGTTGTTGCTGCTTCGCGCCAAAGGCGGCATTGCCGCCGCCGTAAGGATCAGCGGCAAAGCGACCAACGCTCTTGCGCCCTTGAACCCCGCGCAGTTTGCGAACTCATAAACCGCGATAGCCGCAAGGACGCCGAATATGACCGGAAACGCCATGGTTTCCGAAAAGTACAAAACCGGCACAAGCAGGAATAACGCTACTACGCCGGTAAGAATTCTTTTTCCCATCCCCGAACCCCTTCGTTTTTATTTTCCAAATCTGCGGCTGCGCCTGCCGTAATCGTTGATGGCCCTGTACAGTTCTTCCTTGTTAAAGTCGGGCCACAACACGTCGGTGAAGTAATACTCCGCGTATGCGCTCTGCCAGAGCAGAAAATTCGAAATCCTGATTTCACCGCTGGTGCGGATAATGAGATCGGGATCGGGTATGTCCGCGGTATAAAGATATTTTCTGAAATCTTCTTCGTTTATATTCTTTTTCCCTTCGTCCAGCAGCCGATTGACCGCCTGCAGAATCTCCTGCCTGCCGCCGTACGAAAGGCAGATCGAAAGCACCATTCCGGTGTTGTCTTTCAAAGTCTCGACACAGTTGTCGAGCATTTTGCGGGACTGCTCGTCAAAGCGCGAAAGGTCGCCGCACAGCTTTAAGCGTATGTTGTTTTTCTTCATTTCCGGCAGAAAACTGGTCATTCCGCTGTTCATCAGCCGGATCAGATACTCGACTTCCTGTTTGTCGCGCTGCCAGTTTTCGGTGGAAAAAGCGTAAACCGTCAAATAGGATACGCCTAATTTCCCGCACTCTCTGACAATGGAAACGAAATTGTCAAAACCGGCTTTGTGCCCGGCCGAACGGGGCAGCATTCGCCTGGCTGCCCAGCGCCCGTTCCCGTCCATGATTATGGCAATGTGCGGCGGTATAACCTCCGGTTTTTTCATCTGTGCTGCCGGCATAATTAAAATTCCATGATTTCCTTGTCTTTTTTCTCGACCAGCGCGTCAACTTCCTTAATGTACTTGTCGGTAAGCTCCTGAACGTTCTTCTCGGCGACTTTCTGTTCGTCCTCCGTCAGGAGCGAATTCTTCTTCTGCTCTTTGATTTTATCGTTTGCGTCGCGGCGAATGTTACGAAGGGCAACCTTGGATTCCTCGCCGATTTTTGCGACCTGCTTGGTCAGCTCTTTTCTGCGCTCCTCGGTCAAAGACGGGAACACCAGCTTTATTGATTTTCCGTCGTTCTGCGGATTCAGTCCGAGATCAGACGCCAAAATCGCTTTTTCAATCTCTTTGAGTACAGAGGCTTCCCACGGTGTAATCATCAATGTTCTCGCGTCAAGCGTCTTGATGGTCGCTACACCTTCTATCGGCGTCGGCGTTCCGTAATAGGGGACCTTGATTTTTTCAAGAACCTTTGCGCTCGCTCTGCCGACTCTGATTCCGCCCAACTCGTCAGCAAGAGCGGCAATGGTTTTTTTCATTTTTTCTTCATAAGGCGTAAGGTCAAATTTCATGGTTACTCCTCCTTATATTTTTTCGTTGGATAAAATTGTTCCGATATTCTCGCCCTTAATCGCGCTCGTAATATTTTCCGGCGTTTCAAGCGCGAAGGCGAGCACTTTGATGTCGTTTTCCATTCCGATCGCAGACGCCGCGGCGTCCAGCGCTTTTAAGTTTTTATTCAGCGCTTCCTCATAGGTCAGCGCGTCGTACTTTTTCGCGTCCGGGTATTTGTTCGGGTCCTTGTCGTAAATGCCGTCCACGTTTTTCGCGGCGAGCGCGCAGTCGCACTTTAATTCCGCCGCCCGGAGCATCATGCCGGTGTCGGTCGAAAAGTAAGGATACCCGACCCCGCAGGGGATAATCACCGCTTCCCCGTTTTCAAGCGCTTCGATGGCTTTGTACTGCGAATACGTCTCGCACACCTGCTGAATTGCAAACGGGCTCATGACCCGGGTTTTCAGCCCCGCTTTAATCAGATAATCCTGAAGCGCGAGCGCGTTAATCACGGTCGCGAGCATGCCCATATGGTCGCCGCGTACGCGGTCGATTTTCAGCCCGCCCTGCCTTGCGCCGCGCCAGATGTTGCCGGCGCCGATGACGATCGCGAACTGAACGCCCATGTCCGCGCATTTTTTAATCTCCGCGCTCACTTTCTCAAGGAATTCGCCGTTTAGAATTTTCCCGTCTCCGGCGAGCGCTTCTCCGCTCAATTTCAAAAGCACTCTTTTGTATCGAACGTTCTCGTTTTCCTTACTCAAAAAGACCCCATCCTTTTATTTAAAAAATCAAGTTGTCAGTTTCGGGCGGGTTCCCCCGACGAAAAAAACTCTCTTCTCTTCCCGAGGGAGCGGCGCGAAAGCAAAAAGCGGGAGCGGCCCAAAACGGTTCTGCGTCATCCGTTGGTTTCGGGTATGAACAAGTTGAACTGTTCGTCCAGATATTTCGTCATGCCGGTCTGATACGCGGTAAGCTCGCTGACGACCGCGTCGGACAGCGAAGGCGCGAACATAATCTCGTTCGCAACATAGCTTTTTAAAAGCCTTGCCAGATACGCGTCCGTCTGCTCCTGCGCGCCGAACAGCGAAAGAATGTTCTTTGTCAAAAGACCGGCGTCGTCGTTTGCGAACAAAACGCACCGTTCGGCCTTGAAGACCTCCGAATCGCCCGCCGAATAGGGCAAAGCGAAGCCGGTTCCCGTCTTGTCCGCGCATATAACGGCAAAATACTCGTCGTAACCGGACACGTCGATGTTTTGCTTGATATACCCATCGAGGTCTCCGTACTTCGTAGCCGCCAACACCCGGTCAAACGCGTACGGCTCTTCGGTTGAGAAAGTGACGGTCTGGCTGTACGAGAAGTACAGCTGCTCGACGTCGAAGGAAAAGCTGCCCCTGTGCTCGATGGCCGAGTTCAGGATAAAACTCAGGCTTTCCCTGATTTTCCGGTCATAAGCGTCGGTTTTTTCCTGCGTAAAGGTTCCCTTGTTTTCCGCGACGAAAACCTCAACGACCAGGATTTTCCCCGACAGCGACGCCGCGCTGCCCTGGTTCATTTTCGGGAAGACGGCGGTGCTTTCCATAGGCTGCCGGTTTTCCTTTTCAATAAAATAGACGCTGTTCTCCAACAGCCACGCGCTTCCGTCATACGCCATCGTCAGGGTAAAAGCGCCGGCGTTGATAATCTTCTGATTGCGGTTGATGCCGTCGCTGACAAGAATATTGTCGGTATTTACGCTGGTAAAGTCGTCTTTGTAGTGGAAGCTGAAGTAAGTCTTTCCGTTTTTTGAGATAATGGAATGGTTCCCGTACTTGGGAAAGGATAAGTATTTTTGGATAACGCCGCTTGCGACCGTGTAGGTGGAGGTCAGAAGTCTTTCGATGACGCTGAAATCCTCATACTGCGTGCCGGTTGCGGGTATATATTCCAACGGGTCTTTTCCTGTCGTGTCAACAAGCTCGCTCAACAGCCCGCCGACGAACAGCTTGGTGATGGTTTTGTCCGCTTCGAGCAGATTCTTCGCTGTCGGAATCAGGCTGTCGTTTTCGCTGATTTCCTGTTGTTCAATGCTGATGACTTCCTCCGATACTGCGGACGGTTTGCCGAAATCATCGTAGGTCTGGACCGTGCAGCCCGCCAGCATCAGCGTCAGCAGCAGGATAGCAAATGCTTTTTTCAATACGTTTCATGCCTTTCTGTGTTTCAGAAGCCGCTCGGCATAGTACCCACACGGATGCCTGCCGGCGGTTCGCCTTTTATTGATTATACCAAAAAGCCGGTATTATATCAATATATTTATTTAGAAAATTCATTCAGGAGCCTATTCCAGCGGCTTTCCATCGCTGTCGTATAAAAAGATTCTGCGGACGAAAAAGCCGTCGATTTTATCCGCCAAAAAAGCGGCGATGTAATTCGGGTTCAGATAATTGTTGCCGGCGGCGGGCAGTACGGTTTCGACGACAACTTTGCCGTCCTGCTCATAAACCGACAACTCCTTTATCTGCGCCGCGATGTCGCAATACAACTCTTTGGTCTTGGTTTTCTTTAAAACCGTAATGCTGCCGGAAAGCGCGTTTTGTATCTCGGCGGCGCTTTTCCGCGTAGTCAGCGTTATTCTATATCTCGCCCAGGCGCACGCGGACAGCTTTTTGACCGGCTCCGCCACCTTAAAGACCTCGATGCCGTCCGGCATGGCGGCGGTCAGTTTTTCTCTGATCTCTTTTAGCGGCGTCTCTCCGTTTATTCTAAAATCAAATATCTCGTACTCGCTTTCCTGATAAATCGAAAGCGGCTGCGCGAACACGATTTTGGGGCGCGGATTAAACCCTTCCGAATACGCAAGGTCAAGCCCGCTGCGCATCAGCGCCCGAATCATGGCCCTTTGCGTGTCAAGGTGCGATATATACCGGATGTTTCCCGTCTTTTTAAAAAAGACTCTGATTGTTTTCATAGCCGTTTTTCCTGTTTATAATTTTATATTGCGCTCTAAACACTTTACGCCGCAGCCGGAACACTGGGTTCTGCAGTCGGGCGTGGGTACGCCGGCGTACGCTTTTTCCGCTTCCCGCCGGAGGAACCGCTTGGTAACGCCGATGTCGATATGGTCCCAGGGAAGGGTTTCGTCAAAGCCGATTCTTCTGGTCGTGTAAAAATCGGGATCGACGCCGGTCTGCTCAAAAATCTTCATCCATTTGTCGTAGTCGAAAAACTCGTCCCAGCTGTCAAAGCGCTGCCCCTGTCTGACCGCTTCGGCAAGCGCCGGCGCAAGCCGCCGGTCTCCGCGCGCAAAAACACACTCCAGCCGGGAGGTTTTCGCGTCGTGGTATTTATAGGTAATTTTCTTGGTCCTAATCGAATTCTTCAACAGCGCCTGCTTGCGCTCGAGGCTTTCCAGACTGTCCTGCGGCTCCCACTGGAAGGGCGTGAAGGGTTTCGGCACGAAGCAGGAAACGCTGACCGTGACCTCCACGCTTCTGTACGGGCGCTTCTCGGAATAGAACAAATCGACGATTTTCTGCGCCAGCTCGGCGATTCCGACAATGTCCTCGTCGGTTTCGGTGGGCAGTCCGTTCATAAAGTAAAGCTTCAGCTCGTTTCTGCCCGCGTCGAACGCCTTCCTGCAGGCGGTCAGAATTTCTTCTTCGGTGATGTTCTTGTTGATAACGTCCCGCAGCCGCTGGGTGCCCGCTTCGGGCGCGAAGGTCAGCCCGCTCTTGCGCACGCTCATCACCTTTTTCATCAGCTGCTCGTAAAAAGCGTCGATGCGCATGGACGGCAGAGAAAGGCTGACCTTTTTATCGTCGGTCCACTTGAGCAGCCTGTCAATCAGCGGGTCGAGTTCCGAGTAATCGCTGATGCTCAATGATGAAAGCGAGATTTCGCTGTATCCGGTGTGCGCAAACAGCGCCTGCGCGCAGCGGTCCAGCACTTCGGGCGACTTCTCGCGGTAGGGGCGGTACACCATGCCCGCCTGGCAGAACCGGCAGCCGCGGATGCAGCCGCGCACCACCTCGAGCATAATCCGGTCGTGCACGACGTCCAGGTACGGCACAGTCGGTTGGGTCGGATAATAGGCTTTGTCAAGGTCTTGCACGACGCGCTTTTTCACCTTTGCGGGAACGTCGTCGTATTTTGGCGTCACCTTGTCAATCCTGCCGTCCGCCAGATAGGTCACTTCGTACAGCGAGGGCACATAACAGCCCTCCAGCCGAGCGGCTTTTCTTAAAAAGTCGCTCTTTTTCATATTCTGTTTCTTGCATTCAAGGTACAGCTCGGCCAGCTCCGGCAGCGATTCCTCGCCCTCGCCGATTGCGAACAGGTCAAAAAACGGCGCCAACGGCTCGGGGTTGTAGGCGCAGGGACCGCCCGCGATAATCAGCGGATACGCGTTCAAATCGTCCCCGCGGTCGGCGGCGTACAGCGGAATGCCCGCAAGGTCGAGCATATTCAAAGCGTTTGTATAGGAAAGCTCATACTGCAGCGTAAAGCCGATGATGTCGAACTCGGTCAGCGGGTCGCCGCTCTCCAGCGCAAAAAGAGGGGTTTTTGTCTTTCTTAACTGTTCCTCCATGTCCGCCCACGGCGCAAAGCAGCGCTCGCACCAGCAGTAGTCGGTGTTGTTCAGGATTGCGGTCAGAATCTTCATTCCCAGATTGGACATGCCGATCTCGTAGATATCGGGGAAGCAGAAACAGAAGCGCAAATCCACGCTGTTTTTGTCCTTGACAACCTCGCCGTACTCGCCGCCGATATATCTGCCCGGCTTTTCGACATTTTTCAACAGATGTGCGTATCGATCGTTTTTCAATGAATTATTTTCCCTTCAAAACTATTTTTTCGCAAGGATTTTCTTTAGATATTGACCGGTATAGGAGTTCTCAACCTTAGCCACCTGCTCAGGAGTTCCGGTCGCCACGACGTATCCGCCGCGGTCGCCGCCCTCCGGTCCTAAATCTATAATATAATCCGCCGTTTTAATCAGGTCAAGATTGTGCTCGATCACCACGACCGTGTTGCCCGCGTCCACCAGTCTCTGCAGCACCTCGCGCAGCTTGTCCACGTCGGCGGTGTGCAGTCCCGTTGTCGGCTCGTCGAGTACGTACAAAGTCCGGCCGGTGCTGCGCTTGGAAAGCTCGGTTGCGAGCTTGACGCGCTGCGCTTCGCCGCCCGAGAGCGTCGTCGAAGACTGACCGATTTTGATATAGCCAAGACCGACGTCGGACAGGGTCTTTAATCTGCGGTATATGGACGGATAGTTCTCGAAGAACTTCATGCCCTCGTCCACCGTCATCTCGAGCACGTCGTATATATTTTTGCCTTTATACTTCACTTCCAGCGTTTCGCGGTTGTATCGCTTGCCCTTGCAGACGTCGCAGGTGACGTAAACGTCGGGCAGGAAGTGCATTTCAATCAAAATGGTTCCATCGCCTTCGCAGGCTTCGCAGCGTCCGCCCTTGACGTTGAAGGAGAACCTTCCCTCTTTGTATCCCCTCGCCTTCGCCTCGGGCGTCGCGGCGAACACGCCGCGGATGTCCGCGAACAGTCCGGTGTAGGTCGCCGGGTTGGAGCGCGGCGTCCTGCCGATCGGCGACTGGTCGATGTTGATGACCTTGTCGATTTCCTCGGCGCCGGTTATCTCTCTGTGTTTTCCGGGGATCGCGCTCACTCTGCCCAGTTTTTTGGCGAGCGCGTTGTAGAGGATGGAGTTGACCAGCGAACTTTTTCCCGAACCCGAAACGCCGGTCACGCAGATAAAGCAGCCGAGCGGGAACGAAACGTCGATGTTTTTCAGGTTATGCTCCTGCGCGCCGTAAACAGTCAGGAACTTTCCGTTTCCGGGCCTGCGCGTCGCCGGCACGGGGATTTTCTTTTTGCCGGACAAATACTGCCCGGTGATGGACTGCTCGCACTTCACAATCTCCGAAGGCGGTCCGGTGAAGATGACTTCTCCGCCGTGAACGCCGGCTCTCGGCCCGATATCCACCAGATAGTCGGCGGCGAGCATGGTGTCCTCGTCGTGCTCGACCACGATGACCGTGTTGCCGAGATCACGCAGTTTCTTTAATGTATTAATCAGCTTGTAATTGTCCCGCTGGTGAAGCCCGATGCTGGGCTCGTCAAGGATATACAGCACGCCGACCAGCGAAGAGCCGATCTGCGTGGCCAGCCGGATTCTCTGCGCTTCCCCGCCGGAAAGCGTGCCGGCGCTTCTGGAAAGGGTCAGGTAGTCCAGCCCTACGCTCTCCAAAAAGCCGAGCCGGCTGTTGATTTCCTTTTTGATTTCCTTCGCGATGGTTTCCTCGGTGTTGGACAGTTTGAGGTCCGTAAAGAAATTCTTCAGCTGCGAAATGCTAAAATCGCACAGCTCGCTGATGTTCTTTCCGCCCACCGTTACCGCGAGCGATTCCTTTTTAAGCCTTTTTCCGTTGCAGACCGGACAGGGCACGTTCTCCATGAACTCTTCGTAATACTCCCGCACTTCAAAGGAGGCGTTCTGCTCGTACCGGCGTTTGATCAGGTTCAGAATTCCTTCGAATTTCGGCTCGCCGAACGCGCGGTTTTTGCTCAGGTTGCCGTAATACAGAACCGACAGCGCCTCGGGAGAATATTCGCAAATCGGCTTGTGAATGTCAAAATTATAAAACTTTCCGACCATGTTGAGGATATTGCCTAGATAACTGCCCGCTTCGATGGACTTAAAGCCGTTGCAGATAATCGCGCCGCCGAACAAAGACAGTTTCTTGTCCGGGATCACCTTGTCCGGCGAAACCACAAAGTTCTCGCCCAGACCGCCGCAGGCCTCGCAGGCGCCGAACGGGCTGTTGAACGAAAACATGCGCGGCGTGAGTTCGCCGAGCGAAATGCCGTGCGTTTTGCAGGCGTAATTCTGGCTGAAAACCATTTCATTTTCTTCGTTCTCGCCCGCCGATTCGTCCACAATCAGAATCTTTATGATTCCGTCGGACAAACGGGACGCCGTTTCGATGCTGTCGGTCAGTCTGGAGAGAATGTTCTCCTTGCGCATGACGAGCCTGTCCACGACGATGTCGATATCGTGCTTTTTGTTCTTGTCCAGCTCTATTTTCTCCGACAGCTCGTACATGTTGCCGTCGATGCGCGCGCGGACGTAACCGCTTTTAACGGCGTCCGCAAGCACTTTCTCGTGCATGCCCTTTTTCGCGGACACAACCGGCGCGAGCACCATAAAGCGGGTTCCCTCTTCCAGCTGCATAATTTTATCGACGATTTCGTCAACCGACTGCTGTTTGATCACCTCGCCGCAAATCGGGCAGTGCGGAACGCCGATTCTTGCGTATAGAAGACGCATATAATCGTATATTTCGGTCACCGTGCCTACCGTCGAGCGCGGGTTCTTCGACGTGGTTTTCTGGTCGATGGAAATGGCGGGCGAAAGCCCCTCGATCATATCCACGTCGGGCTTGTCCAGCTGTCCGAGAAACTGTCTGGCGTAGGACGAAAGCGACTCGACAAAACGGCGGTGCCCTTCGGCGTAAATCGTGTCAAACGCCAAAGACGACTTGCCGGAACCCGAAAGCCCGGTAAAAACGATAAATTTATCTCTTGGAAGGGTGAGCGAGATGTTCTTGAGGTTGTGAACTCTCGCGCCTTTGATAACAATTTCCGATGCCATTTTATCTCCTTAATTTTCACATAAGTCTTTTGATTCTGTCGCGGATGGCGGCCGCGGTCTCGAAGTCGAGCTCCTTGGCGGCGCGCTTCATTTCCGCGGTCAGCTTCTCGATCAGCTTCTTCTTCGCTTCCCTGCTCAATATGCCTTTTTCGCCGGCTTCGATCTCCGCTTTGCTGGTAATCTCCAGGTTCGCGCGGATCTCTTTCTTTATGGTTCTCGGGATGATTCCGTGCGCTTTGTTGTACTCATCCTGAATCCGGCGGCGGCGGTTGGTTTCGGTAATGGCTCTGTTCATAGACTCGGTGATCGTGTCCGCGTACATGATAACCTTGCCGTTCGCGTTTCTTGCCGCTCTGCCGATGGTCTGAATCAACGACCTTTCGTTGCGCAGGAATCCCTCTTTGTCGGCGTCCAGAATGGCGACCAGCGATACTTCGGGCAGGTCAAGCCCCTCTCTGAGCAGGTTGATGCCGACCAGAACGTCGAACTCGCCGGCGCGCAGGCCGCGGATGATTTCCATGCGTTCGATGGTGTCGATATCGTAATGCATATAGCGGCAGCGCACATGATTCAGCTCTAAGAACTCGCTCAAATCCTCTGCCATCTTCTTGGTCAGCGTCGTGACCAGCACACGCTCGCCGCGTTCGGCGCGCTGACGGATTTCGCCGAGCAGGTCGTCGATCTGACCTTTGACCGGACGGACTTCGACCTCCGGGTCCAGCAGTCCGGTCGGACGTATAATCTGCTCGACAATCTGCCGGGAGATACTTTTCTCGTAGTCCCCCGGCGTCGCGCTTACATAGATGGTCTGTCCGCGCTTCTGATTAAACTCGTCGAAGGTGAGCGGACGGTTGTCAAACGCGGAGGGCAGGCGGAAGCCGTAGTCGATCAGGTTCTTTTTCCGCGAGTAATCGCCGCCCGACATTCCCCGTATCTGCGGACATGCCAGGTGGCTTTCGTCGATGAACACGATAAAATCTTTCGGGAAGTAATCCAAAAGCGTATAAGGCGTGCTTCCCGGCGGCCTGCCCGCGAGCACCCTCGAGTAGTTCTCGACGCCGTTGCAGTAGCCGATTTCGCGTATCTGCTCGACGTCGAACAGCACCCGCTCTTTGATGCGCTGCGCTTCTATCATTTTGCCCTGACTTTCAAAATACGCAATCCGCTCGTCCAGCTCTCTGAGAATCTCCTCGATCGCTCTTTTGCGGATTTCCTCGTTGGTCACATAATGCGATGCGGGGTAGATCGCGGCATGCGCGAGTTTCGCGACCGCTTCGCCGGTGACGACGTTGATCTGCGAAATGCGCTCGATTTCGTCGCCGAACATCTCGACACGAATCGCGTAGGTAAGCGTGTTGGACGGGAAAATCTCCAGCACGTCTCCGCGCACCCGGAAGTTGTTGCGCTCAAAGCCGATGTCGCTGCGGGTGTACTGCAGCGCGACCAGCCTTCTGATAATCTCGTCGCGCGTTGTAATCTGACCCGGACGCAGCGAAATGACCTGATTCCGGTACTCGTTCGGGTCGCCCAAAGAATAAATGCAGGAAACCGATGCAACAATAATAACATCCCTGCGCTCGAACAAAGCGCTGGTCGCGGAATGGCGGAGCTTGTCTATCTCGTCGTTGATGGAAGCGTCCTTTTCAATGTATATATCCTTGCCCGGGACATAAGCCTCCGGCTGATAATAATCGTAGTAGGATACAAAAAACTCGACCGCGTTTTCGGGGAAGAACGCCTTGAACTCCGCGCACAGCTGCGCTGCGAGCGTTTTGTTGGGTTCAAGCACGAGCGTCGGACGGTTCAGCCTTGCGATGATGTTCGCCATTGTGAAGGTTTTTCCCGAACCGGTAACGCCAAGAAGCGTCTGGTCCCGATAGCCTTTTTCGATTCCCTCGACCAGTTTCTCAATGGCGGCGGGCTGGTCGCCCGTCGGCTGAAAGTCGCTTACCAATTTAAAGTTACCCATCTGAACATTTGTTCCTCCCTTCAACATTCTTTTATTATATCACATAAAACGCGCTATTACAATAAAAATTTTAAGTTTTTGTACTTGTGTTTGTTGGAATTATATAGTATAATCGTGCTGTCCTCAATATGAATACTTTAAACCAATATCGTTACGGAAATACTGTGTTTCTGAAAATAAATACGCGCAGAAGCTGAAAGGTACATCGTATGAGAAAACTGATTGCAGTCATTATCGCACTCGCCGCGCTTGCGGTTCCCCTGCTGACATCCTGTTCGGGTCAGAACACCGGCGCCGACCAGCCCGCGAACACGCTGAAAGCGGAAAACGAAGCCGTCGATTATTACTTCTATTACCCGGACGACTGGCAGCTGGACAGAAACGACGGAATGATCAGCATCAAATACAACACCTCGCTGTCCAGCAAAGTCGAGCGGTACGCGAGCATCTCCGTCACCACTTTTAACCTGACCGACCAGAACCAGAGCGTTAAAGAGTATTGGGAAAAAGAATATCAGCCGAGCCTGGAATCCACCTTCCAGAATTTCAGCGTTTTCGACGACAAAGAGATAACGCTTGACAACGTAGTCGCCGCCAGAAAAGGCTATTCGGCGTCGCTGAACAACGTGCCGTACAAATTTGTCAGCGTCATCTGCATCCGATTTGGATATGTGTATCTGATTACGTTTACCGCGCATGAGAGCGACTACGATAAAACCGTCGCGGCGCTGGATACCGTCGTCAGCAATTTTCACTTTAAATAAAAATTCCTTCAAAAAAGTATTGACAAGTTTGCGTCGACATGCTATAATCCTGTTCGTGCCTCGAGAGAGAGGCAGCGAAAATCGGGGATTTAGCTCAGCTGGGAGAGCATCTGCCTTACAAGCAGAGGGTCACAGGTTCGAGCCCTGTAGTCCCCACCATAACAGCAAGGACGAAAAAATCCTTGCTGTTTTTTTCTTCAGGAGCGGGCGAGAACGGCCGCTTCTTTTCCCTTTTTAGCATATAAACCCGGCGAAATATCAATAATAAAAAGAAAAAAGACCTATGAAAAGAGGAAAGCGATGAAAAAGATAATCATTTTACTCTTCATAATCATTTTTTCTTTTTTCCTGACCGGCTGCATTATATATGAAACAGAAATCACCGTAAGCAAGACTATCACGAAAACAACCACCGCTCCGGCCGAATCCGCGGCGGCGGAAGAAGCAAGGCTCGGCTCAAGGACAAACCCGGTTCCGTTAGGATCGACGTATTACTACGACGGAAGCGGCGCCCAAATCGACAAGTATAAAGCTGATATTACCGTCACAGAGGTTCTCCGGGGCGAAGAAGCCTGGGCGCTTGTAAGACAGGGCAGCGAATCCAACCCGCCCGCGCCGGAAGGCAAAGAATACCTGATTATAAAAGTGAAAATCAAAGCGATTGAATCGGAAAACGACGAAAAAATCGACATCGGCGCGTCCAGCTTCGACCTGGTCGGCAAAGACGGCGCAAAGTATGACGGTTTGACCGCCGTTTCCGGCGTCGAGCCGCAGCTGAAGGAAATGCGCGCGGGCGAAGAGCAGGAAGGATATATCGTGTTCGCCGTGAACGTCGGCGACGAACCGCTGGCCGTTTTTCTTGACCGAAACGACGGCGGCGTCTGGCTCTCTTTAAAATAGCGTCTCTAAATCCCAAAAAAACAAGGACGAGTTCCTTGTTTTTTTATTGTTTGGGTTCTCTACAGATAAAACGTAAAACATTTTAAATAGTACAGCAGTATTATTAATATTTATCCTGTAAAATGAGGTGACCATTTTTGGCATAAAATAATACTCTGGAGGTATTTGATTGCGCAAAACGAAGATCGTCTGCACGCTGGGTCCCGCATCCGACAGCGAACAGACCATATCCGCGATGATGAAGGCAGGCATGAATGTCGTCAGGCTGAACTTCTCACACGGGACTCATGAGGAACATAAAAAAAGAATCGACCGGGTTAAGAAAATCCGAAAAGAGCTCGGACTGCCGGTCGCCATCCTTCTTGACACGAAAGGACCGGAAATCAGGCTGTGCGATTTTGAGAACGGCCGCGCGGAGCTGATAGAGGGCGAGCATTTCACGCTGACCAGCAGGCAGCTGCTCGGAAACAGCAAAATCGCTTCGGTAACCCTGCCCAATCTGGCAAAACAGGTACGCGCCGGCAACGACATTTTAATCGACGACGGAAAGATTCATCTGACGGTCGAGGAAATCGACGGCGATGACATCGTCTGCAAAGTCGTAAACGGCGGAATCGTCAGCAACCACAAAGGAATCAACATCCCCGGCATTCATCTGGACATCCCCTATCTGAGCGAGACCGACAAGCAGGACCTTCTGTTCGGCATCGAGAACGACATCGACTTCGTCGCCGCGTCGTTTATACGCTGCAAGGAAGACGTGATCGCGTTAAGAAAGTTTATCGACTACAACGGCGGGCACTCGATTAAGATTATCTCGAAAATCGAAAACATGGAAGGCATCCAGAATTTCGAGGAGATCCTGAAATACTCCGACGGAATCATGGTGGCGCGCGGCGACATGGGCGTAGAGGTTGCGTACGAACTGCTTCCCGGTCTGCAGAAGAAGTTGATCCGTAAATGCAACCAGGCGGGAAAAATCGTCATCACAGCGACCCAGATGCTCGACTCGATGATCGCCAACCCCTTTCCGACAAGAGCCGAAATCACCGATGTCGCGAACGCGGTATTCGACGGCACGTCCGCGGTTATGCTCTCCGGCGAGAGCGCGACCGGAAAATATCCGGTTCAGGCTGTCAAGGTTATGTCCAAAATTGCGAAGCAGGCGGAAAAAGACGCGTTTGAAATGAATTATTTCAACGGCATCCAGTACGAAAACGACATTACGGACATGACCAACGCCGTCTGCGACGCGGCCTGCACCACGGCAAGGGATTTGAACGTAAAAGCGATTATCGCCGTATCCAAATCCGGCCACACCGCAAGAAGGATGTCAAAATTCAGACCCGTGCAGCCGATTGTGGCCGCGACGCATGTCGAAAAGACCTTCCATCAGCTTTCCCTGAGCTGGGGCGTTTATCCGGTGCTCGCGCGCAAGCAGACCGGATTAGAAGAACTGATGCGGCACGCGATCGATTGCGCAAAACAGGACGATATCGTAACCGACGGCGACCTGGTCGTCATGACCGCGGGCATTCCGCTCGACACCGCCGGCAACACGAATATGCTGAAGGTTCAGATCGTATAACAACATAAAAAGCAAAACAGCAGAGGTTCTCCTCTGCTGTTTTTTTGCGGACTGCCGGCGGCGCTACCCGGCATCTTCGTTTATCAAATCCTTGGGAATCGGGAAATACGGGTTCCGTTTCGCTTCTTTGACGATTAAATCCTAAGAATTATCCAAAAAGCGCATTTTTTAACCTCAATTTATATTGATTTACCGCCATAATATTAAATCATAGTCAAGAGGTGCGAAAATGGAGATTAAAGTTGACGCAAAACATGATTACGAAGCGCAAGCAAAGTTTTCCAGATTTTTTGTGTTCCGGGGAAAATACTACAAGACAAAAAGACTTTTATTTTTTACTTTTCTGTTCTTTTTAACGTGCTACGTCATTATGCGGTTGATCGAAGGCGTAACGATCGGTTATTACGAACCGTTGTATTTGGTTTTAATGGCTATCAACCTGATTTTAATAGCTGTGGCGGTACTGATATATTTTATACGGCCGAGAATTTTTTACAAGAAAAACGGATTGAAAGATATCATAAACACCTATGTTTTCCGGGAAGATAAAATACTGATGACCACCGAGCACAACGGGGTCAACGGCAGCATGGAAATCGATTATGCCACTTTATTGAAGGCATACGAGACCGATCAATATATTTACCTTTTTGTAAGTACGCGACAAGCGATGCTCATCAACAAAAAGAACATTGATATGGCAACCTTAAGCAAACTGCGCGCTCTCCTAAAAAGCAAACTTCCGCCTAAGAAGTACATACACTGCATATAACTAAGACGCCTGCTTTTGCAGGCGTTTTTTATCGCTGTATGCGCTTGAGCGCGCTCTCGTAAAACGAGAGGTCTTTTTTAAGCGGGTAGTCGGGCTGGATGCTCTTGATCATTTTAACAATCTGAACCGCCTGCTCCAAACAGGAAACCGCTTTGTCCATTCTGCCTTCCCGCTTGTTGGCAAGCGCTTTGTTATAGACAGCGCACGCCTGCAGGTCGGACAGCCCGAGGATGTTTTTAATATCCTTTTCCTTTTTCAAAATCTCGGTTAAATAGGACGAGAAGCTGTCCATTTCGCTCTCCAGATGCTCGCTGTCCGCGGAAAGCGTCGTCCAGCAGAACAGATCGCGGCTGTACTTAAGAACGTCCTGCGCGTATTTGCCGGTATATAAATCCAATATCTTCGTCAGCCTGTTTTTGATAATCAGCGCGAACTGCAGCGGAATATATTCGCTTGACGCTTCGTCCCGCAAAGCGTTATAGAAATCAATCGCCGGCACGGATTCCTTCTCAAGTGCGAAATTCAGCTGCAATGCGAGGTAAACGCCGTTCCGCAAAAGCGTCAGCGAACCGTATTTGGTTTCCAGCTCGTAATCATACTTGGTTTTCGGCATGACAATGCATTTCTCATGCACGTCGATAAACGTGAGAACCTTAAAAGGATTGTCCACGCTGTAACAAACCTCGGCTTCCAGGTCGCGCTCGCTGAAATCGGCCTCCTGACTGCCGTAGGTGTACGCGACGCTTCTGGTATCGCCGAATTCCTCGATCGACCCGCCGCTTTTAAGCCGGGCGGTCTGAACCAGCGCGTGGTCGGCGTGCAGCAGCACGCTTACGATGTTGTAGTAGCCGCCAATTCTGCAGGCGGTATTTACTTCATAGGTGCGGTATATCCTGCTCTTTTTCGGGTCGGTTTCCACTTCCGCCGCCTGAACCGGATACAGCAGGGTCGGCGACTCGCTTCGGCATATCACGAAAAACAATCTGGCGGGAACCGGTCCGTTTGCAATGTCGTCGCTGACGGTAAACCGTTCGGTCCTGTTCTCGTCTTTCGCTCTCGGCGCGGCCAATATGTCGTTTTTCCGCTTTTTCGCTTCCGTCTCCGTGCCGCTGTCTCTTCTGCTCTCCCAGGTTTTGTATAGTTCAAGCATCTCAGAAGGGCAGCTTTTCAAATCGACGGTAACCGCTTCCTTGAGCGGGCTGACGCCGTACAATGCGCCGTACTTGCGGATCAGCTGAATCTTTTTTTCAAAACCGCCGTCGATGCCGCTGTACCGCGGTTTGAACAGGTCCCGGATTCTTTCGCGGACTTGAATGGTTACGCTGTCGCCGAAGTCGTCCTTGAGAAGCGCCAGCAGTTTTTCAAGCAGGCTTATCAAAAGGCCGTTCTCCTTGATGTCGGCGGTAAAAAAGCTCTTTACCCGCTCAAAAAGATGCGCTTCGGCCTCCGCCCGGTACTCCTGCGGCAGAAACATCTTGTCGAACGTGGCGCTCAGCAGTTTGTAAGTTAAATCCTCTATCTTCTCCTTTTCCGCGCCCGCGCCGATAAAGAGGGTGACTCCCCCGTGGTCGGCGAATATTTTTTTAATGTCGGCGTTGTCGGACTGCTGCTGCTTTACGCCGATGTTCTTCTCTATGTTGTTCAGCTCAATCAGCAGGGTTCTGTCGGGATTCGCTTTCGCTTTTTTTCGACACTCATCGACACAGTAATACAGAGCGTAGTAGTACCCCGAAACAATGCTGTTCTCAATCGCGCGGTTCAGCGCTTGTTCCGCGTTTTCATCTTCTGCAAGCAACAACTTGGCCTTCAGATAGACAGCAGCGGTGGCGTCGTCCGATACCGTGTCCGTTACGCTGCTATGCAGCACCGAAATAATGCTTGTTAGAAAAATCCCTGTATTCAATGCTTTCCTGCCCTCACAATACCGTTTTAACTAATTGATTATACTATATTTATGACGAATAATCAACAAATATTTCATCATTAAACCCATGATTATTCAATATTAAACATGCGTTCGTATTATAGCAGAACTGTTAATTTTTTTCAAGATGCTATTTAAAATTGTTATTTTTTTATTGTAAGAATCGCCAATATTTCTATTTAAAAGGAATCGCTTTATTAGTCATAAATAACATTGACATGCGCGTTAGCTTGTGCTAACTTATAATTGGAGTTAGTCTTGGCTAACGCGGGAGGTTGTTTAAATGACATTGAGCGAACTAAAAGCAGGAAAAGAAGGAATCGTCACCAAAGTCGGAGGAGAGGGCGCCTTAAGACTGCGCCTTTTGGACATGGGAATTATACCGCGAACCCGGGTAAAGGTGCAAAAAACCGCTCCTTTGGGCGATCCGATACAGATTTTTTTGCGGGGTTACAACCTTACCATACGAAAAGACGACGCTTCTGTGATTGAAGTAACGCAGGTAGATTAAACATAGAAAGAAAGCGGTTCCATGATATTTGCATTAGTCGGAAACCAGAATTCCGGAAAAACCACGCTTTTCAACGCCCTGACAGGCGCCAAGCAGCACGTCGGCAACTTTCCGGGCGTGACCGTCGACCAGAAAATGGGCGTCGTTACCTTCGCGAAAGACTGCGCCGTAGTTGACCTTCCGGGCATTTATTCCATTCGTTCCTATACGCCTGAGGAAATCGTCGCGCGCGATTTTGTCCTGAACGAAAAACCGGACGGCATTATCAACATCGTGGACGCGACCAACATCGAGCGCAACCTCTATTTGACGCTGCAGCTTTTGGAGCTGCGCATTCCGACGGTGATCGCTTTGAACATGATGGACGAGGTCCGCGCGAACGGCGGCACGATCGATATTAAGAAGCTGAGCGCTGCGCTCGGCGTTCCGGTAATCCCGATCAGCGCGGCAAAAAACGAAGGCATCAAAGACGTTGTGGACAGCATCGTCGAGGTCGCCAAAAAGAGAATACTGCCCAAAGTCTTGGACTTCTGCCCCGACGGCCCGGTACATAGATGTATTCACGCCGTTTCCCTTTTAATAGAGGACCACGCCGAAAAAATCGGCGCTTCGGCGCGTTTCTGCGCCGTCAAGCTGATCGAGGGCGACGAATCGGTTCTTCAAAAGCTGTCGCTCAGTCAGAACGAAATCGAAACGCTTGAACACAGCGTGATCGAAATGGAAAACGAGACCGGGCTGGACCGAAACGCGGCGCTCGCCGAAATGCGCTACAACTTTATCGAGAAGGTCTGCGCCGAATCGGTGAAAAGATGTAAAGAGAGCAAAGAGCACAGAAGAAGCCTGAAAATTGATACGGTGCTGACCGGAAAATACACGGCTTTGCCCGTATTTTTCGCTGTCATCCTTCTGATGTTCTGGCTCACCTTCGACGTCGTCGGCAGTTACTTGAGCGACCTGCTTTCGGCGGGGCTGGACTGGCTGACCGCGCTGGTTGACGAAGGCTTAACCGTTTACGAAATCAATCCGGTTGTGCACGGCCTGATTATAGACGGCATTTTCGCCGGCGTGGGCAGCGTGTTGTCCTTCCTGCCCATCATTGTCGTTTTATTTTTCTTCCTGTCGATATTGGAGGACACCGGCTATATGGCAAGGGTCGCGTTTGTTTTCGACAAACTGCTGCGCAAGATCGGTTTGTCCGGCAGGAGCATTGTTCCGATGCTCATCGGCTTCGGCTGCACGGTTCCGGCGGTTATGGCGACCAGAACCCTCGCTTCCGAGCGCGACCGAAAAATGACCATTCTGCTTACCCCCTACATGAGCTGCTCGGCAAAGATTCCGATTTACGCGGTGTTCAGCGCGGCGTTTTTCGCGAAATATCAGGCGCTGGTCATGTTCGGGTTGTACGTTTCCGGCATCCTGATCGGCATCCTTGCGGCGTTGATTTTAAAAAAGACCGCGTTCCGCGGCAAACCGGTACCCTTCGTCATGGAGCTGCCGAACTACCGCATCCCCTCCCTCAAGAGCGTGTTTCTTTTGATGTGGGAGAAAGCGAAGGACTTTATCCGGCGCGCGTTTACCGTTATTTTTCTGGCGACGGTGGTTATTTGGTTCCTGCAGACCTTCGACGCGAAACTGAACGTGGTCGAGGACAGCGCGAACAGCCTTCTTGCTGTTATCGGAAGATTTATAGCGCCGATATTTGTCCCGGCGGGATTCGGCGACTGGCGCGTCGCGACGTCGCTGATAACCGGATTTACCGCCAAGGAAGCCGTCATCAGCACGCTGGGCGTTCTGCTCGGCACCGGAACGGCGGAGCTCGCCGGTTCGTTGTCGCAGATGTTCACGCCGCTGTCCGCCGTTTGCTTTTTGCTGTTCACGCTGCTTTACACGCCCTGCGTCGCCGCGGTTGCGACCATAAAACGCGAGCTCGGCTCCAGATTGCAGACGGTCGGCGTCGTGATCGCGCAATGCGCCGTCGCCTGGATTGTCGCTGTTGCGGTTTACCAAATCGGCAGTATTTCTTAGAAATGTTCGGAGCGCGTTATGAACATCCTTGATTATATTCTGATTGCTATTCTTGCCGTCTGCGTCTGTATCGCTTTGCGGTTCGTGTTCCGCCGGAAAAAGAAGGGTGGCTGCTGCGGGCGCGGCAGGTGCGACGGCTGCAGCATAAAAAACTAATAAAAATACAGGTGCGCTTTTTTGCGCACCTGATTTTTTATTTACTGTTGATTTTGGTCAGTTTGCGTATCAATTTTTATATTCTCTGTTTGAGAAATGTCGTTCGGCGTGCCGCTGCCCGCCTGCTCGCCCGACGGAACATCCGTTGGACTGACCGATTGCGCGCTCTGCCGGTCCTGAGCCGGTTCCGAATCCGCAATCTGCAGATTCATGTTGAGCGGGATGGCGTTTACGGCGACAGGCACGGTTTCGTCATCGTAGTAGTCCTCTTTGAAGAACTTGTATTCCGCTCTGCCGAACCACTTTCTGCCGAAGTAAATGTATAAGCCCCAAATCAGGAATCCGCCGAACGTGAGCAGCGCGCCTAACGTCAAACCGGGCGTACGATAGGTGAACACAATCTCGTTGTCGCCCGCGCCGCACTCTACGGCTACGAAGCCGCCCCAGTATACGCTGAGCACGTCTTTTTTCTCGCCGTTGACGGTGACCGACCAGCCGTCGTCCATGGGAACGCTGAAGAACACGATGTTCGGCTTGTCCAAATGGATTTTCGCCTCAAACCCTTTGCTTGAGTACTCGAAGCTGCTTGTGCACATGGTTCTGCGCTCTTCGACCGACTCTTTGAAATTATCATAGTTCGGCGTTATGCGGTCCTCGTCCATGAATTTGACTTCCTTCATGAACTGCCTGTAATAATCCGCCATATCGTCCGGCACGACCAGATAGGTGCAGAGCAAAGCGTGTCTGGTGCCGACGTAGACCTTTTCCATTTCGGACTGCGTCATAAACTCGGTATAGGCAAAGCCCATCGGAAGGTAGTTTTCGTTCTCGTAAATGTCAAAGCCGTTTTGGGTGCCTATTTTCTTAAATCCCAGCGCGTCGTGTCTGCCGCCCTCGTCTACAATGGAGTACTTCGTGGAGGTGAACGCTCTTAAACCGTACAGAGAGGAAACGGCGCGTGAGCCGACGTTGCGGGTCACGTTGATATACGGATAGAACTTCATGATAGAGGGCGGTACGACCGTATGGAAGCACTCGATGGAAGGAACCTTCCAGAATATGCCGAGATTGTCGAAGATGTTCTCGTCCCCGTAGCGGTACATATCCATTCTGGCAAATTCGGATTCGTCAAAATCGATCCTGCCCTCAATCGCCCGATTGACAAGAAATTCGCTGCTCCAGGAATGCTGTTTGCCATGGGCGATGTGAATGACGCTGTACAGAACGGTGATGACGCTGGTCGCAATCAGCAGCGCGAACTCAAAAATCTTTTTGCGTCTTAAGCGCGTGAACAAATACCAAAGAATCGCGATGCTGAGCAGCGTGATGCCGACGTAAATCCAGAAGCGGTCGATATACGGCGGATAGCCGAGTTTATAGTCTACGGCGCTTGTGTTCGTATTTTCATACCACAACAGTCCGAGCGGCAGGAATATGACCGAAGCGCCGATGAGGTACGCGATAATGCCGCCCTTCCACTTGCGGTCGTTCTCAACGCTGTCGTCTTCCGCCATAACGACGGTGCCCAGCGACATCATCAGCAGCAGCATGTACATCCAGCGCGCGTAATACGCGGCTTCGAACTTAAAGAACATGCTGTTGAGGACGGGCACGAACAGGCAGAGTATCAAAAACATGGTAAAGTACTTCAGCCACGGGCGCTTTTTGGACGCGAAATGCGCGAACACGCCGCTCACGCCGAACATGGGCAGGTACGCCGCGATCGACGCCCAGCGCTCCTCATGTCCGTAAAAGAAGTTGACTCTGGAAGGAATGTCGGGCGGGAAGAAGAAGGATTCCAGAAGATGCCCGTATCGCTGCCAGTAGAACTGACCGTTGCGGCGGTAAATCAGCATATTGATGCCGCTCAGTCCACCGCTGATTCTTGGGTTGTCCCAAACCGCGAGCGCGCCGGGCAGGAAGATGATGCAGCCCATCGCGACGCCAAGAACGGCCTCGAACGCGAGCAGACCGAACTTTTTGAACGTAATCTTAAAGGACTTCTGCGAAAGCCTGAATACAAAGTACAGAATACAGAACGCGACCTGTCCGGCGAACATAAAGTAGTTGCACGCCGCGTTCAATGCGACCGCAAGCGCGAACAGTCCTCTGCGGTTGTTCTGAACCAGTTCCTCCATGCCGAGCAGCAGCAGCGGGAAGAGCGTGACCACTTCATGGAACTGGTTGAAGAAGGTGTTGTAAATCTGGAATCCACTGAAGGTGTATAACAGCGCGCCGACCACCGCGTAATTCTGTTTTCTGACAAACCGCTTTATGTACGCGTAGGAAAAAAGCGCGCAGGTGACGTACTTGAGCACGAAAGTGGGAGCCATGAGATACGGCGTCCATGATGCGGGGAACAGGCACAAAATCCAGAAGAACGGACTTCCGAGCATGTAGTACGAATAGCTGCCGATGAAGTTGGAACCCAAATCGGTATACCAGTCCCAGCCAAAATCGCCGTTTCGAACCATGTCGACGCAGTGCCTGTAAAAGCAGATCTGCTGAACGTTGTAATCTCCGTAATACAGGAAGATTGGGCGTTGTACCTTTATCAGCTCAACAATCACAAACGGAAGCATGATTGCTACCGAAATCAGAAGCGAATAGAAAAAGACCTTTTTATAATAGTAAAAACGGTCCTCTCCGGCTTCGCCATCGATATAAACAGGTTCCGAATTCATGTTCACTTTCCTTTCTGTTGCCTGTCCTTTTATCCATTTAGCCATTTTACACTACAATTGGCTTTTCGTCAAGACGGATACCGCTTGCAGGAGGGAAGCGCGGCGTCGGTTTACGAGCATTTCTGCAAAAACAGCCGGACGGTTTCTTCCTCCCGCGTCCGGTCCGCGTTGGTTCTGCCCAGCCGGTCGCACAGGCAGAACAGCGCGAGCTCGCCGATATCGGTATTCCGTTTCATGCCCGAAACGTCCGCGAACGGCAAATCTTTTACCACATACAACAGGTGCATATGATAGCGGACAAGCTGGGCGACTTCCCGGATGAATCCTTCCTCCTCGCCGAAATGCGCAAGGAACTTCTCGGCAAGTTCCGCGCCGACTTTGTCGTGCCCGTACGCGGTAATCCTGCCCTTCTTAATGCGAAAAGTGGCGGGTTTTCCGATATCGTGCAAAAGCGCCGCCCACATAAAGGCGCGCTTGTTTTTGCTTTTTTCCCTTACCTTTGCCGCTTCGTCCACGACAAGCATCGTGTGGTTCCAGACGTTGCCCTCCGGATGATGGTCCGGCGACTGTTCGGTCAGGCGCAGCTGACGCAGCAAATCGAACGGATACTGCGAAAACGCCGGCATATCGTACACGCCGTTTAAAAAAGCGGACGGTTTTTCGTCGGAAAGCAGATGCTTGTCGATGTGTAAAAACAATTCCTTCGCGTTCATACATAACTTCCTTTCTCCCGGCAATACCTTTATTGTGCCGAAAATGAACGCGTTTTATTGCTATAAATAAAGAAATTCTTTACTTCTTCTTTTTGCCGAACAGTTTTTCCGCAAGCCGCTGCAAGAAGGTCTTCTTTTCCGGTTCGGCAGTCTGAACTTCAGCCGCCGGCGGCGTCTGAACGGCAGGGGTCCGCTCCGGAGAAGGCCGGCGGTTTGCGGTGTTTTGCGCTTTGCCGTGCGGCTTTTTGCCGTCGTGTTTTACCGCGCTCGGACGTTTTTCGCTCTTGCCTTCGCTCTTGCCTACGCTCTTGCCGTCGTTTTCCTTCTTTTTCTGCTCAGGCTTTCCGCCCTCTTTCTTTCGGTTCGATCGGCTGCGGTTCTTCGCGTTTTTCCTGGCGGCTTTCTTTTCTTCGGGCGCTTCTTTTTCCTTTAACCGGTTCTGCGCAATCCAGTTCTCGACGCTTTCTTTTTCCGCTTCGATGTTTTCGTCGGCAGGAAGCTCTTCCTGATTGATCAGGACGCCGATATGCTCCTCGATGGCGTATAAGTCCATAATATCGTTCGTGGTCGCAAGCGAAACCGCGACGCCGCCCTTGCCCGCTCTGCCGGTGCGCCCGATTCTGTGGACATAGTTGTCCTTATCCTCGGGAATGTCGAAGTTTATGACCATCGCGAGGTCGTTGATGTCCAGTCCGCGCGCGGCGACGTCCGTGGCGACCAGAATGTGGAATTTATTCTGCTTAAAATTCTGTATCGTCTGCAGACGTTTTCCCTGCGGCACGTCCCCGTGAAGCACGTGCGAGTGATACCCTTTGCGGGTAAGGTAGTGCTGCACCATATCGGCGGCGATCTTCGTGTTGCAGAAAATAATGCAGCTCTCCGGTCTGTAATGCAAAAGAACGCGGTTTAACTGGTCGCATTTTTCGTTTTCTTTTACCCGGTAATAAATCTGCTGGATGGTATCCACCGTCATGGTCTGGGATTCGATGACGATGTTCACAGGGTTTTTCATATAGGAAGTGCAGATTCTGCGTATTTCCGGCGGCATCGTCGCCGAAAACAGCAGCATGACCCTGTTCTTCGGCAAAGCCCGAATAATGCGCCGAACCTGGTCGATAAAGCCCATATCCAGCATTCTGTCCGCTTCGTCCATGACCAGGAAGCGGATATTCTGCGTTTTCAGCGTGCCGTGCGAAATATGGTCGTAAACCCGGCCGGGCGTTCCGGTTAAAATCGCAACGCCCTCGTTTAATGCCTTTATTTCGGTATTGATATTGTGCTGTCCGTAGACGACAGCGGTTTTGTGCCGCAAATGCGAAGCCATTCTTCGAATGTCGTTGTCGATTTGCACCGCAAGCTCGCGGGTCGGCGTCAGAATCAGCGCCTGCGGCTCCTTTGCGTCCATGTCCGTAAGCTGCAGAATCGGGATTCCGAACACCGCGGTCTTGCCGCTTCCGGTTTTGGACTGGACGATCATGTCCTTTTTTTCCAATACGTGCGGAATCGCTCTGCTTTGAACCTCCGTCGGCTGCGCAAAGCCCATTTCCTTTAAAGATGCTAAAATTTCTGGTATAATGCCTAATTCTTCAAATGCTGCCATGTCCTTCTCTTCATCAATCGTTTAAATGGTATGTCTTATTTTATATTTTACAACATTTATGAAAACAATGCAATATGAATCTTGACCGTCCGTCGATCTTTGGTCCGCCGACAAGAATTTTTAAGAATACATAACGATCATTTAAATTTTACATAACAACAAGTCTTGACAGAAATTTAAAGATTTGATATATATAATAATTGATTGTTCATCTATTTTTAACAATAATGTGGTTTTATAAAGACAAATGGTTTTTTTCGCCAATTTTCTTTTTCCCGCTGCGGTATAATAACACAGCGCTTTATTACTAAATACAAAAAGAAAGGTGTGTATCATGAAAAAAGCACTCGCTGTAATTTTAGTATTATTGCTCACCGTTCCTTTTCTTTCTATAATTGCAAGCGCAGACGATTTGGTCAACGTCGCGCTGGGCAAAAAGTACACTGTCGATATTGGAGAGCAGGGACAGCCCTATGATAACGATAGTCTGTCGGACGGCGAAAACGGATCATTCCAGAGACTGACCGACGGCGTCGTCGGCGGAACCGACGGCGGACTGGCAGGTCTTCCCGGCGCGCAATATACGCCGCAAGCGGTTTATGTAATCGATTTGGGTTCCGTCGTCAACGGCATTAAGAAGTTCAACATGGATATGTATTACGGACCGTGGGGCATCAAAGAGCCGAAAAGCGTCGAGTACGAGGTATCTGTTGACGGCGTTGATTATACCTATCTCGGCAAAGTTGAGAAAAAAGACGCTGTCAATAAGTCGAACGAAGGCTGGTACGGCGACGAATACATACTGACGCTGTCGGCTCCCGTATCCGCAAGATACGTCCGCGTAACGGCAACCGGCGACAACTTCATCTGGAGCACGGAGATTCAGGTGTTCGCGGATCCGTCTGCAAACAACAATAGTTCGAGCCAGACTTCTTCCGCTTCCAGCAGTCAGGCTTCTTCCAGCCAGACTTCCAGCAGCGCTTCTTCCGCCAGCAGCGCCGCGTCATCCAGCCAGCAGGCAAGCAGTCAGGCTTCTTCCAGTCAGACCGGTTCCAACCCGCAGACCGGCGACGCCGGACTCGCGGTCTTTGCCGTACTGGCATTGATTTCTGCCGGAACGGTTTACGCGATAAACCGGAGAAGCCGTTTGGCTGACAAATAATTCCGCATAGACATAAGAAAACCGCAGGGTTTCCTGCGGTTTTTATTTATTCGATGATTCCGCCAGCGACAACAATATCCCCGTCATAGAGTACCGCCGCCTGCCCTTTCGCGGCGGGCTGCTGCGGCGTTTCGAACTCGACATGCAGCCGGTTCTCCCCTACCTGCTCGACAATCGCCGGCTGCTCTTTCTGGTTGTAGCGGGTGCGCGCCATGACGCGCATGGGCTTGTCGATTTTATCCACCGCGATCAGGTTGATGTCGGTGACGTAAAAATCCTTCGCGATCAGTTCTTCCTTTCTGCAGAGCACGACGGTGTTGTCGTCCGCGTTTTTCGCGCAGACGTACATCGGCTGCGGAAGCGAAAGCCCAAGCCCCTTGCGCTGTCCGATCGTGTATCGAATAATGCCTTTGTGCCTGCCCAAAACGTTGCCGTTCTTATCGACGAAATCCCCTTCAGGATAGCGTTTGCCCGTATAGAACTCGATAAAACCGGCGTAATCGTTGTTGCGCACGAAGCAGATATCCTGGCTGTCGTGCTTGTGCGCGTTGACAAAACCGTTTTCCTCCGCGATTTCCCGGACCTCCGTCTTTTTCAGCCCGCCGAGCGGAAAAATGGTTCGCTTCAGCTGCTCCTGCGTCATGAAGGCGAGCACGTATGTCTGGTCCTTTGTCAAATCGACCGCTTTTTTTAGCAGGTATCTGCCGCTTGCGGCGTCGTGTTCGATTTTCGCGTAATGACCGGTCGCGATGTAATCCATCTCCAGCTCGTCTGCCCGGCGCAGCAGTTTATCGAACTTCATAAACCGGTTGCAGTCGATGCAGGGGTTCGGCGTCGCGCCGCTCTCGTACGCTTTGACAAAGCGGTCGATCACTTCTTCCTTGAAGGAATCGGTAAAATTAAAAACAAAGTATGGTATGCCTATTTTTACGGCAACGCTGCGCGCGTCGTCGATATCTTCCAGCGAACAGCACGGATGGTCCCGGCTGATGCCGACGTCCTGATTCTCAAACAGCTTCATGGTCGCGCCGATGACCTTGTAGCCTTCTTTGACAAGCAGGTACGCCGCGACCGAACTGTCCACGCCGCCGCTCATTGCCGCGATTACACTCTTTTGCATAGAAGCCCCTCTTTTTACCAAATCGGCTATATGGAAAAGCAAAGTGTACTGTATAGCGTACAGTACACTTTACTATTTTTAATTATTCTATTTCTTTTATGCTTTTATGTCAAGCACTATTTATCAAATGCCTGCTCGAGGTCGGCGATAATGTCGTCGATATGCTCGGTGCCGATGGAAAGCCGGATGGTGTTCGGCTTAATGCCCTGATCCAGCAGCTCGCTTTCGGTCAGCTGCGAGTGCGTCGTGGAGGCCGGGTGAATGACCAGCGATTTTACGTCCGCGACGTTCGCGAGCAGCGAGAAAATCTCCAGCCGGTCGATGAAGCGCTTCGCGGTATCGGCGCCGCCCTTGATTTCAAAGGTGAAGATCGAGCCCGCGCCGTTCGGGAAATACTTCTTATAAAGCTCATGATTCGGATGGTCGGGCAGAGAAGGATGGTTTACTTTTTCGACCTTCGGATGCTTCGAGAGGTATTCGACAACCTTCAGCGCGTTGTAAACATGGCGTTCGACGCGCAGAGAGAGCGTTTCGAGACCCTGCAGGAACAGGAACGCGTGCAGCGGAGCGACGCACGCGCCCGTGTCGCGCAGCAGAATCGCGCGAATCTTGGTGACGAACGCCGCGGGCCCGACCGCCTTCGCGAAGCTGATGCCGTGATAAGACGGGTTCGGCTCGACCAGCGACGGGAACTTGCCGCTGGCAATCCAGTCGAATTTTCCGCTGTCCACGATGACGCCGCCGATAGCGGTTCCGTGACCGCCGATGAACTTGGTCGCGGAATGCACCACAATGTCCGCGCCGTACTCAATCGGGCGCAAAAGATACGGCGTCGCGAACGTGTTGTCCACAATTAGCGGAATCTTGTGCTTGTGCGCGATGGCGGCGACCTTTTCGATGTCGATTACGTTCGAGTTCGGGTTTCCGAGCGACTCGATGAATATTCCCTTGGTGTTTTCCTGAATCGCGGCTTCGAACGAACCTTCGACGTCCGGATCGACAAAGGTGGTTTTAATGCCGTACTGCGGAAGCGTATGCGCGAGCAGGTTGTAGGTTCCGCCGTAAATGGTCTTTGCGGAAACGATATGGTCGCCCGCCTGCGCGAGGTTCAGGAACGTATAGGTGATCGCTGCGGCTCCGGACGCGGTCGCCAGCGCGGCAACGCCGCCCTCCAGCGCAGCGATTCTTTTTTCAAAAATATCCTCGGTGGGGTTGGTAAGCCGGCTGTAAATGTTGCCCGCCTCGGAGAGGCCAAAAAGCGCGGCGGCATGCGCGCAGTCCTTGAAAACATAGGATGTCGTCTGATAGATCGGAACCGCTCTTGCGTTCGTAGCGGGATCCGGAATCTCCTGTCCGACGTGTATCTGTAATGTTTCGAATTTATATTTTCCGTTTGACATCGTAAGTACCTCTTTCGTAATTAATTTTTAGTTTTGTTTTTAATAAGCGTTAATCGTGTTAAGCGGTTAGGAGGGTACTTACGCGGCACATTCGACCGTTTCTGAAGTTTCTCCTCAGCATGATAAAGATGATTGAGTATCTGGAAAACATGGAAATGTGCCTCCTCTGTCAAATAGTATAGTAAACATATTAATATTATATGCTTTGGATTATACAGGGTATTATAGATTTTGTCAATAGTATATTATAAATAATTTTCGGCATTATTTATCAGTTGATTTTATTGAAGTTGTATATTTTCATGCGGCGAACAGGCAAATCTGCCGAGGCCAAGCGCTAATAGCTAAAAAAACGGGCGGGTTTTACCCGCCCGGCGTTGTTTCTTGTTACAGACTGTTCTTTGCGTTGATCGGAATCAGCTCGACCTCGTAACCGGCGTCCTTGAGCAGCTGAACAATGCCCTTTTCGCCGATCATATGCCCCAAACCGACGACGTAGAACACGTTCTTTCCCTGCGATAGGTATTCTTTCGCTTTTTCCGCCATGTTGAGATTTCGGTCTGTAATAACCGCTTTGTTGTATTTTTCAATCGCTTGGATTTCCTTCTCGGTATAGCCCGACAAGTCGTCATCCAACAGTATCTTCTCGAGTTTTTCGATGTCGCCGGTCATCCACGCTTCGTAGAGTTCCTCAATTCCCTTTATGTAAATTTCCTGCCCGGCTCTCACGATTTCGGCAAGCATTAGCTCCTGAACGTCGTCCGGAAAACCGAACAGCATGTTGGTTTGAAACTCTACCGATTCAATCTCGATAAGCTCTTTTTTATCGGCCCTGCATTTTTGTATGAAATACATATCGATGCCGTATTCGCTTTTCAGGCGGCTCTTTGACCTGTAAATCTCATCTATAAACGAATACCATAAATACGGTTTGTATTGGTCAAGCTGTGAAACCACGACGCTGCCATAAGCGTCCGTCAGAATCTTCTTCGCGTCCAGATAAACCTCTTGGGAAATATGGTCCTGTATCGTCGTGCCGTCGGAATACGCTGCTTTTTTCATTAATTCGGACGCGCCTATACTGTCGTCGACGATGTTGCACTCGACGGCGAGCGCGTCGCAGGACGCATATGCCGTAAGGATCACGTCCGGCAGCGGATATAGGCTTTCGTCGGCAATGTGAATCGAACCGAACAGCCAAAGCACGTTGTTTCCGTCTTTGCTTTTTACCTTCCAAAACAGCGGCGTAATACCGCTGTCGATTGCGTCAACCGTACTTTCATCCGCGAAGCTGACCTCTGTCGAAGAAACGTCGCTGAAATCCGCAAGCGGCATCCCTCTCGCCACGCGGCAGGAAACCAGCGAAAACAGGGTTATCAGCGCCAGTAACAGGCATAATAGTTTTTTCATAAAACATTCCTTCTCCATCATATTTTGATTGCGGCAAAGGGTCATTCTTTACATATATACCCGTTCTACTTGGTATCCGGCGTCGGTCAGCAGTTTGACAACGCCTTTTTCGCCGACGAAATGCTCAATACTGATGCAGGCGAACACGCTTGTTTTGATAGAGAGGTATTCCTGTAAAGCCTCGGCAATTCTTATGATTTTATCCTCATAGAATATTTTATTGTATTCTGAGAGCAGCCTCTGTTCTTCCTGCGTATATCCGTTCGTATCAAAAAAGTATTGTTCGATGAATCCGGCGGCGCCGACCGACCAGGCGTCGTAAAGATTCGATAGCTGTTTTATATACTCCGCAGCATCAATGTTTATTATCCGCTTTAAAAGGAATACCTGCAGCGCATCCGAAAGATTTGTAAACTGCTTTATAAGTGAATTATAATCTTCAAGGGCAAAATAGTGCTTTTTGTCTTTTTGCGCCTGTGTAATAAAATAGGAATCTATGCTGTCGGTGAAAGTAGAATCGAGCGTATATACTTTCTCGATTTCAGTTACCCACATAATCGGCTTGAAGCCATCCAAAGCGACAGAGCCTGACGTCCCGTAAGCATTATATACGATTCTGTTGGCTTTTTGATAGATGTCTTCGGGAATATGCTTTTTTATCGAAGAGCCGTCTGGATATTCAAATTCCTTTAGTACTTTTTCTACGTCAATATTCTCTTCCGCAAAGTTATGCAGCACTATAAGGTTCTCAGATGATTCATAAGCAGACATGACCGCGTCGGGCAGCGGAAAGGCTTTTTCGTCTGCCAAGCTGGATCCAAAAAGCCAAACCACCGCGCCGCTGTCATTGTTTGTTACCTTCCATAAAAGCGGAGTAATATTGTTCTTGACCGTGCTTTCTTCCCGGGAGGTCTCTATTACAGAATCTGCTTCCGAAGAATCCGTTTCAGACACTTCACTTACTTCAATCGCTGAACCTCTTGTGCAGGCTGCAAACGTAAGTACCGCGCACAGCGTTAAAATCAAACACAATAGTTTTCTCATGCCTGTTTTCTCTTGTTGTCGTCGCTACGCCATGGTCGCGAGCATTTCCTTTGTGACTTCGCAAATCGGCTGCTGCCCGGCAAGCAGTCTTTCAATCTCCTCGCAGACATGCTGTCCGATTTTTTTCAGCCCGTTGTTCGCCTGCCCCGCAAGGTGCGGCGTCATAATGCAGTTCTTGAGCGTGCGCAAAGGATTGTCGGCTTTCGGCGGTTCCGGGTCAAATACGTCTAAGCAGGCATACTTGAGATTGCCGGCTTTCATAAACTCGTACAGCGCCTGCTCGTCAATCAAAGAACCTCTTGCGGTGTTGATTAAAACCGCGTCCTTTTTCATTAATTTCAATGTGTCTTTATTGAACATATGGTATGTTTCGGGTATGGACGGCGCGTGGATGGAAACGATATCGCTCTCTTTAAGAAGCTCCTCAAACGAAACCTTCTTTGCGCCCAGTTCGGCAGCCTGCTCCTCGGAAACGTACGGGTCGTACAGCAGGATGTTCACGCTGTACGCGCGCATCAGCTCGATATAATGGCGTCCCGCCCAGCCGCCGCCGACGACGCCGACGGTCAGGTCGTACAGGTCTTTGATGTTCTCTCTTTCGGCCGGCCATTCACCCGCGTGCATCGCGTCGTTGAGCGCGTAAAAGTTCTTCGACGCCGAGATGGTAAAGCCGACCGCGGTTTCCGAAACGCCCATGCTCAATACGCACGCGCTGCTGACGACGCGGACGCCTTTCGCCCACAAATCGTCCGAAACCACCGGCTTTACGCTGCCCGCCGCGTGCGCGACGATTTTTAAATCCGGGCATTCCGCCAGAATTTCTTGATCAATCGCCGTGTTTCCCCACGACGTCACCGCGATGGTCGCGCCTTTGATAACCTTTTTTATGTTCTCCTTGTCGGTTCCGCCGTTATTGAGAACGACCTCGCCGATTTTCTCAAGCCTTTTGAGCGACTTCTCGTTAAAAACCATGTTTCTTGAGCCGCCGCCCATGATCAATGCGATTTTTTCCATTTTTTGATTCCTCTTCAGTCGATAAAGTATTTTGCGTATCCGTTCGGTTCGAACAAAGAGCCGCTGTTCGCGTAAAAACCGTCGCCCAGCGTAAAAACGCCGTCCTTTTCCGGCGGACAGGACAGCCCTTCGGGAAGCAGCGTTTTCAACGCTTCCCAGTTTACATAATTTTGGTGTCCGTTCACTTCCAGGCAGCCGGTCTTCATGCCGGAAAGCGCCTGAATCCGCGCCGCGAACTGCTTGTTCCATTCGACCAGCAGCGGGTTTACGGTCAAATCCGCGCAAAGGCATTGACCGCCCGCCGCATGAATCGCCGCGGCCATTTTAAAAGAAACCGACATTGTCTTTGCGATGGGTTTGAGCGCGACCGCCTTATAGCCCAGCGCGAGCCGCTTCTGCACGTCCGCCAGACTGTGCGCCGATTCGTCGGCGTTGATCACCACCGGAAGGTCGCCGACATACACCTCGTTCTCCTGCTCAAACGGCTCCTCCAGCAGCGCGATTCGGTTCAGCGCGCCGATTTTCTCCGCGTGCTCGAGCAAAGCGCACAGCCGCTCTTTGGTGTCATACCTGCCGTTCGCGTCCAGATAATACAAAATATGTCCGCTTTTTGTCAGGTCTGTTTGGTATTCCGACGCGATGCTATGTATCTCGGTCAGTCTGTTTTTGTCCCATTCGAGCATCGAGCGCATATCTTCTTCCTGCGAAGCCGCCGCGCCGGTCGCTTTTCCGATTTTTATTTTGATTAGCGCGGTGCCGCTGTTGAGTATTTTCCGAAGTTCTTCCGCCGACACCGCGTAGCTGATGAGCGGAATGTGCGCCAACTTTTCATGCTTTGCGGACAAAGCGTCTTTCGCGTATTCCGGAATAATCCCGTCAAAGTCCGAAATTCCGTTTTCCTTTGCGTACAAAGTCCATAGCGCGTAATCGATTCCGACCAGCGCGTTGAGCACGAAAGTCTGCGCGACTGGCCTGCCGCAGACCGCGGCGGCGTACTTCTCCAGCTCGGGGACAAGTTCCTCTATGACGGCTTCGGGCGTGTCCACCTCAAAGCCCTCCAGCATTTTAAGCGCCCGGTTGGTAACCAGCATCATCATCGCGCTGGAAGCGGCGGGCGGGTTCTCGCCGAAAACATGGCTGTCCGACCACAATACGCTCTCGACCGAAGGGCAGACCGCCGTAAAACGGTCGCTTTTTATGCGCACGACAACCTGCCACAGCTCGTTTAGGTACCTACCCTTAAATCCAAAGGGCTGCGCGAGCTTTTCGCGGATAAACTCCAGCCCGCACTGTTTGATTCTGAAATTACTCATCTGCCAATAAAACCTCAATCGCTTTTGCCGGAACGTAGCCGTCCAGCGGTTTGTCGTATTTTAAAAGCTCGCGGACAAAAGTCGAGCTGATATATTCATACTCCTTTTTCGCGGGCAGTATGACGCTCTCGACGCCGGCGAGCGTCCGGTTGATTTCATAGAGCATGCGCTCGTACTCAAAATCAACCGAGTTCCGCGCGCCCCGCACGATGACCGGCCGGTCGATCTGCAGGATAAAATCCGCGAGCATGCCGTTCCAAAGCAGAACCTCGATTTTTTTGTCGTCCTCAAAACTCTTTTGAACCGATTTCAGGCGTTTTTCCGGCGAAAAGTAGAAACGCTTTTCGGTATTGTCCAGCACCGCGACGACGACGCGCGGAAACAGTTCCGCCGCGCGCAGGATGACGTCGTAATGCCCGACCGTGATCGGGTCGAAGCTGCCGGTTACGATTGCTGTTTTCAACTTCAATATCCCTTTCTCAATCGGTTTTTTGACTTCTTATAATCGAAACATAGGTTTTTCCGTGCCTATACAGCCTTTGCGCGGTATTGTCCAGCGGTTCCGGAACGTTGTCCTTGTCGCTCTCGCAGACAATAATCGCGTCCGGCGCAAGGATATCCGAAGCGTAAATTGCTTTTAATACTTCGTCCAAAATGCCTGCCTGGTACGGCGGGTCCAGAAACACAAGCCCGAAGGACTCCTTCCCTTTCGCGCCTTTGAGGTAATCCCGCCAGTCCGCGGTCACGATGCGGCATTTTTCCATCAGCTTGGTTTTGATGGCGTTCGCCTTGATAACCTCCGTCGCCGCCCGGCTGAAATCAACGATGACCGCGTTTTTCGCGCCTCTTGAAAGCGCTTCCAGCGCAAGCTGTCCGCTTCCGCCGAACAGGTCGAGCACGCTTCTTTCCGCCAGTTCAAACTGAATCGCGGAGAAGATCGCTTCCTTGACCTTCTCGGTCGTCGGTCTCGTATCTTCCCCTTCCAACGTCATCAGCTTAGTGCCTTTTGCAGAACCTGTGATTATTCTCATAGCTAACCTTTCTTTTCTTCGTGAAGTTCTTTATAAATTGTTTCCGCAAGGCTTTGATTTATACCCTTCACTTCGGCCAACTGCGCTACGGTCGCGTTTTTGAGCGCCTGATAGCTGCCGAAGTGGTCGAGCAGCTGCTTCGCTTTGACCTCGCCGACGCCTTTGATTTGGGTCAGCGAGCTCTTTTTTACGGTTTTTCTGCGCTGAATGTCCATTCTTGCCAGCGCGTATCGGTGAACTTCTTCCTGTATTTTATAAATAAACACAAAGATATCCTGACGCTTGTTGAGCGAAAGCTCGCCCTGTCCGTCGGTCAGCGTCCGGGTCTTGTGGTGTTCGTCCTTGACCATTCCGTAAACGGCGATATCCAGCCCGCGCTGTGCCAGCACTTCCTTTGCGATCGAAACCTGTCCGGCGCCGCCGTCCATCAAAATCAGGTCCGGGTACTCCCAGCCCTCCTCGTCGTCGGAATGCGAGAACCGTCTTTCCAACGCTTCCCGCAAAGCGCCGTAATCGTCCTGCCCGGCGGCGGTTTTGATGTTGAAGGAACGGTATTTCTTTTTGACAAAGCGTCCGCGCTCCAGCACAATCATGCCGCAGGTGGTGTGTTCGCCGCCGCTGTTGGAAATATCGTATGCCTCTATCCTGTCCGGAACAATCCCAAGCTGCAGAAACGACGCGAGGGATACCAAAAAGTCGTTGTTTTTATCCTCCTCGGCGCGCTTTTGCAGCAATAACTGCTTTGCGTTCTCGCTCGCGCGGCTGGCAAGCGCCTTCATATCGCCGCGCTCCGGCCTGGTAATGCGCACCTTATAGCCGCCGGTGTCCGAAAGCCAGCCCTCGATCAGTTCTTGGTCGTCCTTCGCAAGCGCAAAATCGACATAGATTTTTTTCGGAATATACTCCCGCAGCTCGTAAAAGCGCTGCATGAACGTGCTCAGCGAACCGCTGCTGATAATCTCGTCGGCGCCGAAAAAGAAGCTCTCGCGGTCGATAATCGCGCCGCCTCTGACAAAGAATATGACGAGCGCGCTGCCCAAATCGTCGGTATAAAGCCCGAATATATCCGCTTCGGTCTGCGGGGACGCGACAATCTGCTGTTTGTCCCCGATTTTCTGGAGCGCGCGGATTCTGTCGCGGTACTTCGCCGCCTGCTCGAACAGCATCTGCTCCGACGCTTCCTCCATTTTCTCCTTCAGTTTCTGAATCAGCGAACCGTAATCGCCCCGCAGGAAGTGCAACGCCTCCTCGACCAGCTCGTTGTATCCCTTTTCCGTAATATGGTTCGGAATACAGGGCGCGGCGCACTGTTTGATGTAGTAGTTCAGGCAGGGGCGCATTTTTCCGATATCTTCAGGAAAACGCCGGCTGCAGGAGGGCAGCTGAAAGGTTTTCTGCACCAGTTCCACGATGTTTTTGGCGACCGTAATGGACGAAAACGGCCCGAAATAGCGGTCCTTGTCGTTCTGGCGGCGGGTGGTAAAGCCGATTTTCGGATACCGCTCGTTGGTTACGTATATATACGGATACCCCGAACTGTCCTTCAGCTTAATATTGTATCGGGGCATGTACTGCTTAATGAACTGATTTTCCAGCAGCAGCGCCTCAAGCTCCGTTTTGGTATGATACACCTCAAAATCGTAAACCGAGTTTACCATTTTAAGGGTTTTTCCGTAATGGTTCTGGTAAGGGGCAAAATAGCTGGTTACCCTGTTGCGCAAAGCTTTTGATTTACCAACGTAAATCACCTTGCCCGCGCGGTTCTTCATCATATAAACACCGGGTGTGGGCGGAAGCAGTTTCGCTTTTTCCAGTAACTCTTCTTTCGTCATAACCGTTTTCTGAATAAAAACGCCCTGAACTCATATTAAGAAATGAGCCCAAGGCTTGTTCCCTTCAATCGCATAACAGAATTCCTCAGACCGGATATTCTGATATCTATCGTATATTATTCGTTAAATCCTTTTAAAATCAACTCGACCAATCCGTCCACTGCTTCCTGCTCGTCAACACCGTCAGCAAGAATGGTTATCTCGTCTCCCTTGGAAATGCCAAGAGAAAGTACACCAAGAAGACTTTTTGCGTTGGCGCGTCTGTCGCTGTTCTCTATCCAAATAGAGCTCTTGTAAGAATTGGCTTTTTGAATAAAGTAAGTGGCAGGCCTTGCATGAAGTCCCACAGAGTTTTGTATGGTAATATTCTTACTTAGCATTGATTTATACCCCCAGTGATATTAGGATAATTATAACACAAGACATAGTTTTATACAATAGATAAACTTTGGGATAAATTGATAAATTTATTAAACTTCCAAAATAGATTTTTGTATATTCATGCTAATTTACAGCCAAAATTGTCACATTATAGGTTGCGGTAGCCGTGTAAATCGTAAAGGTTTGACCCGGAACGATCAGCAGTTCGCCCTCTAAATAAACGCCCGTATCGCTCTTAAACCCTTTCGCGACAGCGGTTACCACCGCGTCGCAGTACCCGTCTCTCTTAATCTTGACGGCGGTTCCGTCGGCTTTATATTCGGTGGCGTAGGAATTGACGGCGTTTACGAGCTTGATTCTGCCCATATCCTTCCCGCTGTTTTTATCGGTGAGCCGAACGTTCTCGGTCAGACTGGACAGCTTGGTCCTTTCCAGTCCCTTTATCTCAAAGACATACGTAATATCCGACATTTCTTCGGTTTTGAACATGCTGACGATGTTTTCCCGGAAGAACAAACCGGCGATAAGAGCGGCAATTACGACGATAATGACAACGTCCAGTATGTTGAACCGCGTTCTGTATTCCGACAGCCTGTCGTTTGTAATCTCATTCGATGCCATTTTTCTGCCGTCCTTTCCCGCTTAGTCTTTAACGGTTACATTCGTTATATGCGCAACGCCGTAAAAATCGTTCAGCCTGAGTACGATTTGCTCCCCCGCGCGAATCGCCTTTCCGCCGATATAGAAACTTCCGTTTTCGTAAGTCGCATACGCGGACACATTCGCTCTGACGGTCTTGTATTCGTCCGAAATATTCTTTTTATAACTATATTCATAATCCGATTCGGCGGTTGCATCGAAAACCGAAATCACCTTGTCGTCCACGAGCGCGGAAATAATAACGCCCATGTTCTCGCCGTCCTCGGAAAGGAAGGTTTCCTTCGGCATCACGTTGCCGGCGATTTCTTTTTTTACCGAATCAAAAACGACCGTGTACTCGATCTGGACTGTTTGCACCTCTTCCGGCCTGACGCCAAAATAGATCGCCGCGCCGACGGCGCCGATTACGAGCAGAGCGATGACAATATCGAAAAGTATGCCGCGGCTTTTGGTTTTCTGCTTTACTTTCATCGCGTTAAATCCTCCCTTTTGTAAACCGCCCTTCCGTACACGTTCCGCGCGGCGGTGGTCAAACCGCATACCAGCCAGAACAGCATATACATCCGGATGTCGTCCCAAACATCGTAGAACAGCCCGAGCGCGATAAACATGATCAGCACGGCGGCGAACGAAGCGGCTATGGTATTAATCGAAGTTCGCTCCAGCTTAAAAATGCAGTACAGCGCGCGCTGCAGGATGAAATACACCGTAAGCGCGAAGACAAAGAGCGTAAAAACTCCACCTTCCGCGATCAGCCGGTCGAAAAGTCCAACCGTAAGGGTTCCGCCGGCCGCGCCGATTTTGTTCGCCGCGACCCGCAGCGCTTTGTCGCCGACGCCGACTCCCGTCGCGAAATACGCCTGAATCACCTTATGGACGCCTTCGTCGGCGTACGCCTTGTTCGGCGTCGAGAAAATATCGTTTAAAAACGGCACGATTGGTATCGCGAAGCTGATGACAACGGTTACGGTGCCGACCGCAAGCAATGTCGTAAGGATATTTTTACTGGACAAAAGGATATACAGCGACAGCGCGATATACGCGGCGGTTATAATCAGTTTGTCGCCGGTTAAAACGACGCAGGCCGCCGTGAAGGTCGAAAGAATCAGCAGCGCGCCCTTCGTCTTTCTGTTATGGCTCACTTTCGCCAGCGCGACAGACAGCGGCAAAAGCATTACGAGAAAATAGCCGAAACCGCTTCTGCCCGCCAGCGTATCCGCCATAAAATCGGACAAATACCGGATATTCGCGCCGGTTAAATCCTGCAATACATACAAAGCGCAGCTGATGCCTGCGCCCGCGCATAGGCTGACCATTGCCTGCCGGAAAAGCTTTTCGGACGCGATCAGGTTGGCCGTTAAGAAATACGAAGTCAAAAAGCAAAGCAGATACAGCGCCCGGATCTGCCCGCCGCTGCCCGAAAGCAGTCCGATTGCGACGATATACAACGCAAAGAAGAACACAAAAACATCCGCCGTTTTAAAAACCAGGTTGCGCTTTGCCCGCAACACTTTTAAAAGATAGCAAACGGTGGTGACCGCAAGCAGGGTCGCGAGCACCCGAACCGATATCAGCGGAAACAAAAAAACCGACAGCAGAACGCCGAGCTCGGGTGAATACAGTATGGAAAAGCTGATTACGGTAAACACCAAGGCCGCGGCAATCAGCGCCGGGCTTACAAAAGCGGCGAGCAGCCCGGTAAACGTGCCGAATATGAACGCCGCGGTTCCGTAGGTCCGAGGCGTCGCGCGCTCGCGCAAAGCAAGCTCGTTGACGCCGAATATGTTGATAAAAAGTCCCCTGAAAACCCGGCTGGTCTTTAAAACGCCGCAGATGCTTCTTTTGGAAAACAGCATCGGTATGCCGGCAAGAATCAAAAGGGCGCAGACGATGATCTCATCCTCTCCCGGCACCGTCGCGATGTAGGAATACAGTTTGGCGAAATAAATGCCCGTGCTGTATATGCCGAAAGAACAGAAGAAAATTCCGTACGTGCGCAGCGAAGCCGACAGCAGATGGCCGACCAGCCGCCTGTACTCGTTTACTAAAAAACTTTTTTCGATGCCGGATGCGATAAACCGCTTCAGCCGGACAGCTTTAAACTTGGAGGCGATCCTGCCCCAGACGCCGTTTTTGAGCAGATTGTCCGCTTCATTGCAGCCGCAGAAAACAAGATAAAAAACGCCGGCCGAGAACAGCTTGAAGATTCGGTCGGACAGCTTATTTAGACAGGACAAAATAAGGCTCTCGCGAATAAGCCTTTTTATCAAACTGCCCTTGTAATTCTTTTTTGTTCTTGCAGCGTTGTCCATATCCACAATATATCCGCGGCGTCATACCGCTCTCATTATGTTTTATCCTTGAGTAAGTCCGGTCGTTTTTCCAGCGTGCGCTTTAACGCCTGCTCCTTTTTCCACGCTTCCTGCATGGCGTGGTTGCCGTTGATTAACACTTCCGGCACCGCAAGCCCTTCAAAGACGCGCGGGCGGGTGTACTGCGGATGCTCCAGCAGACCGTTCTGCAAACTCTCGTCCTCATAGCACAGCGGCGAGGGCAGAACGCCGTCCACCAAACGGGAGACCGCGTCCACCACAATCGCGGCGGGCAGCTCTCCGCCGGTCAGCACATAATTGCCGACCGATAGCTCCTCGTCCACCTCAAGCTCGATAATCCGCTCGTCGATGCCCTCGTAATGCCCGCACAGCAGAATCAGGTTCTCGTATCGTTTCAGCTCGTGCGCTTTTTTCTGGTCAAAAAGCTTGCCCTGCGGCGACATATAGATAACCCTTGTCTTTTCCTTGTCGCAGCCGTTCGGGAGCTTTGCCTTTACCGCGCGGATGCAGTCCACGACCGGCTGGCACGCCATAATCATGCCGTAGCCGCCGCCGTACGGCGTGTCGTCCACCTTACGGTGCTTGTTTTTGGTGTAATCGCGGATGTTCGTGCAGTTAATTTCAATATAGCCCTGCGCGGCCGCTCTGCCTAAAATGCTGCTTTTAAAAAATCCCTCGAGCATCTCGGGAAAAAGCGTTAAAACTTCAAAACGCACTGGTAAATCCTCACTCTGATCCATTACAGTTCTAAACCTTCAATCAGTTTTACCTTGATTCCGGCTTCCAGACTGATTTCTTTGACAAACTCGTCCCGGACGGGAATATAATAACTGTTCTTCTCGCCGCGGACGAAATAAAAATCATTCATAACGCCCTCGTCGATCCGTTCAAGAACGCCGATCTGTTCGCCGGAATCGACGTCGAATACCGGCAGCGAAAGAAGGTCGTCGTTGAAGCAGACGCCCTCCTCGAGGGTGACGTCGTTGCGGTCGAAGTATATGATTTTGCCCGCAAGCGCGCCTGCCGCAGTACGATCCTCGTATCCTTCAAAAAGAATCGACGGAATGGTCGGGCGGTACTGCTTGACCGTCAGAAACCGCTCGCCCTTGTCGTCTAAATAAAAACGGCTGACACCGATGAGGAATTCCGGGCTGTCGCACCAGCAGTCGAAGCGAACCTCTCCCTTAATTCCTCTCGGTGACGTCAATCTGCCTGCTTCCAAAAAGCGTCTCATGGCTAAATAATATCCACGATAACCCGTTTGTTTTCTTTTACCGCTGCCGCTTTCATTATGGTTCGAATGCTCTTCGCGATTTTGCCGCCTCTTCCGATGACCTTGCCCATGTCCTCCTTGGCGACGGAGAGTTCGAGAATACTGGTATCGCCGCTGACCTTTTCAACCACGATCACCTCATCGGGTTTGTCCACAATCGATTTGGCGATATCTAAAAGAATCTGTTTCATTTGTCCTCCTGTATATGGTGACAGTCAATTAAAACTCTATGCGGACGAGCTCTATATGACGTTGGTCTTTTTCAGAATCGCTCTGACCGTGTCAGTCGGCTGCGCGCCTTTTGCAAGCCATGCTTTTGCCTTTTCTACGTCAACCTTGATGTCCGCGGGATCGGTCATCGGATTGTAGTATCCGAGCTCCTCGATGAATCTGCCGTCTCTGGGAGAACGGGAATCCGCTACGACGATTCTGTAGAAAGGCGCTTTCTTTGCGCCCAGTCTTCTAAGTCTGATTTTTACTGCCATGTGTTTTTCCTCCAAAACTATATAAAGTGTTTTTTATATGAAAGAGAAGATTTTTATCTGCTCTTTTATACCTTATTGATATCGCTTGTGTAGCTTCGTTTCACAAGCGGGATTCGCTCGCCTGTCTCCGAGCGTTTACTTTTTTAAAACGGCAATCTGAACTTGCCTTTCTTTTTAAAGACTTTATTGCCCGAGAGCTGTTTCATCAGCGCTTTGGTCTGCTCGTACTGCTTCAGCAGCCGGTTGACATCCTCAATGCTCGTGCCGCTTCCGGCGGCGATGCGCTTTTTGCGGGAATAGTTGATGATCTCGGGGTGCAGACGCTCGCGCGGCGTCATCGAAAGGATGATCGCTTCGGTCCGCGCAAGCGCTTTCTCGTCTATTTTCGCATTGCCAAGCTGCGACGGCTTAATGCCGGGCATCATGCCCAAAATGGAGTCCAGCGAACCCATATTCTTAAACTGCCCCAGCTGGTCGAGGAAGTCCTCCAGCGTAAATGACTGCTCTCTTAACTTGCGCTCCAGCTCCAACGCTTTCTTTTCGTCAAACGCCTGCTCTGCCTTTTCAATCAGCGAGAGCACGTCGCCCATGCCGAGTATGCGGGACGCCATGCGGTCGGGATGGAAGGGCTCGATGGTGTCCAGCTTCTCGCCGGTTCCGATAAACTTTATCGGCTTGCCGGTAATATACCGAACCGAGAGCGCCGCGCCGCCTCTGGTATCGCCGTCCATTTTGGTAAGAATAACGCCGGTGATATCCAAAAGGTTGTTGAAGCTCTCGGCGACATTGACCGCGTCCTGACCGGTCATCGCGTCCACGACCAGCAAAATCTCGGTCGGGTTGAGCGCTTCCTTCATCGCGCGCAGCTCGTTCATCAGCGCTTCGTCCACGTGCAGTCTGCCCGCCGTATCGACGAACAGCATATCGTAGCCGTACTTTATTGCGTATTTGACCGCTTCCTTCGCCGTCTCGACCGGGTTTGCCGTTCCGCGTTCAAACACCGGAACGCCGACCTGCTCGCCGACCACCTGCAGCTGCTTAATCGCGGCGGGGCGGTAAATATCGCAGGCGACCAAAAGCGGGTTTTTTCCCTGTTTTTTATACAGCCTTGCGAGCTTGGCGCAATGGGTGGTTTTTCCCGAACCCTGAAGTCCGCACATCAAAATGATGGTCGGCGGCTTCGAGGCGATGGTGAGCTTGGAGTTTGTCCCGCCCATCAGAGCGGTAAGCTCCTCGTTGACGATTTTTACTATCTGCTGCGCCGGCAAAAGGCTCTCAAGAACCTCGCTGCCGACAGCGCGTTCGGTTACTTTATTGATAAAGTCCTTGACAACCTTGAAGTTAACGTCCGCTTCGAGCAGAGCAAGCTTGATTTCGCGCATGCCCGCTTTGACGTCGGCTTCGGTGAGCTTGCCCTTGTTTTTAAACTTCTTGAATGCCTCGGACATTTTCTCTACTAAGCTCTGAAACACTTATAATACCTCCAAAATATTCCGCGCCAGTTGTTTGATATGTTCGTCGTCGGTCAGCTTTTCGATTTCCTCAGCCGAACTTGATATCAGTTTGCTTTTCTTCATCAAGCCGAGCGCATTCTCGAAACCTTTTAGCGCTTCCTCACCGTGCTTGACCGCATCCCGCACGCCCTGTCTTGTGATGCCGAGATTTTCCGCTATCTCCGCCAGGGACAGATCGTCGTAATAATACAGCTCAAGCACTTCGCGCTGACGAGGAGAGAGTATGGCCGCATAGTAGTCCAGAAGCTCGCAGATTAAAGCATGCTTTTTTTCCATACGCAACTCTCCGAAAAAATATGCCTGTAAAGTAAAAATCTTTACAGGCATCATTATATCCTTACTATATCGTTTTGTCAACAATTTTTTGTTTTTATTTTGATTTTGGCTTCTCCGTTTTCCGCCAGAATGGTCGCTTCGGCGCCCTCTCCGCACGCGCCGCTCAGAATCTCACAGGACAAAAGGTCCTCGGCTTTGCGGATCAGATGGCTGCGTATCGCCCGCGCGCCGCGCATTTCCAGTTCGGAATCGAACGCGCTGTCGATGAAGCTGTCCTCGAAGGTCACCTTGATGCCCTTCTCGGCAATCCGTTCGGACAGTTCGTTGAGCTGCATCCGCGCGATCTGGCGAAGCTCATCCTTCGTCAGCCGGTCAAAGACCACGATTTCGTCAATGCGGTCCAACAGCTCGGCGGGCAGCGTTTTGCGCACTGATTCCAATATCTTGCCGCGCTCCGCTTTCGGGTCGGTGGCGCTGGTAAAGCCGATGGAGCGGGTGTCCGTGTTCGAGAAGCCGATGTTGGACGTCATAATCACGAACACATTCTTGAAGCTGACCTTTAAGCCGTTCGAGTCGGTCAAAACGGCGTCGTCAAGAATCTGCAGCAGGATATTCAAAATATCCGGGTGCGCTTTCTCGATTTCGTCCAGCAGCAGCAGCGAATAGGGGGAACGCCGTACCCGTTCGGTCAGCGCGCCGCCTTCGCCGTAGCCGACATAACCGGGCGGAGCGCCGATGAGCTTGGATATGCTGTGCTTTTCCATATACTCGCTCATATCCAGCCGGATAAACGCGTCCTCGCGGTCGAAAATCAGGCGCGAAAGTACCTTCGCCGTTTCGGTTTTTCCTACGCCGCTCGGACCTAAAAAAAGAAACGATCCGCTCGGTCGGTGCGTGTCCCGAAGTCCTGCACGAGTGCGGCGGACAGCTCTGCATACGGTCGAGATGGCTTCTTTCTGACCGATAATATATTTCTGCATTTCCTCCTCAAGGTTCATAAACCGCTCGCTCTCGCTCTTTGTCAGCACCGCCAGCGGAATGCCCGTCTGTTCCTGCGCGACAAGCGCTATGTCGTTGCCGGTAATCGTGATTTGCTGGTCCGGCGCGGTTCTGGTGAGCTTCTTCTTCGCGGCCGCTTCGTCCAGCAGGTCGATCGCCTTATCCGGCAGGAAACGGTCGGTGATATACCGTGAGGATAACGAAACTGCGCTTTTGATCGCCTCGTCGCTGATGGTTACGTTGTGGTAGTTTTCGTATTTGTGCCGGATGCCCTCCAGAATGGTAACGCATTCTTCTTCGGAAGGCTCCTTGATATAGACCGGCTGGAACCTGCGCTCGAGCGCGCTGTCCTTCTCGATGGACTTTTTGTACTCTTTCAGCGTGGTCGCGCCGATCAGCCGTAACTCGCCTCTGGCAAGCGCGGGTTTTAAAATATTCGACGCGTCGATCGCGCCTTCGGCGGCGCCCGCGCCGACGATGGTGTGCAGTTCGTCGATGAAGAGAATCACGTCGTCCGCTTCGGTCACTTCGTTGATGATCCCCTTGATTTTTTCCTCGAACTCGCCTCTGTACTTGGTGCCGGCGACCAGCGTGGACATATCCAGCGCCATAATCCGCTTGTTGGCAAGCTCAGCGGGAACGTTGCCGAACGCGATGCGGCTCGCTACCGACTCGACAATCGCAGTTTTGCCCACACCCGCTTCGCCGATTAAGCAGGGGTTGTTCTTGCTGCGGCGCAGCAGGATGCTGATCAGCCGCTCTTCTTCCTTTTCCCTGCCGATAACCGGGTCGATCTTCCCGGCGAGCGCTTTTTCCGTAAGGTTTATTGCGTTTTTATCAAGGTTCGGTGTGCTTTTTCGAATCTGGTTCACTTCTGCCTCCGCAGTTGTTTCTTCATACATCCTGCAATACATACCGTCCAAACAGCCGCAAAGCTCCGCCGTATTGACGCCCGCGGCTTCGATCAGCCTCGCACCGACACAATCTTCCTTCAGCAAGGCCATCAGGATATGTTCGGTACCTATATAATTATAAAGCGAGTTTTTCGCCTGCGCCGATGAACTCATGAGAATTTTCTTGCAGGTCGGCGTCATATCTTCCGTAGAAAGATTGCTTTTGCAGCCCATGCCGACCAGTTCGATGATTCGCGTTTTTATATCTGAAAAAGTTACTCCTCTTGCATTCAAAAGTTTCGCGGCGCTGCTCGTGCTGTCCGACAGAATACCGAGCAGCAGATGTTCACTTCCGATGTAGGTGTGTCCAAGCTCTTTGGCAATCGCGAGCGACGCGCTTATGACCCGCTTCGCGTTCTCGGTAAATCGTTTTGTCATAGCTTCTGCCATACACCTCCCGAATACAGATTATGAAAATTTTTCGAAAAATGTGCCTTAACTACTTTCTAATTCACAAAATCTATGCTATACTTTAAATAATTATTCAGGAGAAAGGAGGAGGGATATTTTCAAGTATGGATAGCAAAGAAAAACCCAAAAGGCCCGTAGATTCCAGCAGGAAAAAGCGGACGCCGCCGCGGAGCCCTAAACGGAGTACGCCGCACCCCCCTCCCCCTGAGAACGCCGCGCCGCGGCAGTCTGCCGAAAAAAAGGCTCAAAAAAGGAGGAGACCCGCCGCCGCAGATGCTGTTCCGCCGGGAAACGGAACGCCGGCCGGAGCTCTGCCGGTTCAAGACCCAAAACCCGTCAAGCGCAAGGCTTCCCGCGCGAGGAAGCAGCAAATCGCGGCCGTCCTGCTCTTATTGTTGACACTTTATCTCCTGATTAATCTCGCCGTATTCGGAATTTTACTGTTGGATTTCAACCGGCAGCCCGACGAAGCGAAACCCTACACGCTCGTGCTTCGGAGAGACAAAACAAAGGTCGCGACGATCGACGCCGCGCAGGCGAACAACGAGTACGGCCTGTATGTCCCTTACAGCAAGCTGTCCATGATCGCGGACCTGAGCATTATGGGCGACAACGAAAACATCATCATCCTTGTCCGGCCGGGCAACGACAGAATCGAGATCAACAACAACTCCTCGTTGATATACATCAACGACAACGCCATCCGTCTTTCAAAACCCGTGATTTTTCAGCTGAACGATTACCTTCTTCCGATTGAGCTGATCAGCAACTACATAGACGGCATCACGATTGCGTTCGACGATAAAAACAGCACCTGCACGCTGACCCGCTCCACCCAGAGCGACGTGCTGGTGGCTGCGAAGATCGTCGCGCCGAACGGCATCGGCAAATGCTCGATACCGCCCGAACCCGCCCCTTCCCAGCCAAGCATGGACACAAGCTCGGACGCTTCAAGCGATGTTGGCGGAGCCGAAAGCGATACAAGCGGCGCCGTCTCTGCTCCCGGTCCCTGACAGCGTATGAGCGGACGCCGTTAAAGAACACGGAAAGCATTCTATTTATTAAGAAAAACCGTCATAAAAAAACCGCCGCATGTCGGTCGGCCCGATATGCAGCGGTTTTCATTATTTTCACAAAAAATTTTGCAAAGAAAAATAGGAGCCGCGATACTTCAAGCGACTCCTATTTGACTGCGCACACGAACATTTCTGAACACTTACTTTATGTATCCTTTTATTTAAACCGCCAGCGCTTTGTTTTTAAGCCGGAGATTGTCCGCGATCATAGCGATAAACTCGCTGTTCGTCGGCTTTCCTCTCTGATTCTGAACCGTGTAGCCGAAGAACGAGTTCAGCACGTCCAAATCTCCTCTGTCCCATGCAACCTCGATCGCATGACGGATGGCTCTCTCGACTCTGGAGGAGGTTGTCCCGTACTGCTTTGCAACCGACGGATACAACACCTTCGTTACCGAGTTGATCACGTCGCTGTTGTTGATGGTCATAATGATTGCTGTCCGCAGGTACTGATAACCTTTGATATGCGCCGGCACGCCGATTTGGTGAATAATTTTGGTTACCTGCGCTTCGAGGTCGGCTTCTTCTCTGGTAGGAACCTGAGCCATTCCTCTTCTGCGGCTGCGGTCGGCGAGTTTTATAACACGTTCTGCCAACGAAGCGAAGTCGAGCGGTTTGAGCATGCAGTATGCGGCTCCAGCTTCGCAGCATTCCTCAAATAGGTTCTGGCTGTTGAAAGATGCGAGCATCACAAATGCGGGGAAGTTTTCACCAAGTTGTTTTTTAGCTTCACGAATCAGTCCGACGCCATCGATTTTCCCCAGATAAAGATCCGAAATAACAACGTTAGGTTTTAACCTGGCCATTTTTGCGAATGCTTCCTGGCCGTCTGATGCTTCCGCTACAACCTCGATGCCGTGCCGCTTCAGGTTCTGCGCGCATTGCGTTCGGAACTCACTGTTGCTGTCTGCAATTAAAACCCTTGCCTTGATTTGACCTTTTTCCATCATCGCCAATCCTTTCGTAAACTTTCATAGACTTCTTTGGTTGTTCACCAAGTGTTTGCCATATTTTACCATATTATCCAAAGAATAGCAATAGTTTAACCGAATTTTTTTTGAATATGTATAAAATTTCGTGATACAATTTTCGATAAATTTACTCCTTTTTCTTTTCAATGCCTTAAAAACTCCCATTTTTCAAAGCAATCGCCGGAGTCTGTCTTATAATTCGACTCCGGCGACATAATATCCTACATTACATAATGCATAGATTCACATAATGCTAAACAATGATTTAACCAGCAACTTTTTAAATTATTTTTGCATCCCGGCGAGCATGTTTTCGATATGAATTCCATAACCTCTCGTCGAATCTCCGACCAGAACATGGGTTACGGCGCCGACCAGTTTGCCGTTCTGGATAATCGGGCTGCCGCTCATACCCTGAATAATGCCGCCTGTACGGGCTATCAGATCGCTGTCGGTTATTTTAATCATAAAGTTCTTCGTCGGTCCGGAGTCGGGATAAATCTTCTCGATTTCGATCTCAAACTCCTCGGGTCTGCCCGCGTCGAGCGTTGTGATGATATACGCTTTTCCCGTCTGAAGTTCGTTTTTGAACCCGATCGGAATCTCTTCGCCGATGCCGGAAGGGATTTCGTCCAGTATTCCAAAAACTCCGACTTCGCTGTTGTTCGTCAGCTCGCCTCTGCGGAAACGGTCAAACACGCCCTTTAATTCTCCGGGAGCATTCTTTTTCCCCGTGACAATTTCGGTTATCTTCACGTTGACGATAATGCCTCTGTCCAGCGGCAGCAGGGTCCCGGTTTCCGAATCGCAGATGCCGTGCCCCAGTCCGCCGAACCTGCCGCTTTTCCTGTCGACAAAGGTGATTGTGCCGATGCCCGCCGTGGAATCGCGCACCCATAAACCCAGCTTATACACGTTCTCGTTTTTATCAACGACCGGAGTGATTTTTAAGCTGTTCTCGACTCCGTCCCTGATATATTTCACTTCAATGCTTTTGCCTTCGCACGCATTGACTGTTTTTTGAAAATCTTCTGCATTTTTTATTTCTTTTCCGTTTATACTTGTGATGATATCCTTAACAGACAGCCCCGCGTCTCGAGCCGGACACTGCAAGCCCTGCGCGGTTTCGATGTCTGTTATGCCCACAACAAGCGCTCCTTTGGTAAAATATTTTACGCCGAACGCAACTCCGCCGGGCGACAGACTGATCCGTTCGGAGTGATTGTTCGCAAGCGTGGCAACCGCAAGCAGGTTGCCGTCAGCTTTGAATCCGGTAAAACCAAGGAAAACGGAAAGAGCCAGAACTGTTGTGACAACCGCCTTGAATTTATTCCTCATTCCCTTTTACCTACCTCATTTTTGATTTTTGCATCAAAAATAATGTGTGCAATGCGGTTAAAAATATGTAGGTAAAAGCTGATTGGAATATTTTAAATTTCTAAAAATTGCGTATTATATTTTATATATAATTTAATGAACTTTTTTAATTCCGTTTTTTACCGTTTTTTGTTCGTTTATTTTTCGCCGCTTTTCGGACGCTTTTTGCGAATGCCTGAACCGGCGGCGCGACAAGGCAGTCCTTTCCAAAGCCGATTAAATCCTGTCTGCCCGCTTTGATCAGCGCCTTTCGGACAAGCGGCGCGTTTTCCGGCTTGTGAAACTGCAACAGCGCGCGCTGCAGCTGCTTTTCCTCGTAGCTTTTTGCCACATACACCTTTTCTCCCGTAAACGGGTTGATGCCGGTGTAGAACATGCAGGTGGAGGCGGTTCCGGGCGTGGGATAAAAATCCTGCACCTGCTCGGGATTGAGATTGTGCTTTTTCAGGTACAGCGCCAGCTCGATCGCGTCGTTCAGCGTGCTGCCCGGATGCGACGACATCAGGTACGGGACAAGATACTGCTCCTTGTTCATGCTCTTGGTCAGCTCGTAAAACCGCTTTTCAAATTTATTATATACCTCTACCGAAGGTTTTCCCATCAGCTTCAGGACGCGGTTCGAGCAGTGCTCGGGCGCGACCTTCAACTGCCCGCTGACATGATCGCGCACCAGTTTTTTTAAAAACTGTTCGTTTTTGTCCGCGATCAGATAATCGAACCGAATGCCGGAGCGGATGAACACCTTTTTCACGCCGTCCAGCGCTTCGATTTTCTTTAAAAGCTCGACATATTCGCTGTGGTCCGGCTTTAAATTCTCGCAGATCGTCGGGAAAAGGCAGTTCTTCCCCTTGCAGGTGCCGTGTTTTTTCTGCTTTTCGCAGGCGATGCGGCGGAAGTTCGCCGTCGGTCCGCCGACGTCGTGAATATATCCCTTAAAATCCGGCAGTTTGGTCAGCAGTCTCGCTTCCTCGACCACCGACTCTATGCTCCGCGAGGTCACGGTTCTGCCCTGATGAAAGGCGATCGAGCAAAAATTGCAGTTTCCGTAGCAGCCCCGGTTGTGCGTGATGGAGAATTTTACTTCCTCAATCGCGGGCACGCCGCCGTCTTTTTCATAAATCGGGTGATAATTCCGCATAAACGGCAGAGAATAAACAGCGTCCAGCTCTTTGCGCGTCAGCGGCGGCATCGGCGGATTCTGAACCAGAATTTTATCGTCATACCCTTCGATTACAGCTTTGCCGCGGATATGGTCCTGGTTTTCATATTGTATTAAAAACGCCGAAGCGAACGCCTTTTTGTCGGACTTTATCTCGTCGTATTCGCCGCAGAACACGCTTTCAAAATGCGGCGTAAAATCCCGGTTTTCCAAAAAGCAGGTTCCCCTGACGTCCCGGATTTTTCGGATGGGAACGCCCTTATCCAGCAGGAAAGCGATTCTTTTGATGATGTTTTCGCCCATGCCGTACGCGAGCAGGTCGGCGCCGCTGTCCACCAGAACGCTTCTTCTGACCTTATCGGTCCAGTAATCATAGTGCGCAAACCGGCGCGTGGAAGCCTCGATGCCGCCGATGATAATCGGCACGTCGCCGTACGCTTCCCGGATTCGGTTGCAATAGACGATCACCGCGCGGTCGGGACGGTACCCCGCCTTTCCGCTGGGCGAGTAATAATCGTCGCTGCGCCGTTTCTTCGCTGCCGTATAATGCGCGACCATGGAATCGATATTGCCGCTGTTGACAAGAAAAGCGAGCCTCGGTCTGCCGAAGCGCAGAAAGTCCTTCGTGCTTTTCCAGTCCGGCTGCGGGATCACGGCAACGACATACCCTTCCGCTTCCAAAACCCGCCCGATGACGGCCGTTCCGAAGGACGGATGATCGACGTACGCGTCGCCGGTCACGATGACAAAATCGGCCTGGCTGTAACCCCTTTCGTTCAATTCTTCTGCTGTAATCGGTAAAAACATTCTTTCTCTCCTGTTATTTCAAAATCCGCTTTATTGAGTTATAACACAGATATTCGCTTTTGTAAACCGAATAAAATGAATAAAATTTCTCGGAAACCTATTGACAACCGTTTTCATTTGTATTATAATTTTTATCAGTAATAATTGCTAATAAGAAGGTAACCAAATTGGATGAAAGAAATACCAAGCAAAAAGCGCTTGTTTTACAGGCGGTAAGGAATCATCATTCTCATCCGACAGCCGAGGAAGTTTACCTGGAAGTAGTTAAAGAAATTCCAAACATAAGTCTGACGACAGTTTACAGAAACCTGAACAAACTCGCGCAGCAGGGGGTTATCAAGCGGCTGCTGATTCCCGACCAGCCTGACCGTTTTGAAAAGAATCCGACCAAGCACTATCATGTGTGCTGTAAAGTGTGCGGTTCGTTCGACGATTTGGAAGACGTCGATTACGATTATAGTATGGACGGATTTCTTTGCAAGAAAAGCGGGTTTTTTATAGAAAGCCATGACATTATTTTTAAGGGATTGTGCTTCAATTGTCAAAAGAAAAACAATATATAAAAATATAAAAGGAGATTTGCTATGAGTTACAAGTTTGAGAATTTGAAAGGCACCAGAACAGAGGCCAACCTGAAAGCGGCTTACGCCGGCGAGTCGCAGGCAAGAGTAAAGTACGAGTACTATGCCAGCGAGGCAAAAAAAGCAGGCTATACCCTTCTTTCCGACATTTTTGATGAGACTTCCAGAAACGAGAGAGAGCACGCAAAAATCTGGTTCAAGATTTTGCATGACGGCGGCATTCCGGCAACCAATCTGAATCTGGAAGACGCGGCTGCGGGCGAGCATTACGAATGGACCGAAATGTACGCCGAGTTCGCAAAGGTTGCAAGAGAAGAGGGCTTTGATCAGATCGCTTTCCTGTTTGAGCAGGTAGCAAAGATTGAAAAGCATCACGAGGAAAGATACAAAGCAGTTCTTGAGCAGCTCAACACCGACACCATCTTTATCAAGGAAGACGTTGTGGTTTGGATCTGCTCGAACTGCGGCTACGTTCATGTCGGCAAGAAAGCGCCCGAAGTCTGCCCTGTCTGCCAGCATCCGAAGGCATACTTCCAGCTCAAAGTCAACAAGTATTAATTTTTGCCCCATCCAAATTATATACTCATCCATACTTCCTAAAAAAGGACCGTTACCGGTCCTTTTTTTATGAATTATGATTGGAATTTTATATATTTAATGACGGCGCATTTGAGCGTTCGACGCGCGCAACCGAAAGTACGGCTCTATTTTTTTCGGAACGTGCAATCTTGAACACAGAACCTATCCTTTTTTAAAGCGAAAAGCCGGAGAATTCATTCTCCGGCTTTTATAGTTGCTTAAAAAAGATTATTCTACGATTTCTTCTTTTTTCTGAATATAAAGTATGCCGCTGCCGCCAGCAGGACGACGCCGCCGGCGATGATGCCGTACAGCCAGCCGCTTCCGCTGCCGTCGCCTTCCGGTTCGGCTTCGCTCGAAACCGCGCTGCTCTCCGGGCCGGGCTCCGAAAGTTCGCCGCTCTCTGTGGTGACCGTCATGTTCACTTCTACGAGAACCGGCTCGCCGTTCGGGTCGTCGTATTTCAGCGTAAAGCTGTCGGTACCCACATAATTTCTGTCCGGACGATAAATGTACTCGCCTTTCTCCGCATTGATTCCGACCGTACCGTGTTTCGGCTGTTTCGAAACCGAGAAATTATGCTGGCTGTTGCACCAGTCGCCTTCTATGTTGAATTTTCCGATAAAAGCCTTGCCTTTTATGGTCGTTCCTTCGGTGGTGATTTCGATATTGAAATCCGACAGGTTCAGCGTGCCCTTGATAAACTTATAGGTCGCGTCGTAGAACCAGCGGATGCTCGGGTCCTTTGAAACCGCGCATTGATACATCGCGCCGTAGCCCGCGCCCTGATAATACGCGTGGATCGCGTCCTTCATCAGACCGTTGTTCGACGCGGAAATCAGATACTGCTTATACAGCGGAGCGTACGTAGCGTAGTTATAAACAAACGCGTCGTGCATCTCCATCTGGATTCCGGTATGGTACTTCTCGGCAGTATATTTAAAATCCTCCATCATGCCCGCCGGATTTTGCCGAAGCGTCTGGTTAAACGTAAGGTTCGCCTGCATGATGGTCGCGTCGAAGCCGACTTCCTGCGCTTTTTCTATGCCGGTCGCCTGATAGTACGGAATGAATATGCACTGCATGTTCCGTTTGTGCAGTTCCGCGACGCACCGTTTTGCGAGCTCCGGCTCCTCCTCGTAATACTCCGCCAAAAGCGACTCGTTCGACCAGAAGAAGCCTTTCAGCTCGATGTGCTGATAGTTCTTCTCCTGATAAATCTGCAGAACCTTGTCGACGTACCAGGTGTAAACCTTCACGCAGTCGTTCAGATTGGTAATTTTGTTCACCTTTCCGTCGCCGTCGTAGTCGCCGAACTCAATATCGTCGCTGACTTTCGGGTGCGGAACCGACAGATAAACCGCCGTTTTGTGGCTGTCCGGCAGTTTGAGCGCTTCTTTGAGTTCCGCCGTGGCTTTATCCAAAGCGTCAAGATTAATATTCTCTTCAAAGGTGTTGTTGATCAGGTACTCCCAGTCGCTCAAAATGGAAGGACCGCCGTTCGCGGTCAGCGAACCGCCGGACGGGCATTTTCCCTGTATAATCAGGAACATGACGGCGTCAAACATGGTGTCGACATAGTTTCCGTCTTTATCAATATATCCTATGTACGGCTTGAACACGTCCTTTTTGTTGTTCGCAAGCGTTTCGTCGTCGGGCCAGTAGCCGTAATGGAAGCAGATGATATCCTTCACGCCGGCTTTTTCGCCGCTGTCAAAATATCTGCTTTCCTCTATCGGTTCGTCCGGGGTTATGGATGCCGCGCCGCTTAAATCCTCCCTGCCGAAAACCTGTATTTCGTCCGCGAAGCTGTTTACCTGTACATCAAAGTAGATTCTGACATATCTCGCCTTATAACTCTTTTTCGTCGAAGCGCTGTAAACAACCCGGGTCGGCGTGATTTCCGTGTTCGGAACGCTGTTCGGAACCTTCGCCACCGTCATATAATCCTGCCCGTTCTCGGAAATCGAAAAAACCACTTCCTGCGGGCAATAGATTCCGGCAGATTTGTTCTGCAAAAATCCGATTTCAAAGCCGTTGACGGACATGACCTTTTCCAAATCCAGCGTTATGGTGCGGCTGATCGCCCGCACAAAATGGCTCCACTCGCCGCTGTAACAGTATTTCGGGTTTCCGGTCTTTCCGTCCGTTAGCTGCTCCTTGCTGCCGACTTCCGTAGAAGCATAACTGTTTTCGTTCGCCGCGCCGCTCTCGATGGTGTATTTTTTATTCAGCGCGATATTCGTGTTCGCCGCGGCGCATGAACCGCCGTCTAAAACCGCCGGGGACAATAAAATAAAACACATGAAGAATAACACTGCTTTCTTAATCATGGTAAACCTCACATAATTGCATTTATATAACAAAAGGACAGCGCAAGGCTATCCTTTTGATTTTCCTGAATTATGTATTACTGATTCTTCTTTTTGTTTACAACGATAACAGCAACAACAATTCCGATAACGACTACCGCGCCGATAACGATACCGATGATAGCGCCCGTGCTTAAACCGCTGCTCTCAGCGCTCTCTGCTGCTGAAGTTGTAGAAGCTGTCGAAGAAGCTGCGGACGAAGTTGCCTGGGGCTTAGAGGATTCTGCGGCGGAAGCAGCCTGAGACTGCGCCTGAGAAGAAGTTGCCTCTTCGCTGCTTGTCTCACCAATCGGATCCTTAGAAGCTGCAGGCGCGCCTGTGTAAACGCCGACTTCGGAAACGAAGCACCATGCGCTGCCGAGCTTAATCGTATACTTTACGTACCGTGCGGTCTTCTCGGTCGAAGAAAGCGTGAACTCATAAATGCCGTCTTCTTTGCTGTTATCGTCCGCGCCGGGTTTCGAAACAACCTGGTTGGAGGTCATTTTGCCTACGTTGCTGAAGTTCTGATTGTCCGTAGAAACGGAAATCGTAACTTCGCTCGGACGTTTGATCGCCGGACCTGCCAGATGCAGCGTGTTCAACGTAAACTTTGTGATGCCGGAAACGGATGAGCCAAGGTCAACGACAATCTCAACGGTTCCGCTGTTGGGAACAACGCCTGCGCCGCCCTGATTCATACCAACCCACAAATCGACGCCGTAAGCTACGTCCGCATCCTTTGAAGCTGCGATGCCGTCTGTAAGCTCTTTGTTGTCGGTGTCGGGATACAGTACGTTTCCGCTGTTCGGATCGGTATATGCGCCGGTGTAGGTGTATGATTTGCCCAGCGCAACGTTTTGTTCTTCAGCATTCGCGAATACAGCGAATAAAGAAACTGCGAGCAATGCCGTTAATACGAATACAGATAGCTTCTTCATTAACTAAAATCTCCTTTTATTAATGGATTTTAAAGCCGTTCATATTATAACATACTTCGTTATAAAAATCAATAATAAAAATTCATAGAAAGGATATTTTTAGTCAATTATCATTCGGCGTTTGCTCAATCGTGTAGCTGCCGATGAAATGCCTTTTCATCAACAGAAAATCCAGCGAACTCAGCTCGCTGCCGTCCGCGACGAGCGCAGCCATCAGGTACGGGCCATCCAGCGTATGCGTGCCGATAATGGCGCGCTTTACGAGCAGCATGTCGAACGAATCCAATTCTCCCGAACCGTCGACGTCGCCCTTGATCACGACAACCGCGCGCAGCAGCGCGTTTTCGCTCTTTATCTCGAGCGTACAGCCGGTTGTGACAAAGTCGTGTGCGGAAAGCAGATTTCCTTCCTCGTCATACACGGACGCTTCCGCGCCGGATAAGCGCTCCAGCAGCGCGCCGACTGTGGAAGAAAGCGGCACGCCGTACAGGTATCCGTCTTTTGCGACAAGCGCGCTGTCGTCAAACGGATAGTCGTTCGGGATAACGCCGGTCACGGGCTGTCCGGGGTTTTCAGGATTCTCCGGATCCTCCGGTTCTTCAGGCGTTTCCGGGTCTCCGTTGCCCGGATCAGGATCCGCCGTTTCCAATCTTTCCATTAAGAAGATATAATGCGCGGTGGAAAATCCGGCGCCCATATTGCCGTTTGACATGACGCCTTCCGCGTAATAGAAGTCGTCGCTGATTGGCCGGCCATCGATATAGTAGTTGTCCGTGACGGTAAGGATGGTGCCTGTCGCGAACCTTCCGATTTCCGGTTTTAACGTATTGTCCTCCGGCCGTACCCTTAATTCGGTTACCGCCATCGCCTTATACTTTACGGTCTTGTCCGTAACATAGACCACGCAGGATTTCGACACGCCGCTCAAGGCGGTTGCCGTGATAACGGCGGTGCCGTAATTATGGGTCGTAATCAGCCCGTCTTCAACGCTCGCGACAGAAGGGTCGGAGCTGGTCCAGATCAGCGTCTGGTCCTCGGCGTCGCAGGGAGCGACCGCGTATTTCATCTGATATGTACGGTTGACGTCCCGGTTGAGCTCATACCGGTGAAAGGCGATGTTTTTTACCTGAATCGGCTCTTCGGTTTTCAGTATGCTTATATAACCAGCATAACACCAACCGCTGACCAGCTCATCTTTCTCTGTAAAACCAGTTACAGGATACCAATCCGGGTAATTTTCATCATCGGTATGTACAGCATCACCTGTAACCATAATCTGCGTACCGCTGAGAAATCTTCCCAACTCCTTACTGGATACGCTATGACTTTCCCTGATTTTTATATAATCGGTAGTTACTGCATTGCCTTTTACTGTAACAATACAGCATGCTTCTTTATCACCGATGGTTGCGGTAATCAGTGTTGTTCCCGCAAATTTTGCGGTAACAATACCATCCTGCGAAACTTCGGCAATTATATTATTGGACGACTCCCAGACAAGAGGCTGCGTCGTCGTTCCGACAATGTTTGCCGAAAGCTGATAGGTTGCGCCTTTATTCATCTCTATCTTGGCGTCGGTCATGGTAAGCGCGATCACGCCGTATTCGTTCGGTTCTGCGTTGTCAAACTCGGTTAAATCATAATCCTCTATTAACGCAATCAGCTTATCGGCATAATCGGCGTTGAGCGGGTCCGTTTCCGGCGCATACTTTTTCGCTATGTTTTTGCACGCTGTTTTATAATCCTTTACGCCCCGAACCTCTTCGTACAGGCTCGAGGTGCCGACCAAAGTCCCGTAATCTTCCATGCTTTCAAACCAGCTGTCGTAAACCCGCCATAGGTAATCTGTGCTTGCCTGCCGGAACAGGACCGCGTCGTCGTAATCCTTACAGATATTGCCTTCGTAACTCACCTTGCCCTTCCAGCTGCCGACTGTCATGCCGAACAGATTGTTCGATGTTGTGGCGAGCGGACTGGTTCCCCAGCGTGATTCAAGAATCGCCTGCGCTGTCATCAGCGACGCTAAAACGTCATATTTATACATATTCGCCCGAGCGTAAGAACCGATGGTCCGCCGAAAATACTGTTTATTGATGGATAACTGCGCTATTTTTTCGGCGCTCGCTTCCGCCTTCAGCGGAAACGCGGCCATGCTCGTAAGCATTATGAAAAACGCCGTTATGAACGATATGTACGCATGAAGCGATTTTCGCTTTGTTTTTATATCCAATTACACAACCTCCGTGATGAACATTCCCATCATTTTCCCATCTTTTTACAATATTATAAAGAATAATACACATTATGTCAAGTTCTATTAAAAAATTTACACCTTTACCAGCAGCATCAAAAGCGGTATGGTAATCACGCTCAAAAGCGTGCTGACCAATACGATGTTCGCCGCGGTTTTCTGCCCCTTGTTATACATCTCCGCGAAGCTGAGCACGGCGGAGGCCGTCGGGCAGCAGCATAAGATCACCAGCGTAGCTTTGATGTAGGGTTCTAACGGCAGAAAGCTCACGACCGCCATTCCGAACAACGGAAATACGATGAGCTTTAAAAACACGAAGAAGAAAACCTTCCTGTCCGAATACAGCTGCTTAAACTCAATAAGTCCCAGCCGCATGCCGAGAATCAGCATGGACAGGGGCGTAGTCATTTTTCCCAAAACGGTTACGCTGTTATCCAATACGGCCGGCAGTTTTGTTTTTGTCAAAAACAGCGGAAGCGCGATGGCGAGCGTCAGAATGACCTGATTGAATATCAGCTTTTTTAGGCTGATGTACTTTTTATCTCCCGTTATGATGGCCGAAGCGACCGTCCAGGATATAAAGTTCATGCCGATAATATATACTGCGGAAAAAGCGACGGCGTTTTTGTTCTCGATCAACGCTTCCAGCAGCGGCACGCCCAAAAATCCGACATTCCCCAGTGTTCCGGCAATCGTGCACACGCTGTATGAAGCGTCCGTTTTGCACTTCTTTCTGAACGCAAGATATGTAAGCACCAGCATAACCAGCTGCAAAAGAGTGCCTAAAATAAAGAACAGCAGCATCTGCTTTCCGAGCTCGGGCGTATAATCCGCCTTGTTGAACGAATAGATGGACAGACAGGGCTGACATATCAGCAGCAAAACCTTTGCGAACGCGTTGATAGATTCTTCTTCTACCATTTTGCGCTTAATAAAAACATAGCCCGGCGCAGCATACGCAAGCATGACGAGCACATTGACCGCAGTATTGAGAAACTGCAAACAAATCACATCCTACGAAATGTTTCTATACTGAAATACGGGGCAGCTTTTGCTGCCCCATCCGTGTTGTAACAAGGTATTAGAGAACCAAACTTTGTAAGTAAAAACTATTTTTTTGCTTCCAAAATCCCGTCTATAATGCCGTAAGCGAGCGCGTCCTCGGCGTACATCCAGTTGTCCCGCTCGGTATCGCGCGTGATGGTTTCAATATCCTTTCCGATATTCTCGGCAAGTATTCTATTGATTCTCTCTTTTGTGCGCTTTGCGAAATTGGTCGCAATGAGCATATCCGTAGCCTGACCGCCCACCGTGCCGATCACCTGATGCAGCATAATTTCGCTGTTCGGCAGCGCGAAGCGTTTCCCTTTGGTTCCCGCGGCGAGCAGAAACGCACCCATGCTGCACGCGGCGCCGACGCAGATCGTCGAAACGTCGCAGGTTAAGTTCTTCATGGTATCATAAATGGCAAAACCGGCAGATACGCTGCCTCCGGGAGAGTTTATATACATTTTGATTTCTTTTTCAGGATCCTGCGCAGCAAGATACAAAAGCTGCCCTACGATCGAGCAAGCCAGGTCGTCGGTTATCTCATTGAACAAAAGCACGATTCTGTCCTTGAGAAGCCTTGAAAACAGATCGTATCCTACCTGTCTGCCGCCCTCGTTCTCAATAAATGTTGGTGAAGGTATCATGTTGAATTCCTCCCATGATCGTTATTTGCATACTTTATCATATTTTCGCCGGTTTTTCAATACCTTAAAAATGAATTTGAATATATTTTCAACCGGCGCAGGTTTGATCGCAGGTTTCGCGCTGTTTATTCAACATAATTCAAATAATTTCGTAAATTTTGCTGATTGTTTGTTGACATTCTTTGGATTTTATAATATAAATATATGTGGACATTTTAACAAACTAAAGGGGATAGACTTTTATGAAAATAAAAAAAGTTCTGATTTTCCTGTTTGTGATTCTCTTAGCGGTTTCGCCTTTGCTGGTTTCCTGTCAGAATAACACGAAACCCAAAAAAGCGCAGACCTCGATCGAAAGAACCGACGAGTACGGAAGACCTTACATCGAGGACAACGTACCGGACGACCTCGACTTCGGCGGCGAAACGGTAACCATTCTGGTCCGCGAGGGCGAACTTTACAAGAAGGAGTTCGGCGTAGAGGAAACGGACGGCTCGATTCTCAACGACTCGCTCTACCTCCGAAACAGCAGAGTTGAGGAAGCGCTCAACATAAAAATCAAAACGCTGGTGCAGACCACCGACGCCGGCACCTACGCGCCTTTCAACTTCAACGAGAAAGTGCGCACCGCGATCCTGGGCGGCACCAACGATTTTGACGTAATCTCGATTTACGGCTACTACGGCGTCGCGCTCGCGAACGAAGGACTGCTGAAAAACCTGGTCAACATTCCCTACCTTGATTTCAGCAAGCCCTGGTGGAATCAGGACTTTATCAACGAAATGAACATCAACAACAAGCTGTACTTCGTCATCGGCGACGCGTCGTTCTCTTCCATTTATTATACGTTCGCCACCTTCTACAACAAAGACCTTGCGAAGAAATGGTACCCCGAAGTCGACTTCTACAAGGTTGTGGACGACGGCGACTGGACGCTCGACTATTTCCATCAGCTTGTAAAAAATACATACGAAGATAAGGACGGCAGCGGCGATAAATCCGAAGGCGACTTCTTCGGCATCGGCATGGCGACAGCCTCCACCCCGCTCGACCCGCTTTTCGCGGCCGCGAACATTCCCATCACTTCGAAAAACAACGAAGGACTTCCCTACTTCACGTTTATGAGCGAACGGACGATTCAGTTCTTCGACAAAATGTACGAACTGCTGTTCAACAACCAGGGCGTGCTGCCGGGAAAATATACCGGCGAATCCATTCAAAAGATGCAGCAGAAGTTTAAGAATCAGGAAACCATTTTCAACATCGACAAACTGGATATTGTCAACCTGCTGGCCGACGTTGATTTCGAATACGGCTTGCTGCCCATCCCCAAGCTGGACAAAGACCAGGAAGATTATTACACCTGCTGTTCCGACTCCTGCTCGATGCTCTGCATCCCGATTACGGAGCCGTCAGACAGGCTGCCGATGGTCGGCGCAATGCTTGAGCTGCTCGCCGCAGAGTCTTACCGCACGGTCACGCCCGCTTACTTCGAGGTCATTATGAAGTACAGATATCTGCGCACCAACGAGGACGCGCGGATGTACGACAAAGTGCTCGAAGGCGTCACCTACAATTTCGGCGTCGTATATTCTTACTGCCTGAACGATATCCAGCATATCGTCAGAGATATCCTTGATCAACGGTCGAAGGATTTCGTCTCCACCTACGAGCGGACCATCGACAAAGCGGAGTACAACTTAGAACAGCTGCTTGAATTCTATATGGAAGACAACGACACATAAAACCGCGGCGAATATCGAAGCCGGTTTCTCAAACAAATGAGAAACCGGTTTTTTATATTATAAAACATCCTATAATATATGTATTATCCGTTAATTATTTGTTGACCTTGTGTTGTTTTTATCGTATATTTATATTAAGAAATATCTACTTGAAAGGAGCATCTATGAGGGTCAAAAAAGTGTTCATTTTCCTGCTTGTGATTCTCTTTGCGGTTTTGCCTGCGCTGGTTTCCTGCCAGAATGAAAAGCCTAAAAAATCACAAGTGTCGGTCGAAAGAACCGACGAGTACGGACGGCCTTACATCGAGGACAACGTACCGGACGATCTCGATTTCGGCGGCGAAACGCTGTACGTTTTGGTCCGCAGCGACGATCTGCACGTTATGGAATTCGGCGTGGAGGAAACAAACGGGTCCATACTCAACGACTCGCTTTACACCCGAAACAGCAGAGTTGAGGAAGCGCTCAACATCAAAATCAAAACAATCATCCATTATCCCCCTGCGGGAACAGTATGGGCCTCGAACGACTTTAACGAAGCGGTGCGCGCCGCAATCCTGGGCGGAACCAATGATTTTGACATCATCGCTTCGTACGCTTATTACGGCGTCGCGCTCGCGAACGAGGGACTGCTGAAAAATTTGATCAACGTTCCCTACCTTGATTTCAGCAAACCCTGGTGGAATCAGGACTTTATTAGCGAAATGACCATCAACGACAAGCTGTATTTCGTCATCGGCGACGCGTCGTTCTCCTCCATTGACTACACGTTCGCCACCTTCTACAACAAGGACCTGGCAAAGAAATGGTTCCCTGAAATCGACTTCTACAAGGTTGTGGACGACGGCGACTGGACGCTTGACTACTTAAACCAGCTTGTCAAAAACATATATGACGACAAGGACGGCAGCGGCGACAGAAGCAACGGCGACTTCTACGGCATCGGCATCGCGACCGCTTCGACGCCCATCGATGCGCTTTTCGCCGGCGCGAATATTCCGATCACCTCAAAAAACAGCGAAGGTCTGCCCTATTTTACGTTTATGAGCGAACGGACGATTCAGTTCTTTGACAAAATGTACGACCTTTTGTTCAACAATCAGGGCGTGCTGCCGGGTCAGTACACCTTTGATTCCATTGATTTGATGGAGAAGAAGTTCCGGAATCAGGAGACCATTTTCAACATCACCAAACTGAACACGGTCAATACATATACCGATGTCGATTTCGAATACGGCTTGCTGCCCATCCCCAAGCTGGACAAAGAGCAGGAGGATTATTACACCTGCGCTTACGACGCCTCCTCGTTCCTCTCCATACCCGTCACCGAGCCTGAGGACAGACTGGAGATGGTCGGCGCGGCGCTTGAGCTGCTGGCCGCAGAGTCTTACCGCACGGTCACGCCCGCCTACTTCGAAGTCATTATGAAGTACAGATATCTGCGCACCAACGAGGACGCGCGGATGTACGACAAGGTGCTCGCAGGCGTACGGTTCAATTTCGGCGTCGTATATTCTTACAACCTGAACAACATTCAGCATCTTGCCAGAGAAGTGCTCAACAACCGGTCGAAAGATTTTGTTTCGGCTTACGAGGCAAGAATTGACGCCGCTGAGTACAATTTGGAAAAGCTGATCGAATTCTATCTGGAAGATAACGATACTTAACCCAAACAAAAAATCAGCTGCATATCCTTTCCGGGATATGCAGCGTTTTTATATTCTTTATTTTATTCGATCGCAACCACGGCGCCGGTTTGCGCGCTCTTATAGATCGCGTCAAGAATCTTCATGAGCATAACGCCGTCCTCCGCCTGGCTTCTGCAGGGGGTGCCGTTGCGTACGCAGTCGACGAAGTGCGCAATCTCTCTGTTGAACAGGCCGTTGAAGCTCAAAGCCGTATCGCCGTGCGGCTTGATGTCGACAAACATGCCGTTCATATCCGAGAAGAACTCGATCTGCGGGTCTATCTTCGCGCCGGCTTTGGTTCCGAACAGCTCGATGTTGCCGGTATCGTTCTTAATGTTCAGGTTGAAGCTCGCCTCGACCAGCAGCGTAAGTCCGTTGTCGAAACGGACGAATGCGGATGCGAAATCCTCTACGTCATAGACAAAGTTCGAACCCTTGGTAGAGGAAACCCAGCTCTGACCGCCGCTTGCTCTGTTCATGCCGAGGTTGTTGTATGTAACACCGTAAGCGGCAACCGGCTTCGGACTGCCGGCAAGGTAGCGTACGAGGTCAATGACGTGAACGCCCAAATCGATCAGCGGTCCGCCGCCGGCATACTTCTTATCGCCGAACCAGCCGCCGGGGCAGCCGTTGCGGCGCAGATAGGTAGCTTTCGCGTAGTAAATATCGCCAAGCGAGCCGGCGTCAATAAACTTTTTGAGAATGTCGGCGTCGTTTCCGAACCTGCGGACGAACGCGATCATCAAGAGTTTTCCGCACTCTTTCGCGGTCTTTTCCATCTCCAGCGCTTCTTCGGCGTTCATCGCCATCGGCTTCTCGCAGATTACGTTCGCGCCGCTCTTGAGCGCCGCGATGGTGGCGTTTTTATGCTCCGCGTTCCAGGTGCAGACCGAAACGGCGTCCAGTTTCTCTTTCGCGAGCATCTCGTTGTAATCGGTATAATAACGGGGAACGCCGTAAGAAGCGGCGTACGCCTTTACTTTTGCTTCGTCAATATCGCAGACGGCGGTAACCTCGCACAAATCGGGAAGCGCTTTGTAACCGCCCATATGACAGTGGCTGATGTTGCCTGTGCCGATAATGCCGACCTTAATTTTCTCCATAATCAAACCCCTTCTACTACCAAACTTTTGAATTTATTTTAGTCAGATAAACCAACTTTGTCAACCTTTTTATAAGAAATTGCTGTATAACCTGCATACTTTTCCCATGGCTGTCCTCCGCTGCGCTATGAGCAACGGTATCATAAAAGACGGCGGATACGACCGGGAAGTGCAGTGCCCGTACCCGATGATTTTCATAACAGATAAAGCGATATAAGAATACGCCGTACATACCTTCTTTTTGGTATGATACGGCGTTTTTCGATTATGAGGTGAGGTAGGTTTTATTTTATGACAAGGGAATACGCTAAATTTCTAACTGTTTGGAAAGGAACAAAGCGCCTGTGTTGATTAGCTTCTTTTCGGTTTCGTCAGGAGCCGGCTTGTCCTCGCTCTTGAGCGACATAATCGCTCCGATGACGCTTCCTTCGGATATGATGGGCGTCATATACGAAACCTTGCCGTTTCCCGATTCCGTAATCGGAATTTCTTCGGACGAAGGCGTTGCTACGTAATTCTGACGGTGTTCAAGCAGGTTTGCGAGCGTGTTGGAAATCGGTTTTTCCAAAAACTCCTTTTTCGGAACACCCGCCACGGCAATAACGCTGTCCAAATCGCAAATCGCGACCGGAATGCCGCTGGTTTTGTTAATCGCCTCCGCGTACTGCATGGTGAACTCCCCTACTTCTCCGACCGGGGAATACTTCTTGAAAACGACGCCGCCCTCGTTGTCCGTAAAGATTTCCAGCGGCTCTCCTTCCCTTATCCGCAGACTGCGGCGGATTTCCTTCGGAATAACAACTCGTCCAAGATCATCTATCCTTCTCACAATTCCTGTGGCTTTCATACCAATCCTCCGAATTCTAAGCTGTTTGCAAAAAGCCTTGTTGCTTTTTTATGAATTGTTTCCGCAAATATTGTTTACAAATAATGGCTAAATATACAATCAAAAATTAATTTTTCGTCATGGCGTCGATTAAAAAACAGGAAGAGTTTGCGGCGCGATTTTTCGTTCCCGTTCGGTGTTTCTACAAAATTATTTTTCTAAATTTCTTTATTGACAAATTTTGTAAAACAATATATAATTGCATCAACACAAAATTTGGAGGAACATATGACAAAAAAGATTTTATCGTTATTGCTCGCCCTGTTGCTTATATCTTTCTTCGCAGCTTGCGGCGAGAAGGAAACCACGACGTCAAACGATTCGAGCAGCGCGGTCAGCAGTCAGGAAACGTCCGACGCTATGTCCGAAGCAGCATCCAGCGCTGTGTCCGAAGCAACATCCAGCGCTGAAACGTCCAGCGACGCCTCAAGCGGCGCATTAATGGGTCTTGTTGACGGCGTTTATTACGGTGAAGGTTACAGCATGAAAATCCCGCAAGGGTTTATTTTATTAGTGGAATCTGAGTATATGGTAGTCTTTTCTTCTGCAGATTCAGAATCTCTTTCTATTGTAAGTGCACCGAATCCGACCGGTAATACCGCATTAACGCAGGAAGAACTTGAGGAATATTTTGGTGAGCAGTTTGATGGTTTTACCATTCAGGATATGCAAAGTGTAAAAATCGACGGCAAGGATGCATATACCTGCCTTGTGGTTGTGGATGTTTCCGATCTTGATATGCAAGTATATACTTACAACGCATTGATTCCTACGAAAGATCGTATTGTCTCTGTCGCAATGGGCTTTACAAGTCAAGATAAAGCAGGCGTTTTCCAGGAAAGCATCGATACATTAAAGATCGATTAATAAAAAACAGGATAAGAATCCCCCGTCGGGGGATTTTTATTTTTTCTATTTACATTATTTCGCGATTATGATATACTGTAATGTACGGAAATATTGATATTATTTAATTTTTAATTGATGTTAATCCTATTTTAAGGGGTCTTTTAATGAAAAAGCACATCGCCGTTATCTTCGGAGGAATGTCAACAGAGCATGAAGTTTCCTGCGTGTCGGCGGCAGGCGTTGTCGACAACATGGACAAAGATAAATTCGAGATTTCAAAAATCGGCATCACAAAGGAAGGCGTCTGGTTCCTGTATACGGGCAGTACCGAGAGTATGCGCACGCAGAAATGGTCGCAGGAAACCGAGAACCTGTATCCCGCGATTATTTCGCCCTGCACGGTACACCACGGATTTATGGTACTGGATAAGCCGAACAAGAAGTACGAAATCGTCCGCGTTGACGCGGCTTTTCCGGTTCTGCACGGAAAGAACGGCGAGGACGGCACCATACAGGGGCTTTTGAAAATCGCCGGCATCCCCTTTGTGGGAAGCGATACATACGCGTCCGCAGTCTGCATGGATAAGTCCGCCACAAAGATTCTATGCGAAAAAGAGAACATTCCGATCGTGCCTTTTATCTGCGCGCGGAACACGCCGGATTTTGATCTGGAAAAACTCAGAACCGAAGCGGAACAGCGTTTCGGATATCCGATGTTCATCAAACCCGCAAACGCAGGTTCCTCCGTCGGCGTTACGAAAGCATATGACCGCGCTTCGTTTGAGAAGGGCGTCAAAACCGCTTTCGAAAACGACAGAAAGATTCTGATCGAAAAAGCCGTCAAAGGCAAGGAAATCGAAGTGGCCGTACTGGGCAACGACAACCCGGTCGCGTCGGTCTGCGGAGAAATCGACCCGCACAGCGAGTTCTACGATTACGAAACAAAATATATAAATGATACCGCCGAGTATTTTATCCCGGCGCGCATTGACAGCGCTCTGAACAAAAAAATCAGCGAAACTGCGGTCAAAGCGTACAAGGCGCTGGACTGCAGAGGTCTGGCAAGAGTTGACTTCTTCGCCTGCGAAGACGGCAGCTTTTATCTCAACGAGATCAACACCATTCCCGGCTTTACGCCGATCAGCATGTATCCGAGTCTGATGGAAAATGCCGGATACGCCTACCCCGCTTTAATCGAAAAGCTGATTGAGTTAGCGCTCGCGTAAATAAAAACAACCGGCCATTTCTCCGGCGGAAATGGTCCGAGTGTTTATACTACACCGCCGGAGAAACGGATCTTCTATGTCAAACAAACCGATTGGAATTTTCGATTCCGGGCTGGGCGGACTGACCGCCATCAACGAAATCAAGAGGCTCATGCCCAACGAAGATTACATATATTTCGGCGATACCGCCCGTATTCCCTACGGAACGCGCTCGAAAGAAGTAATAAAGAAATACTCGATGCAGGATTGCCGCTTTTTGATCTCCAAAAATGTCAAGGCAATCCTTGTTGCCTGCGGAACCGTCAGCTCAAACGCCCTTGATTTGCTGCAGAATAGCTTCTCTCTGCCCATCGTCGGCGTAATCGAGGGCGCGGCGAAAAAAGCCGCCACGATCGCCGAAAAGGACAACGGAATTGTCGCGGTTTTGGGCACAGACGCGACCGTCGCGAGCTGCGCTTTTAAAAACGCGGTCGAGAAAATCAATCCTTCTCTGAAAGTAATTCAAAAGAGCTGCCCGATGTTCGTTCCCCTGGTCGAGAACGGATACACCGGCAGACACGATATTGCCGCTAACGCCATTGCCAACGAGTATTTAAGCGAAATCGCGCCGTACAGACCGGCCGCCGTCATTCTGGGCTGCACGCATTATCCGCTTCTTGCGGATATCATCAGCAACTACCTGCCGGATTCCGCGCTGATCAGCTCGGGAAGCGAAGCGGCGGCCGTACTGAAGGAAACGCTTATGGAAAAAGGGCTTCTTTCCGAAAAAGGTAACGGCACAACCACTTTTTACACAAGCGACGACCCCTTGCTCTTCGCAAGGAATGCAAAACGTTTTTTAGGCAAAGATATTAGCGACAATATTTACAAAATCGATATCGAGAATTATTAGAGTAGGAAGTGAGCGAGATGAAAATCCCGATTAACATTAAAATACAGTCAGAACGCATCTATAACGACCTCGGAATGAGGGGCGGACAGGCCATCGAGCCGGAGATCAGCTATGCCAACGTAACCGGATATATGAAAAAGACCAAAGACGGACTTCAGGTAGAATATACCGAAGCCGGGGAAAACGGCGCCGGCGAGACCGTTACGACCATCAACACGTTCGGCGACAATCTGGTTTCGGTCAATCGCGTCGGCGCGATGAGCTCGCACATGGTGTTTGAAAAAGGCAAATGCCATACCTGCATTTATGATACCGGCGTTTTCCCGATGCAGCTGCGCATCTGCACAAAAGAGCTTGAAAACCGCCTGACGCTGGAGGGCGGCAGATTGAACATCAATTACTCCATCGAAATCGTCGGCAACCTCGCCGAACAGAACAAGCTGACCGTTTCGGTATATCCGAACAAAGAAGCCTTGACGTCATAAGGGGTTTTTTACTTCTCTAACTATTTTTAAAAAAGGAAGGTGTGGGTCTGTGCGGTCTTTTTTGCTTTTGCACGGACAATAAAATGAATCAAACGATTGCCGCAAGAACCAAAGTAAAAACCCCTTGCGAAGACCTGATCATACTTCCGCGCGCTGTGCAAAAACACCTCAAAAACGCGGGCGAGACCGAGCTTAAGGTGCTCATCTATCTTTTTGCCAATCCGGACTTTACAGCCGGCGAAGCCGCACGCGAGCTGGGACTGACCGTCAGCGAGGTGGAAGCCGCGGTCGCGTTCTGGAGAGGCGCGGGCGTTGTCGAACTGACCAGCGCGAAGGAAGCGAAGAAAAGTTCCGCCAACATCAGCCTTTATCAAAACTACGATTCCGACGTTCTGTCGAACGCCATCGAGAAGGACGGCGAGTTCAGAGAGCTGTGTAACGCCGTCGGCGACCTGACGGAACGGATTTTGAACAAGAACGACTACAATTCCCTGTATTATCTGTACGATTACGTCGGGCTGCCCGCCGACCTGATCTGCGGGATAGCCCAGTACTGCAAGCAGGAAAAGAAGTTCAGCATGCAGTATATGATGAAGACGGCTTTGGGCATGTACGAGGAAGGAATCGATACATACGAAAAACTCGAACAGCTGCTGGCGAAAAAAGAAAAAGCCAAAACCGGCATCGGCATGCTTCGAAAGCTGTGCGGCATGGGCGACCGGGAGCTTTCGGCGAAGGAAAACGAGTATGTCAACAACTGGTTTATACGCTGGGACATGCCGTTCGATCTGATAAAGCTCGCGTACGACAAAACCGTCGACAATACGGGCAAGGTAAAGTTTTCGTATATGAACAGCATTCTCAAATGCTGGTATGAAAACGGCTATCGAACCGCAGAGGACGTAGCGGCCGGCGATAAAAAGGAATGCGTCGAGAGCAGCTTCGACGCGGACGAGTTCTTCGAAGCCGCCGTCAAGCGTACGATGAATACATAAACGAACCGAAAGGCAGGTGAGCCGCTTGGATATTTACGAAGCAATCCAGCGCAAGCAGGACAGCCGCTTTGCCGCGATAAAAGCAGCGGAAGAAAAAAGCGAGAAGCTGCGGGCGGAGATTCCCGAGCTTTTCGATATCGACAACGCGCTTCAATCGGTTTCGATGAAGATTATGAACGCCGCGTTGACCGACAAAGCGCATCTGGAAGCAAGGCTTGAAGAAATTAAAAGCGAGAACGACAGACTTTTGCTAAAAAGAGCGGCGCTGCTTGAGCAGCACGGCTACCCTGTCGATTACGACAGCCCGAAGTTTGCGTGTCCTTTATGCGCGGACACTGGATACATAGGGCTTCATTTTTGCGAATGCGTCAAAAAAGAGCTGAACACCGACTTATATACAAGCTCCGGTCTCGGAAAAGCGCTGCTGGACAAGACTTTCGAAAACTTCTCGCTGAAATATTACAGCGGAAAAGGCGACGGCGGCCTTTCGGACCGGGAAAACATGACGATTATTTACAACTGCTGCAAACGGTACGCGCAGCGGTTTACCCCGTCTTCAGAGAGCATTCTGATGATCGGCGGAACCGGACTGGGCAAAACCCATCTTTCCGCCGCCATCGCGAAGGTGGTGCTGGAGAAAGGATACTATGTCATTTACGACAGCGCGCAGAGCATTTTTGACGATTACGAGTCGGTCCGGTTCGGAAAAGAATCCAAAGATATCATCAAAAAATACGAGAACTGCGACCTGCTCATCGTCGACGACCTCGGCGCGGAGTGCATGACGCAGTACACGGTGGCGGTGTTCTCCGCGCTACTCAACTGGCGCATTGTGAACTCCAAGCCGACCATCATCAGCACCAACCTTACGCCGCAGCAGATCAAAAAGAATTACGGCGAGCGCGTTTACTCCCGTCTTTTGGGCGAATCGCTGATTATGAAATTCACCGGGCAGGATGTCCGTCTGCAAAAACTGAGCGAGAAAAAAAGCGATACATAACGTATCTCTAAATGATTTCCGTTTGCTGCGATAAATGGATGATAAGGAAAATTTTATGAAAAAAGTCAACATATACACCGACGGAGCATGCAGAGGAAACCCCGGACCGGGCGGATACGGCGTAATCCTCGAATACGAGGGCAGGGAGAAAGAATTATCGGAAGGGTTTCCGAACACGACCAACAACCGCATGGAGTTAACCGCCGCGATCGTCGGGCTGGAAGCGCTCAAACAGCCCTGCGAGGTCACGCTTTACAGCGATTCCAAGTACTTAATCGACGCAATCCAAAAGGGCTGGCTTGACAGCTGGCGCGCGAAGGGCTGGAAAAAGAGCGACGGCAAGCCCGTGCTCAACGTGGATTTATGGGAGCGGCTGATTGTTCAGCTTGAGCGGCATAAGGTCCGCTTTGAGTGGGTCAAAGGACACGACGGGCATCGCTACAACGAACGCTGCGACCTCCTTGCGACCACCGCGGCGGACCGTGTAAAACAAGAATGAAGCGCAGTCTGAAAAACATTGCTTCGGCAAAGTCTTATCAGACTGCTTTTCTATTGACAAGATTCTTTTTTTGGCACAACAGCATCGATGAAAACCGCATTTTATAAAAAACCGGCTTCTCTTTTGCTTGAGAAGCCGGTTTTTTATTTATTCTGCTTTTTTCTTTCTGCTTTTTACAAGCACATATGCGCCGGTAACCGCGACAAACGCGAACGACAGCGCGACGTAAAACACGGGGTTGTCGTATAATCGCTCGCCTTTTGCCGGCTGTTCGATCTCGGTTTTCTTCTCCTCCCGCGTTACCGTGATCGTGTAAATCCTGATGGCGCCGCTTTCGGCTACGCAGGTAATCTTGATCAGATTTTGCCCTACTTTCAGTTCAGGATTATACAAATCGACGCGGCAGGCCTCGCTCTCCGCTTTGTATTTGATGTTGAGCCGCTCGACCTCGTACGGCACGACAAGCAGATAGTCCGATATGGTCTTGTCGAATATCAGCGGGAAGTTCTCAATCGTTAGGCTTTCAAGATAGCAGTTGCTGTCGGGTATGTACTCCGCTTCCCGCCTGACTTCGATAATATACGTAAAGCTGGAGCCGTCGGGTTCCACATAAACGATGGAAACCTCAAGAAAGCCGCTGTCCGGAATCACCGTATCGCTGATATAGACCTTGCCGCCTTCGGGATACTCGGTATCCACATCCAGAAAAGCGGTCTTCGGTCCGACGGTCACCTCGTACTCGTAAACATCGGGCGAGAACACAAAGTTTTCAACGTTGTTGAGCCTGATGTTGAAGCTGCCGTATGTATATTCCTTTACCTTTCGGAGCGTCTGCGACACGGGCAGTGAATAACTTCTGCCGTCGGCAACGGCGATCGCGTTGTCCAGCTCGAGCAGCACCTGTCTGCCGACGATGTCGCTTTTCAGCTTAAACTCAAACGTAAGCAGATTTTTCGTGTTTGTCTTGCTTCCCTCTTTCTGCTCGCTGTAAGAAATAAAGGAAACAAAACCGTCGCCCAAATAAATCGTATCGTTCCAGCTCTGTCTTTGAAAATCTATATAACTGATCAGCTCGGGGTTGAACTTCAGCCTGCCGCTGACCGCGTAAACGCCCCGCGCGTTCTCAAGCTGGATGGTGACAAAAATCTTTTCGCCGTCGTAGATATTGGTCTTGACCAGCGCCTTGATGCCGATATCATGGTTGACCGGCGGTTTATTTTTAACCGTCAGGCTGCTGCCGTAACCCATCAGCTGCGCTTTCAACGCGGACATATCCGCGTTGGTAACCAGCCCGCTTCCGTCAATATCGGCTGCGAAAATGTAGGCCGCTTCGTAATCATCCTTCAATTCAAGAATGCCCGCCAGTCCGTATAAGTCCTCGGCGGAAAGGTAGCCGTCTCCGCTGATGTCGCCCCTGACCGAAAGTTTTAGCCGGTCAAGTTCTGTCCCTTCTTTGCTTTTCAGCACAAGGTACATGCCGGTTCCGACAATGCCGTCGGTCCTGTTTCCGACCAAATCCAGAACCTCGGCGACGCCCTCGGTCTGAATGGCGCTGACCAGTTCGTCCGCGTAGGTGCCCAAAGCGATACCGGTAACCAGCTCGTAGTTTCTGTCCACCATAAAGCCGGAATCTTTTTTAAACTCAATCAGCATTCTGCTGACCGTAATGACGCATTCGGCGGTGAACCCGCCCTGAACCGCCGTCGCTTTGACGACCGCGTTTCCTTCCTGAAGTCCGGTTACGGTTCCGCCGGGGGTTACCTGCACAATATCCGGGTTTTCGGTCGAGAAAACCACCTCTACCGCCGAGGAACCCGCCGGCAAATACCGAACCGACAAATTGATCTTGTCGCCGACATTGATGCTTCGGTTGCCGCCGACGATCTCGATGCCGGTCAAAACCGGCTGAATATAAAACTTAATAGTTTGCTTGATGCCGCAGGACAATACCAGCGTAAAAGTATGATGGCCGCCGGCATTGTAGTAGGAGCCGCTCTCGATTTTCTGGTCGTCCACATAGCCGACGCCGCTTGAAAAGCTGATCGTAACGCTTTTCTGATAGCTGCCGCCGTTTTCGATCCCGGTGATCTGCGCCGGCTCGGTCAAATCCATGCCGTTCGCGCTCTTCGCCAGCATGATTTTGTCGTCTTTTACATAGTAAAAATCAAATTCCGGGCTTAGATAAAACTGCGATCCGCTGATTTTGTAACTGCTGATAAACATTTCGTCGGAAATACTGTAAACGCCGTTGTTGGTGATTACCGTATTGCCTCTTTGCCCGAGGATGGTGTCGTAGGTGTTAAACAGCATTGCTTTTTGCGAAATGCTGTACACCCTGCCGCCTATGATGGCGTAATCGCCGTTGATGGTGAAAGAAGTGGTTGTCAGACCGGTGTAAATGCTTCCTTCGGCCGCCAGCGTGTTTAAGTTGTAAATATTTAAATAGTTGCTGCTGGCGATATAGAGTTTGCCGCCGCTGATTCTGACCGCGTACGCCGTCAGACCGGTCTGGATGGTGGTTTCCGTATTCAAATCCGTAAGCATGACAAAGCTGTTGGATATCGCGGCGATTTTGTCGTTCTCTACGGAGAAGGACTGCGGCGTATAACCGATATTCGTATATTTTCCGCCGCCCGGCAGCGCGGTATCCGTCGAATAGATCACGCTTTGGTTTTTAAAGCTGATATACAGCTTGTTGCCCGACACAACCGCCTGCCGCGGGATATACCGAAGCGGAACGGTTTCCGCCTGCGTCAGCGTTTTCGCGTCCACGACATACAGCGCCGGAACGCCTTCGCACAAAAAGAACAGCTTGCTTCCGTCCGAATCCATCGACGTAATCTTTCGTCCCGGGAAAATCTCGCTGAAACTGTCGTAGACCGTGTTCTGCGTTTTTGTTCCGATCAGCGCGTCGTTGTAAGGCGCGGCTCTGAAATTCGAGGGCGAGAAGTTGCGGACGGGGTCGGAAGTATTCTTGATGATGTCGATAGAACCGTCGGTATAAAAAACGTAAACCGTATAATCGTTTATCGACGCGGCGATCTGCCCGCTGTTTTCCGAAAGCGAATATTCTCTTGACACGTCGCTGTCCGTTCCGCCGTTTCCGATTACGATATCGCTTACCTTCTCGCGGAAAACCGCAAGATATTTGTTGGTTTCGGCGTTGATTATGTATTGATCGGTAAAGAGAAGCCCGCCCGAAATGAGAAGGCATTTCTCCGCGCTGTTCTCGCTGATTTTCTCAAAACGGTCGGTGAGAAAAACGCTGCTGCCCACCGCGAGCATATTGCTTCCGAAAGCGAAGCTCTTCTCGAACGTGCCGACCGGCAGCGTCATTTCCGAAAGTTCGCCGGTTCTTATGTCAAATACGTTGACGGACCTGGTATTGTCTCGGCTGGACAGCAGATACAGATACGCGCCGTCCGGCGTGACAAACGCTTTGTCCGCGTTGATGGTCAGGCTGGCGAGCGTGGTCTTCTTGCCTGTGTTCAGGTCATACTTCTTCAGACTTTTTCCGCTTGCGTAATACAGGAAAGTATCATACAGCACTACCGCGGAGATATTTTCTCCCATGTCGATTATGCTCTCGACAGGATTTGTCTGGTTGAGAATACGGCCGCGGTTCAGCTTGGTTACCGAACTGTCGTGGAAAATCAGAAGGTAATCGTCCCAGAACGCGTACCCGTTCGCTTTTCCGATGTTGATGAACTTCTTGGAAACCGTCGGATTATTGACGTCGTATATCCGGATTCCCTGAATATTCTGCGAGTACAAAGCGATATACCCGTTCGGCTGGTCCACGATCGCCTTCGCGTTTATGAAATCCGACTGGTAGGAAGCGGAGTTCCCGTTTTGTATGGTAAAGTTATAGGTTCTGGACTTGCTCTTGTTGCCGTTGTAAACCACCAGCTTATGCTGGCCGCTGGTTCCCACGACAATCTCGCCGCTGAACGCGGACCCGTTCAACGTAGCGGACCCGGTTCCGATCACGCGGATGCAGACCGCGGTGTCGTACACGCCGTTGTCCGTCACGCCGGAAACATACGGCAGTTCGAAATTCAACGTGATGCGTTTTGTAATCGTGTTGCTGTACTCGCCGGTCAATTCAAACACATGCTCGCCGGACGCGGTTATATGCTGTCCGGATGCGTACGGAAAACCGTCGAGCGTTGCGGTGCCGCGCTTAAAGGTAAAGACGGCGTAGCTGCTTTCTTCCTTATATTCATAGCTCAGCGGGCTGTTGTCGACGGTGAAGCGGATGGTCTTGGAATACTCGCCGTCCGAAACGACAAGCGTGTGGGAACCGTTCTCATAGACCACTTCGCCGCTGTTGATGGGAATCCCGTCCAGCGTAGCGCTTCCGCGGTTAAAGCGAATCGTAACGCTGCTGTAATAGGTCTCGCCGTCGGCCACGCCGGTGACGATCGGGTAATTGACGTTCTTTAAAATCTTCAGCGCGTTGATGACGCCGTATCCGTAATAGTCGGTGCGCTTGACGGTCGAAATGCTTCTTAAAAGCGACATAAACTCTTCCGAACCGAACCGGACCGAATCGTTCAAGTAGGACGCCGCGAGCGCCGCGATGCCGGATACATAAGCGGCCGAGTACGAAGTGCCGTTCCGGCGCGTGTAGGCGCTTTTATCGTCGGTATACAGCATGACAAAAATGTCCTCGCCCGGCGCCGCGATGTCAACGGCGTCGTTGTGCTGCGAAAACTTGCTTACGTTTCCGTTGATGTCCACCGACGCGACGCTGATAACCCCGTCGTACGAAGCCGGGTACATTTTCTCGGAGCCGGACAGCGTTTCGCCTTCGTTGCCTGCGGACGAAACCAGAATGCAGCCCTTTCGCAAAGCGTAGTTGACCGCTTCCCGCTCGGCGTCGGAGGAGGAATAGCTGCCCAAAGACATATTGATGACCTTCGCGCCGGCGTCGGCGGCAAACCGGATGCCCGCGATCAGGTTCGACGAATAAATCGTAGTCGAAGCGGTGGAAACCCTGACCGGCATAATGGACACGCTGTACGCGACGCCCGCGCTGCCCTTGCCGTTGTTCGCGGTAGCGGCAATCAGACCGCAGATTTCGGTGCCGTGTCCGCTGGTGTCGATGGAAACCCCCACTGTTTTCGTAACCGTATCATAGCCGGCGACAATGTTCGTGCCGGCAAAATCCTCATGCCTTCTCTCGATGCCCGTATCCAAAACCGCGACGACGACCTCGCTTTTGCCCGTCGTATAATCCCAGGCTCTGAAAATATCCATTTTTCCGAAAGCCCAGGTTTCGGGCAGATACGGGTCGTTTGTGACCGCAGCCGTAGTGCGGATTAAATCCTCGCTGATATAGCTGATGTAATTTCTATATTTTTCGGCAAACGCGCCGTAGTCGTCGATCCGTATCCGGAACAGCCTGTCGGAACTGTCGGCAAGCAGGCTGAAGTCCATATCTTTGACAATCTTATAGATGTCGTAAAGCGACAACGCGTCGCTGAATTTGACGACATAGGCTTGCTTTCCGCTTTGGTCTTCGCCGCCGTACGAGGCGTAGTAGCGGTTGAGCGCGACAGTTCTTTTCGGTGCGTTCTCGATTGCTTCTTCGAATGGGGCGCGAGCGTTCTTAAGCGCTTCGTTGCGCAGCGCGTCAAACTCGCCGAAAGGATTGAGCGTCGCTTCAAACGCCTCCGCAGTGAAAATGAGTTGCGGGAGCAGTAAAAAAAGCGCGACAAGAAAAGCTATAAAACGCTTTTTCATTTCTCTGACTCCTCACCTCATTCGAATTCTTTGTATATCTTCTCCATCTCTTCGCTGTAAGCGGTATGGCTCTTGTCCGCGTAAACGCAGAGGTCGGGCTCTATCTTCAGCCCTTCCCGCGCGTCTTTCTTGCCTTCTATCAGCACCAGCGAAGGCGGTTTTCCGCAGGACGGAACCACAAACCGCATTCTTTTCGGCTCAATGCGGCGGCTGCGCAGCGAAAACAACAGCCCCGCCAGTCTTTCCGGACGGTAAACCGCAAAGAACTTCCCGCCCGACTTCAAGCACCAGGAAGCAGCCCCGCAGATATCGTCGATACTGCAAAAAACCTCGTGAAACGCGATGTTCTTCTGGTCCGACGCGTTCTTTTTGCCGCAGGTGGTTTTTAGATAAGGCGGATTGGTAAAGACCACGTCGCAGCTTCCGGCTTCGAAATACTTCTTTATTTCCCGAATATCGCCCTGTATGATCTTAAATCTCTCTAAAAGGCCGTTTTTTTCAGCGTTCATTTCCGCAGCCCGGCAGTACTCGGGCTGTATCTCGATTCCGGTGATGTTCGCCCGGCACCCGCCGCTCAGAAGCAGCAGCGGTATAATGCCGCTGCCGGTTCCCAGCTCCGCGCCGGTTCCTTTTTTAAAGCTTTTCATGAAATGCGCGAGCAGAAGAGCGTCGGTACCGAAATAGATACCGCCTTCCGGTTCGTATAATACAAGTTTTCGGTTTATCATGGACTGCTTCATATTTAATTCCATTATATAACACAGAATATTAATTAAAAAAGTTGCAAATATTAGATAATAATTAACAATTGTTTAAAATCTGATAATAAAACTAACGCGCCCATAAATGAATTTGACGATCATCCATGGACGCGAATTAGTTTTCTGTTTTTACAGAAGCGGATTTATTCTCCTTTAATTGCTTCGACAGGGCATACGCTTGCGCAAGCGGCGCAGTCAACGCACTTCTCAGCATCAATTTCATATTTTCCGTCGTCTGCAACAGAGATGGCGCCTGTGGGGCATTCAGCCTCGCATGTGCCGCATCCGATACATTCGTCTTTATTTATCGAATGAGCCATTTATATGTACCTCCGTGTAAAATTTTGTTTGTTTTATAGTACCACACCAGTATATGTTTTTCAAGTGCTTTTTGTTAAGTTTATGAAGGAAATCAATCACTATATAAAAAACTTACCCGTTTCCGAGCGCGTCATTCAGGTCCTCGATGATATCCTCCGCGCTTTCGATGCCGACCGAGAGCCGGATCATGCCCGGATTGATGCCGGCGGCGACCAGCTGCTCGTCCGTAAGCTGTCTGTGGGTTTCCGAGGCGGGGTGCAGCACGCAGGTCTGAACCGTCGCGACGTGCACGACGTTTTTGCACAGTTTCAGGCTGTCCATGACCTTAACGGCGGCCTGCTTTCCGCCTTTTACGGTGAACGAGATAACGCCGGCGCAGCCGTTCGGCAGATACTTCTGCGCGAGCGCGTGATACCTGCTGCTCTTTAAGCCCGGATAATTGACCTGCTCGACTTTCGGATGCTTCTCTAAAAACTTTGCGACGACGAGCGCGTTTTGCGAATGCCGCTCCATGCGCAAATGCAGCGTCTGCAAGCCGAGGTCCAGATAAAACGCGTTGGTTGCCGACGGATAAACGCCCAAATCCCGAACCAGCTGAACCCTTGCTTTGGTGATATAGGCGGCTTTTCCGAACTGTTTTGTGTATATGACGCCGTGGTAGGATGCGTCCGGCTCCGTAAACTCGGGGAACTTTCCGTTTGTCCAGTCGAAGTTGCCGCTGTCGACGATCGCGCCGCCCACCGAAACCGCGTGCCCTTCCATGTACTTGGTCGTAGAATAGACCACGATATCCGCGCCGAACTCAAAAGGACGGCAAAGCACCGCGGTCGGGAACGTGTTGTCGATAATCAGCGGGACGCCGTGCTTATGCGCGATGCGCGCGAACTTCTCGATATCCAAAACGCCGAGCGCCGGGTTGGCAAGGGTTTCGCCGAAAACCGCTTTTGTGTTCGGGCGGAACGCTTTTTCGATTTCCGCTTCCGGCGCGTCCGGGTCCACAAACGTACATTCGATTCCGAGCTTCTTCATGGTCACCGCGAACAGGTTGATGGTTCCGCCGTATATGGTCGCGGACGCGATAAAGTGGTCGCCGGCGCCGAGTATGTTGAACAGCGACAAAAAGGTCGCCGTCTGGCCGGAGGTCGTGCAGAGCGCGCCGACGCCGCCTTCCAGCGCGGCAATTTTCTCCTCGACATAGCTTACCGTCGGGTTCGAGATTCTGGAATACATGTGCCCCTCGGCGGCGAGGTCAAACAATTTGCCGATATGCTCGGTGGAATCGTATGTAAACGTCGTGCTCTGATAAATCGGGAGCGCAAGCGGCTCGCCGTTGCCGGATTGATAGCCGGCGTGAATACATTGTGTTTCTTTTCTCATACTAAAAACCCTTTTCCCTGTTTTTTCGCGCAAAAACCGCTATACGTGTTTTTCGGTCGGGAAACCCGACCGAAAACAATTTATAATTCATTATTTAGTCTCGAAACATCGGGGCTATTTTTGTCCAGTCCGAGCTGGAGGAAATCTTTATCTCGTTCCTTCGATAAATGTCATAGGTGAAAATCAGATCCATATACTCTTCGACGATTACCGCGTTGAGGTTGGTGTTGGTGACGACGCCGAAAAGACTGCTGATAGCCTCTCGGTTCTTCTTGGTTCCGGGGTCGGTAAAGAACTGGGTAAATACCGCCTCGTACAGCTGCTTGGTGAGCACATGGTACTCCTCGTTGTTCGTCGTCGGGTTGTAAGCCATAATCTTGTGCACCAGCTCGCCGTCCAGCTTATTGTCGCCAGCCGGCACGACAACCTCGGGCGTCGAAGTATCGCCGAACGGGTCCTGCGGATTCTCCGCGTTCGGGTCCGCATAGCGGATCTCGTTCGGAAGGTTGAACTTCGCGTTCGTAAACCTGTCCGCGATCGCGGCAAGCTCGTCTTCGCCTAAAATGGCGTAATAGTCAATCCGGACGCCCAGCAGGGACGACAGCTTGTTCAGCGCGGAACTGCCGTCGATTCGTGCGAGGAGGTATTTCAGCGGCTCGTTCTTGCCGATATTGTTGCTGGCTTTGGTATCGGTCGGGATAAAGCAGTAGGTAAACGTCTGCGTGCCCTCGTTCGCGCGCATATAGATAATGCTCGCCGCGAGCCCGTCGGTCGCTTTGCCGATGATCACCGCGGTGAAAGTATTGCCGTTTATAACCGGCTCCGCGCTTTCCGTATCGGAGGTTTCGACGGGGTCAGTGCTGGAAATATCTGTATTCGAGGTATCTGTCGGGTTTTCCGTCTCGTCGGTGATTAAAGGATAAACCAAAAAAACGCCAAGCAGTCCGAAAACCAGCAGTCCGATTCCGAACGTGATGCAGAAATTTTTAAACGCGCTCGACAAATATCAGCAACTCCTTATATTTTTTATCTGTTTTTCGCTTTTACTTTGCTTTTACAAAGTAAGATTATACTATATCTTCGGATATTTGTCAAACCAAACTTGTAAACGTATTGTAGCCCAACGCGAAATTCTCTATTTTTTATGTCTGCTTGACAAGGATTATTTGTTATATTATAATGAACAAATAATAGCAGATATTTTTTCTAAGGAGATTTTGCAATGAAGAAACTATTGATCGTTATCGTTTCGCTAATGTTAATGCTGCCCTTGCTGGTAAGCTGCAAGACCGACACGGACGGACAAAAAGATACTTCCGCTACGCAGTCGGATGAGAAACAGATTATCGTAAAGAACATGCAGGGCAGAGAGATCGTCATTCTTTGCTGGGATTTTGGCTATAATTCAAAATCCATTCTCGGCTATACCGGAGAAGTCATCACGAAAATTGAAAACGAAGAAGATTACTCTTCCGTCGACGTTGCGAAAGCAAAAATGCGCGCCAAAATTGAAGAAGAGTATAACTGCAAAATTACCGGCGAAGTCGTCGGCGGAGACCACAACGCGTTTACCAACCGAATCAGAAACATGGTTCAAAGCGGCGTCAAGGACTTTGACATCGTATTTGACAACCTAACCTTCCTTTCTCCGTTTGTTTCCAGCAATATTCTGTATGACTTAAACAAAATATCGACGATAGACTTTACCAACCCCTGGTGGGACCAGAACGCCAGAGAGGATCTGTCGATCGCCAACAGGCTCTACTTTATGTGCGGCGACCTGAATACATACGACAACGACGGAACCTGGTGCATCCTATTTAACAAAAACTTGCTTAACAACCTCAACCTGGACATCGACCTTTACCAGCTTGTTCGGGACAACCAGTGGACCTTTGACAAACTGGTCGAAATCTGCAAGAGCGCGAACATCACCCGCGATTTAAACGGCGACGGCGTGCTGGATGAGAAAGACCAGTGGGCGTTCGGAACCGAAACCTACAACATTTTCGTTCATGTGCTCGCCGGCGGCGACAAGATCGTCAAGAAGGACGCGAACGACATTCCCTACTTTACCGTAACCGAGGAAAGCGTTTTCCGTTCGCTCGGCAAGATTCTTGAGTTCTACAACGACCAAAACACCGTTATGGTCGGAAACGCTCCGCCCTATACCGGCAAAGGCTTCGAAAACGTCTGGGAAGCAACCGTGCATAAGGCGTTTATCGAAGGCAGAGAGCTGTTCTACATGTGCGGCCTTATCAACGTTCCTTCCTTCAGAAACATGGAGGACGATTTCGGCATTCTGCCGGTTCCCAAGATGAGCGCGGACCAGGACAGATACTACCACACCGTTTCGGTTGCGAACATGTCGGTTCTTGCGCTTCCGCTGAACGTTGAGAACGTTGAGGACCTCGGCATCGTAATCGAGGCGATGGGCAAATATTCAAGAGAATACGTCACCCCCGCTTACTACGATATTCAGCTTAAGTACAGAGATACCCGCGACAACGAAAGCAGCGAAATGCTGGACCTTATCTTCTCGTCCCGTACATTCGACATCGGCGCGGCTTTCAACTGGGGAAATACGCTTACCAACCTGATGCTGCTGGATATGAACTATACCTCCCGTTTTGATGCGATTATGGACGCCGCTCAGGTCGCGCTCGAACAGACCTTAGAGAGCATCAACGAGGCAACATTAGATTAGAATAATAACGTAATCATCCCAACAACAGACGAAAAACCGGGGTTTTCTCCCGAAAACGCATAGCGCAGCGCCGCGATGGCAGAAAGACGGCCGTGGCGAACTGCCGGATTTGCTCGTTGACTTTGAATAGTTATTCGCGTATCAGGTCCCGGAAACGGGACCTGATATGGAATTAATCCGCTTTACGCGGTTTGTTCATATTGATTATTTGCATTATTTTATTTTTTTAGTTATCATAGAGTGGAGAATTACAAAATTTAGGAGAAGCAATCGAAGTGGCCGCATCGAAAAAAAGCAAAAAATCTACCAGTTCAAAAAAATACACGGCGAAAAAAGAGGCTCGGGAGAAGAAGAAACCGAATCCTTTTGTTCCATATATCATAGGTTTCTTCGCCGTTTTTTTGATCCTGACCTTTTTTCTGACCGATTCGGGTTTGCTCGGCGAAGTGATACCGGCTACCCTGCTCGGCCTGTTCGGCCCGGGGTATTATTACTTTCCGTTTTTGCTGCTGCTGATCGCTTTTTACTGGAAGCGCGACAGCGCGAACGGCGCCGCCCGGTCAAAGGTCGCGCTCGCCATCGCAAATTTCATCCTGCTTTTGGTGATCATTCATGCCTTTACCGCGGAACAGCCTGACAGTTACGCGGATCTCTACAAATTGGGGCAGAATATGGAAGGAGCCGGCTTAATCGGCGGATTAATCGGCGCATCCATTGTCAATCTGCTGGGCAAAATACCCACGTTGATTCTCACGATACTCTCCGCGCTTATCACGGTTATTTTTCTTTTCGGCAGCACGCCGAAAGCGACGCTCAAAGCGATCGTAGATTTCTTCCGCAGCCTTGATTTCAGCGCGGACGAAGACGACGAAAAAACCGATGCGGACAAGAATAGCGAGCCTGCGGCGCAGAAGAAAACCGCGGAATCAGCTGAAGCGGACGAGCAGAAGAAGTTTGAACTGCCCGATGTCCCGGCATCCAAACCGGCTGAGAAAGATATTGTAAACATCCGTGAAATAAACCGCGAAAAACCCTGGCAGCAGCCCGTTTCCGCCGGCGAACCCGGCGCGGAAAACGAAGACGCCGGCATCAGCATCGCTTTCAATGAGAACAGAACCGAAAGCGCCCAAAATATTCATTTTGACGCCGACGCCGAAACAGACCGCGCGGACGGCGAGGATGCGGCCGGCAGCATTCAGTCCGAGGAACTGCGCATCGTCGGCGAAAAACCGCAGTACGTGTTCCCGCCGATGTCCCTGCTTGCGGACAGCGACGAGGACGGCTATATCTTGACGGAAAACGATCTCCACCGGACCAGCCAGAAGCTGGTTGAAACGCTGGAGAGCTTCGGCGTCCGGACAAAGGTCATCAGCGCAAGCTGCGGTCCTACCGTTACCCGCTATGAGCTGCAGCCGGAAACCGGCGTGCGCGTCAAGTCCATCGCGAATCTTGCGGACGACATCGCTTTGCACCTTGCCGCCACTTCGGTGCGCATTGAGAGCATACCGGGCAAAGCCGCCGTCGGAATCGAAATCCCGAACAAAAGCGTTTCCACGGTCCGGCTGCGCGGACTGCTGGAGAATCCCACGTTTAAAGAGAGCAAGAGCAAGCTGTTTGTCGCGCTCGGCGTGGATATCGGCGGCAACCCGGTTTATCTTGACATCGCAAAAATGCCGCATTTGCTCATCGCCGGCGCGACCGGTATGGGCAAATCGGTTTGCATAAACTCTCTTTTGATTTCTCTGCTTTACAGGGCGACCCCCGACGAGGTCAAATTAATCTGCATCGACCCGAAGCGGATTGAGCTGACCGATTACAACGGCATCCCGCATCTCATGGTGCCGGTCATTACCGAGCCGAAGAAAGCGGCGGGTACGCTGAACTGGGCGTGCATTGAAATGGAAAAGCGCTACACCCTGATACAGGAGGTGGGCGCGCGAAACCTTGCCGAGTACAACGCGACGGTCAAGGACGACCCGGAACGCGAGCAGCTTCCCTATGTCGTGATCGTCATCGACGAGCTTGCCGACCTGATGATGACCGCGCCGGACGACGTGGAAACCTCTATCTGCCGTTTGGCGCAGAAGGCGAGAGCGGCGGGAATGCACCTGATCATCGGCACGCAGAGACCGTCCGTCGATGTTATTACGGGCCTGATCAAAGCGAATATCCCCTCCCGCATCGCGTTTACGGTCGCTTCGCAGGTTGACTCGAGAACCATTCTTGACATGGCGGGCGCCGAAAAACTGCTGGGCCGAGGCGATATGCTGTACTACCCCGTCGGTGCGATGAAGCCCATCCGCGTTCAGGGCGCTTTTGTGGACGGCAAAACCGAGGTTACCGCGGTTACGCAGTTTATCAAGGAAGCCGCCGAGGTCCAGTACAACGAAGACGTTATGAACATCATCGAGCAGGAAGCGAAGCTCTGCGGCGTCAAGCACTCCAGAAGCGCCGAGGCAGCGGAAGAAGAGGCGGACAGCAAGGACGACCCGATGATCGTCGACGCGCTCGAGGTCGCTTTGGAGTGCGGCAATATCTCTACTTCCCTGTTGCAGAGAAGGCTTTCGCTCGGCTACGCGCGCGCCGCAAGAATCGTGGATAAGTTAGAGCGTAGAGGATATATCGGTCAGTTTGACCCCACGACAAAAAAGCGGCAGATTCTTATTACGCGCGAAGAATTTATGGAGCTTAAACTGAACAGCAAAAAAGACGAGTAGCGGGGCGTTTATGTTGAAAAAGATACTGTTGGCATTTTCACTTTTGATGTGCTTTGCGTTTCTGGCAGGCTGCTCTTCGGGCAATATCGGCGACGAGACGACCGAGCCGCTGGACAAAATCATCAGCGGCGTCCTGAAAAAGAACGCCGCCGTGTATAAGTCCGCTTTCCCGCCCGATTATATCGCCGAGGTGGAAAAGGCTTTTAGAATCGTCGGCAACGATATCGACCAAGAGCTGGAAAACACCTTTGCCAGCGCGGCCGAAGTGCTGGAGGCAAACTACGGCAAAAAGGTAAAAATCAATTACAGGCAGGTTTCCAAAACTGCGATGACGACGGAAGACCTGACCGAAAAATACTGGGACCTGTTTATCAACGATTATTCCATTCCGGTCGACAGAATCACAGAGGCTTACAAAGAAAGCATTGAAATCACCATCAAAGGCTCTGAAAACCAGGAGACCATTACGGCCGCTTTCAAGTTTTTAAAAATCGACGGCAAGTGGTATATTCACCCCGAATCGTTCATGTATGTCTTTAACTAAAAAAAGCAGCGCGCGCCGCTTTTTTTATGGTTATGTATGCGCAAAAAAAAGCGTGCTGTGTTATGCAGCACGCTTTTTTCATTTATTCGTTTAGCTTGCCAGCTCTTTGTACCGTGCGACGGTCTGCTCCATATCCGCCTCGACAGCATCTTTAATGGTATCGATGTAGGAAACGAGGGTGTTCGAACCGGACCGCAGTGTTCTGCTGTAAACATCGAGCAGCAATCCGCCCCAGTTGTAAATCGCGCCGATATCGTACAGACGGTTGCTGAAGATAAGGTCCAGCATCTCCTCGTCGTCCTCGGAGTTTACAGACTGCAGCTTGAGCGTCGTCTCGTAATACGCATGCGCCACGCTCTCGCCGCCGAAGAAGTTCTTGCTGTAATAGCCTAACGCTTCGAGCAGGTAAACGGTAGCATCAAACTTCTCGACGTTGGTTGTGGGAATCGCGAGCACCGTTGACTGATAAATGTTGATTCCGTTGTAGTATTTTTCCTGCTCTTCGTCGTATTTCGGAATCGGCAGTACGCCGTAATCGACGATATTCTCGGCTGTCGAGTTCTTGATTGAGCTGATCGAAGATGCAGAGGTCATATAGAAAAGTCCCTGCTTGTTGATAAACATGTTGGAAACTTTGCCCCAGCCGGAATCGCCCAGCTGCTCGACTCTTAACGTCAAGGACTTATCCGACATGATCTCAAACACTTTGGCGAACGCGTTTACGCTCCTTTCAGAGCCGACCGTGAGTCTGAAACCTCCGTCCGTTGTTTTCTCTGCCGAGGTCGCGCCGGAACCGGAAACGAGTATGCCGGAACCGTAGTTGTCGCCTAACAGGCCGTATATTCCGCCTTCTGTTCCCCAGTCGCCGTTCGTATCCGGCTGAGAAACCAGTTTGGCCATTTCAGCCAATCTATCATAGGTCCATTTTCCGTCTCTTACCAGCTGGTAAATATCGCCGTATTTACCGCCCAAATCCGAGTTGTTCGCATACATTTCCTTGTTGAAAAGTATAAGGTATGTATGGTCGTCGTCGGTAATCAGCGCATCGCCTGCGACAAAATAGGTTTTTTCCGTGACGGTAAGGTTTTCGATAGCGTTCTGGTCCCACCACGGGCTGTCCAGTTTCAGATATTTCTCAAGCGACCAGTAATAATTCTCCGTCGCGTTGGGCAGCATCTTATAGACAGCGTCGTTGACCAATTGATACTCGTCGATACCGCTCTGAATCGAGAGCTTAATCTCGTCTCCCGGATATTGAACCGGAGCGACTTCAATCTTTAAGCCGTATTTTTCCTCGATGTAGTCGTTTCTTTTCGCAACGGCATCGTTGATAACGTTGCCGGTTTTCTCTTCATCCGCAACGAACTGCACCTCGCCGTATCTGTGCCGCGAACTGGATACGCACAGAATTTTGATGGTGGTGTCAAACCGCTTAGGCTCCAGCGGGAACTCGTCCTTTTGCGCACTGGTGGTCGAAGTGTTTTTTCCCTTATCGTCGTCTCCGCCGCCGCAGGCAGCGAACAAAGGAACCGCTATTAACAGAATTGCCAGGATACATAAAATGAATTTTCTGCCTCGCATATCACTACCTCCATTTCTTGTTATTATTATACAATTTTACATCGATTTAGGCAAGTATAATTTACATTATTTTTATTATATTTTCAGCTATAACGCAACATAATTTAAACATATCGAATATATTTCATCGTATTTTCAAAAATTATTCAAGGAGTGTCGCCCATGTTCGCTTTTCTATACAGCCTGATTGAAAAAATATACAGCGGCAGTCTGACCAATCTGATCACTTACGTTTTTTCTTTTCTCGTGATCCTTATTTCCTGCGCGCTTATCTTTTGGATTCTTCGGTATATCAGCGTCAGGATAATGAAGCGCATAACAAACCGGTTTGGACGCAACTGGCTCCATATTTTATACAATAACAGATTTTTCCACCGGCTGGCATGGATTGCGGTACCTTTTATGCTCAATCTGTTCGCATCCATCGACAGCCTGCCCGGCTACAACACATTGCTGGAGAAATTCTCCCATGTGTTCTCCGTAATCGTCTTTTTGCTTCTCGCGAGCTCGGCGATCAGCTCGGCGGACGATATTTACCGCGGCTACGAAATCTCCAAAATACGGCCCATTAAGGGGATTTTGCAGGTTGTTCAGACCTTTATCTACATCGTCGGCGGCGTAACCGTCATCGCAATCTTCATCGGTCAGAATCCGGTCGTGCTCTTAGGCGGAATCGGCGCGCTCACCGCCGTCATCACGCTGGTGTTCAAGGACGCCATTCTCGGCTTCGTCGCAGGCATACAGCTTACGGCGAACGACATGATCCGCATCGGCGACTGGATAGAAATGCCCAAATACGCCGCGGACGGCACGGTGATCGACCTTTCGCTGACGACGGTGAAGGTTCAGAATTTTGACAAGTCGGTCACTTCCGTGCCGGCGTACGCGCTAATTTCCGACTCGTTTATCAACTGGCGCGGCATGGAAAAAGCCGGCGCAAGGCGCATCAAGCGCGCGCTGTATATCGATGTTTCCGGCATCCGGCTCTGCGACGATCAAATGATCGAGAAATTCTCCAAAATCGAACTGATTCAGTCCTATATCCAAAATAAAACCCGGGAAATCGACGAATACAATCAGAAAAACAACACCGATCTGTCCGTACCTGTAAACGGCAGGCACCTGACCAATCTCGGTGTTTTTCGCATCTATATCGTCGAATATCTCAAACAGCGAAACGGCATACACAAGCAAATGCCGATTATTGTCCGGCAGCTTGAATCGAAGGGAGAAGGCATCCCGCTTGAGATTTACGCCTATACCGACACCACCAAATGGGCGGAATACGAGGTCATTCAGGCGGATATTTTCGACCATCTGTACTCTGTCATTTCGGAATTCGGCTTGTCGCTCTACCAGCTTCCCTCCGGAAACGACTTGATGAAAGCGTTCCGCAAAGGGCAGTGAGGAGTGCTTGTCTATATTTCGATAAAAACATTGTTAATGTTCATGCCCAGCTCGATGTGGCCGTCGAGTTTCGCCGATACCTCAAGCACATCGACAAGGCACAGGATTTTTATAAACTCGGTAAGCTCGTCGTGGACCAGATTCAATAATGACAATTCGACATTGATAAACCCGCATAGTTCTTCAGGATTCAGAACGTATGTAACTTTGCCGAACCTGTACTCCTTTGCGATTTCTTGAAAGTATCGTAAAACTCGAACGAACTTATTGGCTTGGGGCGGATTGATGATGGTTTTAACGCCCCTTTTTAAGCGGGCTTCCTCTTCCTCCGCAAACCACTTTGCAAATAAGTAGTCGTCAAGGTCCCAATCGTCATCTTCCGTTTTCTTTCTTCTGTATTTCGCCATAAAACTCCTCAAAAATTAAAGAATTTACTGCGCCAAAATCGCTTTTTTTCTGATTGAAAATATATTAACAAATATTATCGAAACTGTCAATAATTTTTTGCGTCTGACGTCGGGCAAGCGATTTATAGATTTTTGCGGGTATTATCGGGTTCGCGTAGCTATTGCATTCATTTAATAAAAAGAAAAATCCCTTCAAAATGCCGTATTTCTTAGCAGTTTGAAGGGATTTTGTCTGGAGCTGATGACGGGGATTGAACCCGTGACCTCATCCTTACCAAGGATGTGCGCTACCGACTGTGCCACATCAGCAAAAGTGTTTCCTATAAAGGAAACGCTGGCGATTCGGATGGGGCTCGAACCCACGACCTCTAGCGTGACAGGCTAGCGTTCTAACCGACTGAACTACCGAACCGTACCATTTCTATTTCATCTGCCGGTCAACAGCGCTTGAATATAATAGCATATCTTTCTCAATTTTGCAATACCTTTTCGCGAAAAATTTGCAGAAAAATTTACACGCGTTTTTGTGGTTTTTCACGACGCGCCCGCGCTGTTTTTGCCTGCCAAAACTGCCGAAAAACCAAAGAACCGGCGCCGTCGAACGGATCATCCGCCGCGCCGTCGGCGCGTTCATAGCCGGCGCGCTTTCCTGCCGAATCGGACTGTTTTAAAGGCGGATTTAATAGCCGTAATACCAGCCGACGCCCGACTTTACGGCATACACGGTCTGCTTCTGATTCTGTTTGCCGTTCACATACACTTTGACCGTGATTTTCGCGATTTTGGAAAAGTCGGCGTTGCCGGTAATTTCCTGATATTCCTTTACGAACTGCCGATACTCCTCGCTGTCGGAATCCACTTCCGCGATGCTCTCGATCACAAAGGTAATCGCGCTGCCGGCGTAAATGTTATCGACGCTTGCGTAAGTCTTCTCCAGTTTTTTGCGCAGTGCCGCGTTTGTGTAGTTTTTGCTTCCGTACAGTTTTACTTTCTGATATTCGGACGCGTAGCGCACCATGTCGGACACGTCCTGCCGCAGCGAAGCCTCGATATAGCCGGTCACGGCTTTCTCGGCCGTCAACGCCGGAAGCCAGAACAGATAAGAAGCGATGATGATTCCCGCGAGCCCCAGTCCGATGACGACCGGCAGTAAAACGCGCAGAACGCTTTTTGCTTTTCCTTTCAAGATATCAGCCTTCCGTTTCTTTGTTAGTTTATTATATTGAGTTTTTCGGAAAATGTCAACTTTCATACGCGCAGTCCGGCTGGTCCCGCAAAGTTCGATAAGACCATTTTTTGAATAAAATTTTGACAAAAGGATACATTATTTATCGAAAAAGCGATTTACGGGAACAACTAAAAAAGAAAGGTAAGCGATATGCATAATAAAATTTTTCCACCAACAGCAAAAAGAGTGCAGATGAGCACCGACTGCTCGGCAAACAACGACATTCGGAACTGCACCGTCAACAGCATACAAATTCATAAGGACGCTTCCGCCGAGCTGCAGAACAAGCGTATCTGCGAACTGGACCACGAATGGGACGTCGAACGGGTTTTAGGCACGAGCGCAGGCGCGCTTGTTTTACTGACCTCGCTTTTAGGGCTTCGGCGCAGCAAAATGTTCCTCCTGACGGGGGTCGTGGGCTTCTTTATGCTGCAGCACGCGATTCAGGGCTGCTGCCCGCCCCTTGCGCTCTTAAGAAAAATGGGCGTTCGGACCGCCGAGGAAATTTTCCAGGAGAAAACAGCGCTCAAACTGGCAAGAGGCGATTTCGACGCCAAACCGACCGACGCGGCAGAAATGCTCAAGGCGGCGGAAAAATAAAGACGATGAAAACAGGGCTTTCCGCTCTGTTTTTTGCTTACGGGGGGAATACGATATTTTCGTTTTTGATATTGATTTGTCCCGGGAATTGCAATATAATACAGATACAGATTATGATACGAACGGAGATTGCGCTATGAAGAACTATATAGAATCGTTTTGCAAAGAATTCGGTTTTCCCGATGAAGCGAAAGAAGCGCTTCTGAACTGTTACGACGCCGTCCGCGCGAATCCGGAAGCGTTCTCCCTCTTTCAGGAGCCGGTGGAACTGTACTTCGGCGGCCAGCTGACCGACTATACGCGCGCTTTGGGAATGATGGACAAAGCCGCCGAGCTGGCCGGCGTTCATCGATTTACGGTTCATATGCTGTTTTACGTCTGCCTGTCCAAGCACACAAGGGCGCTTTACCTGAAGCGCGGGATTCCCTATTCGGTTTACTTTGATTCCATGAGCGACCTGAAGTGGAAGCTGTTTGAATGCAAAAAGGTGGAGAACATTTGGGGTACGGCTTCCGGATGGTGGGCGCCGCGCTTCTTCGACCTGACCCGCTTCGCGCTCGGCCGGCTGCAGTTTGAGACAGCGCTCGCCGAAATGACATACGCCAAAAACGGCTATACCGTAAACCCCGACGACACGGTTCTAAACATACATATTCCTTCCAGCGGGCCGCTTTACCACGAGGAATGCCTTGCGTCCTACCGCATGGCCGCGGAGTTTTATAAAGACACGTTCAAGGACAAGCCGATTGTTTTCAAATGCTCTTCCTGGCTGCTTTATCCTGCGCATTACGAGTTTCTGCCCAAGAACTCCAACATTCTCAAGTTTATGGACGATTTTGACATCGTTTCTTCGTACGTCGACGAAAAAAAGGGTTTTCTGTGGCGGATTTTCCATACCCTGAATTGCGACGACCTTGACGCGCTCCCCTGCGAAACCTCCCTGCAGCGCGCTTACATCGACTGGCTGAAAAAAGGGAACCCGGTCGGCGTCGGAATCGGTTTTTTCATTTACAACCAAAAATAAAAGAACACCCTTAAAGCGCGCAACGCTTTAAGGGTGTTTTTGTGCGGTTATAACTAAATAAGCAGGGCTTATTCCGTTTCGGCTTTGCCGGCCGGGGCGCCTGAAGCGGCAGACGCCTGCTTGTTTTTGCTTTTCATTCTGATGTTGTATAGTAAGAATAACACGATGAAAACATTCAATATGAAAACGATTGCAAAAACTTTATTATCTTGTGTTTCAGAATATATTCCATACGTAAAGACTTCCTGATAACCCGGATAGCCGATTAACTTTCCCGCAATCAGCTGAACTGTTCCGTCCAAAAGGGACAAAACCGAAAAAAACGCCGCGGTTGTAAGGAATAAATCCTTTAAGCCATTGAACTTAAAGGCGATAATGCAGATCAGGCAGGAAACGGCCAAACTCAATAAAATCGAGGAATACCAGGTCATTGGGAATATAAGGAAAAAGACGATTGCGTATAGCGAACCCGCAAACGATGCGGCCGCCATACGAACAATATTGAATCAGCCGGAAGTCAGCACTACAATGAGAACGCATATAAAAACCAACGCGAAATTTATAATGGCTATATCATCGATATATAGGATAATTACATCTTCCAACGAAACTGCTCCTTTGAAGACTTGTTCAGGAGTCGTTTTTACTTTATGACAAACTTCGCGAACTTGTTCTTTCCTTTGCTGAGAACGTATGTGCCCGCTTTGTCAATCACCGCGTTGACGTCGCTGACCAGTTCGCCGTCCAGTTTAATGCCGTTGCCCTGAATCAGTCTTCTTGCCTCGCTGATGGAGGGCGCAAGGTTCGCTTGCACGAGCAAGGCCGTGATTCTGCTTCCCGCTTCGGCCTCATACTCGTCGATGTTGTCCGGAATTCCGCCCTTCGCAACGCTTCTGTACCGTTCAGCCGCGGGCGCGACCGCTTCCTCGCCGTGATACAGGCGCACGATGGCGGAAGCGTACAGGAAGTGCGCTTCGCGGATGTCTTTCTCAATGAGCGGTTTGTAGTCGGATTCTTTTAAGTCGGTCGTCAGGTTGAAGTAGGTCAAAAGCAGATGGTCCGGCACCTTCATGCACTTCTCGAACATAATGTCCGCCGGCTCGTCGATGCCGATGTAGTTGTCGAGCGACTTGCTCATCTTCTCGACGCCGTCCAGTCCGGGCAGCAGCGGGAAGGTGATAACCTCCTGCGAGGGCTGGCCATAGTCCTTCTGCAGTTCTCTGCCCACCAACAGGTTGAAGGTCTGGTCGGTTCCGCCGACCTCAATGTCCGCGCGCAGCGCGACCGAGTCATAACCCTGCATCAGCGGATACAAAAGCTCGTGGATGCCGATGGCCTGATTCTCTTTGAAACGCTTGCTGAAGTCGTCGCGCTCCATAATGCGGGCGACCGTATACTTTCCGGCGAGCGAGAGCACGTCGGCGAAATTCATTTTTCCGAGCCACTCGGAGTTGTACGCAATGATGGTCTTGTCTTTGTCCAGGATTTTGGTTACCTGCTCCAAATAGCTCTGCGCGTTCCTTCTGGTTTCCTCAAAGGTCAGCGGAACGCGGGTTTTGCTTCTTCCCGAAGGGTCGCCGATCATGCCGGTGAAGTCGCCGATGACGAATATGATTTCGTGGCCTAAATCCTGCAGCATCTTCAGCTTGCGCAGAACGACGGAATGCCCCAAATGCAAATCGGGCCTGCTCGGGTCCGCGCCCATTTTTACTCTCAGTTTTCTGCCGCTTTCCAGTTTTTCTTTCAGCCCTTCCGCAGAATATACGGAAACGGCGTCTCGCATAATATTCTCGTATACTTCTCTGGGTGTCATATGCTCCTCTATACAGTTTCATCGGCATGCGATGCCGATGAAAACTTCCTTTCTATTTCTATATAGTTAGTTTTATTATATAGCCTGATTAATAATACAATGACGGGAACGACTGAACAGCCGGGATGTTGTCGTATTTCGCCAGCTCTTCCTCGTTAATTGCGATGGAATCGTAATGTGTCTGGACATACTCGAAGTATTTTGCGTCCTTCATTTCGTCCTCGACCGTCTCGTAATAGTTCCGCAGGTCGCTTTCGTCCAGTTCGACTCTTCTAAAGATATAATACCCGTAGGTAACGCCGCCGTCTTTGAACTCATACAAAATATACTCGCCGGGTTTGGCGGCGTCAATCGCCTGGATGATGTCCTCTTTGGCGTCTTCCCTGGATATTACCCTGCCCGCCTGGAACTGGTATAAAGCGTCGGCACCGCCCTCTTTGAACTCTATCTTGTTCTCTTTGAGATTCTCATACATTTCCTCGGCGCTGGCTTTGACCTTCTCTTTTGACATTGCCTGCCTTACTTCGGTGATTTTTTTATCGAAATCGTCGTCCGAAGTCGTCAGCTTGCGGATAATATGCCAGCCGTACTTGGTTTGAACCAGCCGTACTTCATCGGGCTCCATTTCGAAGGAAGCGTTTTCAAACTCGCTGACCATATCGCCGCGGGTAAATATCATGGTCGCGGACGAATCGGATTTTTCCTTCATGATATCGTCGTAGTTAACCGAGCCGTTCAGAATGCCTTCGTAAGCGGCCTTCGCTTCCTGCTCGGCCTGCGCGACCTTGTCGTCCGAGAGCGGGTTTTCGTTGGTGTCAACGGTCATATATAAGATATGCTGCACCTTGACGTAATTCTGGTCAAAATACGCTTTTGCCTGCTCGTCCGTAATGGATTTGTCCACATAAGGAACGGTGTTGTTGTTTTCATCCAGCGTGTAGTAGCTGAAGTACGCCATGTCTATTTTGTAGAAGTTGTTAAAGAACTTTTCGCGCACTTCGGCTTCCGGAATCCGCATGGTTCCGTTCTCGCCGTACCAGTAATCCAGCAGAAGCTGATAATAATAGAGATACTCATAATACTCGCGCAGCTGGGCAAGCGTGATTCCGTACTTGGCAAGCTCAAGCTTCAGCTCGTCCTCGCCGCCGAAGGTTTCCATCACTTGGTCCATCAGCTCGTCAATTTCCTGAATTTGCGTTTCGTCCGTAATCTTCAGCTCGTACTGGTTACAGAAATACTTTACAATCAGTATTCTCTTGCACAGTTCCTCGGTAGTATCCTTCAGCCATTCCGCGTACGTCTTATTGTCCTCAAACGGCGAGCTCCAGAAGGAATCGTCGGAAGATATGTCCCGTCCGTAGTAGGCTTTGAAGTAATCGACGATTTCCCCTTTTCTCTCCGCCAGGATAAACGCGTACATGCCCGAGGACATCGTCATGTCCTTATACGTAAACATGGCCGGCGTTGATTTTTTACACGCTGAAAACGAAACGACCATGATGGCCGCCAGTAAAAGGCATAACACTCTGCTAATCTTTTTCATACCGCTCTCTTTTCTCCGGTGATTTTATTTTAACTGCTTTCCGCTGGTCGCCGGGCAGGCGGAAGCCGTCGTTTGGTTATGAATACCCAATTTTATATAGTGAATTATATATTATTTTACGCATTTTGTCTATACTCTAATTGTTAGAAATTTGTGTAAATAATTCATTGTCTTTTTGTAAATACGCAGGACCGCTTACGCGCTGGCGTATTTGCTCAGAATCTTTCGAATCATGTCCAGATTGTTCTCGCCGCCGCGCAGCTTATAGGCGATATGCGGCTTTGCGCCCGCGGAGAACATAATGCCGCCCTTCAGCTCGGGGTCGCCCGCCAGGCGAGAGACCGCGCCGATGTCGATATTCCTGTTGTAGAGGGAGATAATATTTCCCTTCTGCTCGATCGCGGTAAATCCCAAAAGGCTCGCCGCGTTCCGAATCAGCGAAATATCCACCAGATTCTCAACCGGTTTGGGCAGGTCGCCGAACCGGTCGGTCAGTTCGTCGAGCAGGTCGTCCCTGTCCTCGTTGTTTTCGATGTTCGCGATTTTTCTGTAAACATCCATACGGATTTTCGACGAGCCGATATACTGCTCGGGTATGAACGCGTCGACCGCGATGTCCACCGAGCAGTCCATCTTGGGCTTGGGCGGGATACCCTTTTCCTCGTTGACCGCTTCCTCGAGTATTTTAATATAAAGGTCGTAACCGATGGCTTCCATATGACCGCTCTGCTCCGCGCCGAGAATATTGCCGGCGCCGCGCAGTTCAAGGTCGCGCATGGCGATTTTGAAACCGGAGCCGAACTCGGTGTATTCCTTGATCGCTCCAAGCCGCTTTGCGGCAATGTCGCTCAAAAGCGCGTCGTTGCGGTAGGTAAAGTAAGCGTACGCTTTTCGGGTAGAGCGTCCGACCCTGCCCCTTAACTGGTGCAGCTGCGCAAGCCCCATCTTGTCCGCGTCCTCGATGATCAGCGTGTTCGCGTTGGGGACGTTGACGCCGGTTTCGATAATGGTGGTGCATACAAGAATATCGATTTTTTCCGCAAGCATATCCGCCCAGACATCCGAAAGCTGCTCTTTGTCCATCTTGCCGTGTGCGACGGCGATGCCGACGTCGGGGAACGCTTCGGCAAGTTTTGCCGCCTTTGAATAGATGGAATCAACATAGTTATGCAGGTAGAACACCTGCCCGCCTCTGCGCAGTTCCTTGCGGATCGCTTCGTGGATGATTTCCTCGTCGTACTCGAGCACATAGGTCTGAACCGGCACCCTGTCCGACGGCGCCTCCTCAAGTATGGACATATCCCGGATGCCGGACAGCGCCATGTTTAAGGTTCTCGGAATCGGCGTTGCCGTCAGCGTGAGCACATGGACGTTGTTCGCGAGCTGCTTTAGCCGCTCTTTGTGCGCGACGCCGAAACGCTGTTCCTCGTCGACGATCAACAGCCCCAAATCACGGAACTCTATATCCTTCTGCAAAAGCCTGTGGGTGCCGACGACAATATCGATTTCGCCGCGCCTTAACCCTTTTATAATCTGCGCCTGCTCGGTCTTGCTGACAAAACGCGAAAGCATCGCGATTTTAATCGGAAACCCCCTGAACCGCGCCTGCATCGTCTGGTAATGCTGCAAAGCAAGGATGGTCGTCGGCACAAGGAAAGCCACCTGCTTTCCGCCGTACACGCACTTAAAGGCGGCGCGCAGCGAAACCTCGGTTTTTCCGAATCCGACGTCGCCGCACAGCAGCCTGTCCATCGGCACGGTCCGCTGCATATCCTCCTTGATTTCTTTGGACGCGATGATCTGCCCTTCGGTCTCGGTGTATTCGAACAGCGACTCAAACTCATCCTGCATCTCGTCGTCCGGACCGAACGCGTACGCCTGCTTTTTCTGACGCTCGGCGTACAGGCGGATTAACTCTTTGGCGATGTCGGAAGCCGCCGCTTTCGCCCTCGCTTTGGCGCGCTTCCACTCGGCGGAACCCATTTTCGAGAGTTTCACCGTTTCCTTGCCGCCGATAAACTTGCTGACCATGTCCAGCTGGTTGCAGGGAACATACAAAATGCCGTTGTCGGCGTATACAATTTTGATAAAGTCCTTTGTAACGCCCTCGGTGGTCAGCTTCTGGATTCCCGCGAAGCGTCCGATGCCGTGGTTGACGTGCACCACGAGGTCGCCCGGTTCTAAGTCGGCGTAAGAAGCGATCTTCTCGCCCTTTTTGACCTTGAGCGCCCTGCCTTTGCCCAATTTTGAAAGTCCGGCGCTCTCGCGCACCGATTCCGCGTCGGTCAAAAGCACAAAACCGGCGCGGTCAAGCTCGAACCCTCCGACCGGATTTGCGGAAGCCAAAACGCCGACCGCGACCATTCCCGGATACAATGCGCCGGCGAAGGGGAAGGCTTTGAATCCCCTGTGCTCAAGGTTCTCGATTATGTTCTTTGCGGCGCGTTCGCTGCCGGTTAGAATCAGCGCTTTCTGCTTTAAGCTGACATAGGTTTGAAGGTCGTCGTACAAAAGCTCGATGTTGTGTCCGAACGAGGTTACGCTTTTTGCGACGATGTTGTACTGCGCCTTGTAGTCGAACAATTTTCCGGACGCCAGGAAAAGGTCGAGCGCGATAACCTTGCGCCCTAATTTTTCAAAGATATATTCGCCGGCGATGGCGACGTCCGCCGTTTTGTACGTGCAGCTGCCGGCAGCGACATGCGACTCTATGCTCTGGCTGACCGTGAAGTCAAACCCCTTTTTCCGTTCCTTTACCCTGCTGGTTTCATACACAAACGCGATATAATCGCCCATATAATCCAGCAGGCATTCCTTCTCGGGATAAATGAGCGCGAAGAACCGGTCTGCAAAGGCGACGCGCTCGCCGTTCTCGGTTTCCTCCAGCTCTTTTTTCAGCGTTTCGCGCTGTTTCTCCGTCCCTTTAAAGTTCCTGATCAGCCGGTTCAGTTCGTTTTGGACGCGCTGAAGCGCTTCGCCGTCGATCAGCAGTTCCTGCGCCGGAATCACGGTCGCTTCGGTCAGATTCTCGTACCTGCGCTGCGTGACGATGTCAAAAAATCCGATCAGATCGACTTCGTCTCCGAAAAAGTCGATTCTGAACGGTTCCTTGTACTGCGGCGAAAAAATATCGATAATGCCGCCGCGCAGCGCGAACTGCCCGGCGCCCTCCACGACTTCGGTGCGGGTATAGCCCAGATCGACCAGCTTCGCGCATACCTCCTGAATCGGGATGCTCTGCCCCCTTTTCAGCACCAGGCTGTTTTGCATAATTCTGCGGGGAATGGTATATTGCGACATCGCGTCGGGCAAAGTAATAATTACATCGAAGTTGCCGGTCAGTATGTTCTGCAGAACGCTCAGGCGCTCGTGCTCCCACTCGCGCGAATAGCTTTTTACGTTGTCAAACACGAAATCCCTGACCGGATAAATCAGAACCCGGTCAAAGAAAAGCTCCAAGTCCTTTTGCAGCCGGTAGGCGTCCTTCTCGTCGGAAACCACTACCAGCCCTTTGGAGTTGGTTTCCTTTAATACCGCCGCGGTTAAAAAAGGGCGCGCGGAATCGCATATACCGTTGACCATACAGGGTATATGTCCGTCGCGTATGCCTTTTATCAGGGCGTTGTATTCGTTTTCAGCATTGAACTGCTTTAAGATTGCTTCCATTCGTAACTCTGACCGTCGTTGCTAATTGTACAGGCTCATCGCCTTGTCGATCTCGTCATTCAGTATAAGTTCGACCGCGCTGAAAACTTTGTCGAAACCGGAGGCAAGCGCATTTTTCTCCGCGGGCGTCAGCTTGGAAAGTACATAGTCGGCAAGGTCGTACTCCTTGTTTTCCCGGTCGCCGATTCCGATTTTGATGCGCGGGAAGTTCTCCCCGATATGCTCGATGATGCTTTTTATGCCGTTATGACCGCCGCTGCTGCCCTTGCGCCGGATGCGCAGTCTGCCCGGTTCGAGCGAGATGTCGTCAAAAATAACGATAATCTTCTCGGGCGGTATTTTATAGAACCGCGCGGCGTCCGCAATCGCTTCGCCGGAATTGTTCATATAGGTCTGGGGCTTCATGAGAAGAACGCCCTTTCCCCCGATTACGCCTTTTCCGGTCAACGCCATGTGCTTGAGGCTTTTTACGGATATATCCGCTCTGCCGGAGATATAGTCCAGCGCCATAAAGCCGATATTGTGCCGCGTGTTCGCGTACTGTTCTCCCGGATTGCCGAGCCCGGCGATGATATACTCACAGGATTTTTCCTTTATTCCAAACAAACTCACTTTTTCTTACTCCAAATACGTTTATAGTATGAAGCAGCTAATTCAATATCCATATTAGTTTACTTCCCATATACTTTTTTGTCAATACGGATAAAAAGATATAATAATGTAACTATTTGAAATTTTAAACAAAAATATATGGACAAATTATTAGGATTTGGTATAATATATATGTTTGAAAAAAATTCCATACCGTGTCCCCGCGTCCGTTTTTGTTTTCTCCGCGTTACTTACATAAAAATATATTTTATTTTAAATATATATTTTAAAAACGGAGGACATAAAATTTATGGCAAAAAAGTACTTGTACCTCTTTTCAGAGGGCAACGGTTCCATGCGCAACATCTTGGGCGGGAAAGGCGCCAATCTCGCAGAAATGACCAATCTCGGTCTGCCGGTTCCTCAAGGGTTTACGATCTCGACGGAGGCCTGCACGAAGTATTATGAGGACGGGGAGACGCTTTCTCCGGAGCTGGAAGAAGAAATTTACGCATACGTAGCCAAACTGGAGAAAATAACGGGTAAAAAGTTCGGCGACCCGAACAATCCGCTGCTGGTGTCGGTTCGTTCCGGCGCGCGGGCGTCGATGCCGGGTATGATGGACACCATCCTGAATCTCGGACTCAACGACGAGGTGGTAGCCGGCCTTGCCAAACTCACGTCCAACGAGAGATTCGCTTACGATTCTTACCGAAGATTTATACAAATGTTCTCCGACGTCGTTATGGGGCTGGATAAGAAAGACTATGAAGCCATCATTGACAAAATCAAAGCGGAAAAAGGCGTAACGCAGGATATCGATTTGGACGCGGCGGACATGAAGCGTCTTGTTTCGGAATTCAAGCAGTATTATAAAGCGCAAAAAGGCGTCGATTTCCCCTCCGACGCGAAGGTTCAGCTGATCGAAGCGATAAAAGCGGTATTCCGTTCCTGGAACAACGAGCGCGCCATCGTTTACAGGCGCATGAACGATATTCCCTCCTCCTGGGGCACCGCGGTCAACGTTCAGGCGATGGTATTCGGCAACATGGGCAAAACCAGCGGCACCGGCGTCGCCTTCACAAGGAACCCCGCCACCGGCGAGAAAAAGCTGTACGGCGAATTTTTGATGAACGCGCAGGGCGAGGACATCGTCGCGGGCATCCGCACGCCGCAGCCGATTTCCACCCTCAAAGAAGTCATGCCCGAGGTTTACGAGCAGTTCCTTGAAATCGCCGAAAAGCTGGAGAAGCACTACAAGGACATGCAGGATATGGAGTTTACCATCGAAAACGGCAAACTCTACATGCTCCAGACCAGAAACGGCAAGCGCTCCGCCGAAGCGGCAATTAAAATCGCGGTCGATTTGGTAAACGAAAAAATGATTACGATCGACGAAGCGCTGTTAAAGGTCGATCCCAAACAGCTGGACACGCTCCTGCATCCGCAGTTTGACGAGGACGCGCTGAAGAAAGCCAAAGTCGCCGGAACCGGAATCCCAGCTTCGCCCGGCGCCGCCTGCGGAAAGGTCTATTTTACCGCCGAAAGCGCGAAAGAAAAAGCGGCAGACGGCGAAAAGGTCATCCTTGTCCGCCTGGAGACCTCGCCCGAGGATATCGAGGGCATGTACGCCTCCGAAGGCATATTGACGGTGCGCGGCGGCAAGACCTCGCACGCCGCAGTGGTCGCGCGCGGAATGGGCAGATGCTGTGTCGTCGGCTGCGGCGCGATTGAAATGCACGAGGAAGAAAAATACTTTGTGCTCAACGGAAACATTGTCCGCGAGGGCGATTTTATATCCATCGACGGTTCGACCGGAAACGTTTACATCGGTCAGATTCCGACCACGGACGTCACAATCTCTGGCAATTTCGAGACCTTTATGCAGTGGGCCGACCAGCGCCGCAAACTGAAGGTGCGCGCGAACGCCGACACGCCGATGGACGCCGCGCAGGCTTTGAGCTTCGGCGCGGAGGGCATCGGGCTTTGCCGTACCGAGCATATGTTCTTTGACGCCGACCGAATCATGGCGATGCGGGAAATGATTGTTTCCAAAACCGAACAGCAGCGCCGCGCCGCGCTGGAAAAGCTGCTTCCCATGCAGCGGAGCGACTTTATCGGCATTTTCCGCGCGATGAAAGGACATCCGGTGACCATCCGCTTCCTGGATCCGCCTTTGCACGAATTTCTCCCCACCGCGGACGAGGACATCCGCGCGCTGGCGAAGGAATTGAACGTATCCTTCGAGGAGCTGAAGGCAACCGTCAAGTCCCTGCACGAACTGAACCCGATGATGGGACACAGAGGATGCAGGCTTGCCGTCAGCTATCCCGAAATCGCCGAAATGCAGACCAGAGCGGTGATCGAGGCGGCGATCGAGGTCAACAAAGAGGGCTTGGGCGTGGTTCCCGAGATTATGATTCCGCTGGTCGGCGACGCGAAAGAGCTGAAGTTCGTCAAAAACGTCGTGACCAAAACCGCGGACGAGATCATCAAAAAAGCCGGCGTAAACCTTCCCTACAAGGTCGGCACGATGATCGAGATTCCGAGAGCGGCGCTTACCGCCGACGAGATCGCCGCCGAAGCCGAGTTCTTCTCTTTCGGAACCAACGACTTAACGCAGATGACCTTCGGTTTCTCCAGGGACGACGCAGGCAAGTTCTTAAATGATTACAAAGACAAGAATATTTTGGAAAGCGATCCGTTCGCCAAGATTGACCGCAACGGCGTCGGCAAGCTCGTGAAAATGGCCGCAGAGCTGGGACGAATTGTCCGTCCGGACATCAAGCTGGGCATCTGCGGCGAGCACGGCGGCGACCCGTCCACCGTCGAGTTCTGCCACGAGGTCGGCTTGGATTATGTGTCCTGCTCGCCGTACCGAGTGCCGATCGCGCGTCTCGCCGCGGCGCAGGCTGCGATTCGCTGCAAACAGTAAATGATATACGGGTGTATCGTTTTTAACGGTACACCCTTAATTTTATAAACGAGGTTTGATTTGAGCGGACTCGCCCGATAAGCGAATTTTCGCATTGCCGCGCCGCAAAAAAAAACAGCTGCGGTTTAATACCGCAGCCGGTTTTGATTTTTTAATCCTCCTGGAATCTTGACAAAAACTGAATCGCTAAGAATCCTAAAACAAAGGTAACAAGGCATATCAGAATCATACCGATCCACCAAAGAGCGTCCGTTTCTTCCGGAACGGCGGGCAGTATCTTGTCCTGGAAAATCTCCCAGGTGGAACCGATTACAAAACCGATAATCATCCAGTACGTCTGATGCGGGAAGGTGTTCATAATCCATTCCAGCGGTTTCGTAATCAGGAAAACGCCGACCACCGTCGCGATTCCCAATATGCCCAGGTAGGGAATATCGATGTTGGTAATCGCATTCACGACGGCGTCGTACATTCCCAGCACCAAGAGCATGTGTGAGGTACTGATGCCCGGCAAAACCAACGCCAACGCAACGACGACGCCGACCACCAGCAGCATCAGATAGTATGTAATGCCCGAACCGCTGCTGATGTCAATGCTGCCCGTAGGGATAAATCCGATGGCGATTACGACTGCCAGACCGATCAGGAAGTAAACAGCCGACGACACTTTGAACTTTGACCCCTTTGTTTTTTTATACAAAGCGGGAATACCGCCGACCACGCAGCCTAAAAAGAACACCGATACCGGCAGCGGGAAGTTTTCCAAAAGCCATTTCAGCAAAAACGCAAGAGAGAAAATGCCGGCGCCCGCGCCGATGCAGAATTTTAATAAAAACAAAAAGTTGTTTTTGATATCCTTAAAGAAATTACTGATCGCGCCAATCAGTTTGTCAAAAATCCCGAGCAGTATGGCCATCGTGCTGCCGCTTACGCCGGGAACGCTCATGGAAGAGCCGACAATATATCCTTTTAGAATTATTTTCGCATTCTCTTTCAGTTTGTCGTTCATCTACAATACTACACCTTACGAAGCAGTGTACTCCTTTTTTCTGTTTTTAAATTGCGTAAAAAAACAAGCCGATTCGTCATAAACTTTCGTTTTACTGCAAGCGCGCATCACCTCGTCCCAATTATACAAAAAAACAACCCGATTGTCTATATATTTTTTCGCAGAATTTGTCGTCAATATAAAATTTCGTTTAAATATTTACAAACGGCTGTTTTTATGTTTTAATTGTTTTCAAAGCGGCACAGCAGAAAAAAGGTCGAGGGGAATTCGGCATCAATTCAATTTTAAACATAAAGAAAGTGGTAGATATGCGAAACATCAAAGTAAGAAAAGCCGAGATTTCGGACATGGATGCCCTGATCGAGCTGCGGTTGAACTATCTGCGCGAGGATTTAGGGCGGCTGTCCGCAAAAACAGAGGAAAAAATTATTTTGCAGTTAAAAGAATATGTCTCGAAATACATCGATACCATTTTCACCGCCTTTCTTGCCGAAACGGACGGCAAAATCGTCGCGACCGCGTTTATGTCGATAGCGGACAGACCGGCGAACCCGTTTATGATTACGGGCAGGACCGCGCTGGTGCAGAACGTTTACACCCGCCCCGAATGCCGCAAAAAAGGAATTGCCACGCAGGTTTTAAAAGAACTGATCGCGGAAGCGAGAAGGCAGAACGTGTCGTACATCGAGCTTTCCGCGACCGACGACGGCAGACCGGTTTATCAAAAACTGGGTTTTGTCGAAAAGCGGTCGAAATACACCGACATGAAACTTTTGTTGATTCCGGAAGAATTCTGACGAAAACCCATTCGGTATATCCATATCGAATGGGTTGCTTTTTTATTAAAATATGGTAAACTAAAATATACTCAGAAAGAAGGTGTCGCAATTGAATTTACTGCATTTGAAATACGCTGTCGAAGTGGACAAGACCCGTTCCATCAACAAAGCGGCGGAAAACCTCTTCATGGGGCAGCCGAATTTGAGCCGCGCCATCAAGGAACTGGAGGAGACGCTGGGCATAACCATTTTCAAACGCACCTCGAAAGGCATCATCCCCACCCCCAAAGGCGAGGAGTTTTTGGAATACGCGCGGAACATTCTTGCGCAGGTGGACGAAATGGAGGCCTTGTACAACAAAAAGAAAAAGGGCAAGCAGGAATTCAATATTTCGGTACCCCGCGCCAGCTATATCTCGCTCGCCTTCTGCGCTTTTGTGAACACGCTGGACCAGTCGAAGGAAATCGAGGTCAACTACAAGGAAACGAACGCGCTCAAAGCCATCAACAACATTCTGCAGGCGGATTACAATTTGGGCATCATCCGCTACAAATCCGTTTTCGAACCCTATTTCGCAAATCTGATGCAGGAGAAAGGGCTGAAATCCGAAGAAATCTGGGAGTTTCGGCACCATGTTCTATTGTCGGAAGGGCACCCGCTCGCCTACAAGGACATCATCACCTATGACGACTTGAAAAACTTTACCGAAATCGCGCACGGAGACCCCTACGTTCCCTTTGTGCCGGTCTCGGACGTCAAAAAAGAGGAGTTTCCGGACTTTATCAACAAGCGGATTTTCGTGTACGAGCGCGGAAGCCAGTTCGATTTGCTGGTCAACGTTCCGTCAACCTATATGTGGGTGTCCCCGATGCCGAAAAGTCTGCTGGCGCGCTACGGCCTTGTGGAAAGAGTGTGCGACGACGACCACAACCTTTACAAGGACGTTTTGATTTATAAGAAGAACTACAGACTGACCGAGCTGGACAAACGCTTTATCGCCGAGCTGAAGCGCGTCAGAGACGAGCTTTTAACGCAGGTTGTGGATTAAATAAATATTTATCGATATAATTATATCGTTATAAACATATCGATATGTAATATAAGCATTACCATTTTTAGACAAAGCATTGTATTATATTGAGCAGAAAGGATAATAAAAAATGTTTCATCTGAACATATCAAAATCCACCCTTCAAAGGCTTCCGCTGTATCTAAACTATTTAAAGTCCGTACGGGATAAGTACGTGAACATCTCCGCTACCATCATCGCGGACGCGCTGAAGCTCAACGACGTTCAGGTCCGCAAGGACTTGGCGTCGGTCAGCTCGTCGGGCAAACCGAAAGTCGGGTATGTTACGGAGGACCTGATAAAGGAGTTAGAGGACTTCCTCGGCTACAACACCGTCAACAACGCGATTATCGTCGGCGCCGGCAAGCTGGGGAAAGCGCTGATGGGTTACAGCGGGTTTAAGGAGTACGGGTTGAACATCCTGATGGCGTTCGACTCGGACCCGAAAGTCATCGACGAAGCGGAACGGATTATGCCGATCGAAAAACTGCCGGAGTTCTGCCGGAAGATGAACATCAAAATCGGCATCATCACGGTTCCGGCGCAGAACGCGCAGGAGGTCTGCGACCTGCTCGTCGAGAGCGGCGTGCTGGCGATATGGAATTTCGCGCCCGTACATCTCAGGGTTCCCGAAGACATTTTGGTTCAGAATGAAAACATGGCTGCAGCGCTTGCCGTATTATCCAATCACCTTGCGGAAAAACTAAAATAAAATTTTTATGATAGTGTTCTCCTCCCGGGGGTGCCGTAAGGAAGTTTGCATAAAACGGTGAAAAGGAGAATGGTTATGAACAATTACACGGTTATTGACAGCGTTGAAAAGCTGAACGAAGCGATTGCGCAGGTTCGCAAAGCGCAGAAGATTTTTTCTACCTACACGCAGGAGCAGGTGGATAAGATTTTCTTTGCCGCGGCGTCCGCAGCGAACAAGGAAAGGATCACCCTTGCCAAAATGGCGGTCGCCGAAACCGGAATGGGCGTCGTAGAGGACAAAGTGATAAAAAATCATTACGCTTCCGAATATATTTACAACGCCTATAAGGACGTAAAGACCTGCGGCGTGATTGAAGAGGACAAAGCCTACGGCATTAAGAAAATCGCCGAGCCGGTCGGCGTCATCGGCGCGGTTATTCCGACCACCAACCCGACCTCCACGGCAATCTTCAAATCGCTTTTGGCGCTTAAAACGCGGAACGGCATGATCATCAGCCCGCATCCCCGCGCGAAGAACTGCACGATAGCGGCGGCGAAAATCGTACTGGAAGCGGCGGTGAAAGCCGGCGCGCCCGAAGGAATTATCCAATGGGTGGACGTTCCCAGCCTTGAACTGACCAACCTTGTCATGCGCGAATCGGATTTAATCCTCGCGACCGGCGGACCCGGCATGGTAAAATCCGCTTATTCGTCCGGCAAGCCTGCGGTCGGCGTCGGCGCAGGCAACACGCCGGCAATCATAGACGAGAGCGCGGACATTCGGCTTGCCGTCAATTCGATTATTCACTCCAAGACCTTCGACAACGGCATGATCTGCGCTTCCGAGCAGTCGGTTATCGTGCTGGACAAGGTTTACGACGCGGTCAAGCAGGAGTTCGCCGCCAGAGGCTGCTACTTCCTGAACCCCGAGGAAACCGAAAAGGTCAGAAAAACCATTATCATCAACAACTCGTTAAACGCGAAAATCGTCGGTCAGACGGCGCACACCATCGCGCAGCTTGCCGGCATCGAGGTTCCCGCGAACACAAAGGTTTTAATCGGCGAGGTCGAGAGCGTATCCCTCTCCGAGGAGTTCGCGCACGAAAAACTCTCGCCCGTGCTCGCGATGTACCGCGCGATGACTTTCGACGAAGCGCTGGACAAGGCGGACCATTTGATAAACGACGGCGGATTGGGACACACTTCCGTAATCTATATTGACGAAAAAACCGAAAAAGAAAAGCTTGAGAAATTTATCAATAAAATGAAGACCTGCCGCGTGCTGATCAACACGCCCTCCTCGCACGGCGCGATCGGCGACCTTTACAACTTCAAGCTCGCGCCCTCTCTTACGCTCGGCTGCGGCACCTGGGGCGGCAACTCGGTTTCGGAAAACGTCGGCGTCAAGCACCTTCTCAACATCAAAACCGTCGCCGAAAGGAGAGAAAACATGCTTTGGTTCAGGACACCCCAGAAGGTTTACATCAAGAAAGGCTGCCTGCCGGTCGCATTGAGCGAGCTGAAAGACGTGCTGGGCAAAAAGAGAGTCTTTATCGTTACCGACAGCTTCCTGTTTAAGAACGGCTACACCAAGCCGGTCACCGACAAGCTGGACGAGATGGGCATCGTGCATACCACCTTCTTCGACGTCGAGCCCGACCCCTCCCTCGCCAGCGCGAAAGCGGGCGCGGAAGCGATGCGCGCCTTTGAGCCGGACTGCATAATCGCTGTCGGCGGCGGTTCGGCAATGGACGCCGCGAAGATTATGTGGGTTCTGTACGAGCATCCGGACGCGGACTTTATGGATATGGCGATGCGCTTCGCGGATATTCGCAAACGCGTCTATACCTTCCCGAAGATGGGCGAAAAAGCGTACTTCATCGCCATCCCGACCACCTCCGGCACCGGCAGCGAAGTAACCCCGTTCGCGGTGATTACCGACGAAAAGACCGGCATCAAATACCCGCTCGCCGATTACGAGCTGATGCCGAACATGGCGATTGTGGACGCTGATTTGATGATGAATCAGCCGAAAGGACTGACGGCCGCATCGGGCATCGACGCGCTCACCCATTCGCTCGAAGCCTACGCTTCGATGCTGGCGACCGACTTTACCGACGGGCTGGCGCTCAAAGCGATTAAAATGATTTTCGAGTATCTGCCCCGCTGCTACGAGAACGGTCAGACCGACGCGGAAGCGCGCGAAAAGATGGCGCACGCGGCGACCATCGCGGGCATGGCGTTCGCGAACGCGTTCCTCGGCATATGCCATTCGATGGCGCACAAGCTGGGCGCGTTCTATCACCTGCCGCACGGCGTCGCCAACGCTTTGATGATCAACGAGGTCATCCGCTTCAACGCCGCCGAGGTTCCGACCAAGATGGGTACCTTCCCGCAGTACGGCTATCCGCACACCCTGAAACGGTACGCGGAGATTGCGGATTATCTGGGACTGGGCGGAAACAGCGACGCGGAAAAACTGGAAAAACTGATTGCGAAAATAGATGAACTGAAAGAAACGGTCGGCATCCGAAAAACCATCAAGGATTACGGCATCGACGAGCAGACCTTCCTTGACCGGCTGGACGAGATGGTCGAGCAGGCGTTTGACGACCAGTGCACCGGCGCGAACCCGCGTTATCCGCTGATGCGCGAGATGAAACAGATGTACCTGAACGCTTATTACGGCAGAAAGGAAAGTGTTTAAAAAATGAAGCTGGACAACATTATCGCGGTCAGGGCGAAGAAAACCGTTTACCGCGATGGCGATTTGGCGATCAAGGTTTTTGACGAGAGTTTCTCAAAATCCGACATCCTCAACGAGGCGCTCAACCAGGCGCGCGTCGAAGAGACCGGGCTGAACGTTCCGAAGCTGATGGAGGTCACCAAAATCGACGGCAAATGGGCGATTGTTTCCGAGTTCATCGAGGGCAAAACGCTCGAAACGCTGATGAAGGAAAACCCGGATAAGTTCGACCAGTACCTAAACCAGTTTGTGGATATTCAGCTTGAGATGCACACCAAAAAAGCGCCCAAGCTCAACAAGCTCAAGGACAAAATGGCGAGCAAAATCAACGAATCCAAGCTGGACGCGACAACGCGGTACGACCTGCACACGCGGCTTGCCAGCCTTCCCACGCACGACAAACTCTGTCACGGCGATTTCAACCCGAGCAACATCATCATCAAGCCCGACGGCACGCCGTACATCCTCGACTGGTCGCACGCCACGCAGGGAAACGCGAGCGCGGACGCGGCAAGAACCTATCTTCTGTTCTGGCTGGCGGGCGAAGCGGATACGGCGCACAAATACCTAAACCTGTTCTGCCTGAAAAGCGACACCGCGAAGCAGTATGTCCAGAAGTGGATTCCCATTGTCGCGGCTTCGCAATCGGTAAAAGGAAAGCCTGAGGAACGCGAATTATTGCTGCGTTGGGTCAGCGTCGTGGACTATCAATAATACCCCCATCAGGCTTTCCTTTCTGGAAAACCCGAGGAACGCGAATTGCTGCCGCGTTGGGTCAGCGTCGTGGATTATCAATAGAACAATTTTAAAACGCTTTTTCGCGCCCTTGCGGATGCGTTGCAGTTGAAAATTCTTACAAGCAATAAGGAGAAAAAATGTTGACCACAGGAATCAAAGGAGTAAAAACCGTTACCGTAAACGAAACCAACACCGCCGCCGCGATGGGCAGCGGAGAGCTTGGGGTTTTCGCTACGCCGGCGATGCTCGCGCTGATGGAAGCCTGCGCCGCCGAGAGCGTTAAGCCCTATCTCGACGCGGACAGCTCGACCGTCGGCATTTCGGCAAACATCCAGCACGTCGCCGCGACGCCGGTCGGCATGACCGTCACCTGCGAGAGCGAGCTGGTCGCGATCGACGGCAGAAAACTTGTGTTTAAGCTGACCGCCCGCGACGAAAGCGGCCTGATCGGCGAGGGCACGCACGAACGGTTTATTATCAGCAAAGAGAAGTTCGTAAGCAAGACCTACGCGAAACTGAATAAGCAATAAAAAGAAAGCTCCCGAAAAAATCCGGAAGCTTTTTTATTTTTTCCTCAAATGCTCGTATCCGTGCGCTTTTTTTATTTTTCATCAAACGCCCGTATCCGAACAGTATCGCCGCGGTTTCAACGTCGTCCGCAAGCCGGCGATTCCATACAATGAATCAAACCGCTGCCGGCTGCGTTTTCGAGATAAGGCTGAAACACCAACAAACCTTTGGCGCAGTTAACGAAGCGCGCATGATAATTTTAAACAGAACAAATGCAAAGCGGACTTCTTCTCCCGGCCGGCCCTGCGATATCCGGAATTGATATTTTTTATATTTTAATGATACATTTTTAACTTGTTATGCATATCATAATAACGGTTATTATTTTTCTTAATATTTTGTTAAATTTCTATTGATTTGCGCGATGCGGTATAGTATAATAGACAAAAATAAAACATACATAGAGGAGAGAAATTATGAAAAGAATACTTGTGCTTTTTTGCGTTCTCGCGTTTCTCGTTCCCCTGTTATGCATAAGCACCCGCGCGGCAGAACCCATCACCATATGGAAGACCGCACAGGCTCCGAAAATCGACTGCGTCCTTGAGGACAGTTACCAGCTCATCGCGGATTCTCAGAAAAATCCAAGTCTGTTTGATATAAAGAACAAGCAAAAGCAAAACGTTCAACACCACGTTCAGATATACGCGTGCTGGGACAAGGATTATCTCTACCTATACGTCAAAGCGTCCTGCAACGATCCGCATATCGCTTACCGGGACGATGCGGCGATGCATTGGATCTTCAACGCCCATTACGTTATGACGGCGATTCTGCCGGACGACCCGACAAAGGAGATTTACAAAGGCACGAACGACGATCAAGGCGGCTGGGATTGGAGCACGCTTTACAATAAGAATTACCTGTACGAATGGACTACCATTTACGATTCGAAAAAGAACGAAAGAGACAGAGCTGACCACTTCGGCGCGCTCGGCAATAAAACCGGATATGACTACCAAGCAAAATCCGAAAAAGGTTACGATATATACGAGGAAAGAATTCCGCTCAAACAGCTTTCGACGAGCGTCGTGCCCGCCGGTTTGAAACCCGCTGTCGGCTCCGTGTTCGGTTTGGGCGTGAGCGTCGGTTTTGTAGACGTCGGAACCGATTATAAAGAAGAAGAACAGGTAAACACGAACTTCAGCAAATACTTTGACGGCAAGAATCTAAGCGCACTGACGCTCTGCAAGCTCGACAGCAATCTTGACGAGTCGGAGGAAAGCGAAGCCGAGGAGACCAGTTCCGCAGCTTCTTCGCAGACTTCCTCCGTAACCTCCAGCGCCGCTTCGTCCGCGGTATCGAACGCAGGCGAAACGTCTTCCAAGACCGAGAGCAGCAAATCCGCCGCATCCGTTTCCGAGACGGAAGACATCGGCGATGAGAGCAGCGATTTTGACTACTGGTGGCTGATCATCAGCGGCACTGCGGTTGTGATCGCCGTTGTCGTCATCGTTCTGATTGTCAGAAAACGCAGACAGGCATAATCACAAACAATAAAAGCCCGGCGATGCGCCGGGCTTTTTTACTACGCTATCTTTTTGCGATCGCGTCCGCGATTTTCTCGCTGAAACCGCCAAGATGATTGCAGTAAATAATCGTATAGGTATCGCCGTCCAGCATGATGATTTCCAGAAAACCGCTGTTCTCTATATAATAGTACCTGCCCATGTCTATCTTCATCTTTTTGCACTCTTCTTCCGTGAACGCCGTGCTGGGCAGCTCGTCTTTCTGGTTCTTATCCGTCAGATTGTACGTTTTGTCCCGCGCGTACACGTCTCTGGCAATCTTTTCCGAAGAAAACTTGTAGTTGATAACCGTTATGCGCGCGTTGTCGCTGGACGTAGGCTTCACAATGCTCGGAAGGTTGGCGGCATTGCCGCTTGAGGACGGCTGGGCGCTGTCGTCGATCGGCAGGTTTTCCTGATAATAGTAATCATAATCGGCAAAAATGCTCATGCGGTACGAACCGCTCTCGGTTCTCTGTTTGTCGGCTTTGATAATGTTGCTGAGCTTGATGTTGTTGGATTTATTGGATATGTAAGTGTCACTGTAACTGAACGCGCCCGGCCTGATCAGAATCATCGCCGCCGCCGGGACGAATAAAAGGCCGGATAATGTATAAAGGACCTTCTTTTTCAGAACCGCCGCTTGATAGCCCTTTTTGTTCGGCGTCTGATTGCTTTCAACCATCTCGCACGCTTTTTTATACCGAATGCGCATAAACATCCTGCCGACAACCGTCGCGATCATCGCCGCCAGAATAAACGCCCATCCCATGAGCAAAAAGTTCGTCGTATAAAAAGCGAGTATATCGTCGTTATAGACGTTTATGGACAGCGCGGCCGCGATGATAAAAGCGATTGTTAGAAAAATCTGATAATTGTCGGGCATCGGCATCGGCTTGAGCGATTCCATTATCTCCGCTTCTATGTTCTTGTCCGAAGGAATCGGAGGAAGATGGCTGCTCTCGGAGCAAAAAACGTACAGCTTCCCGATGATGGAAACGAACCGCCAGCCTTCTTTTTCGCAGCTTGCGATAAACTGACCGCGTTTTTCATAGTCTTCCTCGTCGAGCGCGCCGATACCGTAATACAAACGCTTGTCATGCAGCGACTCGAAAATTAGCTTTCTGCGGTACGGAATCGGATCCGGGTCTTCGGCGTCCGACTCGACAAACCGCCATCCTTTCGCGGACATATCGGAAAGATACTCGGCGAAAGCCTCTATTTCATACATCGGGATACGGCAGTTCTTTTTAATGATATACAACGTTACCCCTCCAGTTCTACGCCCCGCGTTCTTTCTGCTTTCGGTATAACATATAAATTTGAAAATGTCAACGTATAGTTGCCTTCCGTTGAATTCGACGCGCGCGGAGAATAGATCGAAGATACTTATCAAAAATATAGGTTTTCTTATTGACAGCAACCGATTTAAAAGATATACTTTTATTAATATTAATTCGTAATCATCGGAGGGAGTATATATTATGGCTTATTGCAGCAACTGCGGAAATCAAATCAGCGACCAGGCGGTGTTCTGCTCGCGTTGCGGTTTCGTCGTCAATACGAACGTATATAACAGTCCGTTAACCAACAACCCGTTCACGAACCCTCCGGTCCAAAACGGCTATGCTACCGCTTCGATGGTGCTGGGGATACTCGGCGTGGTGTTTGGCGCCATTTTTTATGCCGCAATTCCCCTGAACATTATCGGCCTTGTGTTTGGCGTAAAAAGCAGAAAAATCTCCATCAACGGAAAAGGCACTGCGGGACTGGTCTTATCCATAATAGGACTAACGCTTTCAGTTTTTGCTTTTATCGGGTATTTAAGTTACTATGATTCTCTGTTTTCCATTCGATAAATCAAATGACAAGTTTATAAAGGAAGCGGCGGAACTGCTTATAGCCTGTTTTCCGCAGGCGTATTCCGACTGCGCGCTTGAAGAGATGGAAAGCATCCTCGACGAAGAGCGTATCGCGATTATGGCGGTGGAAAATGACCGTTTAATCGGTTTGGCGGGCGCTATTCCGCAATACGGCGTTACCGCATGGGAGCTCCATCCGCTCGCTGTACGCAGCGAGTACCGGGGCAGAGGCATCGGCTCGCAGCTTGTCGCGGCGCTGGAAAAAGAGGTTGCTTCGCGCGGCGGCATCACCCTTTATCTCGGTACGGATGATGAGTTCGGTCAGACTTCGCTTTCGGATACGGATTTATACGAAGACACCTGCGAAAAGATAAAAAACATAAAGAATTTCAAAAAGCATCCCTATGAGTTTTATCAAAAGATCGGATACAAAATCGTCGGCGTTATTCCGGACGCGAACGGAATCGGCAAACCGGACATATGGATGGCGAAAAGAGTGGTAAAGTGAGATACATTAAAAAAATGTATCTCCTAATTTTTGTTGCTTTTTCAGGAGTAAAGAAATGAAAATCAATCTGATGACCTTTAACATCCAGCACGGATTCGACCATCGGACAAAAGCGGGGATTAATCTGCCTCTGATGGCCGAAACCATCAAGAAGTGCGGCGGCGAAATCGTCGGGCTGAACGAAGTCCGCGGCGAAAGCGACCACCCCGAGTACACCGCGCAGGCAGCGTTTTTAGCAGAACAGCTCGGGTATGAATACTACTTCGCGCCGGCGCTTATATTGGCAGGTCCCTACGGAAACGCGCTGCTCTCGAAATACCCGATTTTAAAAGCGGAAGTATTCCCCATCGAGGACCCGCCCGTCAAGGACGAGAACGCGTATTACGAAACCCGCTGCATTCTCAAAGCGCTTATCGGCATTCCCGGTTTAAAAGAAGGGCTTACCGTATTCGTCAGCCATTTCGGGCTTGCCAAAGCGGAGGAACGGAACGCGGTAAAGAAAATCTGCGAACTCTTAAAAGACGTATCCGGCCCCTGCGTCTTTATGGGCGATTTGAACATGGAGCCGCATGACGAGATATTAAAACCCGTCTACGAGATTCTCAAAGACACCGCGGTGCTGTTTGACAAACCGAAGCTCAGCTTCCCTTCCAACAACCCGCGCGTCAAAATCGATTATATTTTTGTGGATAAAAACATGGAGGTTCTGTCGGCGGACATTCCCGAAATCGTCGCTTCCGACCACAGACCGCATATCGCGACGATCGACCTGTAAACAAAAAAGTGTGCCGGAAAAGGCACACTTTTTATTGTCTTTTTTTACTTGAACATTCTTTTTTTCATAAAGTAAACCGCCGAGGCGATGCAGATGACAACCGTCAGAACAATGACGTAAAAGAAGCCCCAGGCGCCGTTTACCAGCGGAATATTGCTGAAGTCAAGATTCATGCCGAACGCGCTGAAAATAATGTTCGGGATCGACAATACGATCGTGATGATCGCCAAAAACTTCATGACGATGTTCAGGTTGTTGGAAATGACCGAAGCGAAGGCGTCCATGGTGCCGCTCAGAATTCCGCTGTAAATGTTCGCCATTTCGATCGCCTGCTTGTTCTCGATGATGACGTCCTCAAGGAGGTCAGTATCCTCGGGATATTTCTTGATGTTATCGGTCCGCAGCAGTTTTTCAAGCACGATTTCGTTCGAGCGCAAAGCGGTGGTAAAATACACAAGGCTCTTTTCGAGCTTTAAAAGCTCGATCAGCTCGCTGTTCTGGGTCGAGCCGTGCAGCTTGCGTTCAACAATCTCGCTCTTCTTATCAATGTTATGCAGATACTGCAAAAACAAAGTGGCGTTTCTATAAAGAATCTGAAGCACAAACCGCGTCTTCATATGGGTATAAAAATCCCTGACCCGCCCGTTCATAAACGCGTCCAAAATCGGCGTATCGGTAAGACATACGGTTATAATGATTTCTTTGGTTAAAATAATAGAAAGCGGAATGGTTGTATAGAGTTCTTCTTTTTTCCGCTGTTCGATCATGGGTATGTTCACGACAATCATGTTATAATTGTCGCCGATTTCAATTCTCGAACGCTCTTCTTCGTCCAATGCCGCTCTCAATGTGTCAACGTCGAGGCTGCATTTCTCGGAAACCAACGCAAGTTCGCTCTCGGTCGGGTTTGTCAGGCAAATCCAGCATCCGGGCTGCGGCTGCTCGATCTTGTTCAAACTGCCGTTTTCAGAAAGAAACATTCTGATCATTTTGTATTCTCCTTTCGATTACCCGTACGGACAGAGTAATCTCCAAAGAGAATACGCCTGTCCTACGCGGTATTATTGTGATTTCTACTGTCTGGTTCTGGCCGAGGACTCATAAAATCACTCTCCCGTAAGACTTTTTTTAAAAAAAAGCTATCCTCGAATTCCGTTTTTTAGCGCTGTTTTTTGAGCACCCTGAATATAGTATCACAAGCTTTATAAAAAATCAACAGGGCAAAGCCGGTTTCGCGTTTAAATTAATATTATTTTTACTTATAATGAATTTTCTGTTAATTCTAAACAACCCGATGGACAAAAACCGGCTGGAATGGTATAATACGGTCGAAAATACCAAGAGAGGGAAAATATGGATTCAAGCATAGAGTTAACACCGCAGAAAGAAAAGAAAAAACCGAGTATTTATTTGAAAATTACAATCATCTGTTTTTTAATCAGCACCATCCTCGAGATATTCGTATTCAACTTTAACTCGTTCCATTTGCTGTTTGGCGACTATGAGAAGAAGAACCTGCCTATCGCCAAAGCGCAGATACAGGAGTTTGTCGAGAGCGACGGGGTGCTTTTTCTTGCGGGCGACGCGTTGTCGGGCAGCAGCGCCTATGTCGAGTTTTCAAACATCGACGAGCCCGTCGGGACCATTTCCTTCGATATTGAAATGAACGATAAAATCGCGCAGACGACCGCGACAATCGAGTACACCGATATCACCAACAATTATCAGTACCGATACGGTCCCAGCATTACCTTTATCAACGGCGACAGCAGAAGCTATACGATTCCCTGCCACTTTTCCGGCAAGGTTTCCAACCTGAAAATTCATTTTAATATTTCAAAAAACCAGACCATCACCATCCGAAACATTATGATCAATAAGCCGATCCCGTTCCGGTTCTCGCTTATTCGATATCTTGTTTTGTATGTCACCGTGCTTCTGGTATATATTTTTGCCAAATTTCCGGCTTTTAGAAAGCCTTATCGTGAAAATCAGACGCTTTGCTTCCGCTCGGTGCTGATTGCGACCGGCGTTTTCGTGATTATCGCGATTACCCTGACCGCCGCGTACAGGACCAAATACTCGTCCTCGATTAAAGACGACTTTGCCGCGAAATCCGGCGACCAGCTAACGCAGGAGCTGGTGGACGCGTTTAAGAACGGTCAGGTTCATCTTCTGGCAGAGCCTTCGTCAAGCCTGAAGAGTTTAAAAAACCCGTATGATTACAGCGAACGCAGGGTTGAAGGCGCATATTATCTGTGGGACCACTGCTTCTATAACGGAAAGTATTACTCCTACTACGGAATCGCGCCGGTCATTTTCCTGTTCCTGCCCTATCATTTGATCACAGGGTATTATTTCCCCTCGATCTGGGCGGCGCTGCTTTTCGGCGTCATTGGCATCATATTCCTGACAAGGCTGTATATGCTGGTGATTAAGAAATGGTTTTCAAACCTGCAGATTAATTATATTCTGATGGGTCTGATTATCCTGCAGCTGTCCTCCGGCATATGGTTCAGCATCGCGCGTCCGGTGTTCTACGAAGTCGCCATTTCGTCCGGTTTCGCGTGCCTGCTTGCCGGCGCGTACTTCTTCCTGTCGTCCAATGTCGTCGGAGAGGGCAAGATTTCCTTCGTCCGGCTGATGGTGGGCACGCTTTTCATGGCGCTGTCGGTAATGTGCCGTCCCACGCTCGCCGTTTACTGCGTCATTGCGCTTGTGTTTATCTGGTTCGGATTCAAAAAGCTCAAAGCGAGCAAGGACTATAAGAAGTCCAAAGCGGTGCGGTATTTTGTCTGCGCCCTGCTGCCCTTTGTGTTCTTCGGCGGCATCCAGATGCTGTATAACTACGCCCGCTTTGATTCGCCTTTTGAGTTCGGCATCAAGTATTCGCTGACCATCAACGACTTCACCCAGGCGGAATACCATACCCACTTCGTTTTGGTGCTGGCATACGCGTATCTGTTCGCGGCGCCCTATTTTGTCCCCGATTTCCCGTTCGTCTCGTCGTCGTTCCACACCTTCAATATGAACGGGTATATGTATATCGACGACCGGTACGTAAACGCGATTTCCATCGGTCTGTTCTACCGCGCCGCAATCCCGCTGATTTCGTTCTTCTTCGCCGGAAAAGCGATCAAACTGCTCGACGGCGAAGCCAGAAAGAAGGCTATGATCGGCATCGGGCTTCTCAGCGTCCTGGCGCCTTTTGGCATCATTTTCGCGGCCTGGGAGAGCGGATACGCCGCGCGGTACAACGCCGATATTTCCTGGCAGATGATGATCGGCGCGTTCTTTATCCTCTACACCCTTCTTGCGAACTGCAAAAACAAGAGCGTTCACAAGATGGTCACGACCGCGTTTACCGTGTTTACGTTCTTAAGCTTCATGATGAATTTCGCGCAGATTTATTCCTTTATCAATCCCAACCATGTTTCCACCGAGCTGTCCGCAAAGCTGTATTCGCTCGAGCGGCTGTTTGAGTTCTGGAAGTAGGCGTTCACATTGTAATTTTCAACAGTTTGATCGCGTAAATTTCGATAAAACTATACTTTTTTAATATTGACTTGATTTTTACTTTATGTTATACTCCTTGCTAATGACCGAAAAAGGTTTTCCGACAGAATAAACTATTTAAGAGAGGTACTTTTACACGGAAGGTGTAGGAAAATAGCGATGAGAAAGAAGATTACCATTTTAGGCGCCGGAAATGTCGGCGCGACAATCGCATATACCCTCGTACAGAAGGGTCTGTGCTCAGAAATCGTTTTAATCGATATTAACAAGCAAAAAAGCGAAGGCGAAGCTCTCGATATAGTACAGGGTTCACCTTTCAGCAATCCCGTCAAAATATTCTCCGGCGAGTATCCCGACGCCGTAAACTCCGATATTATTATCGTTACGCTCGGCATCGCAAGAAAACCGGGTCAGTCCCGTCTTGACCTCGCCCAGATCAACGTCAGCATCGTAAAATCGGTTATTCCCGAAATCAAGAAGTACGCTCCGGACGCCGTTTACCTCGTCGTCAGCAATCCGGTCGACATCATCACATACACGCTGATTAAGGCGTGCGGTCTTTCCGAGAAGCAGGTCGTCGGTTCGGGCACGATGCTTGACACCTCAAGACTTCGTTCGCTGCTCGGCGACAAGCTCCATATGAATTACAGGAATATTCACGCTTACGTATTCGGTGAGCACGGCGATTCCTCTTTTGTTCCGTGGTCTCTCTGCACCGCGATGGGTCTGAATATCGCCGAAAACATCGACGTTCTGTCCGACCTGATCACGAGCGAAGAGTTCGACCGCGCAGCGATCGAGCAGGCAGTCAGAGACGCGGGCGCGAAGGTTATCGCCTGCAAGGGCGCGACCTATTACGCGATCGCCGCTTCCGTAGCGCAGCTTGTTGAGTGCATCAATCAGGACCTGAACGCGTGCGTCTGCGTATCCGGCATGATTAACAACAGATACGGCATCAGCGACGTGTGCCTGAGCCTTCCCTTCGTTCTTGGCTCCAGGGGCATCCGTCGTGAAGTCAACCCGCCGCTCACAGCGGAGGAAATCGAGAAGCTTCAGGCAAGCGCGAACGTTCTGAAGGGTCTCATCAAGAAGCTGGATATCTAAAATTAAACCGGTCCGCCGGGGAAAGGAACAACACAAACATGAATTACGCAGAAGAGTCATTAAAAAAACACTACGAATGGAAAGGTAAAATAGAAGTTATCTGCAGAGCGCCGCTGAACACAATAGAGGACCTTTCTCTTGCCTACACGCCCGGCGTTGCGCAGCCCTGCCTTGAGATTCAGAAAAACGTAGACCTCAGCTACGACCTGACAAGACGCTCCAACCTGGTCGCTGTCGTTACCGACGGTACGGCGGTTCTCGGACTCGGCGACATCGGCCCCGAGGCCGGAATGCCGGTTATGGAGGGCAAATGCGCGCTGTTCAAGGCGTTCGGCGACGTCGACGCGATCCCGCTCTGCATCCGCTCTAAAAACGTTGACGATATCGTAAATACGGTCAGCCTGATCGCCGGCAGCTTCGGCGGCATCAACCTTGAGGACATCTCGGCGCCGAGATGCTTTGAGATTGAGAGAAGACTTAAGGAATGCTGCGACATTCCGATTTTCCACGACGACCAGCACGGCACGGCCGTCGTTACGCTCGCCGCAATGATCAACGCGCTCAAGCTCACCGGCAAGAAGCTGGACGAGGTCAGAGTTGTCACCAGTGGCGCCGGCGCCGCCGGAATCGCGATCATCCGCCTTCTCATTTCAATAGGATTGAAGGACGTTATTCTCTGCGACAGAAAAGGCGCGATCTACGAAGGCAGAGAGGACCTTAACGAAGAGAAAATCGAAATGGCAAGAATTACGAACCGCGAGCGCCGCAAGGGTACGCTTGCCGAAGTTCTCAAGGGCGCCGACGTGTTCATCGGCGTATCCGTTCCCGGCTGCGTAACCCCCGAAATGGTGAAGAGCATGGCGAAAGACCCGATTCTCTTCCCGATGTCCAATCCGGTTCCCGAGATTATGCCGGAAGAGGCGAAAGCGGCAGGCGCGGCCATCGTCGGCACCGGAAGAAGCGACTTCCCGAACCAGATCAACAACGTGCTCGCGTTCCCCGGAATCTTCAGAGGCGCGCTGGACGTTAGAGCGAGCGACATCAACGACGAAATGAAGATTGCCGCCGCTTATGCGATCGCATCCTACATTCCCGAAGATAAACTTACGCCGGACTACATCATCCCGAGCGCGCTCGACAAGAACGTCGCAAAGGCCGTCGCGAAGGCAGTCGCGGAAGCCGCAATCAAAACCGGCGTCGCAAGAATTAACAAGTAATCTAATAACCTGTAAAAAAACTCACGTTCATCGTGAGTTTTTTTCATTTCCCGATTAACCGAGCGGGTTGAAAAGCGACGCCGAACCCTGCCGGACCCGCCCGTACCCCCTGACTATTTGATTTCCGCAAGTAATATACAGCGTAAACTTATCCTTTCCCGCAAAGAAAACGGGAAAGAATATTCTTTTTCAACCAATGGTTGATGTGATTTAAACAACAATCGCTGTACATTGCTTTGTTAAATTGTTATAGTATTTTCAGAAAACAAACAGAAAGGATATAGAGAATGGAAAACAAAATCGGTCTCGTCATCAAAAACCTCCGCAAAGAAAAGGGCATCAGTCAGGAAGCATTAGCGCAGGCGATGGGCGTCAGCGTGCAGGCGGTCAGCAAATGGGAAACGCAGTGCTCCTACCCGGACATTTTGCTAATCCCGCAGATAGCTGAATTCTTCGGCGTCTCGATCGATTACCTGTTCACCGAGCGCGAGTATAACGCGACCGCCGCTTCCCTGCCGGACGATGACGTTCTGCGCATCGTTCAGTACAAAGGCAACCAGATGCTGACAAAGAATACTTATGACGCGGACGTAAGGATTCGGTTAAAAATCGACAAGGAAACCTTCCCGAACAACACAACCGTAAACGTGGAGATATGGGGAAGCGCCGACATCGAAGGCGATGTAAACGGAAACGTCATCGCAGACGACAGTGTCACTTGCGGCAATGTCGGCGGCGGCGTCAATGCGGGCGACTGCGTCAACTGCGGCAATGTCGGCGGCAGCGTCAGCGCAGGTGAAGAAGTCAACTGCGGCAATGTCGGCGGCAACGTCAGCGCGGGTGAAGAAGTCAACTGCGGCAATGTCGGCGGCAACGTCAGCGCGGGTGAAGAAGTCAACTGCGGCGACATCGACGGCAGTGTCAGCGCGGGCGGCGACATCACCTGCAAAGATATACGGGGCGATGTTCAAAAATGCGAAGGCGACATAAGCTGTCAGGAAATCAAAGGGAATGTGAACTGCAAGGGCGATATCTATTACGAATAACGGCAAGGCATAAAAAAGTCCGGCTCATGAAAAGCCGGACTTTTTATTTATATCTGTTGTAAAAAACGCGCCGTTCGTATATTATAAAAGTATTCTAATCTATTCATAAAATAAGGAACTAAAAAATGAAAATACAAAGAAGTTATCCATCCTTTACCGTAACGAAAAAAGCGGAGCTTTCCATTAAAAACGGACACCCCTGGGTTTACGACACCGAAATCACCGCCGGCGAACAGGTCGAGAACGGCGCGGTCGTCGACGTTTTCTCGCAAAAAGGCGCCTATCTCGGCTCGGGTTTTTACAGCGAAAAAAGCAAAATCCGCATCCGGCTGCTTTCCGCCAACGCGAACGACAAGTATGACGAGGCATTCTTCGAGCGCAGGCTGCGGTACGCGGTCAACTACCGCAAAACCGTCATGCGCGACGACTTTGCCTGCTGCCGTCTCGTGTTCGGCGAAGCGGACGGGCTTCCGGGACTGACGATCGACCGGTTCGGCAGCGTTTTGGTCGCGCAGGTGCTGTCCTACGGCATAGACATAAGAAAAGAAATGATCTTCCGCCTGCTGTACCAAATCCTGACCGAAGCCGGCGAAACCGTCGACGGGATATACGAGAGAAACGACGTTGCCATCCGCCAGCTCGAAGGGCTTGCGGAATACAAGGGCTGGTACGAGGGAGTGCCGCATATTGCTCAAACAAAAACCGAGATTATTGAGAATGGCATAAAATACGAAGTGGATTTTGAGAACGGTCAGAAAACCGGCTTTTTCCTCGACCAGAAATACAACCGCCTTGCCGTTTCCAAACTCGCGAAGGACAAAAATGTGCTCGACTGCTTTACGCATACCGGTTCGTTCGCGTTGAACGCGCTCAAGGGCGGAGCCGCGCACGTGACCGCCGTCGATGTCTCGGAATCGGCGATCGCGCTCGCAAAGCGGAACGCCGCGCTCAACGGGTTTGACAAAAACATTGAGTTTGTAGCCGTCGACGTGTTCGACCTGCTGCCCGCGCTTGCCGAGACCAAAAAGAACTTTTACGATTTTATTATTCTGGACCCGCCTGCGTTTACGAAAAGCCGAAAGACGATCAAAAAAGCAGCCGGCGGCTACAAGGAAATCAACTACCGCGCGATGAAGCTGCTGCCGCGCGGGGGCTATTTGGCGACCTGCTCCTGCTCGCATTTCATGCGCAGCGAACTGTTCGTAAAGATGCTAAAAGAAGCCGCCGCGGAAGCGAGCGTACAGCTCAAGCAGATTGAAGCGCGCCAGCAGTGCTGCGACCATCCGATTCTCTGGAACGTACCGGAGACGGATTATTTGAAATTTTATATTTTTCAGGTGATATAGGTCGAAATTATAACTTCAAGAAAATAAGATGTCGAATAATCATATACACTTCCTATTGACAATAACCGGCTTGTATAATAAAATATTTTGTGAATAAAGTATTTATTTTTTGAACATCTCTTCCCCGGCAAGAATTTAAGATACTTTATAATATACTTAAGGTGGGTCCTGATGAAAAAGAATCAAAGCTCCTCGAACGTGCTTATTTACTTTACGCCTACCGCCATGAAGGATGCGAATACGGGGCGATTCATGTTCAGAAAAATAGAAGCGGCCGAGACGAACGCGCTGACAGAGAAGTTCGGCGACTATCTGACGCGGTTTAAGTGCCTGCATTTCGGCGAAAGCGCGCTTACGGTCGGCGCGTTTCTGGAAGGCGAGCCGGTTGGCATCATTTCGGTTTATATGCGCCCTTTGCCCGCGCCGCTCGACGACGTGCGGGAGACGGTTATCGACGTGCTGGAAGTGGACAAAGCGCACCGCCGTCAGGGCATCGCCAGAGAGCTGATCAACCGCGTCGAACAATGGGCGAAGGATTACCGCTCGCTGCAGATTCGCACCTGGTGCAGCGGCGAAAAGACGGACATGATCAAAACGCTGTACGCTTTGGGATACTGCATGTGTCCGGTGAAAATCTGGGTTGATTCGCGCAAAGAGGAAGCCGGCGGTTTTTACGCCGTCAAGCAGCTCAATTCGTTTACAAGAACCATACTATAATCAAATTACATAAAAAACAGACGGTTCAAAAACGAAATGAAGGTTTTTGAACCGTCCTTTTTTATTCGATATTCTTTCCGGCGCTTGCGCATTCGGGACAGTATCCGTAAATATCCAGCCTGTGCCCGGAGATTTTGTAATCGGTTTTCGCCTCAATCTCGAGCTCGTACTCATGCAGCGGACAGCCCTGTATCGGAATCATCTTTTTACACCCGATGCAGACAAGGAAATGCCTGTGCACCACCCGGAACAGTTCGTAGTATGCCCTGCCCTCGCCCATCAGCCCGAATTTTTGAATCAGCCCGTGCTCGGACATAGTGTCGAGCGTCCGGTACACCGTAGAAAGGTTCGCCGGCACGTTTTGTTTTTTCAGTTCGATATAAACGTCCTCCGCCGCCAGCGGCAGCTCTTTTTTTCTTAAGATCTCAAGGATCGCTCGGCGCTGTTTGGTGCTTTTCAGCCCGCTTTCCTTCAGCATTGTTTCTATCTCCGACATACCCTTTATCCCTCTCTGACAGCGGTTTTTCTCTTTTTCCGATAGAGCAGCGCGCGGACCGCAAACAGAACAAAGTATATGATTACAGAAGCAAACACGATGGTCGCGCCGGACGCGATACGCAGGTTATACGATAACCACAAGCCGAAGAAGGCGTAAAACAGCCCGAACAGAATCGACAGCCAAATTCTGTTTTTCAGCTTCGACGTAAAGAGCGACGCGGTCGCGGCGGGCGCGGTCAGCATCGCGATTGCCAGAATAATGCCCGCGACGCGGATTAACACGACCACCGTCATCGCGATTAAAATCAGCAGCAGATAGTCTAAAAACGCGGTGTTGATGCCGGTGACAAAGGCGAACTCCTCGTCGAACAAATAAGACTTCCAGTGCGCAAACAAAGTCGCTATCACAAACACGATTGCGGCCGACAGAATGAGCATGACGTAAATGTCGGTCCGCGTCACCGCAAGAATACTGCCGAACAAATACGAGGAGATATCGGGCGGATACCCTTTCATCATCCCGATAAAGAAGATGCCGCACGCCATTCCGAACGACCACAAAAGACCGATGACGACATCCGAGCGAACCTTGCCCTTGCGGTTGACATAGCCGATGCCCAAAGCCGAAGCTGCCGAAAAGGCGAGCGCGCCGATCATCGGCTCAAAGCCTAACAAATAGCCCAGTCCGACGCCGCCGTAAACGGTGTGCGCGATGCCGCCGCTCATCATCACCAGTTTTTTCTCAATAATGATTACGCCGATGATGCCGCAGATAACGCTCGACAACAGGCAGGCGACGCAGGCGTTCTGCATAAACTGATACTGCGCGATCGCATTCAGCATAAGCCGCCGCCCTCCTTTTCGTCGTGCTCCTTCAATACCCGGTGCGGCACGCCGTGGGCGATTAAGTCGACCGGGCAGCCGTACAGACTGTTGACCACATGCTCGTTCAACTCGGGTTCTCCGTGGTAGATCAGCGTCCTGTTCAGGCAGGCAAGGCGGGTCACCTGCGCGGACACCGCCAGCAGGTCGTGCGTGACGATAATAATGGTCATTTCCTTATTTAACTCCGCGAGCAAAGCGTAAATCTGTTCCCGCGATGCCGCGTCAACGCTTGCGGTCGGCTCGTCGAGCAGCAGCAGTTTCGGCCGTACGGCGAGCGCGCGCGCAATCAGCATTTTCTGAAACTCTCCGCCGGAAAGCTGCGAAACCTGCCGGTTCGCAAGTTTTGTCAGCCCCACTTTTTCAATCAGGCTGTCGGCAAACTCTTTTTCCTGTTTGGAGTACCGCGCGAACAATCTCAGCTTCGGCTTTAAACAGCCGGTCAGCACCACTTCCGAAACCGTAATCGGGAACTGCTTGTCCACAGCGGAAATCTGCGGGACATAGCCGGTCAGCCTTCTGCCCTTTTCCGGCTTTTCGCCGAAGAGGGTTACGCTCCCCTCGGCGCGCGGCACAATGCCGATTATCGTTTTTAACAGCGTGGATTTTCCGCCGCCGTTCGGACCGATAATGCCGAGGTATTCCCCTTCCTGAACTTCTAAATTGATATGCTCGAGCGCCGGTATGGCGCCGTAATAAACGCTTAAATTTCGAACCGAAACTATCCCATGGTTACCGTCCATCTCATCGTACCTGCTATCTGTTCCGCCATATATTTCATGTTATTGATGTAATCGCTCGAAAGCGGGTCGAGGGTAATCACTTCGCCGCCGATTTCCTCCGCGAACGCCTTCGGCTGTCTGCTGTCGCTTTCCTTCTGCGTGAATATCGCCTTTAAGCCGTTCTCCTTCGCGTAGTCGATTAATTCCTGCAGATCCTGCGCGGTGGCTTCTCTGCCCTCGGTTTCGAGCGAGATCATCTCCAGTCCGTAATCGTTCGCGAAGTAGCCGAACGACGGATGGTAGGTGATAAACTTCCGCTTATCGCTCTGGACGTACGAGAACATATTCTGAATGGTGTTGTCCAGTTCCTCCAGCTGCGTAATATACGAGAGCGCGTTCACGGCGTAAACCTCGGCATGCTCCGGGTCCAGTTTTTCCATCTCCTCGGCGATGGTTTTTACCATCACGACCGCCCGTTTCAGCGACAGCCAAATATGCGGATCTCTGCCCGCGCCCTCGAGCGTCAAGTCGGGATACGCCTTCGCGACGACTTCCTCAAGCCTTACCAGCTTTTTCTTTTCGGCCTGAAACAGGATTTTCGACTGCTCGGCGGGAACGCCGATGGTAAAATAGATGTCCGCTTTCGCGAACTCTTCCATCTGCATGGCAGTCGGCTCGTAGCTCTCGGGGCTGCTTCCCGGCGGAACGATGGTCAGAACATTGACCAGATCGCCGCAAACCGCCTTTACAAAAGCCTCCTGCGGCAGGATGGTCACCGCCACGGTCAGCTTTTTCGGCTCGCTGATTTCGCTGGGCGCTTCTCGTTTGCATCCGTAAAAAAACGGTATCGCAAGGATCAGCGCAAGCAGAAAAATAGCTGCTTTTTTTGTTTTATACATAGCATCACTTCCCGGAATTGCAAATAGTTTGCATCTGCATTTATTTTATCACAGTTCCGCGCTGCTTGTCAAATAAATCTTTATGACAAGAAAAAAGCGCATCCGCGATCAGCGGATGCGCCGTTGTTTGCGCTTTTATTTACTCGAACGCGGCAACCGTCTTATCCATATCGGATTCAATCATATCCCGAATGGACTCAAACTTGGACGTAAAGGTGTTGCTGCCGCTGAACGCGATATTGTTCATAAACGCGGCGAGGCTGTTCGCATCGAAGTTGGTTCCGCCCCAGTTGTAAACAACGCCGAGGTCATATACTCTGTTGCCGAAGATGATGTCGAGCATTTCCTCAGATTCGTAGTCCTGAATCTTTCTGTCTTTGAGAAGAACCTGATAATAATTGTATTTGACAGTCTTGGTCGACGCCTGGCAGAGCGCGTCCAGGACAATGGCGGTTCTCTCCAGTTCCGGATTCGACAACGGAATCGCAGCGCAGGAAGCGTAAATGGTGGAAACCATGGAATAATACTCTTCCTGATCTTCGCTGTACATCGGAATCGGAAGGACGCCGAAGTTGCATTCATACTCGCCGAGCTCCGGCAAATCCGCGATCGACATTGCGCGGAACAAACATCTCTTGTTCGCTACCGACTCGGTCGCGGCCTGCCATACGCTGGACTTGCCGGCCGCCTGCGCTTCCGACAGGAAGCTCTCGATATGTCCGGTAGCCTGCTTATCGTTTACAAGCTCGAAAATCTTGTTGAAAACATCTACGCCTTTTGCCGTATTGACGCTTATGAACGGCATGTCGTTGTCGTCCTTGTTGGAAAGACGCTCGCCGGAACCGACAAACATGGATGTGACGAAGTTGTTGTTGATCAAAAATCCGTAAGTGTCGTCAAACTGCATGCCGGGTTTGCCGTTGGAATCCTGCGTGATGACTTTCGCCATTTCCCTAAGCTTATCGATGGTCCATTTATTTTCCTTTACCAGCGTATAGGGGTTTTCGAGCTTATTGTCGTTGACGACGTCCTTATTGAACACGATTGCGTGCGTGCAGGCAAGGCTCAATAAGCTGAAGTCGCCGGTTGCGAAATAATTCTTGTGGTTAATGGACAAACCTTTGACAGAACCCTGGTCCCAGTAAGGCTCATCAAGATGGAGATACTCCAAATCGTTCAGGAGAACAAAGGTGCCCTGCGTCGCAAGGCTCGCGGCGGTGGGAATGTACGGCATAACGATGTCGTACTCATTAGAACCGCTCAACTGGCTGTTCTTGATGTTGTTCGCCATCTCGCCGCTGGCTGTGGTTCTTATTTCCTTCAGTTTTACGTTGAACCTTTCCTCAACGAGCGCGTTTCGGTTCGCGACCGCAGTGTTGATAATTTCCGGCGAATCCTCCTGCGGCATAATCTCAATAGACTTGTAGGTGGTCATGTAATCGCCCTCTACAAGTATTGTGATCTCCGCACCGCCAAAATCTCTTGCAGGCAGATTTCCGAACAGCGTCGTTTCGGAAGTAGTGCTGACCGTCCTGCTTGCCTCTCCGTCATCGGCGTCGGAACACGCGGCGAACAAAGAGGAAACCAGCGCGATCAATACCAGGAAAACTCCAAAGCGACCATACTTTTTCATAAATCATTCCTTTCCCCGGCTTTGGCCGGAAACTCACAATAATTATTAATTATTATTATAATACTGTATTAAATTTATGTCAACACGGAGAACAGAAATTAAAAAACACTCTATACAAACATTTAAAAATATGATATACTTATTGTGGATATAAATATACTAATACAGCAGCTAACCGAACGCTTTGGTTAGACAGAGGTTTTGGAATGTACGAAAAAATACTCTCATCCTTATCCATTGATTTTGTGCTCAAATTGTTTGGAACGCTTGATACGAACACCGAGAATATAGAAAACGCTTTTTCAGTCACGATCTCCAACCGCGACGGCGCGATTCGAATTACCGGTGAAAACCCCGCCAACGTCAACATGGCGGCCGCTTCAATCGAGCAGCTCGAGCGCATATCCGCGCTTTCCGACAACATTGACGAGAACAGCATCAATTACGTCATCTCCATGGTCAAAGAGGAGAAGCAGAACGAGCTCTCCGCCATTTACAACGACTGCATATGCCTTACCAACAAGGGAAAACCTATCATGGCGAAAACCGTCGGACAGCAGAAGTATGTCGACGCCATTAAGAAGAATACGATCGTATTCGGCATCGGTCCGGCGGGCACGGGCAAGACCTTCCTTGCCGTCGCCATGGCGGTGACCGCGCTCAAACAGAAGCAGATTTCGCGCATTATTCTGACCCGCCCCGCGGTGGAAGCCGGCGAGAAGCTGGGATTTCTCCCCGGCGACCTGCAGAGCAAGATCGACCCCTACCTTCGTCCTCTTTACGACGCGCTCGGCGAAATGCTGGGACAGGAGAGCTTCGCGCGGCATCTGGAGAAAGGCATCATCGAAATCGCGCCGCTCGCCTACATGCGCGGCAGAACGCTGGACGACGCGTTTATCATCTTAGACGAAGCACAGAACACGACGCCGGAGCAGATGAAGATGTTCCTGACGCGTCTTGGAAACAACTCGAAAGCCATCGTCACCGGCGACGTGACGCAGATAGACCTGCCGTATATTAAGAAGAGCGGACTGGTCGAGGCGCTCTCCATTCTGGACGACATCTCCGGCATCGAAATCTTTAAGTTCACCCACAAAGACGTCGTGCGCCATCCGCTGGTGCAGAAGATTATTCTTGCTTACGAGAAAAAGCAGAACGCCACCCAGACCGCGCAAAAGCGTTTTGTCAAAAAGAGGACCCTATGACGCGAGTTTACTACGAAAACATCACCGACCAGGATATTCCGAAAAGCTATGCCGCTTTGATGAAGAAGGTCGTGCGCACCTGCGTAGAGGAACAGTATCCGGCGCACAAGTTCGAGGTCAACCTCACGATTTGCGGCAACGAGACCATCCGGCAAATCAACAAGGAACAGCGCGGCATCGACGCGCCGACAGACGTGCTGTCGTTTCCTTTTTATGATTTCGATACGCCAGATATTACAACCCTTTTGGGCGATATCGTCATCTCCATTGACAAAGCGAAAGAGCAGGCGGAAGCGTACGGACACTCCCTGAAGCGGGAGTTATGTTTTCTTGCCGCGCACGCCGCGCTGCACCTGCTCGGCTATGACCATGAGGACGATAACGAGCGGGAGATCATGGAGGAAAAGCAGCGGAATATCCTGAACGGGCTCGGCATCAAACGATAAAACTTCTTTTAAAAAGAGGTATGACAGGAAACATCAATATTATGGAAAATACAAAAACTGCGTTTATACTCATTACCGGAAAACCGAATGTCGGCAAATCCACGCTGATGAACGCTTTGCTGGGCGAGAAGGTCGCGATCGTTTCCAGCAAGCCGCAGACGACGCGCAACCGGATTCAAGGCATCCTGACCAAAGGCGAAAAGCAGTATGTCTTTATCGACACGCCCGGTCTGCACAAGCCGAAGACGCTGCTCGGCGAGTATATGATGAAAGCCGTCGGAAGCGCGTCCGAGGACGCCGATATCGTTCTGTTTGTCATCGAGGCGTGCGTTCCCCTGAACAAAGCGGAGCAAAAAGCGCTTGCCAGCTATATGGACGCGAAAGCGAAAGTGATATTGCTGATCAACAAAATCGACAAGGTCAACAAAGCCGACCTCGCAAAGCAGATCGCCGAGGTCTCGCAGCAGTATGCCTTTCACGCGATTATCCCCATCTCCGCTTTGAACAACGACGGACTGGATATTATTTTTGAAGAGATAGACCCGCTTTTGACAGACTCGCCCCACTTCTTTCCGGACGACATCTCCACCGACCAGTCGGAACGCCAGATTGTCGCGGAAATCATCCGCGAGAAGATTCTGCGCCTGACCGAGGACGAGATTCCGCACGGCGTCGCCGTCGTCATCGAGGAGTTCAAGGAGAAGAAGGACTTAATTTCGGTACGCGCCGAGATTTACTGCGAAAAGGAGAGCCACAAGCGGATTTTGATCGGCAAAAACGGCGAGATGCTCAAAAAAATCGGCATGTACGCCCGGGAAGAATGCGAAATGCTGTTCGGAACCCGCATATATCTCGACCTTTGGGTCAAAATCAAAGAGAACTGGCGGGACAAACCGACGCTGCTTTCCAATTTCGGCTATAACGTAAAAGATTTTCAATAAGCAAAGGAAAGTCTGTTTTCCATGCATCATAAGGTAAAGGGAATCGTAATCAAAGAGAGCCCTTACGGCGAAAACGGCAAACTGCTCACCGTCCTGACCGAGCTGGACGGCGTACTTCTGGTCAAAGCGAAGGGCGCAAGGTCCATTCTTGCCTCCAACCTCAAGAGCGTGCAGCTTTTTGCCTGCTCGAATATGCTGCTTTACCAGAAAAACACTTCCTATACCCTTGTGGACGCCGAACTGATAGACGATTTTTACGCGCTGCGGGACAATATCGACAGCTTCGCGCTGGCTTCCTACTGCTGCGAGGTTGCCGGCAGCGTCGCCGTCCGCGGGGCCGACAACAGCTCGAATCTGCAGCTGCTGCTCAACACGCTGTACGCCGTTTCAAGGGGAATGATTTCGGTCAAATTCGCGAAAGCCGTATTCGAGTTCAGGCTCGCCTGCATCCTCGGCTTTACGCCCGAAATATCCGAATGCGCCGGCTGCGGAAGTCCGCTGGAAACGAAAAAGGCCGGTTTTTTAGACATCGAGGACGGCGTTATGCTGTGCGCCGCGTGCAAGGAAAGCCCGGAAGCGGCAGGGCGAATGATTCCGGTTTCCCCGTCCGTTTATGATGCGTTGCGGTACATATCCGGCGCGAAGAGCGGCAGGATTTTCTCTTTTTTAATCGACGAAAACGCTTTGGACGAGCTCGCGAAGCTGTCCGAGGCCTACCTGCACCTGCGCCTGGACAAAAAATACAAAACGCTTGATTTTTTAAAGACAATCATCTAATCGAGGACAATTACAATGGGCAATTTTGACAAGAGTTTGAAAACTCTTGAATATGATAAAATACGAAAGATAGTATCCTCGCTTGCCGCGACCGAAGGCGCGGCGGAAGCGATTTTGAATCTGGTTCCGAGCGACGATATCGTCGCCGTCAACCGGCTGCTGGACGAAACCGCCGCGGCGGTCGGCATGATTACCCTAAAAGGCGCTCCGCCGTTCGGCGGCGTAAAAAACATCGCGCCCGCGGTGGACAGAGCTGAAAAGGGCGCCGTCCTGACCCCGCGCGAGCTGCTGGACATCGCGTCGATGCTCCGGACCGTCGCCGCGCTCAGGCGTTACGCCGCTTCCAGAAACCAGACGGAGCCGGCGCTGGACGCGTACTTCGGCGCGCTGGCAGAAAACCCTGCTTTGGAGAAAAATATCAGCCGCGCGGTCGTCGCCGAGGACATTATTGCCGACGACGCGTCCGACAAGCTGTACCGCATCCGGCGGGAAATTAAAAAATGCGAGAACAGCGTCAAAGACGCGCTCGCGTCCTATACGACCGGCGCTTACGCAAAATACCTGCAGGAAAACATTGTGACCATGCGTTCCGGACGCTATGTCATACCGGTCAAGGCGGAGTTCCGCAACGAGGTCAAGGGGCTTATCCACGATACCTCCTCTTCCGGCGCGACCTTGTTTATCGAGCCGCTCGCGGTGCTGGAAATCAACAACCGTCTGCGCGAGCTGAAAAGCGAAGAGCAGAACGAAATCGAGCGGATTCTGACCGAGCTGTCCGGTTTGGTCGCGCAGAGCGCCGATCTGCTTTATACCGATTACAAGGCGATTACCGACCTCGCGGTCATTTTCGCCAAAGCGAACTACGCGATTCAGACCGAAAGCATGCGGCCGGAGATTACGACCGACAAGAATATCAAACTGATCAAAGCGCGGCATCCCCTGATCGACAAAGACAAAGTCGTGCCCATCAGCGTTGAGTTCGGAAAGCAGAACAGCACGCTGGTGATTACCGGTCCGAACACCGGCGGCAAAACGGTTACTTTGAAAACCATCGGCCTGTTTGCGCTGATGGCGCAGAGCGGACTGCATCTCCCCTGCGCGCACGGCAGTTCTCTTTCGCTGTTTACGTCGGTGCTCGCGGACATCGGCGACGAACAGAGCATCGAGCAGTCGCTTTCCACCTTCTCGTCGCACATGGTGAACATCGTCAGCATCCTGAACAGCTGCGACAGCGCGTCGCTCGTGCTTTTGGACGAGGTGGGCGCCGGCACGGACCCGGTCGAGGGCGCCGCACTCGCGATCGCGATTTTAGAATATCTAAAGAAAGCCGGCGCCGTAACCGCGGCGACCACCCATTATTCGGAACTTAAATTGTACGCGCTGGAAACCGAGGGCGTGCTCAACGCCTCCTGCGAGTTTGACGTCGAAACCTTGCGTCCGACCTACCGGCTGATCACCGGACTTCCCGGCAAATCGAACGCCTTCGCGATTTCCCTGCGGCTCGGACTGAATCCGGCCCTCATCGACCGCGCCAAGGAACTGATGGCGGAGGACAACAAGCGGTTCGAGGAAGTGCTGACCCGGCTCGAGGACACCGAAAACAAACTGGAAAAGGAAAAGCAGAAAGCCGAGAAAATCAAAGCGGAAGCCGAAGCCATGCTCGCGGCGGCAAAAAAGCAGGCCGCCGAATTAAAAGCGAAAGCGGAAGCGGAGCTTGAAAAAGCGCAGGTTCAGGCGCAGCGCATCCTGACCACCGCGAAGGCGTCCAGCGAATATATATTCGACGAGCTGAACAAACTGCAGCGCGAGAAGGAAAAAGCGGACGCGAAAGAGCGGCTCGAACAGGCAAGAGCCGCGATAAAGAACTCCTTAAAGAACGCGTCGGCTTCCCTCTCCCTGACCGCAGAAGAAAACGACGACGATTACACCCCGCCCCGTCCGTTTCAAGCGGGCGACAGCGTGCTTTTGCGGGACGTCAACAAAACCGGCATGATCAAGAGCATTGCCGGCGATACCGCTGTCGTGCAGGCGGGCATTATCGAGGTAAAAACCGAGCTTTCCAATCTCAAACTGCTTGAAGCGGACGCGGCGAAAAGCAAAACCGCGAAAAAAGGTTCTTCTACGTTTGTCAAAACAAGCGCGCCCGCAAAATTAGAACTCGACGTTCGCGGACAAACCGGCGAGGACGCGTGGTTCATGGTGGACCGCTATCTGGACGAGGCAATCCAGAACAACTACGAAAACGTAACCATCATTCACGGCAAAGGCACCGGCGCGCTGCGCAACGCGCTCTGGCAGTATTTCCGAACAGACAAGCGCATCGCGTCCTTCCGCAGCGGCCGCTACGGCGAAGGCGACTACGGCGTAACCATTCTGACGCTGAAAAAATAGACCCAGAATACTAAAAAAACCGCTTTATTCCTGCTGATGGCAGACATTTTGGAAGAAAGGCAAGGTGTTTTCAATGAGTAAAAAGCTGTACAGAATCAATGAAGGCAAAATGCTCTGCGGCGTCTGCACCGGACTTGCAGATTATTTTTCACTGGACGTCAGTATCGTCAGGCTTCTGTTCGTATTCGGCGCGCTGATGGGTTTTGCGGGCGTTATCGCCTACTTCGCGGCGGCGTTTATCATTCCTGAAAAACCTGTCATATAGTTTCTTTGAAGAATCCGGCGCAAAAAAGCGTCGGATTTTTTTTTTAAATTTTCAATGTAATACTTGTTTTTTAAGAAAATACACTTTATAATAGGTTAATGTGCTAAAGCGCGAAATGGTTTTTAGGAGGAACAAAATGAAGCGTATTCTTGCAATACTGTTGATTTGCGCATTTGCTTTTTCTTTCGCGGCATGTGAAAAAGACGAGCCTGGAACCAGCAGTGAAACTGGTTCTGAAGATACGACCTCTGAAGCGCCGAGCATCGGTCCGAAAATCAAAGCCATCGACGAGCTGTTGGGCGCTGCGCCGGACCGTACCAAAGGCCGCACGAATATATTAAAAGGCATACCCTACAAGCCTTCCGCGGAACCGGGCAGCAACGGTTCCTATACCGACCCCGAACATAAGCTGCTGACAGACGGCGTTTTCGCCGATTCCTTCAACAAATACGCCTGGGCCGGCTTTACCGTGTCCGGCGGCGTTACGCTCACCTTTGACCTCGGCAAGGTCGTTGAAGGGATCGCCGATATCGAAATGGGCTGTTTAAGACAGCTCGCGTACGCGATCGGACTGCCCGGATATGTGGACGTTCTGGTGTCCGTAGACGGCGAGAAGTACACGCAGGTCGGCAGAATGTTTAAGCCCGACGACGTCAGCGAAACGCAGAAATACACCTATGTATTCCGTCTGCAGGGCGTTGTCAGCGCGCAATACATACAGGTTCGATACGGAGCTCCGGAAAGCGGATTTGTATTTATAGACGAAATCGCCGCTTATGTATATGACGGCGGCGGAAGCGATGTCACGCAGGTAAGCGATTATTATGAGCCGTTTACGCCCGACCCCAACGGCACCTATTGGGACGAGAGCGAGCCCGACTACGCGACCAAACAGAACCTCGCGCTGGGCAAAAAGGTTTCCATCATCAGCTTTTCGTCGTTCGACTCGAATAACGCGAATACAAAGCAGAATTCCAAGCCCGACGACGGCGTTTTGACGGACGGCACCTATGCGCGGTTCGCTTCGTGGGAAAGAGCGGACGTTTTCCGCTTCACACAGGGAGACGGCCGGCAGATTATCATAGACCTTGAGAAAATATCCGCGGTTTCACAGGTAAAAGGCGATTTCCTGCAGCAGACCGCGTGGGGCGTTCGACTGCCCGAAGCCGTCGGCATCAGCGTCAGCCTGAACGGCATTGACTGGCAGGGCGTCGCTACGGTGGACATTACATCGGACAATACAAGCGAAGTGAAATTCGTTCCGTTCACCGCGGATTTCAAGAAACCCTACCGCGCCCGCTACGTAAAGGTGCAGTTTTTGGTAACCCCGTTCGCCGCGCTTTCCGAAATTGAGGTGATCGGAACCAAAAAGATTCCGGCAGACGCGCTTACGCCCGACCCGGACGCGAACGTGACCAGAATGAGAGACCGCTATGTCACGCCGGACGAGTTCGACGGCATGAGCAATATTCTCTGCACGCCGATCTGCCGCGGCGACGGCACTACCTATGACGAAAGCGCGATGATTACACACGACGAGTTTTTGAAATACGTCGGCTATTATGAAGGCGACAAACTCATCGACACCTTCTTTGACACCTTCCTGTTCTCCCCCTGCGCCGACTTTACGAACGCCAACGACCGGTTCAACCTCAAGGGTTGGAAGTTCTACATCGACAGCCAGTTTGTCCCCGACCGCAACCTTTACGCGCTCAACGAAGCGGTCAAGACCGTCGGCAACGGGCTCGGCATAAACGACCTGAAGGTGAACGTATTCCTGTCCATTTTGCGCACGTTCCCGCGGAACCCTGACGGCAGCCTGAACACCTTCGGAGACATTGACGGCGACGGCGTGAACGATTCCTTCGACAATATCGAAAACCGCAGGAAGGCCATGAAGTGGATGATCGACACGCAGCTGCGGATGTATAACGAGGCCGGCTTCGACCGCCTGAAACTGGCCGGTTTCTATTGGCAGGAAGAAGTTCTCCACCTCAACGACGACCCGCAGGAAGCCGAACTGGTAAAATGGGCCGTCGATTACGTCCATCAGCTCGGATATAAAATCATGTGGATTCCTTACTATCAGGCAACCGGTTTCACGAAATGGCAGAATTTCGGCTTTGACCTTGCCTGCCTGCAGCCGAACTACTCGTTTATGCCCGTTTACGACGAGGACCGCCTGGACTCCGCGGCTTTACAGGCAAAAATGCACGGCATGTGCGTAGAGCTTGAGCTGGGCTCCTATACCAACCGGGTAAACATCGAGCGATATAAGGAGTACCTTGAGTACGGCGTGAAATACGGATATATGAACGCCGTCAAGGTCTATTACGTCGGCGTTATTCCGTCGGATTTGTCCATGGCATTGACCAGCGACGACGCTTATACGAGAGCGGTATATCGCGACACTTACCTGTTCGCGAAAGGAAAGCTGGACGAGAACTACAACAAACAGGAAGCAACGGATCTGCCGGCTCCGAAACCCGCTACCGTTTCCGGCTCGAAAAAGCGCGCCGTATCCGGCAGGATTGAAATTGACGCGGAAGATTACAGCTACTTAGCTGTTACCGTATCGCCGAAATACGGCATGCTCAAACTGAACCGCGACGGCAGCTTCTCTTACACGCCGTTCGACGCGTTTGAAGGAACCGACAGTTTCAGCGTTGCCGCCGTGTATCCGTCCGGCATCAGCGAAAGCGTTGCCATCACCATAGAATGGAGCTTTGAATAAAGTAAAACAGACGGTGTTGAAACACACCGTCTGTTTTTTTATGCTTACGTTCTTCTGACGCTTGCTCGTATCGCCACGGTTATGCCTGCCAGTATGATTACGGAAGCGATCAGCATATACACAGAGCTGGGGTCACCGGTCGGAACCTTCGGCGGTGCCGAAGACGTGCCGGTGCTCAAAGTGGATAACGCGAATCCGCCGTTGCCGTAAACCTTGTTCAGATCGTTGTCCAGCGCTTCCGTCATCCGATGCGGCACCTGCCATGCGATGGTGCCCGTCGCGGTCGATTTGATCTTAAACGGCACTTTAATCACCAGCGAACCGTCTTCTTTCGCCGCGGAATCGGTCGATGCCGTCGCGAACGAAATGTCGTACCGGTTCTGTTCCTCGTCCAGTTTCGAGATGCCCTCCCATTTGTTCCGGTTCGGCGCCGTTATCAGGAAGTTTTCCATTTCCTCGTTCAGGTTGTTGTCGTTTTTAACCACCGGTTCAACCTTATCCGCGTCGTAATACAGGTAAAAATGGATAAGGCTCAATCCGCTTTCGGGAACAACGTTTTTCAAAGTTATCGTGACATCCAGCGTTTGTCCCGGAACATAATGCGCTGGCGCCGTAACGTCGAGCTTGTATTGCGGGTCCTCTACCATTTCGCCCATCAGGTCGTTATAGTCTTTGGGCGCTTCCGGTTTGGTCATGCTGACAACCGCTTTTCCGTTTGACGCGGTTTTCGCTGCAAGGTCAATATTCTTCAGCGTTATATACATGCCCGATTTTACCTTGAGCGCGTTTAGTTTCTGGAATACGTTCGGGTAAGTGTCCGCCAAATCCGGATTGCTGGTTGACGAGTGAATCGCGATGACAATATCGCCGGGCGCGAACGAGATGTTCGGAATGGTTCCGGTCGGCTCGATGACGTCCTGTTTTACAACATAAACATTCCCGGATTCTTTTCCGCAGTGTATCAGAACGGACCAGCCGACGCCCGAGTTTTGCAGCGCGCTGGCCGAGGTGAGAATCAGGCCGCTTTCCGCTGTTATCATCTGGTCAACCGCCAGTATATTGAATTCATATCCGTCCAAATCGTCCTCCTGCGCGGCGGCATTGACGCCGATCGCGGCAATCAGACAGGCAATCAATAATATGATAAGTTTCTTTTTCATTTCATACCTTCCTCTTTTGACTGTTTTTGTCAATGACGCCATTATTGTATGGAAATTCATACATAATATACATTTTTGCTGGTTTTATTTAACATTTGTCGCCGGCGCATTTTAAGAAGCATTCAGCGCGATCGTAACGGCGCCTGCTTTTTAAGGCAATAAAAAAGCCGCTGTTCTTTTTAGAACAACGGCGTCTTCCTGGCGGTTTTCAGAAAATATACGCATTCTAAACAGAAACATATTGTGCGATTATAGCGGATATGATACAATAAGTAATCAAAACAAGACTTGAGGGAACCGAAAAATGGAAGAGTTGAAACCAAAACGTGTCAGCGAATCAAAAACCGAACATGTGCAAATCGTTCTGTTTGAACATCTCAATGGCTACAACCGCTTGTTCGGCGGAAAACTGGTTGAGTGGATCGACGTGGTTGCGGCGGTTGTCGCGCGCCGTCATTCGAACCGAAATGTCACGACGGCGTCGATTGATAATCTTCAGTTTCAGGAACCCGCGCATATCAACGATACGGTCGTGCTTCAGGGGCGTATCACCTATACGGGGAATACCTCCATAGAGGTCCGCGTAGATACGTTTGTCGAAAGACTAAGCGGCGAAAAAACGCTGATTAACCGCGCGTACCTTGTGCTCGTAGCATTGGATGAAAATGAAAAACCGGTCCCGGTGCCGCCGCTGATTCTCGAAACCGACGAAGACAAGGAAGAATGGCAGGCGGCGAAACGCCGCAACGAACTGCGGAAACAACGACGAATCGAAAAATATTGATAAATCCGAAGAAAAACGATACCGAATTACTAAAGTCCAACAAGACCCGGCCGGCGTGGTTTTCGCGGAACAATAAACCGTATGCGAAAAAAGTGCTTTCGCATACGGTTTTTTTATAAAAAGGTATTGACAAACGCGTCACACTATTATATATTGTATAGTAGTATTGAATGTTCACTATTGAATCAGCGTGAATAGGAGGTTTATCTCATTGAACGTCCAATATAAAAAAGGGGTTCTGGAGCTTTGCGTTTTATCCCTGTTATACCGAAAGAGTTCCTATGGATACGACATTTCGGAGTATATTTCAAAGCGAATCGATATTTCGGACGGAGCAATTTATCCGATTCTCCGCAAATTGAAAAGCGAAGGGCTTGTTACAACCTATCTTTCGGAAGAAAGCGAAGGCCCGCCCAGAAAGTACTACAAAATTACCGATTTCGGGCGCAGACAATATCTTGCCGATAAAGCCGAATGGCTGAACTTTGTAAGAGAAGTCGAGAATTTATTAAAGGAGGATGGCCATGAATAAGAAAGAATTTATAGAGTTACTCGCAAAAAGACTGCGCGAAAACAATATCAGCGACGTAGAAGAAATTATCAGCGAATACGAAGCGCATTTTCATTTCAAGCTTTCCGACGGTTATTCCGAAGAGGAAATCGCAGCCGTTCTCGGCGATCCCGAAGAAATTGCGGCGCAATACACGCCCGACCGTTCGGACCAAAAAAACAGCGGCAAAAAAGCGGTTATTATCGCCGGACTTGCATTGGCCGACATCTTTGCGGGCGCCTTTTTTCTTCTGTTTTTTGCCTGGATTCTCGTAATGGGCGCATTTACCATCGCGTCGTTTGCTGCCGGCATCTATTATTTGGGCGGCTTTGATCGTTTCGCTTTTATCCCGTCCGTACCGTATTTTTGGTGCCGAATTCTTTATGCGTTCATGCTGCTTGCTTTAGCGGTTCTTTCCGGGGTCGGGACCATTTACTGCGCCTTCTACTGCAGGCAGTTAATGCGCGTTTACGGGCGTTTTTGCAAAAACCTGATCGCTTCTGCCGCCAACAAAGCGACGCTTCCGTTACTTGGCATACAGCCGCAGTTTTCTGCGAAGACGCGCAGGATTCTTCGCAAACTCGCTTTGATGATGCTGGCTGTTTTCGCAGTAACTTTTATTTTAGCGTATATTTCGTCAGCCGCCGTGGCCGGCGCGCTGGAATTTTGGCATGCATGGAACTGGTTTTCTTAGTGAGCGTGAGAAGGAGGCATCTATGAAAGCCGTCGTCATAACCGGCGCGACCTCCGGCATCGGGTTTGCCGTATGCCGCGAGCTTGCCGCGTCGAATTACAGCATCATCGGGGTCGGAAGAAGCGAGGAGAATTGCAAAAATGCCTTAAAACGCCTAAGACAGGAATTTCCCAATGCGCCGGCAGTGTTTTTCTTCGGCGATTTATCCAGGCAAACCGAGGTTATAAGGGTCGGCAATGAAATTCGATCATATATCGATGAAAAATGCGACGGTCAGCTTTATGGACTGATCAACAATGCGGGATGCGTCAGAAGCTATTATATGACTACCGAGGACGGGTACGAGTATCAATTTGCGGTCAACCATCTCGCAGGATTCCTGCTGACAAATCTGCTAATCGATTATCTCATTCAGTCTCAAGGCAGAATCCTGATAACGTCGAGCGCCTCACATAAAGGAATGAAAATGCGTTGGAAGGATATGATGTTCAAACGCGGATACAACCCGCTTTTGGTTTACAAGCAGTCAAAACTGGCAAATATGCTGTTTGCCTACGGGTTGAACGACCGGTTCGCCGACCGCGGAATCTCGGCGTATGGCGTTGACCCCGGACTTGTAAAAACAGACATCGGGTTAAAAAACACGGGGCTGCTCGTAAAGCTGGTCTGGAAATTTCGGCAGAAAAAAGGAGTGACCGCGGACGTTCCGGCGAAAATCTACGCATTTTTGCTCAATCAAGCCGAACCTTTAAAGGGTTTGTATTACAGTAAATCCGGAGAAGCCGCTTACAGCAGACAGGTAAACAAAGAAAACGCCGACAGGCTTTGGGCGTTATCCGAACAACTATGCGGAATGAATCAGGGGGGATCCGCTTGACGGTACTGATAACCGGCGCTTCGGGCGGGCTCGGCAGAGCTTTCGCGCTGGAGTGCGCAGACCGGGGTTTTGATCTTTTGCTCACCGATATCAACGCGGAAGGGCTCGAACGGGTAAAAAACGGAATACTGCGGCAGTATGACGTCTATGTTTATACGAAGCCCTGCGATATAACAAAGGAAAACGAAGTGGATGCTCTTATCAACTACGCAAAGGACGCCAATATAAAGCTCGACATGCTCCTGAACGTCGCGGGCATCGATTATGAGGGCGGTTTTACCGCGCAAAGTTTTGAGAATATCACAAAAATACTGCGCGTAAACATCGAAGCCACTTTGCGGATGACATATCAGGCTTTGTCCATACGGCGAAAAACAGGCAAATTTTATATCGTATTCGTTTCCTCCCTCGCTTCCATGTATCCGATGCCGCTAAAAGCAACATACGCGGCGTCAAAAAGGTTCCTGTTCGACTTTTCGCTTGCGCTCGCCCAGGAGCTGAAATCGCAAAACGTAAAAATATTGACGCTTTGTCCGGGCGGCATGCCGACAGTGCCCAGCTGCATCGAGGCCATCAAAGCGCAAGGTTTTTGGGGCGAGATAACAACAAATGCCTTAGAGAAGGTAGCGCGCAGAACAATATCCAAAGCCCTGCGCGGAAGAAACGTGTATTTTCCGGGCGTTATTAACCGATTGTTCAGTATGGCCGCCAGAATTGTGCCGTTTTGGATCATAACCAGGCTTATTTACAGCCGCTGGCAAAAAGCGCAGGCAAAATGGATCGCCAAGCAAAATATTTAAAGCAAAAAAACGCTTTGGCAAGCCGAAACAAGAAAGCGAAGCTGCAGCCATGCCCGTTATGTGTTTTTACTGAAGAAAAACAAAAAGCAGCCTCAAACCCTTATAATTTAAGGATTTGAGGCTGTGTTCTTTTGCGCGGCGCCGACAACGAACGTATATATCATATCCTGCTTTAGGGCATAAACACGGGAACCTCCTGACGGTCTGTTTCCGCCGGGCGGTTCCTGAATTTGGGTTAATGCTAAAGTTAATTCAAATCAATCAGTTTCGCGCGGACACCATCCAGAGCGTTCAGTTCCTTTACCAACTGCTCGATCTCCTCTTTCTTCCCGCACGGCTGCAAAATGATTAATCCGTCGTTCGAGCACGCCGTTTCGCTGACCTCATGCAGGCCGAGACGGGTCTTGATCATGCAGCCGTTCCGCGTGAGCGTTTCTTGAAATTTCACCGCGTTGCTGACCCGATTGTTCATCCGAATGCCGATTACGTAATAGCAGGACATTTTTATACCTCCTCAGTCGTTTTATTCAGTACGCATTTTTTTAACTTCAGCACTATTATATCGGATTATGAAACATATGTCAATTCGTCCATTAAGACCGATCGGCAGTTCTGCGCAAATTTTGAGGGCGCTATGAGCGAATACCGAGCCGTTTTTCTTTATCTTGCATATTAGTTGACAAAAACAACAATGAATGTTACAATTAAGATACTGATATAAATTTCTTTGCGAGAAGCGGTCACATCTATCATGCTTCCCAAAGAATGCAGAAAAAATACAAAAAAAGGGATGATTAGTTATGAAAGAGCGCGTAGCAAAATTACTAAACGAACAGATTAATAAAGAATTTTACTCCGCATATCTGTATCTGAGTTTTGCCAACTATTTTATCGAACAGGGCTTGAATGGTTTCGCAAACTGGTATCAGGTCCAGGCGCAGGAAGAGCGCGATCACGCGTTTCTGATAACGCAGTACTTACAGAACAACGATGTAAAGGTTGTTTACGAAGCCATCGCCAAACCGGACGCTTCCTGGGCGGATAATCTCGAGGTTTTAAAGGCGGGACTTGCGCATGAGCAATACGTGACGGCCTCGATTCACAACATCTACGACGCGGCGTCTGAGGAAAAGGACTACCGCACGCTCCAATTTTTAGACTGGTTCGTGCAGGAACAGGGCGAAGAGGAAAAGAACGCGATCGACCTGATCCGGAAAATGGAGCTGTTCGGCGGCGACGCGAAGGGACTGTACCTGCTGGACCAGGAACTCGCGGCCAGAACCTATGCGCCTCCGTCGCTGGTTCTGTAAGTGAATCGCAAAACGAAAAAAGGTGGAACTTTATTGTTCCACCTTGTTTTTTAATGCCCGAGAAAACCTTTGATAATTTAAGAATTGTTGATTCTGCCTATTATTGCATCATACAAGATTTTGGTTGCTCAAATTGAACAGTAACGCTGCCGTCTTTTTGATTAACGAATTTGCCACTTCTATATCTATATTACTAAATTAAAACAGCCTCAAACCCTTCAAAATGTAAGGATTTAAGGCTGTTTCTTTGGCAGGGGCACTAGGACTCGAACCCAGGACCAACGGTTTTGGAGACCGCGACTCTACCAACTGAGCTATGCCCCTTTATTTTTATTATATTATTTATAACAAAAATGTTGATTGGGTAATCAACATTTCTGTGGATTTCATTTGGTGCACCTTCGGGGACTCGAACCCAGGACCCACTGATTAAGAGTCAGTTGCTCTACCAACTGAGCTAAAGGTGCATATCTGATTCGGTCTTTTCATGGTGGGCCTTCAGGGACTCGAACCCCGGACCGACCGGTTATGAGCCGGTTGCTCTAACCAACTGAGCTAAAGGCCC
>ENA-OWOZ01000033-OWOZ01000033.1-bioreactor-metagenome-genome-assembly--contig:-NODE-33-length-192200-cov-7.696642_pt1 | contig 192200 bp, 172 predicted proteins | sample MGYA00238140_ERZ651804 | MGnify/ENA primary metagenome ERZ651804 (study PRJEB26910, sample SAMN07631232) | bioreactor metagenome | isolation source: Switchgrass digestor | place: USA: Dartmouth...
TACCTTCAAGACCACACTCTTTAAGAAGCGCTTTCATACCAACATTTTTGGTTTTAGGCATTATTTCTAAACCATACTTGACGAAAACCCGGTTTTCTCCGACAAGCGGTACTATATCGGCAATAGTACCTAAAGCAACTAGATCTAAATATTCAATCTCCTCACCCAAATCCCGCTGATAACTAAAATGTTTATGTAAGGCTTGAATCAGTTTAAAAACTACTCCTACTCCAGCCAAGTCTCTAAATGGATAACCCGAATCTTTTACTTTAGGATTCAAAATAGCTAGCGCCTTCGGTAATTCAGATAAAGGTTCGTGGTGGTCTGTAATAATGGTATCTATTTGATAAGAAGAGGCTAGGTAAATCTCTTCAAGAGCGGTTATGCCGCAGTCAATCGTAACAATTAGCTTTACTCCATTATTTGCCGCTTTTATTATCACTTCTTCGTGTAAACCATATCCTTCATCTCTAGTTGGAATATAAACGAGAACTTTAAAACCGATTTTTTTAAGAACTTTATATAACAACGATGTTCCGCTAATTCCATCGACATCATAATCCCCATAAATCCAGATGTTTTTTTGCGCCTCAATCGCCCGGATCACTTCTTGAACGATCTCAGCCATATTTTTCATTAAAAAAGGATCATATGTTTTTCGAGGTTTTGGCGAGAGAAATTCATGCATTTCGTCGATACTTGTAATTCCCTTCTGAATCAGTATCTTTTGTATCAGCGGTTCGATTTCGCTGTCGTAAAACAGATGCTCCGCCTGCTCCTCTGCCATTTCCCAAATCGTTTCAACCATTCCAACGGCCTCCTGTTTTTCTTCTATTGTTCCATCATGATGAATCCCGGATTTTCCAACCATTAATTTTTTACAAGATTTCTTGCGCTTCTTTGATGACTTTTAAAAAAGCAGCGGGACATGTATATCTTTCAACTTCTTTCCATGTGACCCAATCCATTTCAAGATCCTTTAACTGGACTTGCTCACCGATTTCTAATCGGTAAACGCTCATAAGCCACGTTTGATGCGTAAATACATGCTTTTTCCTAAACAGAAAACGGAAATTCAGAATTTCGATCCCATAATTTTCCTTCAGCTCCGACAGAATGCTCTGCCCTTCTTGTAAATCGGCTTGTTTTTCCTTTATCGGAAGAGCCCACAAATTTGCCAGGATCCCTTCTGCAGGACGTTTGACAAGCAATATTTTATTCCCTGCCTGAACGATCCCAACTTCCATTTTTATTTCCTTGACAGGCTTTTTCTTCCCTTTTACAGGCAACTGCTGTTGTTTTCCGGATCTATAAGCACCGCATAGACATTGAAGCGGACAGATATCGCATTTGGGAGAGAGCGGCGTACAAATCATCGCCCCTAAATCCATCAGTCCTTGATTAAAATGGGAAGGATTTTCTTGTGAAATAACGATTTTTCCTAAGGATTCCATATTCCTTTTCGTTTCCGTCTGCGCAATATCATCCGGAATCTCAAATATTCTCGAAAATACCCGCATCACATTCCCATCTACCGCCGGAACCGGCTGATTATAAGCGATGCTCAAAATCGCCCCCGCTGTATAGGAACCGATTCCGGGAATCTTTTTCAGCTCCGTCACCCGTTCCGGTATCTTTCCGCCATACCGGTCCATAATCATTTTTGCTCCACGATGCAGATAAACCGCTCTGGAATAATACCCCAGCCCTTCCCAGGCTTTTAAAACCTCTTCTTCATCCGATTCTGCCAGTGCCCGTACATCAGGAAACCTTTGAATAAATTTCAAAAAATAGGGGATGACGGTTTCTACTCTTGTCTGCTGCAGCATGATTTCCGAAACCCACACGCGGTACGGGTCAGCGTTTTTGCGCCAGGGCAGCGCTCTGGCGTTTTTTTCGTACCAGTCCAGAAGCGGTTTGACGATATCCGAAAGCGCGATGTCGTTTTGCGCTGTTTTGTCCATACTGTCCCTCCGGCTTTTTGCTCCCGCTCAGTATACCAGTTTGGGCGAATTTTGTCGCCTGAAAAAGGGAGGGGGAGTCCTTCCCAAAGGGTTTCTTTGGAAATAGCAGTAACCGCCGCCGCCAGCGGACATATAATGGCTTGAAAACCATTGGAACGAGGTGATGCCCGTGAGGACACTGCGTTACGGCATGTCCGGCACCGACGTGATGGAAATGCAGGCGATGCTGCGAAAGATCGGCCTGAACCCCGGACCCGAGGACGGCAAATTCGGCAGCCAGACCAAAAGCGCGGTGCAGAGCTTTCAGCGCAGGTTCGGGCTGGTGCCGGACGGCATCGTCGGCCCAGCGACGTGGCGGGTGATGGAGCGCTTTCTGCTGGGGTACGACCTGTACACGGTGCGCCCGGGAAACACCATCTGGGGCATCGCGCGCGCGTACGGCACCACCGTGGAGGCCATTCTTACCGCCACCGGCGTAGACCCGGAAAACCTCGCCATCGGGCGCCAGCTCGTCATCCCGTACGACATTCCGGTGGTGGACACCAACATCGATTACACCTATGCGGTACTCGAGCGGGACATTCAGGGCCTCAAGGCGCGCTATCCCTTCATCGAGGTCGGCGTGGCAGGCCAGAGCGTGCTGGGGAAGAACCTTTACTACCTGCGCATCGGCGAAGGCCCCAACGAAGTGTTCTACAACGCGTCCCATCACGCCTTGGAGTGGATCACAACCCCCGTGCTCATGAAGTTTGTGGAGGATTTTGCCTCTGCCTACTCCCGCGGACAGCTCCTGGGGTCTGGCTACAGCCCGGCGGAGATTTACCGGCAGAGCTCGTTGTACTTCATCCCCATGGTGAATCCGGACGGGGTGGACCTGGTGCTGGACGGCCTGTCGCCGGACAACCCGTATTACAGCCAGCTCATCCAGTGGAACGGCGGAAGCAGCGACTTTTCCACCGTCTGGCAGGCCAACATTCGCGGCGTGGACCTGAACCACAACTACAACGCCGCCTGGGAGCAGTCCAAGGAAGCCGAAGCCGAACTGGGCATCACCGGCCCCGGCCCCACGCGCTTTTCCGGCCCCGCCCCTGAATCCGAACCGGAAACGCGCGCCGTGGCAGACTTCACGCGAAACCGCAACTTCCGATTGGTCATGGCCTATCACAGCCAGGGCGAGGTGATTTTCTGGGACTTCATGAACCTCGCGCCCCCCGAGGCGCGCGCCATCGGCGAGCAGTTCGCGCGCGTCAGCGGCTATGCCCTCGCCAGCCCGGAGGGGATCGCCTCTTATGCCGGATACAAGGACTGGTTCATCCAGGAATGGCGCAGACCCGGCTACACCATCGAGGTGGGGCGGGGAAGGAACCCTCTGCCCATCTCGCAGTTCGACGCCATCTACGCCAGAAACCTGAACATGCTGCTGCTCGCCGCGACGGTCTAGCGGCGGTCACAAAAAATCCGCCCAAAGCGCCTTCGTTCCTTTCGATTCGCGTTTTTCGGACAAAATCACAGAAGCTTCGCCAGTGCAGACACAACAGCCCGCCTCTTCAGGCGGGCTGTTGTTACTATTGAACACGCAGCTGATGACATCTTGAAGAATGGGCGGAGCAAGTGTATAATGGTATCTCAGATTACAGAATGGAGAACAACATGAAGCTGTTTGAATTTGCCCATTGTCCGAATTATGACCAGAAGATCGCGGCGCTGGCTGAGCTCTGCCCCGAAAAATGGAGCTTCGGATCGAATTCGGACAATATTATTCTGAAGAACTACATCGAGCACACCTTCATGAAGCTCGTGGAAGAGGACAAGATCGTCTGCACGGATTCCTACGCCATCTTTGACACGGGGCTTTACACGCAGTACTACGAGTCCGTTTACGCCTATTTCGTTCCCAACAAAAACGCCGACCGGCAGAAATGGTTCCTGGACGGGTTCATGACGTCGTACCAGCTGGTGCGCATGGACATCACAACGCTCCCCCGGCGCGCGAACTATTTCACCAACCCGGCGGAACTGGTCTTCGACGTGAACTGCGACATTGTGCCCCAGTATCAGCACATTTTCGGAAAGCCCGAAAACCTGATGCGGATTCCCGAATCCGTCCGGGAAAGCAGCAGACGGACCGTCCTGTTTGACGGCGCCATCAGCATGGCGAAAAAGATGATCAACGCCAATTACAAGACCGCCGTACCGCAGTATTATAAAGGAAAGATTCAGCTGCTCATCCCCATCTGCCTGATCAACGAAGGCGTCCCCGATCTGGCCATGGTGGTCAGCAAAAGCCCGGCGGACAACGTTTATCTCGGCCACACCTGCCTGACGCTGGACATGGCCTACAACAACGCGCGCCTGATCGCGCGGCCTGACAGCGTGTGGCTGCATCCCTGAAAAGGGATTGACATGTTATTCCTGCTTGCATATAATTGAAGTATATTAAATCATTATATGCAATTAACTTCTGATTCCTCATTACTTATGCTTTCCGATTACCTGATGTGCCGCATTATGCAGTGAAGGTGAGGCGTTTGCCTCACCTTACTCATTTGGTACGATTGGCGCGCCATGCTCTCTTGCGCGGTTTTTGGCTTCCGGTAAACAGCGGGATTGAATGCCAGATGAGCGCGCCGGCACAGCGGCAATTCAAACCCGGCGTTCAGCATGCCAAACGAAGCCCGCTCGGAAAAGCGGTCAGCGCTTTACTTCCGGATGGCCGAATGGCTGTAGATGTAGAACTCCTCCTGGGAGGGCTGGTACGCCTTTTCCCTGGGGGCAAACTGCCTGTCGTACTCTTCCGCTTCCCGGTGGTCGATGTCAAAGGCGGGACTTTCGACATAGCGCCACCTTCTGCCGTCCAGACAGCCGGGTACGAGCTCTTTCACCAGCATCGCCGTGGGGAAGAGGCCGTCGCCGATACACACGTTGTGCTTTATGCAGCTCTTGAACCCGCTGGAGATATAGTTGCACGGATGCCCGAAGATGACGACCGCATCATAGCCCATGGAAACGGCCTTCTCAAAGGAATGCCGGAGCAGAGCCTTTCCGATGCCCTTTCGCTGATATGCCGGCAGAACGCTGATGGGGCCGAAGGTCAGGATTTCCTTTTCTTCGCCCTGGTCATCCACCAGTTTTGCCTTCGTGTACACGATGTTGCCGACGATTTCTCCATCGATTTCGGCGACGAGATCCAGTTCGGGGATAAAGTCCTCGTGATGGCGGAGCACATGCAGCAGATAATGCTCATGGCACCCGGGCACGTGGAGATTCCAGAACGCTTCGCGGGTCAGCTCCTCCACAATGCGGCAATCCTCCGGCCTTTCGTTTCGAATGATGAGGTTTTCCATCGTTGTTCTCCTGTCAGGTTTTTTACGCCAGCAGTATATCACGTTTCAGAAAGGCTGGATAGAAACGGATGGTTGACGGCAGGCGCTGCCGTGCTGCCCGAAGGCCATCCGCCGGTAATCTTTAACGCTGGCCCGTCAATACGCTGAAGATTGCTTCTGCTGAAAGAGTTGGGCAGGGAAGAAGCATTGACGATCAGACGGTACGACCCGAAAACCCGATTTATGTCGTGGATGGCGAACATGTCCATGTTGGAAAGCCGGTGGGGCTTCGGCAATCCGCCGCAGCGCATCCTCAGGCGTGGCAGTAAAGATGGGTGAATCTGCTTCTCTGGCTTGACCTCGCGTTGCAGATCAGCCGCATCCCCGGCCGTCAGAGGTTCTTCGAGTATCCGAAGAGTTTACAACACCGGTAAGCCCGCTACACAGGCAAAAGGGTGCATCGCGTCAGAAGCAAAAAGCAGGCAGCGGATACTTGACACGACCTGCCTTTCAAGGTAAAATAATATCCGTTGTCGAGGTGTAGCGCAGCTTGGTAGCGCGTCTGGTTCGGGACCAGAAGGTCGCAAGTTCAAATCTTGTCACCTCGACCATACCCGCAAATGCCCTGTTCCTGGCTTTGCGGGCTTTTCTTATGCTCAAACCAACGCAAATATGCGCTCATTTTGCCTTAAAGAGAGGTTCCGCCTGCTTTTTGCCTGCTTTCAAAAAATTCCCATCTCGAAGAAGACGGGTAAATCGGAACTTTTCGTCCTATCCGGTTGCCCGGAAGATGTTGTTGATTTTTTCGGGATCCCGCGCTCTTGTCTTATCCAGATATGCAAAAACTTGCATGATCATGGTCGGGTCCTTGTGCCCGAGCCATGCTGCCGCCGTCAGCACGTCCACTGTGCTGTAGTGGCACAGGATGGCGAAGCTGTGCCTGAAGCAGTGGGTGGGGTGATGACGGAAACCTGCGCACTCTCCCCGTTTTCCTTTACCGGCCTGGTTTTCTTGCCGGCTTTCATCCGCTCGGCTCTTCTTTTTTCGCGCCGCTTCAGCATCAACTTGTAAACCGGCGAACCCTCATGCTCGATGGTGTTGTCATACTCGTACATCGCGCGCCTCAGGGCATCGATGTGGCGCTGCGCGGTGGTCTGGGGCAGATAGCTGTCGCTCTTCGGCGCTTGAATGACGTACGTGTTGATGTCACTGGCGGCCTTGAGCGCTTCGTACGGCTCGTTGGCGATGGGAATCGTCCGTTTACTTTACCCGGTCTTTACGTCGCCGGTCCTGCTTTTGCCTTCGGTAACTTTATAATCCCGATAATCCCGCCGGAATGTGATTTCGCGGGTTTTGAAGTTAATGTCCTGCCACGGAAGCCCGAGACCTCTCCGAGGCGGGCCCCGTAGAAGCAGCCACAGAAGTCCACGCTCATGGGCGCGGCCCACATGCAGCGCGGCGGCGGTTTCGGCTTCCACGAGCGCGCTCCATTCGCCCCGAAGAGGAGATGCGCGCAATCGAGGAGCGCGGTTTCGGCTTCCGTGAGAGCGCGCGCCGTTCGCCTTCAGGCGCGTTAGGGCACACCACGGTCATCGTCGGCTTCAGGTCGATCATATGCTGGGCTGTGGCGAGCTGAAAATCTGCTTCGGGGTCGAATAGCTCTCCACGGTGGATTTGCTGTACTTCATCCAATTTGGGATGGATCATGAAAAGAACGCCATTCATGCCAGTATGTGATGAAGCACACTTATTGAAGTGCAGGGCGGAGCTCCCATCCGGGTGCAAAAAGAAACGACGGGAAGGTCCGCGACCCGATAGCCGCGGCCTTCCATGCGGCATTCCCTAGCGACCTTTTTCAGAACTCGTTACAGGATGATCCACTCCAGCAGCTTTTCGTCTGAGGTCCAGCCGAGATCATGGAGAAAGTGCGAAACATAGATGTCAAAGGCGGTGTGGTCAATAAGCCGGAACGCGGCCGCGAATACATCTATAAAATCCTCCCGGCAACCGCAGTGTTCCGCACAACCGATTGCAAGGAAACGCAAAAGCGTGTAAACCGAGCAAAGCGCCATAAACTCGGTTCTCAGGTCTTCCGGACGATCCTCAAACGGGAAGCATGTGAAAAACATATGATTCACGAGCATATGCTCAAAAAAGATTTCCCAATCGGGAAACAGCGCATGAAAACGTTTCTCAGCCGCTTTGTATCTCTCAAAAGCGCCCTCTCCGCTTCCGAAGCAGGCCAGAGCCTCTTCTCCATAGGCGCGGACGCTTACGCTTCTTTCATCCACAAAGCCAATGAGCTTTTCCGCTGTCTGCAGTCCTTCCGCAAGATGCTTCGGCGTGACCTTTGGCAGGACGGGCCTGTCCTGTTCCTCCGCATAAAGCCAGTTCTGCACAGAGGTTACCTTTCCAGCTTTCATGGCGGATTCCAGCGTAAGAAGACGCTCTCTGAGCGCGGCGAGCCGTTCGGGCAGGGTAAAGCATCTATTCTGCATGGTTTTGATGAGCGAAAGGCGGATCTCCCGCTCTTGACCATACGTTTTAAAACAGATGATACGATCTTTGATTGGCGGCAGCTTGATATTCCACTCTTTTTTCAGGAAACCAAGCGATTCCCTTCGGAAAAGAAAAAGCTCAAGTACGGCCTCGCAACTGTTGGTGCAGGAGATTTCGTACCCGTCTTCTTCTTTCCTGATGCCGCGCGGATACAGACGGCAGATGTTGGGCAGCGCCTGTTCGCCGAGCTCTGCGTGAATGGAGCACCTTCCGTCTCCCAGACGTAACGGGCAGGTACCATCATAACATGGCGCGATCTCCGCGTATTTGCCCGGTGTAGGCTTCAGGGCGGTTTTTACGCCTCTGTCGAGCTTTTCGCGAAGTGACGGGCTGCATTCCTGATTGATGAGTCTGAAATAATCCTCAAGCGAGAAGGAAATGGGCCAGCCTTTGCAGCAGGTATTACGGCACGAACCCATCTTGCAGGAAAAAGCAGGGAAATAATCCGGCATCCAGAATACATGTGTTTCCATGGAAACCACATTTTTTATGCTTAAAATCTCGCGTTTCTTCTTCACATTTTCCGTCCCCAAGGCACGAAGGAAGAGGAAACGACTCTGAATTATAGGCATCTATGCTTTTCCTGTCAATATGTGCCCACAAGAGTATTCGGTACTGGCCGGCCACTGACACAAATGCCCCATGATGAAAGTCTAAACCTTAGTTGTGCTGAATCAGTAAATGCTGTGTTTTGCCGCGTTTATATGTGCCAGCATAGAAGTCTGCCTGTGTTGAACCCTTGCGGGTTTTCCTGTGCGGTCGCAGCACACGTCAAATCCTTCCAAGCTGTTTTTTGAAAAGGGCAAATGCCCCCCGTTTATAGCAGGGGGGCAGCTTTTTTGCCATTCTGATTACAGCAAAGTGGAACTATCCGTTCGCTAAGTACAGCCCAGCGGCTCCTCCCCCGGGACTGCGGTGTTGGGTTGGGCCAGTGCAGGCACAGTGTCGCGTATTGCATGGACAGTCGTAAAACTGTCGTACTCGGCTTCTTCGTCGTCTGTCTTTTCAGAATGGTTGCTTTTTAAGTTGAAAACAATGCCTACTCGGTTCGGCGTGCAGTGATTAGTCCAGGTAAGACTCTGTATGGAGCGCTCCGCAGCAAAAACACATTGACAAAATTCAATATGAAGAATAAGATAATCGTATCGAAGGAAATCGATTTGAGGTGGCAACATGGACTTGTACCTGGAGTATTCCAAAATTTTTAAAGCGCTCGGAGACCCCAAGCGGGCAATGATCGTGGATATGCTCTCCTGCGGGGAACTCTGCGCCTGCAGGATTCTGGAAAAGTTTCAAATCTCCCAGTCCACCCTTTCCCACCACATGAAGATCCTCTGCGACTGCGGTCTGGTCCGGGATCGTGAGGAGGGCAAATGGACGTATTACTCCCTGAACGAGGAGACTGTGCGTAAAACGAGGCAGTTCCTTTGCCGGATCACGTCCGAAAAGGACGCATGCATCTGCAACCAAAGCGGTACTGCCGATTGCGAGGAGTGTGTTAAAAATGACTGAATACCGAGGGAAGGAAAGCGGACGGGCGGACAAAGCCGTGCGGATTGACTTTCTGTATCTGGATACCACCGTGTGCGGCAGGTGCCGGGGAACCGAAAAAGCGCTGGACGACGCAGTGAACGAGGTTTCCGAAACGCTGCGCGCCCAAGGGTACGACGTGGTCGTCAACAAGGTAAACATCGCCACCAGAGTGCTTGCGATCCGGCACCGGTTCGTCAGCTCGCCCACCATCCGCGTCAACGGGAGGGACATTGCCGTGGAGCTGAAAGAGTCGCTTTGCGAGGACTGCGGAGCGCTCTGCGGGGACAACGTGGACTGCCGCGTCTGGGTGTATAACGGCGTGGAGTACACTTCCCCGCCCAAAGAAATGATCGTTGAGGCCATCCTTCGGGAGGCCTGCGCCGAGCCAAAGGCGGAACAGGAGGATGCGCCCTTTGCGCTTCCCGAAAATCTCGAAAGGTTTTTCGCGGCCAAGGCCCGCAGGAGGAAGGTCGCCAAGTGGAGGGGAAGGCTTTCGAAATAGGTGGCCATGGCCACGCCGCGAGAACGTTTATCCAATCCAAAACCGACCCGACGGAAGGAGGAGAGATTCGTGAGCAGCAAGGAATACTTTGACCAAGTCTCCAAAGAGTGGGACACCATGCGGCAGTCCTTTTTTTCGGACCGCGTACGGGAAAAGATGTGCGACGCGGCGCAGGTGAAGGCCGGCCAGACCGCCGCGGACGTCGGCGCAGGCACAGGCTTTGTCACCGAGGAGTTGCTGAAAAGGGGCCTTCGCGTCATCGCGTTGGACCAGTCGCAGGAGATGCTCGATGTGCTTCGGCAAAAGCTTTCCGGCGCAGAAATCACCTGTCTGCAGGCGGATGCCTACGCGCTGCCCTTGGAGAGTGAAAGCGTGGATGCTGTGATGGCGAACATGTTCCTTCATCATGTGGAGTATCCTCAAAAAGCCCTTGCTGAAATGGCCCGCATTTTGAAGAAGGGCGGCAGGCTGGTGATCGCCGATCTGGATTCGCATGAACATGGGTTTTTGCGCACAGAGCAGTTCGACGTCTGGCTGGGTTTTGCGCGTTCGGACATTGAAAACTGACTTGCGAACGCGAACCTCAGAAACGTTAGGGTCGAGGATTTGGGCGAGAAATGCCGCAGCGACTCCTGCGCGTCCTGCGATAGTGCCGCCATCAGCATCTTCATCGCCTCGGCTGAAAAATAAAACCGCAAAGGAGTATCCGTTTTGAAAAAGTTGAAGCTGTTTGAGCCCGCCATGTGCTGCCCCACCGGGCTGTGCGGCGTGGGCGTGGATCCCGAACTGCTGCGCATTTCCGCAGTGCTGAACACGTTGAAGAACAACGGCATTGTGGTGGACCGCTTTAATCTGAACAGCGCACCCATGGAGTTCATCAACCACAAGGCCGTGAACGCGTTCCTCAACGAGCGCGGCGTGGACGGCCTGCCCGTCACCGTTCTGGACGACGAGATCGTCCTTTTTGGCCGTTACCCCACCAATGTGGAGATTACGAAGCTTCTTGACCTTCCCGAAGACATGCTCGCCGCGGGCGGCAAAAAAGTACGCATCAAGAAGATGCCAACCAAGTCGGACTGCGGCTGCAAGGGAGGATGCTGCTGATGACGCAATTTCATCCCATGGCCATGCCGCTGACCAAGTATTTGTTCTTCACGGGGAAGGGCGGCGTGGGCAAAACCTCCGTCGCCTGCGCCACCGCAGTGGCGCTTTCGGACAGCGGCAAACGGGTGCTGCTGGTCAGCACCGACCCTGCGTCCAACTTGCAGGACGTGTTCGGGGTGGAACTTGGAACCGGTAGAGTGCAAATCGAGGGAGCGCCCAATCTTACGGTGGCAAACATCGACCCCGTGCAGGCGGCGGCGGATTACCGGGAAAGCGTGATCGCGCCGTATCGCGGTAAACTGCCGGACGCTGTCATCTCCAACATGGAGGAGCAGCTTTCGGGTTCCTGCACCGTGGAAATCGCGGCGTTCAACGAGTTTTCCGGTTATCTCGCCGACGAATCCATAAAGACAGAGTACGACCACATCCTCTTTGACACCGCTCCCACCGGGCATACCCTGCGGATGCTCCAGCTTCCGTCCGCCTGGAGCAACTTCATCAGCGAAAGCACCCATGGCGCTTCGTGCCTAGGGCAGCTCGCCGGACTGGAAAGCAAGAAAGAGGTCTATAAACGCGCTGTTCACACCCTTGCCGACGGCGCGCAGACGACGCTGGTGCTCGTGGTCCGACCGGAAGAAGCACCCATCAAAGAAGCAGAGCGTTCTTCCCGCGAGCTTTCCGAACTGGGCATACGCAATCAGATGCTCATCGTCAACGGCCTGTTGACCGCGCATGACGATGTTGTATCCGAAAGCCTTTATCAGAAACAGCAGAGGGCGCTTTCGGCGATGCCGGAGCAGGTGCGTATGCTGAAAATGTTCTGGATTCCGCTTCGGGCCTACAACATCATGGGTTTGGCCGGCGTTCGCGCTTTTTTGAAGGAGGATTTCGTTCAGTCAAGCGGCGAAGCTCTTCGGACGAAGACTCTGCCCCGCCTGCAGGACGTCGTCGACGATCTGTTCCGCTCCGGCAAAAAGGTGATTTTCACGATGGGCAAGGGAGGCGTGGGCAAGACCACCGTCGCTGCGGCGATTGCCCTAGGACTCGCTCAAAAAGGCCAGAAAGTTCATCTTGCCACGACGGACCCCGCCGCGCATTTGAAGTTCGTGCTGGATGAGGGCAGCGTCGTCACCATGCGCCACATCGACGAGCAGGCGGAACTGAAAAGGTATCGGGAGGAAGTCCTCGCCAAGGCGCGGGAGACGATGACCGAGGAGGACGTGGCCTACATTGAGGAGGATCTTCGCTCGCCCTGCACGCAGGAGATCGCCGTTTTCCGCGCCTTTGCGGAGATCGTGGATAAGGCGGAGGAAAGCACGGTGGTTATTGACACCGCGCCCACCGGCCACACGCTGCTGCTTCTGGACGCGACGATGAGCTATCATCGGGAAGTCAAACGCACCCAGGGGGAAGTGCCGGAATCGGTGAAGAAGCTGCTGCCCCGCCTGCGCAATGCAGGCGAGACGGCTGTAATCCTCGTGACGCTTGCCGAAGCCACGCCGGTGTACGAGGCGATGCGCCTGGAAGAGGACTTGAAGCGCGCGGGTATCGCGGTCAAATGGTGGGTGGTCACCGCTTCCATGCTGCAGACCCAAACCACCAACGCCCTGCTCAAGGCCAGGGCGGAAAACGAGATTCCGTGGATCAATCGCGTGGACGCGCACGCCCATGGAAACGTTTCAGTAATCGCCTGGAGCTCGGATGACATCAAAGGGGAGAGGCTTTTGACGCTGTAAAGAACCGGACGCCGTTACCTCTCCCGGAGCTGCTCAGACCGATGGTCGTCGCGTCGGAGATCAGCGAGGGCGTCCGGAGAGAGATTGCGTCATGCAAGAAGTGGGGCATTCCGTATGAGAATCTGTCATCTTTAACCTTTGCATAAGCTTAATTGGAAAAGGAACACCCCCCAATAGCTGCGGCTAATGGGGGTCTTTATAAATTTGGTTTTTCAGATGATTCCAGGAATCAACAAACTAACAATTATCAAGGTGACCTCGGACTTCGCCTATTTTCTTATTTTATTCTTGATGATAGCATATAACCTCTTCTTTAATAACAAGGAAGATGCTCACGTAGAGATTGCTTTTGGTCTAATTAATTGCAGTATCCGCTTTAGCTGGATTCTAAATTTCAGGTTTTACTGATGGATACTCAGATGAGTACCCGCGCACAGCCCGAAGACTGACCAACCGTATTTCGTGCGATTCACCCGTCTGCGTAATGCTGGCGATTTGTTTTTATGTGATTAATATAATATATAAAAAGCTTTATCCGACACAGCATCAGGCAGTTGCTGGATGACGCGGGGATGACACAAAAAACGCTATGCGAGGAGACGGGGTTGATGCGTAAACGGGCGATGAATTACAAGGACCCCAGCAAGTTCACGATTGGTGAGATAGTGAGTGCTCTTCATGTAGTCCTTTAGAGATTTAAACCGTAATGGAGGGTTCAATGAAAAAGACGGTTATTCAGAACTCAGTTATCATCTTGACAACGCTGCTGCTTGTGTTTCCTTGTGACGCGTTGACACGTGCACTCGCAGTACGGCTGACGTTCCATTCGTATCTGCCGCTTTTGTATATGCGCTTTGTTGTGGTGTTCTTTTCCCTCCTTGATTTTTCCAACAAGAAGGTTAACGGGTGCATGCTTGCGTTCTTTGTGCTTATTCTCTTTGTGGGTTTTTCTACTTCGGTCTTTCCCTTTGGTTCAACCATCTTTCTTTATGTTTTGATGACGGGGGTTCTATTACCCCATCTGTTCAAAAAATAAAGGCTTCCAATGCGGGAATGATTGCTGAAGCTCTGCCTGGCGGTCCTCATCCCGGGTGTTCTGCCTCCCACCGTTATAGCGGAAGACATGCCTGCACCGCCCACCATCAATATCCTGCCCTGGGTATTCCTTCCCGAGCCCACCATCGAACTGCCGGAGGATGAATCCTTTGTCACCATATATGATGAAATCCGGAATGATGAAGACAATAAGGATGGCGAAGAGTTTGAAGATGGGCATGAGCAATGATATTGCAACGGAACGCTGAAGGACGGCGTTCTGATTGTAACGTATGGCGATTATGCGCTTGTCATGGCAAAAGAAGGCAACTGAATCAGCCGTCGGAGCTTCTGATTCGTCCGCGAAAAGGGCTGGGACATGATGGAGTATCACGCCATCCAGCCCAAAACTGATCAACCAAATTTTTAGTGCGATTCACCCGTCAGCTCCGGCTGGCGGGTTGGTCTTGATTTTGGATATACTTGTCCGGCGCTGGATTGCGCTCTCCGCTACCTTTCACCCACTTTTTTTGCTTTTCTTAACAATCCCTTATTTGGGGGATTTGGGGAATTTTTAAGCCAAAAACCTAAGTCTTTTCTGGTTCGGGACCAGTCGCAAGTTCAAATCTTGTCACCTCGACCAAACCCGCAAATGCCCTGTTTATCTGGCTTTTAGGTTTTTTCTCGTGTTTGCCAGTTAAGAAACTGTGCTCCTTAACCCTCGAAAAGAGGTTTCGTCTTCCATTCGCCTACTTAGCTGCTTTGACAGCGCGGAAGTCCGAAGAAGATCTTTACTTCAGAGCTAGCAGATAGAGCGAGTACCATTTCCCGTCTAACTCAAGGAAGGGCTCTGGGTTCCAGCAATAGATACATCTGATTTCTTTCTTTTCCTGTATGGCTATCCCTCCTCATGATTATGAGAAAAGCAAAGCCATAGCCAGCCAGCTTTGCTTGGTATTGTACAGGCCCCGTCCTCCTGGTGCCAGCAGGAGGGCGGGGCATTTTAGCTATAATCTCATATTATAGATGAATGCCTGCAATCAGAGTCCATCTGTGTTTGAAGTTGAGGTTTGATGATCAGGAGAGTAGTAAAACAAGGTAAGCCTGACCTCGTAGTTGTCTCCATTCAACGCCAGGATAATAACCGTCCTTGATGTTTTCCATGAAGCTATATAAGACGTGTAGCCAATGGAAACAGAGAGGCCATAATTTGCTGGGTCATCTTTGAACAAATCATTATCCCAGGTCACCTCATCAATATAAGGATCACCATAAATGCTGGTAAGCTTTTCTTTTAAGTTATTGTAGTCGTCGATGTAAAGGTTTTTGTTGGTATGGACAGTGTCAATCCTGTATCCGCCCCAAGCCAATGCATCGTTGTTGAAATTATAGATTACTGTAGCTGGCAGCCCGGCAACCGTCTGATTCGTGTACAGCAGTCCCGAGGCTTCTTCGTAAGCTGGTTTCGCATCTTCCAGGGCTTTGACCTGTTCTTTGGTCATGCCCCATTTCGCTTTCCTGAAATCAGGGTCTTCAACTGAAGCTGCTTTAGAGGAACTCTCTATGGCAGCAGTGTTATCGGAATCCGATGGAGTCGCTTTCGGTTGTGCAGTTTGCGTGCAGCCAGCGAGGAAAACGAGCAGGGCAATGACCAGAGCAAATACTTTTTTCATGATAGCCTCCTATGTGTATATTACTGGATTCATACTAACAGATTCATTGTCCAATTTTCGACCCTGCCCGATTCTTGATAAACATAAAGAAAGGCTGGGATGAAGTATACATTATGTGTGTTAACCGCTTGCGCTTCGCCAGAAAACGTTGATTTTACAAGAAAAGTCATTTATGATCCTGATAAATAGTGTTATAATATCTTTAATATAAATAATTATATTCTTTGCCCCTATTTTATATCTGGTGTGCATAAATCAATGGAGGTGGAAAAAATGAGAAAGATCAAGCATTGCATTGTATTTTCTATTATTCTTTGCTTAGCAATAGCTCCATTTATGAAAACGACGACATTTGCATTAAGCAAAGCATCCAACAGCTTTTTATGGCCAGTCGATTATACTTCAGATACATATTGGATTTCTGCATTGGATGTTTACAGCAGTGGGAAATCGCATAGCAAAGGCTATGGGATGGATATCTACGACGACGGGGAAGGAATTGTATACGCAGTTGCTGATGGCGAAATAGTTTCAACATATAATGGCTGCAAACATGTAAACAAGTCAAATGATACTTGTAATGGAGGATACGGGAATTACATAAAAATAAAGCATACCGACGGTACATATTCCTTATATGCTCATCTAAAAAGAGGTTCTTTGACAAGCTCAAAAAAAGTAAAAGCTGGGGATGCGATTGCAAAAATTGGAAGTTCCGGCAGTAGTAGCGGCCCTCATCTGCATTTTGAAATTTTCACTTCGGATAATAAAAAGGATTATGCGTTTGATTACTACAAGTTTAGAGAAGGGTTGAAGAACAGCCCAAGGTATGGCGATTGGATAAAGGAAAACTACAAATCTCAATATACAACCAAGTCAGGGAATGCTTATTTGGCATATAGTGGTGCTGTTGGCTCATATGGAACAGTATACATTCAATACAATGCAAACGGAGGTAACGGCGCCCCATCCAGTCATAAGGTAGCAAAAGATAGTAACGGCACTGCTGTATTCTATCTTTCTACCACGAGGCCAAAAAGGAGCGGGTACACTTTCCTTGGATGGAGGTTAGAAAACAGCACTGCGTACGGGATTGACAGTCCAGGAGCCCTTATTGCTTTCGGTACCGGAAATGTTCAACACGACACGGTATTGACCTATTATGCGCAATGGAAAAAAGAGAGTGAGAGTATTGACGAGTACAGGGGAACAGTATTCATTCAATACGATGCAAATGGAGGAAGCGGCGCTCCACCCAGTCATTGGACATTAAAAGACAGTAACGGCGTTGCCTTCTATAAACTCTCCACGACAAGGCCAACAAGGAGCGGATACACTTTCCTTGGATGGAGGTTAGAAAACAGCACTGCGTACGGGATTGACAGTCCGGGAGACAGCATTGCTATTGACACCGGGAATGTTCGAAGCAATACGATTTTGACTTATTATGCGCAATGGAAAAAAGATGGCACACTGTCTAAACCAAAAAACTTCAAAATAGTAATGATGACTTCATCTACAGCATTAGTTTCATGGGATCCTGTCGATGGCGCTACATCATATGAGGTTGAGTACTGGAGTAGAAGCTGGAATCAGTGGAGAGCAGACTATGAATATAGTCCGTATCTCGGAACCAAGACCACATCGTATGTTACAAAAGGGCTTTCTAACCACCCATATTATGAGTTCCGTGTAAGAGCAAAGAGTTCCAGCGGTGTTTCTGAGTGGGAGTATTTTACATATTACAAGTAAACCGATTTTCATAACCGGCTCTCTATAAAGGGTTATCGCTATCGGATAACCCTTTTTTTGCAAAAGGGGAGAGCGCAAAAAAGAGAAGAGCACAAAAAAACAGGACGAACTGAATCGTCCCGTTTTTTGCTTAGCCGATGCGCTCGGTGACCTTTGCAGCCTTGCCGACGCGGTTGCGCAAGTAGAAGAGCTTCGCCCTGCGCACTTTGCCGTGGCGAATCACTTCGATGCTGCCGATCCGGGGGCTGTGCATGGGGAAGGTCCTTTCGACGCCGATGCCGTAGGAAATACGGCGAACGGTGAACGTCTGGCGGATGCCGCCACCCTGAATCTTGATCACGATACCCTCGAAAGCCTGAAGCCTTTCGCGGCTGCCTTCCACGACCTTGACGAAAACACGAACGGTATCGCCAACTTCGAGTTTGGGCAGATCGGAACGGAGCTGCTCCTTTTCAAGAGCCTGAATAAGGTTGGACATGTGGTTCCTCCTTTCCTCATAGACGTTCATAACTCGACATGTGGCGAGCAGAGGACCGTCCGTAGTCACGATAGCGATTATACCATTGCGGGCATTACGATGCAAGACAAAGTTTGGTCAAAAGGGCCCAAAAGGGACCTATTCCCGGTGCTCCTGATCGTATTTTGCGAGAAGGAGCAGATCCGCCTTTGAAAGCTCCGCGCGCGCGAACAGATCCGGGCGCCGCTCCCGGGTGATGAGAAGGGACTGCAGCCGGCGCCATTCCTGAATCTTTTTGTGGTGCCCGGAAAGCAGCACCTCCGGCACGGTCATACCGCGGAAGTTCGCGGGGCGGGTGTACTGCGGGTATTCCAGCAGCCCGTCGCTGAAGGACTCCTCCTCGGCGGAGCCGCTGCATCCCAGCACGCCCGGAACGAAGCGGGCGACGCAGTCGATGAGCACCATCGCCGGCAGCTCGCCGCCGGTGAGCACATAGTCCCCGATGGAGATCTCCTCGTCAATCAGGGTGAGGATGCGCTCGTCGATGCCTTCGTAATGGCCGCAGAGCAGCACCAGATGGTCCTCCATGGCAAGGCTGCGGGCGATCTGCGGCGTCAGAAGCTTTCCGCGGGGGGAGAGATAGATGGTCCTGGGCTTCGGGTGTTGATCGCCGATGACGGCCTCCATGCAGTCAAACACCGGCTGGGGGCTCATCACCATCCCGTTGCCGCCGCCGAAGGGGGCGTCGTCCGTCTGGCGGTGCTTGTTATCCGCATAATCCCGGATGTTGTGCAGCCCGAACGAGAGAATCCCCGCGCTCTGCGCCCGGCCGAGGATGCTGGCCCCCAAAACGGGGGGGAACATCTCCGGGAAGAGGGTGAGTATGTCAATCCTCATACAGAGCGACCTCTTTCATCACATCAACATCCAGCACGATGCGCCCCTGCTCCACGTCCACAAGGGTCAAGAGCTTTTTCAGCGCGGGAACGAGGATGCGCTTCCCGTCCGGCCGCCGGATGGCGTAAACGTCGTTGGCGCCGGTCTCGAAAACGTCCTCAAGCGTTCCCAGCTGTTCCCCACGGGAATTCCAGACGCCGCACCCGATGACGTCGCACACGAAATACCTGCCCTTTGGGAGCTTGACCGCGTGCGCCCGGTCCACGCAGAGATAGCGGTCGCGCAGTGCTTCCGCGGCGTCGCGGTCCTCCACGCCGGAAATGGTGCAGTAGACCGCGTCCTCCCGGACGCTGGCGGACAGAAGGGCGCGCTTTTCGTAGCCGCCCTCCTTGCCCTCCAGATAGACCTCCTTGAGCTGTGTGAAGCGGCGGGGGTCATCGGTCAAAGGCAGGACTTTGAGTTCGCCCCTGATTCCCTGGGGCTTCAGAACAACCCCGATGCGAAGGTATTCGGTCATACGATCTCCAGCACGTAATTCTGTTCCTGTTTGACGGAAGCAGCCTTCAGCACCCGCCGGATCGCCTTGGCGATGCGGCCCTGCTTGCCGATGATCTTCCCCATATCCTCCGGGGCGACGGAAAGCTCAAGGATGATGCTGCGTTCGCCCTGCCGGGTGGTGATCTTCACCTCTTCCGGCTTGTCCACCAGATGGACGGCGATGAAGCGAACCAGTTCCTCCATGGAAACTGCCCCTTTCGTGGGTTCGTCGTTCATAGCGGTTTAGCCCTCGAAGACGCCGGTCTGCCTGAGCAGGGCACGGACGGTATCGGAAGGCTGCGCGCCGTTCTTCATCCATGCCTTCGCGCGCTCCACGTCGACCTTGACGGTGGCGGGTTCGGTCAGGGGATTGTAGTAGCCGATCTCCTCGATGCAGCGGCCATCCCTGGGGGAGCGGGAATCCGCGACGACGATGCGGTAGAAGGGTGCTTTCTTGGCGCCCATGCGGCGCAGCCTGATCTTAACGGCCATGTTGAGTGTTCCTCCTGAATGATGGTGTGTTTCAATGATGTATCGTGTCGGCCTTAGCCGTCACAAGCGTTAAAAGGGGAGTCTGAAACCTTTTTTGCCCTTCTTGCCGAAGCCGGAAAACTGCTTCATCAGCTTCTTAGTCTGCTCAAACTGGTTCAAAAGGCGGTTGACGTCCTGAATCTGCAGCCCGCATCCCCTGGCGATGCGCTTTCTGCGGCTGCCGTTGATAATGTCCGGGTTCTCGCGCTCCTCCTTCGTCATGGAGAGGATGATCGCCTCGGTGCGGGAAAGGGCTTTTTCGTCGAACTCGATGTTGGCGAGCTTGTTGCCGCCGGGCAGCATGGCGAGCAGGTCCTGCATGGAGCCCATGTTCTTCATCTGCTGCATCTGGCTCAAAAAGTCCTCCAGCGTGAAGCGGTTCTGGACCATTTTTTTGGCCAGTTCCGCGGCCTGCTTTTCGTCAAAGCTGGCCTGGGCCTTTTCGATGAGGGAGAGCACGTCCCCCATGCCCAGGATGCGGGAGGCCATCCGGTCCGGATGGAAGGGCTCAATGTCCGTCAGCTTTTCGCCGACGCCCGAGAACTTGATGGGCTTGCCGGTGACGGAGCGCACGGAAAGCGCCGCGCCGCCGCGAGTGTCGCCGTCCAGCTTGGTGAGGATGACGCCGGTGATGTCCAGCTTCTCGTCAAAGGTCTTGGCGACGTTCACGGCGTCCTGGCCGGTCATGGCGTCCACGGTGAGCAAAATCTCGGTGGGATTGAGTGCCGCCTTCAGGCGGACGAGCTCGTCCATCATCTCCTCGTCGATGTGCAGCCTTCCCGCAGTGTCCACGATGATGAGGTCGCACGCCCTGCGCTCCGCCTCCTTGAGGGAAAGGAGCGCGGTCTCCACAGGGTCGGACTGGCCCCGCTCAAAGACGGGCAGGCCCAGCTTTTCGCCCACCACCTGCAGCTGCCTGATGGCGGCGGGGCGGTAAATGTCGCACCCCACGAGGAGGGGGGAGCGGCTGTATTGCTTTTTGAGGTAGGCGCCCAGCTTGCCGCACATGGTGGTCTTGCCCGCGCCCTGCAGGCCCACCAGCATGATGATCGTGGGCGGCTTGGGGGCAAAGTTCAGCTTTGTCTGGCCGCCGCCCATCAGGGCGGTGAGTTCCTCGTTGACGATTTTGATCACCTGCTGGCCGGGGGTGAGGGACTCCAGCACCTCCGCGCCGACGCAGCGCTCCGAAACGGTCTTGATGAAGGACTTGACCACCAGGAAGTTGACGTCCGCCTCTAAAAGGGCGAGCTTCACTTCGCGCATGGCTTCCTTGATGTCCTTTTCGTTCAGCTTTCCGCGGCCGGTCAGCTTTTTGAAAACGCTCTGCAGTTTTTCGGAAAGGCCCTCAAAAGCCATGGTCGTCCTCCCATAAAGCGTTGATTTGGTCGACGTACTGGCGCACCCTGTCCGGATCGTCGGCGGAGTTCCGCAGCTCTTCCAGCAGTGATTTTTGGGCGTAGAAGCGCTTCAGCAGCCCCAGCCGCCCGTCGGCGGCCTGCAGCTGCGCCTGGGCGCGGACGAGGCTGTCCCGCACGGCCTGGCGGCTGACGCCGTACTGCTCGGCGATCTCGCCCAGCGAGTAATCCGAATTCAGGTAAAGATCCATGTATTCCCTCTGCCGCTCCGTTAAAAAGGAACCGTAAAAGTCCAGCAGCAGGGAGGTATGGAGGTCTTTCTGCATGTCAGGTGCTCCTTGGCTGTAAAGGTTTTTTCCTTTACGCCTTAGCAAGAATACACCGAAGGCGGGAAAATGTCAAGTTTTTTTGAATCCGTGCGGGCAGGTGGGACCAAGTGCGCCTGTTCGTGGTATAATCGCAGAAAATGAGGAGGTGAAGGGCTTGAGGGAACTGCTCAACAGCACAGGGCTTCTGGAGATTCCGCAGCTCTCCTTTCTGGCGGACATTCCGGAGCCGTACAGGACGATACTGGTTTACGCCGTGTTCATCGCGATGGCGTTTTTGGCCTGCGTGCTGCTGGCGTGGGTGCTGAGATTTCTGCTGAAATTCATTTTTCACCAGATCCGCTTTGTGGCCTGTCTGATCGTGGCGATTTTGCTCATCGGTTCCTTTTTGATCAAGTCCGCGGTGGCGCCATTCCAGTGCTTTCTGGAGGAAAGCGGCGCTGGCGACGCCATGGCGCTGGCGGTGGAACAGTTCAAGGGGCTGTATTCAAGCGCCGCGCCCCTTCTGGCGTGGCGGTTCACGGACATCACCGGCAAAACCGAGGAGGCCATGGCCGCGTTCGAGAGCAGCGAGGAGGAACAGGGGCAGGAGGAGGACAAAGTCCGCATCCGCATCGACTACCTTCCCGCGGGTTCCGTGGTGGTGGTGTACGACAAAAAGCACCAGACCTTTTCCATCGACAAGAACATCGGCGACGAATAGAAAAACGGAGAACGGGCCGTCTCAACGACGACCCGTTCCCATCGCTTAGCAGCAGGTGTTCGACTTGCAACCGCAACCGGTGCCGAGAATGTTGTTGTTGCCCAGGCCGCAGAAGAGCAGCAGCAGGATCAGAAGCTGGCAGCTGCAGGTGCTGTCGCCGAAAATGCCGTTGTTGTTGCAGCCACCGATGCCGCCAACGTTACCATTGTTGCCGCAGAAGCAGCTGATCAGCAGCAACAGAATGATGAGGGAGCTGCAATCTCCGAAGCAGTTCATGTGTGACCTCCATGATACGAAGTCCGAAAGCTACGCTTACGGCTGATTTCATAATACTCACCTACGAAAAATATGTTACGGATCGGGGATTTTGAGAAAGGCGTCATCGCCGGTTTTTTGCATTTTGCAGGATGCTGTCGAACGTTTCCGGCGGGTGTAAAAGCGCGATGGCCCTTGCGCATGAAGCGCGGAATATGGTATACTCCGCAGTAACTGAACAATCGCGATGACGGAGAAAAGTAAGCGTTCAAAGTCGCCGGAAAGAGAGAAGCGGCCGTGGGCTGGAAGCCGCTTTGCGGCGCGGAACGCCGAAGTTCCCTCCCGAGCGCGCGAACTGAAAGCCGCTTTTTCCGGCGGCCGTGTAGGGGAGCCGGGGCCCGCCCGATACAGCGGGGCAAAGGCCGTCAATCGTGCGGCGAATGCGGGTGGTACCACGGAACACAGCGTTTCGTCCTGTCGGACTGCGCTGTTTTTTATTTTCAGAATGCATGGGGTCAAGGAGAACTGAAATGGACATCAACGAGATCAGAAAACAGCTTGAGCAGATCGAGCAAAGCGCCTTCGACGCCATTTCCAGCGCCGGGGGGACCGAGCAGCTCAACGAGCTTCGCGTGCGCTTCCTCGGCAAAAAGGGCGAGCTGACGGGGCTGTTGCGCTCCATGGGCAGCCTGCCCGCCGAAGACCGGCCCGCCGTCGGCCAGATGGTCAATGACGCGCGGACCCGCATCGAGCAGGAGCTGGAGCGCAGGCTGCAGCAGAGCAGGGAAGCCGAAAAAGCCGCCCGCCTTGCCGCAGAAGCGCTGGACGTCACCATGCCAGCCAAAGCCCAGAGGCGCGGCAAGCTCCACCCCCTCACCCAGACCATGCGCCAGATTGTGGACATTTTCGTGGGCATGGGGTTCGAGGTGGCGGAAGGCCCGGAAATCGAGTACGACAAGTACAACTTCGAGATGCTGAACATCCCCGCCGACCATCCGGCCAGGGACATGCAGGACACCTTCTACGTCAGCGACTCCGCGGTGCTGCGCACGCACACCTCGCCGGTGCAGGTGCGCACCATGCTGAAAAAGCAGCCGCCCATCCGCGTGGTCTGCCCCGGGCGCGTGTACCGCTCGGACGACGTGGACGCCACCCATTCCCCGATCTTCCACCAGGTCGAAGGGCTGGTGGTGGACAAGGGCGTCACCATGGCGGACCTGCGCGGCGTGCTGGACGTGTTCGCCAAGGAGCTCTACGGCGCCCACACCAAAACCCGCCTGCGCCCCAGCTACTTCCCCTTCACCGAGCCTTCCGCCGAGGTGGACATCACCTGCCACGTGTGCGGCGGCAGCGGATGCCGCGTGTGCAAGGGCACCGGCTGGATCGAGATTCTGGGCAGCGGCATGGTCAACCCGAACGTGCTGCGCATGTGCGGCATCGACCCGGAGGTGTACACCGGCTTTGCCTTCGGCATCGGCATCGAGCGCGTCGCCAACGCCAAGTTCGGCATTTCGGACATCCGGCTGCACTACGAGAACGACCTGCGCTTTTTGTCGCAGTTCTGACGCAAGGGGGAAATGAGCATGAGAGTGCCAATGAAATGGCTTTCGCAGTACGTCGATACCACGGGTTACACGCCCGTTGAAATCGCGAAGCTCCTGACCAATCGCGGCCTTGAAATCGCCGGCGTGGAGGAACTGGGCGCGAACATCCAGAACGTGGTGGCGGGAAGGCTGCTTTCCGTCGTCAGGCACGAAAACTCCGACCACCTGCAGATCTGCATGGTGGACGTGGGCAGGGGCGAACCCATCCAGATCGTCACCGGCGCGCAGAACGTCAAGGCGGGCGACCTCGTGCCCGTGGCGCTGCACGATTCCCGCCTGCCCAACGGGCTGCACATCAAAAAGGGCAAGCTCCGCGGCGCCCTGTCCGAGGGGATGCTCTGCTCCGGCGAGGAACTCTGCCTGACGGAGGACGACTACCCCGGCGCCGGCGAGCACGGCATCCTGATTCTGCAGGAAGACTGGCCCGCGGGCACCGACATTCGCGAGGTGCTCGGCCTGAACGACACCGTGCTGGAGGCGGAACCCACTCCCAACCGGCCGGATCTGCAGTCCGTCATCGGCGTCGCGCGGGAGGTCGCCTTCGCCGTCAGCCGCCCGCTGAAACTGCCGGACGTTCACGTGAAGGCGGAGAGCGGCAAAAACATCAGCGATTTCGTCAAGGTGGAGGTGGAGGACAAAAAGCTCTGCCCCCGCTACATGGCGCGCACCGTGCGGGACATCCATATCGGCCCCTCTCCCAAGTGGATGAAGGACGCCCTGCGCGCCGCAGGCGTGCGCTCCATCAACAACATCGTGGACATCACCAACTACGTGATGCTGGAAACCGGCCAGCCCATGCACGCATTCGACCTCGCCTGCGTTGCGGACAGCCACATCGTCGTACGCCGCGCGAGGGAAGGGGAAAAGCTGCAGACGCTGGACGGCAAAGAGCGCGAGCTGGATACCGACATGCTCTGCATCTGCGACGCGAACAAGCCCGTGGGCGTCGCCGGCGTCATGGGCGGCGCGAACTCGGAAATTACCGCAAACACGAAGACTGTACTCTTCGAATCGGCGAAGTTCAACGGCTACAGCATCCGCATGACCAGCAAAAAGCTCGGTATGATGACCGAGGCCTCCCAGCGCTTCGTCAAGGGCGTGGACATTGAGGGAACCGCGTACGCTCTGGAGCGCGCCTGCCAGCTGGTGGAGCTTCTGGGCGCAGGCAGGGTGGACGAGGGCGTCATCGACGTGGCGGGCGAAGACCTTTCCCGCCGCAAAATCCTCGCGCGGCCGGAGCGGGTCAACGCGCTGGTGGCGCTGAACGTGCCCGCAGAGCGCATGGCGGAGATTCTGAACGGCCTGTGCATCCCCACGAAGCTGGAAGGGGGGCTATTGCACATCGAAGTCCCGCATTTCCGGGATGACATCGAGGGCGAGGCGGACATTTCCGAAGAAATCGCCCGCATCGTCGGCTACGACGAAATCCCCCTGACCTTCATGCGCGGCGACCTTTCCCGCGGCAGGCTGACCAGGGCCCAGAAGCAGGTGGAAGCCGTGCGGGACGCGCTGTGCGGCATGGGGGCTTACGAGTGCAACACCTACTCCTTCACCGGCCAGTCGGCGTACGACAAACTGCTGCTCCCCGAAGATTCCCCGCTGCGCGACAGCGTGCGCATCCTGAACCCCTTCGGCGAGGACAACGCCCTGATGCGCACCACCCTGGCGGTGTCCCTGCTGCCCGTGGCCGCGTTGAACATCAACAAGAAGAACGGGGATTTCCGCATCTTCGAGATCAGCAACTTGTACACCCCTTCAACGCAGGAGGGCGAGCTGCCCGAAGGCAGGCAGGTCGTGTGCATCATCCTGCACGGCGAGGGGGAGGACTTCTTCACCCTCAAGGGCGTGGTGGAGACGCTCTGCGAGGCGCTGGGCGTCGGGGCGGAAAAGCTGGACTATTCCGCCGGCGGCGAAGCGTACTACCATCCCGGCAGGAAGGCGGTCCTCACCGTGGACGGGACCTATGCAGGCCAATTGGGCGAGGTGCACCCCGACTGCGCGGCGAACTTTGAAATCGCAAGCCGCATCTACATGGCCGAGCTGGAGCTGAACGCGCTCTTCGCCGCGGCGACGGAGCAGAAAAAGTTCAAACCCCTGCCCAAGTTCCCTGCCGTGGAGCGGGATATCGCCTTCGTACTGTCCGAGGCTTACACGGCAAAGCAGGTGAAGGACGTCATCCAGAAGGCCGGCGGGGAGCTGCTGGAAGCGGCGGAGCTGTTCGACGTTTACCAGGGCGCGCACATCGAAACGGGCAAGAAGAGCATGGCGTATTCTTTGCGGTTCAGGGCAGCGGAGCGCACGCTGACGGACGACGAGGTCGCCGAGGCCACAGGCCGCATCCTCGCCGCGCTGGAAGGCAGTCTGGGAGCGAAGCTCCGCTCCTGAAAAAACGCGATTTTTCGCCCGCGATTCGACAGTTCTCGCTTGTCCCGATTACCAATATGTGGTACAATAACGAAAAATATGCACAAGATAGGGGCGTCGGGTATGGAGAAGAACAGGATCAGCGTTAAAATCAACGGCAGGCCGTATGTCATCTCCGGCTGCAAGTCCGAAGAGCACCTGTACAAGGTCAGCAAGATGGTGGACCGCAAGGTCGAGGAGCTCGTGGCCGCCTATCCGACCATGAGCACCACGGACATTGGGATTCTCGTCGCGCTGAACATCGCCGATGAGCTGATTTCGCTGAAGGAGGAGCGCACGGAGCTGGACGCGCACCTCAACCGCATCCTTCACAGCAGCGAAAGCGCGGACGCCAAGGAAGCCATGCTTCCCAGATTACCCCAGCTTTCCCGCTGAGCAAATCGCGGCGCTGCAAGCGCGCCCTTTGCCCGAAACCGCGGCCAGAATCCGTCCTATGTGCGTGGACGGGAGCGGTTTCGGGCAATTTTTATGGTAAACCATTTGAAACGGGAGCGAATCATGCCAAAACCGGAACTCCTTTCCCCTGCGGGCAGCTTTGATGCCCTGATCGCCGCGGTGCAGAGCGGGGCGGACGCCGTCTATCTCGGCGCGGGCGCCTTCAACGCCCGGGCGTACGCCAAGAACTTCACCGCGGATGAGCTGAGCAGAGCCGTGGACTACTGCCACGCGCGGGGCGTGGCCGTCCATGTGACGATGAACATCCTTTTGCTGGACAGGGAGCTGGAAACTGCCCTTAACACCGCGAAAGACCTTTACCGCATGGGCGTGGACGCGCTCATCGTGCAGGACGTGGGGCTGATTTCACTGCTCCGCCGGGAACTGCCCGATCTTCCCCTGCATGCCAGCACCCAGATGGCGGTGCACGACGAAAACGGCGTCAAAGCGGTGCAAAAGCTGGGCATGGCGCGGGCGGTGCTGGCGCGGGAGGTTTCCATGGAGGGCATCCGGCGCATCCGAAAAGCCACCGATTTTCCGCTGGAGGTCTTTGTCGGCGGGGCGATGTGCTCGTCGGTGTCCGGGCTGTGCCTGCATTCCAGCTTGATTGGCGGCAGGAGCGGCAACCGCGGCGCCTGCGCCCAGCCCTGCAGGATGAAATACAAACTCGACGGCAGGGAGAGGTACCTGCTTTCCATGAAGGACCTCTGCCTGCTGGACCGGATTCAGGAGCTTTCGGAACTCGGCGTCTGCAGCCTGAAGATCGAGGGCCGCATGAAGCGTCCGGAGTACGTCGCCGCCGTCACCGAGGCGTACCGCCGCGCCATTGACGGCGAAACGGCAAACCTGCCGCGGCTGCGCAAAAACCTCCTTCGCGCCTTCAACCGGGGCGGCTTTTCCGAAGGGTACGCCGACGGCAGGGACGGCTTGGTGGCCCCCGAACGGCCGGGCAACTGGGGCGTGCCGGTCGGAAAAATCAGGCGGGGCAGGGTGGAGCTTTCCGTACCCCTTCGCGCCGGGGACGAACTGGCGGTCAGGGAACCGGGCGCCGATCAGGACACGGTCGTCACCGTCAGAAAGGACTGTCCCGCCGGGACCGCTTTCATCGCCGAACTCTCCGACCCCAAGCTGGAAGGGCTGACGGTGTTCCGCACGGTGGACGCCGCGTTCAACGAGGAGACCCTTAAAAAGGTAAACGAAGGCGCGCGGCGCACCAAGGTGTTCGCTTCGTTGCGCGCCATGGTCGGGGAGCCATTGGCGCTGACGCTGTCCGCCCTTGGGTACACGGTTACCGCTACGGGGGAGGTGGTCACCCCCGCCAGAACCGCCGCCGCGGAGAAGGAAAAGCTGCGCGCTTTGGTTGCGAAGCTCGGGGACACGCCCTTCGTACTGGGGGAATTTGCCGCGCACCTCGGGCACGCGCCCGCCTTCGTCGCCGCGTCCGAGCTCAACAAGCTGCGCAGGGAGGCGGCGGAAGCGCTGGAGCGCGCCATCGTGGAAAGCATGCGCAGGGAACTGCCGAGCAGTCCGCTTCCCGGCGTCCCCGCGGTAAAGCCGGCTCAAAAGCCCGCTGTTCCGGAGCTGATTGTGCAGGCCGCCACGCCGGAGCAGGCGGAACAGGCGCTTTTGTGCGGCATCGAAACGCTGTACATCCAGCCCCAGCTCTGGGAAAAGCGGTCCTTTGAGCCTTTCGCGCGGCTGACGCAAAAGCACGGGGCGAAGCTTTTCCCCGTTCTGCCGCCGGTGACGCTGGACGATGACCTGCATAGGGCGGTCGAACTGCTTTCCTCCTTCCCTTCGGGAACGTTTTGGGGCGCTGTGGCGTCCAATATAGGGCAGATCGCGCCATTGCGCGAAGTGTTTTCGGATGTGCGCGGAGACTACACGCTGAACATCGCCAACGCGCCCTCGGCACAGGCCCACGCGGACATGGGCCTGTCAAAAGTGACACTTTCTGTGGAGTTAACAGTTCCTCAGATACGTGATATAATAAACAGCAATATTCTGACCGAACTGGTGGTGTACGGCACCATCCCCACCATGCACCTGATGCACTGCCCCACCAGGGAACGGCTTGGCCGCTGCGCCAAAGACTGCTTCTCGGGCGCCGAACGCGCCCTCACCGACCGCAGGAACTACGCGTTCCGGCTGCACCCCGTCACCCTGAAGCCCGGCAGGTGCGACGTGATGTTGCTCAACGCCCTGCCGCTGGACGGACTTCGGGTGTTTGACGAGCTGCAAAGCGCGGGCGCTTCCGCCTGGCGGCTGCATTTTTACAAGGAAAGCCCCGACGCCGCGGCGGAACGCATAACAGCTTTCCAGGAAGCGCTTGCAGGCGGAGCAGTCAGGCCCGCCGAGCCTTCCACTTCCGGCCACTTCAGCCGCGGGGTGGCGAAAACCATGCAAAAGGGAACGAAACATGACCGACAGGGTTCTTAAGATACTTGAGTACGACAAAATCGTCGGAAAACTGACCGAGCTTGCCTCCTCGGACATGGGGAAGGAGCGCGCAAGGCAGCTCCGCCCCGCCAGCGGCTATGCGGAGGTCGCAGGCCTTTTGCAGCTGACGCAGGAGGCGGACGACGAGCTGAACCGCCTTGGCCGCTCCCCGGTGGACGCCTTTCCGGACGTGCGGGAGGCTCTTCAGCGCTCCGGAAAAACGCTGGCGCTGGGCATGGGGGAACTGCTCGCCATCGGCAAGGCCCTGCGCGCCATGCGCTACGCCAAGGCCTCGCTGACGAAGGAGGAGCGCCCCACGCAGCTTTATCAGATGGCCATGCGCCTGCACACAGCCCGGGGCATCGAGGAGGAGATCTTCCGCTGCATCCTCACCGAAGACGAGATGGCGGACTCCGCTTCCCCCAGGCTGGCGTCGCTGCGCAGGTCCATCCGCGCCTGCAACGACCGCGTGCGGGACAAGCTGAACGACATGCTCCACTCCCCGGCGTACAAGAACTGCCTGCAGGAGAGCATCATCACCATCCGCAACGGCAGGTACGTCCTTCCCGTCAAGCAGGAGTACCGTTCTTCCGTACCCGGCCTTTTGCACGACCAGTCCGGCTCCGGGGCGACGCTGTTCATCGAGCCCATGGCTGTGGTGGAGATCGGCAACGAGCTGAAAAAGCTGCAGTCCGAGGAGGCGGAGGAGATCCACCGCATCCTTTCGGAGCTGACGGCATCCGTCGCGCCCGAGGCGCCGGCTCTGCTCGCGTCCTTTGAACTGCTGGCCGAGATCGACGTCATCTTCGCCAAGGCCAAGCTCGGGCGGGACATGCGGGCCGTCTGCCCCAACCTGAACAGCAGGGGCTTCATCCGCATCGTGGGCGGCAGGCACCCCCTCATCGACCCCGCCGTGGTGGTGCCCATCGACCTCTGGCTGGGGAGGGACTTTTCCACGCTGATCATCACAGGGCCCAACACCGGCGGCAAGACCGTCACGCTGAAAACCGTGGGCCTTTTCGCGCTGATGGCCCAGAGCGGCCTGTTTTTGCCCGCCATGGACGGCACGGAAATGGCGGTCTTTTCCGACGTGTTCGCGGATATCGGCGACGAGCAGAGCATCGCCCAGAACCTGTCCACCTTCTCCTCCCACATGAAGAACATCGTGGACATTCTGAAGGAGGCGGACAGCGGAAGCCTCGTGCTGGTGGACGAGCTGGGCAGCGGCACCGACCCCGTGGAGGGCGCCGCGCTGGCGATGTCCGTGCTGGAGGAGCTGCACGCCCGCAGGGCGCGCACCCTCGCCACCACCCACTACAGCGAGCTGAAGGCCTTCGCACTCACCCGGGAGGGGATGGAGAACGCCTCCGTCGAGTTCGACGTCGCCACTTTGCGCCCCACCTACCGGCTGTTCATCGGCATCCCCGGCAAGAGCAACGCCTTTGAGATTTCCAGAAGGCTGGGTCTGCCCGAGCACATCATCGAGGGCGCCCAAAAGCACCTCACGGTGAAGGACATTTCCTTCGAGGACGCCATCTCCGGCGCCGAAAGCCAGCGGCGCATCGCCGAACAGGAGCGAAAACTCGCCGAGGAAGCCCGGGCGGAACTTTACCGGCTGCGCGACGAAGCCGAAAATGAAAAGCGCCGCATCGCCGAACAGCGGGACAAGGCCATCAAAAAGGCCAAGGAGGAGGCCCGCTCCATCGTGCAGCGCGCAAAGGCCGAAGCCGAGCGCATCATCCGGGAACTCAAGGAGCTCAGCGCCGCCGCAGAGGCCGACCGCAGCCGGGCGATCCAAAAGGCGCGGGACGACCTGCGCGCAGCCGAAGGCAAACTGCACGACGGCATCGCGCCCAAGGACGAAAAGGGCGCTCTGGCCTTTGCGCCCCCGCCGAAGACCGTGCAGCCCGGGGATGTGGTGCACGTGCTGACCATCGACAACGAGGCCACGGTGCTCACGCCCCCCGATTCCAAGGGGGAAATCACCGTGCAGGCTGGGATCCTCAAGCTCACCGTCAAGCTGAAGGACGTGCGGCTGGTGGGCAGGGAAGAGGAAAAGAACCGCGTCACCGCCTCCGTCAAGCGGGAGAACACCACGGCTTCGCTGGAGATCGACGTCCGCGGCATGACGGTGGACGAGGCGATCCTCGAAGTGGACCGGTATATCGACACCGCCTTCCTTTCCGGGCTGAAGGAAGTGTACGTCATCCACGGCAAGGGCACCGGCGCGCTGCGCGCCGGCATCCAGTCCTTTTTGCGGCGGCATAGGCACGTCGCCAGCTTCCGCCTGGGCCAGTACGGCGAGGGCGAAACCGGCGTGACGGTGGTCAGCCTGAAATAGCGCGCAAGGTCGCGCAATATCATGTAAGCAAGGGGGAATGTGCGCCATGATGATCGTTTCCGCCTGCCTCGCGGGGTGCAAGTGCCGGTATGACGGCGCCGCGAAAACCGACCCGCGCATCGTGGAGCTCGTTGAAAAAGGGCTCGCGATTCCCGTCTGCCCGGAACAGCTGGGCGGGCTTTCCACCCCGCGTTCCCCCTGCGAGATTCAAAACGGCACCGGGGCGGACGTGCTCGCCGGCAGGGCAAAAGTGCTTTCCAAAGACGGGAGGGACGTCACCGAGCAGTTTCTGAAGGGCGCGCAGGAAACCTTGCGCATCTGCAGAATGGCGGGCGCGGCCCGGGCGGTTCTCAAGGCGAACAGCCCGTCCTGCGGCAGCGGCGCGATCTATGACGGGACCTTTTCCGGAAGCAAGCGGGAGGGGGACGGGGTGACCGCCGCCCTGCTTCGCGAAAGCGGCATACAGGTACTGAGCGAGGAGGAATACCATGAAGGATAACAACACCATTCTCATGATCGATGACGACAAGAACATCTGCCGCATCGTCACCCTTTATCTTGAGAAGGAGGGCTTCAAGGTCGAGGCCGTCAACCACGGCACCGAAGGCCTGAAGCGCTTTCGGGAACTTTCCCCCGCGATGGTGCTGCTGGACGTGATGCTCCCGGGTATGGACGGCTGGCAGATCTGCCGCGAAATCCGGGAAGAGAGCGACGTGCCCATCATCATGCTCACCGCGAAGGGCGAAGTGTTCGACAAGGTGCTCGGCCTTGAGCTGGGGGCGGACGACTACCTCGCCAAGCCCTTTGACACCAAGGAGCTGGTGGCCCGGGTCAAGGCGGTGATACGCCGGAGCGTCAAACAGGAGGAGGACCCCGGCGAGGTGAGCTTCGACCGGCTGACCGTCAACCTTTCGAACTACTCCGTCATCTGCGACGGCAAGGAGATCGAAATGCCGCCGAAGGAGATCGAGCTTCTGTACTTCCTTGCCAGCCACGCCAACAAGGTGTTCACCAGAGAGCAGCTTCTGGAGCAGGTCTGGGGCTTTGACTACTTCGGCGATTCCAGGACGGTGGACGTGCACATCAAGCGCATCCGCGAAAAGCTGAACATCGTCGAGAACGTCCCGTGGCAGGTCAAGACCGTCTGGGGCGTGGGCTACAAGTTCGAGGTCAAGTAAGGGATGTTCAAATCGGTCTACTCCCGGATGCTGTGGACGTATCTGGTCATCGTGCTTGCCGCCATGCTGGTGTTGGGCGTGCTCGTGGGTGAGCTGTTCCGCAGCCAGTACGAGAGCAGCCTCGTGTCCACCATGGTCCGGGAAGCCGAAGAGATCAATGCCATCGTTTCCGACAAGTACTATTCCGGCGAGAACCGCGCCCTGGCCATCACCGAGCTTCAGGTGATCGCGCGGAAATACGGGGCGTACGTGTGGATCATCGACGATTCTTCCGGCATTCTGCGCGTCAACGACCCCACCCGCGAGCGCGAATGGGCGGAGAACACCGACTTTGACCTGCAGGACAGCTGGAAGGACGTCGTCGAAAACGGGAAGGTGATCCGCACCACCGGCTTTTTCGGCGATGCCTTCGGCGTTCCCGTCATGACCATCGCCCGGCCGCTGTACCTGAACGGCAGGATCCGGGGCGCCATCTATCTGCACATCAAAATGGGAGACATTCAGGAAAGCGTCTCCACCATTTACCAGAACGTGTTCACCTGCGCCATCATCGGCATATTGCTGGCGGTGGTGCTGGTGCCCATCACGGCCAGGAGCTTTACCAAACCTTTGGTCATCATGAACAACGTGGCCAAAAGCTACGCCAAGGGCGACTTTTCCTCCCGGGTGCCCGTCAAAACCAACGACGAGATCGGCCAGCTGGCCGAAAGCTTCAATCAGATGGCGATGGAGCTGAAGAGCCTGGAGGACTTGCGGCGCAGCTTCGTGGCCAACGCCTCCCACGAGATGAAAGCGCCATTGGCCTCCATGCGCGGCTTTCTGGAGGCGGTGCTGGACGGCTCGGTGCCCGAGGGGGAACAGCGGGAGTACCTCAGCATCGTGCTGGACGAGACCAAGCGACTGAGCAGCCTCGTCTCCAGCCTGCTGGACCTTTCCAAAATCGAGTCGGGCAACTTCCCGATGCACAAAAAGGTGTTTGACATCAACGAGCACATCCGCCGCACGCTGATCACCTTTGAAACCCGCATCGACGGCAAAGGGCTGAACGTGAAGGCGGAGTTTCAGGAGGATTCCTGCCCCGTGTTCGCCGACCCGGACCACATCGGCCAGGTCCTCAGGAACCTGATCGACAACGCCATCAAGTTCACCCCCGGGGGAGGAACGATTTCCGTCATCACCCGCGCGAAGGACGGAAAAGCGCGCGTTTCCGTGGCGGACACCGGCAAGGGCATCCCCGAAGAGGACCTTCCCCAGATCTGGGAGCGGTTCTACAAGGTCGAAAAAGCCCACACCCCCGGCAGCGAGGGCACGGGCTTGGGCTTGTCCATCGTGCAGAAGATCATCGAGCAGCACGGGGAGGACATCTGGGTGGAAAGCGCGCCCGGCAAGGGCACGACGTTCACGTTCACGCTGCCGCTGGCGTCCCGAAAACTGCTCAGGGCCAGGGAAAACGCCTGAGCGCAACACAGGCTTCATTCGTTTGGAGGTATCATCGTGCAGGACAATCAGTTTACCCGCTTCCCTTCCGACCGGCAGGACTACTCTGCTAGAGAGCCGGTCAGGCGCTTCGGCCTGGGTTCCCTGTTCGCCACGGGGTTTTTGTGCTTCGTGCTGGGCGCGCTGGCCTGCGCTGTGGCGCTGATGGCCACCGGCCTGCTTCCCGTCGGGGCAAGGCCGGCCTTTGAGAGTGCCGCGCCCCGGCCGACTCCGGAACTTACCCTTCCCCAGACGCCGGAAAGGACGCCCGCGCCCTCCGAAACGCCCAGCCTGCCGGAGAAGACCCCGCAAGCTGACCCAACACCCGCCCCGCAGGGCGAAGCGACGGCTCCCGAACCCCGGGAGGAACTGCCCGTTCCCGAACTGGGCAGCGCCACCCCGCCGGCGATCGACAAGGACAACCTCATCGCCTCCATCTTTGAGCAGGCTTCGCCCTCGGTGTGCGGCGTGTCCAGCCGGATTTACGTTTACAGCAAGGTCACGCAGCGCAACAACGAGGAGGAGACCGCCACCGGCACGGGCATCATCCTTACCGCGGACGGGTATATCGTCACCAACTTCCACATCATCGACGGGGCGGAGAAGGTCTACGTCACCTGCGATGGCACGGAGTTCGAGGCGGAGGTCATCGGCACGGACGCGACGGTGGACCTCGCCGTGCTGAAGGCGAAAAATGCCGCCGGCCTCAAGCCCGCGGCGCTGGGCGATTCCTCGACGCTGCGCATCGGGGACACGGCGGTGGCCATCGGCGACCCTCTGGGCACGCTGAAGCTGACCTGCACCAACGGCATCATCAGCGGCCTTGACCGGGAGATCAACAACGACGGCAAAATCCAGAACTACATCCAGACCAACGCCGCGGTCAACCCCGGCAACAGCGGCGGCCCGCTGCTCAACGACCGGGGCGAGGTCATCGGCATCGTCACCATGAAGACCATCGTCGCAGGCTACGACGACTACGGCAACGCCATCGCCGCCGAAGGCCTGGGCTACGCCATCCCCATCAACGACGCGCTGCCCATCGTCCGCCAGCTCATCCAGTACGGCTACATTCCCCGCCCGGCCATCGGCATCCAGGGCTACGTGGTCACCCAGTTCCTCTCCGAGGAGCTGCAGGTGCCCCAGGGCGTGTACGTTTCCTCCGTCACTGCCGGCGGGCCGGCTGAAGCGGCGGGCATCCTGATGGACGACGTCATCGTCGGCGTGGAAGGCAAGACCATCACCACCTTCGACGAGCTTTCCAGCGCCATCAAGGCCCGCAGCGTCGGGGACGCGCTCAAACTCACCATCTGGCGAAACGGCGAGGTGTTCGAGGTCACGCTGACCATCGGTGACATGAACCGGATCGAAGAAGCCGCAAGATCCCAGCCCCGGAACCCCGGAGAGGGCTTCTTCCAGCCCCAGGATTAAGGCGACCCCTTACAGCAAAAGCAAATCAAATCCGGCAGCACTGCCGGATTTGATGGCGTTATGGCGTATGGCTCTCTTTCCGTTCCGCGTTTTCAGAACAGGTCCTTCAGACGTGGCAGGTTCGCGTCCTTTTCGGACAGATACCGCGGATAGCAGGGCCATTCGATGTTGAGCGTCGGGTCGTCCCAGCGGATGCCCCGCTGGGTGGCGGGGACGTAATAGGCGGTGCACTTGTAGCAGAACACCGTGTCGTCCGTCAGCGCCAGAAAGCCGTGGGCGAACCCTTCGGGGATGTAAAGCATCCGCCTGTCCCTGCCGGAGAGGATGAGGGAGATGTACTGGCCGAAGGTGGGCGAGCCGGGGCGCAGGTCCACCGCCACGTCGAAGGCCTCGCCGTGCGCCACCCAAACCAGCTTTCCCTGGGGAGGGTCCTGAAAGTGCAGCCCCCGCAGCACGCCCTTTTGCGAGAGGGAGCAGTTTTCCTGGGCAAAGGCGCGGGGAAGGCCGTTTTTCACGAACTCGTCCATGCGGAACATCTCGGAGAAGTTGCCCCGCTCGTCCCGGAACAGCTGGGGCGTGATGATCACCACTCCCTGGATGTGCGCATGTTCGAAGATCATGGCAGGTTCCCCGCGATTTTCAGCATTTCCCCGTAGGCCGTGCCGGCGTATCCCTTGACGATGCGCCCGTATTGCGCCCGGTCTATAAACCCCTGGCGCAAGGCTTCAAGTTCCACGCACCCGGGGGAGCGCCCGGCGGCGCTTTCCTGCGAGGCCAGCATCACCGCCGCCAGCAGGCCGTCGAAGGTTCCCGCGTCCAGCCAGGTGGCGTTCAGCACCACCGCCTTCAGCCGCCCCTGGCGAAGGTATTCGGCGTTGACGTCCGTGATCTCCAGCTCGCCCCGGCCGGAAGGGGTCAGGCTGCAGGCGATTTCGCAGGCGTCCCCGGGATAGAAGTACAGCCCCGGCACCGCCAAATTGGATTTGGGCTGTTTGGGCTTTTCCTCGACGGACAGCACGCGCCCGTCCGGCGCGATTTCCACCACCCCGTACTGGCTGGGGTTTTCGGTCTCGATGCCGAAGATCACCGCATCCTTCTCCGCCGCAGCGGCCTTGAGGGCTTCGATGTGGCCGGTGCCGAAGAACACATTGTCCCCCAGGGCAAGGGCGCAGCGCTCCCCGGCCACAAAGCTCCTGCCGATGCGCAGCGCGTCCGCGATGCCCAGCGGAAAGTGCTGCACCGCGTAGCTGACGCGCATGCCGAGAAAGGACCCGTCCCCCAGGTGCTGGCGGAACAGGTCCACGTCCCTGGCGTTGCTGATCAGCAAAAGCTCCCGCACGCCGGCCTGCATCAGCGTACAGAGCGGGTAATAGAACATGGGCTTGTCATAGACCGGGAGCAGGTGCTTGGAAACGGCCCGCGTAACGGGATAAAGACGGGTGGCGCGCCCGCCGGCCAGAAGAATGCCCTTCAAGACGACCTCCAGCTCAATGCGTTGTCAGCTCCGATCCTTCAGCATCCAAGCATATGCCGCCAGAAGACGGTTTATGACCAGGGATTCGTCCAGTTCCGCCCGTGCGAAGCGGTGCCCCGCCTCGCCCAGGGCTTTCCGAAGCTCTGCGTCCCCCGCCAGTTCCAACAGGTTGGCGCAGAAGGCTTCGCTGTCCCCCACGGGGGAGAGAAGGCCGGTCGCCCGGTGGCGCACCAGTTCCCGGGTGCCGGGGGCGTCTGTGGCGCAGACGGGCAGGGAAAGCGCCATGCCCTCCATGACGATGCGCGGCACGCCCTCCTTTTCAGAGGTCAGCGCCACGATGTCGCACCCGCTCAGCGAAAACAGCGGCTCCTCCAAAAAGCCGAGGTTCTTCATGCGCGCGCGAAAGGGCGAGCGTTCAATGCGCCGCAGGACGGTCTGCGCGAACCTGCCGCCCATGCCCATGTCCGCCCCGGCGAACACCGCCACGAGGTTTTCGTTTTGCGCCGCGGCTTTTTCAAAGGCGTCCAGAAAGACGTCCTGCCGCTTAATCGGCTCAAACCGCGCAAACATGGCGACGGCGACGTCGGTTTCCTTCAGCCCCAGCTGCCTGCGCGCCTCCTCCCTGCAGGCGGCGTACGCCGAAACGGCGGCAACGTCCAGCCCGTTCCCCTCGTACCGCACCTCCTGGCCGGGCAGCAGCCTGCGAAGGGTTTCGCAGTCCTCTCGGTTCTGGGCGAAAACCAGCGAGCAGCGCCTGCCCGCAAAGCGCTCCAGCGCCCTGTAAACCGCGTGGGGGAGGGGGTGCTGCCCGCCGTAAAAGGGCAGGCCGTGGGCGGAATGCACACAGGGGACGTCCAAAAACCAAGCCGCCATCCTGCCGATGAAGCCCGCCTTCGCGCTGTGGGTGTGCACGATGTCGTAATTCCCCCTGCGAATGATCTCAAGGGCGCGGAAAAAAGCCGCCGCGTCGCCAGCGGGGCGGATGGAGCGGGGCAGGGGCAGATCGTGCACCGCGAAGGGCAGGTCGCTTTCGTTCTGCAGCATCGGGGCCGCTGCTTCCACGATAATGCCCGCTTCCATCAGCCCCTTGAGCTTGCCGGAAAGCAGCCGCTCGACGAAAAAGCGGGAGTTCGCCATATGCAGCACGCGCATGAAACCACCTCGGTGATTAGAATGCGCAACCCGCTTCAAAAATGAGTGCAAACTGCCGTTGAAAGGGAATGACCATGCCATTTTGCGATATCTGCCCCCGGCGCTGCCCGGTGAACAGGGAAGTGCAGGCGGGCTTCTGCGGCGCAGGGCCGCTGCCCCGCGTCGCCCGGGCGATGCTCCACCAGTGGGAGGAGCCGCCCATTTCCGGCACCCGCGGAGCCGGCGCCGTATTTTTTTCAGGATGCAACCTGCGCTGCGTGTTCTGCCAGAACAGCGACATTTCCAAGCGCATCACCGGCATCGAGATGGACGCGTCCGCCCTTGCCGACCTCTTTTTGCGGCTGGAGCAGGCGGGCGCGCACAACGTGGACCTCGTCACCCCCACGCCCCACGCGCATGTTCTGGCAAAAGCCATCGCCCTCGCCAAAAAACGGGGGCTTTCCATTCCGGTGGTCTGGAACTCCAACGCCTATGAAAACGTGGAAATGCTGAAGCGCTTTGAGGGCCTTGTGGACGTGTATCTGCCGGATTTGAAGTACGTCTCGGGCGCGCTTTCCCAAAAATATTCCGGCGCGGCGGATTATTTCGCCGTCGCCGGGGAAGCGATAAAGGAAATGGCAAGGCAAACCGGGCCTTTCGTGACGGACGGACAGGGCATCGCCAAGAAGGGCACGCTGGTGCGGCACCTGGTGCTGCCCGGCAGCGCGGACGACACCCGCAGGGTCATCGACTTTCTGGCGGACGAGCTGGGAAGTTCGGTGAGGCTTTCCCTGATGCGGCAGTACACGCCCATGTACGCCGCCCTCAGCATGCCCTTTTTGAACCGCAGACTGACCAAGCGCGAGTATGACCGGGCGGTGGAATACGCCCTTTTGCGGGGACTGGAGGACGTGTTCATTCAAAAAGGCGGGTCCGCGGACGCCGCCTATACCCCCGCCTTTGACGGGAGCATTATGTAGCTCTGTTGGTTCTTTTTACGCGGGGTCGCTGTCCTCATCCTCGGGCTCATCGGGAGGCCAAGGGAGCTTTTCCACGATGACGCCGCCCTCCCGCAGGATTTCCATGGAAAAATCGTCGGGATAGCCGCTGGAAAACACAACCCGGGAAATCCCCGCGTTGACGATCATCTTCGCGCACAGCACGCAGGGCTGGTGGGTGCAGTACAGCGTGGCGCCGTCGATGGAAACCCCCAGCTTTGCCGCCTGAATGATGGCGTTCTGCTCGGCGTGGACGGCATAGCACAGCTCGTGCCGCGTGCCGGAGGGGATGTTCAGCTTCCGGCGCAGGCACTCGCCCCGCTCGACGCAGCTTTTGATGCCGGCGGGGGCGCCGTTATAGCCCGTGGTGAGAATGCGCTTGTTCTTGACGATCGTGGCGCCGATCTTGCGGTTTTCCTGATAGCAGCTGGACCAGTTGGCGATGGTGTGCGTCAGCTCCAGAAACCGGTAATCCCATTTGTCCATCGTCGTTTCCTCCCTTTAAGCAAGTATACCACAAGTGCGGCGATGCATGAAGAAATTCGAAAAATTGCACCCGTCCACCTTTTGCGGAAGAAAAACCGAGCAATCGGGAGCAAACCGGAGTATTCCTGAAGCACAGCCGATGCGGATTGCCTTCGCATAAAAAATTTTGCAAAAATAGCCGAATTTGGATATTGTCTTCTTTGCTGGGCTATACTATGATATACCTGTTAGCACTCAATGGTACTGAGTGCTAACAACAATTCGCACAGAATCAATTCACGCAGGATACAGGAGGGATTTCAATGACACTCAAGCCTTTGGCTGACCGCGTAGTCATCAAGAACATCGAGCTCGAGGAAACCACCGCGAGCGGCATCGTTCTGCCCGGGAGCGCGAAGGAAAAGCCCCAGGTCGCGGAAGTGATCGCCGTTGGCCCCGGCGGGAACGTGGACGGCAAGGAAATCGTCATGTACGTCAAGCCGGGCGACAAGGTCGTCTACTCCAAGTATGCGGGCACCGAGATCAAGCTCAACAAGGAAGAGTACATCATCGTCCGCCAGAGTGACATTCTTGCAGTGGTGGAATAATTCAGGAGGAGTACGCAAATGGCAAAACAGATCAAGTACGGAGACGAAGCAAGGAAAGCGCTTGAAGCCGGCGTGAACGCCCTGGCGAACACCGTGAAGATCACCCTCGGCCCGAAGGGCAGAAACGTTGTTCTCGAGAAGAAGTATGGCGCGCCCCTCATCACCAACGACGGCGTGACCATCGCCAAGGAAATTGAGCTCTCCGATCCCTTTGAGAATATGGGCGCCCAGCTTGTGAAGGAAGTGGCCGTCAAGACCAACGACGTCGCGGGCGACGGCACCACCACCGCCACGCTTTTAGCCCAGGCCATGGTGCGCGAAGGCCTTCGCAACCTGGCTGCCGGCGCCAACCCCATGATGCTCAAGCGCGGCATTGAAAAAGCCGTGGAGGCCGCCGTGGAAGGCCTGCACAGCATCGCCAAGAAAATCGAAAGCAAGAAGGACATCGAGATGGTCGCCACCAACTCGGCGAACAACCCCGAGGTCGGCAAGCTTATCGCCCACGCGATGGAAGTCGTGGGCAACGACGGCATCATCACCGTCGAAGAGTCCAAGACCATGAAGACCGAGATGGAAACCGTGCGTGGCATGCAGTTTGACCGCGGTTACGTCTCCGCCTACATGGTGACCGACGCCGAGAAGATGATCGCCGAGCTGGACAACCCGGCCATCCTCGTCACCGACAAGAAGATCAGCTCCGTCCAGGAGATTTTGCACTTCCTCGAGTGGCAGATGCAGACCGGCAAGAAGATGCTCATCATTGCCGAGGACATCGAGGGCGAAGCGCTGGCGACGCTGATCGTCAACCGCCTGCGCGGCACCTTCACCACCGTCGCGGTCAAGGCCCCCGCGTTCGGCGACCGCAGGAAGGCCATGCTCGAGGACATCGCCATCCTCACCGGCGGACAGGTCATCTCCTCTGAACTGGGCATCGAGCTGAAGGAAGCCACCCCCGACATGCTGGGCACCGCCAAGCAGGTCAAGGTGGACAAGGACACCACCACCATCGTGGACGGCGCCGGTTCCCCCGAAGCCATTTCCAACCGCATCGCGGCCATCCGCTCCCAGATCGAGGTCACCACTTCCGACTACGACCGCGAGAAGCTCCAGGAGCGCCTGGCGAAGCTCGCCGGCGGCGTCGCGGTGCTGCGCGTCGGCGCTGCCACCGAAGTGGAGATGAAGGAAAAGAAGATGCGCATCGAGGACGCCCTGGCGGCCACCCGCGCTGCCGTGGAAGAGGGCATCGTCCCCGGCGGCGGCGTCGCCCTGCTCAACGTGCTGCCCCAGGTGCACAAGGTCGCCGAGGGCCTTGAAGGCGACGAGCGGACCGGCGCCATGCTGGTGGCCCGCGCGCTGGAGGAACCCCTCCGTCAGATCGCCATCAACGCCGGCGTGGACGGCTCCGTGGTCGTGGACGCCGTCAAGCGCCACGGCGGCCAGGGCTACGGCTATAACGCCGTGACCGACACCTATGGCGACATGGCCGAGTTCGGCATCATCGACCCGACCAAAGTCACCAGGAGCGCCCTGCAGAACGCCGCCTCCATCGCCTCCATGGCCCTGACCACCGAGAGCCTGGTGTGCGACATTCCCACGCCGCCCGCCAACAACCCCGCGTCCTCGGACATGGGCGGAATGTACTGATTCCCAGAAGCGAACATCCAGCTGCCGCTCCCTTTCGGAGCGGCAGTTTTTCTCTCGGATGACAACGCCGGCTGCTTATGCTAGAATAAAATGTCATCAAAAACGGGTGAGGTAGCGCTTTGGCGACTTTAATGCAGATCAACCGCAAACTGGCGGAAGGATCGAGGAATTTCAGGCACCTGTACGAGACCATCATCGCCAACGGCCCGAAAATCGCGGCGGAGTACGACGATGAGGACGGCGACGTGCAGTACATCACCTATGCCCAGTACGGGCACATGGTAAAAAACTGCGCCAGCCACATCCAGTCTGTCCTGGGCAGGGAACGGCAGGGCGCGTTTGTCGGCGTGCGGTGGGACACCAACCCCCATTACCCGGTCATTGTCTGGGCGCTGCTCATGGCGGGTTACAAGCCCGTGCTGATCGACTTCCGCAATTCCGCCGCCGCGCTGGCCCACATCCTGCGCCAGTCCGGCGCCACCGCCGTCATCACCCCTTACGACACCCCGCTGCCCGAGGGCGTGCTTGCCGTCCATCCGTCCGCGGTGCTGAAGAACCACATGGCGCTGTACTTCGAGGAAAAGTGGGAGGACCAGATTGCCCTCTGCACCTCCGGCACCACCGAGACCTCGAGGGTGTTCGTCTACGACGGCGCCGCCATCATCGGCCAGCCCATCGACGGCTGGACGATCATCAAGGCGAAGGAGAACTTCATCTACGACGGCGACATCAAGGTGCTGGCCTACCTGCCCATGCACCACGTGTTCGGGTTTGTCGCGCTGATGGTGCACTTTTCGGTCTACGGCAAGGTGCTGGTCTACCCGAAAGACCGTTCCGCCGCCACGACGATGGAAACCTGCCAGAAGCACGGCGTGACCCACATCTTCAACGTGCCGCTGTTCTGGAACAGCATCAGCCAGGGCATCTGGCGCAAGGCGAAAATGACGGGCAAGACCCGCACGCTGAAGGCGCTCATCGCCGTCAGCCTGTTCTTCCAGAAGTTCGCCCCCAAGGTCACAAGGCAGATCCTCGCGGACCACGCCGCGCGAAAAATCCAGCAGAACCTTCTGGGCAACCGCATCCGCTGCCTGATCAGCGGCGGCGGCCGCGTGCTGCCCGAGACCGTGCGCACGCTGAACGGGCTGGGATACGACCTCATCATCGGCTACGGCATGACGGAACTGGGCATCACCGGCGTGTGTTTTAGGGACAGCATCAAAGACAAGCTCTCCCTCTGCTGCGGGGAGCCGCTGCCCTCCGTGGAGTACCGCATCGTTCCCTTCGATCCGGCGCGTCCCAACGTGGGCGAGCTCTTCGTGCGCAGCAGGACGATGCACATCGGCAGGATGGAAGAAGGGAGGATGGTCCCCCCGGCTGTGGACGAAGACGGCTGGTTCCGCACGGGGGACATCGGCCGCCTGGACGAGCGCGGCTATCTCTGGATCGAGGGGCGGCTCAAGGAGGTCATCGTCAACGAGTCAGGCGAAAACGTGTACCCCGACGAGCTGGAGGACGCCTTCGCGGGGCTGGTGCACGCGGAGCAGCTGTGCGCACTGGGCATCGCGGACGGCAAGGGGTACGAGGCCATCACGCTGGTCATCGAGTCCCGCGCGGCATTGAACGACGGCGAAAAGCTGAAAGAGCTGGCTGCCGCCATCGCGGAACGGGACGGCGCGCTGCCGGTGTTCAAAAAGCTGCGCCACGCATACCTTTCGCTGCAGCCGCTGCCCTTGGCAAACGGCATCAAGGTGCAGCGCCAGAAGCTCAAAAAAGGCATCGAGTCCGGCGGCTGGCCGCTGGCGGAAATCGATCTGCAGACCGGCGAACTCAAGCGGGTGAACGCGGACATCGCCTGGCGGGACGCGCCGGTGGAGACGCCGCCCGCCGCCCCGGAACGGAAAAACCCGCTGTCTTCCATCGTCAAGCTGGTGGACAGGCGCAAGGCCACGCCCGCAGCGCCCTCCGGTGAGGAATACACGCCCGAGTTTGCGGCCATCCTCGCCAAAGTCAAGGAGCTGTTTTCCGCCGAACTCAGCCTGCCGGTTGAGGAAATCGGGGACAGGGCGCACTTCATCTTCGATTTGGGGGGCGACAGCCTGTCCAGCCTCGGGGTGTTCACCCGTCTGGAAGCCGCCTTCGGCATGAGCTTTACCGAGGAGGAGTTCATGCGGTGCAATTGTGCCTACGACGTCGCGCTGCTGGTGCAGAGCAAGAGACAAAGCGGCAAAACGGCGCATGCCGCCGCGCCGAGGGAAGAGAAAAGGCGCGTTGCCCGCACCGTGTCCTTCGCAGAGGTGGAGCAGGGCCTTCAGGAGCGCGTCGACCTCTTTATGGCCGAGGCGGAAAGGCTGGGCTTTGCGCCCCAGCTGTCCGACGGCGGAACGGTGCTGCTGCCCGTCAGCGGGAAAAGATCTGCAGAGGAACTCTCCGCCGGCCTTCTGGAAAAAGGCTATCGCGTCGGCGCATCGGTGCGCGGCGGCGTCCCCGTGCTGGTGTTCACCCTCACCACCCAGCACGCCGCGGAGGACATCGAAGGCGTGCTCGCGGCTCTGGCGGACGTCTGGAAGGACGCGCCCCAGCCGCATCCCGACCCATCCGAGCGTACGGTCGGATAAAAGCCGGATGCGAGTCCATTTTGAGAAAACAAGCGGTCAAAACGCTTTGCAAACTTTCTGTAAACGAACATTCGTTTCCGGCAATTGCCTGTGCGGCGAGGATGACAGACCGCGCGGGATGCGCTAAAATGAAAAAAATGCTCCGCATGCAACATCGTCGAGCAATCCGGAGGTTCCGATGAAATCACGCGCCGGCCTGACGGCAGCTTTGCTTGCAGTTTTGCTGATGCTCACAGCGCTCTGGGGCTGTTCGGCCCCGGCGTCCAATGCGGGAGAGGAGGGGACACCCGCCCCTTCCGAATCGCCCGAAGTTTCTGCTCAAGAAGAGGGCGAACCCGATGGACCGGTGGATCTGCCGGAGTCGTCCGAAGCGCAGCCCGCGGCGGAGGGCGGTTCCGAAAAGCCGCCAAAGCCAGTCATCGGCCTGATCGTGGCGGACGACAGCGCGCTGCTGACCCGCAGCGCCATGCACGGCTTTCTGCGCACCGCCGAAAACCTGAACTACCCCTCGCGGCTGTACGCGGTCCCGGCGGGCTCCACAGCGGTGGAACGGGTGGATCAGGCGGTTTCTGACGGTTGTTCCGGCCTTGTGGTCTGGGTGGACTCTTTGGAGTCCGCCAACGCCGCGAAGTACGCCAGAATGAAGGGCGTACCCGTCGTGGCCGCGATGGCCGCGGGCAGCGTCACGGCGTACAGCATCGAGGCAGACGCCGTCCTTTACGCCGACCCGGCGGACTACTGCGCTGAGGCCGCGCGCACGATGTGCGAAACCGCCATCAGCCGCGGAAACAAGGAGGGCGTCATCGTCATCGCCCGCGAGGAAGGGGCACACCAGGACATTGTGGACGCCTTCCAGGCCGCCATTACCGCGTCCTATCCCCAGTACATGCTGACGGACATGCCCATCGCCGCCACCAGGGCGGAAACAGAAGCCGCCGCCAAGGAGTACCTGAAGGACGAAAGCAACCGAAAGCTGGCGGGCGTCTTCGCCCTGTCCCCCACAGCCGCCACGGCGTGGTACAATGCGGAGATCGCCGCAGAAAAGGCCTTCAACTTCAAAATCAGCCCGGTGATCATGGCGCTGGACTACACGGACGAGAACCTCTCCCTGGTGGGGAACAGCAAAATCCTCTGCCTGATCGCGCGCCCCTATTACACCTGCGCCGCCCAGGCCGCCATGGTGCTGGACAGCATCCTCAACGGGTCCGCCGTGCAGCAGAGCATCCGGGTGAACGCACCCGTCATCCGCCGCAAGGACATCGAAAAATACGCTTCCATCGTGAAGGAAGTGAAGAACTGGTTCGGTATGTGAGATGAAATCCAAGGATAAACGCGCGCAGAAGACCGTCCGGCGGATCGACCGCCTGACGGTGGCGCTGATACTCGCCCTGGTGGCCATCGGGGTCATCACCATGGCGCACTGCCTCGCCGAGCCCACCACCGGCGACATGACCCTGTTTGCCAAGCTGTCCAGCCTGAATCTGCAGTACCCCATGCTGCAGCTCGCGTGGTGCGGCCTGGGCCTTGTGTGCATCTTCCTGATTTCCAGAATGGACTACCAGGTGGTGGGGGATTTCGCAAAACTCGCGTATCTGGCCATCATCGCGCTGCTGGTGGCCGTCAAGCTGTTTGGCGGGAGCACCCGCGGCGTCAGCGGCTGGTTCTCCATCGGCTCCACCCGCGCGTTCCAGCCCAGCGAGTTCGGCAAGGTCGTGCTGATCATCATCTTGGCAAAGCTCTGCGGCGACTCGATGGACCGCAACGACGGCAGGATCAGGGGCTTTAAGGACCTACTGACCGTCGCCGTCGTCACGCTGGTGCCGGTGGCGCTCATCGCCTGGCAGCCGGACTGGGGCACGGCGGTGGTGTACCTCTGCATCATGCTGGGCATGCTGTTCGCCGCCCGCATGAGCTGGCGCGTGATTGCCGTCTCCGGCGTGTCCGCGCTGGTGGCGATGCCCCTGAGCTACTTCTTCATCCTGAACGACGACCAGAGAAAGCGCATTCTGACCTTTTTGAACGTCAATACCAACACGCTGGACGAAGCGTACCACTTCACCATCGGACAGGAGGTCATCCGTTCCGGCGGGGCGTTTGGCAGGGGCTTTCTGAGCGAAGGCTCCATCACCCAGCTGGGGTATCTTCCGGAAAAGCACACGGACTATATCTTCGCCTCCCTGGTGGAGGTGTTCGGCTTCGCCGGCGGGGTGGTGCTCATCCTGCTCTACTTCGCCCTGATTCTAAGGACGCTTTACATCGGCCAGAAATCCAGGGACCATTTCGGCATGCTGATCTGCGCCGGCGTGGCCAGCATGATGCTCGCTCACATCTTCGAGAACATCGGCATGCTCATCGGACTGATGCCCATCACCGGCATCCCGCTGCCCTTCGTCAGCTACGGGGGGTCGAACATGCTCGCCAACATGATTTCCTACGGCTTCGTCATCAACGTGTGGACGCACCGGCAGCAAAAGTACAAAACTCCGTTGCGCATGGCGCCCATTACGCCTGCTTAAACCCATGGATCGCGCATATACATAACAAGACCATCTCCGAAAGGGAGGGCTTGTTATGTCCCTTGAGCAGCTGAACACCACCGAGTTCACGTCCAAAACCTCCGCAAGGCGCCCGGGCGGCAGGGTCGCCGCCACGAGAAAAAGCCCGAAAGCCGAGCCCAGGCGCTCCGGCGGTTCCGCCCTTTTGGGGGTGTGCGTCCTGATGCTCTGCTGCGCGCTGCTGCTCTCCGTCGCCTTCGTGGAGGAGCCCTTCGTCGCCACCATGGCGGATTCCGGCGGCCGCAGCGTCACGGACGACATCCTCGGCAGGCTGGTTTACCTCTGTGAGCAGTTCGCCGGCGTGTTCCTGCCGGACCACGAGCTGGACCCGCCCGTCAAGGGGGACGTGGTGGCCACGTTCCAGTCCACCGGCGGATGGGTGGAGTTCGCCGGCCCAGCCGGGTGCGACGTGTACGCCTGCGCGGACGGCGTCGTCACCCAGGTGGCCTTTGGGGATGACGGCGGCAGGGTGGAGTTGACCCTTGCGAACGGCGACGTGGCGATATACACTTGCCTTGGGGAGCCCGTCGTGGAAGTCAGCCAGCCCGTTTCGGCGGGGGACGCCCTGGCGGTTTCGCCCTCCGGCAGGGTGCAGTTCACCTACCTGCGCGCCGGCGTGGCGGCAGACCCCCTGCCGCTGATGGGGCTTTCGGCAAAGTGATGCGGTTCACGTTTCTCGGCGCGCCCGTGCGCGTCTCCTTCCTGCTGCTTGCCGCCATCATCGCCGGCATTCTCTGGTCCGGGAAGGACATGCTGTCCCCCCTGCTGGCGCTGGCCGTGCACGAGCTCGGCCACCTTCTGGCCGCGGCATACATGAAGGAGCCCGTGGCGGAGCTGAACGCCTACCCCTTCGGGGCGGCCATCCGCATGGCGAGGCCGCTGCCCGACCGCACGACGGAGTTCTTCATCGCCCTGGCGGGCCCTGCGGCAAGCCTGCTTGCCGCCACCGTCGCCGCCGGCATCATGCACTTTTTCCCCCGGGCGGTCTTTTTGAGCGCCTTTGCGGCGTACTCGCTGTTTCTAAGCGCCATCAACCTGATTCCCGCGCTGCCGCTGGACGGCGGAAGGATGCTCAGGACGACGCTGGGCATCATTTTTTCGGAGCGGGCGGCGCTGCGCGTCAGCTGCGCGCTGGGTTTTATCTGCGCGCTCATTCTGGGCGCCGCGGGGCTTTTAGGCTGGCCGGACGTCAACGCCACGCTGCTTGTCATGGCGGCGTTTCTGGCCATCGGCGCGTTCTCCGCAAAAAGGGAAATCTCCCCACCCATGACGGCGCTGGTGCTGCGGGGCAACGCCCTCGCCCAAAGGGGTTCCATGCGGCTTTCCACCGTCGCCGTCGCGTCCGACGTGCCGGCGCGCGCCGCCGTGGCGCGCCTTCGCGGCGCCAGTCTCATCGCGGTGGTGGACAGATCCTTCCGGCATCTGGGAACACTGGCGGAAGGGGACCTGCTGCAGGGCATGGTGGAGCGGGGGCCGGACGTGACCGTGGGCGAACTGTTGCGAAGAAAGTCCATATTTTGATGAATGTTTCAATAGATTCGTTTAAAGGAGTTCTGGAATTGGATATGAATGCGAAGGTGGAGCGCCTGCTCCGCCTGGTGGAAAGGCCTGCCCGCTACGCGGGCGGGGAGCTTGGCGCTGTCATCAAGGACGCGGCGAAGGTCGACGTCCGGTTTTGCATGTGCTTTCCGGACGTGTATGAGGTGGGCATGTCCCACCTGGGCTCGAAGATCCTCTACGCCCTCATCAACGCCAGGGAAGACGCCTGGTGCGAGCGCGCCTTCGCGCCCTGGGTGGACATGGACGAAGCCATGCGCAGTCACCGCGTGCCGCTCTTTTCCCTGGAGAGCCGGACGCCCCTTTCGGCGTTTGACATCGTGGGCTTCACCCTCCAGTACGAGATGAGCTACACCAACATATTGAACATGCTGGAGCTTTCGGGCATCCCTCTGCGCGCGGAAAACCGGGCAGAGGGCATGCCCATCGTCGCCTGCGGCGGCCCCTGCGCCTGCAACCCCGAGCCTCTGGCTCCCTTTGTGGACCTGTTCATGATCGGCGACGGGGAAGAGGTGATGAACGAGGTGCTGGACTGCTACGCCGCCTGCAAGCGGGAAGGGAAGGGCAGGGAGCACTTTCTGCGCGAAGCGGCCCAGATCGACGGCGTGTACGTGCCCAGGTTCTACCACCCGGTCTACAACGAAGACGGTACCTTCGACCACATGGAGGTGGAGCCGGGATTCCCGAAGAAAATCCGCCGCCGCATCGTCAAGGACCTTGAGAACACCTTCAACCTCACCCAGATGGTGGTGCCATACATGGGCATCGTCCACGACCGCATCATGCTGGAGCTGTTCCGCGGCTGCACCCGCGGGTGCCGCTTCTGCCAGGCGGGATTTTTGTACCGCCCCGTGCGGGAGCGTTCGGTGGACAAGCTCAAGCAACTCGCTCGCGCGCTGGTGGACAATACGGGCTACGAGGAAATGTCCCTCTCTTCGCTGAGCTCCGGGGATTACCCCTGTCTGTCGGAGCTCATCGAGGAGCTGGTTAACATGTTCAAAAACGAGAAGGTCGCCCTGTCGCTGCCTTCGCTTCGCATCGACTCCTTCGCGAAAAAGTACGCAGACGAGCTCTCCGTCGGCAAGAAGACCAGTTTGACCTTCGCGCCGGAGGCGGGGACCCAAAGGCTTCGGGACGTCATCAACAAGGGCGTGACGGAGGAGGACCTCATCCGCTCGGTGACGGACGCCTTCGCGTCGGGGTACAACGCCGTCAAGCTGTACTTCATGATCGGCCTGCCCACCGAAACCAACGAGGATCTGGACGGCATCGCGGACCTCGCCGCCAAGGTGCGCGCTGCGTACTTTTCCGTGCCCAAGGAAAAGCGCGCGCGAGGCCTTCGCATCACCGTCAGCGCCTCCGCCTTCGTGCCCAAGCCCTGCACGCCCTTCCAGTACGTGCCCCAGTGCACGGTGGAGGAGTTCCGGGAAAAGCAGCGGTATCTTCGCGAAAAGCTCAAGGAGGTCAAAGGCGTGGAATTCAACTACCACGACCCCGAGCTTTCCTCGCTGGAGGCGGCCTTTGCCAGAGGGGACAGAAAGCTGGCGGACGTGCTGGAGCGCGCCTTCCGCAAAGGTTGCCGGTTTGATTCCTGGAGCGACTGCTTCGACTACGGCCGCTGGCTGAGCGCCTTCGAGGAGGCGGGGGTAGACCTGGGGTTCTACGCCTACCGCCAGCGCCCGCTGGACGAGAAGTGGCCCTGGGGCCACATCGACACCAGAGTCCGGGAAGAATACCTTCAGAACGAGTACAAAAAAGCGCTGTGCGCCGCGCGGACGAAGGACTGTCGCCAGGGCTGCAACGGCTGCTTCGATCGGGAGAGCTATGCGAATTATTGCGGTGTTTAAAAAAACGGGCGGTGCGAGGTACATCTCCCACCTGGACCTGCAGCGGGCGGTGCAGCGCGCCCTGAGGAGGAGCGGCCTGCCCATAAGGTATTCCATGGGGTTCAGCCCCCATCCGGTGCTTTCCTTCGCGTCCGCGCTGAGCCTCGGGTTCACCAGCGTGGGCGAAGTGATGGACGTCGCCATGGCGAAAGAGGTCTCCGCCGCCGAGTTCGAAGAGAAAATGAAGCCCCAGCTGCCGCCTTCTCTGGCGCTGATCTCCGCCCACGAGGTGGCGGACGGTTACCCGGGCCTGATGGCGCTGGTGGAAGCGGCAGATTACGAGGTGACCGCGAAGGTCAGCCCGGCTTTGACCTTCGCGGACCTGAAAAGCCGCATCGATGACGCGCTTTCCGCGCCCGTCCCCGCCGAGAAGAAGACCAAGGCCGGCATGAAGGAGCTGGACCTTCGGGAGCAGGTCCTCGCTTTTGAGCTGCGCGCGCTGGAAAATGGCACTGCCACGTTCTTTTTGCGGTGCGACTGTTCCCCCAAAGGGTCCCTCAACCCCAAACTGCTGTTTGACGCGCTGGCGGACCGGCTGGAACTTCTGGAGGAACCCGAATACTGCCGCCTGGCCCTCTGGGCGGACAAAACCGGATGCACGCCCCTTTGGGGCAGGAAGGAGCCCTGAGCTTGAAGCGGGAAATACTCGTCGACATCAACCCGCACCAGACGCGGGTCGGCCTGCTCGAGGACGGCGAACTGGTGGAGCTGTACGTCGAGCGCACCGGCAAGGAGCGGCTAGTGGGGAACATCTATAAAGGCTGTGTTCAGAACGTCCTTCCGGGCATGCAGGCCGCCTTTGTGGACATCGGGCTGGAGAAGAACGCCTTCCTGTACGCCGGGGACATCAACGCCGACAAGGCCGTGTTCGACTTTCCGGACAGCAAGCAGTCGGACAAGCTGGAGAAAAACATCGCCGACATGGTCCATCAGGGGCAGGAGATCATCTTGCAGGTGGTCAAAGAGCCCGTGGGCACCAAGGGCGCGCGGGTGACGACCAACATCACCCTGCCGGGAAGGACGCTGGTGCTGGTGCCCACCGTGAACTACATCGGCGTCTCCCGCAGAATTGAGGACGAGGCCGAGCGCACGCGGCTGCGGGAAACCATCGAGCGCATCAAGCCGCCGGACATGGGGGTCATCGTCCGCACAGCGGCGGTGGGCAAGACGGAGGAGGACTTCAAAAGCGAACTCACATTCCTGACGCGCCTGTGGGAACGCATCTCCCACCGTGGCAGGATCGTGCGCGCGCCGCGCATGATCCACAGCGAGGAGCCTTTGGTGTTCCGCACCATTCGGGACACCTTCACGCCGGACGTTTCGGCGCTGATCGTCAACGATGAGGAGTACTACGAGCGGGTGAAGATCATCGCGGGCATCATCTCCCCCGAACTGGTGGACCGGGTGCAGCTTTTTGACGGGGAAGAGGATCTTTTTGAGCATTATAAGGTTGAAACCCGCGCAGAAAAGCTGCTGGCAAGAAAAGTCTGGCTGAAAAACGGCGCCTACATCGTCATCGACCAGACGGAAGCGCTCACCGCCATCGACGTCAACACCGGCAAGTACATTGGAAGCGACAACCTCCAGCAGACGCTGTTCGAAACCAACTGCGAAGCCGCCCGCGAAATCGCCCGCCAGATCCGCCTGCGGGACATCAGCGGCATCATCGTCATCGACTTTATCGACATGGAGAGCCAGGAGCACAAGGACGCTCTGGTGGAACTGCTGCGCGAGTACCTGAAAAACGACCGCACCAAGTCCAACGTCATCGGCATGACCGCGCTGGGCCTTGTGGAAATGACGCGAAAAAAGCTTCGGAACCCTCTTTCCGCCACGCTCCAGTCGCCCTGCCCCTACTGCCACGGGGAGGGGAAGGTGCTCTCCGCGGAGAGCGTCACCCAGAAGATACGCCGCGCCCTGCTGCGTGAGTTCAAAAACACCAGCATCGCCAGCTTTATCGTCGAGATGCATCCGGACGTGGCGGCCTTCATCGAGGGCAAGGCCGCGGAGGACATGCCCGTCCTGCCCGCGCAGGAGGGCAGAAGCGTGTACATCGCCCGGGACGCGCACCGGCACATCGAGGATTTTTCCATCCGGCCGGTGACGGACGTGCGCGAGCTGGAACACGCCGCAAGAGGGGAAGGGCTGAAAAAGCTCTCGTAATCGGGCTTAATTCCCGATTTTTCGATTGACATGTCTTCTTTTGCAATGCTATAATTTTTCGGTAAGCCGCTCGAAACCGGCGCCAAACGCATGGGCTTTGCGCCCATGGGCCGTTTTTCGGCGAGTCTGTGAACAGGAGGTGCGCAGAAGTGTACGCTGTAGTCAAAACCGGCGGCAAGCAGTACAAAGTCACCGAGGGCGATGTGCTGGTCGTCGAGAAGCTTGACGCGGAAGTGGGCTCTGAGGTTGCGCTGGACGTGCTCATGCTCGTGGACGGCGAAAACGTCGTGATCGGCAAGCCCGTCGTGGCCGACGCGAAAGTGAAGGCCAAGGTTGTGGAGCACGGCAAGGGCGACAAGATCATCGTCTTCAAGTACAAGCCCAAGAAGAACTACCGCAAGAAGCAGGGCCATCGTCAGCCCTACACCAAGCTTGAAATCCTTTCCGTCAAGTAAATGACCACGGTCACCCTTGACATTCTGCCATCCGGCCATATATCCGGCTTTCGCGCCACTGGCCACGCCGGATTCGCGGAGTCCGGCTCGGACATTGTCTGCGCCGCCATTTCTGCGATCCTCCAAACAGCATATTGCGGCCTGACCCAGGTCGCCGGTCTGTTTGTCGGGCTGGAGATGAAGGACGGTTGCATGACCGTCATCCTCGAGCGGGAGCTTTCCGAGCGGGAACGGCACGATGCCGACGTCATTCTCGAAACGATGCGGCAGGGCCTTCTGAGCCTGAAGGAAGCTTACCCCGAATACCTCAACATCGACGAACGGAGGTGTTAACGAATGTTCAAAATGGTATTGCAGCTGTTCGCCCACAAGAAAGGTGGCGGCAGTTCCAAGAACGGCCGCGACAGCCGCGCCAAGCGCCTCGGCGCCAAGCGCGGTGACGGCCAGTTCGTACTCGCCGGCAATATCCTCGTCCGCCAGCGCGGCACGAAGATCCATCCCGGCACGAACGTCGGCATCGGCAGCGACGATACGCTCTTCGCGAAGGTCAACGGCGTGGTGCGCTTTGAGCGCCTCGGCCGCGACAGGAAGCAGGTCAGCGTCTATCCTCTGGAAGAAGCGGCCGCCAACTGAGCCTTTTCCTTGCGCCGATACGGGCAGCAGATTTTCTGCTGCCCTTCGTATTATCCTGACGGTTGTTCATCATGATTCTCATAGCAAAGCACTTTCATCTGGAACGGACGCTCGCCTGCGGCCAGGCGTTCCGCTTCAAACCCGTTAAGGACGGCTGGTGGTTCGGCGTGGTGGGGGACAAGCCCCTCCTCGTCAGGCAGAAAGGCGACGCCCTTGAGTTGCTCTCCCCCTGCGAGGACGAGGCGTTCTGGACCCGTTACTTTTCCCTGGACCGGGATTACGGCGAGGTGGAGGCCATGCTCTCGGCAGACCCCAAAACCGCCCCCGCCATCGCGTGCAGCGCCGGGATGCGCATCCTTCGCCAGGACCCCTATGAGACGCTGATTTCCTTCGTGCTGTCGCAAAACAACAACGTCAAGCGCATTGCCGGCATCATCGAAAGGCTGTGCGAAGCCTGCGGCGAAAAGGATGTTTTCATGGGCATCGAGTATTTCGCCTTTCCCGCCTGCGAAGCGCTGGCAGAAGCCACCGTGCGCGAGCTGGAAGGGCTGGGAACGGGGTACCGCGCGCCGTACGTCATCGACTGCGCCCGGAAAATACGGGACGGGTACGACCTGAACGCCCTGAAAAGTCTGCCCTTTGAGCAGGCAAAGAGGGAGCTGATGACCTTCAGGGGCGTCGGCCCGAAGGTGGCGGAGTGCGTGATGCTCTTCTCGCTGGGGTTCGATACCGCCTTCCCCGTGGACGTGTGGGTGAAGCGCATTTCCGCCTGGCTGTACCCGGGCGAGAACGGCCGCGCCGCGGCCAGGGCAGCAGCCCAGCGCTTCGGCAGCTGGGCGGGGGCGGCGCAGCAGTATCTTTTTCATTACGCCAGAACAGTCGGGCTGAAGCCCGCAGAGGAAGGCAAGGCATGATTGCGACCATCGTCAACGCGCTGGCGATTCTGGCCGGCGGCACCATCGGACTGATTTTCAAATCCAAGATTTCCAAGCGTTTTCTGGACATCGTCATGCTTGCGCTGCCGCTGGCGATTCTGGTCATCGGCATTTCCAGCGCCATCGCCACCCGGGACGCGCTGGGCATGATTTTGTGCCTGGTGGTGGGCTCCATCGCAGGGGAGGCCATCGGCATCGAGCGGGGCCTGAACAGCCTGGGCGAGAGATTGCAGAAAAGGCTTTCCAAAAACAAGAGCGGCGCAGGCTTCACCGACGCCTTTGTGGCGTCCTCGCTGCTGTTCTGCGTAGGCTCAATGGCCATCATGGGCTCGCTGGAAGCGGGCATTTCGGGCAACTACGGGATTCTGTTCTCCAAGTCCCTGCTGGACGGGATCTCCGCCATCTCCTTTGCCGCCACTTTCGGCTACGGCGTGCTGTTTTCCGCCCTTCCCGTGCTGTTTTACCAGGGCGCCATCACGCTGCTGGCCACCGTGGTGGCGCCGGTGCTCCAGCCGGAGGTCATCGCAGAGATGAGCGCCATCGGCGGGGTTCTGATCATCGCGCTTTCCATCAACATGCTGGACCTGCGCGAAAGGAAAATCCCCACCGGGAACATGCTTCCCGCCATTCTGCTCCCCATCGTTTACCAGCCCTTTGTCCAGTGGATTTCCTCGCTGCTGCAAGGTTGACAGCCAAAGTGCGGAATGATAAACTTAACGACAATTATCTTTCAGTTTCCAGCTTTGAAGCGATGGAGGAAAAATGCAGGATAAAATTGTGAAGGAAGGGCTGACCTTTGACGACGTGCTCCTCATTCCGGGCAAGTCCGAGGTGCTGCCCAAAGACGTCGATCTTTCCACCCGGCTGACGGACACCATCAGGCTGAACATTCCGCTGCTTTCCGCCGCGATGGACACCGTCACCGAGGCGCGGCTCGCCATTGCCATGGCGCGGGCGGGCGGCATGGGCATCATCCACAAGAACATGTCCATCGCCGACCAGGCCGCGGACGTGGACAAGGTCAAGCGCAGCGAGCACGGCGTCATCGTGGACCCGTTCTTCCTGTCGCCGGAGCACCGCGTGTCGGACGCTCTGGCCCTGATGGAACGGTACAAGATCTCCGGCGTGCCCATCGTGGTGGGCACGAAGCTGGTGGGCATCCTGACCAACCGGGACCTGCGCTTTGAGGACAATCTCAGCCGCCCCATCAAGGAAGTCATGACCACCGAGAACCTCGTCACCGCCCCCGTGGGCACCGACCTGAAGGCGGCGCAGGAAATCCTGAAGAAGCACAAGGTCGAAAAGCTGCCCATCGTGGACGAGGAGTTCAACCTCAAGGGGCTCATCACCATCAAGGACATCGAGAAGGCCATCCAGTACCCCAACTCCGCGAAGGACAAAAACGGCCGCCTGCTGGTGGGCGCCGCCGTCGGACCCACGAAGGACATGATGGACCGCGTCGCGGCCCTCGTGGCCGCCAAGGTGGACCTGATCGCCGTCGACACCGCCCACGGTCACCACGTCAACGTGCTGCGCGCGGTGGAGGCCATCCGCAGCGCCTATCCCGACCTTCCCATCATGGCGGGCAACGTCGCCACGGCGGAAGGGACGGAGGACCTCATCAGGGCCGGCGCCAGCTGCGTCAAGGTGGGCATGGGCCCCGGGTCCATCTGCACCACCCGCGTGGTGTCCGGCGCGGGCGTACCCCAGATCACCGCCGTGATGGACTGCGCCGAGGTTGCGGACAAGTACGGCGTGCCCATCGTGGCGGACGGCGGCATCAAGTACTCGGGGGACATCGTCAAGGCCATCGCCGCCGGCGCCTCCGCCGTCATGATGGGAAGCCTGCTCGCCGGCACGCAGGAAAGCCCCGGTGAGACGGAAATCTACCAGGGCCGCCAGTTCAAGGTGTACCGCGGCATGGGCTCCCTTGGCGCCATGTCCAAGGGCAGCAAGGACCGCTATTTCCAGGAGGGCGCCGAAAAACTCGTCCCCGAGGGGGTGGAGGGCCGCGTTCCGTACCGGGGGCCGCTGGCGGACACGATTTTCCAGCTCTGCGGCGGGCTGCGCGCCGGCATGGGCTACTGCGGCACGCCGGACATCGAGTCCCTGCGCAAGAACGGGAAATTCATCCGCATCACCAACGCCTCCCTGATCGAAAGCCATCCCCACGACATCGCCATCACCAAGGAAGCCCCGAACTACTCCTTCCGTTAAGGCGGCATGAGTAAAATAAAACGCCCCGCAGGGCACAGCCTGCGGGGCGTTTGCTTTTGCGCTACGGGAGTTCCTCGTCGTCCGGGGGCGGCGGATCCTGTTCGGATTCACCAAAGTCATTCCCGGCCGCGTTGGCGTAGGCGTAGCCGCTGACGATGTCCGCAATGTCCATGCGGACGTCCTCCAGGTTCTGCATGTAGGAAAACGGCGCGTTGATGGGGATGGAGAGCAGCGTGTCGTCCCCGTACAGGGGCACATAGCCCTGATAGGGGTTGATGAAGAGCATGTAGTCCCCGTGGCGGCCGGCGGGGGAGTCCATCAGGAAGAACAGGTACTTTCCGCCCTGCGCAAGCTCGGGAAAGCTCTCCTTGCTGTAGGCCGTCTGGTCGAAGGTGGATTCCAGCACCGTGTTCCGGTACATCGCGTCCGTCAAAATGACGCGGATGTCGCCCTCCGGCTCGCCCTTGAGCAGTTCCTCCACCTCGATGGAAATCGCCGTGGCGGGGACGGAGGTAATCTCCTCCAGCCCGGGCTCTCGGACGTAGAACTGCACCTCCGGCAGGGACGAGATGGCGGTCACCGTGCCGGTGCAGACCAGCGACGCGCCCTCCACCAGCGACTCGAGCTCCTTCTGATAATAGAAATAGGAGGGGATGTAGACGTAGCTCTGCATCTTGTCCAGTTCGTAGAGCGCCTGGGCAAGGGAGATCATCGCGCCGTCCTTTGTAACGAGGAAGTCCTCCTCCAGCCGGATCAGGCCGTTCTCGTCCGTCAGGGCGGAGTAGCTGCCGGCGTCGTCCGTCAAGAACAGGAAATAGGCCGCGCCTTCCTCCGCCTGGCTTTCCGGCGGAAGGTCGAGGAAAAACTCCGCGTCCTCGGACAGGGAATCGCCCTCCAGCACCCGCACCGGCACCGCCGTTGTGATGTACGGCCCGGCGCAGGTCAGCACGGCGATGACCACGTACTCGCTCTTGGGGTAGAGCAGACGAAGCGTGGCGGAAAAGTCGAACTCGTCGAGGGCATCGTCCGAGGATTGCGGCAGCTGGTCCAGCACCTCGTAGCTGGAGGCGCGGGCGGCGCAACCGGAGAGGAGCGCCAGGCAAAGCACTGCCGCCGCCGCTTTTTTCATGCTAACCGCCATTGCACACCTCCTGACTGCTGCTGACAGAAAAACGAGACAAGGGTAAAAATCGTTCCTCACATCTCCCTTCGGCCTTCCAGGGCTTTGGAGAGGGTGATCTCGTCGATGTACTCCAGATTTCCGCCGATGGGCACGCCGTGGGCGATGCGGGTGACGCGCACGCCCAGAGGCTTTAGGAGCTTTGAAATGTAGGAAGCCGTCGCTTCGCCCTCAATGTCCGGATTGGTGGCGAGGATGACCTCCTTGACGCCCTCCTCCGGAATGCGCGCAAGAAGCGGCGCGATGGCGATGTCGTCCGGCCCGATGCCGTCCATGGGGGAGATGGCGCCGTGCAGGACGTGATACCTTCCGGTATAGTCCTGGGCGCGCTCCAGGGCGAGAATGTCCCGCGGGTCGCAGACCACGCAGAGGATCTCGCTGCTCCGCTTCGGGTTTTCGCAGATGTCGCACAGCTCGCCCACCGTGTAGTTCCCGCAGCGGGCGCAGTAATGCACGCTCTCCTTGGCGTCCAGCAGGGCGGAGGCGAGCGCCTTGACCTCCGCCTCCGGCTGGTCCACGACGAAATACGCCAGCCGCAGGGCGGTTTTGCTGCCGATGCCCGGCAGGCGGGAAAACTGCGCGGCCAGCCGCGCAATCGGTTCCAGCACGCCCATCAGAATCCCAGATTGAGGCCGCCGGTGACCTTGCTCATCTCGGCGGCGACGGTCTCGTCGGCGACGCGCAGCGCCTCGTTGACGGCGGCGACGATGAGGTCCTGCAGCATCTCGATGTCGTCCGGGTCCACCGCGGCCTCGGACAGCTCGATGGACACCAGGGTCTTTCCGCCGGTGACGGTGGCCCTGACGGCGCCGCCGCCCGCAGTGGCCGAGAACGTGCGCGCGTTCAGCTCTTCCTGCATCCTCTGAATGTCCGCCTGCATCTTCTGGGCCTGCTTCATCAGCTGGTTGATGTTCGCTCCGCCGCGGGGCATGTTGAATCCTTTTGCCATGTTGAATCCTCCAAATCGACCGATATTAATATCAGGAAAGACTGCCGAAAACCTGCTCCCCCAGCTCCCGGAGGCTCGGCTTTTTCTGCTCCGCCGGGGCGGGCGCATGGGCGTCTTCGTTCACGAGGGCGACTTTTAGCCCGTTCAGCGAGCCTGCGGCCGCTTTCAGGGCGTTTTCGAAAACAGCCCGCTTGGCCTGCCACTCCCTGGGGAGCAGCACCTCAAGCCTGCCGTCCCGCTGCCGGCAGTTCCACTTCGCCACCAGCGGCTGCAGGCTCCCGGGCATGGCGGAAAGCAGCGCGTTGACCGCCGCGTCCGCGTCCATGGACTCACCGGCAGACGGGGCAGGGGCGGGCGCCGCGGCGCCTTCGGAGGGTTCCGGCGTTCTGTGCGCCGGCTCCGCATGCTCCGAAGCGGGAACGGAGCGCTTTCCGGACTTCGCAAGCCGTGGTTTGGGCTCCCCGTCCACGGAGAAGGGGGGAAGGCCCTCATCGAAAGCCGCTCCTTCGGCCCGGTTCCCCTCCGCAACCCTTTTTTCCAGGGCGGCGACCCGTTCTAGCAGGGCGTCCAGACTTTCCGGCTCGTCCTGGGGCCGGCAGATGCGCACCAGCGCGGCCTCGACGGCGGTCCTAGGCCGGGAGAGCCACTTCATGGTGCTCTCGGTCGCGGAAAGCAGGTCGATGGCGCGCAGGGCCTTTTCTACGGGGCAGTACTTCGCCTGCCTGGCGTAGGCCTTCAGATCCTCGTCGGTGCAGTCAATGAGGGACGGGTCCGCCCCGCAGGTGGCCGCCACCATCAGATCCCGGAAATGGCCGGCAAGGTCGCGCACAAAGGCCACCAGATCCACGCCTTCCTCCACGACGCGGTCCAGATGCTCAAGCGCACACTTCGCGTCCCCCTTCAGCAGGGCGTCCACAAAGGCGAACAGCGCCTGCTTGGAGACGCCGCCCAGCACGGCGCGCACTTTTTCGCCCAGGAGCTGGTTTTCGCAAAAGGCGAGGCACTCGTCCGCGATGCTCAGGGTGTCCCGCACCGAACCCTGGCCCGCGAGGGCGATGGCGCGAAGGCCTTCCACGTCGTACGTGGCGCCGATATCCTCCGCGATGTACTTCAGCCGCGCCACAAGGTCGGGCGTGGAAACCCTGTGAAAGTCAAATCTCTGGCAGCGGGAGTGGATGGTGGCGGGAAGCTTGCCCGGATCGGTGGTCGCCAGCAGGAAGACCACGTGGGCGGGGGGTTCCTCCAGCGTCTTCAACAGGGCGGTAAAGGCCGTGGACGACAGGACGTGCACCTCGTCGATGATGTACACCTTGTACCGGCAGGCCACCGGCGAAAGGCGCACCATCTCCAGCAGGTCCCGCATCTGTTCCACCCGGGTGTTGGAGCCGCCGTCGATCTCGTACAGGTCGACCCCCGCGTCCGAGGCGCGGCAGCCCTCGCAATGGTTGCAGGGCTCGCCATCCACCGGGTTCAGGCAGTTGATGGCCCGGGCGAAGATCCTGGCCGTGGTGGTCTTTCCCGTGCCGCGCGTCCCGCAAAAAAGATAGGCGTGCGCGATCCTGCCTGCGCTCACCTGGTTTTTGAGCGTGGAGGTGATGTGCTGCTGGCCCACCACATCGGCGAACCGCCTCGGCCTGTATCTGCGGTATAATGCCTCGTAGGACAAGTTCGAACCTCCGTAAGATGATTCATTACATTTTAACATTGTGGCGCGTTTTCGGCAACGCCGGTATTTGCCAGGCCGGCTGCCCGGCGCAGAGCCTTGCATGCGGCAGCTTTCTGTCAAAAACAGGCAAAAGCGGGGGAAGACGGCCTTCCCACGGCGCGGCGTTCGCACCAAACCGCCATTTGGGCAGCATAAGCGGCCGTATGCTCAAGGAGTATGCCAGGATGCCGTCGGCATAAAAGAAAAGACGCCGGAACGCCGGGGCTTTTCGATATCAAGAGCAGGCAATGGCATTGCCTGCTCAATGTTTCCTGTTAAATTCTGGATGAGAGTTCGGTCAGCGTGTCGAGAGCGGCGGCCAGTTTGCACCTTTCTTCGTCGTTCAGGCGATCGGTGAAGCGGGAAACGCTTTCGGATACGATTTTCCGTTCGTTCTCGAGGGCTTCGATGCCGCTTTGGGTAATGGAAATGTAGGTAACGCGGCGGTCATGATCGTCTGCGATGCGCTGCACGTAGCCAAGAGCGACCAGTTTGTCCACGAGCGGCGTCAGATTGGGTCTGGAAATGGCCATCAGCTGGGAGATTTCTCCCATCCTCATGCTGGTGTTTTCCGACAGCAGGCTCAGGATGTGGTACTGAGCCAGCGGCATTTTGCCCACCTTCATGAGAGTCTTGAGCAGGCTCCGATGCATCAGGTAATATTTGGTGATGCGTTCGGACATTTGCTGGCTGGTAATTATTGGTTTCTCCATTTTCTCTCCTCCTTCGTCGAAATCCGACAGCGCTTACAGGCCGCCGAACACTTGTTTATAGTATATGAAAAAGGATTATTCGTCAATGCTTTTGTTGCAGATCAGGCATGAATAATAAGTGAATTTGCGGGAACGCGGTGAATCATCCGGGGCGATGCGAACTGTTATTCCTCAAAAAGTGACCTGAAAAGATCGTTTGCGCGGGAACGCGACTTCTCCGTTTCCTCCGGGCTGAACGAAAGGCGCCCGTCCTCCAGGAAAAAGACATCGCCTTCCCTTGCACCGGCGGGAAGCATGGAGGCTTTCAGCCTGATCTCTCCTTCGGGGCTCTCGAAAACCGCCCAGCCGCCCTCGATGCGATCCAGAGTAATCAACATGGTTCCATCTCCAAAAAACTCATATGAAAGAATATAAACCATTTCCGGAAACAGCACAAGCAGAACAGTTGTTTTTTCAGTTTTCTATTGCTGTTTGACTGTTTCATAAAGGAAAGTTGCGAAAAATGTCGAATTTAATCTGGCAATTCGATATACCTGAAAAACAGGCTGCCGGAACGCGGCCTTCTGGGGGCAGAATGACCGATAACAAGCGCAAAAGGCTGATTGAGGCGCTGAAAGCGGAACGCGCCAGGCTGAACAGCATGACCGACCACGCTTCGCATTCCGGGAAAAGGCTGAACACGCCCGAACTGCTGCACCAATCCGGCATCGTCGGGTCGCTGCTCAACGATTTGGACCAGGAAATCGATTCCGGCAGGGAACAGGATGAAAAGACAAGACGTCAGGACCCGTCAGCCCCGGGCAATGAGAACAATATCTGAATTTTGCAAGTCTTTCGCCTATACTTTCTCAAACTATGCTATAATCAGTTCGGAATCCTGCATCGGAGGTGACGCTTTCTGGGCTCTGTAATCGACAAGTTCATTGATCTGATCCAGAGCGGCTTTCTCCAGTTTGGCATACGCGACGCCATCGACATCATCATCGTGGCGTATCTGATATACAAGCTGCTGATGCTGACCCGTGAAACCAGGGCCATGCAGGTGCTCAAAGGCGCGGGGGTGCTTCTTATTGCCATCACGCTGGCGAACTGGTTCAAGCTGACGGCGATTTCGTGGCTGCTGAACCAGGCGATCCTCGCGGGCTCCATCGCGCTGGTCGTCATTTTCCAGCCGGAGCTGCGGCGCGCGCTGGAGCAAATCGGCAGGGGCAAGTTCTTCAAAAAGCCCGGCTTGCAGAACCACGAGACCGATGCCTTCATCGGGGAGCTGGTTACCGCGATGCGCAACCTTTCCGGCAGGCGCGTCGGCGCGCTCATCATCATCGAGGAGCGCACGGGGCTGGCGGACATCATCGCCACCGGCACCAAACTGGAGGCCATCGTCTCCGCGGCGCTGATCGAAAACATTTTCGAGCCCAACACCCCGCTGCACGACGGGGCGATGATCATCCGCGGCACCAGCATCGTCGCCGCAGGATGCTTTCTGCCCCTGTCGGACAACAACAACATCTCCCGCCAGCTCGGCACGCGCCACCGCGCCGCGCTGGGGATTTCCGAGGTTTCCGACTGCCACGCCTTCGTGGTTTCCGAAGAGACCGGCGTCATATCCGTCGCCCATGACGGCAAGCTCACCCGCTATCTGGACGAGGACCAGATCCGCGCAATCCTGTCCTCGATTTACACCATCCAGTCGCGCAAGGCGCGGCTGGGCAACCCCTTTGCCCGGAGGCAGAAAACCGATGCCTGAACCGTTGAAAAACGACGCAAACGCGCAGAATAACGGCAGCGCCGGCTCCAAATCAAACGGCTTTTTTTCCCGCTTTGGCGCGCGGGAAATTGCTTTTATGCTGATTTCGCTGCTGTTCGCCGTCGTGATCTGGGTGTACGTGCTCAACGTGGAAAACCCCACCCGGGAGAAAATCGTCCGGGACGTGAAAATTTCCTTTTCCGGCGAGGAGCGGCTGAACAGCAACCAGAAGCTGACGGTCAAGGGCGACCGCAGCCAGATTCTGACCAACGCCACCGTGGTGATCAACGTCCCCGCCAATTTGTACAGCGAAATCAAGGCGGACAGCATCATCGCCCAGCTGGATCTTTCGGGCATCTACACGCCGGGAAAGCACACCATCAAGGTCACCGCGCGGGTGCAGGGGTTCAGCGACGTGTCCATCGTCTCCATCAATCCGTCTGAGATCACCGTGGAGGTGGACGTCATCCGCGAACGGGTGCTGCCGGTGGAAGTCCGGTATTACGGCAGTCTGCCGGAGGGCTACTGGCGGGGCGACGTGGCGCTGACGCCGTCCTCCATCTCGCTCATCGGCGCCGCCAGCGAGCTGGGGATGATCAACAACGCCGTGGTGGAGATCGATCTGGAAAACACCACGGACTCCATCTATGAGACGGCGAACATCATCCTGTACGACAAGGACGGGAACGAGATCGACGCGTCGAAGTTCACCGGCGACCTGCCGTACACCACCGTGCAGATGGAGGTCTTGCCCACGAAGACCGTCCCCATCGACGTGATGGGTTCGCTGGTGGGCGTCGACGAGATCAATCCCGGCTTTGAATTGACGGACATCACCGTCTCTCCCCAGCCCTCAGTGACCATCGCCGCGGAGCCGGACGTTTTGGACGGCATTGACAGCGTCGGCATCGAGACCGTCAGCCTGTCCGGCGCGTCCGAATCGAGGCTGCTGATGGACGTGGATCTGCAGCTGCCCGCGGGCGTGAGGCTGATTTCCACCGAGAGCTACAACGTCTCCATTCACATCGAGGAGAAGTATGACACCGTCAACTTCTACGACCTTCCCATCGAGATTCGCAACCTCGCCCCGGGGTACAAGGCAACCCTCTCCATCGCCGAGGGCAAGCTCACGGTGAGCGGGCCGCTGAGCACCGTCAGCAGCATTGAGAAGGAGGACGTGGCGCTTTATGTGGACGCGTCCGGCCTGGGCGAAGGCTCCCACGAGATGATCGTCTATTCCGAAACGGGGAATGCTTTTTCCACCACCACCGCCGTTCCCTGGCCGGGAAGCGTGACTTTGACTTTAACCCCTGGCAGCTCCAGGGATTGACACGGTGAACGCACATGGCTCTGATCATACGCAACCTGCGCCTCTCTCCCGAGGAGGACGAGGCGCTTTTGCATGCCAAAGCCGCCGCGGCGGCAAATCTGCGCGAGGAGGACATCAAGTCGCTACGCGTCGTGAAGCGCTCCCTGGACGCGCGAAAGCGCGCGGACGTGCATTTCCTGTATGCCGTCCGCATCGAGGTGGATGACGAGGACGCCGTCCTGCGCAGGGCAAACGCCGGCATCGAGCGGGAGGAGGCGCGGCAGAAGCGGGAAATCCGCCCGGGGAACAGGGCGCTTGCCGAGCAGCCCGTCGTAGTGGGTTCCGGCCCCTGCGGCATGTTCGCCGCGCTGACGCTGGCCCGGGCGGGTTACGCGCCTTTGGTTATCGAGCGCGGCGCGCCGGTGGAGCGGCGCAAGGCCGACGTAGACGCCTTCTTTCAGACCGGCGAGCTGGACGAGAACAGCAACGTCCTGTTCGGCGAGGGCGGGGCGGGCACGTTCTCGGACGGCAAGCTGACCACGCGCATCAAGGACCCGCGCTGCCAGGACGTGCTGGAGGACCTCGTGCGCTTCGGGGCGGAGGCGTCCGCCGCTTATGACGCAAAACCCCACATCGGGACGGACGTTCTGCGCAAGGTCGTGGCGGCAATCCGCAAGGAAGTCATCGCCCTGGGCGGCGCGTACCGCTTTCACGAGACCGTCACCGGCATTGAGGCGCAAAACGGCGCCTTGGCCGCCGTGCTGACGAGCAGGGAGCGCATCCCCGCCAGCGCCTGCATCCTCGCCACCGGCCACAGCGCCCGGGACGTTTACGGGTTTCTGCACCGGATGGGAATCCCCCTTTCCGGAAAGCCCTTCGCGATCGGCGTGCGCATCGAGCACCCCAGGGACATGATCGACGCCGCCCAGCTGGGCAGGTACGCCGGTCATCCGCGCATCGGCGCCGCGGAGTACCGCCTGACCGCCAGGTCCGGCGAGCGGGGGGTGTACACTTTTTGCATGTGCCCGGGCGGGTACGTCGTCGCTTCCGCCAGCGAGGCGGGGGGCGTGGTGACCAACGGCATGAGCTATTCCAAACGGGACGGCGAAAATTCCAACTCCGCCGTCGTGGTGGCGGTTTCGCCCGCGGATTTCGGGCCTCATCCGCTGGACGGCGTGGCGTTCCAGCGGCGCATCGAACAAGACGCCTTCCGGCTCGGCGGCGGCGGATACGTCGCCCCCGCCCAGACTGTGGGGGATTTTCTGGCGAACCGCCCGTCAAAGCGCTTCGGCAGCGTCAGGCCGACCTACCGCCCGGGCGTGGCGCCCTGCAACCTCTGGGACTGCCTGCCCGCATTTGTCGCCGCCGGCATCCGGGAGGCGCTGCCCGTTTTCGGCAGGCAGCTCAAGGGATTCGACAGGGCGGACGCCGTCCTTACCGCCGTTGAGAGCAGGACCTCTTCCTGCGTGCGCATCCTGCGCGGCGAAAACCTGCAGTCCCCGGAAGTCTTCGGCCTTTATCCGGCAGGGGAGGGCGCGGGCTATGCCGGTGGCATCGTCAGCGCGGCGGTGGACGGCATGCGCGCCGCGGAAGCGCTGATCGAAACCTTCCGCCCGCCCCGCCTATGAGAAACGGGAAAGCGAGCGTGCATTCGCGAACCGTTACGCGCGGCGGAAAAAAGGGCAGCCGCACAGCTGCCGTTGCAGGATGGGAAGCACCGCCGCATTTGCGGACTCGGGTTTTTGACCCCCGCTCCGCTTGACGGGGACCGGCTGGCACTTCCCAGCTGCACAAAGCTGACCGTGCCCTGCGCCGCCAGCGCTGCATTCTTCACTTTTGCGGAGCGCATCCGCAGAACCATTGAAGCGGCAATCGCAAGCGGGTGTGCTGACGTACGAAAAATGATCAAAACCCGCCGACGTCTGCCAGGAAGGCCTTCTGGCGCTCATACCGAAGATGTCACCGTATCGCTCATTCGGTTATCCGCCGTCGTGTTGCGCATCAGCGCCCGCACGCGGCGCATCCCACGCTTAGAACTGCGAAAAAAGCCATCCCCTTACCGCTGGGGGGATGGCTTTTTTCGCGGGTCGCCGATCTTGAGATAGACGGCCAGCACCAGCACGCGATACGCAAAGTACCACAACGCCACGTAAAACAGCAGGGACGACGGCGCCAGCGCGGCGGAAAACAGCGCTGCGAAAAAACCGTAAACAGCCCTGAACTGGTGCGGCCGGAAGCGCTTCAGGAAGGGAACGTAATACCTGGGCTTCGCGGCGTGCTCGATGGAGCGCGGTATCACGAAGGGAACCAGCAGTGCCAGGCAGGCCGCACCCAAATCATCTGGCACAAAGAGCGAAGGCAGCGCCATGTATTTTCCGAAACAGAGCAGAAAATAGGTCAGGATGTTCCAGTTGCAGCGGACGGTGTTGTGCAGGGCGAAAGCGGTGCCCACAAAGGCCAGCGCCGCGGCAAACGTCCTGGATCCGAGATACACCATGGCAACCGAGACGACGGCGATGCGGGCGGCGACCATCTGGATCAGGAAGGTTTCCAGCTGCCTGCGCCTGTCCTCGGGAAGCCGGTGGTTGGGCTTTTTCTCCCGCCTGACCGTGAAAAAGTCGTTGAAGATGTATCCAATCTCATAGAGGGCGTATTCGGCGATGACGCCAATGGCGAATTTTGTGGACAGCGGCATCCCGCACGCGAACCAGACGGGCAGAACCCAGATGGCGAAAAAGGAGAGCTTGTCCAGCGCCGTCTGCGCCCTGGTCGCCCAGCCGTAGGAAAAGGGGAGCAGATAAACCGTCAACCTTCAAACACCTCGTCTTTCGGAAATCTGGCCAGCCACCAGCGCCTGTGCCTTCCGCAGTAAATCCGCCGGTAGTCCGCCATGCGCAACAGCGCAAGGTCCGATTTGTTGTCCGTCACGGCATACAGCCGTTCCCAGGGCGCGAACGCCTGGATCGCCGACAGCTTTTTCCCCGTCAGGTCATCGGCCAGTTCGCCGTTTTGATATTTGGAGGCCCGCCATTCCGAAAACCCGTAGATCCGTGCCACCTCCCGCACCAGAAAGTCCGGCGCGGCGGAGACCAGCAGCGTGGTCCAACCCTTTTCCTGCAGCGCGATGAGCAGACTCAATGCGCTCCTGCGGGCGTAGCGGGGCAGGATGTCCCTGCAGAAAATGGAGGAAAGGTGCGCGAGCTCCCTGTCGTCAAACCGGCGGATGGCGGCGAAAAACAGCCGCCGCCGGAAGCGCATTTTCGGGAACAGCAGATCCACCACCTTCGAAATGGGGGAGTCGGCAAGCCAGCATGTAAAGTTCCGCCTGCACGCCCAGCGGGCAAAGGCAAAGAGGGTGTTGCACCGGACGAGGGTGCCGTCAAGGTCAAACACCGCCAGCATCATCCCCGATCGCCTCCCTTGCCAGTTTCGCGCCGCGAAGGGGCGCCAGAAAGGACGAAACGGGCTGCCCGCCGCAAAGCGCCGCCCGAAAAAAGCGCAAAAAGGGCTCCGCGAGCACCGTTCTTCGGTAAATGCGCCCATACTCCCGCCGGTTAAAGTACCGATGCGCGTAAAGCAGCCTGCTTCTCGCCAGGTGCGTGGCGCAAAAGGGGGAAACGCCCCCGGCGCCCCCGCACAAATGCACGGCCTTCGCCTCCGCGCAGTACAGGCAGCGCCAGCCGGCCTTTTTCAGGCGCATGGCGAGGTCGACCTCTTCAAAGTAGAGGAAGAACCGCTCGTCAAATCCGCCCACGGCTTCAAAGGCGGCCCTTCTGGCGAGCAAAAACGCGCCAAGCACCCAGTCCGCCTCGCCGGACGCGGACTGGTCGCATGTTGCGTAGCCCCGCTGGCGCCCCACGGCCCTTTTTGCGAGGTCCTCCGCGGTGGGAAACCGCATCTTGGACGGCTGCGGACGGCTGTCGCCATGCGTCAGCGCGATGCCCAGGAGCCCCGCGTCCGGTCTGGACTGCAGAAAAGTGAGCGCCTTTTTCAGGGCGTCCCTTCGCATCATCACATCCGGATTGAGGAAGAGCAAAAAGGGCGCGTTCCCCAGCCTTGCGCATTCGTTGCACGCGGCGCCGTAACCGATGTTTTGCCCGTCCACCACGCGCACATCATAAGAAGGCGCATACGCGCCCCTGGAGTTGCGCACCGTGACGGAGGAAAGCAGCCTGTCCGCGTCCTCGGACGCAAAAAGGCAGGCAAGGCAGCTTTCCACCAGCCCGTCCTGCCCGTGGTTGACGATGACGGCATCCACCATGGCCTTCACCCCTTTGTGCGATCAGGATGCATCCGCCCGGGGGCTCGGCACAGGACGAGCCCTGTGATATAATATGGGGAAAAAGCGGAAAGGAACACGCGATTGCCAAATATCAACGGGAACACCTCGGGCATCCGGCAAACGGTACTGGACAGGATGTCCGGCATGTATGACATCATCACCGAGCCTGCGCAGTTCGCCTCTGCTGAGCTGCTCTTCCAGATGGCGGAGTTCACCCAGCTCATCGGGCGGGAGATTTCCGTCTACATCGGCAGGGACGGGCGGGTCAAGGACATCAGCGTGGGGGACGCCTCCAACGTATCCATGCCGTCCATGCGGCTGACCAGGAACGCCGACAGGCTTTCGGGAATCCGGTGCATCCACACCCACCCCAAAGGGAGTTCCCGGCTTTCCGACGTGGACATCGGGACGCTGAAGAGCTCGCTGCTGGACGCCATGTGCGCCCTCGGCGTTACGGACGGTCTTCCTTCCTCTGTCACGGCGGCGTTTCTGGAAGAGCGGCAGGGCAGCGATTTCACCGTTATTGTGGACGGACCGTACCCCGTTTATCAGCTTCCCCACGAAAAGTGGCTCACCCTCATCGACGAGGTGGACGAACGGCTCTACTGCTCCACTTCGGAGGTCAGACAGGCACGCCCGGAGCGCGTGGTGCTCGTGGGCGTGGAGACGGGTCTGGAGCGGTACGACACCCTCGCCGAACTGAAGGCCCTGGCGGAAACGTCCGGGGCGGAGGTCATCGGCATCCAGCGGCAGAACCGCCCTACGCCGGACAAGGCGTACTACATCGGCAAGGGCAAGGCGGAGGAGCTCGCCCGCCTCGCGGCTTCGCAGGACGTGGACCTCTTCATCTTCAACGACGAGCTTTCCGCCACCCAGATCCGCAACCTCGAGGAGCTGCTGGGCGCAAGGGTCATCGACCGCACCGCGCTGATCCTTGACATTTTCGCCCAAAGGGCGAAGTCCCGGGAAGGCCGGCTGCAGGTGGAGCTCGCCCAGCACAAATACCGCCTGTCCAGGCTGACGGGCAAGGGCGAGTCCCTGTCCCGTCTTGGCGGCGGCATCGGCACCCGCGGCCCCGGCGAAAAGAAACTGGAGACCGACCGGCGGCGCATCCGGCGGCAGATTTTCCTGCTGGAGTCCGAACTCAAGGAAATCGCCAAACAGCGAAGCCTGCGCCGGGCGCGCAGGGAAAAGAACGCCGTCCCCGTCGTCGCCATCGTGGGATACACCAACGCCGGCAAGTCCACGCTGCTAAACAAGCTTTCGGGCAGCAACGTGCTGGCGGAGGACAGGCTCTTTGCCACGCTGGACCCCGTGACCCGCGCCGTCCGGCTGCCGGAGGGGGGCGAGGTGCTGTTCACCGACACCGTCGGGTTCATCGAAAAGCTGCCCACCGATTTGGTGGAAGCCTTCAAGTCCACCCTGGAGGAGGCCGTGTACGCGGACGTCATTCTGCACGTGGTGGACTGCTCGTCCCCCTACATGCGCGAGCAGATGGACACCGTGGACGAGGTGCTGGACTCCATCGGCGCGGGCGGCAAGCCCACCATCATCGCCTACAACAAGATCGACAAAGCAGGCGCCGCGCAGGGCGTGCAGGACGCCGGCAGCGTACGCATCAGCGCCCTGAACGGCACGGGCATCGACGAGCTTCTGCGAAAGGTCCAGAGCCTCATTGACGCCGGCGACAGAAAGGTCACGCTGACCATCCCCTATTCCCGGGGGGACGTTGTTTCCCTCATCCGCCAAAAGGGGAAGGTGCTTTCCGAGGAATACGCCGAGGAAGGCACGGTGGTCACCGCCATGCTGGACCACGCCACGCTGGGGCAGGTCACCAAAATGCTGGACAGGAACTAGCCGGTCCGCCGGTTCATCAGGTTCATCAGCATCTCGGGGGAGAGGGCGCCTGGGTTGTTCAGCATCGCCGCGATCAGCGGGTTGATGCCGGCAAGGCTGGCCAGGGCCTCGAGCCTGCCGCCGGCGCGAAGGCGTTCCAGCGTTTTCCGAAGTTCCTCGCTTCGCGCCAGGGCGCGCTCGATGCTGCCCATGTCCCGCTTCGTGTAGCGCGCCACCACCCGAAGGCTGGAAAGGCCGCCCCCGCTGCGCTTCAGCTCGCTCCCGAACTTCAGCGCCAGGCGCAGCTTTTCACCGTCCGGAAGGTGGGACGCCAGGCTCTGGATGAGTTCCGACCGTTCCTCCATTCTGCTCAGCAGCAGCGCCAGCAGCAGGATGGAGCCGTCCAGCGCTGCTGTTTCATCCGTCTTTGCTTCCTCCTCCGGCGGCTTTGGCAGCCGCGGAAGGTCGGACAGGCTTTTCATCGCCATCACCTCAATAATCCATATTGGGGCGAAGGCGTAAACATGTGGCTTTGCCCTGAATACCATGGCAGGGAAAGGGGTGAACCGCATGAAACGCAATCTGCGCGACATGATGAAGAAAACAGGCTCCGGCGCCGAGCCGTCCAAGGAACAGCTGGACGGGCTGATGCAGCAGGCCAAAAAATATGAAGGCAAGAGCGAAACGGAGCTCATGAACGAGCTGATCGCACGTTACAAGCGCGGCGCGCTGAAGGACGAGGACCTGGGCCGCTTTGTCAGGCAGGCAGGCCCGATGCTCACGCCCGACCAGAGGCAGAAGTTGCAGAGCATCATCAAGCGCCTCCGCGGCTGATATTAAAAACAGGAGATTTCATGAGAGAAGGAAAAGCACGAAAGAAGGCGCGGCAGGCAGAGATCCTGCGCCGCCTGGAGGAACACTATCCAAACGCAAAACCGGCCCTTGTGTACTCAACGCCCTTTGAACTGCTCGTCGCGGTGATGCTCTCCGCCCAGTGCACGGACGTGCGCGTCAACATGGTGACGGAGGAGCTGTTCAAGCGCTACAGCACCCCCGAGCAGTTCGCGGCGCTGACGCCGGAGGAGCTGCTGCCGCTGATCAAAAGCTGTGGCCTCGGCCCGTCAAAGTCCAAAAACATCATCGCCACGTCCAAAGAACTGGTGGAGAACTACGGCGGCGAAGTCCCGTCGGATATCGAAGTCCTGCAGACGCTGCCCGGCGTGGGGCGCAAGACCGCCAACGTCGTCGCGTCCGTGGCGTTCGGGGTTCCCGCCATCGCGGTGGACACCCATGTGTTCCGCGTCTCCAACCGGACGGGGCTCGCGGATGCCAGGGACGTCACCAACACCGAAAAGCAGCTGATGGAGGTCATCCCCAAGGAAAAATGGGCGCTGGCGCACCACTGGCTGATCTGGCACGGCCGCAGGGTCTGCGCCGCCAGAAGCCCTGCCTGCGAGTCCTGCTTTTTAAGGGACGTATGCGCCTTCGCCATGCAGCGGGAAAAGGAAAACGCGGGAAAGCTTGTGCCAAATTCAGGAGACTGATATAATAGCACGGCAATCAACACAAAGGATGAGCAAATGTTCGTAGACAAAGCGAAAATTTACGTCAAGGCGGGAGACGGCGGCCCAGGCGCCGTCTCGTTCCACAGGGAAAAATACGTCGCCAGGGGCGGCCCGGACGGCGGGGACGGCGGCCGCGGCGGAAGCGTTTACTTCCGGGTGGACAAGGGCAAGAACACCCTGATCGACTTCCGCTACAACCGCCATTTCCGCGCCAAGAACGGCGAACCGGGGCAGGGCAACCGCAAGACCGGCAAGTCCGGCGAGGATGTTTACATCACCGTGCCCCTGGGCACCATCGTCAAGGACGCCAAAACCGGCCGCATCCTTCTGGACATGTGTGAAGAGGGAGACCGTTTGCTCTTTCGCGGCGGCGCGGGCGGCAAGGGCAACGCCAACTTCGCCACCCCCACCCGGCAGGCGCCGCGCTTTGCGACGCCGGGCGTCAAGTGCCCGGAAGTGGAGCTGATCCTCGAGCTCAAGACCATCGCGGACGTGGGCCTTGTGGGCATGCCCAACGTGGGCAAGTCCACGCTGCTTTCCGTTCTGACGGCGGCGCGCCCCAAGATCGCCAACTACCACTTCACCACGCTGGCGCCCAATCTGGGTGTCGCCAAGGTGGACGACACCGACTTCGTGCTGGCGGACATTCCCGGCCTCATCGAGGGCGCCGCCGAAGGCGCGGGCCTGGGGCATGACTTTTTGCGCCACATCGAGCGCACCCGCATGATCGTCCACGTGCTGGACATTGCGGGAAGCGAGGGCAGGGACCCCGTGGAGGACTATCGCGCCATCAATCGCGAGCTCGCGGCGTACAGCGAAACCCTTGCCAGCCTTCCCCAGATTATCGCGGCGAACAAGACGGACATTCCGGGCTCGGAGGGGAACATCGAGCGGCTGAAGGAAGCGCTTGCGGGCGAGGACGTGGAGATTTACCCGATTTCCGCAGCCACCGGCCAGGGGCTGGACCCGCTGCTTCGCGCCATCGTGCGAAAGCTCTTGACCCTGCCGCCGGTGCAGCGCTTCCAGGAGGAGGAACTTCCCCAGGAAGAGTCGGAGAAGTTCACCGTGGAAAAGGTGGAAGATGCCTTCGTGGTTTCGGGGCCGCTTATCGACAGGCTGCTCGACCGCACCTATGCGGACAATCCCGAATCCATGCGCTACTTCCAGCAGTTCCTCATCAAGGCCGGCGTCATCGACGCCCTGCGCGAAGCGGGCGCCAGGGAGGGTGACGCCGTGGTGATGGGAGACTGGGAGTTTGATTTCGTTGAATAACGGGGGAAGAACATGCTGACAAGCAGACAGCGCGCCGCATTGCGCGCCATGGCCAACGACCTTGCGCCCATCTTCCAGATCGGCAAGGGCGGGCTCAACGACAACCTGATCAAGAGCATCGACGAAGCCCTGGAAGCCCGGGAGCTGGTCAAGATTACCATTCTGGAGACGGCGGACATTACCGCAAAAAAAGCGCTCGCCTACATCGCCGAGCGCACCGGTGCGGAGCAGGTTCAGCACATCGGAAGAAAGCTTGTGCTGTACAGGCGGTCCAAGGACAAGCCCAGAATCGAAATCTGAGCGCAGGGCAGAGCGTCAGCGCATGTCGGCGCTGGACTTCTGCCGCGGTTTTTCCCTGCCTTTCTGCCAGCTGACTGCCGCAAAAGCCAGGCAAAGCCCCGCCATCAGGGTGTAGTAAATCCTGTACCCCGTTATGAGGGATGCCGCCATGATGCCCGCGGCGCAGAGGAGGTACCGCTGGGCTGCCGCGGGAAGAAAGGCGTTCTTTTTGAGGCTTTCCCGGGCGCGCTGCCTTTCCAGGATGTGCGCGTCCACGGCCACCTGCACCGCCTTCTCGTCCGGGAGAAGGTCCAGCCGTTCCGCAAGGGCGATGAGCTCGTCCGGGTTTGAGAGCTTTGCGCTCACTTCGCTGTGGTTCGCCACGGCCTTGGCCTCGGCGGTGTATTCCGCGGTGCTGTACACCCACAGTTCCAGGCAGCACTCCGCGTTCGCCCTGCGGTGCAGGTCGAGAATCTCGCTGGCGGTCACTTTTTCGGAAGGGTGCTTCTGAAGCAGGGCGCACATGCGCCTTTTGCCGCTGGGCAGCCTGGCGATGAAGCCGTTTTCGCACACCGCCACGCCGTGCACGCTGGACAGCGCCGGGTCGGACGACAGCAGGATGTCCATCACGCCGTTGGGCGGCAGCACCATCAAATGTTCCAGCATCGCCTGCCGCTTCAGGGCTTCGGTGTGCTGCCTGACGAACCTGTCAAACCGGATGCTGCGAAGCAGCGCCGCGGCCGTCGCCCCCGTCAGCGCGGTGACGCTGGCCAGTATCGCGGCGGCCAGGGTGTTGGAAAGCTGGGTCAGAAACCAGCCGTAGCACACCACCCAGGCGAGGGCGGTGAAAAAGATGCGGTCGATCCATCGCGCCGCCGCTGTCCGCCTGGTGAACTCCCTGCGGAAGTAAGCTTTTTTCATTCTGTCCATATCCCGCCTCCTGTGATTTGAGGCGGTTATACCCATTTTTCAAGATTTCATACCTTTGGAGCGAATCATGCAGGATCAGGCATTGGATGCAGTCCGGCCGGCAAAGCGGCTGGGCCTGATGGGAGGGACCTTCGACCCGATTCACAACGAGCACATCGCCCTGGCGAAGGCCGCCATGGAGCAGTTCTCCCTGGACGCGGTGCTGTTTCTGGTCGCCGGCGACCCGCCGCACAAGCGCATCTCCGCCAGCGAGCAGCACCGGTTCGAAATGGCCAAGCTGGCGCTGGCGGGCGAGGAACGCTTGTTCGCCAGCGCCATCGAACTGAACCGGGACCACACCACCTACACGGTGGATACGCTGAAACTGCTGAAAAAGGTGCTTCCCGAAGCGGAGCTTTTCTATATCGTCGGCGAGGATACGCTCGTCGCTCTGCAAAAAGGCTGGAAAAGCGTTGCGGAAGTGTACGCGCTGACCAGCTTCATCTGCTTCGCCCGGCCGGGGTATCATGCTGCGGAGCTCGACCCGCGCATGCGGGTGGAATTTGCCCAGAAGCCGCCATCCGCCATATCCTCCACGTCCATCCGCCACCGGATCACCCAGGGCCTGCCGGTGGAAGGGGAACTCCCCGAGGCGGTGCTGGACTACATCCGCCGCAGCCATCTGTACTCCCACGAGTGCATGACCTTCGACGAAGCGAAGGACATGCTCTACGGCATGATCAGCGAGCAGCGCTACGTGCACACCATGCTGGTGGTGCAGACGGCGGAGCTCCTCGCCAGGCAGTACGGCGAAAACGTCCCCCGGGCGCGCTGGGCGGCGCTGTTGCACGACTGCGCCAAGGGCCTTTCGCCGGAGGAATCCCTGTCCATGGCGAACAACTTCGACATCGAGCTGGACGAGGTCACCCTGCATGAACCCGCGCTGCTGCACGCGCCTTTGGGGGCGGTGCTGGCGAAGGAGATCTTCCTCATCGATGACGAACAGGTCCTTTCCGCCATCCGCTGGCACACCACCGGAAAAGCCGGCATGTCCTTGCTGGAGAAGATCATCTACATCGCCGACGCCATCGAGCCCAACCGCGACTATGAAGGGGTGGAGAACCTGCGGAAGCTGGTTTTCGAGGATTTGGACAGGGCGCTTCTGGAGTACACCAACGGTTCCATCCTCCATGTGGTCCAGTCCGGCAAGCTGCTGCACCCAAATACAGTTGACGCGCGAAACGATCTGGTACTATTATGGAAGCACCAAAACAAACGGAGGACTGAATATGACGGATGAAATCGCCCGCAAGGCGGACCGCATCTGCGACGTGCTCTACAATAAGAAAGCGGAGGATATTCTGAAGATCTACATCGGCGACAAGAGCATCCTTGCCGACTATTTCGTGGTGTGCACCGGCAGGAATACCCAGCAGGTCAAAGCCCTTTGCGACGAGCTGGAGGAAAAGCTGATCCCCGAGGGCCTGATCCCCAAGCGCAAGGAGGGCTATCAGGAATGCCGTTGGATCGTGGTGGACTACGGCGACATTCTGGTGCACATCTTCCATCCGGACGAGCGCGTGTACTACAATCTGGAGCGCCTCTGGACGGACGGAACCAACACCGTGAACTTCAGCGCCCTCCGCGACCGCGAACTGGAAGAAGCCCAGCGCGCAGCGCAAAGCCAGAACTAAGCAAAAAACCGGCAACAGCCGCTTCCATATCCCCGGGCCTGCCGCCCGGGGTTCATGTTTTTTGGAACTCTTTGGGCATACTAGCACCATGTGGGCATTCTTCGTTCTTGTGGCGCTGCTGCTGTTCGCCTTCTCCCGCGTCAGGATCGCGTTTTTCGCCGAGTACGCCGGCGGAAGGCTCGCCCTGAAGCTGTCATTGGGGCTGGCTTTCGGGCTGGTGCCGCTGTATGCCAAGGCCGAGTATGCCCGCGGGCGCGTCCGCTACGAGCTTCCCTGGGTCGAGGTGGACGAGTCCCTGGAGCGCTTTCTGGAGGACATTCAACATGCCAGAAGCACCCTCAAAGGTGGCAAAGTCCGCTTTCCCTTGCGGCGCATTCTCGCCCGCACCCGCATCGCCAGATTCATCCTCCGCAGCACCATCGGCGTACAGGACGCCGCCGCCTGCGCGCTGCTCTGCGGTCTCTTTCAGGGCGCGCTCTACGCGCTGCTCGCGCCGCTGGACTGGAAAAAGGGCGCCCATCCGGTGGTCGAGGTCGTCCCGGCGTTCAACCGGCGGGAGTTTTCCCTCAAACTGGAAGGTATCGCCTGGATTCTGCCGGCACAAATTATCTTTGAAGGAAATCACAAGGCTTCCTTGAATGTATCGGCAGGAGGATGATTTCAAAATGGCATGTCCGCATCCGATTGAAAATATCATGCGAACGACGATGGAACAGCTGAAGGAAATGGTGGACATCAACACCATCGTGGGGGATCCGGTGATGGCGTCGGACGGTACGATGATCATTCCCATTTCCACCGTTTCCACCGGATTCGTGTCCGGCGGCGGTGAGTACTGCATCGGCCAGGGCAAAAAGCAGAAGGACGACGCCGGGGGCTCGGAAGAAAGTCGGTTCCCCTTTGCGGGCGCTTCCGCCGCGGGTATTTCGCTGACGCCGATGTCCTTTGTGGTGATCGGGAACGGCTGCGTCAAGGTGGTGCCCGCCCAGTATCACTGCACGGTGGACAGGATCATCGAAATGCTGCCGCGGGCGATGGAGGAGATTCAGAAGCTTGCCGAAAAGCTCTCCGGCTGCAAAAAGCGAAAATACAAAGATGAGGATCATCCGATCTTCGAAGACTAGTACAAACCTGAACATGCGGCCGCATAGTATGATGCGACCGCTTTTTGCTGGGAGGAAAAGCATGAAGACACTCAGGGCCTTCGGGGCGGTTTTTCTGGCTGTTCTGACGCTGGCGTCCGGTTCCGCGCAGGCGAAAATCGCGGGCGTGAAGGCTTCAGCCTGCGCGCTGGTGGAAGTGGAGTCCCAAAGGGTTCTCTACAGCGAAAACGCCGACAAAAAACTCCCCATGGCGAGCACCACCAAGATCATGACCGCCCTTGTGGCCATCGAAAAGGGCAACCTTTCGGATACCGTCACCATCCCGCGGGAGGCTTCCGGGGTGGAGGGTTCTTCCATCTATCTGGAAGCGGGGGAAACGCTCACCCTGGAGGAACTGCTGTACGGGCTGATGCTCCACTCCGGCAACGACGCGGCGGTGGCCATCGCCATTCACGTGGGCGGAAGCGTTTCCGGCTTTTGCGATCTGATGAACCAGAAGGCCAGGGAACTGGGGGCGAACAGCACCCATTTCGTCAACCCCCACGGCCTTCCGGCAGAAGGCCATTACACCACCGCCCACGACCTCGCCCTCATCGCGGCGGCGGCGATGAAAAACGAGCAGTTCCGGAAGATCGTCTCCACCACCGCCATCACCATCCCCCACGACGGGCGCTCCTGGGACCGGACGCTGCACAACAAGAACAAGCTCCTTTACTCCTACGAGGGGGCCAACGGCGTCAAGACGGGCTACACCAAGGCCGCCGGCAGGTGCCTTGTGGGCAGCGCGGAGCGAAACGGCATGCAGCTGGTTTCGGTGGTGCTGAACTGTTCGGATATTTACAACGACACCGCCGCCATCCTCGATTTCGGCTTTTCCAACTTCGCCCGCCGCACCGTCGTGGCAAAAAACGCGGTGCTAGGGGAGGTAACCGTCAAAAACGGCGTTCAGGAGGCATTGGAAGCGCGTGCCAAAGATGATATAGTATTGACGTTGACAGAGGAAGAAACCCAGCAGGTCGAAGTGGTTGCCAAGCTGCTGGCGTCGGTGGACGCGCCGGTGGAAGCGGGCGATGTCCTGGGCATGGCGGAAGTATGGCTGAACGGCGCGATGATCGCCGCCGTGGATCTGGTTTCCGCCGAAGCGGTGCGGGAAAAGACCTTCCTCGATTACCTGAACACCGTATTAAGGAACTGGCTGCCGGACGCGGCCTGAAAGGCATTGATGAGACTGCAGAAATATCTGGCGGAGGCGGGCGTCGCTTCCAGAAGAAAGTGCGAGGAATACATCCTGGCCGGCAGGGTGACCGTCAACGGCAAGGTGGTCACAGAGCTCGGCACCAAGGTGCAGGAGGGGGACGAGGTTTGCTTCGACGGCAAGCCGCTGAAACTGGAAAAAAAGGTCTGCATCCTGTTTTACAAGCCCTCCCGGGTGATGTGCACCAGCAGCGACCCCCAGGGCAGGCCCACGGTGCTGGATTACTTCAAGCACCTGGACCTTCGGCTGTACACCGTGGGCCGGCTGGACTATGACACCGAGGGCTTGATCCTCGTCACCAACGACGGCGAACTGGCAAACGCCCTCACCCACCCGAGCCACGAGGTGGAAAAGACCTATTTCGTCGTATGCCGCGGCAAGCTCAGCCGGCAAGCGGTGCAAAAACTCCGCGAAGGCGTGGAGATCGACGGCAGGCGCACAACCCCGGCGAAGGTCAAGGTCATCTCCTCCAACGAAAACAGCACCAGGATGTACATCACCATTCACGAGGGCAGGAACCGGCAGGTGCGGAAAATGTGCCAGGCGGTGGGACATGAGGTGACCTTCCTGCGCCGGGAAAGCGAGGGCGGACTGACGCTGGACGGCCTGCGCCCCGGCGAATGGCGCTACCTGACCGCGCAGGAAATCCACGCCTTGCTCCCGTCCGGCAAAAGAGGTTAGGAGGGGCTATAGATGGGCGAGCGGCTGAAAAAAGCGCTGATGATCGCCGCTTCGGTGGTGATGGCGGCCTGCTTTTTGTGCATTCTGCTGCTGTCCCGCGCCCTTTCGATGGAGAAGGACAGGCAGAGCGCCACAGCTTCTGCCGAACCGGTCCTTTCCGCCGCGCTGCCGTCGGCGACGCTCAACCTGCTCCCCGAACCGAGGCAGGAAAGCGGGCCCCTGCTCACCTTTGTCGTCCTCGGCGGCTCGGCCGACAAGACCGGCAAAGGCGAACCGCTTTATGAAGCTGCGCTCCGCCGCGCGCTGTCCCGCATCAAGGAGCACGAAAACGCCCAGTTCGCGGTGGTGCTGGGGGACATTGCCACGGGTTCGGTGCTCGCCGAAAACGCCAGGGAGAACCTTGACGCGTGGCTGGACGTGGCAACGGCGTATTTCCCGGAAAGCTTTTTCTTCCCCTGTTTCGGGCTTCAGGAAAGCGCCCACAAGGGAAGGAACAAGATTTTTTCTGAAAAGGACGACCGGACCAGCCCCGAAAACGCCGACAAGGTGGAAAAGGACTATAAAATCGCGCTGTTTTCCGAGGTTTTTGACGAATTCGAGGCGGACGGCTTCTGCCACAGCGTGTACGGGCGCACGGCGTATTACTTCCGCCGCGGAAACTGCAACTTCATCGTGCTGAACACCAAATGGTACGATCAGATGGACCGCGTTTCGGACACCGTTCGGGACTGGGTAAGAAAAATCGCAGGCAACGGGGCGGACTTCAACCTGATTTTTCTCTATGGCACGCCGTTCCCCACCTTTTCCGCAGGCATGGAGATGGACGCGCCGTATTCCACCACCACGGACGACTGGGGCGGAAAAACCAACGCCGCCTACAGGGACGAGTTCTGGAGCCTGGTGGACGGCCTTGCCGGCACCGTCGTGTTCTGCGGTTCCGAACAGCTGTACGCGCGCAAGACCATCGACGCCCGCTACGGCGATTATAACGGGAACGTGTTTCAGGTCAGTTCCGCGGGGCTGCACGGCGCCTTTGATGCGGCCGTCAACGACCCCAAAGCTCTGGACGCGGGGCCGTACTATCGGGAGCATTACATCATCGGGAAGGTCTATTCCGGCAAAGTGACCTTTGAGGTCAAGGACGCCGCGGATGGAAGCGTGCTGGATGCGTTCGCCGTCCATGCGCAGGGCGAAAGCCCTGCCGGCTGAGCCTAACGAAGAAAAAAGGGAAAAGTTTGGGCGTTCACTGGTATTGTGAGCTTTCGCTCAAATAAAGGAAGCAGGAGGAAACCATCCTCCTGCTTTTTTTAGACGCAATGCTAGTTCCAGTTGCCCTCCCGGCAGATGCGATAGCGCTCTTCCGCGACGCTCCAGTTGACGACATTGAACCAGTCGTCCACATACTTGGCGCGCTCGTTGAAATGCTTCAGGTAGTAGGCGTGTTCCCAGACGTCGATGTTCAAAATGGGGAACAGGCGGCAGGTCAGGGTGGTGTCCTGATTGGCCGTGGTGACGATGCAGAGGTTGAACCGCTTGTCGCACACCAGCCAGGCATAGCCGGACCCGAACACCGACAGCGCCGCCGCCTTGAACCTTTCCTTGAACGAAGAGAAGTTGCGGAAGGTCCTGTCGATGGCTGCGGCCAGGTTGCCGTGGGGCTGCTGGTTGGCGGGAGGGGCCATCCCCTCAAAGTAGAACCGATGGTTGAAGACGCCCCCGGCATTGTTGGTAATCGGCGTGCACAGGGCCTCCGGCAGTCGGTATGCCGTCTTGATCAGCTGTTCCAGCGACATTCCCTGCAGGCTCGGGCAGTTTTTCAGCGTGGCGTTCAGATTGTCGACATAGGCCTGCAGATGCCTGTCGTGATGAAGATGCATGGTTTTGGTGTCAATATATGGCTCCAAAGCGTCGTATCCGTACGGAAGCGGCGTGTTCTGAAATGGATAATGCTCCGCCAATCCTATCACCCCCGTAGAAGCATATGCGTCAGAATATCTGTTATTAACACAATATTACACGGAATTGCGAATTCAAACCGCGGAATGCAAAAATCTGCACAAATATATGATATTTTCACATTTTGAAGGCAGAACCTTCCTCTGCGGCCAGCAGTCCCCCTGCGTTCCCTGTATTTTACGATGCATGGAAATCATTGTGGATTGAAACCAAAAAAGGCTGGCCGTTACAATGTTAAGCGAGGAGGTAATTCACATGAAAAAACTATCGATTACCCTGGCCTCGGTCGTCCTTGTTGCAAGCATTTCAACAAGCGCCCTGGCCGCACCCATTCCGGGTAAGTACGACGCGGTGAAAACCGGCACACCTTCTTCGTTCGCTTCCGCATTCGGAGCGGACGTCAACGCGCTCTGCAAGAATCTGAAGATTGTCGGTACCGCCAGCAACGCGGGGGGAAACAGCCTTCAGGATGCCGTCAAGGCGCTGCAGGGCTGCGATCTGTCCGACAACATCCTGAAATCCTTCGGGTTGGACAATAAGGCAAACCAGAATACGGACACTGCCCCCACCGCAACCCCCGCCCCGGCCGAAAAGGCCGTTCCGGCTGCTGAGGAGCCTGCTGCTGAGCCTGCGGACGCAGCAAAGGCCGATGCCGGCGCGTGCGAACAGCAGAACCCCGCCGTCAATGCGGCGAACGACGCGGCAAAAGCGTCCGCTCCCGTCCAGTCCGCCCTGAACAGCCTGCTGGAAAAGTGCGGCATCCAGGTGGATTTGGGGAAGCTCTTCCAGAACTGCTTCGGAAACGCGGTGAAGCCTGCGCCCAGCGCGACCCCCGCGCCCACCGCAGCGCCGAAGCCCACCGCAGCCCCTGCGCCTTCCGCGACGCCGGCTCCCACGGCCAAGCCCACGGCGACGCCCGCGCCCATTGTGACGCCGGCGCCCACCGCGAAGCCCACGCCTTCCGCGACCCCTGTGCCCACCGCCAAGCCGACGGCAACGCCTGCGCCCACCGCGACGCAGTCTCCCGCTGACGGCAAAGCGGACAGCCTGGCCTACGAAAAGCAGGTTGTGGAACTGGTCAACGAGCAGCGCGCGGCGAACGGCCTTGCGCCCCTGAAGCTGAGCAGCGAGCTGTCCCGGGTTGCCCGTGCCAAGTCCCAGGACATGCACGACAGGAACTACTTCTCCCACACCAGCCCGACGTACGGCTCTCCCTTCGACATGATGAAGGCCTTCGGCATCAGCTACAGGACTGCCGGCGAGAACATCGCCAAGGGTTACTCCACCCCCGCGGCAGTGGTCAACGCCTGGATGAACTCTCCCGGACACAGGGCGAACATCCTGAACAGCTCCTACACCACCATCGGCGTGGGCTATGTGGCGGACGGCCATTACTGGACCCAGCACTTCATCGGCTGAGTTCAACACAAGCGAATGCGCCCCTTGACGGGGCGCATTTTTTGTGCAGCGCGAGGGTACTTTTTCATTGAAACAGGGGAGGGGTATACATCTAATTACATTCCCAGATTCAGCAAAAGTTTTGAAACGGCTATCTATGAAACATGTGCATGATGCGATTCCGAATACCCCGCGCAAATGCAGTTCGAGCGGGAAGCCCCGTTGATCCGTTGACAGGGTTGCCGTTTCATCAGGACAGTTTTCAATGGCACATGCAAGGATATTTGCCCTCTGAAGAGGGAAGGGAAGGGAAACCGAATCCCGTCATTTCCAAAACGCAAAGCTGGAACTTTTTCGCGCTGTGCAACGCATTCAGATTGAAACTCATGTTAAGACCACACTTGTGGTTTTGCATCTTCCCGCGTTTAGCTTTGAACCTATCGCAGATATGGTTCAAGCCAATGCAGCAGTTCGTCTTGAAGCAGGGTTGGCCACGGCGCCTATCCGCAAAGGGAAGGCTGGGTTCCCCGGACTGGTGAATGGCATTGGAAAGCCGGTGCTCCTTTTCAGGAAACTGTTAAGACAACATCTACAGCAAAACTCATAAAGACTCTGATAACCAGAGCCTTTCGCCCCGCTCACACGCCCAACCATTCGGGGCCATAAGAGATGCAGCTGATTTGGACGCCCGCGTTTTTTCTAATCGGCGAAAGTCACTTGCTCCGCCTGATAGCAGATGACTGGCACCTTTTACTCGCTCGGTCGACGAGTTGAACGTCTTGTTTGCGCTTGGCCTGACTTGAAGCGCACGATCGGCACCTTCATGTTGAAACCCGTCAGCGTTATGCTGGCGGGTCTTTTAGCAATAGAGAAGGAGGAAGTCATTACATATCTCGAGGCTTATTCTTCGGATGTCCTCATTGCATACTTCATTGCATATTGGGGCTATACATGCTTGAATCATAGCTTCAAACTATAAAGCCCAACAAGGGGGGGAAGTGCCCAAAAATCCAGGGAAACTGAAAAAGGTCCGATTTCTCGGACCTCTCAACTTGGTGCGGGAAACAGGACTTGAACCTGCATGAAGGAACCTTCACACGGACCTGAACCGTGCGCGTCTGCCAATTCCGCCATTCCCGCATTTGGTGGATGGGGGTGGATTCGAACCACCGAAGTCACTGACGGCAGATTTACAGTCTGCTCCCTTTGGCCACTCGGGAACCCATCCATAATATAACATTCTGTTTTGAAGGTGGAGCTGGTGATGGGACTCGAACCCGCAACCTGCTGATTACAAATCAGCTGCTCTGCCAATTGAGCTACACCAGCGAATGGTGCCTCAGAGTGGAGTCGAACCACCGACACAGGGATTTTCAGTCCCTTGCTCTACCAGCTGAGCTACCGAGGCAAGGGAGACAGAGCAATCAGGCAGGGAAAATGGCGACCCGGAAGGGACTCGAACCCTCGGCCTCTAGCGTGACAGGCTAGCGCTCTAACCAGCTGAGCTACCGGGCCATATCTTAATCTCATCAATGGAGTGGTGGGCCTTCAGGGACTCGAACCCCGGACCGATCGGTTATGAGCCGACTGCTCTGACCAACTGAGCTAAAGGCCCGAGCCGCACTGCTTTGAAAAAAGGAAGTGGTGACCCCTAGGAGACTCGAACTCCTGTTACCGCCGTGAAAGGGCGGTGTCTTAACCGCTTGACCAAGGGGCCACGCTAGAACGCTTGGTCGGGGTGACAGGATTTGAACCTGCGGCCCCATGCTCCCAAAGCACGTGCGCTACCATCTGCGCCACACCCCGGCGAGGTACCGACCGGCTTGCTTTTTCCTCTCTGCCGCCCGGCGACGTCTAATAATATAGCACGTACCTCGAGGCTCTGTCAACCATAAATTTGCCGGAAATTTTCGCCCGTCGTTTCTGCCACAAACCCCCGCGGTTGAATAATCCGTGCCTTTATGGTACATTAAACTGAGCAACATCGCCAAGAGGATATTAAATGAAGAAACGTACCGACCTGAGCATCCCAGAAGAGGAAATCGCCCGGCAGAACGGCTTTCTAAGGCTGCTGAAGGAGTATGCCGACCAGCGCGAAGCCGGGGGAAAGGGGCGGCCAAGGGCGCTGATTCACACCTACGGCTGCCAGATGAACGTCCACGATTCCGAAAAGCTCCGCGGCATGCTGGACGAGGCGGGCTTTGCCACCGCCCAGTCCGAAGAGGACGCGGACCTCGTTCTTTTCAACACCTGCTGCGTGCGGGACCATGCCGAAACCCGCGTGTACGGCAACGTCGGCCACCTGGGCAAGGTCAAGCAGGAGCGGCCGGACCTTATCATCGGCGTCTGCGGCTGCATGATGCAGCAGCAGGAGACCGCAAAGGCCCTTTACGCCCGCTTTCCCTTTGTGGACATGGTGTTCGGAACCCACGCCCTGCACACGTTTCCGGAGATTCTGTATCACGCCGTCGTGGAAAAAACCCGCACGATGGACATCCGGGACAGCGACGGCACCGTGCCCGAGCACCTGCCCGTGCGCCGCGAGCCGGGCAGATCCGCCTTTGTGACGATCATGTACGGCTGCAACAACTTTTGCACCTACTGCATCGTGCCCTACGTGCGCGGAAGGGAGCGCAGCCGCCTGCCGCAGAACATCATCCGCGAAGTCAAAGAGCTGGTCAGCGAGGGATATGTCGAGGTGACCGTCCTCGGTCAGAACGTCAACTCCTACGGCAAGGACGCCGGTTTTGACATGGACTTTCCCGGCCTGCTCCGCGCCCTGAACGAAATCGAAGGCCTTGCGCGCATCCGGTTCATGACCTCGCATCCCAAGGATTTGTCGGACGATTTGATCCGCGCCCTGGCGGAATGCGACAAGCTCTGCAAGCACGTCCACCTGCCCGTGCAGTCGGGCAGCAACGAGATCCTGCGGCGGATGAACCGCCGCTACACCCGGGAGTACTACTTCACCCTGCTGAAAAAGCTCCGCGCCGCCGTGCCGGGCATCGAGATCTCGACGGACATCATCGTCGGCTTCCCCGGCGAGACGGAGCAGGACTTTGAGGACACTTTGGACCTCGTCCGGAAAGCTGACTTTTGCGCGGCGTTCACCTTCATGTACTCCAAGCGCAAGGGCACTCCGGCGGAGAGGATGGAGGACCAGGTGGACGACGAAACCAAGCGCGACCGCCTGCTGCGCCTGAACGCCCTGCAGGCGCAAAAAACCGCCGAAAACAACCGAAAATACATCGACACCATTCAGACCGTGCTGGTGGAAGGGTGCGACAATCGCGACGGCTGCAACGCCTTCGGGAAGAACATGAGCTTCAAGTCCATCTACTTCCCCGGCGACCCGTCCATGATAGGGACCTTCCAAAAGGTCAAAGTAACATCCATGAAAAACAGTTCCCTCATAGGGCAAATCATTCAGGAGGATACACATGGTAACTGAAAAAGCAATGGAACTCGGACAGGCTCTTGTGGACTGCCCCGAATACAAGACCTATCTGGAAGCGAAAGCCGCTTTTGAGGGCAATCTCGAAGCGGTGCAGCTTCTGGCAGCTTACACCGAAAAGGAAAGGGAGTTCACCAACAAGCTTTCCACCGTCAGCCTCAGCCCGGAAGAGTTCCGCACCCTCACCGAGGAGCTGGACGCCCTGCGCGCCAAGGCTTCCGAGAACCCCCTGATCAGCGAGCTGACCCGCGCCCAGATCGGCTTTGACGCCGTGATGCGCATGGTGAACGACATCATCACCTCCTACATCAACCCCGAGGCCAAGCAGTCCGGCGGCTGCTGCTCGGGCAACTGCGGAGGATGCGCGGGCTGCCATTGAGGCAGTGATGAGGAGCAATGGCCAGTCTTTCGGCAAACAGCATCACGCCCATGATGCGCCAGTATCTGGAGCTGAAAGAGCAGCATCCCGACTGCCTGCTCTTTTTCCGCCTGGGCGATTTTTACGAACTGTTCTTTGAAGACGCCGTCACCGCCTCCAGGGAACTGGAACTGGTGCTGACGGGACGAAACTGCGGAAGGGAGGAGCGCGCCCCCATGTGCGGCGTGCCCTTCCATTCTGTGGACAGCTATATCGACCGCCTCATCGCGAAGGGCTACAAGGTCGCCATCTGCGAGCAGCTCACCGACCCGGCGCTATCCAAAGGGCTGGTGGAGCGGGGCATTGTGCGCATTGTCACCCCCGGCACGGTGACGGACAGTTCCGCCCTCGACGAAAAGGCGAACAACTTCGTGCTGGCGCTTTGCAAAGGCGCTAGCAAAATCGGCTTTTCCGCGGCGGACGTTTCCACGGGCGCCTTTTCGCTGGGCGAAATCGAGGACGACGCCCAGAACACCCGCCTGTTTGAAGAGCTCGCCCGCATCCAGCCCACGGAGATCATCGTTTCGGACGCCATCTTCGAAGACCAGGGCCTCATCAAAAAGCTCAAAGGCGCGTATTACGTGTACGGCTACGCCAAGTGGGCCTTCGACCCGGAAACGGCGAGGAAGAACGTCCTTTCCCATTTCAGGCTGGCGGACCTTTCGGGCTACGGCTGCGAAGACATGACGGAGGGCGTCTGCGCCGCGGGCGCTCTGCTCGCCTATCTGAACGAAACCCAAAAGAATTCTCTGGAGCACATCAACGCCATCAGCGTCTACCGCAGAAGCAGTTTTATGGTGCTGGACGAGGCGACGAGGCGCAACCTCGAGCTCACCAAGCCCATCCGCGAAGGGCGTTCTGCCAGGAAAGCCACTCTTTTGGGCCTGCTGGACCGCACAAAAACGGCGATGGGCGGAAGAATGCTGCGAAGCTGGGTCAACCAGCCCCTGACGGACCGGCGTGCCATCAACGCCCGGCTGGACGCCGTGCAGGCGTTTGCGGAGGACATGATTCTCCGCGCCGCCGTCGGGGACGCGCTGGAGAAGGTGTACGACCTGGAGCGGCTGTGCTCCCGCCTGTCCTATGGCACCCTGAACGCCAGGGACGCCCTGTCCCTCAAGAATTCCCTGGCCGTCATCCCGTCCATTCAGAACGACATTTTCGCCTCCGGCCACAAGGCGCTGGCGTCCTTCGCCGAGCAGCTGGACCCCTTGACCGGGCTGCGCGACCTGCTGGAAAACGCCATCGCCGAGGACCCGCCCGCGGTCATCACCGAAGGCGGCATCATCAAGGCGGGCTACAACCCCCAGATCGACGAGCTGCGCCAGGCCGCCACCGAGGGCAAGGACTGGCTGAGCAGGCTGGAGGAGGAGGAGCGCAGCGCCACCGGCATCAAGAACCTCAAGATCGGGTTCAACCGGGTGTTCGGCTACTACATCGAGGTCACCAAATCGAACTACTCCCTTGTGCCGCTGCGGTACGAGCGCAGGCAGACCCTCGCCAACGCGGAGCGCTTTGTCACCCCCGAACTGAAGGAGCTGGAGGACAAGATCCTCGGCGCCCAGGATCGGTGCGTCGCGCTGGAGTACGAGGTGTTTTTGGAAATCCGCAAAATCCTGACGGAGCACATCGACCGCATCAAGCGCAACGCGGCGCTGCTCGCCGAGCTCGACTGCTACCGCTCCCTTGCCTCGGTGGCGGAAAGCTATGGCTACGTCCGCCCGAAAATCACCGACGGGGACCGGCTGCACATCCTCGAAGGCCGTCATCCCGTGGTGGAGCGCTCGGTCACCGGCTTTGTCCCCAACGACACCCTGCTGGACCGGGAAAACCGCGTCATGGTCATCACAGGGCCGAACATGGCGGGCAAGAGCACCTACATGCGGCAGGTGGCGCTCATCACGCTGATGGCGCACATCGGCTCCTTCGTTCCCGCCAAAAAGGCGGAAATCCCGTTGACGGACCGCATTTTCACCCGCGTGGGCGCGTCGGACGACCTTTCCTTCGGCCAGAGCACCTTCATGGTGGAAATGAGCGAGACCGCGAACATCCTGAACAACGTCACCGCAAGAAGCCTGGTGCTGCTGGACGAAATCGGCCGCGGCACCAGCACCTACGACGGGCTGTCCATCGCCTGGGCGGTGGTGGAGTACCTTTGCGACGTGTCGAAAATCGGCGCAAAAACGCTGTTCGCCACCCATTTCCACGAACTGAGCGAGCTGGAAGGGCTGCTTAGCGGCGTGGTCAACTACCGTATCACCGCCCGCGAGGTGGGGGAGGACGTGGTCTTCCTCCGCAAGGTGGTGCGCGGCGGGACGGACAAGTCCTTCGGCATCCAGGTGGCGCGGCTGGCGGGCATCCCCCAGGCGGTTATTGCCCGGGCAAAGGAGATTCTGCGCAAGCTGGAAGCTGCGGAAATCAATCGCAGCGTGGAAAGCCCCGAGGAAAGCGCGCCGCCCCGGAAGTACGCGGCGGTGCTGTCCGAGCTCGCCGCGGTCAAGCCGGACGAGCTTACGCCCTTTGAGGCTTTGGGACTTCTGTATGAGTTGAGCGAAAAGGCGAGGGATGCGCTCAGCGCTGCGAAACCGGAATGAGGGAACGAGCATGAAGATCAACGTACTGGATGCTTTCACCGCCAACCGCATCGCCGCCGGCGAAGTGGTGGAACGGCCGGTTTCCGTCGTCAAGGAGCTGGTGGAGAACTCCGTGGACGCCGGCGCCACCAGAATCTCCATCGAGATTGAAAACGGCGGCATCCGGAAGATACGGGTATCGGACAACGGCTGCGGCATCGATCCGGAGGATTGCGCCCTGGCCTTTGAGCGGCACGCCACCAGCAAGATCAAAAGCCCCCATGACCTCGACGCCATCGCCACGCTGGGGTTTCGCGGGGAGGCGCTCTGCTCCATCGCCGCGGTGGCGCAGGTGGAACTGGTCAGTCGCGTCAAGGGCGCCGACGAGGGCACCCGGGTGCGCATCCACGGCGGCACAATACTGGAAAACGCCCCCTTCGGCTGCCCGGAGGGGACTTCCATCCTGGTGGAAAACCTGTTCTACAACACGCCCGCCAGGCTGGAGTTCCTCAAAACCCCTGCCCGGGAGGCGGGCGAAATCGCGTACTATGTCGCCAACGCCATCATGGCGAATCCGGAGATCGCCTTCAGTTTCGTCAGCGACGGAAAGCAGGTTTACCGCAGCCCCGGCCGAGGGGACCTTTTGTACACCCTGTTCACGGTTTACGGAAGGGAAATTGTCAACAAGATCGCCCATGTGGACCATGAGCAGGACGGCGTGCGCGTGCAGGGCTATGTGACCTATTCCGAAGCGGCGCGCAGCAACCGGAGCTACCAGTCCTTTTTCGTCAACCGGCGGTACATTCAATCCCACCAGCTTTCCGCCGCCCTTTCCCAGGCGTTCGGCACGCGGCTTCCGGTGGGCAAGTTCCCCCAGTGCGCGCTGCACATCACCCTGCCGGCGGACTGTGTGGACGTCAACATCCACCCCAACAAGCTGCAGGTGCGGTTCAAAGACAACGGCGCCGTCCTCAACGCGGTGAAGACCGCCGTGGAGTTGGCCATCGGGGAAAAATACGCCTATGCGTGGACTCCGCCGCCCATCCCGCGGGAGGAAAACGCGACATTGCGGGCGATGCAGCGGGAATACCAGTACCAAATCGGCGAGCTGGAACGCCCCCGCCCGCTGAAAAAGGAGGACTTTGCCGCCGAAAAGCAGGAAAAGCGTCCTCTCATGCCCGAAATCAAGCCTGCCGAGCCTCTGATCGACGATTCCTTCATCCGCACGATGGTCATACCCGCAAGGGCCGCGAAGGACGGCTACGTCCTGCGGGACAGCGCGGGCAGGCTCCCCAGAAAGGAGCCCCTGTTCTTCGACCCGAGTGTGGACAGCTTCCGCATCGTCGGCCAGGTGTTTGACACCTACATCGCCGTGGAGCTGAAAAACGTGCTGTACCTCATCGACCAGCACGCCGCCCACGAGCGCATCCTGTACGACCGGCTGATGCGAAACGAGTATCGGCCGCTGGGCTCTCAGCGCATCGTCGGGGTGGAGCAGATCATGCTCACCCAGCTGGAGTACACGATGCTCGTCGAGAACGAGGAACTGGTGAAAAATCTCGGCTTTGACTATGAAATCAAAAAAGGGGAAAGGGTGAATCTTCTGGGCGTGCCCCTTTCCTTTGAAGCCGTCAACGGCACGGAATTCTTCCGGGATGTGCTTGACGCCCTGGCGGACAGCAGGGAACTTCAGGATGACGCCCGCAAGCGAAGGGCGGTGGCGACGACGGCCTGCAAGCACGCCATCAAGGGCAATGAAAAGCTGACTGAAACGGAAATCAAACTCATCCTGACGCAGATGAACGAGCTGCGGGAACTGCACTGCCCCCATGGGCGCCCCATCGTCGTCAGCTTCGCCAGGCGGGATTTGGACAAGCTGTTTTACCGGGTATAATCGCATGAACGCCAGAAAACCTCTTGCCGTCATCGTGGGGCCCACCGCCAGCGGCAAAACCGCCATGGCGGTGGAAATCGCCAAAAGGCTGGATGGCGAAGTGATCTCCGCCGATTCGGTGGCGGTGTATGCGGGGCTGGATATCGGCTCCGCCAAACCGACCGCTGCCGAGCGGCAGGGGATCCCCCACCACATGATCGACTGCGCAGATCCCGCAAAAAGCCTCACCGTGTCCGATTACCAGCGCATCGCCCGCGCCGCCGTCGAGAGCGTCCACAGCCGTGGAAAGCTCCCCATCCTCGCGGGGGGTACGGGGCTGTATGTCAACGCCGTCATCAGCGACCTGGATTTTACCGAAGCGGGCAGGGACGAGGCGTTCCGCCGCGCCTGGACGGAAAAGGAGCAAAACCAGCCGGGATCCGCCTACGCGGAACTTGAAAGGTTGGACCCCAAGCGCGCGGCGCAGCTGCACCGGAACGACTTCAAGCGCATCCTGCGCGCGCTGGAGGTGTACCACCTGACGGGGCGGCCCATGTCCGAGCAGAACGGGGCGTTCCAGAAAAGCGACTCCCCGTACCGGCTCGCCATCGCGGGGCTGACCATGCCGCGGGAAATGCTGTACGCCCGCATCGAGCAGCGGGTGGACGAGATGCTCGCCGCAGGCCTGGTGCGGGAGGTGCAGGGGCTTCTTGACAGGGGGCTGGACCCCGCGGCGCCGTCCCTGCAGGGTCTGGGATACAAGGAAATCATCGACTATCTGACCGGCAGGCAGACCTTCGAGCAGGCGGTGCACCTCATCAAGCAGAACACCCGGCGCTTTGCCAAGCGCCAGCTGACGTGGTTCAGAAGGGATGCGCGCACCGCCTGGTTTGACGTTTCGGCCTACCCGAAGGCGGAACTTGCTGACAGAATTGAGGAATACTTCAGAAATGCATTGCTTTGACGCGCTGGATAAAAAGCTTTTTGAACTCCTTCGCCAGCAGTACGGCGTGAAGGAGAACATCGCGCGGATGGTGGACGAAGCGGAGCGCGAAGCCGCCGCGCGGTTTGCCGAAATCGACCGCATCTGCCAGTTCAACCAGTACAGGGTGCTGTCCGCCTTCCGTTCGGAGCGGATAGCCCTTCGCCATTTCAGCCCCACGACGGGCTACGGCTACGACGACTGCGGCAGGGACGCCCTGGACCGCGTGTTTGCCCGCTGCATGGGGGCGGAGGACGCCCTCGTGCGGCCGCAGATCGTGTCCGGCACCCACGCCCTGGCGCTGATGCTTTTTGGCGTGCTGCGCCCGGGGGACGAGCTTCTCTCCATTACCGGCAAGCCCTATGACACGCTGGAAACCACCATCGGCATTTCCGGGGACTCGCCCTCTTCGCTGAAGGCCCTAGGCGTCTCCTATGCCCAGGTGGAACTGGGCGAGGACGGGGGCATCGACGCCGAAGCGGCCATCCGCGCCATCACCGATAAGACCAGGGTGGTGCACATCCAGCGCTCCCGGGGCTATGCGTGGCGCAGAGCGCTGACGGTGGAGGAAATCGGCAGGGCCATCGCCGCCATCAAGGCCGCGAAACCCAGCGTCATCGTCACCGTGGACAACTGCTACGGCGAATTCACCGCAACGGAGGAACCCACCGCCGCAGGCGCGGATTTGATGGCGGGCTCGCTCATCAAGAACCCGGGCGGCGGCATCGCGCCCACGGGCGGCTATATCGCCGGCAGAAAGGACCTCGTGGAGCTGGTGGCAGAACGGCTGACCGTGCCGGGCATCGGCAGGGAGGTGGGGTCCTACGCCGCGTCCTACGCGCCTTTTTACCAGGGGCTGTTCCTGGCGCCCCACGTGGTGGCGGGAACGCTGAAAGGGGCCGTCCTCGCCGCGCGGGTGTTCGAGAAGCTGGGGTTCGACGTGCTCCCGAAGTGGGACGAAAACCGGGAGGACATTATCCAGGCCGTGCGGTTCTTCAGGCCCGAACCTCTGATCGCCTTCTGCAGGAGCATCCAGAAAGCCTCCCCGGTGGACAGTTTCGTCATTCCCGAGCCCTGGGACATGCCGGGCTACCAGTGCCAGGTGATCATGGCCGCCGGCGCGTTCGTGCAGGGTTCCTCCATCGAGCTCAGCGCGGACGCGCCCATCGCGCCGCCGTACACCGCCTATATGCAGGGCGGGCTGACGTACGAACACGTCAAGCTTGCGGTAATGTCCGCCGTGGCGGACATGGAAGCCGAAGGCTACGTGACGGTCGAATAAAAAAGGCCCCGCGAAAGCCCGCGGAGCCTTGCAAACGCGAAGAACGGCTAAAGGGAGCGGATCAGGCCCACGACCTTGCCGACGATGGAAACCTCCCGAATGTCGGCGTAAATGGGCTGCATGAAGCTGTTTTCCGGCTGCAGGCGGACGCGGTCGCCCTCCCTGTACAGCCGCTTGACGGTGGCGCCGCAGTCGTCGCTCATTCGCTCGGGAATGAGGGCGACGACAATGTCCCCATTGTAAATCTGGGCGCCGGGCTGCACGATGATCTGGTCCCCGTCCAGTATGCCGGCGTTGATCATGCTGTCCCCCTTGACGGTGAGGATGAAGGATTCCTCGCTGCGCACCAGCGAAAGGGGAAGGGGTACGTAGCCCTGGATCTCCTCCTGGGCGAGGATGGGCGCGCCCGCAGTCACCTTGCCCACGATGGGCGTGGGATGCATCTTGGTCTTGTTGCGCTGCACTTCCACAAGCTCAATCGCCCTGGGCTTCGTGGGGTCCCTGCGGATCAGGCCCTTGCGCTCCAGCCGCTCCAGGTGCCCGTGCACGGTGGATGTGGACTTCAAGCCCACAGCCTCGCAGATTTCCCGGACGGAAGGGGGATAGCCCTTTTCCTCCTGATGGGCCTTGATGTATTCATAAATGATCCGCTGAGGATTGCTGAGTTTCTGCATGATACCCTCCAAACGAGCATTCGCGTTATACTGTTTTGATTATATACCACATTTACAGAAAATGTCAAACGAATGTTCGTTCATGATTGGATTCTGAGGTGAACTTCATGAAAAAATGCGTGCTTTACGACCGCGCGTGCATCGAGTGCGGGGAATGCAACATGTGCGACCTGGAACCCGGAAAAATCTGCAACAACTGCATGCGCTGCGTCGACACCGGGGCGGATTACAACGAGGTCATCATCAAGGACATCGTGGACGGCGTCGAAAACGCGCTTCCCGTCGAGCCCGCCGTGGACGCGAAGGCGGTGCGGGAAGCCTGGCAGAAGCTCAGGGAATCCGGCCTCTGGAACGGCGGAGGGGAAGGGGAGGAGGGCTAATCCTCCCGCAGCCTGACCACCCTTGCCGCCTGGCGGCGCCGCTCGTCCGTCTGGGCGGCGTAGTGCTTTCTGGTGGTGTTGACGTCCTTGTGGCCCAGAACGTCCGCCACGACGTAAATGTCCCCGGTTTCCTGGTACAGCATCGTACCGTAGGTGCTGCGCAGCTTGTGCGGCGTGATCTTTTTCAGCGGCACGGCGGAGGAACAGTATTTTTTCACGAGGTTTTCCACCGCGCGCACCGTCATGCGCTTTTTCTGCAGGGAGAGAAAGAGCGCCTTTTCGTGCCCGGGCAGGGGCGTGACGGCGTTGCGCTCCTGCAAATAGTCCAGAACGACCTCCGCCACCTCGTCTGAAAAATAGAGGATGACTTGACTACCGCCTTTTCTGGTCACCTTGAACCCGTTGATGGAGAAGTCAAAATCGTCCACGTTCAGCCCCACCAGTTCGCTGACGCGAATGCCGGTGCCGAGAAACAGGGTCAGAATCGCGGCATCCCTGCGCCGCGTCTTTTTGTGGAACGCCCGCTCGCGATCCGAAAGGGCGGTGCCGCTGTCCACCAGATCCAACAGGTCCGCCACTTCGTTGGCCTCCAGCCGGATGATGGGCTTTTCGTGCAGCTTGGGGGTGTCCAGCAGGGACGCCGGGTTGCTTTTGATTTTCTGCTTCTTATAGAAGTATTTGAACAGCGAGCGGAGGGAGGCAACCTTTCTGGCCTTGGCGCGCTCGTGGTTCTTGACGGGGTTGCCGTCGTCGTCCTCGTACAGCGTGACATAGGAAAAGTAGCGCTCCAAGTCGTCCAGCGTGACGGCGCCCAAATCCTCGATGGTATAGTCGGCGGGAGACAGGCCCTTGCCGTCGTCCCGCACGCTGGCGAGGTACTTGAAAAAGATGCGCAAATCGACGGCGTACTCGTACCGCGTCAGCGCGGACGTCCTGTCCGCAATACCCATAAAAAACTCCTCGCAAAAGGGCGGCAGTTCCTTCAGCAGCTGCCTTGTGCGAAGGGTGTATGCGCGGTCCCGCTGGGCCGCATAGCTGTCCGTTGCCCGTGCCATGGTCAGCCTCCGGCAGATTTTTCCTGTGTTTCATTCTATCACATCTATTCGTAAAAGGCAAGTTTTACGAATAGTTTAGTTGAAAAACCGTGCGGCGGGTTTTTGTCCCGCCGCACCGGTATGCTCAGGCGTTGGCCTTGATCTGCCCCGTGGCCAGTTTGTCGCACAGGTTGTTCAGTTCATTGTCCGCGTGGCCTTTCACTTTATGCCACTGGATGCTGTGGATTCTGGAAAGCCGCACCAGTTCCTGCCACAGCTCCGCGTTTTCCACCGGCTTTTTGTCCGCCTTTTTCCAGCCGTTTCGAATCCAGGTATCAATCCACCCGTTTAAGAACGCGTTGCACAGATACGCGCTGTCCGTATACAGTTCCACCTGGCATGGCCTGTTCAGCGCCTGCAGCGCCTTGATGGCTGCAGTGAGCTCCATGCGGTTGTTGGTGGTCATCGGCTCGTAGCCCGAAATCTCCTTCCGATGTTCGCCGTAAATCAGCACGGCAGCCCAGCCGCCAGGCCCGGGATTGCCGGAACAGGCGCCGTCCGTATAGATCTTCACAGGAACCATGCGGGTTTCTCCATCCTTTTAATCGTTAAATATTTCACTATCATGCGAGCTCTCTGGATTTTTTCGCGCACGCCCGGACAGCGTCGATCACGGCGCCCCTAAAGCCATCCTTTTCCAAGGAAGCCACGGCTTCGATGGTGGTGCCGCCGGGGGAACAGACCATATCCTTCAACTCGCCGGGGTGTTTTTGGGACTCGACGAGCAGCTTTCCCGCCCCGATCACCGTCTGGGCGGCGAGCTTCAGCGCGACGTCGCGGGGAAGGCCTTCCCGCACACCGCCGTCCGCCAGCGCCTCGATGAACAAAAACACATAGGCAGGCCCGCTGCCGCTGACGCCTACCACGGCGTCCATCAGCCGCTCGTCCACCCAGATGGCGGTGCCGACGGCGGAGAAGAGCTCTTCCGCCCACTGTTTTTCCGCGTCCGTGAAATTCGTCGTGTCCCTGCAGAGGGCGGTGGCGCCTTCCCCCACCAGGGCGGGCGTGTTGGGCATCACCCGCAGCACCCTGGAAGCGGGGAGCCCGTCGCGGAGCTTTTTGGTGGAAACGCCCGCTGCGACGGAGATGACGGCCTTTCCCGCAAGGTCGTCCCTGACTTCGCGCATCACCTGGGGGATGACGTTCGGTTTGACGGCAAGCACTACCCTGCTCGCCGTGGCGCAAAGCTCCTTGAGGCTTTTTGCCGGTAAAAAACCGATCCGTTTCGCCTTTTCGGCAAGTTTTTCCTGGTTCGGGGCGTAGGCCACGATGTCCCCCGCCGGCATCAGCCTGTTTGCGATGCCCATGATCAAGGCTTCCGCCATGTTGCCGCAGCCGATGAAGCCAAGCTTGTATGCAGTTGATTCCTTCATATTGTCCTCCCTTGCGTTGTGAGCGAGCAAATATAGTTGACTGTGAGACGAAAAAAGGTTATAATTGCTGATGTCGGCCGAGCGCCGGCGATTTTAGGGGAGTGGCTCAACGGTAGAGCAGCGGTCTCCAAAACCGCGGGTTGCGTGTTCGAATCGCGTCTCCCCTGCCATACTGGAGCTGGTTTTTGCCGGCTCTTTTTTATTGCCATTATAGCAGACCGCCACGCGCGTCGAAAGCGCCGCTTTGCAGGAAAGGCCGCCGGAGTTCCGGCGGCCCTGATGTTCGGTTTGCTGGTCTTGCTTACTTGGCGTAGTCGGTGGCCCTGGTCTCGCGGATGACGTTGACCTTGATCTGGCCCGGATAGTCCAGCTCGTTCTCGATGCGCTTGCAGATGTCTCTGGCGATAAGGGTGGTTTCCGTGTCCGAAATGACATCGGGCTTCACGATTATGCGCACTTCGCGTCCGGCCTGGATGGCGAAGGATTTTTCGACACCATCAAAGGAATTCGCGATCTCTTCCAGCTTCTCCAAGCGCTTGATGTAGTTCTCAAGCGTTTCGCGGCGCGCCCCGGGCCTGGCGGCGGAGATGGCGTCTGCCGCCTGCACCAGAATGGCCTCCACGGTGTTCGGCTCCACATCGCCGTGGTGAGCCATGATTGCGTGGACCACTGCGTTGCTTTCGCGGTACTTCTTTGCAAGATCGGCGCCAATCTGCGCATGGGACCCTTCGACCTCGTGGTCAACGGCCTTGCCGATGTCGTGCAGCAGGCCGGCGCGCTTCGCCAGCGCCACGTTGGCTCCGAGTTCGGCGGCCATGATGCCCGCGAGGTTCGCAACTTCGACGGAGTGCATCAGCACGTTCTGGCCGTAACTGGTGCGGTACTTCAGCCTGCCGAGCAGCTTGACGAGCTCGTGGTGCAACCCGTGGATGCCGACGGAGAATACCGCCTGTTCGCCGGCGTCGCGGATCTGATTGTCGATCTCGCGGCGGGCCTTTTCCACCATTTCCTCGATGCGCGCGGGGTGAATCCTGCCGTCCAGCACCAGCTTTTCCAGGGCAATCCTCGCGATTTCGCGCCGGACCGGGTCAAAGCCGGAGAGGATGACGGCTTCCGGCGTGTCGTCGATAATCAAGTCGATGCCCGTGGCGGTTTCAAGGGTGCGGATGTTGCGCCCTTCGCGGCCGATGATGCGGCCCTTCATCTCGTCGTTGGGCAGGGGCACCACCGAAACCGTGGCTTCGGCCACATGGTCCGCCGCGCACTTCTGAATGGCGATGGAGATGATGTTCCGCGCGCGCTTTTCCGCTTCCTCCTTGGCTTTCGCTTCGATTTCCCGGATCAGCATTGCCGCGTCGTGGCGCGCCTCGCGCTCCACGTTCGCGAGCAGGATCTGCTTCGCCTCCTCCATCGAAAGGTTCGCGATGCGCTCAAGTTCCTCGAGCTGTTTCTGGTAAAGGCCTCTTGTTTCTTCCTCCATCTGCGCGATGTTCTTTTCGCGCTGTTCGAGTTCCTGTTCCCTGGCTTCCAAGCCGTCCAATTTCTTATCCAGTAACTCCTCGCGCTGCATCACTCTGCGTTCCGAGCGCTGGAGTTCGTTGCGCCTGTCCCGGCATTCCTTCTCGAACTCGGCGCGCTGGCGGTGGATCTCCTCCTTGGCTTCAAGGATGGTCTCCTTCTTCATGGCCTCGGCGCGCTTTTGCGTGTCTTCGAGCATCTGCCGGACAGTCTCCTCGGCGCGGCCGATCTTGGCTTCGGCGATGTTGCGGCGGTAGAAGTAGCCGCCCACCGCTCCGCCGGAGATACCGACTGCGACAAGGATATATGACAGTAAATCCATACGGGATCGAACACCTCCTTTTAATAAAAATAGCCGGGCATTCGCCTCGACCGTAAAGGTAGAAAAAACGATGAAATCGTTTGACAGAGCCGTCTACATCTACTACAAGACCGATAAACCCAGTCTTAATTGTAAACCCTGACAATAAGGTTGTCAACATATTTCAAATATGACTACCATCGACCATTTTTGATGTTTTATCGTGAAAACGGGGGAAGCACAAAGCCCCCGGTCACGCAAGGGGCGAAACCGCCGTTTCGCCCCTTCCGGTTCGCTTAAAAGATGCCGGGATCGTCCATGTCCACGGACTGGGTTTCCGCGTCGTCTGTTGCGGTGGCGCCTTCCAGCCTGGCGCCCGGCGCGAAGAGAATCTCGCGCAGCCTTGCTTCGATTTCCGCGCAGAGCTCGGGATTGTCCTTGAGGAAGAGACGGGCATTGTCCCTCCCCTGGGCCATGCGCACGTCTCCATAGGAGTACCAGGAGCCGGACTTGGCGATGATCTTCTGCGCGACGGCCAGATCCAGAATGGAGCCCTCGCGGGAGATGCCCTCGCCGTACAGAATGTCAAACTCCGCGATTTTGAAGGGCGGCGCCACCTTGTTCTTGACCACCTTGACCCTCGTCCTGTTGCCGATGATCTCGTTGCCGCTCTTCAGAACGTCGATCTTGCGCACGTCCAGCCGGATGGAGGCGTAGAACTTCAGGGCCTTGCCGCCCGTCGTCACTTCGGGGTTGCCGAACATGACGCCCACCTTTTCGCGCAGCTGGTTGATGAAAATCGCGCAGGTGTTGGACTTAGACAAAGCGCCCGTGAGCTTTCGCAGCGCCTGGCTCATCAGCCTGGCCTGCAAGCCCACGTGGGAATCGCCCATGTCCCCCTCGATTTCCGCCTTGGGAACAAGGGCGGCGACGGAGTCGATGACCACGATGTCAATGGCGCCGGAGCGGATGAGGGCCTCGGCGATTTCCAGCGCCTGCTCGCCGTTGTCTGGCTGGGAGACGAAAAGCTCGTCAATGTTGACGCCCAGCGCGGACGCATAGGTGGGATCCAGGGCGTGCTCGGCGTCGATGAACGCCGCGGTGCCGCCCGTTTTTTGCGCCTCGGCGATGGCGTGCAGCGCCACGGTGGTCTTGCCTGAGGATTCGGGGCCGTAAATCTCCACAATGCGCCCCCTGGGGAATCCGCCGACGCCCAAGGCGTAGTCCAGCGCCATGCAGCCGGACGGAATGGTGGAAATGGAAATGCGGGCCGCCGCGTCCCCCAGCTTCATGACGGCGCCCTTGCCGAACTGTTTTTCGATTTGCGCGAGGGCAATTTCCAGCGCCTTCTGCTTCTCGACTGCCATTCGTATGCTCCTTATGCCGAAGAATGGTTGATATGGTAATCATAACACGGCGTCCGCCGAAAGTAAAGCGAAAAACGAAAACACGTTCGCACAACTTGCGGCTTCAGTCCGGCAGCGGCAGATGGAGAATCGCCCTCCGCAGCGCGTCCAGGGCATGGAGCATCACGCTGGTGCGGACGCGGTTGCGGAATCCCGAAGCTTTCACCAGAAAGCCGCGTTCCAGCCCTTCTGCCGAGATGCCGACATACGCGGTGCCCGCCGGCACGCCGTTTTCGTCCGGCCCGGGGCCCGCCACGCCGGTGGTGGCGATGCCGTAGTCCGCCCCTGTGCGCAGGCGGACAAAGCGCGCCATTTCCGTCGCCGTTCGGGCGGAGACCGTGCCGTGCCGCGCGATGGTTTCCTCCGATACGCCCAGCCTGCGCTTGGCGGCGACGCTGTAGGCCACGACGCCTTCCAGCAGCACCTCCGACGCGCCGGGGACGGACACCAGTTCGGACGCCACCAGTCCGCCGGTCAAGCTTTCCGCCACCGCCACCGTTTTCTTTGCCTCCTTCAACAGGCGCACGCACACTTGCGGCATGCTTTCGTCGTCCGTCGAATACACGCAATCGCCCAGGCGCTCCCTGATTGCTTCGACGACGGGGTCTACTAAAGCATAGCCATCCTCCTGCAGGGGACAGGACGCCGTCACCCGCAGGGTCACTTCGGAAAGGGCGGCGTAGGGCGCGATGGTGGGGTTGGTCTGGTTTTCGATGAGATCCTTCAGCGCATGCGCCACGTGGGATTCGCCCATGCCGAAGATGCGCACGATCCGCGAACAGATGCGCTTTTCCATGCGGCGCATCAAAAAGGGCGCCACGCCGGATTCGAACATCGCTTTCAGCTCGTGGGGCGGCCCCGGCAGGACGACGATGTGGCATTTCCCGTCAAAGCAGATGCAGCCCGGCGCGGTGCCGCAGGAGTTGGGCAGAATCTCCGCCCCTTCGGGGAAATCCGCCTGCCGGAAGTTGTTGGGCGTGACTTCGCGGCCTGTTCTGGCAAAATACGCGGCGATGGCGTCCGCCGAAGGCTGATGGCGCACCATCGGCCTGTTCAGGTATTTCGCCACCGCCTCTTTGGTCAAATCGTCCTCCGTCGGCCCCAGTCCGCCGGACAGTATCAAAAGATCGGAGCGTCTGCAGGCGGTTTCGATGGCCTCCACCAGCCGCGCGAGGTTGTCCCCCACCACCGACTGATGATACACGTCCACCCCGAATTCCTGCATTTTGCGGGCGAGGTACTGCACGTTGGTGTTCAGGATCTGCCCCATCAATAGTTCCGTTCCGACCGATATCAGCTCTGCAACCATGGTTTCAGTCCACTTTCCCCAGAATGTAGTTCCAGCCGGCTTTCAGATAGGTATAGCCGGAAATCACCGCCAGCGCCGTGGATACCCACATGAGGATCTGGTCCATGGGAATGCCGATGAGGCGGAAGACGGGGTTTTTCAGCATGATCAGCGGGATGGCGATGGACTGGGTCATGGTCTTCGCCTTACCCCAGATGTTCGCCGCCACCACGTTGCCCTTGCCCGCCATGACCAGCCGCACGCCGCTGACGATGAACTCACGGCTGACGACGATGATGGTGGGAATGGGCGAAAGCTGGCCGGACGCGTTCAGCATGATCATCGCCGCGGCAACGAGGATCTTGTCCGCAATGGGGTCCATGAACTTGCCGAACACCGTGATCTGGCTGCGCTTTCTGGCGAGCTTGCCGTCGATCAGGTCCGTCAGCGCGGCGAGAATAAACAGCCCTGCGGCAAGGATGTAGGCGTACTCCCAGGGAATGTAGAAGGCCGCCACCATGACGGGCACCAGAATGATGCGCAGCACCGTGAGCTTGTTGGGCGTGTTCATGGGATCTCCTCCCCAAAAAGGTCGTAGTCGGAAACCCTGTCAATCCGGACTTTTGCGAACTCACCGGGCTTTTTCTGCCCGCGGCCGGTGAAGAACACCAGCCCGTCAATGTCCGCCGCTTCGCCGTAGGACCTGCCGTAAAAGCGCTTTTTTCGCTGGTCATACCCTTCAACGAGCACATCCACCGCCGTTCCAATTCTGCGGCGGGCGAGTTTGCTTGAAACTTCCCGCTGGATGGCCATCAGCCTGTCCAGCCTGTGCTGCTTCACCTCGTCGGAAACCTGGTTTGGCAGGCTTGCCGCCGGCGTGCCTTCCTCCGGCGAAAAGGCGAACGCCCCCATCCGGTCAAAGGGGTGCAGCTGCACGAAGGCGCAGAGGTTTTCAAAGGCTTGCTCGGTCTCCCCGGGGAAACCCACCATGTAGGTGGTGCGCAGGATGTACGAAGGATCCCTTTGGCGAAGGCCGTCGATAAGCCTGGCGTACTGCTCCGCCGTGCCCCTGCGGTTCATTGCCTTAAGCACCCCGTCGTCCGCGTGCTGAAGCGGAATGTCCAGATACCGCAGGACTTTCGGCAAACTGTCGATGGCCGAAAGCAGCTCCTCGTCCAGCTCGTCCGGATAGGCGTACAGGATGCGGATCCACTTGACGTCCGTCTCGGAAAGGCGGCGCAAAAGCTCGGGCAGCAGCCTTTTTTGCGCGGTGTCCGTGCCGAAGCGCGTCGTGTCCTGGGCAATGATTTCCAGTTCTACCGCGCCCCTTTCCACCAGGGCTTTCGCCTCCTCGACGATGCTGTCCATGTCCCTGCTTTGGTACCGCCCGCGGATGAGCGGAATGGCGCAGTATGCGCAGCGGTTGTCGCACCCGTCCGCCACGCGCAAAAGCGCCCGGTAGTGCGGCGTGGTCAGCTTGCGCTCCCCCCAGGGGTAGCGCGCCGAAACCACCGAAGCCGCCTCGCCGAAGTGTGCCGCCAGAGCGGGCACCAGCTTTTCGTACTCCCGCACGCCCAGCCAGATGTCCACCTCCGGCAACTCTTTGGGGAGTTCCTCGCGATACCGCTGGGAGAGGCAGCCCGTCACCACCAGGGCTTTGCAGCTGCCTTTTTCCTTGTACTGCGCCATTTCCAGAATGGCGTTGATGGACTCCTGCTTCGCCGGCTCGATAAAGCCGCAGGTGTTGACAATGAGCACCTCCGCCTCTTTGGGGTCGGGGGTGATGGCGTAACCCGCGCGCTCGAGATACCCCAGCATCAGCTCGGTGTCCACCCTGTTCTTGGAGCACCCCAAGGAAACCACGCCGGCTTTCCTGGAGGGGCTTTGCTTAATCGTTGGAAGTTCGTTTGTCATTCGCTGTGTATGCCTTTCCTGAAATGGGGCTAGGAACCCAGATCGGGCAGATCGGGCGGCCTGCCGAACAGTTCCTCAAACTGGGCGCGGCCGATGAGGAGCTTTCTGGGTTTGCTGCCCTCAAATCCGCTCACGATGCCCATCTGCTCCATGATGTCAATCAGCCTTGCGGCGCGGTTGTACCCGATGCGCAGACGGCGCTGCAGCATGGAGATGGACGCCTGCCCCGTGGCGAGGAACACCTCCACCGCCTCGGGGAGCATTTCGTCCTCAAACTCCCCGGAGGAACCGGAATCCGAGCCGCCGACCTTTCCGGAGGCGATGGTCTCGGAGACGCTCTCGTCAAACATCCCCATGCCCTTGTTGGCCTCAAAATACTGGTGGATTCTTTCCACCTCAGTGTCGGTCACAAGGGCCCCCTGTATGCGCTTGGGCTCGCCGCCGGAGTGGCTGAACAGCATGTCCCCCTTGCCGAGCAGCTTTTCCGCGCCGGTGGTGTCGAGAATGATCCGCGAATCGGTGGAGGAAGCCACCGCGAAGGCGATTCTCGTGAGGATGTTGGCCTTAATAAGGCCGGTGATGACGTCCGCCGAAGGCCTCTGGGTCGCCACCACCAGGTGAATGCCGGCGGCGCGGCCCAGCTGGGCGATGCGGACGATGCTGTCCTCCACGTCGTCCGGCGCCACCATCATCAAATCCGCCAGCTCGTCCACGATGACCAGGATGCTGGGGAGCTTCTTCTGGCCTTCGGCGGCCATCAGCTCGTTGTAGCGCGAAAGTTCTCTTGCGCCCTTCTTTTTGAACTGGTTGTAGCGCTGGATCATCTCGTTGACAGCCCAGCGCAGCGCGCCCGCCGCCTGCTTGGGTTCGGTGACCACCGGCACCAGCAGGTGGGGGATGTTGTTGAACACCGAAAGCTCGACCACCTTTGGGTCGATCATGATCATGCGCACGTCTTCCGGCGATGCGTGGTACAGAATGCTGCAGATGATGCAGTTGATGCACACGCTCTTGCCCGAACCGGTGGAGCCGGCGATCATCAGGTGGGGCATCCTGGCGATGTCCGCCATGGCGAGCTTGCCAGAGATGTCCTTCCCCAGCGCGATGGAAAGGGGGGATTTTGCGGACTGGAACTCCGGCGAGGCGATGACCTCCCGCAGCGTCACGGTGGCGTTCACCTTGTTCGGCACTTCGATGCCGATGACGGACTTGCCGGGCACCGGCGCCTGGATGCGCACCCGGGGCGCGGCGAGGTGCAGGGCGATGTCGTCCGACAGATTGGTGATGCGGTTGACGCGCACGCCCGGTGCGGGCTGCAGTTCGTACCGCGTGATGACAGGCCCCTGCACCACGTCCGTCACCTTGGCGGAAATGCCGAAGCTCGCCAGCGCCTGCTCCAGAAGCTTCGCCTTCTGCATGGGGTCTTCCCGGGCCCCGGTGTTTTTCGGCAAAGCCAGCAGGCTGATGGGCGGCGGAACGTAGCACGCCGCTTCCGCCGCCGCGGAAGAACCCTTTGTGAACAGTCTTTCTTCCTGCCTGGGCTTTTCGGCTTGCTCCTGCCGGCTGATTGGCGGCTCCCCGCGCGAAGGCGCGGGGGGTTCCGGAACCGGAAAGGCCTCGATTTCCCCGTGGCCGGTCTCCCCCTGTATCGGCTCCGTCTCCACGGCGGCAGGCTTTTGCACAAAGATGGGAATGTCCACATCCATCTCCTGTGGCGCAGGGCGGACTGGTTCCCCGTCCTCCATGCCGGTCAGCGGGGGCAGGTATTTCTCGTACTCCCCAAAATCGCGCCTGGCAAGTTCGCGGATGAGGTCCTCTTCGTCAAATCCGTCCATCCCCGCGGCCGCGCCGGCGGTGAAATCGGGCGCGCCGTCCGCAGCGGCAGGCGGCTTGCTTTCGGGCCTGTCCTCCGTGAAAGCCGCTTCCGCCCCCGCGGTTTTGGATGGGGCGGCGGGCTCGTATCTTCCGTCCGTCCCGGAGAGGACGGTTTTCACGTATTTTTTGACTTCCTGCTCGTCTGCGGCGTATCGGGGCGGCGCCGCGTCCGCGTGCTCCGCTTCGGGCATGCGCCCGAAGGTGGAAGGCCGCACAGGGGGTACGTCCGGATCCACCTTGGTGGTCACCGCCAGCCTGCCCCTGCTGGGAAGGATGTCCACATCCTCATCCGGGGCGGGCGGCTCAGCGTCCGGTTCCGCCCGCTTTGCCTTCTGCTCCGCGCCATTGTCGTCCAGCAGCGAGAGTTCCTCGGCAATCAGCCGCTTCTGCTCGCGCTTTTCCTTCCGCTCCTCCTTGATCTGTTCGATGTGGGTTGAAACGGCATCGACGTTCTGTTTGATGACCCTGCCCACCTTTTCGCCCGTCCTCTGCAGGGAGATGTTGGTCAGGGCGACGATGAGCATCAGGGCGAGGGCGGGGAACAGCACGTAGCTTCCCCCCTTGCCGAGCAGCGCCACCGCAGGGTAGGAAAGCAGCCCCCCAAGCAGGCCGCCGCCCGCCTCCACGCTTTCGCCCAGGGCGAAGGACTTCCAGAGGAAGTCGATGTATCCTTCCGGCTGGATGCGGTCCATGAAGAAGATGTGGATGAAGGAGAGCGCCATCAGCATCACGGCGACGATGAGCATAAAGCGCGGCAAAGCCGCCTTTTTTCCTGCTGTGGCGATGGCATAAAACCCCTGCGCGATGAGGATAATGGGCAGCACGTACGCGAACACACCGGTCAGCCCGAAGGTAAAGCCGGTGACTTTTTCGCCCACCACCCCGGTGGAGCCGAGGTGCGTCAACGCCAAAAAAAGCCCCAGCGCAATGAGCGCGATGCCGGAGATTTCCCTTCTGCGGCGCTCATTGGCCGTTGGAGCCGTTCTTCCTTTCTGGCCGGCAGCCCGCGGGGGCTGGCCCTTCCTTTCGGAAGGCGCCGGGCGCCTGCTTTTTTGCGCGGGCTTCCCCTGGGCCTTTGCGTTCCTGCCGTTGGCTGACAACTGTTCACCTCATCTGTATTGCTTGCTTTATTATATCGCCCGCCGGTGTTTCGGGCAAGGTTACGGGCTGTAATCGATCCGCGCTTTGCGCGCCTGGACGTGCTGGAGCCGCCTGGGGATGCGGTAGCTTTTGCCGTCCTTGACGAACAGCGCCCCGGTCTGCTTGAAGGTAAAGGGCACGCCGGCGGCGGCGCACTGCTTATGCAGGCTGAACACCCACTCAAAGCGGCATTCCCGGGCTTTCTCCCCCGATTCGCCGCCGGCGACGACCCCTTCGCACCATGGGCCCAAATACGGCGAAAGGTCGATCTCGCCCAGCAGCGGCTCGCAGATGATGCTCTTGTGCCGAATGGGTGCGGCAATGAAGACGGGCAGCCTTTCGTCCGCGCGCTTTTGGTCCTCGCAGGTGCAGCAGATGTGCACGTTCTCATACCCCTCCCCCCAGTCCAGGGGAAGGCACTCCAAAAGCCTGTGAATGCGCTTGGTGATGAACAGGAACCGCAGCCCCTTCCGAAGCCGCATCATCTGCCAGGCTTCCCTGCGCCACCCGTCCGCCTCCTCCAGAAGAAAGTCCGAGGTGAAGCAGGTGTACACCAGCTCCCCCGCCGGTATTTTGAAGGTGCCTTGCCTGTCCCGCGCGACGGGCAGGTAAAAGTCCTTCGTTTTGCGGACCATCGTGCTGTCCCTGCCGTATTTTTCGTCCTTGCGGAACACGTAGCAGTTGGCACATCCGGGGCTGATCTTGCGGCAGCCGTGCCAGGGATTCCATTGAACGGACAAAGGGCCCACCTCGCAGTGTTTTCACACTGATTATACGGCGGGCCCTTCGCTCCGTCAACCAAAATTCGAATATGCGTTCGCCTGCTTAGAACCGCTTGGTGACGTCGTACATCGAGCGCAGCACCAGCCAGTTCTGGGAGAAGTACTGGTTGATGGTCCAGTAGCTCACGCCGGCAAGGCCGAACTGGTCCACCAGGTTGAGCTTCGCCTGCACGCTTCTGGCGTCCTCAAACCAGACTTCATGCCGCGCGCCGTCGGCGGCAGTATAGTTGAAGAAGGGCGACCGGGCCACCTGGTCGAACTGGATGGGCGATCCCGTCCGCGCCGCCAGCCGCACCGCTCCCACGTTGGAAATGGGGCTCGCCGCGGTCCCGCTGACGTGGGGCAGTGTCCAGTCGTAGCCGTAGTTCGGCATGCCCATCAGGATCTTCTGGGGCGGGATGGCCGTCACGGCGTACCGCAGCACCGCTTCCACCTGGTCCACCGGCGCCACGGCCATGGGCGGGCTGTAGAGATACCCCCACTCGTAGGTCATGATGACCACGTAGTCCATCAGCCTGCCGTGCGCCGGATAGTCGTGGGCCTCGTAAAGCTGGCCCGGCTGGTCCGCGCTGAGCTTGGGCGCCACGGCGGTCATCAGCACGTAGCCGATGGGACGCAGCCGCGCGACGACGCGCTCCAGAAACGCGTTGTAGGCCTCCCTGTCCGCGGGCGGGATGTACTCAAAGTCGATGTTCAGCCCGTAGTAGTGCTTGGTGTTCAGGGTGTTCGCCACGTTCTCGATCAGCGTGCGCTGCACGGTCATGTCGTTCAGCACCGTGCTGACCAGGTCCGGGTCGAACCCGCCCGTGGGACGGGTGTTGGTGATCACCATGACGGGCGCGACGTTCCTCCGGTACGCCGACGCGATCAGCCTCGCGTCGTCGATGGGAACGAGGCCGCCTTCCGCTGTGACGCGATAGGAAAAGGGCGAAAGGAAGGTCAGGTCCGGCAGGGTGATGTCCAGCGTGGATTGGGGTATCTCCGGATAGCAGTATCCGTTCACGACAATGCTGCGGGACGGTTCCGACGCGGGCACCGTGATCAGCTGCCCGACGCGCAGGAAGTTCGGGTTGCTCTGGACCAGCGGATTGAGATCGATCAGCCTCTCCACGGTGGTCCCGTACCTTCGGGCAATGGTGAACAGCGTATCCCCCGGGGCAACGGTGTGGGTGACGAAGTCCGTCGGGATGACCAGCGCCTGGCCCACCACCAGCCCCTGGTCGGGCAGGATCTGGTTGGCGGCACGCAGCAGTTCGACCGTCACCCCGTATTCCCGGGCGATGGAAAAGAGGCTGTCCCCGCTTTGAACGACATAGATGACCATGCTGAACCTCCGGCTATTTGATGGTGCTCACATCAGGGTATGCCGAAGGAAGTCCGCGCGTTCAAAAAAGCTCCGCGCGCGGAGGCGTGCGGAGCTTTGGGCAGATTCGGTTTAGCGCTTGGAGAACTGCGGAGCGCGGCGGGCGGCCTTCAGGCCGTACTTCTTGCGTTCCTTCATCCTGGGGTCGCGGGTCAGGAAGCCCGCCTTCTTGAGGATGGGGCGAAGATCGGGATCCGCCTTGCAGAGGGCGCGGGAAATGCCGTGGCGGATGGCGCCGGCCTGGCCGGTGGTGCCGCCGCCGTGCACGTTGACGATGACGTCGTACTTGCCGAGGTTATCGGTGATGACAAGGGGGTCCCTTGCGATCATCTTGAGGGTTTCAAGGCCGAAATAGTCCTCAATGTCCCTTTTATTGATGGTGATAGAACCGGCGCCGGGCATGATCCTGACGCGGGCGATGGACTTCTTCCTGCGGCCGGTGCCGAGGTACTGAGCAGTTGCCATGATGGTATGCCCTCCTTCCGATTAGTACTTGAGCGTGAGCACTTCGGGCTTCTGCGCGGCGTGGTTGTGTTCCGGACCGGCATACACGCGAAGCTTCCTGAGCATCTTGCGGCCGAGCGGCCCCTTGGGGAGCATACGGCGGACTGCTTCGTAGATCACGAACTCGGGCTTTTTCTGGATCAGGTTCCGGTAGGACACCGCCTTGATGCCGCCGACATAACCGGTGTGGCGGTAGTAGATCTTGTTGTCCAGCTTTTTGCCGGTGAGCACGATCTTTTCGGCGTTGACGACGATCACATGGTCGCCGGTGTCCACATGAGGCGTATAGATAGGCTTATGCTTGCCCCGAAGAATCGCCGCAACCTGGCTGGCCAGACGGCCGAGAACAGCGCCGTCAGCGTCCACAACGTACCAGTTGCGTTCGAGGGCTTCGCCTTTTGCCATATAGGTTTTCATAGGCTTGTTTCCTCCTAAGATGTTAGGGATCGATTCATGAAATCTCTATATAATGCGCGAAGTCCCAATCATCCGGGGCTAGGGGACAAACAGACTCGCACCAACATATTCTATCCAAACATCCCCGGAAAGTCAAGCGACAATTGGGCGATACGCGCAGCGTTTCCGCCCGTTTTCCGGGAATCGCGCGGATGCGCCGGGCAAGGTCAGACCAGCCCAGCAAAGCCAGTCTGCCGAAGCACTTCGTACAGCACGATGGCCACGGCGTTGGAGAGGTTCAGCGAGCGCTTTACGGGCAGCATGGGGATGCGGATGTGGTTGTCCTTGTATTTTGCCAAAAAAGCGTCCCCCAGACCCGCGGTCTCCTTGCCGAAGACGAGGTAGTCCCCGTCCCGGTACTGTGCGTCCGCATAGCTGGTTCCCGCCTTCGTGGTGGCAAAAAAGAAGCGCGCACCCGGTTTCGCGCTGCGGTAAACGTCCTCAAAACTGTCGTGCACCGTGAGGTTCAGCGTGTCCCAGTAATCCAGCCCGGCGCGTTTGACATGGGGCTCGTCGATGGAAAACCCGAGGGGTTTGACCAAGTGCAGCGCGCAGCCGGTGACGGAACAGGTTCTGGAGATGTTCCCCGTGTTCTGCGGGATTTCGGGTTCTACCAGTACAATGTGAAACACGTTTGCTCCAAAAGTCCTTTCCCGTGGATTTATTTAGGATTTCTTAATATTCTATCAATAATCCGTGAATTTGTACAGCAGAAGGAAACCGCTGGATAAAACGTGTTGCAATCCGCAATTCAGGTGGGATATACTTGAGCCGTATGCAATCATTTTTTTAAACCATCTGTGAGGGATACAATGCCGAACAACTACGCAAAACGGTCCGGAACCAGGAAGAAGAAAAGCTTCAACCGCGTCCGCGCCTTTCAGTGGGGAGCGGTCATCGTGCTCTTTGCCGCGCTGATTTTCGTGCTCAGCCTGCTGCTGAAGAGCCCGGGCGCCGTCCATAATCCCCAGGACCCCGACAGCACGCCGATGCTCGAAGGCGGGCGCTTCAAGGAAAACACCTTTGTCAACGGCGTGGATATCGGGCGCATGTCTCCGGAGGAAGCGCGCGAAGCCCTCGCCGAAAGCGTGAACACCCAGCTTTCCGGCGCTTCCGTCACCTTCTCGTACGGTTCATCCGTATGGACGGCGGACGCCTCGGCGGTGAAGTTCACCACCGATCTGGAAGCCGTGCTGATCACAGCGATGGAGAACGGCGCCGGGGAATACCGCACCTCCGTCACCGCAGAACGCGCCTCTCTCGCTTCCTTTATTAACGGCATCGCCGCGGAGATCGACCGCAGTGCGGTGGAACCCGCGCTGCAGTTCCATGCCGAAACGGCGGTGGAAGACTCCCCCTTCACCGTCACCGAAGGCCAGACCGGCCTGAAGGTGGACGTGGAGGCCACGGTGGACGCCGCGCTGGCGCAGCTGGCTTCGGACAGCTACGGGAAGGTCACCGTCGTGGTGAATGAGACGGCGCCCTCCGTCACCGCCGCGGAGCTCGCGTCCAGGGTCGCGCTGATTTCCAGCTTCACCACCGAGTTCGAAACCAAGGAAGCCGGGCGCACCCACAACCTCAACCTCGCCTGCCAGAAGCTGAACGGCATCCAGATCGCGGACGGCGAAACCTTCTCTTTCAACGACGTCGTGGGCCCCAGGGACGAGGCGAACGGCTGGAAGGAGGCCCACGTCATCATCGGCGGCACGCGGTATGAGGACGGCTGGGGCGGCGGCATCTGCCAGGTTTCCACCACGCTGTACAACGCCCTGCTTCGCACCGGGCAGGACTTTGCCAACTTCTCCAGGGTGAACCACTCCATCCCCTCCGGCTATGTGGAAAGGGGCCTGGACGCCACCGTGGCCTACGGCTCGAAGGACTTCAAGTTCAAGAACACCTCGGGCAGCACCATATACATCGTCGCCTACACCAGCGATCTGGACCAGAGGACCGGCAAGCTGACCTTCAAGATCTACGGCCAGGCGCTCCCCGAGGGCACGGAGTACAGGGTGTACAGCAAGACCGTCCAGACGCTGGACCCCCCCGAGCCGGAAATCATCTACGACCCCACGGAGCCGCCGAGCTACAAGCAGGAGCTCCAGAAGGAGCGCAAGGGTTACGTGGTGGAGGTGTACCGCGAGAAGCTCGTCAACGGCGAGAGCCAGGGTTCGGAACTGCTTTACACCGACACCTACAAGCCCGTCCAGGGCATCTACACCGTCGGTTCCGCCGTTGAGAACGCTGGCGGCGGCGATGTGGACATTCCGGAGGACGAGCTGATCCCCTGACCAGCCCAAACGGCAGAAAAGGCCCCCGCGCGGGGCCTTTTCTTATGCTTTGGGGAATGCTGCATTTTGCCGGTTGCCTACCGGCATGAAAAATCCCGATGGTTCTTATCCATGCTTTTACCGAATACCCGGCCTTTCATCAGTCTGCGGCCGGCATAAAGAAAGCCCGAAGGATGCTAACCAGACACATTCCCTTCGGTCCCGGTTCCGCCTGCGAAAAAAAGCGGGGCCGAGCGGCCCCGCGGAAGATGAGAGCTTCAGGAGTTGGCCAGCCTGTAGGAGAGGACGAACAGGCTGTCCGAAAGATGCACGTTTTCGATGCGGGCTCCATCCACCTCCACATCGATGGGAGCAAAGTTCCAGATGGCTTTCACGCCGCCCTGGACCAGCTTTTCCGCGATCTCCTGGGCGTTCTCCTTCTGGGTGCAGATGACGCCGATGTCGATGGGGTTTTCCGCCAGGTAGTCGTTCAGCGTGTCCACATGGGCCACCTCGACGCCGGAGAGCACCCTGCCGATCATCTCCGGACGGATGTCAAACACCGCCTTGACGATGAAACCCTCTTTCGCGAACCCGGTGTAACGCGCCAGGGCCTTCCCGATGTTGCCAGCGCCGATGATCGCCATGTTGTACGTGCGGTTCAGCCCGAGGATGTTGCCGATCTCGCGCAGCAGCACGCTGACCTGATAACCGTACCCCTGCTGCCCGAAGCCGCCGAAACAGTTGAAGTCCTGCCGGATCTGGGAGGCGTTGAACCCCATTTCCACCGAAAGCTCGCCGGACGAAATGCGCTCCACACCCCTGGCCTGCAGTTCCTGCAGGTGGCGATAATACTTGGGAAGGCGATGGATGACCGCTTCGGAAACTCTTCTGTCTCTCATGTTGTGTACGCTCCTGTGTGGTTTTTCATCTATCCATATCTCTCTTGTCTCTCTCAGTTGCCGGCCCGGGTGTAGTTCAGAAGCCCTCCGGCGGCGAGCACCCTGCGCAGCCGCTCGGAAAGGTTCAGCCTGACCGGGATGTCCACGCCCCTGGTCTCGTTGCGGACCACAATCTCTCCGCCTGAGAGCACGCGTTCCACCGCGTTTTCGATGCGCAGCACGTCCCCCTGGGAGATGAGGCGATAGTCCCCCTCGTTGACAAACTCCAGCGGAAGTATTCCCGAATTGACCAGGTTTGCGGCGTGTATGCGTGCAAAGCTTCTGGCGATGACGGCCTTGACGCCCAGATACAGGGGGACCAGCGCCGCGTGCTCGCGGCTGGAGCCCTGGCCGTAGTTGACCCCGGCGACGAGGAAGCCGCCGCCCTTCGCCTTCGCCCTGACCGGGAACTCCGGATCCACGGGCGCCAGGCAGTAGTCCGAAAGGTAGGGGATGTTGCTCCGGTAGGGCAAGAGTTTGGCGTTGCTGGGCATGATGTGGTCGGTGGTGATGTTGTCCCCCATCATCAGCAGCACCTCGCCGGACACCGTGTCCGTCAGCGGGACGTTGACGGGGAAGGGCTTGATGTTCGGCCCGCGGACGACCTCCACCTCCTCCCCTTCCGGCGCGGGCGGGAGGATCATGCTGTCGTCGATGAAGAACTTCTTCGGCATCGTCACTTCGATGCTTCCGCCCAGCGTCGTCGGGTCGGTGAGCACGCCGCGCAGGGCGGTGATGGCCGCCGTCTCCGGGCTGGCGAGATACACCTGCGCGCTGGGGGTGCCGCTCCTGCCGTAGAAGTTCCGGTTGAAGGTGCGGACGGAAACGGCGTTGGTCTCCGGCGACTGGCCCATGCCGATGCAGGGCCCGCAGGCGCATTCAAGGATTCGGGCGCCGGCCTTGATCAAGGTGGCAAGGGCGCCGTTTTCCGCCAGCATGGTCATGACCTGCCGGGATCCGGGGGAGACCGTGAGGCTGCAGCCGGGGGCGACGGTGCCGCCCACCCGCTCGAGGATGGCCGCCACTTTCATCAGATCCGCATAGGATGAGTTGGTGCAGCTGCCGATGCAGACCTGCTGCACGGGAATCTCGCCCACTTCGCGGACGGATTTGACATTGTCCGGGCTGTGGGGGCAGGCGACGAGGGGCCTGAGCTCGGAAAGGTCGATGACGATGTGCTCGTCATACTGCGCGCCTTCGTCCGCCGCGAGGGGAATGTAATCCTGCTCCCTTCCCTGGGCTGCCAAAAACTGCCTGGTGATCTCGTCGCTGGGGAAGACGGAGGTGGTGGCGCCCAGTTCCGCGCCCATGTTGGCGATGGTGGCCCTTTCGGGCACGGAGAGCGTGGAAAGCGCCTCGCCGGTGTATTCGATGACCTTTCCCACCCCGCCCTTGACGGTCAGGCGGCGCAGAACCTCCAGAATAATGTCCTTCGCGGAGACATAGGGCGCGAGCCTGCCCACCAGCTCCACGTTGACCACCTTCGGCATGGTCAGATAGTACGCCCCGCCGCCCATGGCCACGGCAACGTCCAGCCCGCCGGCACCGATGGCGAGCATGCCGATGCCGCCGCCCGTGGGGGTGTGGCTGTCCGACCCGAGCAAGGTCAGGCCGGGCTTTCCGAAGCGCTCCAGATGGACCTGGTGGCAGATGCCGTTGCCGGCCCGGGAAAAGTACACCCCGTGCTTTGCCGCGACGGTGCGGATGTACTTGTGGTCGTCGGCGTTTTCAAAGCCGGATTGCAGGGTGTTGTGGTCGATGTACGCCACGGAAAGCTGCGTTTTGACGCGGGGGATGCCCATGGCCTCCAGCTGGAGGTACGCCATGGTGCCGGTGGAGTCCTGGGTCAGCGTCTGGTCGATGCGGATGGAAATCTCCGACCCGGGCGTCATGTCCCCCGAAACCAAATGGGACGCGATCAGTTTGTGCGTAAGGGTTTGTGCCATTGATTCCTCCAAGGGCAAAGCCCAAAATAGAATACCATTTATAATTCGCCCAGGGCGATAGCATGGCGGAACCGTTTTGACTGCCTTTGAAAAAAACGGGGAGGCCCTGTATTGTCACAGCCTCCCATTCCCCAGCCCTGGATGCGCGAACTGCCTGCCGGCGCGAATTAGCGTTCTGAAAAGGTGCGGAAGCTGACGCCCGCCAATCGCATTTATGCAACGGCCGGGAGGCTTCCTTCGCCGTACCGGCGAAAAATGTGGCAGCTTTGTGGACTCAATATGGCGTCCAAAACGCCTGTCATACAGGTGTCCACGAGTTCAGACCTGAACAGGTGACCTAATCATTTCCGCAACTTTATAATAGTCTTTTTAACATTGATATGCAATGGGAAAATGCAAAAAATTTGACGCTTAACCCTCTGTTCATATTCTGCCCGCTTCAGCCGGCAGGTAAATATGAACACTTTTTGAAAGAATTGCAACACTTTGCCCAAATAATTGCCTTTTGGTCAAAAGCCGATATAATATTTGCTAGAAAAGGTTGGAGGTTACCATGCGCGTAATTTTGAGACGGTTCTTTGCCGTGCTTCTGGCTGCACTGATCATCGTCTCGCCCATTTCTTCGCTGGCGGCTCCCGCGGAACCCGAAAAGCAGCCGCCCACCAGAAGCATGACCCGTTCCGAGCGCTCGCTGCGCTCCATTCTCGCGGAGGACAAGGCCAGCATCCGCTCCACGCTCTTCACCGAATTCGTCAACTCCAGGCTGAAATACGTCACCGTGCGCTCTTTGGCGAAGACCTCTGGCGGCAAATGGATCGGCTATGTCGACATCGTCGAGGAGCTGGACAACGAGGAGCATGTGGGATACGTTTTGGGCAAGGCGGTCATCCAGTACGGGTATTCCCGCCTGCCCGCCGGAACGGTTTCCGCCACGCTGACCATCGGGGACGTTTCCGAAACCATCAAATACAGCGGCGAAACGCTGTTCTCCTTTTCCAACATCGCGCTGGGGGACACTGCCATCGAGGACGCGGTCACCCTGCAGGTCCAGCTGAACAGCGGGCAATACGACATCGAGCTGAGTGAATACTTCCCCAACGACACCCTGAAGAAGGACGAGGCCCTCGCCGCCATGGCGGACGCCTATGTGGAATACGCCTCTGCGTCGGACACCCTGCAGCTGGTGGACCACGCGGTGCTCAAGCTCAAGAGCTACATTTCAAACTACGATACCCAGAAGCGCAGCTACATCTGGGAGCTTTACCTCGTGCACGGCGGCACGCTTCCCGCCCAGGCGACGCTGATCCGCTACTATCCTTCCACCGGAACCGCGCGGGTCTACGCGCGAACGCTGCGGGACTACTTCTAAAAAAAGAAATACCGATGACATGAAAAGTCCGGCTCCGCTCACAAGGGGCCGGACTTTTCATGTTTTGCGCGCTTTGGTCAGTCCGCGCGGTGATGATGCTCGTCGCGCCTTGCGAGCCGCGCAATCAGGGTAATGGCCCAGATGCCGGCGAGGGCGACGATGACATAGATGATCCGACTGACGACAGCTGCGCTGCCGCCGAAAATTGCGGCCACCAGGTCGAACTGAAACAGGCCCACCAGGCCCCAGTTCAGCGCGCCGATGATGACCAGGATCAGTGCAAGAATGTCCATGTGATTATCTCCTTCCGCAATGGATGACCCTAGTATGTCCATACGGCGAAAGGATTAATCATCAGACGCTCCATTTGACCCCGTGCTGCTCCTTTTCTCGTCGATGCGCTCGATTTCAAACAGGTCAAAGTGCGTTTTTTCCATGAAGTCCTCCTTCCGGAAGACCACCCGCGAGAACTTGCAGAAGTCATCCGCGTGCTTTTTCAAGACCACCGGGCGGCCAATGTCCAGCACGGAGCAGATTTCGCCAATGGCCTCATGCAGCCACGCCTCGTCCGGCATGGGCGCGTCCGGCACTTCCGCCACGTGGGACGCCACGATTTTCTGCCTTATTTTCAAAACGCCCCAGAGCTTCATTGCGCGCTTCCCTCCGCCGTCAGCACTTCCACCGCCTTTTGCAGCTGGGTGTCCTGCTCGTAGGCGATGTATTCCGGCGCGGAACCGTCCACCCCTTCGGGCAGGGAGACCAGGATGTCCGGCTTCAGGCCGACGCCGTGGATGCTGCGCCCGTTGGGCGTGTAGTACGCGCCGGTGGTCATCTTAATCCAGCCGTCGCTCTCGGACAGGTGATAGGTGGTCTGCACGATGCCCTTCCCGAAGGTAGGCTCGCCGATAACTGTCGCCCTGCCGTAGTCCTGCAGCGCGCCCGTCAGCGCCTCGCTGGCGGAGGCGGAGTTGCCGTTGACCAGCACCGCCATCGGCCAGTCGATGGCGCCGGCGCTCGTCTTGTGGGTGTTTTCCGTGCCGTCGCCGTTTTTGATGGTGAGCACCAGCTTGGAATCCAGCAGCTCGTTGGCCACGGCCATCATCTCGTTCAGATCGCCGCCGAGGTTGCCCCGAAGGTCGAGGATGAGCGCCTTCGCGCCGTCCTGTTCCGCCTGCCGGATGGCCTTGGGGAAAGCGGTGGAACAGTCGGCATAAAAGGCGGTGATCTGGATGTAGGCGATATTGCTGTCCATCAGCACGTAGCGCACCCGCTGGGTCTTGACTTCCTCCGTCACCATGGTGACCTCATAGCGCTCGCCGTTGCGGGAAAGCTCCATGGTGAACGCCTCGTCGCCCATGTTCTTGATGATGTCGGAGATCTCCGTCAGCGATTTGCCGGCGACGGGGTCGCCGTTGATGGCGAGGATGCAGTCCCCCACTTGGATGCCCGCCCTGTCCGCCGGGCCGCCCTCGGTGACCTTCAGGATGACGTAGTCCTCCCCCTCCTGCGTAAAGGTGACGCCGATTCCCTTGTACTTCCCGCTTTTAACCTGCTGGCTGGCGGCGTACTCCTCGGCGGTGAAGTACTGGGCGTAATCGTCGCCAAGGGCGTCCACCATCCCCCGGGCGGCGCCGAGGTAGAGGTCCTCACTGGAAACGTCCTGGTAATAGTACTTTTCGATGAAGGACTGAAGCTCCGCAAGGGCGCTGGCGCTGGAAAAGTCGCGTTCTCCTGCCGGCAGACAGCCAGCCAGCAAAGCCGCAGCGGCGACGGCCATCAGCGCAATAAGCGCGGCGCGCCCAAAAAAGCGTTTCATGTTTCCGTTCCTCCTCGGGAAGATGTCCGCGTCGAAGTCATGCCGGCGGCGGCGCAGCCAAAGCGAACGGGCTGCGCGCACGGGAAGGGCAGCCCCGCGGACGGCCGGCTAGAAGCCCAGTCGGCGTGCTCTGTTTATATTGTATTCGCCATTCATGGGTGAAAGCATTCTTTTCGTTCCGACCCGTCCTTTTCACTGGATCTTTTTGATCCAGCAGCGGCGGCGCTTGTGCTGGACGGCGTCGAAATGCTTCCACAGGGCCAGCACTCTGTCGTTGTGCTCGAGTTCAGGGCCGGTTTCGGCGTACTTGACGCCGCGGCGGATGCAGGATTTGACCATCTCCACCATGAGCAGGGAGTTGACGCCGAGGCCCTGCATGTCCGGCCGGACGGCGATGAGGCCCATGTCCATCACGTCGCAGGTCTTGAGGCCGCGCAGCAGGTGGAACCAGCCGAAGGGGAAGAGCTCGCCCTTCGCCTTTTTGAGCGCCGGCCCCAGCTCGGGCAGGAAGAAGCAGAAGGCGCAGAGCTTGCCGTCCCTGTCCAGCACCAGCTTGATAAAGTCAAAGTCCAGAAACGGCAGATACTGGTCGACGTAATGGTCGATCTGCCGCGGGGTCAGCTCCACCACGCCGTACAGGTGGCCATAGGCCTCGTTGATCAGGTGGAAGACCTGCTCGATGTACGGCTTCAGCGTCCTGCGGGACTTGATCTCGTAAATCGTCAGCTTGTTGCGGCGCTTGACCACGTCCGCCAGGCGCAAAAGCTTTTCCGGGACTTCCTTCGGCACGAACACGCGGTACTCGATCCAGTCCACGGACTTCACAAATCCGAGGCGCTCCATCTGGGTCTTGTAATACGGGAACGCGTACCAGGTGATGAACATGTTGGGTTCGTCAAACCCTTCGACGAGCATGCCTTCCTTGTCCAGATCGCAAAAGCCGATGGGGCCGTGCAGCTCGTCGCACCCCTTCTCCTTCGCCCAGTCGGTCACAGCGCCGAACAGCGCGTCCACCACTTCGTCGTCGTCGATGAAGTCCACCCGGGAGAAGCGCATCCGGTTCTCGTTCCACTTCTCGTTGGCCTTGTGGCTCAGAATCGCCGCGATCCTTCCCGCAGCCTTGCCGTCCTTGTACGCCATGAAGTACTTCGCTTCGCAGTATTCGAAGGCCGGGTTCTTGTCCTTGCGGAGATTGGTCATCTCATCGGCCACGAGGTCGGGGGTAAAGTAGGGATTGTCCTTGAACAGCTCCATCGGGAACTTGATGAACTCCCTGAGCTCCTTGTTGGTCTTCATTTCCTTGATCGTAACCATGATGCCACCTCAAATAAATGGATAAGTGCTGAATGATGCCGTGCTCAGTCGCCCACAGGGATGCCGTCGTCCACGGCGATGGCGTCCTCCTCATCGGGGGGCGGCGTTTCCTCCAAAACGTCCGAAGAAGGCTCCCCGTCATCCGGCGGGGGCGTCTCCTCCAGGCCGCCGGCGGACAGCTCCTTCTCGCTGACAAAGGCTTCAAACGCCGCGACGGCGCCGGAAAGCTCCTCCGCGCTGCCGTCCTCCAGCAGCGCCTCCAGCTCCCGGATGCGCGCGTCGAACGCGCCGACGAGCTCCGGATGCGCCTCCTCCAGTGCGCGGGCGCGCCCGATGAGCTGCTGCGCCTGAGCGGAAAGGCTTTCGATGAGCTTTTGCTCCTCCTCGATGCGGGAAGACACCGCGGAGGCGTCGATCTCCCAGTCGATGGCGGGGCTCTTGATGCCGAACACCTGCTGCACAAGGCTCTTGACGCCGGACATGTTCAGCACCCAGAAGCTGATTTCGTCAATATACAGGCCCTTGCCGGGCAGGGTGTGCCGTTCGATGTCCGACGTGTCGATCCTGGTGGCGAACAGCGCCAGCGAGCAGATCTGCTCGAAGGTGAGGGACGTGTCGATGTTGCTGGCCACCGCCTGGTAAATCGACGGGATGTTGAAAATCTGCTTCGTGCTCTTCAGCTGGTTGAATATGGCGATCAGCATGCGCTGCTGGCGGTCGATGCGCGCGATGTCGCTGCTGCCCTTGCGCTGGCGGCAGTAGTCCAGCACCGCCTGGCCGTCCAGGTGCTGGAACCCCGGCTTGATGGTGCGGCCGTTCATGTTGACCTCGATGTCCACATCGTAGTCCACGCCGCCCATGGCGTTGGTGACGTCCTTGACCACCTGCATGTCAAACCCCACGTAGTGGTGGATCTTCACCCCGCCCAGCACGTAGGACACGGTCTCCATCGCGTACTTGTAGCCGTGCTTTTTCGCCCCGCCGCCGGCGGCAAAGGCGCTGTTGATCTTGTTGTGCCTGGGGGTGCCGTCCGCATTCAGGCTGTTGTAAATGCGGACGTAGCTGTCCCTGGGGATGGAGATGAGGTCGACCTCGTTATGGTCGAAGTCGATGGTCAAAAGCAGCATGGTGTCCGTGCGGAAAGACCCCCAGTTCTCCCGTTCGGCACTCCTGTCCAGCCCCAGGACCAGGATGTTCACCCGGTTCCTGGCGAAGTCCGCGTCCGCCTGCTCGGTCAGCGCCTCCATGGGATCCACGGTGGGCGAAGGGGCGGGGGTTGGCGTCTCGCTTGCGGATGGTGTTGCGGAAGGTTCGTCGATTACGTCCTCCGTCGGCTGGGGGGTAGGCTGGGTTTCGAACACCTCGGAAAACACGTTTTTCGGGTCGTTGATGCGTGCATAGAACACCGCCGCGGCGGCAATGCCCAGCAGCAGGACGCCGGCAGCGGCAAGAAGGATGACAGTGCGTTTTTTCATCTTCGATCAGTCTCCGGTTTTTTCGATCAGGCCGAAATTTCTGTAAAGCGGCCCGGAAACGTCGATGCGGTTCAGCTTCTGCCTCGTGAACCCGTCAAACGTGAACTGGACGCTGGTGATCTCGGCGATTTCGGTGAGGGTGTTCACCATGGAATAGACCAGGAGGTATTCCTCCCTCTGGTCAAGCTCTGCGCAGCGCGCGAGGAAATTGCCGCTCAGGTTGACAACGGCGACCGACCCGCACAGCTTGATGGACAGCACGTCCTCCTCCCCCACGCCCTCGGGCAGGGGCGATATCGCCCCGTCGGGGAGGGAGCGCGCGCCAAACAGCTCCCTGAGGAGCTTCTCGGGGTCGCTCCGTTCCGCCTGGGGAACGGCCACCGTGTAGCGGATGAGGGAATACGCCGACTCGTGCGGGGCGTAAAGCGTCACGTAATCCCCGATCAGGCCGGCAAAGTCCTTGCGGGTGAATACGCCGTTCTCAAAGCGTCCCAGCCCCTCCACGTCGGTGATGGGCTCGTATCCCGCCGCGTTGTCGCTCCCGACGGCGATGGTGACGCTGGAGACGTTGCACACAAAGCCCGTGATGGTGTATACCAGCGAGCCATAAGCTAGAATCTCGTTCTCCGGTCGCTCCTTCAGGATGACCAGGGCGGTGCGGCGGTTGTTCTCGTCCAGCACGATCAGCGGTTCGACCACCAGGTTGAACCCGCCGAACAGCTCCGCCCGCGGCCCGGTCATCAGGCCGAAGATCACCGTGCGCAGATAGTTGCGCTCCACCGTCTCGCCGGAGCTGACGGTTTCGATGGCGTGCTCCTCCGGGTCGGCGATGAGGAACTTGCCGTCCGGGTCGGGGACGTAAAAGGTGATGACCCGGCGCTCGTCGTAGGTGTCGTCGTCCGTGATGCGCTTCTGCTCCTGGATGATCTGGTCGCAAAGCAGCGACAGGTCCAGCGTCGTGGGCCTGAATGCCCCCAGCGGCATGCCGAGATAGCCCGGGTCCATGCCGTCGACGTAGACATTGATGTAGTCGATGTCGAACAGCGAGGTCAGCGTGTTCGCCAGCGCAGCCCGGATTTTGAGCATTTCAAGCTCGCTGTAATACGAATAGTTTGCGCTCAGCTCGATGTTGAGGACCCTGCCGGATTTTTCTACGGAAACCAGTTCGATGCTGGTGGAGAGCACGCGGCTCATGGTGCGCGTGTCCGTCGGCCCGCTGATGAGCGCCCTGATGACGGCCTTCTCGTCCGACTCGCCGGGCAGGACTTCCACCGCGCGGACCTCGGTCATCAGGTGGTTTCCGTCCGCGGAAAGGAAGTTCAAAGGCGCGGTGATGGTCCGGCTTTCCGGCATTTTGGCCCAGGCGTCGGTGGAAACGAAATCCGGGCGCCGCACGGACGTTTCCCCGGAAGAGCAGCCCGCAAGGAAGGAGCACAGGAAAACAGCGGATAAAACTGCGAAAAAAAACCTTTTCATCCGTCAGCCCTCCGAAAACAGCGCGTACAGCCTGTCGTGGTCGATGAGCCAGACCTCGTTGACCGCCCGGAGTCTGACGGGGGCGGAACTCTTGCTGATCTTCGTGCCGCTGGACAGCTCATACTTCAAATCGACGAACACCACGGCGCTCTTGCCGTCCGCGCTGTAGATCCCGCCGGTCACGTCGAAAGAGTAGAGCTTTGCGGCGTTCTGCTGCAGGCTTCTGGCCACGCTTTCATACAGGGGCCGGTTCAGCCCGCTCTCGGTCTTGGCGCTCAGGAACTGGTACACCGTCTGCCAGTCATGGGCGGCGAGCGCCTTCAAAACGGTGCCCACCGTGTTCTTGGCGGTCAGCACGACGGACTCGTCAAACGAAAGGGGCTGCAGGGGCTTGCTCCTGTTTTCGGCGTCCTCCACGAAGCCGAAGCTGGAGCGGCTCACCCTTTCCCCGATGCCGGTGTTGTTGAAGTCGATAAGGATCTGCACGTGGGAGTAACTGCCCATGCCGCACAGCGTGTTGACGACGGAGTGCACCGCCAGCCGCTTTTTGAGGTATTCCTCCTCCCGCAGGGCCGCGTCCTCCCCCCAGCCGTCGGGCAGATTGGAACTTTTGCGCAAAAACTCCTCCGACAGCGTGACGATGAGCGTGTCTCCCTCGTCGGTGACGGAGACCACCCTCGTCTGGGAGTCGATGACGCGGGTCAGTCCGCTTTCCCGGGAAGGCCCCGCCAAAAGCGCCCGGAGGACCGCCACCTCCACCCGCTGGTTGGCATAGGACTGGATGGTCCTCGTCTCGGCGGCCAGCATGTCCGTGTCCAGATAGCGGAAATACAGCTTGACCTTGATTTGCTCCGGCGGGATGGTGCCGTCCGCATCCGGGTTCACCGGGTTGAAAGTGCTGGAGGGCGCCTCTGTGATGCCGGAGCCGGAAAAGGTGCCGATGAGGATCAGCGCGGCAATCAGCACCACTGCCACAGAGGCGATGGCGCAGATGAGCTTGATCAGGTTTTTGGTTTCCTGCGTCATGCGGTGCTCCTGTCCGGCTTCTGGGGTTTTTGGGGGATGTACACCACAAACGTGGTCCCCTGGCCTTCCACGCTGTCCACCTCGATCTTGCCGCCGTGGAGGTTGACGATCTTCTCGACGATGGAAAGGCCCAGGCCCGTGCCGCCCGTCGCCCGGGAGCGCGCCTTGTCCACCCGGTAGAAGCGCTCGAAGATGTGCGGCAGGTCTTTGGCGGGAATGCCGATGCCCTGGTCGCTGATGGTGATTTTCGCGAAGCCGTTCTCCCTGCCCAGCGCGACGGTGACGGTGCCCTTGCCGTCGGTGTACTTGATGGCGTTGTCGACGATGTTGAACAGCACCTGCTCCAGCTTGACCGGGTCCGCCCAGGCGGTGACGGGCTCAAGGCTGGTCTCGATGGCAATGCCCTTTTGCGCGGCGAGGGGCGCAAGCCTTTTTGCGGCTTCCCTGCAGAGCTCGTCGACGGCGACCTCCTCGGGCTTGAGGGTCTCCTCGCCCTGGTCGTACTGCACCATGCGCAAAAGATCGCTGATGACGAGGTTCAGCCGGTCGATCTCTTTGTTGACGTCCCCCAGAAAATCCCTGGTTATCGCCTCATCCAGCTTTTCCTGATAGAGCAGGGACTCGATGAGGATCTTCATCGTCGCCAGCGGGGTTTTGATCTCGTGGGAGGCGTTGGACACGAACTCGCTGCGGAAGCGCTCGATGTTCTCCAGCCGCTCGCTCATGTCGTTGAAGGTGCGGCCCAGTTCGTCCACCTCACTCCTGCCGCTGACCTTGACCCGCAGATTGAACTCGCCCCTGCCCATGCGGCGGATGACCTTGGTAAGGTCGGTGATGGGGCGGGTGACAGAGTTGGCCAGCACCGACGCCGCGAACATGATGGCGATGCCCACCGCGATCAGCACGATGAGCGTCTGGGCGCGGATGGATGCCACGCTGTCCTTCAGGTCCTGAATGGAGGTTGAAAACAACACCGCGCCGAACAGTTCGCCGGACGCGTCTGTTACGGCGCTTACGTAGTAAACATCCCAGGTCACCTTCGGGAAAACGGACTGCCAGAAGGCGGAAAAGCCGGAGGACTGCGCGGCTTCCACCCGCTTGTGGAAGCCGTGGGCGGAGGTTTCCCCGCCCCAGAGGACGCGGTTGAGCTCGTCGTGGTCCAGGGCGTAGCCGTTGAGGGAGGACAGCGCGTCCACCTGCACCACACCGTTATGGTCCACCAGCACCACCCTGCCGGAGCGCTTCTGGCTGTAGTCCACGGCAAGATTGTAAATCGCGGCGATTTCCCCCTCGGCGATATAAGGCGTCAGCGACCATGCAAAAGAGTCGACATTCTGCTGCTGTTCGCTCACCCGGGTGTTCACGAGGTAGTTCTCCACCACCGCGGAGATCGAAAACAGGACGACAGCGAAGCCGACAACGGTGATGAGCAGATAGCTGGCGACCATGCGCCAGCGCAGGGTGTAGAATGCCTTACTGTTGCTCCGCAAAGTAGTATCCGGCCTTCCATTTGGTCATGATGTATTCCGGCTTGTTGGTGTCCTTCTCGATCTTGTTGCGCAGGCGGTTGATGTGCACGTCCACCGCGCGCAGATCGCCCATGTACTCCACGCCCCAGACGGTTTCCAGAAGGTTCTCCCGCGAAAAGACCTTGCCGGGGTTTTCCATCAGGAGCTTCAGGATGTCGAACTCCTTGGCGGTGAGGTTGACGACCTCGCCGTCCTTCGTCACCGTCAGGGTCCTGGTGTTGAGCACAAGGCCGCCGGCGGAGATTTCGTCGCTCTTTTCCTGCTTCTGGGGAGCAGACCTGGAGACGCGGCGCATGATGGCCTTGATCCGCGCCTTGACCTCCAGAATGTTGAAGGGCTTGGTCATGTAATCGTCCGCCCCGTACTCCAGGCCGAGGATCTTGTCCATGTCGTCGCCCTTGGCGGTGAGCATGATGATGGGCACGTCGGACACGCTGCGGATGCGCTGGCACACCTCAATTCCGCTGAGTTTGGGCAGCATAACATCCAGCAGGATCAGATCGAAACTGCCGGATTCGAATTTTCTGATGGCCTCCTCGCCGTCGTAGGCGGACTCGGTCTCGTAACCGTCCTGCTCCAGCGCGAATTTGAGCCCCTTGAGGATGAGCGGCTCATCGTCCACAAGCAGCAGCCTGTATGCCATGGCAACCTCCGTAAATGGTCGAAAAAGCTCAATAAGTATCTTGATTATACCATAACGGGGTACCTGCCGCCACACCACATTATTCTAGCAGAAGGCCGCTGCCGTGTCATCGAATCGCATCTTAAGATTTGCTTAAACTTCAATATGTTGGTATACTGTAGGACAGCAGTCTGAAAACACGGGGGTATTCCAGTTTGAAAAGGCTTTTCGCGGCAATTGCTGCCGCTTTCCTGTTGCTGTTTTCCTTTCCCATGACGACGCGGGCGGAATACGCCGGCGAGATCACCGCCAACTGCGCCATCATGGTGGACGCGTCCACCGGCGCGGTGCTGTACGAGAAGAACAGCCAGGCGAAAGCCTATCCCGCCAGCACCACCAAACTCATGACCGCGCTCGTGGTGCTCGAGAACGTCTCCGACCTGGAAGCCGAAGTCACCGTGGGACCGGAAGTGCGCCGCTTTTCCTCAAACAACACGCTCATCGGCCTGGTGGAACAGGAAAAGGTGCGCGTCATCGACCTGCTGTACGGCATGCTGCTGCCCTCCGGGAACGACGCCGCGGCGACGCTGGCCTGCTACGTGGGCGGCTCCATCGAGGGCTTCGCCCAGCTGATGAACAACAAAGCCCGCGAACTCGGCATGAACGACACGCACTTCGTCAATCCCCACGGGCTGAACAACGAGGGCCACTACACCACCGCGGCGGACATGGCAAAGCTCGCCATCGCCTGCTCGAAAAACGAAACCCTGATGGAAATCGTGGGCACCAGGTCCTATACCCTGCCGCCCACCAACAAGCGCTCGTCGCCCAAGACCATCACCAACACCAACAAGTTCCTGGACCCGGACAGCGGGTACGACTGCGTGACCGGCATGAAGACCGGCAACACCTCCGCCGCGAAGTACTGCCTGGTCACCTCGGCGGAAAAGGACGGCAAGAAGCTCATTGTGGTGATTCTGGGAGACGCGTCCGCCAACGGCACCGCCAGATGGACGGAGACGAAGGCGCTTCTGGAGTACGGGTTTGAGAACCTCGTCACCATGCCCCTTTCCGCCCTGAAGCTTGCGCCCGTCAAGGTGCAGGTGGCGGGCTACGGCAGGAACGACGCCGAAGCCGGTATGCTCACGCTGGATTACGACACGGGCGGCCAGACCATCTCCGGCCTGAAGGAGGATTTGAACGCCCTCAAGCTGAACGCGGACAAGATCGTCGTCACCGTGAACTACCTGTCCGACCATCTGGACGCCCCGGTCCGGAAGGGGGACGTGGTGGGCACCGTCGCCCTGTCCTACGAGGGGGAGACCTTCGCCGTGGTCAATCTCGTCGCATCGAGGGACGTGCTCGCCTCCGGGGACACCGCCATCGTCAACGCGCAGAACGGCATGATCACCGGCGTCACCCGAACAAATGAGGAGAAGAAGTCGCCGCCCCTGCTGGCCATTCTGCTCGTCCTGCTCGCTGCGGGCGGCGGCGGTGCGCTGTTCTACTTCTCCCGCTTCGGCAGAAAGCTGCGCAAAAAGCGGCAGAAGCGGATCTCCTGCGCGGACGGCCACTGCTACTACGTCTACAAGGGCAAGCTGCAATAAAAACCATCCCTCTGCGCATGAAGGGGGATGGTTTTTTGCCTTGGCAGGGCTGGCTAAACGCCTTCGTCCAGCGCGGAGTACGCCGCGTACGCCAAAAACCTTCGATGGCGTTTCCAGGTGGTTTGATCCACCGTCGCGGCATACCCGTGCAGATTCAAAACCCGGAAGGACAGAAACTCCTCGATGCTGCCCGCGAACAGGCTCATCAGCGCCATGATGACGCAGCCGTGAGTCGCCACGTACACCCGTTCGCCCTCCCTCGCCTCGTCACGATGCGGTCAAAGGCCGCAGTACCCTTTCCGCCAGCTTGGCGACGCTTTCGCCGTTGGGGCAGGAAGCCTCCCTTCCGCCCTTCTTCCATTGCTCGCAGGCAGAGCGCAGCGACGGGCTGTTCGCGATTTCCTCGCCGGCCAGCCCCTCAAAATCGCCGAAGTCCATCTCCCGAAGGCCGTTCAGCAGCACCAGCTCGGCGTTCGGAATAGCGCTTTCGCCGTTTGGCGGGTTCGCAGCATGGGGCTGGCGAACACGCGCCGCACTTCGGGGTGGACGACTGCCTTTTGCAGCTCCTCCATCCCCGTTTGCCCCACGGGCACGTCCGTCCTGCCCAGATACAGGCCCGCGGCGTTCCACTCCGTTTCCGCGCGGCGGATGATGACCGCTTCTATCATGAAATCCCACGCATCCTTGGGCGCATGCGCGCCCTTGCCGCATCGCGTTCCTGCGCTCTGGTTCAGTATGGCTTGCAAGAAAAAGCCTTACGCCCGATCCATCTGCCACTGCGCCAGCAGTTCCCGGTTCCAGGCGCAAACGTCCATGCCGAACACCTCGTTCAGGCTCGCGCCGTCCAACGCGGTGTGCATCGGGCCAAACGCCACGGCGCGGCCGCGGTCCATCAGCAGGACGTCCGTGCCAAAGGCCTTTGCGAGGCTCAAGTCGTGCACCACGGAAACGATCGCCCTGCCCTTTTGCTCCATCCAGCTTCGCAGCAGCTCCAGCACCCGCTTCTGGTACACCAGGTCCAGATGGTTGACGGGCTCGTCCAGCAAAATCAGCTTCGGGTCCTGGGCGAGGACCTGGGCAAGAAACGTCCTTTGCAGTTCGCCGCCGGAGATTTCCAGCACGGACTTGTCCTTCAGTTCCCACAGCCCAGCCAGCCGCAGAGCCTTTTCGACCTTTTCCCCGTCCTTGCCGCCGGCGCCGGCAAGGGCGCTTTTTTTGTGCGCGTACCGCCCCATGCGCACGACCTCTTCCACCGTAAAGCCGTACGCCACCGCATGGGTCTGGGAGAGCACCCCCACCTCCTTCGCGTACGCGATGGGAGAAATGGCGCGGGCATCCTGCCCGTTCAGCAGAATGGACCCCTCATAAGGCACGCCGCGGGAGATGGCCTTGATAACGGTGCTTTTCCCCGCACCGTTGGGGCCGACGATCATCAGCCACCTGCCTTCCGCAACGCCGAAGGAGATGTTCCGGACGGCGTCGGCGCCGTCGTAGCGGACGCGAAGGTTTTTTACCTCCAAAAGGCTCATGCCGCCCTCCTGCCTTTGCCGAAGATGTAAAGGAACAGCACCGCGCCGATAAAGGACGTCACCACGCCCACGGGCAGCTGTTTCGGGCTGACGATGACCCGGCTCACCAGGTCGCACAGCATCAGGAACACCGCGCCGAAGTACATGGACACCGGCATGGATACCCTGTGGTCCGGCCCGGTCAGCGCCCTGGTCATGTGCGGCACCACCAGCCCCATAAAAGCGATGGTGCCCCCAGCGGAGACGCACACGCCGATGAGCGCAGAGGCGGCGATCATGACAGTCAGCTTGACCCTTCGCACGTCCACCCCGATGTTCCGCGCGTGGTCCTCCCCCAGCGCCAGGGCGTTCAGCTCCGCCGCGCAGCTGCGAAGCGCCGTTCCGCACACCACAAGCGCAATGAGCAGCGCCAGCACGTCCGCGTAGTCGCTGCCCGCCAGCGACCCCATGGTCCAGAAGGTGATGGTCTTCGCCTTTTCGCCCACGGCGGTGACGATCAGGCTGATGGCGCTGCTGGCGAACATCGAGAACACCACACCCACCAGAATGATGGTGTTGGTGGAAAGCGACCGGTCGATCCGGAAGGCGATGAACAGGATCAGCAGCAGGGACAAAAACGCGAAGACCATGGCGAACACCGTCGTGCCGCCCAAAGGGAAGTCCGGCAGCGTGACCCCCAGCGCGATGGCCAGCACCGCACCCAGCGACGCGCCGGAGGAGACCCCCAGCGTGGAACCGTCCGCCAGAGGGTTGATGAGCAGCCCCTGCATCGCCGCGCCGCAAAGGGACAGCCCCGCCCCCACCAGCCCCACCGCCAGCACCCTGGGCAGGCGGACGAACACGACGATGGCGCGCAGGTTCTCGTCCGCCACGGGAATGCCGAACACCGTGTTCCAGATGGAGAGAAAGGTGTCCCGCGGCGAAATGTCCACACTGCCCGCGCACACGCAAAGCACCGCCACAACCAGCGCCGCCGCAGTCAGCGCGGGGTACGCGGCGGGATGCAGGCCGCGGCGCCCGGTTTTACGCAGCATCCTCACCCTGCTCAGCCCTCAGCACGAAATCCAGAAGCTCCTCGGCGGCTGCGGCCAGCCTCGGGGAGGGGCGGGAGGTCATGTCCGCGTCCGCATTGAACACGGCCCTGTTCTGAACGGCCTTCATGCCCTGCCAGCCGCGGCGGGAGAGAATCTCCTCCACCGGCGTGGGGCCTTCGCCGCCGTACATCGCAATGGTCACGATATAGTCGGGGTCCCGGGCGATGACCTCCTCCTCGGACACCTCCGACCAGCCGGATATGTCCGAAAAGGCGTTCCTGAAGCCCATAAGGCCGCAGAGCTCGTCCATAAACGTGCCGCTTCCTGCGGTCCAGAGGCCGTATTCCAGCGGCGAGACCTCAAAGTACACCGTCCGTTCGCCCAGATTTGCCTCCTTTGCCCTGGCGGAGACCTGCTCCAGGGAGGCACGCATGTCCGCCGCGACCTTTTCGGCCTCTTCCCGCCTGCCCGTCGCCGCGCCAATGAGCCCGATGGCGGTGTACACCTCGTCGATGCTGTTCGCGCCGGAGATGATGACCGGAATCCCCGCCTGCTCAAAGACCGGGATGTTCTCCTCCGGCTTGTGCATGGGGCCCATGATCACGAGGTCGGGCGAAAGGGCGATGACCTGCTCGGGGTCCACCTCGTAGGAGGACACGGCGGGAAGGGCAATCACTTCTTCCGGGTAGTTGCAGTATTCCCCGCGGCCCACGATGGCGCCGCCTGCGCCGATGGCGTACAGAATCTCGCAGTCCGCAGGGTTGACGACCACGATCCTCTCGGGAGGGGCCTTCAGCGTCACCTCCCTGCCCAGCATGTCCGTCACGGCGATGGCGCCGCTGTCCTGCTCCTTTGGCGCGCCCGCGCAGACCGCCAGCGCCGCAGCGAGCACAAGCGCTGCCAGCGCCGGCAAAAGCGTCCTTCGCGGCAGATAGGTCCTTTTCATGCTTATCTCTCCTTTTGTGCGTTCTGCCGCCGGCAGGCCTGTTTTTCACCGCCGCTTGGGCCCGTAACGCAAAGTGCGCCCCTGCAAAAGGGCGCACTTCTGGCGCGCAACAGGCGCGCAAAGCGATTCCCATCCCCAGGGTGAGTGGTGTGTAAACAGGTCTCCCGGCTTGGCTTCATCCTACTCAGGCGCCTTCCCACAAGCACAGCTTGCAGTGGCGTGTTGCCTTTTCGTCAGCTTCACGGTTACTGGGATAGCCCGGAAATCTCATCCGTGTTCCCTTGGCGGCTAAGCCGCCAGCGCGACAGCGCGGATACACATGCTATGTATTCGGTTTGCCTACATTCTAATACGAGTTCTGCCCTGCGTCAAACCCTTTCGGCGCCCCGCACATGAAAAAAGCGGGAATAAGCTTTCCCGCCTCAATATGCGCTTTGCTTTTCCCTTCAATCCAGCCGGAAGGCCTCCTGCTGCTGGGCGTTGAGGATTTCCTCCCGCCGCGGCAGGTCGTTCAGGCTGCTGAGCCCGAACTGGGTCAGGAACTTTTCCGTGGTGCCGAACAGCGCGGGCTTGCCCACGGTGTTCTTCCTGCCCACCACGTCGATCAGCCCGGCCAATTGCAGCTGGTTGATGGCGTACTCGCACCGCACGCCGCGGATGGCTTCGATCTCCGCCCGGGTGATGGGCTGCTTGTAGGCGATGATGGACAGCGTCTCCAGCATCGCCTGGGAGAGGTTCCTCGTGCGCACCGGCTGGAGCAGCCGTTCCACGTGCTCCGCCCATTCCGGATTCGTGACAAGCTGCACCTTGTCGTCTACAAATCGCACCATCAGGCCGGAGCCGGCGTCCGCGTACCTCGCCCGCAGCGCCTCGACGGCGGCGAGCACCGCGGCGCGGTCCACCTCCAGCACGTCCGCCAGGTCGCCCAGCGGGACGGGATCCCCGGCAACGAACAGCATCGCCTCCACGGCGGCGCTCAGCCGCGGCAGTTCCAGTCGCATCATGCCTTCCCCTCCCCGCCGCGTGCCACGGCGGCAATATAAATCTCGCCGAAAGGTTCCCGCTGCTCGGCCGTCGCGGCGCCTTCGGAAAGAAGCTCCAGCAGCGCCATGAAGGTGACGATGCGCTCCAGCTTCGGGGAATCGGCGGAAAACAGCTCTGAAAAGCGCACGCTGCGCCGCGCTTTGAGCACGGATTCGAGATACGCCAGCTTTTCGGAGACGTGATAGGCGTCCCTGTCAATGCTCCGGAAGGTGCCGGAAGGCTGTTCGCCGTCCGCGCGCAGCAGGATGCTCACAAAGGCTTCATAAAGGGCGTCCGCGGAGACGCCGGCCAGCTCCACCTTCGGCGGAAGCTTCGGGAACTCCTCCGGCAGCCGGGCGAACACGCGGTCCGCCTCCCGCTTGCGGGCAGCGAGCTCCTCCGAGGCCTTCTTGAAGAGCTTGTACTCCCGGATCTGGCGGATGAGGGCGGTTTCCGGGTCTTCCTCCTCCTCCTGGGGCGCAGTTTCCGGCTTGGGCAGCAGCGTGCGCGATTTGATAAACAGCAGCGTCGCCGCCATGGCGGCGAACTCGCTGGCCGCGTCCGGCTCCAGCTCGTCCAGCCCCTTCATGTATTCGAGGTACTGCGCGGTGATTTCGGACACGAAGATGTCCTTGATGTCCACCTCCGCCTTTTCGATGAGATGCAGCAGAAGGTCCAGCGGGCCCTCAAAGCGCGCGAGCGATACCGTGTACATGGCTCAGGCAATCCCGAACACCGCCAGCGCCACCCTTATGAAGGCGCTGAAAATGCCGTTGACACACCAGCCCATGAAGTCGCTGATAAAGGTGATGCCCACCCTGGGGAGCACGAGCAGCAGGACCATCAGGATCATGCCGCTGTACCGCTCGATGTTCCAAAAGAGGTTGAGGTCGCGCACCTTGCCGATCAGCAGCCCCTTGACGACGCGATACCCGTCCAGCGGCGGAATGGGCAGCAGATTGAACACCAGCAGGCCCAGATTGATGGAAATGAAGGTGATGGAGAACTCCGCGATCATGCTGCTCCACCAGGCGGCCGGCGCGAAAAACTCCACCGCCACCAGGACGAAGGTGAACACAAAGGCCATCAACATGTTGGTGAACACGCCGGCGGCGGACACGATGATTTCCCCCCAGCGGCCGTATCGGAGGTTGTTGGGGTTGACGGGAACGGGCTTTGCCCATCCGAAGCCTAAAAGCATCATGGAGAGAAAGCCGAACAGGTCCAGATGCTGCAGGGGGTCGATGGTCATGCGGCCCAGGTTGCGCGCCGTCGGGTCCCCCAGGCGGTACGCCGAATAGGCGTGGGCCCATTCGTGCATGGAAAGCGCGATCACCACGGCGGCCAGCGTGTACACCAGCGTCATGATGTCAAAACTGCCGGTCAGGAGATTTCTGAGCATGGAACTTCCTTTCAGGGCGCGTTATAAGACGCCCGGATGAACGATGGAATCGTGTTTCAGTATACTTCATGTTCAGCACTTTCGCAACACAGCCCTTTTGAAGCGTCCTTCCCGGCGTCCTCAAACAGCAGTTTGGATGACACCTGTCCGCCGTTTGCGAAAACGGAAAAGGGGCATTGCCTCATAGGAGGCAATGCCCCGGTATCCGTCAGCCGGATGCGGCCTTGCTGCGGCAGGTTACTGCTGCTTTTCCTTGAGCACGGCCTGCGCGGCGGCCAGCCTTGCGATCGGCACGCGGAAGGGCGAGCAGGACACATAGTCCAGGCCGAGCTTGTGGCAGAACTCGACGGAGGAAGGATCGCCGCCGTGCTCGCCGCAGATGCCCAGCTTGAGGTTCGGGCGGACCTTGCGGCCGAGTTCCACGGCAATCTCCATCAGCTTGCCGACGCCCTTCTGGTCCACGCGGGCGAAGGGATCGGACTCGTAGATCTTCTTGCCGTAGTACTCGTTGAGGAACTTGCCGGCGTCGTCACGGGAGAAGCCGAAGGTCATCTGGGTGAGGTCGTTGGTGCCGAAGGAGAAGAACTCCGCTTCGGCGGCGATCTCGTCCGCGGTGATGGCGGCGCGCGGGATCTCGATCATGGTGCCGACCTTGTAGTCGATCTTCACGCCGCGCTCTTCCATGACCTTCTCGGCGGTGGCGACGACGACGTCCTTGACGTACTTGAGCTCCTTGACTTCGCCGACCAGGGGGATCATGATCTCGGGCAGGATGTTGAGACCGGTCTCCTGGCGGACCTCGATGGCGGCGGTGATGACCGCGCGGGTCTGCATTTCGGCGATTTCGGGATAGGTGACGGCCAGACGGCAGCCGCGGTGGCCCATCATCGGGTTGAACTCATGCAGGCTGGCGATGGTGCCCTTGAGGTCTTCGACAGCAAGGCCCATTTCCTTGGCGAGGGCGGCGATGTCCTCCTCGTCGGTGGGCAGGAACTCATGCAGCGGCGGATCCAGGAAGCGGATGGTGACCGGGCGCTCGCCCATGACCTTGTAAATGCCCTTGAAGTCCTCGATCTGCATGGGCAGCAGCTTCGCCAGAGCCCTGCGGCGTTTCTCCTCGGTCTTGGAGACGATCATCTCGCGCATCGCGGGGATGCGGTCGGGATCGAAGAACATGTGCTCGGTACGGGTCAGGCCGATGCCTTCGGCGCCAAACTCGATGGCCTTGGCGGCGTCCTGGGGCGTGTCCGCGTTGGTGCGCACCTTCAGGGTGCGGATCTCGTCCGCCCACTGCATGATGGTGGCGAAGTTGCCGGAAACCTCGGCGGGCTTGGTCTCGATGGCGCCGAGATACACCTTGCCGGTGGAGCCGTCCAGGGAAATCCAGTCGCCCTCGTTGACCCTGTTGCCGGCGATGGTGCAGTACTTCTCTTCCTCGAACACGCGGACCTCGCCGCAGCCGGCCACGCAGCAGGTGCCCATGCCGCGGGCGACGACGGCAGCGTGAGAGGTCATGCCGCCACGGGCGGTGAGGATACCCTCTGCCACGTGCATGCCCTCGATGTCCTCGGGGGAAGTCTCCAGACGGACCAGGATGACCTTTTCGCCGCGCTCGTGAGCCGCGACGGCGTCCTCAGCGGTGAAATACACGCGGCCGCAGGCGGCGCCGGGGGAAGCGGCAAGGCCGGTGGCGACGGCATTGGCCTTCTTCAGAGCGGCGGGGTCGAAGGTGGGATGCAGCAGGGTGTCCAGCGTCTTGGGGTCGATCTTGAGCAGCGCCTCTTCCTTGGTGATCATGCCCTCGTCCACGAGGTCGACGGCGATCTTCAGAGCGGCGGCCGCGGTGCGCTTGCCGTTGCGGGTCTGCAGCATGTAGAGTTTGCCATTCTGGATGGTGTACTCCATATCCTGCATATCGCGGTAGTGCTTTTCGAGGATCTCGGCGGTCTTGACGAACTGCTCATAGACCTCGGGCAGCTCTTCCTTCAGCTTTTCGATGGGCTGGGGCGTGCGGATGCCGGCGACGACGTCCTCGCCCTGGGCGTTGATCAGGTATTCGCCGTAGAGGCGCTTCTCGCCGGTGGAGGGGTCACGGGTGAAGGCGACGCCGGTGCCGGAGTCGTTGCCCATGTTGCCAAACACCATGGACTGCACGTTGACGGCGGTGCCCCAGTCGCCGGGGATGTCGTTCAGGCGGCGGTAGACGATGGCGCGGGGGTTGTCCCAGGAGCGGAACACGGCCTTGACGGCTTCCATGAGCTGCTCCTTGGGGTCCTGGGGGAACTCATGGCCCTTTTCCTTGCGGTAGAGCTCCTTGTAGCGCTTGACGACTTCCTTGAGGTTCTCGGCGGTAAGGTCGGTGTCAAGGGTGGCGCCGTTCTCTTCCTTGACGGCGTCGAGGATCGCCTCGAACTTGTTCTTGTCCACTTCCATCACGACGTCGGAGAACATCTGGATGAAGCGGCGGTAGCTGTCGTACGCGAAGCGCTCGTTGTTGGTCCTCTTGGCAAGGCCGACGACGGTCTCGTCGTTCAGGCCCAGGTTGAGGATGGTGTCCATCATGCCGGGCATGGAGACGCGTGCGCCGGAACGGACGGAAACGAGAAGCGGATCGCTGGGATCGCCGAATTTCTTGCCGTTGATCTCTTCGATCTTTTTGAGGGCTTCGAAGATCTGCTCCACGATTTCAGGCGCGATCACCTTGCCGTCCTGATAATAGCGGGTGCAGGCTTCGGTGGTGACAGTGAAACCCTGGGGAACGGGCAGGCCGATCTTGGTCATTTCGGCCAGGCCGGCGCCCTTTCCGCCCAGCAGGTTCCGCATGCTCGCATTGCCCTCGCTGAAAAGGTACACGTACTTTTGAGCCATCTGAATTCCTCCTGTGTATGCTTGCTTCATGTGAAATGATGACTTTTTTGCCCCAACATTCCAACACATTATACAGTATTTTGCCCCTGTGAGCAAACAGTAATCTGTTCGGAAACCGGCATTTTGGGCGGTTTTCCGCCCCGGGGATGCCCTGCAGAATGCGCCGGGAGGCCTGCGCCGCCGAATTGCCCTTCCGGCCAGTATTGCCGCCTTGCGCGCGCGGCTTTGCGCGAAGCGGGAGATTTGCGGAAGGGATTTGCCCTGTTCGCTTCCCGCGCCCCGCAACGCCCGCGCTGGTGGCGGCACCGGCCTTCAAGGGCGTTTCCAGCGTTGCCGCATCATGCCGATTCTACCATATTCCGAGCCAAAAATACACTCCAAACCGCACCAAAACGTACTGATTTCCGTCTTTCAGCTGTTTTCCCTGAGCTGCCGTCCCTTGCTCACAGCCCGGCTCTTCGCGCCGGCACGGAAAAAGCCCGGCGCACCTTCGCCGGGCTTTCGCGTTCATTCGGAGGATATGCGTGCTCCGAAATCATCGGAGTGCGGCTGCGGGCGCTGCTCAGTCCTTCCTGGGGGCGCTTTTCCGCATGGAGTCGCGCAGGAAGGTGGGAACGTCGATGTCGTCGTCCACGATGGTGCGCGGGGGAACCTGGGTGCGCCGGGTGACGGTCCTGTCCGCCGGGCGGACGGTGGCGGCGCCGCGCGCCACGCCGAGACTGGAGACGTCGACCTCCCTGCCGTCGTCCTCGGGGAGTTCTGCGTTGCGCTCAGCCTGCTGCGCGGGGCGCTCGGGCTGCGCCGGGGCGGGCTTTTGCACCGGAACCGAGAAGGGCGAGCTGGCGGAGTACGGCGAAGTGGAAATCACGGTCTTGGGCGGGGCAACGGTGCCGTCAAACCCCGTGGCGATGACGGTGATGCGCACGCCGTCCCCCATCTCCTCGGAAATGTCCGCGCCGAAGATGATGTTGGCGTCCGGGTCCGCCGCGTCCTGGATGAGGTGCGCGGCCTCGTTGATTTCGGAAAGGCCGAGATCCGGCCCGCCCGTTACGTTGATCAGCACGCCGCGGGCGCCGTCGATGGTGGTTTCCAGCAGGGGGCTTTCGATGGCCTGGCGGGCGGCTTCGATGGCGCGCTTGTCGCCGTCGGCGTAGCCGATGCCCATGTGGGCCAGGCCGGTCTGCTTCATGATGGTGCGAAGGTCCGCAAAGTCAAGGTTGATCAGGCTGGGCTTGGAAATCAGGTCGGAAATGCCCTGCACGCCCTGGCGCAGCACGTCGTCCGCCACCTTGAAGGCGTCCACCAAAGCAGCCCTTCCGACGACGGACAGCAGCCTTTCGTTGGGGATGATCACCAGCGTGTCCACCGCCTCCTTGAGCTGCATGATGCCCTGCTCGGCGTTCTGCATCCTGCGGCGGCCCTCGAAGCTGAAGGGCTTGGTGACCACGCCGATGGTCAGGATGTTCAGCTCCCTGGCGCACTGGGCGATCACCGGCGCGGCGCCCGTCCCGGTGCCGCCGCCCATGCCCGCTGTGATGAACACCAGATCGGAACCCTTCAGGGCGGCGATGATGTCATCCCTGCTCTCCTCGGCCGCCTTCATGCCGATTTCAGGCAGCGCGCCCGCGCCCAGACCCTTCGTCACCTTTTCGCCGATCTGGATCTTCTGGTTCGCACGGGAAAGGTACAGGGCCTGTTTATCGGTATTAACGGAGATGAATTCCACGCCGCTCAGGCCGTACTGGATCATGCGGTTGACGGCGTTGTTGCCCGCACCGCCCACGCCGACGACCTTGATCTGGGCAAAGGAGCCCATCTCGACTTCGAATTCCAACATGGTGTTACCCCCTTATTTCGTAAAGAAATTCACAATCGCCTTGATCAGGCGGTTTTCTTTGAGTCCCGCGCGGGGCGCAGTGGCCAGCGCGCTGTTGCAGACGTAGTTCAGCATGCCGTAGGCGCTGGCGAAGTTCGGCGTGTTCTTCCTGGGCATCCAGGGCATGTCCGTGACGGTGTAAAAACCGCTGGCCGACTGGAAAAACTCCCTGCTGCCGCGCATCATCGCGATGCCGCCGCCCATGAGGTACAGGGGCGTCTCGGGCATCACCTGCACCGCGGACTTCAGGATCGCCTCCCGCACCATCGAAGCGATTTCGTGGGCTCTTGCTTCTATTATGTCCTGAATGTCATCATATACTATGGATTCCACCGTTCCGTCCGTCAGCCTGTAGGTATCCACCCGGTCGGAATAGTCCAGCCCGAAGGCGTGGCGCTGCTTGACGCTTTCCGCCACCGCGGGTGAGATGGACAGGACGTAGGAAATGTCCGACGCGATATGGGCACCGCCCACGGGCAGCGAGGTGCGGAACACGCAGGCGGTGCCGCGCAGCACGATGACGTCCGTGTGATAGTACCCGACGTCCACGACGATGGACTCCTCGGCGGAGCGCCTGTCCTTCACGAGCATGGCAGCCTCGGCGAAGGCGGAATCGACGAAGGAGTCGACGTCGATCCCCATTTCGTCCAGTATGTCCGTCGCCAGGGTGCCGAAACTGTTTTCATAGTACATATGCGAAACGGCGGCCCACAGCGTTTTCCCGGATAGCCCAACGGGAATCGTGTTTCTCGGGCTGCCGTCCACCCTGAAATGGTAGGGCACGGAGAACATGTGGGTAAAGCCTTCGGGGGTTTCGGTTTCCCGCACCGCCGTTTCCATCAGGGCGTCAATGTCCCTGTGGGTTATTTCCCGGGGCGCTTCCCCCAGCACGAGTTCGCAGACGCTGCATTCCGCCCGCACAAACGGCCCGGGAACGCCCACGTGAACGGAGCGGATCCTCCTCCTGGCCTCGGACTGCGCGCCCTCGATGGCGGTCTGAACCGCAAAGCGAAGCCCGGGCTCGTCCAAAAAGCGCTTTTTCTTCAGCCCTTTATGTTCCCCAATCCCAATGCCGTATATTTCAAAGCGCCCGTCCTCTCCGCATCGTCCAATCATGCAGACGATTTTCGAGCTGCCGATATCCAGAATCGCTTCAGCCTGCCTCATCGTTGTGCCCCTCAGTTGAGAAAGGAGTCGCCCAGCGTCCGTTCGACGGTGATACGCACCTTCCTAGTTTATAATCATACAGCATAACAGCTTGCTTGACCAGAATGTGTTTGAAAAAATACTGTGAATGGCCGCCCGCAAGGGGCGCTGTTTCAAAGAGAGAAGACCGGTGTGCAATCCGTCGCGATCACGGTGCTGTGCTGTGCCTGTCCAAAATTAAGGGCGTTCCTCCCCCTGTTCTTCGGTTTCCTCCTCCTGCGCGGGTTCTGCGGGGCTGTCCTCCCCCGTTTCATCCGCTTGCATTTCCCCGTCTTCCTGTTCGCCCTGCACGGTTTCCTCCGGCGAATAGGTGACCGAGCTGGCGCTGGTGGCGATCAGCGTGCCCTTGGAGATGCCCTTGCCGTAGAGCTCTGCGGCCACGTCCGCCACTTTTTTCAGCTTCTCCTCCAGGTCCACCGCCTGGCCGAGCCGCACCCGCATGCCCTCGTGGGTGGTGAGCCAGATGTCCACCGAATAGGTCAGGTCCGCTTCGGCGTAGCTGGCGTACTGATTGGTGTTCAACAGCGCGGCGATGAGCTGTTTGAGCACCTCGAGCTGGTAATCGTCCACCAAAGCGATGGTCTGGTTCAGGGTTGACCCCGTCACCGCCACGCCCTTGACCACGAGGATGCCGGACACGTCCGCGGGATCGATGATGTCCAGCACTCTGCCTTCAATGTCCAGACACACCGCCCGCTCCAGCTGCCGGATCACCGCCACGACGGTGCGCTCGCGCACGCGGATCATCACCGTGTCCGGAAAGACGAAATCGATGCCTTCCACCTCAAGGTAGGGGTTCTGCTCGATGGCGCGCTCTGCCGTCTGTTTGTCCAGCTCGAGCAGGTGCGTGCCGGTCTGGATGCCGCTCAGGGCGACGATTTCCGGCGTGGGTATTTTCTTGTTCCCGCTGACCAGTATGTGTTCTGCGCGCAGATACCGGTAACCCGCAAAGCCGGCGGCCGAAAGCACGGCAAACAGCAGGAGAAAGGTCAACATGGTCGCCCGCCTGCGTTTTTTCGTGCGAACTTTGATTCTGCGCTGTTTTCTGGGCATGGCTTGTCCCTTTTGCGCGGCGTCAGTCGCCGCTGACCCTGATGATATTGGCGCCAAGCTGAGCGAGGGATTTCTCGATGGACTCGTATCCTCTGTCGATCACCTGGGCGTTGGAAACCGTCGTCACGCCGTTCGCCCGCAGCCCCGCGATCACCAGCGCGGCGCCCGCCCGCAGGTCGCAGGAGTTGACACTGGCGCCGTTCAGCCTCTCCACGCCGCGGACGATGGCCATGCGGCCCTTGACGGTGATGCTCGCGCCCATGCAGGCGAGCTCCGCTGCGATTTTGAAGCGGCTGTCAAACACGTTTTCGAAGATGACGCTGGTGCCGTCCGCGATGGAACACAGCGCCATGAACATGGCCTGCATGTCCGTCGGAAACCCCGGATACGGGCAGGTCTCCACGAGGTGCAGCTCCCTTGGCCGCTCGGGGCCAATGCAACGGATGCCGTCGTTTTGCACCAGCACGCGGCAGCCGGCTTCCTCCAGCTTGTCGAGCACAGCGTGCAGGTGCTCCGCCCGGGCGTTTTTCACCGTCACGTCCCCGCCGGTGATGGCCGCTGCCGTCAGAAAGGTGCCTGCGGCAATCCTGTCCGGCAGGGGCTTGAACTGCCCTTTGTGCAGAGGCTGCCTGCCGACGATGGTCACGACCGATGTCCCCGCGCCGGAGATTCTCGCGCCCATGGCGTTCAGCGCGTCCGCCAGGGCTTCGATTTCGGGCTCCCTGGCCGCGTTGTGGATGGTGGTGACGCCCTCCGCCGCGGTGGCTGCCATCATCAGGTTTTCGGTGGCGCCCACGCTGGGGTAGTCCAGCTGGATGTTCGCGCCCTTCATCCGTTCGCCGTCGCAGTAAATGCGGCCGCCTTCTTCCTTGATTTTCACATTCAGCGCGCGAAGGCCCTTCAGGTGCAAATCGATGGGGCGGTTGCCGATGTCGCACCCGCCCGGGTAGGTAAACACCGCCTTTCCGAAGCGGGCGAGCACCGGGCCGAGCATGAAGATCGAAGAGCGCAGCTCCCGGGCGATCTTCTGCGGCATTTCGTATTTATGGGCGCCTTCGGTGCAGACCGTCAGCGCGTCGCCCTCCCATGAGCATTCGCCGCCAAGGTGGGTCAGTATCGCGCACATGTTGTCCACATCCACCAGCCGCGGGCAGTCGGGAATCGTGATCGGTTCCCTGCACAGCAGCACCGCCCCCAGCATGGGGAGTACCGCGTTTTTTGCGTTCTTGACGTAAAGCTCACCATAAAGCGGCTTCCCGCCTACGACGCAAATCCTATCCATCCGCACACCTCCCGGCATCGCATACTACAAGGTTATGCGCTGCCCTTGTGCATGGTGCCTTTTTCGGAAGGTGCCGGAACCGCCCGGCAAGAGCCGCGCCATGCAGCGCCGCGCGGGATTGATCTTCAGTTGCAGGAGCGCGAGACGTTGAGGATCAGGCCCATCACCGCCAGACACACCACGATGGAGGTGGACCCGTAGCTGATGAAGGGCAGCGTCTGCCCCGTGGTGGGAAGAAGCCCCGTCGCCACGCCCATGTTGATGACGGTCTGGATGGCGAGCAGCGTCGTGCAGCCCGCGGCCAGCAGCGAGCCCCCCGCGTCCGGACAGCGCATGGCGATGCGGTAGCACCGGGTGAAAAGGAAGACGTACGTCAGCACGAGGATGGCCGCGCCCACGAGGCCCAGCTCCTCGGCGATGATGGAAAAGATCATGTCGCTCTCGCCATAGGGCAGAAACAGAAACTTCTGCCTGCTGGCGCCCAGGCCCTGCCCCCAGATGCCGCCGGAGCCAAAAGCGATGAGGGACTGGCGGAGCTGATGGGCGCTGGGGTCGTTCCAGGGGTCCAGAAAGCCCGAGACGCGCTCCTCGCGGTAACCCCGGGCGAACATCAGCGCCGAGCCCACGCCCAGCCCAGCGCCAAAAAGCACGCCGATCTGCAGCCAGCGCATGCCGGACATCACCAGCATCGCAAAGCACGCCACCGCCAGGCTGACCAGCATCGAAAAGTTGGGCTGCAGCAGCAAAAGCCCGGCCAGCGGCGCCATCAGCAGCAGTATGGGAATCACGCCCCGGCGGAAGCTCTGCATGCGCTCGTAACCGAACTGCACCACCAGCGCGGCCACGGCGATGATCAGCGCGTACTTTGCCAGCTCAGCAGGCTGCACGGAGAGGTTGATGCCCGGAATCACAAACCAGCGGTTGGCGCTGTTGCGCCGCACGCCCAGCCCCGGCACCCACACGAGGCACATCAGCAGAAGCCCTGCGGCGTAAATGGGCTTCCACAGCTTCAGCCAGCGGCGGTAGTCGACGTTCGCCAGCACGAACATGGCCACAAAGCCGATCACCACGCCCACCAGCTGGCGCTTGACGTAGTAGTAGCCGTCGCCGAACCTGTTCTGCCCGTAGTAAAAGCTGGCGGAAAAGAGCATCAGCAGGCCGAAAGCCGTCAGGGCGATGGTAGTGAACAGAACCGCATAGTCAACATGGCCCTTCTTTTGCAGTTTGCTTTTTAAACCTGAAAACAAGTCCGCCATGTTACCCTCCGGCTTAGAAAGACCTTACCAGTTCCTTGAACACCCTGCCCCGTTCTTCAAAGTTTTTGAACATGTCGTAACTGGCGCAGGCCGGGGAAAGCAGCACGTCGTCCCCGGCGGTTGCCAGGCTTTTCGCGAGCATGACCGCGTCTTCAAAACTGCCGTCGCAAATATATATGGGGGAATAGTTTGTCTTTTTCGCGTCCCTTTCGATTTGATGTCTGGTGAAGCCGTAGGCGACCACTGCTTTGACTTTTCCCTGAAAGGCTTCAAAGACGGGGGTGTAGTCACTGTTTTTATTAGACCCGCCAAGCAGCAGCACCGTTGGCCTCCGAATCGCTTCCACGGCCTTGACGGTGGAGTCCGGGTTGGTGGCCTTGGAGTCGTTGATGTACCGCACGCCGTCCTTCTCGCAGACGAACTCGATGCGGTGCTCCACGCCGGGGAAGGTGCGAAGGGCTTTCGCCGCCGCCTCGGGCGACACGCCCACGGGCAGGGAGACCGCCACGGCTGCCAGCGCGTTTTCCAGATTGTGGCTGCCGGGGATTTTCAGCTCATCCGCGCGGCAGATGACGGCTTCTTTTCCGTCCATGCGGAAGATAATCTCGCCGTTTCGCACGAAGGCGCCGTTTTCCACCTCGCGCTTTCTGGAAAACCACAGCACGCGGCCTTTCGCGCGCTCTGCCATGGCAGAAACCAGCGGGTCATCGGCGTTGAAGACGGCGTAGTCTTTCTCCGTCTGGTTGTTGAGGACCATGGCCTTCGCCGCGGCGTAGTTTTCCATCGTCTTGAACCGGTCGAGGTGGTCCTCCGTCAGGTTTAAAATGGCGCAGGACCTCGCGTGGAAGCGGTCGGTGGATTCCAGCTGGAACCCCGCCACTTCGGCGACGATGACGTCCTCCGGCCCGGTGTTTTTCGCCTCCTGGGCGATGGGGACGCCGATGTTCCCCAAAACGTATGTGTGAAACCCCGCCGCCTTGAAGAGCTCGCCCGTCAGCGCGGTGGTGGTGGTTTTGCCGTTGGTGCCGGTGATGGCGACGATGGGCGCTTTGGCGAAACGATACCCCAGCTCGATCTCGCCGATGACCTTGATGCCCCGCCTTTTGGCTTCCTGCGCAAAGGGCGCGCAGATGGAAACGCCGGGGCTGAGGACGATCATGTCCGTACCGTCCAGCAGCGTCATGGGGTCCCTGCCCAGCGCGTTGACATATGCGACGCCCTGCAGCGCATTCAGCGCGTCCTGCAGTTGCTCTGTGGATTTGACGTCATTGATGGTAACGAGGGCGCCCTCCGTGGCCAGCAGTCTGGCGGAGGCGATGCCGCTTTTCGCCATGCCCACCACGAGGACGCGCATACCTTTCACGTTCATGGTTCTACCTACACATACAGCAGCAGCACGATGAGACAGGCTATGGCGGTGATGATCATGTACATGGAAACGATCTTCGTCTCCGGATAGCCCTTGAGTTCAAAATGGTGGTGCAGAGGCGCCATCAGAAACACGCGCTTTTTGTTGCGCAGCTTGTAGGACCCCACCTGCAGCACGACGGACACCGCGCTGGCGACAAACATGACGCCGATGATGGGGGTGACGAGCATCGTGCGGCTGACGACGGCCATCATGGAGAACGCGCCGCCCAGCGCCAGGGAGCCGGTGTCCCCCATGAACACCCGGGCGGGGTACGCGTTGAAGCGCAAAAAGCCCAAACACGCCCCCGCGACGGCGCCGGCGAACAGCATCGCGTTCTTGATGTTGTCCGACAGGTACACGTCCCCCGCGTCGGCGGCGGCTGCCGCCATAACGAACAGGATGAAGGCGTAGGTGATGGAGTCGATGAGCATCGTGCCGGAGGCCAGGCCGTCCAGCCCGTCCGTCAGGTTTACCGCGTTGACGAAGGCGACGATGACGAACATCGCGAAGGGTATGTAAAACCAGCCGAGATCCCAGGTGACGTCGATGAAGGGGATCTCGACCTTCGATCCGATGAGGGGGTTGTTGTACGCCCAGACGGCGATGACCGCCGCCAGGCCCACCTGGCCGATCATCTTCTGGTACGCCCGAAGGCCCAGGCTTCTCTTGTGCTTGACCTTGAGGATGTCGTCCAGAAAGCCGATGGCCGCGTACCCCGCGGTGGCGATGAGCATCATCGGCAGGAACTCCATGCTGCCATCGCCCAGAATGAGCGACGTGACCGCCACGGAGAGCACCATCATGATGCCGCCCATGGTGGGCGTGCCCGCCTTGGAGAGATGCTTTTTCGGGCCGTCGTCCCGCACCATCTGGCCGAACTTCAGCCTGTGGAGCAGCGGGATGAGGAAGGGCCCCGTCACAAGGCAGATGCCGAACGAAATCAGTATTGACAGGATCAGTCTGTCCATCTTATGTGCGTCGCGGCTCAGTGCTCGTCGGGAAGCGCAGCGGCGATCTCGGCCACGATCTCCTTTTCGTCGAAATGATTCTTGACCCCGTTGATCTCCTGATAGGTCTCATGCCCCTTGCCGGCGAGGACGATCACGTCCCCCGGCTGGCCCATCTCAAGAGACTTTTTGATGGCCTTGTACCGCGATTCGATCATCACGTACTCGCAGCCGGAGCGGGTCACGCCCTCCTCAATGGCCTTCATGATGGCCATGGGGTCCTCGCTTCTGGGATTGTCGCTGGTGATGATGCAAAAATCCGCGTACCTTCCGGCGACCTCGCCCATGATGGGGCGCTTGGCGCGGTCCCGGTCCCCGCCGCAGCCGAAGAGCACGATCAGGCGGTTCTTGGTGAAGGTGCGCACCGTTTTGAGCACGTTTTCCAGCGCGTCGGGGGTGTGGGCGTAGTCCAGCAGTACCGAGTATTCCCTGTTGGGCACGGGGAGCTTCTCCAGCCGGCCAGAAACACTGGTAACTTTTTGCAGTCCTGCGGCGATCTGGTCGGGCGTGAAGCCCAGCACCAGCGCGGCGCCTGCGGTGCCCATGGCGTTGAACACCGAAAACAGGCCGGAAATGTTGAGCTTGACGTGCCGCGCGTTCTTCTCCTTGCCCTGCCCGGTGGGCAGATACAGGTCAAAGGCGACGCCGGCGGGCGTGATGTCGATGTTTTTGGCGTAGATGTCGGCGTTTTCGCGCACGCCGAAGGTGGTCTTCCCGCAGGAAAGCCCCTCCACCAGCTTCGACCAGTGTTCGTCGTCGCAGTTCAGCACGGCGTGCTTCGCCTGGGTGAACAGGATGCGCTTGGCCTGCAGGTAATTTTCAAAGGTCTTGTGATAATCCAGATGGTCCTGGGTCAGATTGGTGAACACCGCAGCGTCGTACTCGATGCCGTAGACGCGCTTTTGGTCCAAAGAATGGGAGGACACCTCCATCACGCACAGGTCCACGCCCTCCTCCGCCATCTGGGCGAGCAGCCGGTGCAGCTCTGCGGCGTCCGGCGTCGTGTGGCTGGCGGGGAGCACCTTGTCGCCGATGAGGTTGGTGATGGTGCCGATGAGGCCAACCTTCAGGCCCGCCTGTTCCGCCACGGATTTGAGCATATAGGTGGTGGTGGTCTTGCCGTTGGTGCCGGTCACGCCCACCATGCGCATCTTTTTTGCCGGGTAATCGTAGAACTTCGCCGCGCAGAGCGCCAGCACAGTCCTCGTATCCTCAACGATGATCTGGGGAACGTCAAGCGGCAGCTCCCGTTGCACCAGCAGCGCCGCGGCGCCCGCGCGCACCGCCTGTTCCGCGAAGATGTGGCCGTCCTGATGGGTGCCGACGACGCAGACGAACAGGCTGCCGGGCTTAACCTGGCGCGAATCGCACTCGATGGACGTGATGAGGGCGTCTTCGCCCATGTGTACATGCTGGATGCCTGCGAACAGGTCGCGCAGGCCGATCGATCGGGTCATTCATACCTCCAAAACGGGGAATCCCCGAGGTTTATTGCAAACGGGAAGATTATATCACATATGTATGCCTTCCTCAACCACCGGTAGACAAATGAACGGCCTTACTCCTCCTCCTCGTACTCCAGCACGACGGAGACACTGGTGCCCACCGGCACCGATTTGCCCGCCGCGGGGTTCTGGGAAACCACCTTGCCCCTTCCGTCCCCGGCGGTCTGCAGCTTCAGCCCCAGTTCGTCCAGGGCTTCGTACGCCTCGCCCACGGTGAGGCCGGTCAGGTCGGGCACCGTGACTTCCTCCTCCGAGAGGTCGTACACCTCCGCGGGCTCGCTGGTGTACAGCTGGATGGAGGTCCGCTTCGGCACAACAGCACCGGCCTGGGGCGCCTGGGCGGTCACCGTGCCCGTGCCGTCCGCGGCGCAGTCGAATCCCGCCTGGCGCAGGGCGGAGGCCGCCTCCGACACCGGCATGCCCACCACGCTGGGCACCTCGACGTTGAGATCCGCGGGACTTAATCCCTCGCCGTAATTGGGCGCGATGCCGTAGTACTTGATCATGTCCGCGATGACGTCCCGCACGTAGGGCGCGGCGCAGGTGCTGCCGTACACCGTGCCCACCCTGGGTTCGTCGACCACGATGTACACGAGATATTTCGGATTGTCCGCCGGGAAGAACGCCACGAAGGAGGCGATGTTCTTGCCCGGGGCGACCTTGCCGTTTTCGTACTTCTGGGAAGTGCCGGTCTTGCCGCCGATAGAATAGCCGGGGATGTAGCTGTTCCTGCCGCTGCCCTCCTCCACGACGCCCACCAGAAGCTCTCTCACCAGCGCGGAGGTCTCCTCCGAGATGACCCTTCGCACCACGAGGGGCTCGTTCACGAGGACGGTCTCCCCTTCCTGGGTGTATATCCCCTTGACGATGTGCGGCTGCATGAGCAGGCCGCCGTTCACCGCGGCGGAGATGGCCGTGGCCATCTGCAGCGCGGTCACCGCGATGGTCTGGCCAAAGCCGATGCGGGCGAGGTCGAAGGACTTGATGTACTTCTGGTTGCGGACGATGCCGCCGGCCTCGCCGTTCAGGCCGGAGTTGGTGGAGGATCCAAAACCGAAGCTATAGATGTATTCGTAAAACTTGTCCGTGCCCAGGCGGAGGGCCATTTCCATGAAGGCGGGGTTGCAGGAGTTCTGCACAGCCTTTGCCAGCGTCTGGTGGCCGTGGTTCGTGGACCAGCACTTGATGCGCTGGCCGTCCACGATCTTGAACCCCGGGCAGCTGAAGCCGGAGCCGGTGGAGACTTTGCCCTCCTCCAGCGCGGCGGAAAGGGTGATGACCTTAAAGACCGAGCCGGGCTCAAAAGCGTCCGCCACCACGCGGTTTCGGGACAGCGCGGAAAGGGCCGTCAGGTCGCTTCGCGGCGGGGAGTTCAGGTCGAAGTCGGGCTTTATGGTGAGGGCCTTGATGTCGCCGGTGGTGACGTCCATGACGATGCCCATGGCGTGGTTGGCGTTGTTGACCGACAGGCACTCCTCCACCTCCCGCTCCAGGGAACTCTGCACCACCGCGTCGATGGTCAGCACCACGTCGCAGCCGTCCACCGGTTCGACGTAGGTCTCCGAGCCGTAAGGGATCTCCCTGCCGCTGCCGTCCTTCTCATAGACCAGCCTGCCGGCGGTGCCGGCGAGGTATTTGTCATACGCCGCCTCGATGCCGTCCTGACCCACGCCGTCGATGGTGGTGTAGCCGACGACCTGGGTTAAAAAGGCCTTCAGGGGGTAATAGCGCTTGGTGTCCACCGAAAAGCTGACGCCCTTGAAGCCACGCGCGCGCATGGCGCGGCTTTCCTCCTCGGTCAGCTGGCGCTTGATGATGACCGTGGAGCGGGTCTTGTCCGTGATTTTTTCGTAGACGGTATTGAAGTCCAGAGCGAGGATCTCCTCGCAGGCCCTGGCGATGCCCTCGGGATCGGTGACGTTGGGGATGTACACCTCCATGGTGTCCGCCGAGCCGCTCTGGGCCAGCACGATGCCGTTGACGTCGGTGATCCTGCCGCGTTTGGCGGAGACGGTGCTGGTGCGCGTCCACTGGCTGGAGGCGCGCTGCTGCAGCGTTTCCGCCTGGATGACCTGCAAATCGAAAAGCCTGCCCAAAACGACTGAAAACAGCACCAAAACGGCGAGCATGTTCAGAAAGATTCGCCATTTTATGAGCTGTTTTTTTGTCCTTTTGGGGGTTTTGCGTTCTTCTTTGCGGGACAAAGGAGCATCTCCCATCTAAACGCCAAAACGCCGCGAAGGCGTTTCGACCAGGTTGTGCGCCCGGCAAAAGGGGACTCAATCCCCGCCGCCCTCCACGGGCGTGCTGCTGACGGGAACGGCGGCATAGGCGGGCAGGGACGCGGACACCACTTCCCCGTCCTCCTCCGCCCAGCTTTCGACGTTTTCCAGCTGGGAGGAGTCGGGGTAATCCATGCCCAGCTTCTCCTTGGCGATGATCTGGGCGGTGTTGATGTCCATGGCGTACTGCAGCTTGATGTTGAGGTTTTCAATCTCCTTCTCGATATTGGCGATCTGGGTCTTCAGCCTGTTGATGCGCAGCGTGGCGGCGGACATGCGCTCGTACCGCGCCACCAGAATACCCGCGGCGCCCAGCATCAGCGCCGCCGCCAGGAGGACGCTCGCCACTGCGGAGGCCTTGAGCCTCGGCCTTGCGGCAGGCTTTGCAGCCGGGCGCAGGGACTGCCCGGCGATTTCCTCGCGGACCGGCTCATCGTATTTATATGCGTTCGCGGTGGTCGTGTAGTACTGATACTGGTCGAGCAGCACTTTGGGCTTAGACATGTCCGTTCCTCCTGTTCTGATGGGCACAATCCAATTGCTGCGTCACCGACAGCAGATGAAACCATCGAATCAGAGCTTTTCCACGGCCCGGAGCTTCGCGCTCTTGGCCCGCGGGTTTTCGCTGAGCTCCTCGTCCGTCGCCTCGAGGGGCTTTTTCGTCAGGATGCGGATGACAGGCTTTTTGCCGCAAACGCAGTAAGGCGCGCTTTTGGGGCAGGTACAGGGGTCCTGTAGCTCGGCAAACGTTTTCTTGACGATCCTGTCCTCCAAACTCTGGAAGGTGAGCACCGCCAGCCTGCCGCCGGGGGCGAGGCAGTCCACCATGTCCTCCACAGCCTGCTTCAGCCCGGCGAGCTCGCCGTTGACCTCCACGCGGATGGCCTGAAACGTCCGCTTCGCGGGATGCCCCCCTTCCCGCCGCGCGGCGTTGGGGATGGCGGCGCGCACGATGTCCACCAGTTCGAAGGTGGTCCGGATGGGCTTTTTCTGCCGCGCCTCCACGATGAAGGACGCGATGCGCGACGCCCACTTCTCCTCGCCGTACTCCCTGAGAATGCGGGCCAGCTCGCCGTGGCTGTAGCCGTTCACCACGTCGTAGGCGGAAAAGGGTGCGCTCTGGTCCATGCGCATGTCCAGCGGCGCGTCCACGTGATAGGAAAAGCCGCGCGCGGGATTGTCCAGCTGATAGGACGAGACCCCGAGGTCCACCAGCATGCCGTCCAGCTTTTCGATGTGCAGCTGGCCGAGAATGCTGCGAATGTCGAAAAAGTTTCCCCTGACCGCCGTGAACCTGTCCCCAAAGCGCGCAAGGCGCCTGCTCGCCGCGGCCAGGGCGTCGCCGTCCCGGTCGATGCCCACAAGCCTGCCGTCCTGCGGCAGGGCGGAAAGCACGAGCTCCGCGTGGCCGCCACCCCCCAGGGTGCCGTCCGCGAACACGCCGCCCCGTTCCGGCGCGAGGCAGCGCAGGACTTCATTCGGCATGACGGGCTTGTGGGAAAACTCCATGTCAGATACCCATATTGGCCATTCTGGCCATCATCTCGTCGTACTCGCTTTCCATCTCGGCGTCCATGGCCTCCCAGACCGCGCTGTTCCAGATTTCGATGCGGTTGGTGACGCCGATCAGCGTGACTTCCTTGTCAAGCTGGGCGAAGGTGCGTAGCTTGGCGGGAATCAGGATGCGGCCCTGCTTGTCCACCTCGCAGTCCGTCGCCCAGGAGGAAAGGTACCGCACAAACTGCTGGGCCTGCTTGTCCGTCAGCGGCAGCGCCGCGAGCTTGGCGGAAAGCTTTTCCCACTCGGGCAGGGACATGCCAAACAGGCACTTCCCAAACCCTTTCGTGACAATAAAAGCATTCCCCAGGTCATCCCTCCACTTCGCGGGGATGAACAGCCTGCCCTTGTTGTCTATTGTGTGATTGTGAGACCCGATAAGCACTGCGATACCTCAGTCAAGCGGCTGGTGAGTAAGAGGATTATACACCACTTTGCACCACTTTACCACACATCTTACCATTTTTGCTACTATTCTTCATACAAATCAAATCTCCTTCTCAAGGCGCGAAATTTTTAAAAAAATTGTAAATTCATGGCTGCCCGTGGCGGAACGGGTCGAACCGGGGCTGGAAGGCAATCAAAAAAGCCCCCTTTTGAAGGGGGCTATGGGACCGCAGAATTTCAAAGCTCCATGATCAGTTTCGGCGCAAAGCCGAGGTGGTCGCAGGACGTCAGATGGTATGCGACGCCGTTCTGCACGCCTTCAAAGGCCGAGCGGCAGCTCCTTCCGTGGAGATGCCCGTATGCGACGCAGTCCACGCCGAAGCGTTCAAAGAGCTCGGTAAAGCCGGTGGGCTGCAGCTGCTCGCCAAAAGGGGGATAGTGGATCATCGCGATAAGGCGGTCGCCTTCCTGCCGGAGCTTTTTCGCCTCGTTCAGCGAAAGCTCCATGCGGATGAGCTCCCGCAGGTAGATTTTCTGGTCCTCCTGGGTGAAGCCCGGCGTGCCGGGGCTGGACCAGCCGCGGCTACCGCAGACCACCAGGCCGGAAAAGCGCATCGCGTCGTTCTGCAGGGCGAAGGTGCTTCCCGAAAGGATGGAGCGCACCTTGGTCAGAGAGCTCCACCAATAGTCGTGGTTGCCGCGGATCATGACCTTTCTGCCCGGCAGCTCCGCGATGGAGGCAAGGTCCACCGCCGCCTCGGCGATGGTCATCGCCCAGCTGATGTCCCCCGGGATCAGGACCACGTCCTCGTCCTGAATGCCGGCTTTTGCCCAGTTTTCGCGGATGCGCGGCCAGTGATCGCTCCAGTGGTGGCCGAAGATGTCCATGGGCTTGGGCCTGGCCAGGGAGAGATGCAGATCGCCTATCGCAAATACCCGCATGACACCCTAGACCAAGTCGTCGTCGTCATGGGCTTCAGATTCCTCGTCCTCCGGCTCGTCGTCAAATCCCAGCTCCTTGTGAATCTCTTCGCGTTCGTCCTCGGGAATGTCCTCCGTGGGGAGGGGCACGATTTCCATCTCGTCGATGACGATGTCGTCGGCATCGTCGGCAATGTCAACGGCAATGAGATCGTCTTCCGTTTCGATGGCGTCGTCTGCCTCCTTGCGGTCATTCAGGCAGTAGATGCAAAGCTCTTCACCGGGAACGGCAGGGTGCTCGCCGCACTCAATGCACATTTCCGTCAGTTCTTCTTTGGGCATCTCGCCTTTCATTTCTCTTTTGCAGATGGAGCAGTACTGCTCCTCCTCGCGAATAAAATTAATGTCGCATCTGGGGCATTTGATAATGCTCATGTGGACGCCTCCGAAAGGATGATTGCTTTAGCTACGACCATATTATGCAAACACCTTTATATGTTGTCAAGGAAAAACTCGTCGCATAAGACGGCGAAAAGAGTAACATTTTGGGGGCCAACAGGGCGCGCGGCGCCGCAAAGAGCCGGTCAAAAAACAGAAAAATCCGCATCGGTCGGGAATTTTGTCTGCGCAGCATACAGTTTGCCCGCCGGCGTGCAAAAATACATTGGCTCATTTTGGAACAAAACTCCCCACGGGCAGACGCCACGCAGCGGCAAAACGCCCCGGGGCGTTCCCGGAGCGTTTGTGTCATTGGTCAGGCATCGGAGGATTCGGCATTTTCTCCGCCAGTTTCCGCTTCACTGCGCTCGCGCATGGCGGCGCGCGCCTCGTCGTTGACGATCTGCTCGATGCGCGAAAGGACCTCCTCGATGCCGAGCTTCTCCTGCGCGGAAAAGGGAATGGCGGGCCCCAGCGCCCCCACGGCCTTTGAAACCTTCGCCGCGGCGGGCTTGCGCCTGGTTTTGGGCAGCTTGTCCGCCTTGGTGGCGATGACGGTGTAGGGGATGTTGTAGTACTGCATCCAGACGAGCATCTGCCTGTCCGCCATGGTGGGCTCGTGGCGGCAATCGAGCAGCAGAAACAGGTGGGCAACGCTGCCAGAGCGCAGGTAGTTTTCCATCAGCTCCGCCCACTTCGCCTGCTCGGACTTGGGCGCCTTGGCATAGCCGTAGCCCGGCAGGTCCACGAGGTAAAAGTCCCCGCCGTTGACGGAATAGAAGTTGATCAGCCTGGTCTTGCCCGGCGTCGCGGAAGTGCGGGCGAGCTTGGCGTTGTTGCAAAGCGCGTTGATGAAGCTGGACTTGCCCACGTTGGACTTGCCCACCATGGCGATCTGCACGGCGTCGCCCAGCTCGGGCAGCGGGCTGCCCAGGCTGCAGCTGGTCACAAATTCCGCTTTTTTGATGCGCAGCATCAGCTAACCACCTCAGGCGCGGGCACCCTGTATCCGCACATTTCGTCGATAAAGGGCGTGACGCTGTTCTTCTGGGTCAGGGCGGCCTCGAACACCTCGGACAGTTCCTCCGCGAACACGATGTTGAGGTTCTTGCGCACGGATTCGGCGAACTCCGGCACGTCCTTGGCGTTCTCCTTCGGGAGGATGACGGTGGTCATCCCCTCGCGCAGCGCCGCCAGGGTCTTTTCCTTCAGCCCGCCCACGGGCAGCACCCTGCCGCGCAGGCTGACCTCGCCCGTCATGGCGACGTCGCCCCTTACGGCCCTTCCGGACAGCGCCGAAACCATCGCCACCGCCATGGTGATGCCGGCGCTGGGGCCGTCCTTGGGCACGGCGCCCTCGGGGATGTGGATGTGAATGTCCACCTTCTCATAGAAGAGGGGGTCGATGTCCCACTTGGCCGCGTGGGTGCGGATGTAGGTATAGGCGGCCTGGGCGGACTCGCGCATGACGTCGCCCATCCTGCCGGTCAGCTCCAGCTTGCCCTTGCCCTTGAGCACGGCAACCTCGACGCGCAAAAGCTCGCCGCCCACACGGGTCCACGCGAGGCCGTTGGCGACGCCCACCTTGTCGATCACGTCTTTTTCGCTCTTTCTGTACTTCGGGTTGCCCAGCAGCTTTTCCACCTGCTTGGGGGTAACGATGGCGCGCTTCTTGCCCTCCGTGACCACCGAGACGGCGACCTTCCTGCAGATGTCCGCGATGCGGCGCTCCAGCTCGCGCACGCCGGCCTCCCGGGTGTAGCACTCGATGACCTCGCGGATGCTTTCGTCCGGCAACACGACGGACTTTGGCGGCAGGCCGTGCGCCGCGATCTGCTTGGGCAGAAGGTGCCTCTTGGCGATTTCCAGCTTCTCCTCGCTGGTGTAGCTCGAAAGGGTAATCACGTCCATGCGGTCCAGCAAAGGCTGGGGGATGGTGTCGATGGTGTTGGCGGTGGTAATGAACATGACCTTGGACAGGTCAAAGGGGATTTCCATGTAATGGTCGCGGAACTCCGCGTTCTGGTTGCTGTCCAGCACTTCCAGAAGGGCCGCCGCGGGGTCGCCCCGCATGTCGCTGCAGAGCTTGTCGACCTCGTCCAGCAAAATCACGGGGTTCATGGAGCCCGCCTGCTTCATGGCGGTGATGAACCTGCCGGGAATGGCGCCGATGTAGGTGCGCCGATGGCCGCGGATGTCCGCCTCGTCCCGCACGCCGCCCAGGCTCATCCGGGTGAAGGCCCTGCCCGTCGCATGGGCGATGGAGGTGGCGATGGAGGTCTTGCCCACGCCCGGAGGCCCGACCAGGCACAAAATGGTGCCGCCGGTGTCGTTCTTCAGCTTGCACACCGCCAGGTGCTCGATGATCCTGTCCTTGACCTTCTCCAGGCCGTAGTGCTCATCGTCCAGCACCTTGCGGGCGTTGACGAGGTCGAAGTTGTCTTCCGTAGTTTTGCCCCAGGGAAGGTCTGTCAACCAGTCCAGCCAGTTGCGCACCACCGGGATTTCATGGGAACCGGAGGGCAGCTGGGCGTAGCGCTTGAGCTCCTTTTCGGCTTTCGCCCGGACCTCGTCGGGCAGCGGCAGCTCGTCGATGCGCTTTTTGATCTGGTCGACCTCGTCCTCGTCCGCGTCCTCGCCCAGCTCCTTGTGGATCACCTTGAGCTGTTCGCGAAGGTAGTACTCCTTCTGGGCCTTTTCGACGTTGGACTTGACCTGCTTTTGGATGCGGATCTCGATTTTCTGGATTTCGGTTTCCCTGCGCAGTATCGCCAGCAGCCGTTCTGCGCGGGTGCGCACGTCGATGCAGTTCAGAATCTCCTGCCTGTCGGCAAGGTTCACCAGAACGCCGGCGGCGAGGGTGTCGCAAAGCTTGCCCAGATCCTCCTCCACCAGCATGGAGAGCATGGTTTCGCCGCTGATCTTGCCGCTGGCGCGCCCGTAGGCCTCGAAGGCCTCCGCGAGCTTTCGGGACATGGCCGCCGTCTCCAGCTCGGACATGTCGTTTGTGGACTCCAGCAGGGTGACGCGCGCCTCGAAAAACTCCTCGTCGGAGACGATCTCCTCCACCCTGCCGCGGAACAGGCCCTCGGCGAAGACGCGCACGGACTCGCCAGGCAGCCTCAATACCTGCTTGATGCGGGCGACGGTGCCGATGTCATACAGGTCTTCCTGTGTGACCTCGGTCTTGGTGGCGTCCTTCTGGGATACAAGAAGGCAAAGCCGGTCGTTCTCGACGGCTTCGTTGATCGCGGCGACGGTTTTTTCACGCCCGGCGTCGAAACTGATCACAATGTATGGAAAAACCGTCAGCCCCCGCAAGGGTATGAGCGGCATCAGCGTTGTTTCGTTGTCAATCATCTGTCTTCCTCCTACCAGGAGTATTATACAGTCACCCTCTGAGGGTTGCAAGCAAACGGGGGCGGGCAATGTATGGCATAATCGCCAACAGGAGTCGCCTCCCTTTGCCGCGAGAGCCGGCCGTTATTCCCGTAAACGCGAAGCGCGCACAGGCATTGTGCAAAACGGAGCGGCCTGACGCCGCCCCGTTGCGAGCTTTACTCCACTGTGACCGACTTGGCAAGGTTTCTGGGCTTGTCGGGGTCGAAGCCCCGCAAGGTCGCGCAGTAATAGGCGAACAGCTGCGCCGGTATCACCGAAACCAGCGGCGCCAGCGCATCCGCCGCCTCCGGCAGGGGCAGCAGCTCATCCACGCCCTCGATGGCGTCCGCCGCCGTTCTGTCTGCGATGAGCAGCACCTGGGCGCCGCGGGCCTTGACCTCCTTGATGTTGGAGGCGAGCTTCTCCCGCAGGGCGGACTGGGTGGACATCGCCACCACCAGCGTGCCCTTCTCGATGAGGGCGATGGTGCCGTGCTTGAGTTCGCCAGCCGGCAGGGCCTCGCTGTGAATGTAGCTGATTTCCTTCAGCTTCAGGGAGCTTTCCATGGTGGCGGGCTGGTCGAGCCCCCTTCCGATGAAGAACACGTTCTTCTGGGCAAAATGCCTTCTGGCGGCGCTCTGGGCGTAACCCGACAGCGCGAGGGCGTTTTCCACCAGATCGGGCACCTTCAACAGCCCGTTCAGGAGTTCATTGTACTGCTCCTCCGAAAGCGTGCCCCTTGCCCTTCCCAGCTCCATGGCGAACATCAGCAGCACCGCCAGCTGGGTGGTGTACGCCTTGGTGGAGGCGACGGCGATTTCCGGGCCCGCCCAGGTGTAAGCCACCATGTCGGATTCCCGGGCGACGGTGGACCCGACGACGTTGGTGACGGAGAGCACCTTGCCGCCGCCCTTCTTGAAGGTGCGAAGGGCCGCGATGGTGTCCGCCGTCTCGCCGGACTGGCTGACGACGATGCAAAGGTCGTCGGGAGACAGGATGGGGTCGCGGTAGCGGTATTCGCTGGCGATGTCCGCCTCCACGGGAACGCGGGCGAAGGACTCGATCCACCGCCTGCCCACCAGCCCCGCGTGGTACGCCGTGCCGCAGGCGCAGATGACGATGCGCTTCACCGAGCGCAAAAACTCCTCGTCGATCCCCTCGAACCGGATGCGCCCGTCGCAAATCCTGGGAAGGATGGTGCTCTTCAGCGCTCCAGGCTGCTCGTAGATCTCCTTGAGCATGAAGTGGTCGTAGCCGCCCTTTTCCGCGGCGGAAATGTCCCAGTCCACGCGGAAATGCTCCCGGTTCACGGGGTTGCCCTCGCAGTCGAACAGGCGGATGCCGTCCGCCTCGACGACGGCGACGTCGTTCTCGCCCAGAAAACACACGTCCCGGGTGTACTTGATGAGGGCGGAAACGTCACTGGCGAGGTAGTTCTCGCCCTTGCCGAAGCCCACCACCAGCGGGCTTTCCCGCCGGGTGCAGACGATCTTGCCCGGTTCTCTGGCGCAGACCGCCGCCAGCGCATAGGAGCCGGAAAGGCGGGCGACAGTTTTGAGCATGGCCTGCTTGAGGTCGCCTTCATAATAGTAGGAAAGCAGGTGGACGACGACTTCGGTGTCCGTGTCGCTGCGGAACTCGTAGCCCTGCTCCGTCAGCCACTTTTTGAGCGGGGCGTAGTTCTCGATGATGCCGTTGTGCACAACGGCGATGTCCTCATTTTCGGAAACGTGGGGATGCGCGTTTTCGTCGCTCGGTTCGCCGTGGGTCGCCCAGCGGGTGTGGCCGATGCCGGTGTTCCCCTTCGGGCGGCGTTTGCCGATCTCTTCCTCCAGCGAGGAGACCCTGCCCTTTTTCTTGATGACGGTCAGCCCGTCAACCCCCGAAAGAGCGACCCCCGCGCTGTCGTACCCGCGGTATTCGAGGGCCTTCAGCCCGTCGACGAGCATAGTTGCCACAGGCTGCCTGCCTGCGCAGCCGACAATTCCGCACATTTGGTTTTCTCCTTACAGCCGTTATTGCGCTTCCAGGCCTTTTGTTTCCGGGTCTCCCCGGATTTTGGGGTCTGGAACAGGCTGGCGCTCAGCCCCGGAGCATCCGCCGAATCTTTCGATCACTCCGGACCTCGTCAACCGGTTTCCCGGTCCTGGCGCTAGTTACTCACCGCTCCTTATGCGCCTCCCTGCCGCTCTTTCTTGCGGTGCGTGTCTTCACACTTCTTTCGTATTTTAGCATATGCGGCAATCTTTTCATAGTTCATAATGTGTCCACGTTCTGTTCTCCGAACAGTCAAAAAAAGACGGCGGGAAAACCCGTCGTCCTTTCACGCTTTTATGTCAGGCCTTGCTGTCCGAGGCGGTGAGCAGCCGCGCCTCGCCGGCGGAGGCCTCCCTGTACTCGCTGAAGGCGATGTCCATCACCTCGGACAGGTGGCTGACGGTGAGCACCGTCATTCCCTCGTAGTGCCTTTTTTCCGCGGCGTTCTCCTGGGGGATGATCACCCGCGTGGCGCCCGCCGCCGCTGCCGCGGCGAGCTTGCTGCGCACGCCGCCCACGGCGCGTACGCGGCCCCGGATGGAGACCTCGCCCGTCATCGCCAGCCGGCAGTCCGCGGGCCGCTCCAGAATGGCGGAGGCCACCGCCACGGCGATGGCGATGCCCGCGCTGGGCCCGTCAATGGGGATGCCCCCGGGAAGGTTGATGTGGATGTCGTAATCCCGGGCGTCGATGCCCTCCGTCAGCCGCAGGGCGGTCAGGGCGTTTTCCACCGACGCGGCGGAAGTCCCCTTGCGGCGCAGCCTCCGGTCGCCGGCGTAAAGCTCCTCTTCCTCGATGATGCCGGTGACCTTCAGCGTGCCCCTCCCCCTTTCGACGGGAATCGCCAAAGCTTCGATCTCGATGAGCAGGCCCGTGCCGTCGCCCATCACCGCCAGGCCGTTTGCGGTGCCGACGGCGGCGGACTGGGGCACGCTGCGCTCCACCCGGGCGCGGTAGCGGCAGGTGGACGCCACCCATTCCACGTCCTCCAGTGTGATGTTGTCCCGCCCTTCCTGCATGGCAAGGCCGGCGGTGAGCTGGACGATGTTGTTGACCTCCCGGCCGGAGGCGGCGTACCGCGCGGCGGCCTGGGCGGCGCTCTTGTCGATGGAAAGCCCAGCCTTTGCCACGGCCTTGTAGGCGATTTCCTCCAGTTCGTCGGTGCGCAGGGGGCGGAAGAAGATCTCGATGCAGCGGGAGCGGATGGCGTCGGGGATGTCCTTGGGCTGCTTGGTGGTGGCGCCGATGAGGCGGAAGTCGGCGGGCATGCCGTTTTTGAAAATGTCGTGGATGTAGGGCGGGATGGCGGTGTCGTCCGGCGAGTAGTAGGCGCTTTCGAAGAACACCTTCCGGTCCTCCAGCACCTTTAACAGCTTGTTCATCTGCATGGCGGGGAGCTCGCCGATCTCGTCCAAAAACAGCACGCCGCCGTTCGCTCTGGTCACCGCGCCCGGCTTGGGCTGCGGGATGCCCGCGTTGCCCAGCACGCCCGCCCCCTGATAGATCGGGTCGTGCACCGAGCCGATCAGGGGGTCCGCGATGGAGCGCTCGTCAAAGCGCACGCAGGTGGCGTTGACCTCGACGAAGGGCGCGTCCTTCCGAAAGGGGGATCCTTTCGTCGTCTTGGCGTATTCCAGCACCAGCCGGGCGGCGCAGGTCTTGCCGATGCCCGGCGGGCCGTAGATGATCACATGCTGGGGGTTCGCGCCGCAAAGGGCGGCCTTGAGCGCGCGGATGCCGTCCTCCTGGCCCACGATGTCCGAAAGGCTGGTGGGCCGGGTGCGCTCCGAAAGGGGGATGGTGAGCGTCGTGGCGCGCAGCGCGCGCAGCTTCTGGTACTCGCGGTCGGAATTCTTGAAGGAACTGGGCACCGAAGGTGTCCTCACGCTGCCGCTCTTCTGGGCGACGACAAACAATACGCATATCATCAGCACGATCTGCAGAACGGCCAGCACTGTCTGGGTATCCACGTTTCCACCTCCGCATGAAAAAGCGAGCGCGTCTCTCAGGAAACGCTGCCCGCTTAGTATGGAGAGCAACAGCGAGAATATGCCAGACAGATATTGTCGCCTCAGTCCAGTTTGACCGCCTTTTTGATGAGTTCCTGCTTGGTGTCGTACAGTTCCTGGGACAGGTCGACCTTGTAGACATGGGGGTTGTACAGCCTGCGGTACGCCTCCCAGAAGGTGGAAAGGTCCCGCGTGGCGTACTTCTGGATCTCCCGCACGTCCGGCGACTGGTAGACCTGCTCGCCGTTCACGAAGACGGGCACCAGAAGATCGCGCAGCGTGTAGTTGGTGATCTTCATGGTCTTCCAGGTCTCCACCGGGTCGAAAATGCGAAGCGGCTTTGTGGTGTCGATGGTTTCATGGTCGAGCATGATCAGATCCGCGATGGACATGCCCGAGTGCGAATCGTAAATGCGGACGACTTTTTTATAGCCCGGGTTGGTCATCTTGGCGGGATTGTCCGACAGCTTGATCTTGGGCACGAGCTTGCCGTCCACCTCCTCGGCGGCCAGCTTGTACACCCCGCCGAGGGCCGGGCAGTCGTCGCTGGTGATGAGCTTGGTGCCCACCGCCCAGACGTCGATGGCGGCGCCCTGCATCTGCAGGTCGCGGATCAGCGTTTCGTCCAGGTCGCCGGAGGCGAAGATCTTCGCATTCGGGAAACCCGCCTCGTTGAGCATCCTGCGCGCCTCGCGGGACAGGTACGCCAAATCCCCGCTGTCCAGCCGGATGCCCAGCGGTTCATGGCCTTTGGCGCGCAGCTCCTTAAAGACGGTGATGGCGTTGGGGACGCCGCTCTTCAGGGTGTCATACGTGTCCACCAGCAGCAGGCAGGCGTGGGGATACACGTCGGCATAGACGCGAAATGCCGTCAGCTCGTCCGGGAAGGACATTACCCAGCTGTGAGCGTGGGTGCCCTTGACGGGGATGCCGAACATCTGGCCGGTGAGCACGCAGCTGGTGCCGCTGCAGCCGCCGATGAAGGCCGCCCGGGCGCCGTAGATACCGGCGTCGGGGCCCTGGGCGCGGCGCAGGCCGAACTCCATGACCTCGGCGTCCCCCGCGGCGTACTTCACCTTGCTGGCCTTGGTGGCGATGAGCGTCTGGTGGTTGATGATGTTTAAAAGGGCAGTCTCCAGCAGCTGCGCTTCGAAAATTGGCGCCTTCACCCGCACGATGGGCTCATAGGGGAACACCACCGTCCCTTCCGGGACCGCGTAAATCTCGCCCGTGAACCGGAAGTTGACGAGCTCCTGCAGAAAGTCCTCGTCGAAGAGCTTCAGGGAGCGCAGGTAATCGATGCTGTCCTTGTCGAAATTGAGGTGGTTGATGTAGTCGATCACCTGCTCCAGCCCGGCGGCGAGGGCGTAGGTGGAGCCGTTCTTCGGCGGGCGGAAAAACATATCGAAGACGACGATGTTCTTGTGCATGCCCTTTTTGAAGTAGCCGTACATCATCGTCAGTTCATAAAGGTCCGTCAAAAGGGTCAGGTTTCGCATCGGGGAGCGCCTCTTTTCTTTCCTCGTATTGTCAGGCAAACGGCATTGCGGATTCCGCAATGCCGGCGCTACTGGTCGTCCTGTTTGGTCTCGTCGACGGCTTCGCCGCTGTCATCCTTCTGTTCGGGGGTTTCGGTTTCGGGCTGCTGTCCCGCCTCGCTTTTTTCGCTTTCCGCGCCGCCCTCGGGAGCCGCGTTCACGTCCGCATCCCTGGGGCTCTGGACGAAGTACGGCGGGGCGCCCACCAGCACGCCGGTGCACTTTTCCTTAAGATGCCGCCAAAGCATGAACGCGATTCCCGCCACGAAGAGCAGCGCGCTCAAAAGCTGGGAGACGCGCACATCGCCCCAGTACAGGCTGTCCGTCCGCAATCCTTCCACCAGGGCGCGCTCGAAGGCGTACAGCGTGACGTACCAGAGGAAGCAGTCCCCGCGGTGTTTGAAGCGCTTGTCCATCAGCATGATGAAGAGGAAGATCAGCAGACACCACATGGACTCGTAGAAGAACGTGGCGTAGTGGATGGTATTGGTCGCGTCGATGCGCACCGCCATGGGGAACCACATGTGGGCGGGGTTGGTGACCTGAATGCCGTAGGCCTCCTGGTTGAAGAAGTTGCCCCAGCGGCCGATGGCCTGCCCCAGCGCGAGGGCGGGGGTGGCAATGTCCACCAGGCTCCAGAAGCTGATCTTCCTGCTCCTGCAGAAGAACACGCCCGTCAGCACGCCGCCGATGACCGCGCCGTAAATCGCGAGGCCCCCTTCCCAGAGCCTGAGAATCTTGAGCAGGTCGTCCTTGAACAGGTCCCATTCAAACACGACGTAATACAGCCGCGCGCAGATCACCGAAATGGGGATCGCCCAGATGGCGAAATCGATGATGTCATCCTGCCTGACGCCGTACCGCCTTGCCCGGCGGTAGCTCAGCGTGATGCCGATCATCACCGCCGCGGCGATAAGCACGCCATACCAGTAAATGTCTCTTCCGAAGATGGTGAATGCTACCCTGCTTGGGTTGGTCATGGTAACCCTCCGATTTTTTCGACAACACCGTGTACTTTCCCATCATAAAACCTTGTCGGCCGAAAATCAAGCGCTGGCGGGCATTTGCCCCCGCCTGGGCGGAAGGTTTTGCTGATCGGAGGTTGTGCAAGCCTGATTGCCGCATCGCAGCCCTCCGGCGCCGAACGCGCCGCATGTGCGTCACTGCTCGAAGGAACTGCCGCCGATGAACTCCCGCAATATGGAGGTTCTTGGAATTTCCAGCTCGTCCTCGGGGTCGGGGTCCACGAAGTACTTCAGCATCTTTGCAAGGTAGTTCGCCTCGATGAAGTTCGGATTGTCCTGCGGAATCTGCTTCAGCAGCGGGATGGCGTACTTTTTCAGGAAGAGCAGCTCATACACCAGCGTGGAATTGAACATGACGTCGCACTGCTCCTGATAGGGGAAAATCCAGCGCTCCTCCCCCTCGCGGACGCTGTTCCACATGTCCAGCGTGCGCTCCGCCGTCATGCCGCGGTGCAGATGGTCGCGCACCAGCCTGCGGATGAGCCGCACGCTGGAGGTTGAGATCCGGTCGTGGGAGTCGAGGTTCAGCTGGGTCAGGGCGCTGATGTAGATCTTGAACTTCTCGTCCCGGTCCACCATGTGGCTCATGGCCTCGTTCAGGCCGTGGATGCCCTCGATCAGAAGGATCTGGCCGGGCTGGAGCTTCAGCACCTTGCCGGGCACCCGCTTTTTCTGCTTGAAGTCGAAGCGGGGGATCTGCACCTCCCTGCCGGCAAGCAGCTCGCACATGTGCTCGTTGAACAGCGGGACGTCCAGGGCGTTGATGTCCTCCAGGTCGTAGGTGCCGTCCGGCCTGGGCTTCAGGGTGCTTCTATCCCTGTAGTAATTGTCCAGCGAGATCACCGCCGTCTTGCGCTCGGCGGCCCGGAGCTGCACCGAAAGCCGCTGGGTGAAGGTGGTCTTGCCCGAGGAGGACGGCCCCGCCACCAGCACGATGCGCTTTTTCTCGCGCACGATCTGGGATGCGATTTCCGAGATGGTGCGCTCGTGCAGCGCCTCGTTCACCCGGATGAAGTCCCGAAGCTGGCCGTTTTCCACCAGGTCGTTCAGATCCGGCACCGTGCCGACGCCCAGAATGTCCGCCCAGCGCTCGCTCTGGCGGAACACGTGGGCGAGCTTGGGGCTGGGGGTGAAGCGCAGCTCCCCTTCCGGGTCCTTCTGCCGGGGATACAGCAGCACGAATCCCGGCGGGGACATCACCAGCTTGAAGCGGGTGACGTACCCCGTGGAGGGCGGCATGTGCCCGAAGAAGTATTCCGAAACCCCGCCGCAGGAGTAGACCTTGAAGACCGCGTCCTCCCGGTGGCGCAGAAGGCGCGCCTTGTCGATGTTGCCCTCCGCGCGGTAGAAGGCGATGGCCTCCTCCCGGCTGATCAGGCGGCGGATAAAGGGCTCGTTCTTTTCCACGATTTTCCGCATTTCCCGCTCGATACGCTCGAGCTCAAAGGGCGAGAACTCCTCCTCCCCCTTGATCTCGCAGTAGATGCCCTCGTTCATCGCGTGCTGGATGGAAAGCTTCCTGTCGGGCATGGTTTTTTTCACGGCCTGCACCAGCACGTGCAGCAGGCCGCGCAAATACACGTCGTTTCCGGTCTTGTCCCGGGGCGTGAGGAGCGTGATGTTCTCCCCGCCGGCGGGCTTGTAGGAAAGCTCTTTGACGGCGTTGTTCACCAGGGCGGCGACCACGGGCACTGGGGAACCGGGGCCCCGCTCTCCGATCAGCGAAACCAGGGATTCGCCGGCTTCGCAGGACGCTTCCGCGCCGTTGAGCTTGAACATGACCCTTTCCATTAAGACCCTCCTTGGTCTGTTTGATCCATTATACACGATTTTCAGAAACAATGCGACTTTTTCACAAATGTGAATAAAATAACCCGCCATGCAGGCGGGTCCGGATTTCTCAGCGCAGGACGAAGGTTTCGATGACGTGGGCGACGCCGCATTCGTTGTTGGAGGGGGCGATGTAATCCGCCGTGGCCTTGGCCGCCGCTGATCCGTTCGCCATGCACACCCCCAGCCCGGCGGCTTCGATCATCGAAATGTCCGAATCGGTGTCGCCCACGGCGATCACCTCTTCCGGCGCAATGCCGCGCAGCCGCGCTGCAAAAAGCACGGACACCCCTTTTACGATGCCCTTTGGCGTGATGTCTATGATGTCCCTGTCCGAAATCAGGACCTCTGCCCGGTCGCCGATGCGAGAGCGCAGAAGTTCCGCCGCCTGTCGGATGGTTGCGGCATCCACCATGACGGTGCCCTTGTGAAAGGCCTTGCCGTGATCCGAGGAAAAGTCCAGCTGAATGCCGGGCATGCCGATGTAGCGCTCGATGGCGCGCGAGGCTTCGCACACCCGTTCGTAATAGTAATCCGTCCCCGCGAAGCAGAACCAGAACCAGCCGTTCTGCCTGCAAAGGTCTGCCAGTTCCGCCACCGCGTCCGGCGCGAGCACCGCCTCGAACAGCGTTTCGCCGGCGGGGTGGCTGTCGATCCGCGCGCCGGCGGCGGAAAGGATCAGGCCGCCAATGCCCGCCTGCTCCAGTATTTTCGCAGCGGCCCGGTAGGGCCTTCCGGTGGCGATCATGACCAGGGCGCCGGCGTGCGCCGCAGCGCGCATCGCCTCGATGTTCCGATCGGGGAGCGTCCTGTCGTCGGTCAGCAGCGTCCCGTCCAGGTCCAGCGCGATCAGCCTGTAAGCCATTCTTTTTCTCCGGTTAGGCGTCAATGTACAGTAGATTATAGTTTTTTCCCAGGATTGCTGTCAACAAATCCCATAGGATTTCTTCATGGTTTGTTCATGCATGCCGCCCTGGGCACGCTTTACATCCCAGATGCTTCATGAGATAATATCCATGTCTGTGATAGCGGAGGAAAATCGTGTTGAACCGGCGCAAATTCTGTGCATTAACCGCATATGTGCTCTGTGCGCTGCTCCTGCTGGGCTGCGTTTCTTCGGCTGTCCCAGCCGCGACGCCGTCCGCTTCCCCCTCCGCGACCGAGGCGCCCCCGCCCACGCCCTCGCCGGCGCCGACGCCTTCGCCCACGCCCGAGCCGACACCCTCGCCCGCGCCGGAACCGACACCCTCGCCCACGCCCGTGGTCTATGACCTTGCGGACTTCCTGCCCGTCGAGGACCTGCATTTGCGCTACGAGTCCGGCCTTTCCGGCGGATACATTGAAACCTATGTCGAATACGCCGACGAAAATGAGTCCGGCGTCGCGGTGCAGCACCGGGTCATCTCCAATTCCGCCCAGAGTCCGGAGGTTCGCGTGACCCGCTGCGAAAACGGCAGGCTCTTCGTTTCCTATCGGAAGGCCAATGTGGGCTATACCTACCGCTTTCTGGACCATGCCAGCAACGCGGAGGACGTTCTCCTGATGGAACCTGTGGCGGTCGGGACCTCCTGGGAGGTGGAGGGCGGCAGGCGGACCATCACCGCCGTGGATTGCATCATCGACCTGTCCATCGGCTCGTACCGCGCCGTCGAAGTCACCACCGAGTACGGCACAGGCAGGACCACGCTGCAGTATTACGCCCCCGCCATCGGCCTGGTGGCAGAATACACGCTGGAAAACGGCAGCTACGCCGAGAAGTACGAGGCGACGCTGCTCGCCTCGGACCAGGGCTTTTCCCAGCTGATCCGCTTTTATTACCCCCAGCCGCTGACCGACACCGTCCGGTACGAGGCGCGCACCGTCAACGTCAAGCCGAACGCCTCCATGGGCTCGCGCTTCGTCAACCAGTTCCGCCGCGTGCCCGCAGGCAAGGGCCTTCTGGCGCTGGACGACCTTTCCATCAAGTCCATCCGGCTGGACGGCAAGGGCTACGTCCACGTGGACTTCTCCCCGTCGCTGACGAAGATCGTCTCCTCGGTGGGCAGGGCCACGGAAAGCCTGATCCTCATCGCCCTGGCCAACACGTTCTGCGACTATTATCAGACGGACAGGCTGTACATCACCGTCGCCGGCAAACAGTACGAATCGCCCTACCGCTTCTTCATGGAGGGGGACTACCTTTCGCCGGACGATTCCAGGGTCAAGCCGCTGGATTAAGAGCGCATAAAAAAAGCTGCCGGAAACGGCAGCTTTTTTTGCATATGCACTTCAGGCGTCCCGATGTCCTTCCCTGGCGAGAAGGATTTTCGCCACCTCGTCCAGCACAAAGTCCGCCACTTCGCGCTTGGTGCCGGCGTACTCGGCGATACTTCCGTCCGCGCTGAAGACGGTGACGCGGTTGGTGTCCACCCCGAAGCCCGCGTCCGCGCGGGAGACGTCGTTGGCGACGATGAGGTCCAGGTTTTTGCGGCGAAGCTTCTCTGTGGCGTACGCCTCCAGCTCGCGCGTCTCCGCCGCGAACCCGCACAGCACGCGGCTGCCCTTGCGCCCGCCCAGGGCGGCGAGGATGTCCGGCGTGCGCCTGAGCTTCAGGACCATGCCGTCGGCGCCGGTTTTTTTGATTTTGTGGCCCGAGACTTCCTCCGGCGTGAAATCCGCGGGTGCCGCGGCCTTGATGGCGCAGTCGCAGGACTCGAACTCCTTTAAGACGGCGTCCAGCATGTCCTGCGTGGACTCCACGTCCACTACCCTGATTCCGGCGGGACTGGGAAGGCTGACGGGCCCGGAGACCAGCACCACCTCGGCACCCCTGTCCCGGGCGGCCTCGGCGATGGCGTAGCCCATCTTGCCGGAGGAGCGGTTGGTCAGAAAGCGCACCGGGTCGATCCTCTCCCGGGTGGGGCCGGCGGTGACCAGCACGCGCTTTCCCAGAAAATCCTTTTTGGGGTAGAGCGCTTTCAGGATGGCGGAAACCAGCGTATCCACGTCCGCGAGCTTGCCGACGCCCACGTCCCCGCAGGCGAGCAGACCCTCGGCGGGCTCCACGAAGGCGCAGCCGCGCGCTTTGAGCAGCTGCATGTTTGCGGTGTTGGCGGCACAGCTGTACATGGCGCTGTTCATCGCCGGGGCGATGAGCACCGGCGCGGTGACCGCCATCGCCACGGTGGTCAGGAGGTCGTCCGCAATGCCGTGGGCGTATTTGCCGATGAAGTTGGCGGAGGCCGGCGCCACCACGAAAACGTCCGCCCTTTTGGCCAGGGAGATGTGCTCCACCTCGTAGGGCCGTTCCCTGGAAAAAAGCTCGGTACTCACCGGATTTTTGGTGATGGTCTCAAAGGTCAGCGGCGTGACAAAACGGGTGGCGGCCTCCGTCATCACCACCACCACGTCCAGGTCCTTTTTGATAAGGGCGGAGGCGAGTTCCACCGCCTTGTAGGCGGCGATGGAGCCCGTCACCCCCAGAAGGACGGTCTTTTTGCCGTGCATCACTTCAGATCATCCTGCCGTTCGTAGGTGATGCGGCCTTCGAGGAGATCCTCCATCGCGGCGGTCACCGGCTTGGACTGGGCGTCCGGCGATTTCTCCGGATGCTCGACGATCTCCCTCGCGCGGGCGGCTACCACGCTCACCAGCGTGTAGCGGCTGTCCACCCTTTCCATCAGCTTGTTCAGCGGAGCGTGTATCATCGATCATTCCTCCATGAGTTTTTTCAGCAGCGCTTCGTTGCGGCTGACCTTGCACTTTTCCGCGGTCATGATGGCCTCGATGGCCGTGACCGCCTTTTCGACGCTGTCGTTGACGACGACGTAGTCGTACGCGCCGATCATGCGCATCTCCTCCATGGCGGTCTTGAGGCGGATGCGCTTGGCGTCCTCGGACTCCGACGCCCGGTGCTCCAGGCGCGTCTTCAGCTCTTCCATGACCGGCGGCGCGACAAAGATCAAAACGGCGTCCGGGTAGGTCTTTTTCACCGTCAGCGCGCCGTGGTAGTCGATTTCCAGTATGATGTCGTTGCAGGCGGCGATTTCGGCTTCGATGTTAGCCCGCGGGGTGCCGTAATAGTTCGAATTGAAGAGCAGCACATGTTCGAGGAGCTCGCCGTCCCGAATCATGCGCTCGAATTCCTCCCTGGTTTTGAAAAAGTAGCTCTTGCCCTCTTCCTCGCCCGGGCGCTTGGCTCTGGTGGTTGCCGAAACGGAAAGCTTGACGCCCGGGTTCCGGTTGATCACGGCCTTGCAGATTGTGCCCTTGCCGACGCCCGAAGGCCCCGAAACCACAAGCAGCAGGCCTTTTTGCTTCTCCATTTTATTCCCTCCGAAACACGCAAACGGATGTCAATCCTCGTCGACCTTGTCCGTGTCCTTGCCGATGGCCCTGTGGGCCACGGTTTCCGGCTGGACGGGCGAAAGCACGATGTGATTGCTGTCCATGATGATCACGGCCCGGGTTCTTCTGCCGTAGGTGGCGTCGATCAGCCTTCCGGCATCCCTGGCTTCCTGGATGATGCGCTTGATGGGGGAGGACTCGGGCTTGACCACTGCCACGACCCTTCCGCCGGCGATGATGTTGCCAAAGCCGATGTTGATGAGCTTGCTTTGCATAGTGACTCCTATTCGATGTTCTGGACCTGTTCGCGGATCTTCTCGATTTCCGCCTTCCCCGCGATGACGAGGTTGGCGATTTCAAGGTCGGATGCCTTCGAGCCGATGGTGTTGATCTCGCGGTTCATTTCCTGCACCAGAAAGTCGAGCTTTCTGCCCGTCGCCTCCCTGGAGGAGAGCATGGCCTCCATCTGGGAAAGGTGGCTCTTGAGCCGCACCAGTTCCTCCGTTATGCTCGCCCGGTCGGCAAACAGCGCGACCTCCATGGCGAGGCGGGATTCGTCCACCGCCGCGCCGTTCAGCAGTTCCGCGATGCGCTCGCGCAGCCTGGTCTGATAGTCCCTGACCACCAGCGGCGCGCGCTCTGTGATGCGTTCGACGATGCCTTTCAGCACCTCGCCGCGCTGCAGAAGGTCCTCGCACAGCCGCGCGCCCTCCGCCTGCCGCATGCGGACAAGCTCGTCCGCCGCGATGGCTGCGGCTTCCGCCGCCATCTGCGCAAGAAGCTCCGCGTCCTCCTCCGCCTCGGTGACGGTCAGCACGTCCGGGTACTTCAGCGCGGTGGACAGCGTCACGTCGCAGGGAAGGCCGGTGAACGCCGCCGCCGCCTCCCCTGCCGCAAGATATGCGAGCAGGAGGTTTTTGTCCACGCTGACGGTGCGGGCGTCGCTCCGGGTGTTTTTGTAGTTCACGAAAACGTCCACATGCCCCCGGGTGAGCTTCTCGGACAGCACCTTGCGGATGGCGTCCTCGACAAAGCTGACCGAACGGGGTAAACGAACCGAAATGTCCAGAAAACGATGGTTAACGCTCTTGAGTTCGACGGTGAACTCCCTGCCGTCCCGGTTCGCGGTGGCCCGGCCGAAGCCCGTCATGCTGTTTGCCAAATTGCGCCCTCCAGTTAGTCTTTGCCAGACGAAATTTCTTACTAGTATAACACATCAAAGGAGCTTCAACAACTCGTCCCCCTCCGGGGGCTGTACGGGCGCGCCGTCCAGCGTGACGCCGCGCTCCATGGCTTTTCCGATGATGGCCGCGGGAATGCCCGCCGCGTTCAGCGTGGCGCAGAGCATCTCCCCCCGCTCGGTGGCGATGAGCAGCACGCCGCTGCTGATCATGCGCAAAGGGTCCAGACGCAAAGCCTCGCAGGCCTTCTTTGTGATGGAAAGGACCGGGATGGCGCTTTTGCGGACCGCCGCGCCGCAGCCGGAGGCGTGCGCCAGTTCCCAGATGGCGCCGAGAACGCCGCCCTCGGTGGCGTCGTGCATCGCGGTGACGCCCCCCACCGTGCAGGCGATGCGGCTTTCCCGCGTGACGGAAAACTGGGTGGCCAGGGCGTTGGCTTCCATGAAGTCCGCCTCGGTCCACACGTTTTCCAGTTTGCTTTTGTGGTCGGCGGCCAGAATCGCGGTGCCCTCCAGCCCCGCCCACTTGGTCATGACGATGTCGTCCCCCGGCTTCATGCCGGAGGTGGTCACCAGGGCGTTTTTCGGCACCTTCGCCACCACGGAGGCGGAGATCACCGGCCGGTTGACGGCATCGGTGATTTCGGTGTGGCCGCCCAGCACGTCCACCCCGCAGTGGATGGCGGCGTCGGAAATGTCCGCCGCCAGGGAGGAGATATAGTCCTCGGTGGTGCCGGGGGGGAGCAGCATGGTGACCAGCAGACCCACGGGCTCGGCGCCGCAGGCAGCCGCGTCGTTGCAGCAGACGTGCACCGCCAGCGCGCCGATGTTCCCGGTGGCCGCGGTGATGGGGTCGGTGGAAAGAACGCAGAGTTCGCCCTGCAGGTCGATGGCCGCGCAGTCCTCGCCCACGGCGCTGCCGGCGACCACTTCGCTCCTGGTGCGGCAGAATCTGTCCAGCACCAGCCTTTTCAGTTGCTCGTTGGTGAGCTTTCCCAATTTCATGGAATGATCCTGTGGTTCCTTCTTAGTCGGTTTCGCCGTTACGGCGCATCGCCCGGCGCGATACCTGCTGCCGTGCATGGGGCGCTTTCGGCGAAGCGCGGCGCGGCCGCGGGCAAATCCGCAAATGCGGAGTTTTGTGCGGTTTTTGCGTGCGCGGATGTTATCGTACCATTTTTCGCGCGCTAGTTCAACATCTCTTTGAATTCCTGCTCGGACACCACCCTGACGCCGAGTTTTTGCGCCTTTTCCAGCTTGCTGCCCGCGTTTTCGCCGGCGATGACCATGTCCGTCTTCTTGCTGACCGAACCGGCCACCTTGCCGCCCAGCCTTTCGATGATCTCCGTCGCCTCGCTGCGGGTCATGGAGGAAAGCGTGCCCGTCAGCACCACGGTTTTGCCGGCAAAGGGGCTGCCCTCTGCGGCTGGCCTTTCGTCTGGCACGGGGTTGACGCCAAGGGCGAGCAGTTCATCCACCTGTGAGGCGATGCGTTCGTCCGAGAAGAACTCCACGATGGACTGCGCCACCACGGGGCCCACTTCGGGCACCGCCATCAGGGCGTCGACGTCCGCCCTGCGCAAATTCTCCAGCGTCCCGAAGGCGGCGGAAAGGTCCTTCGCGGTCTTCGCGCCCACGTTGGGGATGCCCAGCGCGAACAAAAAGCGCGAAAGGGGCTGGGTTTTGCTTTTTTCGATTTCCGAAAGGAGCTTGGCCTCGCGCTTGTCCCCAAACCCTTCCATGCCGGACAAAGAGCCGGGCGCGAGGCGGTACAGGTCGCACACCGAGTCGAACCCCAGCCGCTCGGCCAGGAACTCGGCGGTCTTTTCGGAAAAACTCTCGATGTCCATCGCGCCGCGGGAGGCGAAGTGCGTCAGCCTGCCCACGATCTGCGGCCGGCAGGACAGGGAGTTGGTGCAGTAAAGGTGCGCGCCCCGATCCTCCACGTGCGCCCCGCAGGCGGGGCACACTCTGGGCGGCAGGATGCGCTCCCTGGGCTGGTCCCCCGGCACGGCGCCGAGGATTTCGGGGATGACGTCGTTGCTTCTGCGGATGAACACCCTGGAACCGACGCCCACGTTTTTGCGCGCAATGTCCCCCATGTTGTTCAGCGTGGCGCGTTTGACGGTGACGCCGCCGATGTCCACCGGCTCCAGCGTCGCCACGGGGGTGAGCTTGCCCGTCCTGCCCACCTCCCAGTCGACGCGCAGCACGGTGGTGGTCATCTCCTCCGCCGGGAACTTGTAGGCCATCGCCCAGCGGGGGGACTTGTCGGTGTATCCCAACGCTTCCCTGGTGCGGAAGTCGCACACCTTGACGACCAGTCCGTCGATGAGAAAGTCCAGCTCGTTCCGCTTTTTCTGCGCAACCTCGATGGCGGCCCAGAGGCTGTCAAAGTCCGAAAAGTACCCCAGCGCCCCCAGCGTTGGCAGGCGGTTTTCCCGCAGAAAGTCGAAGACCTCGCGCTCGTCGGAGATCGCTGCGCCCTCCACATGCCCGACGCTGTACAGGTACGCCGTGAGCTTTCGTGACGCCGTGACCGCAGGGTCCAGGTTGCGCAGGGCGCCCGCGGCCGCGTTTCTGGCGTTTTTCAGAGGTTCCGCCGCGGTTTTGTTGTATTCCCCCAGGGCCGAAAGGCGCATGACGCACTCGCCCTGCACGTCCACGTCCCCCTTGAAGGGGATGGAAAGCGGCAGGTTGCGGATGGTTTTCGCCTGCTCGGTGATGACCTCCCCCACCACGCCGTCGCCCCGGGTCGCCGCGAGCGTGAGCATGCCGCCCGTGTAGGTCAGGTTGACGGTCAGGCCGTCGAATTTGTACTCAAGGGCGTACTCCAGCGGCGGGAGCTTTGTGCCCGCGGCCCTTTCGTACTCCTCCTTCAGCCGCTCGACGCGGCGCATCCAGTCAATTAGCTCTCCCTTTTCCTTGCACTTGGCGAGGGAGTACAGCCTTTGCCTGTGGCGGTGGCTGGCAAAGCCCTCCAGCGGCTTTCCGCCCACCTTTCGCGTGGGCGAGTCGGGAAGCACGACGCCGGTTTTGCGCTCCAGCTCCACCAGCTCATCATACAACGCGTCCCACTCGGCGTCCGAAACCGTGGGCGCGTCCAGCACGTAATACTGATAGGAAAGTTCGTTCAGCCGCTCCACCAGTTCGGCCATGCGCTTTTCGTCCACGTCGGTCCTCCTTTATTCCGGCCTGATGGGCGCGTAGCCCGACACCAGCTTCTTGACGCCGCACCGCTCGAAGCTGACGGTCAGCACGCTGCCCGACACATCCTGAATGATTCCCCTTCCGAAGGTGTCGTGTACCACCTTCATGCCCGCGCTGAAGGCGAAGGACTTCTTTTCCCTGGGCGAGGCCTTGTACACCTCGCCCCCGGCGGGGAGGTTCCTTCTGGAAAGGTCCCGGGCGGGCTTCAGCGGCGAAGCGGTCGCGGAAGAAGCGGAGGAAGCGGCATGCTCCCCGCCGGAAGACCTTGCGTAAGTCTCGCGGCGGCGCACCTCCGGCGCGTCGAACAGCTCCTCCGGGATTTCCGCCAAAAACCGGCTGGGCTTGTTGTGCTGCACGTCCCGGTACATCACGCGGCTTTCCGCCCGGGAGAGCCATAACTTTTCCCTGGCGCGGGTGATGGCGACGTAGCACAGCCTTCGCTCCTCCTCAAGGCCGTCGGCGTCGTACTGGGCACGGGAGGTGGGAAAGATGCCCTCCTCCATGCCGACGAGGAACACCACCGGAAACTCAAGCCCCTTCGCGCTGTGGATGGTCAAAAGGGTCACGGCGTCCCTCCCGGTTTCCTCGTTGACGTTCGACACCAGCGCCACGTTTTCCAAAAACGCCGAGAGCGTGTCCTCCGGGTTGCTCTTCTCAAACTCAGCGATGGCGTTGATGAGCTCGCGGACGTTCTCCTCCCGCTCCTCGTTGCGGCCGTCGGCACGCTTTTCCTCCCGCAGGTACTGCAGATAACCCGATTTTTCCATCAGCTCCTCCACCGCCTCCGAAAGGGGGCACAGCAGCACCTGGGTGCAAAGATGGGTGATGAGCTCACCGAAGGGCTTGAGCTTGGTCTTCACCCGTTGGGAGATGGGCAGACTGTCCGCCCGGATGCAGGCGGTCATCAGCGGAAGGCCGGCCTGCTCCGCAGCGGCGGAAAGCTCGGCGATGGCCGCGTCCCCGATGCCGCGGCGGGGGACGGAAATGGCGCGCTTAAAGCTCACGTCGTCCCTGGGGTTCACGATCAGGCGCAAGTAAGCCAGCACGTCCTTGATTTCCGCCCGGTCGTAGAATTTCAAAGAGCCGATCACGGTATAGGGGATGCCGTAGCCCGTCAGCGCCTCTTCCAATACGCGGGACTGGGCGTTGACCCGGTAGAGGACGGCGAAATCGCTCTTCGGTCTGCCGCTTTGCAAAATGGTGCGGCAGACGAAGTCCGCCTCGTCCCGCTCTGACCAGGCGGTGTACCGCGAAATGGGCGCGCCCTTGCCCCGGTCCGTCCAGAGCCGCTTGGGCTTTCTGCCCTGGTTGTTGGATATGACGGCGTTGGCGGCTTCCAGAATGGTCGACGTGGAGCGGTAGTTCTGCTCCAGCCGGATGACGGTGCAGCCGGGGTAGTCCCGCTCAAAGTCCAGGATGTTCCGGATGTCCGCCCCGCGCCAGCCGTAGATGGACTGGTCGTCGTCGCCCACGACGCAGATGTTGTTGTGCACCGAGGAGAGCAGCTTCACCAGCGTGTACTGGGCGAGGTTGGTGTCCTGGTACTCGTCCACGTGGATGTACCGAAAGCGCGTGGCGTACTTGTCCAGCACCTCGGGGAAGGCGCGGAAGAGCTCCAGCGTCTTGAGAAGCAGATCGTCGAAATCCAGCGCGTTGTTCGCCGCCATGGCCTTTTCGTACAGCTTCATGGCTTCGGCGAGCTTGGGGGCGCGGAAGGAGTCGCCGCTTTGCAGAATGTATTCCGCCGGGCGGAGGGACTTGTTCTTCGCGTCCGAAAACACGGCGCGGAGCATTTTTTTGGGCCACTCCTCTTCCCGGAAGTTCATCTTCTGCTGGACCTCGGCGATCACCGCCATCTGGTCCGCGTCGTCGTAGATGACAAAATCCCTCGTGTAGCCCAGGCGCTCGATGTCCATCCGCAAAAGCCTTGCGCAGAAGGAGTGGAAGGTGCTCATCCACACGCGCTCGCCCGCCGCGCCGGCCAGGTCGATGACGCGCTCCTGCATCTCTTTGGCCGCCTTGTTGGTAAAGGTCAGCGCCAGAATCTCATATGGCGAAACCCCGGCATCGAGCAGCGCCGCGATGCGGTACGTCACCGCCCTGGTCTTGCCGGAGCCCGCTCCCGCGAGCACCAGAAGCGGCCCTTCCGTGGTCAGCACGGCCTGCCTCTGCTGGGGGTTCAAAACGTCCAAGTCGATCATCGTTCCTACATCCTTTCCGCCATACACTTTACCAGAATCCTGGCGCATCGTACAGCAAAAAAGCCGCGGCGCACAGAATCCCGCGTCGCGGCCATGGGTTATGCGATTTTCTCAGCTCTGCCTTTCCTTCATGCGGTCCAGCACCAGTCTGTACCCCCCTGCGCCGTACTGCAGGCAGCGGTTGACCCGGCTGATGGTGGCCGTGGAGGCGCCGGTTTTCTGCGAAATGTCCTGATAGGTGACTTTTTCGTCCAGCATGCGGGCCACGCACAGGCGCTGGGCGATGGCCTTGATCTCGCTGATGGTGCAGATATCCTCAAAGAAGCGGTAGCACTCGTCCTTCGTTTCCAGAAGGAGGATTGCGGAAAACAGTTCGTCCAACTCCTCCGAGCTGAGTTTGCCCTTGTATTCCATTGACTACCTCCACAAGTAAGCCGAATCCATGTACACCTTATTTTTTATTTTAACACAGTACTGTAAAAAAACAAGTCCCCGATTCGGGGACTTCGTCATACCGCTTCGTTGATTCGGAATAATCCGTCCTTTTTTCGCAAGGAATTTGACGAAATTGGTCTCTCTACTGGCCGAAGCGGAACAGTCGCGGCGAAAGGCGGCAAGCCCTTCGCGGCGCGCATCAAATGCCGGCTCAGGCTGCGTCTGCCCTTACGGGGGCTTGATGAGTTCCAGCGTGGCGATGGAGACTTCATAGGCGGTGCGGATCTCCTCCCCGCCCTCGGGAAGCTGCTTTTTGTATTCCCGGCTCTGGACCCTGCCGGTGACGGCGATGCAGTCCCCCACGTTCAGGGTTCCGGCGAAGCGCGCGTTCCTTCCCCAGGCGATGGCGGGAATGTAGTCCGACTTGTTGTACGCCCGGTTGACCGCCAGCAGCAGGTCTGTGATTTCCCGCGAGAACGGGGTGACCCGGTACGTGGGCGGCTTGCACAGATAGCCGGTCAGGGCGATGGTGTTCACCGGCTCGCCGCCAAAGGCGATTTCCTGTACGAAGACGGTCAGAATCAGCCTCGACGCGCCCTTGATGAATTTGTTATAAGACCTGAGCTGTCCCGAAACGGTGATGACCGTACCGTCCGCGATTACGGCGTTGGTCAGAAGTCGCTCGGAAACGGTCAAAGGCAGCACGTCCAACGTCCCGGACAGCCTCGGTACCTGCAGAAAACAGGTGTAAAACGCCTCGCTGTATACGCTGTGGGAGTAGGTCAGCTCTCCCTTGACGCTGCCGGAAAGCGTTACCCGGTTGGTGCAGTCCATATTCCACCTCCGACGGCCGTATGTGGAATATGTATGCACGTGCCCCCCGCCTGCATACCTGTTTGCGGGCGTTTTATGCGTCGATCAGCCCTTTTGCGCCCTGTCGTCCGCGATGTAGGCGTCGATGACCACGTCGTCCAGCATGGCCATCACCAGAGGCTGCCCGCGGGACTGGCGCTTTTCCACCAGCACTTCGTCGGTGGAAAACACCGTTTTTCCGCTTCGCAGCTGTTCCACGGCGAAGGTGGCGGGCCCGGTGAGCAGCAGCGCCGCGGCGAGCTTCGTGCCGTTCGCGCCGCTCTTTTTCAGCTCGAAGGTGCGCTGGCCTTTGCCGTTCCGGTTCTGGCACTCGTAGTCCAAAATCAGGGTGCGCTTGGCGTAGCCCAGATCGCTGATGAGCAGCATCTGCCCGTCTTCCGGCACAGGCTGCGCGAAGAGCACCGCGTCCCCCTCCTCCAGCGCGATGGCCTTGACGCCGGCGGCGGTTCTTCCCATCCGGGGGATGGAGTCCGCCGCAAAGCGGATGCTCATGCCCTTTTCGGTGACCATCAGCACGGTGGGAAGGCCATTGTCCAGCACGACGGAGACCACCTCGTCCCCCTCTTTGAGGCCGATGGCGGCGTACTTCTTGTTGCGCGTTTCAAACTCGGCCAAAGACGCCCGTTTTGCCATGCCCTGTTTCGTGAAGAACAGCAGGCTCGAATCCTCGGGATAAGCGTCAAAGGAGAAGGCGGCGACGATGCGCTCGCCGTCGTTCCAGCCGGCGAACAGCGCGGCGGGCATGGAGCCCAGCTGCTTTCCCCTGGGCTCGGGGATGTCCTCGGCGTCGATGGCGTACATGGTGCCGCGGTTGGTGAAGAACTGCACGCGCCTGTCCGTCCGGGTGTCCAGGGCGAAATGCGTCCTTCCCTCCTCCTGGCTGCCCTTCTGGGCGAACAGCTTCGCGCCCACCCGCTTGATGCCGGCGGCGGTGGCGTACACCGTCACGTCCGACACCACCTTGAGTTCGCTCTCGTCCACGGCGATGTCCGGGCAGCCGTCGATGAGCGCGGTCCTTCTGGGGACGGCGTACTTCCTTTTGATTTCCAGCAGCTCCCGCCTGATGACCGCGATGAGCTTTTTCGGGTTTTCGAGAATCGCCTTCAGCTCGGCGATGAGTTTGATGACTTCATCGTACTCCGCCCGAAGCTCCACGATCTGCAGGCTTGTCAGGCGGGCGAGGCGCATGTCCAGAATCGCCTGGGCCTGAACCTGGGTCAGCGAGAAGCGCTGCAGGAGGGCGTCCTTCGCGTCCGCCGGGGTCCTGCTGGCGCGGATGAGGCGGATGACCTCGTCCACGTGGTCCACCGCGATGATGAGCCCTTCCAGAATGTGGGCGCGGCGCTCGGCGGCCTCGAGGTCGTGGCGGGTCCTGCGGGTGACGACGTTCTTCTGGTGCTCGATGTAGTGGGCAAGCAGCTCCTTCAGGCCCATCAGTTTGGGCTTGCCGTCCGCGATGGCCACCATGTTGACGCCGAAGTTGACCTGCAGGTCGGAGTACTTGTAGAGATAATTGAGGATTTTTTCGGGGTCGGCGTCCTTCTTGACCTCGATGACCACCCGCATGCCCGCGCGGTCGGACTCCTCGCGGATGTCCGAAATGCCGGCAAACAGCGCCTTCTTGCTTTCGGACAGCCTGAGGATCTTCTCCTGCGCCGCCGCCTTGTTCACCTGGTACGGCAGCTCCGTCACCACGATGAAGCTTTTGCCGTTTTTCTGGCGCTCGATGTGGGCTTTCGCCCGCAGCACCAGCCTGCCGCGGCCGGTCTCGTAGGCGGACCTGATTTCACCGGTGTTGAGCAGCAATCCCCCCGTGGGAAAGTCCGGACCGGGAAGGTAGGTCATCAGCTCGTCGACGGCAATGTCGGGCTTGGTCAGCATGGCGACGGTGGCGTCGATGGCCTCCCCGAGGTTGTGGGGCGGGATGTTGGTGGCAAGGCCCACGGCGATGCCCGACGCGCCGTTGACCAGAAGGTTCGGAAAACGCCCGGGCAATACGTCCGGCTCTTTGAGCGTGTCGTCGAAGTTCAGGCTGAAGTTGACCGTGTCCTTGTCGATGTCCCGCAGAAGCTCCAGCGCCAAAGGCGCCATGCGCGCCTCGGTGTAGCGCATCGCCGCCGGCGGGTCGCCGTCCATGGAGCCGAAGTTGCCGTGGCCGTCCACCAGCGGGGCGCTCATGTTGAAGGGCTGGGCCATGCGCACCATGGCGTCGTAGACGCTGGTGTCCCCGTGGGGATGGTACTTGCCCAGGCAGTCGCCGACGATGCGGGCGGACTTTCGGTGGGGCCTGTCCGGCGTGAGGGAAAGCTCCAGCATGGTGTACAGGATCCTGCGCTGGACGGGCTTCAGGCCGTCCTCCACCCGGGGGATCGCCCGGTCGAGGATCACGTACTCGGCGTAGGGCAGCATGGAGTTGTGCATCACGTCCTCCATGGTGACCGGAAGCAGCCTTTCCTTGTACTCTGTGCCGGCAGTGTCTTTCTTTCTGGCCATTTAGCCCTCCTTCGGCCTGAAGCTGTCCACCCTGTTGAAGTTGGCGTGCTTGCTGATGTACTGCTTTCGGGGTTCGGTCTTGTCCCCCATGAGAATGGAGACGATGCGGTCCGCCTCCGCCGCGTCTTCGATGGAGACGCGCATCAGGGTGCGCCTGGCGGGGTCCATCGTCGTCTCCCAGAGCTGTTCGGGGTTCATTTCGCCCAGGCCCTTGTAGCGCTGCAGGGTGTAACCCTTGCCCGCCTGCTTGATGGCTTCGGCGAGTTCTTTGTCATCATAGGCGTAGATGATTTTTTTGCCGTTTTGCACCTTGTAAAGCGGCGGCATGCCGATGTACACATGCCCTTCGGTGATGAGCTCCCGCATGTAGCGGAAGAAAAAGGTCATGAGGATGGCGCGGATGTGGGCGCCGTCCTGGTCCGCGTCCGACAGGATGATGACCTTGTTGTACTTCAAATCCTCGATGCGGAAGTCCTTGCCCACGCCGGTGCCGAGTGCCGTGATGATGGAGCGGAACTCCGAATTTTTGAGCACGTCCTCCAGCGTGGTTTTTTCGGCGTTCAGGGGCTTTCCGCGCAAAGGCAGTATCGCTTGGAAGGTGCGGTCCCTGCCCTGCTTGGCGCTGCCGCCGGCGGATTCGCCCTCGACGATGAAGAGTTCGTTCTTCGTCCTGTCCTTTCCGGTGCAGGCGCTGAGCTTGCCCACCAGCGGCGCGTTTTCCAGCTTGCTGCGCTCGCGCTCCATGGCCTTCGCGCGCCTCGCCGCTTCGCGCATGCGCGCCGCCCGCTGGGCCTTTTCCACGATTTTTGCACAGAGGTCGGCGTTGCGCAGATCCTGCATGAAGTGCGTCAGCCCTTCGCCCACCACCGCTTCCACGGCGCTCTCCGCCTCGGTGTTGCCCAGCTTGGTCTTGGTCTGCCCCTCGAACTGCACGTTCTTCATGCGCACCGAAAGTACCGCCGCCATGCCTTCGCGAAAATCCTCGCCGGGGAAGTTCTTGTCCTTCTCCTTCAGCACGCCCACGCGGCGGCAGTAGTCGTTCAGCACCTTCGTCACCGCGGTGCGAAAGCCTTTTTCGTGGGTGCCGCCCTCGTTGGTGGGGATGTTGTTGACATAGGAAAAGACCGACTCGTTCTCCGAATCGTTGTGCTGAATCGCCACCTGCACGAAAATGCCGTTGCTGCTGCCTTCGATGAAAATCGGCGGGTCGTAAAGGCAGTCGTTGCCCTCGTTTAAAAAGCGGACGAAATCGCTGATGCCGCCGTCCGCTTTGAACTCCTGTTTTTCCGGCTCTTTGGATCGCTCGTCCAGCAATGTGAGCGTCAGGCCCTTGTTCAAAAAGGCCAGTTCCCGCAGCCGCCGCGCGATGCGCTCTGCGTTCCAGTCCAGCGTTTCGAAGACGCGCCTGTCCGGCAGAAAGGTGACGGAACTGCCCCTTTTGCGGGTGCGGCCGGTTTCGGTCAGCGGCCCCATGGGTTTGCCGGACACGATTTTGCCGTTTTCCATCACGCTGTCGAACTCCTGCCGGTACGCTTTTCCGTTCTGATAGACCTCACACACCAGCCATTCGGACAGGGCGTTCACCACCGACGCGCCCACGCCGTGCAGGCCGCCGGAAAAGCTGTAGCTCGAGTCGCCAAACTTGCCGCCGGCATGCAGCTGGGTAAACACCACCTCGACGCCGGAGACGCCGAGCTTTTCGTGAATGCCGACGGGGATGCCGCGGCCATTGTCCGTCACGGTAACGGAGTTATCCCTGTGGATGGTGATTTCAATCGTATCGGCGAAGCCGTTGGCGGCCTCGTCAATGGCGTTGTCCACAATCTCCCACAGCAGATGGTGCAGCCCGGGAGCGCCGGTGGAGCCAATGTACATGCCCGGCCGCATGCGAACGGCCTCCAGCCCTTCCAGCACTTTGATGTCGCTGGCGGTGTAGGTTTCCTTCATTCTTTCTCCCCCAGGGATTGGTTTTTGCCTTAACGATGATACCGAAAGCACCGCGCACTGTCAAGTTGCGCCCAGATCCCCGCTTTACAGCTTCAATAGCCCATTTCCCTCAAAAGCCTTGAAAGCACATGGAGTCTTTCGCCCAGCAGCTCGTCGTCCCGGTTCATCGCCTGTTCGAAAAGGCGGATGTCCTCGTCGATGTGCTCGTTCTGCGTGCAGACGGCGACGTTCATCGCGTCCCCCTGCAGGCCGATGCGGTCGATCAGCGGCTTTTCGGGGTCGTATCCTCTGGGATGGCGGTAGGCTTCCTCGGCAAAGTAGTGGCGGGCGCGGCAGATGAGGATGGCGAAGTCGATCACCCTGTGCAACGGGAGCTCCTCCGACTGCCGGGACCACTTGGCGCCCGTGTGGCGCCAGACTTTGGCGGAAACGTCCACCTTGCCCCGGTCGTTCCACTGGGCGAGGCCCAAAGAAAGGCCTACGGCGTCGCTGTCATAGGCTTTTCGGCCGTCGATGTTGGCGTAATTGTCCGCCACGATGACGGGCTTGTGCTTGAGATTGGTGGGAATATCCATGATTGCCTCCCGTACTGATTTACTCGTCTATTTTACTACTGGTTTACTGAATACTCAAGATAAATTGCGAGGGTTTCGCGTTTTTGGTGCTGCGTATTGTTATGCACTTCTTTGGGTTGCCCCTGCTTTTTGAAACGTAGAAAGGAGACTGCCAAACCGTTCTTCTGTGCTTTGGTTTTTGCTTGAGCTGGACGCTTTTGATTTACAGAGATGGGCAGATCGAAGACTGTTTCGGCGCATCCTTCGTCCGTATGCGTCTTTACTGAGCACAGGCCGTCTCGGTACGCGTCTGAAGAAGAACCGTTATGCTGTTCCAAAAAACCAGCCATGTTCCCAAAAAATCTCTTTGGGAAATGCTGTTATACTGACCTAGAATTCCCCTTCCCTTCAGCCTTTTCTGTTCGTATACGCTCTTTCCCTTCTACGTAAACATCCGCCCTCTGTTGAGGGCGGATGGGCATTGCTCTACATAAGCTTTGCCGTTCAAACCAAAAAGGGCAATCGCGTTGTTGACATCCGGACAATCAAGGCAGCCGGCAAGCACGCGCCGACCCTTGCTGAAAAGGGCGAATGCCGGCTCTCCTCTTTGCCTGCAGCGTTGGGGCGACGGAAAGTCAGTTGACCCGCTGAATCGCGCGGACGGCGGACTCCTCCGGCGTGACGTAGAGGGTCTTGTTGGTGGTGTAAATCACGAAGCCCGGCCGCGCGCCCGAGGGCTTTTTGACGTATTTTCTGGGCGTGTAATCCACCGGCACCTGGGCGGAGTGCTTCGCCCTGGAATGCCACGCCGCCAGCATCGCCGCCTGTTTCAGCGTGGTTTCGGGCGGGTTTTTGGATTTGACGATCACGTGGGAACCGGGGATGTTTTTCGTGTGCAGCCAGATGTCCTCGGGGTCTGCTTCCCGCAGGGTGAGCCGGTCGTTCTGCAGGTTGTTCTTGCCGACGAAGATGTCGATGCCGTCCTCGGAGACGTAGTGCAAGGGCTTGGACGCCGGTGTTTTGGGATGCTTCTCCCGCTCCGGGCGGACATAGCCCTCCCGGATGAGCTCCTCCCGGATTTCGGCGAGGTCGTTCTCCTCGGCGCAATTGTCCAGATTGGCCAGCAGTCCTTCGAGATAATCCAGTTCCTCCTGAATCTTCGCGATCTGGTCCGTCGCCATGTCGTAGGCGGCGCGCTGCTTGTTGTACTTCTTGAAGTACTTCTGTGCGTTCGCCGATACGGAGAGAGACGGATCCAATGGGATGGTGATCTCCTTCTGTTCGGGGTCGTAGTAGTTGACCACCGTCATCTCGTGCATGCCCCGCTCAGCCCGGAAGGCGTTGGCGGTCAAAAGCTCGCCAAACAGGCGGTTCTGCTCCATGATGTCCGCGGACTGTAAATTCTCCTGCTGCAGGGCGAGCTTTTTCTGGCAGCGCTCGATGTGGTTCTGCAAAATGCGCCGGATGCCGGCGCTTTTCTGGCGGATTCTGTCCGCCCGCTCCCGCATGCCGAAGTATTCGTCCAGCGCGGCACTCATGCTCTCAAAGCGGCGCTTGTTCCGCGGCGCCACCGAAGGGGTGTCGTACGCGAAGTAGGAAAGCGGGTCGCCGTAATCGTCCACCACCAGCGTGGGGGCGAAAGAGCCTTTTGCGATGTTCTCAAAGAAGGCGTAAACGCGCGAAGCGCAGAGGGCTTTTCGCGCGCCGTCCAGCGCGGAAAAAGCGGTGAACGCGTCCCCTGCGGCCTGCTCCGCCACCTCCGCCGCCACGGCGGGGGAAATCCCGGCAAAATTCGAAAGAATCGCCTTGTCCAGCCGTCCCGGCGCGGCGGAAAGGGCTTCGTACACCTGCTCCTTGGTCACTTCCACCGGGTTGAGCTTGCTCTGGGCGGGCGGGTATTCGTAGGGCACGCCGGGCATGAGCACGCGCACCGTGGAAATCGCCGGGGTGACGTGGCGTATGGCGTCCACGATGGTGCCGTCCGCCTTCACGAGCACCACGTTGGAATGCTTGCCCATGATTTCCGCGATGAGCGAGAAGGTCGTCGGCTCGCCCAGATCGTCCGTGGCGGCGATGTCGATGACCAGAATGCGGTCCAGCCCGATCTGGCGGACGGAGGCGATTCTGCCGTTGGTCAGGTACTTGCGCATCAGCATGCAGAACATCGGCGGTTCGGCGGGGTTGCTGCGCTTGATGGCCGTCAGCTGCACCCGGCAGTGGGATGCGTTGGCGGAAAGCAGCAGCCGTCTGCCGGAGCGCAGGTGGAGCAGCAGTTCGTCCTTTTCCGGCTGGTAGATTTTTTCGATGCGCGCGCCCAGTACGCTGTCGTTCAGCTCCTTGCAGACAGCCGCGAGCGAAAGCCCGTCCATGGCCATGGGGTTCACCTCGGTGTTGAGAGTCCGGGCATCTTGCGCCCGGCATGTTCCTTCGATTGATTCAGTATAGCCCATTCCCGCCCGTTTGGGAATAGCGGCGGAGCAGGCGAATACAGATATACAAAAGTGTCATGCTCTGGATTAAATCCCAAGCATTCCCTGTGCGGACCGTTCAGGAGGTTTTGCCATGAAAAAAGTCGCGCTGCTCGCATGCTGCCTGCTGCTGTTGGCCGCCGCCTGCTCGCAAAAGGACGAAATCAGCGCCGTGCCGGCGGAGTCGGACATCCAGTACCGCCCGACGGTGGTGTACTACGCCGATGCAAACGGCCTGCTCGTCCCCGTGGTGCGCAGGATCCCCTGGGAGGAAGGCATCGGCAAGGCCGCGCTCAACCTTTTGACCGGCACGGACGCCAACCTTTCAGCCGCAGCGTCCCTGGGCCTTTCCCCCACGCTGCCGAAGGACGCCTCCTTCTCGCTCAGCATCGCGGAGGACGGCACCGCCACGGTGAGTGTCTTCGGCATGGGCGACTTCGCCACCGCCGCGGAGGAAAAGAACGCCGTCGTCTCCATCGTCAACACGCTGACGGAGTTCGCCTCCATCGACCGGGTCATCCTCCTGCCCGAGGGTGAGAAGAAGCAAGAGCTCCCCTTCGGAACGGCCGTGGGCGAAGCCATCGAAACCCTTGCCCTCAATCCGGAAAGCGTGACGGTTTCCGAGGGCGGCAGCGGGGAAAGCCTGACGCTGTTCTTCCCCAACTATGAGAGCACGCTGAACGTGCCCGTAACAAGGCATATCGAGGGCGAAGCCACGCTGGAACGGGCGGTGGAGGAGTTTGTGAAAGGCCCCGGGCAGATCGACGCGCTGCGCGCCTGCTTCCCCGTGGACACAAAGCTCCTCTCCGTCACCGTGGAGGGCGGCGTGGCCATCATCGACCTGTCCGCCGAGGCGGAAGGCCTGCGCGAGCACCCCCTGCTGGAAAAACGCGCCATGGAATGCGCGGCGCTGGTCTGCCGGGAGTTTGGCGTTCCCGCCGTGTCCTTCCGCATCGAGGGGAAGGACTACGGCGACATGCCCGTCTCCGCCCCGATGTACGTCAACGACCATTGATGCGCCTCTGGCGCGGCCGCATTCTTCTTTTTCCTTCTTCCGTCGGCGGCTGCGGTTGACGCGATGTCGCCCGTGGGGGTATCATCGAAGCAAGCGTTATCCCGACCAAGGAGGAATGACATGCAACGAATCGACGGCCGCGCCAACGACGAGCTGCGTCCCATCAAAATCACCACCGGCTTCACGGAGCACGCCCTTGGCTCTGTTCTCATAGAGTTCGGAAAGACGAAAGTCATCTGCACCGCGATGGTGGAGCCCAAGGTCCCTCCCTTTTTAATAGGAAAGGGCACAGGCTGGCTGACGGCGGAGTACGCCATGCTCCCCTCGTCCACCCAGAACCGCAAAAAGCGGGAGAACTACAAGAACGGCCCGGACGGCAGGAGCACAGAAATCTCCCGGCTGATCGGAAGGTCCTTGCGCTGCGGGATCGACCTTTCCCACTTCGGGGAGCGCACGCTGGCCATCGACTGCGACGTGATCCAGGCGGACGGCGGCACGCGCACCGCTTCCATCACCGGCGGATACGTCGCGATGGCCATTGCGCTGCACAAGCTGCGCGCCGCGGACCGGTGCCTTCTGCCCCCCGTCGCCGCGGTGAGCTGCGGCGTGGTGGAGGGCGAACTGCTGCTGGACCTGTGTTACGCCGAGGACGCCTGCGCCCAGGCGGACGTCAACCTCGTCATGGCGGGGGACGGCTTTGTGGAAATCCAGGGCACGGGCGAAAAGCGCCCCGTGGCGCGGGAGGAGCTCTATCAGCTTCTGGACATGGGCGAGCTGGGCATCATGGAGCTGTTTGAGTACCAGAAGCGCGCCATCGAAGAAGCCCTGCCGGCGCTTCAGAAGTAGCGCGGTTCCGGCGCGGTGCGGCACACAAAAAAGGCGGGAGAATTTCCCGCCTCTTTTTGTAGCCGGATGCCGGATGGATGGGTTGAGAGTGCTAGCTTTGCGTCAATGAGCCCTTACTTGCCCTTCGCCTTCTTCTTGGCGCGGCCGACCTCGTCGGTCTTCTTGAGGGCTTCCACGACCTTCTCCACCGAGAGCTCCACGGGCTCATGGGACATGAAGTTTTCCTTGTAGCTGATTTCAGCGACCTTGTAGAGCTCCTCGTCGGTGACGTTGGGGATGTGCAGATCCTCGAAAGTGACAGGCAGGCCGACGTCAATGCAGAAGTCGTAAACCTCGTCGATAATCCCCAGTTCATCGTAGAGGTGCAGTCCGGCGAGCACGCCAAAGGCGACCTTTTCGCCGTGGTACAGGTGGTGCGTTTCCGGAAGCACGGTCAGACCGTTGTGGATCGAGTGAGCCGAGCCCAGTCCGCCGCTTTCAAATCCGATGCCGGAAAGCAGCGTGTTCGCCTCGATGACGGCTTCCACCGCCTCGGACTTGATGCCCTTCTGGGCATCCTCCACCGCCTGACGGCCGTACTGGAGCAGCATGTCCAGGCACAGCTTGGACAGCGCCACCGCCGTCTTGGTCCGAAGCCCGAAGCACTCGCTGAGAGAGCCGGTGCGCTCGCAGGAGTTGGCCTCGAAGAAGGTGGCCAGCGCGTCGCCCATGCCGGAAACCAGGAAGCGGACCGGCGCCTTGACGATGATGTCCGTATCGATCAGCACGACGTCCGGATTGTGCTTCTGATACAGAACGCCCACGTACACACCATCGTCCGTGTACACCACGGCGCAGCCCGAGGTGGGCGCGTCGGTGGCCGCAATCGTGGACGCGACAATGATCGGAATGCCAAGCTCATCCGCCACGACCTTGCAGGCGTCGATGGGCTTGCCGCCGCCGATGGCAGCGATGGCGGTGGCGCCGTACTCCGTAGCGATGCCCTTGAGACGGTCAATCTCGTTCCGGCTGCACTCGCCGCCGAAGCGCACGACCTTGCCCTTGTCCCCCATCAGGTTCTGGGCTCTCTCCATCATGGACTTCGTCGCCACGACCAGCGGCTTGTCCCCGAAGTTGCCCATGACCGTCGGCAGCAGATTGAGCGCGCCGTCGCCCTGGATATACTTGCTAGGGAAGAGCATAACCTTCATGTCTCTCAATTCACTCATCGGTTTTTTCCTCCTAGTTCATTTTCTTAAGTGGACCCACTTAAGCTTGCGTGCGGTTTCAAACGGACTTCCGGCCAAAGCGCGAATGCCCCTCTCTCCACGCGGAGCGGTATGAGGTTTTGCAGCAGGGATGAAAGGCGCATGCACGGGCAAAAGCCGGTGATCCGGTCTCGATGTGGTGCGTTCCTGTGGACGGATTGCGTCCGGTCAAGTCAGCCGCGCGACGGGCGCAAATCAAGTTGTCGGGGGAAGCGGTTTCGAACGTCAGAAAAGGATTGGTACGAATGAAATGCCAGATTCTTTCATGCTTACGTTAGCATATCTCCATTCCGTGGTAAAACAACAAAACAGCATAGCTGGTTACAACAAACTGTGTTTATTTTACAACAAACTGTTTTATTTTTTGATCAATCAGAGGTTTCACCATGTGGACGGCACAGCTTGCGCCGCCTTCGGATCCACTGGGGTGCCGTTGCTCCTGCCTTCGCACTGACTCGCCGTTTTGCGCTGGCCGCACGTCTTCGCCATGCGCAAAGAGGCGGAAGAACTCCGCCCCTTTGCCTGCTATACAGTGGAAAAAGCGCACGAGTCTTTGCTTTCCGGCGCTTTAAGGGAGAGTCCGGCGGCGTAAAGCCGGTTCGCGCCGGGGTCTGAAATGAGGACCGCTGATCCGTCTATGGGAAACGTTATCGCTCTGGGAAGTCTTGCCAGGTTTAGGAGGTTATGGCTGTCCGTATGTTCCTTTCGTCCTATCCGGTTGGTTTACTGAAGGTTCCTGCTTACGTTCTCAACGTTCTTACTTGCCCTTCGCCTGCTTCTTGGCGCGGCCGAGTTCGTCCGCCTTCTTGATGGCTTCCAGCACCTTTTCCGTGGAGAGCTCCAGGGGTTCGCGGTGCATGTAGTTGTACTTGTAGCTGTTCTCGGCGACCTGGTAGAGCTCTTCCTCGGTGACGTTGGAAATGTTCAGCTCGTCGAAGGTGACGGGCAGGCCGACGTCGATGCAGAAGTCGTAGATTTCGTCCATGACGCCCAGCTCATCGTACAGATGCAGCCCCGCCAGCACGCCGAAGGCGACCTTCTCGCCGTGCAGGAGGCGGTGCGTGCCGGGCAGCACGGTGAAGCCGTTGTGGATGGAGTGCGCCGCGCTGACGCCGCAGCTCTCAAAGCCAATGCCAGAGAGCAGCGTGTTCGCCTCGATGACGGCTTCCACCGCCTCGGACTTGACGCCCTTTTTCGCGTCTTCCACCGCCTGGCGGCCGTACTTGAGCAGCATGTCCAGGCAGAGTTTCGCGATCGCCAGCGCCGTTTTGCTGCGAAGGCCGCCGCACTCGTTGGTGGAGCCGCTGCGCTCGCAGGAGTTCGCCTCAAAGAAGGTGGCCAGCGCGTCGCCCATGCCGGAAATCAGGAAACGTACAGGGGCTTTGAGGATGATGTCGGTGTCGATGAGCACCACGTCCGGGTTGCGCTTCTGGAAATGCACGGACTCGTACACGCCGTCGTCGGTATACAGAACGGCAACGGCGGAGGTGGGCGCGTCGGTGGCGGCGATGGTGGCGGCGACGATAATCGGAATGCTCAGCTCATCCGCCACGACCTTGCAGGTGTCGATGGGCTTGCCGCCGCCGATGGCGGCGATGGCGGTGGCGCCGTATTCCTTCGCGATGCCCTTGACGCGGTCGATCTCGTTCCGGCTGCACTCGCCGCCGAAACGCACGACCCTGCCCTTGTCCCCCATCAGGGTTTCGGCCAGGCTCACCATGGACTTGGTGGCTACCACCAGCGGCCTGTCTCCATACCCCGCCATCAGCGAGGGCAGAAGCTGGATCGCGCCGTCGCCCTGGATGTACTTGCCGGGGAAGACCATGACTTTCATGTCTTTCAGTTCGCGCATTGGGTTTCCTCCTGGATAATGATGACTAGCTGGGATGCAGCGCACAGCATGATGCCGCATATTTGCTAATCTTTTAACGATATTATTTTAACACATTCCGTTCGTGAATGCAATAACAAAATTGCTGAATTTTCAGAGATATTTGCACGGGATCCCTATAATTGTTATCAATATTATTACATTTATATGGGCATTTTTCACAATCCCTTTCGCGGATTCGCATCCCTTCCTTTCCTGCGCCCTCCCCCGCGATAATCATTAACGCCAAGCAAAAAGGGACGGGGTTTTCCCGTCCCTTCGGTGTGACTGGGCTTACCTCTTCGCGGCAGCGTTCAGACCGGCGATGCGGCCGAAGGTGAAGATGTCCGCGATGGCGTTGCCGCCCAGGCGGTTGCCGGCGTGGATGCCGCCGGTGACTTCGCCGGCAGCCCACAGGCCTTCGATGATGTTGCCGTTCTTGTCAAGCACGTGGGTCTCGGTGTCGATGCGCACGCCGCCCATGGTGTGGTGCAGGGAAGACTTGCGGGGGCTGATGCAGATGCCCACGCCGGGGGTGGACTCGATGTACTCGAGGTCAATGGCGCCGGTGATGACTTCCTTGCCAAAGTCGTCGTCGTGCTGCTTTTCGACGTAGCTGTTGTACTTTTCGATGACGTTGCGCAGGGCCTCCTCGGTGAAGGCGGGGGCGACGCCGGCCTTCGGGCTCTTGGTGGCCTCGGCCAGCTCGGCGAGGGTCTCGCCGTACCAGATGTGGCCGCCTTCGACCATCGCGGCAACGCGCTCATTGTAATCGGTGCCCTTCAGCTTCGCGGTGGGATCGTTCGGGTCGCCGAAGCCGGCATAGATGATGTAGAAGATGCCGTTCTCCAGCTTCAGGGAAGCCTTGGCGAGGACGTCGCGCTCGGCGTACTCGTTGACGAAGCGGTTGCCCTTGCCGTCGATCCAGATCTGGGCGGAAGCGTCACCCCAGATGCCGTCGGTCATGGTGCCCTTGACAGGAGAGGAGGAGGGCATCATCTGCGCGACTTCCAGACCGGTCACGTCGGCGCCGATGGCCATGGCCATGAGGATGCCGTCGCCCTCGTTGGTGCCCATGTTGGTGGAGAGGGTCCTGTCGGACAGGTCGTCGCCCCAGTACTTGTCGTACTGCTTGACCATGGCGGGGTTCGCGCAGTAGCCGCCGGTGGCCAGCACCACGCCGTTGTTGGTCTTGATGGTGATCTTGGTGCCGTCAGCCTTTTCCGCCTTGGCGCCGACGACCTTGCCGTTCTCCACGATCAGCTCGGTGCCGCGGGTTTCGGTGTAGATTTCCACGCCCACCTCACGGGCGACCTTTTCCAGCTGGGGAATGCGCTCCGCGCCGGACATGAAGCTGTGGGTGCGGGGCCACATGGCGCCGAGCACCGTGCTCAGCCTTGCGCCTTCACCGTAAGCGCAGTTCAGGCCGACGGAGTCCATCCACTTGAAGGAGTCGAGGGCGTTCTCGGCCAGGGCGCGGGCGAGGTCGATGTCGGACGCGATCCAGCTGCCGTCGGTAAGCTGGCGCAGGCCGCCGGTGTAAATGTGCCACATGTGCAGCGCGATGGAGTCAAAACCGGGCATGTCGACGCCGGCGGTCTTGCCCTTGTTCGCAGCGTAGAACTCGTTGATGTCCTTCTTGAGCTGGGTCAGGACTTCCTCCCATTCGGGGAACTGGTCGAACTTCAGCGCGGGATCCTTGGGATCCAGGGCGAGGTAGCTGTCCAGCGTGTCCTTCTGGGCCTTGGAGAGAATGGCGCCCTTCTGGGCTTCGGGGTCCACGGCATTGTAGGCCGCGCCAGCCATCATGGTGTTGCCGCCCAGCACGGAGCCCTTTTCGATCAGGATGACCTTCGCGCCCTGCTGCGCCGCGTTGATGGCGGCCGCAAAGCCAGCGCCGCCGCCGCCCATGACCAGCACGTCGGTGGTCCAGCTCTCATCGGGGCCGGGCTGCGCATGATACGGGTTGGCGCTCAGCGCTTCCACATCCAGTCCGGCGTTCTTGGCGGCGTCCTTGACGGCGTTCATGATGCCGTAGCTCGCCAGTGTGGCGCCGGTGACGGTGTCCACCACCAGGGTCTGGTGCTCGATGATCTGCGCGGGGATGCGCTCGTTCGCCACCTTGGCGACGTTGGGGGTCTCATTGTTCTCGACGAACTCGATCTTCGTCATCTTGCCGTTTTCCACGGTCAAGGAGACGACGATCTTGCCCTGCATGCCGTAGCCCGTGCCTTCAAACACGCCGTTGATGGGCTCGGCTGCGGGAGCCGGGGTCTGCACGGGAGTTTGCGTCGGCTGATCGTCGGTCTTCTCGGGGACATCCGCTTCGTTGCCCGCCGTGGCGCAGGCCGCGAGGCTGAAGACCATCATCAGCGCCAGCAACGCTGCAAGCAGTTTCTTCATGCCAATCTTTCCTCCACTCTTTTTTTCCGGGGCGCGCAATCCGCCCCGTTACATTGATGATATCTGTGAAGCCCAGTTGAATGTCAAGAGATTGTCATGCCGGTTTCGCCATTTTTTTGACAGCCTTTGCCTGTTTTTTCCCTAACATTTTGACTCAAATTTGGTGGAATTAGGTCGTCACGAATGGTGTTTGACACATTTCGTACACAAACCGTGGAGTCAGGTTGACAGTTCACATTATTTGATATACTTGTCATGAGAATTTCGCCATGTTATAGTAACATCAGCATATCGCACCGGGTGGATATGCATCTATTTATTTCACGGCATGCTGCCGCGCGATGGGAGGTGTTCCAATGCGATTCAAAATCGGCTCCTTTGAGCACCTGACCGGCATCCCGAGGGGATCCCTCCGGTATTACGACAAGCTGGAACTGCTGCAGCCGCAAAGGGACGATGCCAACAGCTACCGGTATTACGACGAGGAGGATCTCATTCGGCTGGTGCAGATCCGGCAGTACAACGGCTTTGGCATTCAGCTGGACAAGCTTCCGACCTTCCGCCACGAAGTGGACTGTTCCGAGATGCTCAGCATCTTTTCCCAGACCAGGGAGGAACTGGAGCATACCATCGAAATGCTCAGCGACAGGCTGGCCCGCCTCAAGCGCCACGAGATGAAGCTCAGCGCCATCGCCAATTCCGAGAACATTTCGGAACCGTTTCAGATGTGCGGCATTTACCGAATTTTCATCACGGACCCCGAAGTTGCCAATCATAAGAACACGCCGGAGATCGTGCGGCGCTGGATGGGCTATATGCCCTACACCCACTCGACCATCCGCATCAGGCTGGAGGACTTCATGTCCAGCGACGGCGGCCCGCTGCCGGTGGACATCGGGCTGGGGCTGTTGAAGAAGTACTTCGTCGCACTGGGCGAGGAGCTCATTCCGCCCATCCAGTACTCCCCCATCAGCAAGCGCGTCTCCTTCCTCGTCACCACCGACAACCTGCGCGGCATCACGAAGGAAACCTTCAAGCCGCTGATGCAGTACATGGAGGAACGGCATTACGCGCTGCTGGACGACATCTTCGGCTGGATTGTGTTCATCACCACCAAGAACCAGAAGCCCCTTTACCACATCAGCTTCCATGCCGCCATCGGGTAAAAGAAAGGAACGCCAAGTTTGAAACTCGTCATCGCTTCGAACAACGCGCACAAGGTCAGGGAGATCCGGCAGATCCTCACACCGTGGTATCAGGACGTTCTGACCATGAAGGACGCGGGTCTTTCGCTGGACGTGGCGGAAGACGGGCAGACCTTTGAGGAAAACTCGCTGAAGAAGGCGCAGGCGGTCTTTGACGCTTTGGGCGGCAAATGCGCCGTGCTGGCGGACGATTCCGGCCTTTCGGTGGACGCGCTGGGCGGCGCGCCGGGCGTGCTGTCCGCCCGGTACGCCGTGGAACACGACGACGCCGCCAACAACGAAAAACTGCTGAAAGAGATGCAAAACGTGCCGGACAACGAGCGCGGCGCGCGGTTCGTGTGCGTCGT